>JABAOH010138338.1_pt1 | contig 415561 bp, 418 predicted proteins | sample 7062181 | NCBI WGS metagenome assembly JABAOH01 (sample SAMN14538630, study PRJNA623070) | marine sediment metagenome | biome: marine biome [ENVO:00000428]; feature: marine pelagic biome [ENVO:01000023]; material: deep marine sediment [ENVO:00002113]; isolation source: pool of 5 deep marine...
CGCTTCGCGATTCGCGAAGGTGGTCGTACCGTTGGTGCCGGCGTGGTTGCCAAGATCGTCGAGTAATATTTGACGATGATGAAAAAGGCCCCTTCGGGGGCCTTTTTCTATTGTTGATCATTTATTGACACCCTATAGGTGCATCCGTACAATTGCGCCTCCTTTTACCGGGGGTATTGCGCCTGGTAGGGTGGCTACTTGGAGTCTGAGGTCAAAATGCAAAACCAACAAATCCGTATTCGGTTGAAGGCTTTTGACCATCGCCTGATCGATCAATCAACCCAGGAAATCGTGGAAACCGCGAAACGTACTGGTGCTCAGGTGCGTGGTCCGATTCCGCTGCCAACCCGCAAAGAGCGGTTCACTGTGCTGGTTTCTCCGCACGTCAACAAAGACGCGCGCGATCAGTATGAAATTCGAACCCACAAGCGTGTGCTGGACATCGTTCAGCCGACCGACAAAACCGTCGATGCGCTGATGAAGCTCGATCTTGCGGCTGGTGTGGAAGTGCAGATCAGCCTCGGCTAAAACCTGAGAGTTTTAGTCGTGTAACGCTCTGAAATGGGCGGCCATAGCGGGTGAAAGCCCCGTACACTCAAGAGGTTTAAAAATGACTATTGGTGTAGTCGGTCGTAAATGCGGCATGACCCGCGTTTTCACCGAGGATGGTGTCTCTATTCCGGTTACGGTCATCGAGATCGAGCCGAATCGCGTCACTCAGTTCAAGAATGAAGAGAGCGATGGCTATCGTGCAGTGCAGGTCACTGTCGGTGAGCGTCGTGCGTCCCGTGTTACCAAGGCTCAGGCCGGTCACTTCGCCAAGGCGAACGTGGCAGCAGGTCGTGGCGTCTGGGAATTCCGCCTCGAAGGCGAGGAGTTCCAGGTTGGTGACCAGATCAATGCCGAAATTTTCCAGGCGGGGCAGCTGGTGGATGTCACCGGTCAGTCCAAGGGTAAAGGCTTTGCCGGTACCATCAAGCGCTGGAATTTCCGTGGTCAGGACAATACCCACGGTAACTCCGTATCCCACCGCGTCCCGGGCTCTATTGGTCAGTGCCAGACTCCAGGTCGTGTATTCAAGGGCAAGAAGATGTCCGGGCACATGGGCGCCGAGCGCGTAACCGTGCAGTCTCTGGAAATCGTGCGTGTCGATGCCGAGCGTAACCTGCTGCTGGTCAAGGGTGCAGTCCCTGGTGCCACCGGTGGTGACGTGTTCGTGCGTCCGGCCGTCAAGGCTCGCGGTTAAGGGGGAGTTCACATGCAATTGAATGTAAATGGCGCACAGGCCATCGAAGTCTCCGATCGCACCTTTGGTGGTGAGTTCAACGAGACGCTGGTGCACCAGGCAGTCGTCGCCTACATGGCTGGCGGTCGTCAGGGTAGCAAGCAGCAGAAGACCCGCTCCGATGTGTCCGGTGGTGGCAAGCGTCCGTGGCGCCAGAAAGGCACCGGTCGCGCTCGTGCCGGTACCACTCGTGGTCCGATCTGGCGTGGCGGTGGTGTCACCTTCGCTGCTCGCCCGCAGAATCACGAACAGAAGCTGAACAAGAAGATGTATCGCGCTGCGCTGCGTTCCATCCTTGCTGAGCTGGTTCGCTCCGAGCGTCTGGTAGTCGTAGAAGATTTCGCCGTCGATGCCCCGAAGACCAAGGCGCTTGCCAGCAAGCTCAATGGTATGGGTCTGAGCGACGTGCTGATCGTTTCCGATGCTGTCGATCAGAACCTGTACCTGGCTGCGCGCAATCTGCCGCATGTCGACGTACGTGACGTCCAGGGTTCCGATCCGGTCAGCCTGATCGCCTATGACAAGGTGTTGATCACCGTGTCGGCTGTGAAGAAATTCGAGGAGCTGCTGGGATGAACCAGGAACGCGTATTCAAAGTCCTGCTTGGTCCGCACGTCTCCGAGAAGGCTACCGTGCTGGCTGACAGCAAGAAGCAATTCGTTTTCAAGGTTGCGACTGACGCAACCAAGCTGGAAATCAAGAAGGCTGTTGAAAGCCTGTTCGACGTGAAGGTCGCCGCCGTCAACACCCTGAACGTTCAGGGCAAGACCAAGCGCACCGCTCGCGGTCTGGGCAAGCGCAACGACTGGAAGAAGGCTTATATCGCTCTTCAGCCAGGGCAGGATCTCGATTTCTCCGGCAGTGCTGAGTAAGGAAGGGGTGCATCATGGCAATCGTTAAATGCAAACCGACTTCCGCGGGCCGCCGTTTTGTGGTCAAGGTGGTCAATCAGGAGCTGCACAAAGGCGCTCCTTACGCACCGCTGCTCGAGAAGAAGTCGAAGACTGGCGGCCGTAACAACAACGGTCGTATCACCACTCGCCACATCGGCGGTGGTCACAAGCAGCATTACCGCCTGGTCGATTTTCGTCGCAACAAGGATGGCATTCCGGCCATCGTCGAGCGTATCGAATACGATCCGAACCGTACTGCGCACATCGCGCTGCTGAAGTATGCCGACGGTGAGCGTCGCTACATCATTGCGCCGAAAGGCGTGAGCGCTGGCGATCAGCTGGTCTCGGGCATCAATGCTCCGATCAAGGCTGGTAACAGCCTGCCGCTGCGTAACATCCCGCTGGGTTCTACCGTTCACGGTATCGAGCTCAAGCCGGGTAAGGGCGCTCAGCTCGTTCGCTCCGCTGGTGCTTCGGCTCAGCTGGTCGCTCGTGAGGGCTCCTATGTGACGCTGCGTCTGCGCTCCGGCGAAATGCGCAAGGTGTTGGCTGAATGCCGTGCGACCCTGGGCGAAGTCTCGAACTCCGAGCACAGCCTGCGTTCGCTGGGTAAGGCCGGTGCCAAGCGCTGGAAGGGCATTCGCCCGACCGTTCGTGGTGTCGCGATGAACCCGGTCGATCACCCGCACGGTGGTGGTGAAGGTCGTACCTCCGGTGGTCGTCATCCGGTGTCGCCATGGGGCTTCCCGACTAAGGGCGCGAAGACCCGCACTAACAAGCGCACCGATAACATGATCGTCCGTCGTCGCAAGTAACTAGAGGGATACGACAGTGCCGCGTTCTCTGAAAAAAGGTCCTTTTATCGATCTTCACCTACTGAAGAAGGTCGAAGCGGCGGTGGAAAAGAATGATCGCAAGCCGGTGAAAACCTGGTCGCGTCGTTCGATGATCCTGCCGCAGATGGTCGGTCTGACCATCGCTGTACACAACGGTCGCCAGCATGTTCCGGTCCTCGTGTCCGAAGACATGGTCGGCCACAAACTCGGCGAGTTCGCTGCTACCCGCACTTATCGTGGGCACGTGGCGGACAAGAAAGGCAAGCGCTAAGGGGTAAGGAAAGATGGAAGTAGCCGCTAAGTTGTCGGGCGCTCGCATCTCCGCCCAGAAAGCCCGCCTGGTCGCCGACCAGATCCGCGGGAAGAAGGTGGGCGATGCGCTCAACCTCCTGGCTTTCAGCAGTAAGAAAGCCGCCGAGATCATGAAGAAGGTGCTGGAGTCGGCCGTTGCCAACGCCGAGCACAACGAAGGCGCTGATGTGGATGACCTGAAAGTCTCCACCGTCTTCGTCAACGAAGGGCGTTCGCTTAAGCGCATCATGCCGCGTGCCAAAGGCCGCGCTGATCGCATCGTCAAGCGGTCTTGCCATATCACTGTCAAGGTTGCGGACAAGTAACGGAGTCGATCAGATGGGTCAGAAAGTACATCCCACTGGCATTCGCCTGGGAATCGTCAAGGAGCACACCTCCGTCTGGTACGCAGACGGCCGTACGTATGCAGACTATCTGCTTGCAGATCTGAACGTGCGTGAGTACCTCCAAGACAAACTAAAAAGCGCGTCCGTAAGCCGTATCGATATCCATCGCCCGGCTCAAACCGCACGCATCACCATCCACACCGCTCGTCCCGGCATCGTGATCGGCAAGAAGGGTGAGGATGTTGAGAAGCTGCGTCAGGACCTGACCAAGCAAATGGGTGTGCCGGTGCACATCAATATCGAAGAGATCCGCAAGCCGGAGCTCGACGCCATGCTGGTTGCACAGAGCGTAGCTCAGCAGCTGGAGCGTCGCGTGATGTTCCGTCGCGCCATGAAGCGCGCCGTACAGAACGCCATGCGTATTGGTGCCAAGGGCATCAAGATCCAGGTCAGTGGTCGTCTGGGTGGGGCTGAAATCGCCCGTACCGAGTGGTATCGCGAAGGTCGTGTGCCGCTGCACACCCTGCGTGCCGATATCGATTACAACACTTACGAAGCGCACACCACTTACGGTGTGATCGGCGTGAAGGTGTGGATCTTCAAAGGCGAAGTGATTGGTGGTCGCCATGAAGAGCTCAAGCCTCAAGCGCCTGCTCCTCGTAAAAAAGCTGCTAAGTAAGGGGTACGCCAAATGTTGCAACCCAAGCGTACAAAATTCCGCAAGCAGATGACCGGCCACAATCGTGGTCTGGCTCAGCGCGGTAGCAAGGTCAGCTTCGGCGAATTCGCGCTGAAGTCTGTTTCCCGTGGTCGTCTGACCGCGCGTCAGATCGAGGCTGCACGTCGTGCGCTGACTCGTCACGTCAAGCGTGGCGGCAAGATCTGGATCCGCGTGTTCCCCGACAAGCCCGTTACCAAGAAGCCCCTGGAAGTTCGTATGGGTAAAGGTAAGGGTAGCGTCGAGTACTGGGTAGCCCAGATTCAGCCGGGCAAGGTGCTCTACGAGATCGAGGGTGTTTCCGAAGAGCTGGCGCGTGAGGCTTTCGCCCTGGCCGCTGCAAAGCTGCCGCTCGCCACCTCCTTTGTTAAGCGGACGGTGATGTGATGAAAGCGAATGAACTTCGTGAAAAATCCGTTGAGCAGCTGAACGAGCAACTGCTCGAGCTGCTGCGGGACCAGTTCAATCTGCGTATGCAGAAAGCGACTGGCCAGTTGGGGCAGTCTCACCTGCTCTCGCAAGTCAAGCGCGACATCGCTCGTGTCAAGACTGTGCTCAACCAGCAGGCAGGTAAGTGATCATGGCTGAAGCTCAGAAAACCGTCCGCACGCTGACCGGCCGTGTCGTCAGCGACAAGATGGACAAGACCATCACCGTACTGATCGAGCGTCGCGTCAAGCACCCGATCTACGGCAAATACGTTAAGCGTTCGACCAAACTGCACGCCCACGACGAAACCAACCAATGCAAGATCGGCGACAAGGTTTCCATTCGTGAAACCCGTCCGCAGTCCAAGACCAAGTCCTGGGCGCTGGTTGAAGTCGTTGAACGCGCCGTCGAAGTCTAAGGGCTAGGGGTCGGAGAAATTATATGATTCAGACTCAATCCATGCTCGATGTGGCTGATAACAGTGGCGCTCGTCGCGTCATGTGTATCAAGGTGCTCGGCGGTTCCCACCGCCGTTACGCCGGCATCGGCGACATTATCAAGGTCACCGTCAAGGAAGCGATTCCGCGTGGCAAGGTCAAGAAGGGCCAGGTGATGACCGCTGTAGTGGTCCGCACCCGTCACGGTGTTCGCCGTCCCGACGGCTCCATCATCCGCTTCGATGGCAACGCTGCTGTTCTGCTGAACAACAAGCAAGAGCCTATCGGCACCCGCATCTTCGGGCCGGTGACTCGTGAGCTTCGTACCGAGAAGTTCATGAAGATCGTTTCGCTCGCACCTGAAGTGCTGTAAGGAGTAGCCGCATGCAAAAGATTCGTCGCAACGACGAGATCATCGTCATCGCCGGCAAAGACAAGGGCAAGCGCGGTAAGGTGCTGAAGGTGCTCGCTGACGACCGTCTGGTCGTTGGCGGGATCAACCTGGTCAAGCGCCACACCAAGCCGAACCCGATGTCCGGTGTTCAGGGCGGTATCGTCGAGAAAGAGGCGCCTTTGCACGTCTCTAACGTCGCCATTTTCAACGGTGAAACCAACAAGGCAGACCGCGTTGGCTTCAAGGTTGAAGAAGGCAAGAAAATTCGTGTCTTCAAGTCGACCCAGAAGCCGGTTGACGCTTGAGACTGCTAGGTAGATAACCATGGCACGACTAAAAGAAGTTTATCGGAAGGAAATCGCGCCCAAGCTGAAGGAAGAACTTCAGCTCAAGAACGTGATGGAAGTTCCGCGCATTACCAAGATCACCCTCAACATGGGTATCGGCGAAGCGATCGGTGACAAGAAGATCATCGACAACGCGGTTGCCGATCTGGAAAAGATCACCGGTCAGAAGGTTGTAGTGACCCACGCTCGCAAGTCCATCGCAGGCTTCAAGGTCCGCGAAGGCTGGCCGATCGGTGTCAAGGTAACCCTGCGCAGCGATCGCATGTTCGAATTCCTGGATCGTCTGCTTTCGATCTCCCTGCCGCGCGTGCGTGACTTCCGCGGCCTGAATGCCAAGTCCTTCGATGGCCGCGGCAACTACAGCATGGGTGTCAAAGAGCAGATCATCTTCCCGGAAATCGATTACGACAAGATCGATGCCCTGCGTGGTCTGGATATCACTCTGACCACTACTGCTCGGACGGATGATGAAGGTCGTGCGTTGCTGCGCGCTTTCAACTTCCCGTTCCGTAACTGATTGGAGTAGGCACATGGCTAAGCAAAGCATGAAGAACCGTGAGCTGAAGCGTCAGCGCACGGTTGCCAAGTTCGCCCAGAAGCGTGCGGCACTGAAAGCGATCATCGCTAGCCCGGAGTCCACTCCGGAGGCGCGTTGGGAAGCTCAGGTGGCCCTGCAGAAGCAGCCGCGTGATGCAAGCGCTTCGCGCCTGCGTAACCGCTGCCGTCTGACTGGTCGTCCGCACGGCGTCTATCGCAAGTTCGGCCTCGCGCGCAACATGCTGCGCCAGGCCGCCATGCGCGGTGACGTACCGGGCCTGGTCAAAGCCAGCTGGTAAGAATCAAACAGGGCCTTCGGGCCCTGTTTGTTTTCGGTCGAGCCCCTTTCGGGGCTTGATTCGTTTCTGGTGAGCGCCTAGAATGCCCGGCTCGCCTGAGCCTCGCATTTTTGTAGGGTTCGCCCGTTGGCGACACGAGCCGTCCAAGGCTTATTTTTTTGTTTTAGGAGCTAAGAGCCCATGAGTATGCAGGACCCGTTAGCGGACATGCTAACTCGTATCCGTAATGCCCAGATGGCCGAAAAGTCCGTCGTAAGCATGCCGTCTTCCACGCTGAAGGTGGCTGTAGCCAACGTTCTTCAAGGTGAAGGCTATATCGCGGGATACCAGGTCAGTGGCGACGTCAAGCCGCAGCTGTCCATCGAGCTTAAGTATTTCGAAGGCCGTCCGGTCATCGAGGAACTGAAGCGCGTAAGTCGTCCTGGCCTGCGCCAGTACAAATCCGTTGACCAGTTGCCGAAAGTTCGCGGTGGCCTGGGTGTCTCGATCGTCTCCACCAACAAGGGTGTGATGACTGATCGTGCTGCTCGCGCTGCTGGTGTCGGCGGCGAAGTGCTTTGCACTGTGTTCTAAGGGGGGATAAGCATGTCTCGCGTTGCTAAGAACCCCGTCAAGCTGCCCGCTGGCGTTGAAATCAAAATGTCCGGCCAGCAGCTTTCGGTGAAGGGTGCAAAAGGCGCTCTGGAGCTGAACGTTCATCCTTCCGTTGAGGTTATCCAGGAAGGTGGTGAGCTGCGTTTCGCCGGTCGTAACGGTGATCAGCAGACTCGCGCCATGGCCGGTACTACCCGTGCTCTGGTCAACAACATGGTGATCGGTGTCAGTCAGGGCTTCGAGCGCAAGCTCCAGCTGGTCGGCGTCGGTTACAAGGCGCAAGCCAAAGGTCAAGTGCTGTCCCTGGCTCTCGGTTTCTCGCATCCGGTGGATTATGAGCTGCCGCAAGGCGTCACCGCCGAGACCCCCAGCCAGACCGATATCCTGATCAAGGGTGTCGACAAGCAACTGGTCGGTCAGGTGGCTGCTGAAATTCGTGATTTCCGTCGTCCGGAGCCTTACAAGGGCAAAGGCGTGCGGTACTCGGATGAAGTAGTCCGTCGCAAAGAAGCTAAGAAGAAGTAGGGCATAGCAAATGAGCGTAAAGAAAGAAACTCGTCTGCGTCGCGCTCGCAAAGCGCGCCTGAAGATGCGCGAGCTGGAAGCCGTACGCCTCTGCGTGCACCGCTCTTCCCAGCACATCTACGCCCAGGTCCTTTCGGCCGACGGCGGCAAGGTCCTGGCAAGCGCCTCGACTCTGGACAAAGAACTGCGTGACGGTGCCACCGGCAACGTTGACGCTGCCAAGAAAGTCGGTCAACTGGTCGCTGAGCGCGCGAAAGCCGCAGGCGTCACTCAGGTGGCGTTCGACCGTTCTGGCTTCAAGTACCACGGTCGTGTGAAGGCACTGGCTGATGCTGCTCGTGAAGGCGGGCTGGAGTTCTAAGTTATGGCAAATAACGAGCAAAAGCGCGACGAAGGCTACATCGAGAAGCTGGTTCAAGTTAACCGCGTCGCAAAAACCGTGAAGGGCGGTCGTATCTTCACCTTCACCGCGCTGACTGTAGTTGGTGATGGTAAGGGTCGTGTTGGTTTTGGTCGCGGCAAGTCCCGCGAAGTGCCGGCTGCCATTCAGAAGGCCATGGAAGCGGCGCGCCGCAACATGATCCAGGTCGACCTGAACGGCACTACGCTTCAGTACGCCACCAAGGCGGCTCACGGCGCATCCAAGATCTACATGCAGCCTGCCTCCGAAGGTACCGGTGTTATCGCTGGTGGTGCCATGCGCGCCATCCTTGAAGTGGCCGGTGTGCACAACGTCCTGGCCAAGTGCTACGGCTCTACCAACCCGGTCAACGTGGTGCATGCCACCTTCAAGGGTCTGAAGGCGATGCAGTCGCCTGAGTCGATTGCTGCCAAGCGCGGCAAGAGCGTCGAGGAGATTTCCTGATCATGGCTAACACCGTCAAGGTTACGCTGATCAAGAGCGTCAGCGGTCGTATCCCCAATCACAAGCTGTGCGTCAAGGGCCTGGGCCTGCGTCGCATTGGTCACACCGTAGAAGTTCAGGATACTCCTGAGAACCGCGGCATGATCAACAAGGCTTACTACATGCTCCGTGTGGAGGGCTAAGCCATGCAACTGAACGATCTGCGTTCTGCGCCGGGTGCCCGTCGCGAAAAGCTGCGTCCGGGTCGTGGTATCGGCAGCGGTCTGGGCAAGACCGGTGGCCGTGGCCACAAAGGTCAGACTTCCCGCTCCGGCGGCAAGATCGCTCCGGGCTTCGAGGGTGGTCAGCAGCCGCTGCACCGCCGTCTGCCGAAGTTCGGCTTCGTTTCGCTGAAGGCCATGGATCGCGCAGAAGTGCGCACTTCCGAACTGGCCAAGGTGGAAGGCGACGTTGTTACCGTACAGAGCCTGAAAGACGCCAACGTCATCAACCAGAACGTGCAGCGTGTGAAAGTAATGCTGTCCGGCGAGGTTGGGCGTGCGGTCACTCTAAAAGGCATCGCAGCCACCAAGGGTGCGCGTGCGGCTATCGAAGCAGCTGGCGGCAAGTTCGAGGAATAAATGGCTAAGCAAGGTGCTCTCTCCGCGCTGAGTAATGGTGGTCTGTCCGAACTCTGGGCTCGTCTGCGCTTTCTGTTCATGGCGATCATCGTCTACCGGATTGGCGCACACATTCCAGTACCCGGGATCAATCCCGATCGGCTGGCCGAGCTGTTCCGTCAGAACGAGGGGACCATCCTTAGCTTGTTCAACATGTTTTCCGGTGGTGCGCTGGAGCGCATGAGCATCTTTGCGCTGGGGATCATGCCGTACATCTCGGCATCGATCATCATGCAGCTCATGACCGCTGTCAGTCCGCAGCTGGAGCAGTTGAAGAAAGAAGGCGAAGCCGGTCGTCGCAAGATCAGTCAGTACACGCGTTACGGAACGCTGGTTCTGGCAATCGTGCAGGCCGTCGGTATGTCGGTCGGTCTGGCGGGGCAGGGTGTCGCGTTCAGTAACGACTTCGGCTTCTACTTCGTGGCCATCACGACCTTCGTGTCTGGTGCGATGTTCATGATGTGGCTGGGCGAGCAGATCACCGAGCGTGGGGTTGGCAACGGTATTTCGATGCTGATCTTCGCTGGGATCGTCGCCGGATTGCCGGGCGCGCTCGGGCAGTCGTTCGAGTCCGCTCGCCAAGGCGATATCAACATCATCGCTTTGCTGGCCGTGGGGCTGCTGGCGGTTGCGATCATCGGTTTCGTGGTGTTCATCGAGCGTGGGCAGCGTCGCATTGCGGTGCACTACGCCAAGCGTCAGCAAGGTCGTAAGGTCTTCGCTGCGCAGACCAGCCACCTGCCGTTGAAAGTCAACATGGCGGGCGTTATCCCGGCCATCTTCGCCAGCAGCATCCTGCTGTTCCCGGCTTCGCTGGGGCAGTGGTTCGGCCAGTCCGAAAACATGGGTTGGTTGGCTGATATCTCTCAGGCGATCGCGCCCGGGCAGCCGTTGAACATCCTGCTGTTCAGTGCTGGGATCATTTTCTTCTGCTTCTTCTATACGGCATTGATGTTCAATCCGAAGGACGTGGCGGAGAACCTGAAGAAGTCCGGTGCGTTTATTCCCGGGATTCGTCCTGGTGAGCAGTCGGCTCGCTATATCGATGGCGTGTTGACCCGCTTGACCATGTTCGGCGCCCTGTACATGACGGCTGTCTGCCTGCTGCCGCAGTTCCTTGTGGTTGCAGCCAACGTGCCGTTCTACCTTGGTGGGACCTCGTTGCTGATCGTGGTTGTGGTTGTCATGGACTTCATGTCCCAAGTGCAATCGCACCTCATGTCGCACCAGTACGATTCCCTGATGAAGAAAGCCAACCTGAAGGGCTACGGCAGCGGAATGCTCCGCTGAGGTGGTTCGTAAGGTTCTAGGAGTTGGTGATGAAAGTTCGTGCATCGGTTAAAAAGCTGTGCCGTAACTGCAAGATCATCCGTCGCGACGGTGTCGTGCGCGTGATCTGCAGCGCAGAACCGCGTCACAAGCAGCGCCAAGGCTGATTGTGTAAGGCGTTATAACCCGGCAGCTAGTGCGCTGCCGGGTTGAATATTTGTTATTACAGCGTTAATATCTCGCGCCCTTTTCTTGGCTTCCGGGGCGTAGGTAGCTGTCAATTGGAGTTTCACTGAATGGCCCGTATTGCAGGCGTCAACATTCCGGATAACAAGCACACTGTTATCTCGCTGACCTACATCTACGGTGTTGGTCGCACCCGTGCGCAGGAAATCTGTGCCGCTACCGGTGTGAATCCGGCAGCAAAGATCAAGGATCTTTCCGACGAGCAGGTCGAACTGCTGCGTGGCGAAGTCGGCAAGTTCATCGTTGAGGGCGACCTGCGTCGCGACGTCAACATGAAAATCAAGCGCTTGATGGACCTGGGTTGCTATCGCGGCCTGCGCCATCGTCGTGGTCTTCCGGTTCGCGGTCAGCGCACCAAGACCAACGCACGTACCCGTAAGGGCCCGCGCAAGCCGATCCGCAAGTAATCGCGTTAGCGAATCGACAGGAATCTAGTCATGGCAAAACCTGCTGCTCGTCCTCGTAAAAAAGTCAAAAAGACAGTGGTTGATGGCATCGCCCACATCCACGCTTCTTTCAACAACACCATCGTGACCATCACCGATCGTCAGGGCAATGCGCTGTCCTGGGCTACCTCGGGTGGTTCCGGTTTCCGCGGCTCGCGTAAGAGCACTCCGTTCGCTGCCCAGATCGCTGCAGAGCGCGCTGGCCAGGCTGCTCTGGAGTACGGCCTGAAGAACCTAGACGTCAACGTCAAGGGCCCGGGCCCGGGTCGTGAGTCCGCCGTGCGTGCTTTGAACGCATGTGGTTATAAAATCGCCAGCATCACCGACGTGACGCCGATCCCGCACAACGGGTGCCGTCCGCCGAAGAAGCGCCGCGTGTAATCAGGAGACAGTAAAGAATGGCTCGTTATATTGGTCCCAAGTGCAAACTGTCTCGTCGTGAAGGCACTGATCTCTTCCTGAAGAGTGGTGCGCGCGCGCTCGAATCTAAGTGCAACATTGAAACTCCGCCAGGTGTGCACGGCCAGCGTCGTGGCCGCCTGTCCGACTACGGCACCCAGCTGCGCGAGAAGCAGAAAGTGCGCCGTATCTACGGTGTGCTGGAGCGTCAGTTCAGTGGTTACTACAAGGAAGCTGCCAGCCGCAAGGGCGCTACCGGCGAGAACCTGCTGCAGCTGCTCGAGTGCCGTCTGGACAACGTCGTGTATCGCATGGGCTTCGGCTCCACTCGTGCCGAATCGCGCCAGCTGGTCTCGCACAAGTCGATTACCGTCAACGGTCAGACCGTGAACATCCCGTCGTACCAGGTCAAGGCCGGTGATGTGGTTGCTGTTCGCGAGAAGTGCCGTAACCAGCTGCGTATCGCCCAGGCCCTCGAACTGTGCGCTCAGCGCGGTCGCGTTGAATGGGTCGAAGTAGACGCCGACAAGAAATCCGGTGTTTTCAAGAATGTTCCGGCTCGCAGCGATCTGTCCGCCGACATCAACGAAAACCTGATTGTCGAGCTCTACTCCAAGTAAGGGCTAGAAAATAGGTGTATCCATGCAGAGTTCGGTAAATGAGTTCCTGACCCCCCGCCATATCGATGTGCAGGTGGTCAGTCCGACCCGTGCCAAGATCACTCTCGAGCCCCTCGAGCGTGGTTTTGGCCACACCCTGGGCAACGCGCTGCGTCGTATTCTGTTGTCCTCCATGCCCGGCTGCGCTGTGGTCGAGGCTGAGATCGACGGTGTGCTCCACGAGTACAGCGCCATCGAGGGCGTGCAGGAAGATGTAATCGAAATCCTGCTCAACCTCAAAGGTATCGCCATCAAGCTGCACGGCCGTGATGAAGTGACCTTGAGCCTGGTGAAGAAGGGCGCGGGCGCTGTTACCGCTGCCGATATCCAGCTGGATCACGATGTTGAAATCGTCAATGGCGATCACCTGATCGCCAATCTGGCGGCCAACGGCTCGCTCAACATGAAGCTCAAGGTCGCTCGCGGCCGTGGTTACGAGCCTGCTGATGCGCGTCAGAGCGACGAAGATGAAAGCCGTAGCATCGGTCGTCTTCAGCTCGACGCCACCTTCAGCCCGGTTCGTCGCGTGGCTTATGTGGTCGAGAATGCTCGTGTCGAGCAGCGCACCAACCTGGACAAGCTGGTCATGGACCTGGAAACCAACGGCACCCTGGATCCCGAAGAGGCGATCCGTCGTGCAGCGACCATCCTGCAACAGCAGCTGGCTGCGTTCGTCGACCTGAAGGGCGACAGCGAGCCGGTGGTTGTCGAGCAGGAAGACGAGATCGATCCGATCCTGTTGCGTCCGGTGGATGACCTGGAACTGACCGTACGTTCGGCCAACTGCCTCAAGGCAGAGAACATCTACTACATTGGTGATCTGATTCAGCGCACCGAAGTAGAGCTGTTGAAAACGCCGAACCTGGGCAAGAAGTCCCTGACCGAGATCAAGGACGTGCTGGCTTCGCGTGGTTTGTCCCTCGGTATGCGCCTGGATAACTGGCCGCCGGCAAGTCTCAAGAAGGACGATAAGGCCACTGCCTGATCGCCCCCAGTAACCGAACTGAACGTTTGGTAAGGAATTTCAATCATGCGTCATCGTAAAAGTGGCCGTCATCTGAGCCGCACCAGCGCCCACCGCAAGGCCATGTTCCAGAACATGGCGGTGTCGCTGTTCGAGCACGAACTGATCAAGACCACCCTGCCCAAGGCCAAAGAACTGCGTCGCGTTGCCGAGCCGCTGATCACCCTGGCCAAGGAAGACAGCGTTGCCAACCGCCGCCTGGCTTTCGACCGTACCCGTTCGAAAGCTGCTGTAGGCAAGCTGTTCAACGATCTGGGCAAGCGCTACGCCACCCGTCAGGGCGGCTATCTGCGCATCCTCAAGTGCGGTTTCCGCGCAGGGGACAACGCACCTATGGCTTACGTCGAGCTGGTTGACCGTCCGGTCGCTGGTGAGGTTGAAGCCGCAGCCGAGTAATCGGCCGCTGTATAAAGAACCGGGCGTAGGCCCGGTTTTTTATTGTCTGAACGATGGTGCTGCTCTATCAGCTTGGTTCGTTTAATAAATTAGTTCTTTATTGGCGTCTCGTTAGAATTCTCCTTAAGCCGACTTTCACCGGTATGTACAAGGAGATGCAGCATGAGCCAAGGCAAGACCCTCACCACCGCTGGTGGCGCCCCCGTTGCCGACAATCAGAATTCTCGTTCAGCCGGGCCTCGTGGCCCTTTGTTGCTGGATGACTTCCACTTGGTCGAAAAGCTCGCCCATTTCAACCGCGAAGTCATTCCGGAGCGTCGTGTGCACGCCAAAGGCTCCGGCGCCTATGGCACATTTACCGTGACCGCAGACATAACTCACCTCACCCGTGCCAAGCTGTTCGAGTCCGTTGGCAAGCAAACGCCCCTGTTCCTGCGCTTTTCCACGGTAGGGGGTGAGCGCGGCTCGGCGGATACCGAGCGTGATCCTCGCGGCTTCGCGGTGAAGTTCTATACCGAGGGAGGCAATTGGGACGTCGTGGGTAACAACACGCCGGTCTTCTTCATCCGCGATCCGCTGAAATTTCCGGATTTCATCCATACGCAAAAGCGTGACCCATGGACCAATCTGAAGAGCCCGCAGATGATGTGGGATTTCTGGTCGCACTCGCCCGAGGCGTTGCATCAGGTCACCATCCTGTTTTCCGATCGTGGCATCCCCGATGGTTATCGGTTCATGCACGGCTTCGGCAGTCACACCTTCAGCCTGGTCAATAGTGAAGGCGAGCGGCACTGGGTGAAGTTCCACTTCAAGAGCATGCAAGGGATCAGAAACCTGCATCCGAGCGAGGCAGCACGCCTTGCCGGCAGCGATCCCGATTATGCGCAGCGGGATCTTTTCCACGCGATCGGGCGGGGCGAGTTCCCCAGGTGGAAGCTCTGCATCCAGGTGATGAGCGAGGCGGAGGCGGCCAGCCGTGCCGAAAATCCTTTCGACGTCACCAAGGTCTGGTCGCAGAAGGAGTTTCCGCTGATCGAAGTGGGGATGGTCGAGCTGAATCGCAATCCGCAGAACTATTTCGCCGAGGTCGAGCAGGCTGCCTTTGCCCCGAGCAACGTCGTCCCGGGTATCGGCCTGTCGCCGGATCGCATGCTTCAGGGGCGGGTATTCGCTTACGCCGATGCCCATCGCTACCGCGTCGGCACCAACCATCAGCAGCTTCCGGTCAATGCGCCGCGTTGCCCGGTCCACAACTATCAGCGTGATGGCGCGATGCGTTTTGATGGCAACGGTGGTTCGGCGCCCAACTACGAGCCGAACAGCTACAGCGACGCCCCCAAGCAGGCAGCGCAGTACGCCGAACCGGCGCTTGCGCTCTCCGGTGCGGCTGACCGATATGACCACAGGGCCGATGACGACTATTTCAGTCAGGCGGGAGCTCTGTTCCGTCTGATGACAGCTGAGCAGCAGAACCTCCTGATCGGCAATATCGTCGGTGCGATGGCAGGCGTCTCGCGTGACGTGCAGTTGCGCCAGCTGGGGCACTTCTTCAAGGCCGACCCGGCATACGGGGCGGGTATCGCCCGGGGACTGGGGATCGACCCGAACGAAGTCGCCTAAGCTGTACCGAGCCGTAGAGCGCAGAAGCCGGGCCCCGGAAGAGCCCGGCTTTTTTGCGGCTGGTCGTCAGTGACGGTCGCGCTCCAGCAGCGGTTTGAGGAAATGCCCGGTGTGCGACTGCGGCATTTCCGCGACCTCTTCCGGTGTGCCGCTGGCGATGATCTGACCGCCCTTGGAGCCGCCTTCCGGGCCGAGGTCGACCAGCCAGTCGGCGGTCTTGATCACGTCCAGGTTGTGCTCGATGACCACCACCGTGTTGCCGTGGTCGCGCAGGCGGTGCAGCACGTCGAGCAGCTGCTGGATGTCGGCGAAGTGCAGGCCGGTGGTGGGCTCGTCGAGGATGTACAGGGTCTTGCCGGTGTCGCGCTTGGACAGCTCGCGGGACAGCTTCACCCGTTGCGCCTCGCCCCCGGACAGCGTGGTCGCGCTCTGCCCCAGCTTGATGTACGACAGCCCGACGTCCATCAGGGTTTGCAGCTTGCGTGCAACTGCCGGCACTGGGTCGAAGAATTCGCGAGCTTCCTCGATGGTCATGTCCAGTACCTCGGTGATGCTCTTGCCCTTGTACTTCACCTCCAGGGTCTCGCGGTTGTAGCGCTTGCCCTTGCACACGTCGCAGGGGACGTAGATGTCCGGCAGAAAATGCATTTCCACCTTGATCACGCCGTCGCCCTGGCAGGCTTCGCAGCGGCCGCCCTTTACATTGAAGGAAAAGCGTCCTGGCCCGTAACCGCGCGAGCGGGCCTCCGGTACCCCTGCAAAGAGTTCGCGGATGGGCGTGAACAGCCCGGTGTAGGTCGCCGGGTTGGAGCGCGGGGTGCGGCCGATGGGGCTCTGGTCGATGTCGACGACCTTGTCGAGGTGCTGCAGGCCGTCGAAGCTGTCGTAGGGCGCCACCTCCAGGGTGGACGCGCCATTGAGCGCCGTGGCAGTGATCGGGAACAGCGTGTTATTGATCAGCGTCGACTTGCCCGAGCCGGATACGCCGGTGATGCAGGTCAGCAGCCCCACCGGGATCTCCAGGTCGACGTTACGCAGGTTGTTGCCGCGGGCGCCCTTGAGCTTGAGCAGCTTTTTCGGGTCGCGACGGGTGCGTTCCGGTGGGTAATTGATCGTCACCCGGCCGGAGAGGTACTTGCCGGTCAGAGAGTCCGGGTGCGCCATCACCTCGTCGGGGGTACCCTCGGCGACGATGCGGCCACCGTGCACCCCGGCCCCCGGGCCGATGTCCACCACGTAGTCGGCAAGGCGGATGGCGTCCTCGTCATGCTCGACCACGATCACCGTGTTGCCGATGTCGCGCAGGTGACGAAGGGTGCCCAGCAGGCGCTCATTGTCGCGCTGGTGCAGGCCGATCGAGGGCTCATCGAGGATGTACATCACACCGACCAGGCCGGCGCCGATCTGGCTCGCCAGTCGGATGCGCTGGGCCTCGCCGCCGGACAGCGTGTCCGCACTGCGGTCGAGGGTCAGGTAGTCGAGGCCGACGTTGACCAGGAACTGCAGACGCTCGCGGATCTCCTTGAGGATCTTGTCGGCGATTTCGCCGCGACGACCGCTGAGCGAGAGTCCGCCGAAATAATCGGTGGCGTCGCCGATGGGCAGTGCCGTGACCGCCGGCAGTGTCTTGTCGCCAACCCACACGTGGCGAGCCTCGCGGCGCAGGCGGGTGCCGCGGCATTCCGGGCAGGGCTGAGTGCTGAGGTACTTCGCCAGCTCTTCGCGCACCGAAGTGGACTCGGTCTCGCGGTAGCGGCGTTCGAGGTTGGGGATGATGCCTTCGAACGGATGCGAGCGCCTGACGATGTCCCCGCGGTCATTGAGGTAACGGAACTCGACATTCTCCCGGCCGCTTCCGCGCAGGATGAACTTCTGATGCTCGGCGGCCAGCGAGTCGAAGGGCTCGTCCAGACTGAACCCGTAATGCGAGGACAGCGAGCCGAGCATCTGGAAGTAATAGACGTTGCGCCGGTCCCAGCCGCGGATCGCGCCTTCGGCCAGGGTGAGCTCGCCGTTGACCAGGCGCTTGGCATCGAAGAACTGCTTCACGCCCAGGCCATCGCAGGTCGGGCAGGCACCTGCCGGGTTGTTGAAGGAGAACAGCTTGGGTTCCAGCTCGCTGATGGAGTGACCGCAGATCGGGCAGGCGAAGCGTGCCGAGAAGATCATCTCCTCGCTTTCTTCGTCCTCGTCCATGGGTGCGACCAGCGCGATGCCGTCCGCCAGTTTCAGCGCCGTCTCGAAGGATTCGGCCAGACGCTGCTGCAGGTCGCCGCGAACCTTGAAGCGATCCACCACGACATCGATGGAGTGCTTCTTCTGTTTGTCCAGCTTGGGCAGTTCGTCCAGCTCGTAGAGGCGGCCGTTGACGCGGGCGCGAACGAAGCCCTGGGCCCGCAGCTCGTCGAACACGGCCAGGTGCTCGCCCTTTCGCTCGCGAATGACGGGTGCCAGCAGCATCAGCTTGCGCCCTTCTGGCAGCGCCAGGACCTGGTCGACCATCTGACTGACGGTTTGCGCTTCCAGCGGCGCGTCATGGTCCGGGCAGCGTGGTGTGCCGACCCGCGCGTAGAGCAGGCGCAGGTAGTCGTAGATCTCGGTGATGGTGCCGACGGTGGAGCGCGGGTTGTGCGATGTCGACTTTTGTTCGATCGAAATGGCCGGGGAAAGCCCTTCGATGGTGTCCACGTCGGGCTTTTCCATCATCGAAAGGAACTGCCGGGCGTAGGCCGAGAGCGATTCGACATAGCGCCGCTGGCCCTCGGCATAGAGCGTGTCGAACGCCAGCGAAGACTTGCCGGAGCCGGAGAGGCCGGTGATGACGATCAGCTTGTCGCGTGGCAGGGTGAGGTCGATGTTCTTCAGGTTGTGGGTGCGAGCCCCACGAATCAGAATCTTGTCCAAAACAGCCTCGCGTGGCGGGCGGAAACCCGAAAGTATACGGCCGGGGTGATAGTCGCGGCAAAACCGCGCGCCTGTGCCGAGCGGGGGAGGGCTGCTAGAATCGCCGCCGGTTCATACAAGCGAGACCCTCCATGCAGGACCCCTACAGCGAGCGCATGAGCGCCAGCGAAAAACGCGCAGCTTCCGGGCTGGCGCTGGTGTTCGCTTTTCGCATGCTCGGCATGTTCATGGTTTTGCCCGTGCTGGCAACCTACGGCATGGACCTGGAAGGCGCTACGCCGACCCTGATCGGCCTTGCCATCGGTGCCTATGGTTTGACCCAGGCGCTGCTGCAAATTCCCTTCGGCATTCTCTCTGACCGCATCGGGCGCCTGCCGATCATCTATTTCGGTCTGGCGATCTTCGCCGCCGGCGCGGTTCTGGCGGCGATGTCCGACAGCATCTGGGGCGTGGTCGCGGGGCGGGTGCTGCAGGGCGCCGGCGCGATCTCCGCCGCGGTGATGGCGTTGCTGTCCGACCTGACCCGCGAGCAACACCGGACCAAGGCGATGGCGCTGATCGGGGTGAGCATCGGCTTCTCCTTTGCCGTGGCCATGATCATCGGCCCCCTGTTGACGCGTGCCTTCGGTCTTTCCGGGTTGTTCTGGGTGACGGCGGCGATGGCAGTGGTTGGCGGGCTCATCGTTGCGCTGCTGCCCAAGGCCCAGGCCCATGTCCGTCATCGTGAATCCGGGGTCGCCCGGCAGGCGCTGGGTCTGACGTTGCGTCATCCAGACCTGCTGCGCCTGGATTTCAGCATCCTGGCCTTACACGCGATTCTCATGGCGAGCTTCGTCGCGCTGCCGCTGGCGCTGGTGGAGCAGGGCGCTTTGCCCAAGGACGAGCATTGGTGGGTCTACCTGACTGCGCTGCTGATCGGCTTCTTCGGCATGATTCCGTTCATCATCTATGGCGAAAAGAAGCGCCAGATGCGCCGCGTGCTGCTCGGTGCCGTCTGTGCGCTGCTGCTGTGCGAGCTGTTCTTCTGGTGGTTCGGCAACGGCCTGTGGATGCTGGTGGTGGGCATGGTTGCCTTCTTCGTCGCCTTCAATCTGCTTGAGGCGTCGTTGCCGTCGCTGATCAGCAAGGTGGCGCCGGCAGGTGGCAAGGGCACCGCCATGGGGGTCTACTCCACCAGTCAGTTCCTCGGTGCCGGGCTGGGCGGCGTCCTGGGCGGCATGCTCTATCAGCAGGGCGGGCTGGCCCTGGTGTTCGCTGGCTGCGCGGCACTCTGCGCACTGTGGTTCGTGATCGCCTTCAGCATGCGCGAGCCTCCCTATGTCACCAGCCTGCGCCTGCCGCTTTCGGCCGGCGCGCTGAGCAACACCCGGCTCGAGGCCGACCTGCTGCACGTGCCCGGCGTGAGCGAGGTGCTGATCGTGCTCGACGAGGCGGCGGCCTATGTGAAGGTCGATACCCTGGTGCTGGATCGCGACGCGCTGGATCGTTTGGTCGCCTGACCAACACGACGCTCGTCGCGGCCGTGGTGCTGCGCACGGCGACGCAACTTGCTGGCGCGTTGGTTGGTTGTCAGGGGTGGCTGAGGTAAGATTCGCGGTCATCGGGTCTCCTGGTAGCAGGATCGCCATCGGTGAGCCCACTTAAATTCAATGTTCCAAGAGGAGTTACCCATGGCCAGAGGGGTGAACAAAGTCATCTTGATCGGCAATGTCGGCGGCGACCCGGAAACCCGCTACATGCCCAATGGCAATGCGGTGACCAACATCACGCTGGCAACCACCGACAGCTGGAAGGACAAGCAGACCGGTCAGCTTCAGGAGCGCACCGAGTGGCACCGTGTGGTGCTGTTCGGCAAGCTCGCCGAGATCGCCGGCGAGTACCTGCGCAAGGGTTCGCAGTGCTACATCGAAGGCCGCCTGCAGACTCGCGAGTGGGAAAAGGATGGCGTCAAGCGCTACACCACCGAAATCGTCGTCGACATGAATGGCACCATGCAGCTGCTCGGCGGCCGTGGCGGCAGTTCCGATGACGCGCCACGTCAGCCGCGCCCGCAGCGCGAGCCGCAACAGGCTCCGCGTCAGCAGGCTCAGCCGCAGCAGCCGGCCGCACGGCAGCAGCCAGCGCCGGACTATGACAGCTTCGATGACGACATCCCCTTCTAGAGTTTCCTGAATGCGAATGCGCCTGATGTTGTTGGGCGGCGGCAATGCCCTGGGCCAGGCGCTCATCCGCCTCGGCGCCGAGGAAGACATCGGTTTTCTCGCGCCGCGCCCGCCCGCCCAGGGCTGGGATGCCGCCAGTCTTACCCAGTTGCTCGACGACAACCGTCCGGATGTCGTCATCAACCTCGCCTATTACTACGACTGGTTCCAGAGCGGGCAGCCCAACGAACCGGCGCTCGCGGCTCAGGAGCGCGCTGTGGAGCGGCTTGCCGAGCTGTGCCAGCACCACGATTTCGTTCTCCTGCAGCCTTCGAGCTACCGCGTGTTCGATGGCGCGCGCACCACTGCCTACAGCGAAAAGGATGAAGTCGCGCCGCTGGATGCCCGGGGGCAGGCGCTCTGGCGCATCGAGCAGAGCGTGCGGGCGCTGTGCCCGCGTCATGTGCTGTTGCGTTTCGGCTGGCTGCTCGACGACAGTCGTGACGGTGTGCTGGGGCGTGTCCTGCAACGGCTGGAGCAGAGCGAGGCGATCCTGCTGGCGGACGATCGCCGTGGCAATCCGACGCCGGTGGATGACGCCGCGAGAGTCATTCTTGCAGTGCTCAAGCAGCTCGATTGCCAGGCCCCGTTGTGGGGCACCTACCATTACGGCGGCCACGAAGCTTCGACGCCGCTGCTGGTCGCGCAGGCGCTGCTTGGCGAGGCCGCCAAGTATCGCGATGTGACGACCGCCAAGCTGACGCCGGTCGCGCACGCCGACTGTTCGGATGCCGCGGCTGAGCCGCAGCACGGCGTGCTGGCCTGCAAGAAGATATTCACCACCTTCGGTATCAAGCCGCGTGCCTGGCGCACCGGCCTGCCGAGCCTGCTGGAGCGTTATTACCGCCATGGCTGATGCCCCGATCCTGATCACTGGTGGCGCCGGCTTCATCGGCTCCAACCTGGTCGATGCACTGCTGGCACGAGGTTACGCCGTTCGGGTGCTGGACAATCTGTCCACTGGCAAGCGTGAGAACCTGCCACAGGATGAGCGCGTCGAGCTCATCGTCGGTGATGTCGCCGACGCCGAATGCGTGCGTCGCTCGGTGCAGGGTTGTCGCGCCGTGGTCCATCTGGCCGCGGTGGCCTCAGTGCAAGCGTCGGTGGACGATCCGCTCGGTACGCATCAGAGCAACCTGATCGGCACGCTCAATCTGTGCGAAGCGATGCGTGAGGCAGGCGTGAAGCGAGTGTTGTTTGCCTCGAGCGCGGCGGTCTATGGCAACAACGGGGAAGGCCAGGCCATCGATGAAGGCACCGCGAAGTCGCCGCTTACCCCCTACGCCGCGGACAAGCTGGCCAGTGAGCACTATCTGGATTTCTATCGGCGCCAGCATGGCCTGGAGCCGGTGGTGTTCCGCTTCTTCAATGTTTACGGCCCTCGGCAGGACCCGTCGTCGCCCTATTCCGGCGTGATCAGCATCTTTACCGAGCGGGCGCAGAAGGGACTGCCGATTGCAGTGTTTGGCGATGGGGAGCAGACGCGGGATTTCATCTATGTAGGGGATCTGGTCGAGGTGCTGGTGCAGGCACTCGAAGCTCCGGATGCGCCGGAAGGCGCGGTGAACGTGGGGCTCAACAAGGCGACGTCGTTGAACCAGCTGCTCGACGCGATTGGCGATGTGCTGGGCGATCTGCCCGAGGTGAGCTATCAGGCGGCGCGCTCGGGGGACATCCGTCATTCGCGGGCGAACAATGCGCGACTGGTTCAGCGCTACCGCGTGCCAGAACCGCCGACCAGCATGCGCGAAGGGCTGGCCCGTTTATTGGGCAAGTAAGCGAAACCGGAAAAGACAAAAGGCGCCGATGGCGCCTTTTGTCTGTCTGCGATTCGGTCAGGCCGATTCGTCAGAACTTGTAGCCGAGGCCGACCATGTAGACGAAGGGGTCGACGTCTACGTCGACTTTGACCTTGCCCAGTACCGCGTGGTTGGAAGTAGCTTCAGTATCGATGTCGATATAGCGAACCTGAGCGTTGAGCATGATGTTGTCTGTGAGCATGTAATCCATGCCTACTTGTGCGGCCAGGCCCCAAGAATCTTTCAGGTCCAGGCCGTTGAAACCATTCCCCTCAGCCTGGCTGCTCAACTTGTCGTCGAAGAACCATGTGTAGTTAACGCCAGCCCCAACGTACGGTTGGAAAGCCGACGTTTTATCCAGCGGGTAGTAGATAACGCTCAGGGTCGGCGGCAGATGCTTGATAGTTCCGAACTTCCCGTCCAGTGGTGCGCCAAGGCCTTTGACGCCAACGTCGTGGCTGAACGGCGTAGCGGCCAGCAGTTCGATCCCTACCTTGTCGGTGATCATGTAGGCGAAGTTGAGGCCCAACTGAGTGTCGCTGTCGAGCGTAGCCTTGGTACCGGCAATTGGACCGGTCAGTGCGGTAGAGATAGAACTGCTGTCTTCACGCGGATCAACGGTAACCGCACCAGCGCGAACGATGATGTCCCCGGCTTCGAAAGCCTGGGCGAAGGGGGCGGCCAGCGCCAGGGCCAGCGCGGAAGCGGTGAACAGGGTCTTGCGCATGATGATGCTCCGTTTGTTGGAATGCGATTGGGGGCCATGGTAGGCAGTGGGCGCTTGGGCTTTTTGATCCAGCTCAATGAAAGCCGCGTCGTCAGCTGCGACGTAATGCCCGGGTTGCTTTGCGTCAATTCACAGATGATAATGTTTCTCTTTTGAGTTAACGACCGTCTGCAAGGACCCCTCCATGCCTTCCTTCATCCCCCGCCTGTTGGCGGTTGCCGTGCTGCCGTGCTGCCTGCACCTGTATGCCGGGTCGCTCTCCGCGGCCCCGCTGGACGCTGCGCTCGATGAGAGCGAGCGCCTGTCTGCCGAAGCCAAGGCTTCGCAAGCGCGGATCGATCAGCTCGACGACGCCACGCGCGAGATGCTCACCGAGTACCGCAACGCGCTGCAGCAGACCGAAGCCCTGAAGGCCTACAACAAGCAGCTGCAGGAATTGACCGCTGCGCAGCGCAAGGAACTGGTGGGCTTCCAGCGCCAGCTGGACAGCATCGAGCGCACCCAGGAAGCGGTAACGCCGCAGATGAGTCGCATGGTCGAGGTGCTCGGCGAGTTCATCGCAGCTGACTTGCCGTTCCTGCCCGAGGAGCGCGCTGATCGCCTGGCCGGCCTGCAGGACCTGCTGCCGCGTGCCGACGTCAGCCTGGCGGAGAAGTACCGGCGCATCCTCGAGGCCTATCAGATCGAAAGCGACTACGGCCGCACGCTGGAAGCGTGGCGCGGCGAACTGCCTGGCAACGGCGATTCGCGTAGCGTCGAGTTCCTCCGCCTGGGCCGGGTGATGCTCTATTACCAAACCCTCGATGCTCATGAGAGCGGCTGGTGGAACCCGCAGACGCGCAGCTGGGAAGTGCTCGACGGCAGCGCACGACGGCCGCTGACCCAGGCCATCGCCATTGCTCGCCAGCAGCAGGCGCCCGCATATCTGCAACTGCCCGTGAAGACCCTGGCCGAGGAGGCCGCGCAATGAGCCGTCTGTTTTCCCTGTTCCTTGTCGCGCTGCTGCCGCTCACCTCTCATGCGGCGGAGCCGCTCAGTCCCGACCAGCTGCTCGAGCGCATTCGCAGCGACCGCGCCGCTGAGGTCAGTGCCATGCAGGCTCGCGAGCAGGCCTTCGTGCGTGACCGTGGCGAGCAGCAGCAACTGCTTTCCCGTGCCCGTGCCGCACTGGCTGAGCAGAAGACCGAGGCCGAGCGACTGAAAGCCGAATTCGACCGCCAGGAAGCGGAGCTGGCCGAGCAGGAAAAGCTCCTGGCCCAGCGTGTCGGTCATCTCGGTGAGCTATTCGGTGTGGTGCGGCAGAGCGCCGGTGATATCGCCGGTCAGTGGCAGGACAGCCTGCTCAATGCCCAATATCCCGAGCGCCTCGAGCAGCTGCGCAGCCTGGCCGAAAGCCGCGCCCTGCCATCAGCCGATGACCTCGATGCGTTCTGGATGACCTTGCTCGAAGACCTGGCGGCCAGTGGCCGCGTCGAGCGCGTGCAGCTGCCGGTGGTGGGCACCGATGGTGCGCGCAGCGAGCAGCCGGTACTGCGCGTCGGCAGCTTCTCCGCCTTTACCAACGACGCCTTCCTGCGCTACGACGCTGATGCCGGGGAGCTGCTGGTGCCGCCGCGTCAGCCTTCCGGCAAGGGCCTGATCGAGGATTACCTGAAAAGCTCCGATGCCCTGGCCACGCTGCCGGTCGACCCGAGCCGGGGTACCCTGCTGGCGCAGTTGCAGCGCCAGCCGGACCTGTGGGATCGCGTCAAGCAGGGCGGTCTGGTCGGTGGCGTGATCCTGGTGCTCGGCGCCATCGGCCTGCTGCTGGCGATCTGGCGCATGGTCTATCTCGGTGGCATTGGCCGCAAGGTTGGAAGTCAGATGCGCGAGCTCAATCATCCGCGCGACGACAACCCGCTCGGCCGCATCATCGGCGTGCTGGGGCCCAAGCCGCAGCTGTCGGACCTGGAGACGCTGGAGCTCAAGCTGGACGAAGCCATCCTGCAGGAAACCCCGCCGCTGGAGCGTGGCCAACCGCTGCTCAAGCTGCTCGCCGCCGTGGCGCCGCTGCTCGGCCTGCTGGGTACCGTGACCGGCATGATCATCACCTTCCAGGCCATCACCCAGAGTGGTGGCGGCGATTCGCGGCTGATGGCCGACGGCATTTCCCAGGCGCTGGTGACTACAGTGCTGGGCCTGCTGGTGGCGATTCCGCTGCTGTTCCTGCACAGCCTGTTGGCCAGCCGCAGCAAGGCGCTGATCCAGCTGCTGGAACAGCAGAGCGCCGGGCTGATCGCGCTGCATCTGTCCGGAGCACCACGCCGTGACTGATCTGCGCGCTCACTGGCTGAGTGTCGTCGACAGCGGTCACGCGCTGCTCGACTTCATGACCGCGGGTGGGGTGGTGATGTGGGCGTTGGCCGGCCTCTGCGTGCTGTATTGGACGCTGGTGTTCGAGCGCCTGTGGTTCATGCGTCGGGTCTTCCCGCATTGGGTAGAGTCGCGCCGGCAGGCCTGGGCGCAGCTGGCCGATGAACCCGGCAGCTGGCAGCGCGCCGTGCGCCTGGCCTGGCTGGCGCAGGCACAGCAGCAGCTGTCCGGCCCGCTGCGGTTGAGCAAGACGCTGGTTGCGATGTATCCGCTGCTCGGCCTGCTCGGCACGGTCAGCGGCATGATCGCGGTTTTCGATGTGCTGGCGCTCAGCGGCACCGGCAACCCTCGCGGCATGGCTGCGGGCGTCTGGCAGGCGACCCTGCCGACCATGGCCGGCATGGTGCTGGCCATCACGGGATTGTTCAGTCTGGCGCGCCTCGAGCGAATCGCGCGCCAGTCTCTCGACCGGCTGGCCGACCAGCTGCGTCACGATTGAGGATTAGCGGGATGCGTATGCGTCGTCACCATTACCAGCAGGAAGAAGACACCGGTATCGATCTCACGCCGATGCTCGACGTGGTCTTCATCATGCTGATCTTCTTCATCGTCACCAGCTCCTTCATCAAGGAGTCGGGTGTCGAGGTCCAGCGCCCGCAGGCCGATACCGCGAGCACGCAGGACAAGGGCAACATCCTTATCGCCGTCACCGCCGATGGGCAGGTCTGGATCGACAAGCAGGCGGTGGACGTGCGCAGCGTTCGCGCCCATGTCGAGCGGCTGCGGGTGGATCAGCCGGAGGGCGCGGTGGTCGTCCAGGCCGACCAGGATGCTCGCACCGGGCTCGTGGTACAGGTGATGGACCAGGCGCGCCAGGCCGGCGTGCAGGACGTGGCGCTGGCTGCCAGCACGGGGTCGCGCTGATGCAACCGCGGCTGGTCCGTTTCAGTCTGGCCTTCGTCGCCGCCTGCGTCGTGGCGCTGCTGCTGTTCGCCCTGATGCTGAGCATGGTCAATCCACCGCGCAGCAAGATTCAGGAAGACCCGCTGGCCATCGCCAATTTCGTGCGTATGGATGGACGCAACGAAGACAGCGCCACGCGCACTCGCCAGCAGGCGCCGCAACCGCCACAGCCGAAGACGCCGCAACCGCCGACGCCGCCGACGCCGAACATGGCCACGCCGGATGCCAACCTGCCGAAGCTCGACCTCGATCTGCCGAGCATCGATGCGGGCATTTCGGTCGCGACCGCGCCGGCGCCCAGCCTGTCCGGCCTGACCGCTGCGCAGAGCACGCCCGCGGCCGCTCCTGCGCCAGCCAGTGCGGCAGTGGAAGCGGCGGGTAACCCGGGTGGCCCAGAGCAGGAAGTGATGCCGCTCAATGATGTGCGCCCTGAGTATCCCTATCGTGCCCGGCAGCAGGGCATCGAGGGCCATATCAAGCTTGCCTTCACCATCAATCCCCAGGGGCGGGTGGAGAACATCCGCGTACTGGAGGCGTCACCACGCAACGTGTTCGATCGCGAGGCCCGGCGTGCCGCGGCCCGCTGGCGTTTCGCCCCGCGCACCGAGAACGGTGCGCCGGTATCCCGAGAAGCCGTTAAAACCCTGCACTTCCGCCTGCAAGGAGAACGCTGAAATGCTTCGTCTGCTGCTTGTGCTGACCCTTTCCCTCGCTGCTTCGGTCCAGGCTGCCCAGGCCATCGACCCGGCCGTGTTCATGGCGCTCGAGCGAGCGCAGACCGCGCAGAGCAAGGGCGACTATGCGGCTGCACGCAAGGCGCTGGACGGCGCGAGCGCCAAGCCGGGGAGCAACGAAGAGGCTTTGCTCTGGCGCAGCCGAGGCTATCTGGCCTGGGCCGAAGGCAACAACCGGCAGGCGCTGGAGTGGCTGGACAAGGCCGTGGCCAGCGGCAAGCTGGACGAGCAACTGCTGGCCGGCGAGCGCCTCAATCTGGCACGCCTGAACCTGGTCGAGGGGCGCTATGCCAAGGTCGTCAGCCTGCTGGGCTCGGCCAATCAGGCCGACGAGGAGATCCTGCAGATGCTGGTGCAGGCCTATCAGGGGCTCGGTCAGCATGCCAAGGCCCTGCCGCTGGCCGAGCGTTACGTGCAGGCCAATCCGAAAGCCGGCGACACCTGGCTGCAGTTCCTGGTCGCCGGCAATGCCGAACTCAAACTCTATCAGGCCGCCGAACGCTGGCAACAGAAACTCTTGCTGCGCCATCCCGATCAGGTCAAGGCCTGGCGGCAGCTCGCCGGCCTTCAGCAGCTGGCCGGTGCCGAGGATCGCGCGCTGGCTACCCTACGGGCGGCGCACACCAAGGGGCTGCGCTTCACTGAGGCCGAGCTGGACAACCTGGTCGCACTGGCCAGTGCCGCCGGCCAGCCCTGGCAGGGCGCCAAGCTGTTGGAAGGCATGCTTGCCTCGCGCTTGCTGCCGAGCAATGCGCAACGTCAGGAACGCATGGGCATGCTCTGGTGGCAGGCACGTGAGCGTACCGAAGCCGCCAAGATCTATCGGCAGTTGGCGACCCAGACCGGCAGCGCCAAGTTCTGGATGAATGTCGCACAGCTCGAACTGGAACAGGCCCGCTGGCAGGCCGGGCTCGAAGCGCTGAAACAGGCGGAGCGAGCCGGAGCGGAGCGTCGCCGGGTGCGCGAATGGCGGGAGTGGGCTGAAGGCGAGCTCAGCTTCGAGCGCGAACGGCAGGTCGCCAGCGTCCGCTGATTGGCGTGGCGACCACGACGATCACTATCGCCGTCGTCCTGCGCCTGCTGGTCACTGCAACTCGTAGGGATAGATCTTCTGCGCCTGCATGCGGTAGCCGGCCTCTGCCAGCTCGCTGCTGGCATGCTCGACGCGCATGGGCCCTTCGATCCAGAACGGCTCGTACAGCGCTTCTACCCGCACGCCCAGTTCGCTGGTGGCATGCACGATCTGGTTGGACGGCGGTGGTGGCACATGGATGCAGGCGCCGAAATAGGGCACCAGCAGGAACTCAATGACGCGCCCTTCGTCGGTCATGTCCAGCGGCACGATATAGCCTGGCAACTTCACCATCTGCCCATCGAGCGCCTCGACCACCGGCGCGGCCGGCGACTGCTGTGCCGCGGCCGGGCTGGCCTCGGCGGCGAGCGCATCGGCCAGCTGCGACATGTCATGTATCGCCAGCGGCGGTGGCGGCGGAGGGGCTCCTTCCGGAATCAGCTCCGACCATTGCAGCAGACGGACTTCAGCCGCGTGCAGGGGCAGCGCGCAGGCCAGGAGCAGGGCGAACAGCAGGCGTGGCATGGGCTTCCTCATAGTCGGATCGACAGGCCATCGGCAAGCGATTGGCGATACGCCCGCCAGGCCGGCACGCTGCCCATCAGCAGCGCGGCCAGCAGAATAGCGCCAAGCAGGCTCCACTCATAGGCGCTCGGCCAGGCCAGCGGCAGATACAGGCCATACAGGCTCTGCAGCGGCGCCTGTGCGATGGCGATCCCTGCATACAACAGGGCCAGCCCCAGCAGCGTGCCCGCCAGCGCCAGACCGAAGGCCTCGATGATCAACAGCGCGGCGATATGCCAGGGGCGAGCACCCACTGAGCGCAGGATCGCCATCTCCCGGCGACGTTCGTTGAGGCTGGTGAGGATCGCCGTCAGCATGCCGATCAGCCCGGTCAGCACGACGAATAGCGAGACCACGAACAGCGCCTTCTCGGCTGTGCCCATCAGGCTCCAGAGTTCCTGCAGGGCAACGCCGGGCAGGATCGCCAGCAGCGGTTCGCCGCGGTACTGGTTGATTTCCCGTTGCAGGGTGAACGTGGCGACCTTGCTGTTCAAGCCGAGCAGGAACGCCGTGATCTGCTGTGGCTGAAGATCTAGGCCACGCGCTTGCTCGGCGTCGATGCGTGCGGCGCCGCGCGCCGGCATGCCGTTCTGCCAGTCGATGTGCAGCGCTTCCATGCCGGCCAGGCTGATGTGCAGGGTGCGGTCGACAGGAGTGCCGGTGCGCTGCAGCACGCCAACCACGCGGAACGGCTTGTCGTCGTGCTGCACCAGGCTGACCCGGGCGATGCCATGGGCCAGCACGATACTGTCGTCGAGCCGGTAGCCCAGCGCGCTGGCCACTTCGGCGCCCAGCACCACTTCGAACGGGTCGCTTTCGAAGGCGCGGCCTTCGGCCAGCTGCAGCGGCTGCTTGCGGCCGTAGCGGTAATGCTCGAAATAGGCGCTGCTGGTGCCCATCACTCGATAACCGCGATGGGAATCGCCGAGGGAAATCGGGATTGCCCAGTCGACACGCGGGTGTTCGGCGAAGTGCTGGTAGCTTTCCCAGCGGATGTTGTTCGTCGCGTTACCGATGCGAAACACCGAATAGAGCAGCAGATTCACCGAGCCGGAGCGGGCGCCGACCACCAGATCGGTGCCGCTGATGGTGCTGGCGAAGCTGGCGCGGGTTTCGCTGCGTACCCGTTCGACGGCGAGCAGCAGGCACACTGACAGCGCGATGGCGAATACGGTCAGCAGGGCGGTAAAGCGGCGATTGTTAAGGCTCGCCAGGGCCAGGCGCAGTAGATACATCGCTCAGCACTCCGGCGCGCGTGCGGCGCGATTGAGATCGGCCAGCGACAGGCTGCGGTCGAACAGCGGTGCGAGGCTTTGATCATGGCTGACGAACAGCAGGCTGGCGCCCGCCGCCCGGCACTCGGAAAACAGCAGTTGCAGGAAGGCTTCGCGGCTGTCCGCATCCAGTGCCGAGGTCGGCTCGTCGGCGATGACCAGCTCGGGCTGGCCGATCAGCGCTCGGGCGGCAGCCACGCGCTGCTGCTGGCCGATGGAGAGCGCATCGGCCCGCCGCTCGAACAGCTCCGGTGCCAGCCCCAGGTGCTGCAGCAGGCTGGCCGCGGCGGCGTCCGTGCTGCCGTGCCGCTTGCGCGCACGTTCGGCGCGCAGCTGCGAGAAGTGGCAGGGCAGGCCGACGTTCTCGCGTACCGAAAGAAAAGGCAGCAGGTTGAACTGCTGGAAGATGTAGCCGGTGTGATCGACGCGGAAGCGGTCACGGGCACCGGCCGACAGACTGCCGAGGTCACGGTCGAGCAGGCGCACGCTGCCGCGCGCAGCCTTCTGCACGCCGCCGATCAGACCGAGCAGGGTGGTCTTGCCGCTGCCCGAGGGGCCTTTGAGAAACAGGCTCTCGCCGCGTTCGAGGCGAAAGCAGGGGATGTCCAGCAGCTCGGCCTGGCGTGGCCAGGCGAAGCCGAGGTTGTCGATTGCGAGAAGTGGAGCGGTCATCGATGTCCAGTGCCGGTTCAGAAAGGCAGCTGCGTGCGCGCCGGGGTCAGTTCCGCGCCCTGTTGGCCGTTGGGGCCGATCAGTTGTACCTGAATCTTCTCCGTGCCGGGGAAGCGTTCGAACAGGCCCTTGAGATCCAGCGCCTGGAGCGACCCCGGATTGCTGCAATCGAACTGGTAGCTTGCCTCGATATCGCTGTGGCCGCCGTGTTCCTCTGCGGCGGCATGGCTGTGTTCGTGCTGGTGGTCATCGTCCTGGTCGCGGCGCTGGTAACCGGCGTGAGCCGAACCGAGTAGTTCGCCATGCAGGTGCTGCTCGCTGATCGAGCAGCCGGCGGCCGTCGGCAGGCCGAACAGCGCCGCCGGTTGCTCCAGCTGGCTCCGCGCCTCGGCAATCTTCGCTTCGTCCGCTGGCGTGGCAGGTGCGTGTTCGAAGCCGACCAGGTTCATGGCCGGGCTGATGAACTCCAGTTCTAGACTCTTGCCATCCAGCGCGGCATTCAGGCGAGCCGCACCATGTTCGTGGGCGCCGAGGCTGGCAGCTTCTTCATGTTCGTGATGATGATCTTCATGTGCTTGGCTGTAGCTCAGGGGCAACAGAAGCACGGGTACGGCGAGCAGTAAGTGGCGCATGGTCAGCTCCATTGGCAGGGGTGCGTTACGTTATAACAACTTTGCCGCTTGGCTGGCCAGCGCGGCCCGTGCATGTGAGCATGAATGCATATTTCAGGAGGGATAGCATGATCCGAATCCGCGGACGCATAGGGGACTGGCCGGTCGATCTGGAAATCGAACTGGGCGAGCAGGACTGGTCGGGCCTGGCGCGTGGGCTGGGCGCCGTCGAGATCAGCTCGGCCGGGCGGCCTGCAACGGCGGCATCGCCGCCGGCCGATGCTCTCTGGCACAGCGCGCGGGAATGCCTGCGCAGTGCCGGGACGCTGGAAGGGCCGCAGTTGTTCGCCGAGCTGGAGGCGATCACCGGGAGCGCGCAGCTGGCCAAGCGGTTGCTGGTGCGGCTGCGTCATTGCGACGAGGTACGGGTCGAGCATGGCGCCGATTCGGCCTGCTATCACTGGATCGGCGAGCCCGCTGACGGACTCGCCACCAGCGGCGGCCGGGATCAGTAGATCGCCTGATAGAGCTTGCGGCGATACAGCGTCACCAGCGGATGGTCGTTGCCGAGCAGGTCGAAGACCTGCAGCAGGGTCTTGTGCGGCAGCCCGTCGGCATAGCTTCGGTTGCGCACGAACAGTCTGAGCAGCCCGTCCAGCGCCGCTTCATACTGCTGCCGCGCCAGCTGCTGGACGGCCAGCTGGTATGCCGCCTCGTCATCCTCGCCGTTCTGCGCCAGGCGGCTCTTCAGCGTGGCGGCATCGGGCAGGTCATTGGCCTGACGCAGGAACGTCAGTTGCGCGCGCGCGCCGGCCAGCGCCTGCTTGTGCTCATCGCCCTTCACGGCATTGAGCACGGTTTCCGCCTCGCCCAGCTCGCCCCGTTCGGCCAGGCAGCGCGCGTACAGAATCAGGCCGGCGGCGTTCTCGTTGTCCTCGCTGAGCAGCTGCTGCAGCTGCGCCTCTGCCTCGGCAAAACGGCCTTCGGCGAAGGCCGCCTCAGCGCTTTCCAGCAGATTGCCCTGCGGCGATGCCGGGGCCTGTACATGGGGCTCGAGCATGGCGCGAATCGCGGATTCCGGCTGCGCACCGGCGAAACCGTCCACCGGCTGGCCGTCCTTGAACAGCACCACGGTCGGCAGGCTGCGGATACCGAAGCGGGCAACGACCTCCTGCTCGATGTCGCAGTTGACCTTGGCCAGCAGCAACTCGCCCTGGTACTCCTCGGTGATCTTCGCCAGCAAGGGCATCAGCGCCTTGCATGGCGCGCACCATTCGGCCCAGAAATCCACCAGCACCGGCTTGTGGAACGAGTTCTCGAGCACCAGCTGTTCGAAACTGGCGGTGGTGACATCGAAGATATAGGGCGTCTGGCTCATCGGAATTCTCGTCGGCGACGGGTGAATGGGAAGCTGTGCATGGTAAGTGGGGGCGCGGCATGCAGGAAGCAAGGGCTCGCGCGACGGATGTCATTGGACTAAGGTTGCGCCGGCTTCGGCGTTACGGCAGCGATCCTGCCGCCGAGGCGAAACCCTTTTCCTAGACCGGTGCGGCGTTTGCAGTCGCGCGTCATAAGGAGCTTCACATGTCCGTTCTCTCCGATTTCCGGGAGCGCTATCTCGTGCGCTTCTGGTCGCCCCTGCCGGCGCTCGTCGCGCTGGGTGTCGCCTCCGCCTACTACTTCGCCATCACCGGAACCTTCTGGGCCGTCACCGGCGAATTCACCCGCTGGGGTGGGCACATCATTTCCTGGTTCGGCTACACCCCGCAGGAGTGGAGCTATTTCAAGCTGATCGGCCTGGCCGGTACGCCGCTCGATCGCATCGACGGCGTGATGATCATCGGCATGCTGCTTGGCGCGCTCTGTGCGGCGCTGTGGGCAAACAACGTCAGCCTGCGCTGGCCGACCAGCAGACGTCGCCTGCTGCAGGGCCTGATCGGCGGCATCATCGCCGGCTTCGGTGCGCGTCTGGCCATGGGCTGCAACCTGGCGGCCTTCTTCACCGGCATTCCAATGTTCTCGCTGCATGCGTGGGCCTTCATGCTGGCCACCGTGGGCGGCGCCTGGATCGGCGTGAAGATCTGCCTGCTGCCCTGGCTGCGCACGCCGCTGAAGGTCGGTAGCCAAGCCAGTTCGCTGTTCGGTGACGTGGAAGGCACGCGGCGGCGGGCCTCGTTGCAGGCGCGCCTCGGCACCGGGGTGGCGGTGCTGGCCATCGCATTCGCCGCCTGGCGCTTCGATACCTCGCTGGTGCTGGGCATGGCGGTGCTGTTCGGCTTGTTGTTCGGCGGGCTGATCGAGCGGGCGCAGATCTGCTTCACCAGTGCCGCCCGCGACCTCTGGACCACCGGCCGAACCCGCGCTGCCTACGGCATCCTGCTCGGCATGGCGGTGGCCTGCGTCGGTACGTTCGGTGCCATCGCGCTGGGGGCAAGCCCGAAGATTTTCTGGATGGGGCCGAACGCGATTCTCGGCGGCGTGCTGTTCGGCATCGGCATCGTCGTCGCCGGCGGCTGCGAAACCGGCTGGATGTATCGCGCCATGGAAGGGCAGGTGCACTTCTGGGTGGTGGGCGTCGGCAACGTCATCGGCGGCACGCTGGTGGCGGTGTACTGGGACCAGCTCGGCACGTCGCTGGCGCTGCCCTATCCGAAGATCAATCTGCTGGAGAGCTTCGGCCCGGCCAGCGGATTGCTGCTGACCTTTGCCGGCCTGGCCGTCGCCATGTTGCTGGTGCACCTCAACGCACGTCGTTTCCAACCGAAAAGGAGTCCTACCCGTGAGCCAGGCCAAACCGAATCTCTCGCTTGATCTGCGGGGCGAGCACTGCCCGTACAACGCCATCGCCACGCTGGAAACCCTGGCGACCATGCAGCCAGGGCAGTTGCTGGAAGTGGTGACGGACTGTTCGCAGTCGGTGCACGGCATTCCCGAGGACGCCACGGCCAAGGGTTACAACTGCCTGGCGGTGGAGCAGCACGGTCCGCTGTTCCGCTTTCTCATCGAAGTGCCGCGCTGAGCGGGCCATGTGACGGTCGCTATGGCGCTGCCAGCGGCCAGCGTCCCAGCGCGTCGTAGCGCACGCCACCCGGCGTTGCCGTCGACAGATAGAGGCCGAAGTGGTCGGCGTGCCAGGCGAAGCCCGGCGCGGCGCCGCTCGGTCGGCTGCGGGCCTGGCGAGCCAGCGTCAGGTGCGGGAGGAAGGGCCGGCTGTCGAGCACCACGCCTAGCGCGGCCAGATGCTCGGCAAGGGTAGCGACCAGCCTCGACAGGGCCTGCGGCGTCGTGCTCGGTTGCAGGCAGATGAAGCCCTTGCCGATGGTGGTGAGCCGGTCCAGCCGGAGATCGAATGCCGTCCCCTCGATGCCTGATGCCATGGTCAGCAGCGCATCCAGTCGCTCCTTCGGCTGGGCACCGAGAAAGGCCAGGGTCATGTGCAGATTGGCCTCGGCCACCGGGCGCCCGTCGAATGCCTGGCCGTCACGCCAGGCGCAGATGGCCGTCGCCTGCTCGGGCGGGCAGGGCAGGGCGAAGAACAGGCGCAGACTTTCCTCGCTCATGGTGTCTCCGTATGGCTAGCGCGTCGCGTGGTAGAGGCTCACCTGGCGAAACTCCGCCGGCTCTGCCAGATCCGGCCAGGTGCACGCATCGAGTACGTCCAGGCGCCGGTACAGCGGGTGGGCGAAGTCCCGCACGCGGGAGTCGGCCACCAGCGCTTCCCGGCCGCGGCTGAGAAACTGGTCCAGCAGCGGCAGGTTGGCGCGGTCGTAGAGCACATCGGCGACGAGGATCAGATCGAAGCGATCCGCTTCGCCGAAGAAGTCCTGCGAATAGCGTAGCTCGACACCGTTGAGCGCGGCGTTCGCCCGGCAGGCGGCGAGTGCCAGCGGGTCCAGGTCGCAGGCCACCACCTCGGCGGCTCCTGCCTTGGCCGCGGCGATGGCGGCTACGCCGGAACCCGCGCCGAAATCCAGCACGCGCTTGCCGCGCACCCAGTCCGGGCGCTCGGCCAGCCAGCGGGCCAGGACCAGCCCGCTGGCCCAGCAGAAACACCAATAGGGTGGCTCGTCGAGAATGCGCCGGGTTTCCTCGGGGCTGAAGGCGCGATCCATGTTGGCCGCATCGATCAGCCAGAGGCGCAGCTCGGTGTCCGGCAGCGTCTCGGCGACCAGGCGGGCATCGCCCAGCAGTTCGTGCAGCGCGGCCTGCAGCTGCGCCGGTGCGCTCACGGTGCCGGAACCAGCTGCAGCGGTCCGAGCGCCTGGCTGGCGGCACTCGATATGGTGCGCGGCGGCAGGCGCATGATCAGCTGGCCGGCGCGCGTGACGCGGCCGCGTAGCTCGACGCGCTGGCCGGCCGGGAAGGCGTCGGGGTTGAACTGGAGGATGAACGGCAGCTCACCGTCGCGGCCCTTGAGCTGCACGTTGCTGAGCAGGCGGTCGGGCTGGTCGCGACGATCGACCTCCAAGAGGGCCAGCTCCACGTCGCTGCCGGCCGGTGCGCCGATCAGGCTGCCGCTCAGTTCGTTGAGCAGTTTGGAGTGGGGTGCGGTGCTCAGCTCGACGGGAGTCGTCGGTGGTTCGCTGGGTTGGCTGCCGCAGCCGGCGAGCAGCGTCAGCAGGGCGGGCAGAACGAGAAAACGTGATGGCACGGACGGCCTCCTGAACGGCGATTGCGGGCTTGTATAGCAGCAAAGCCGTCGCCTTGTCTTGCCGGTCGGATGCGCTACCATGGCCGTCCCGACGTACGACCGATTCCAGCCCCATGCATTGTCCCTTCTGCGGTGCCCATGACACCAAGGTCATCGATTCCCGCCTGGTCGCCGAGGGCGATCAGGTGCGCCGCCGCCGCGAGTGCCTGGCCTGTGGCGAGCGCTTCACCACCTTCGAAACCGCCGAGCTGGTGATGCCGCGACTGATCAAATCCGACGGCAGTCGCCAGCCGTTCGACGAGCAGAAACTGCGCGCCGGCATGCAGCGTGCGCTGGAAAAACGCCCGGTCAGCGTCGAGCGCCTGGAAGCTGCGATCGCCCATATCAAGCATCAGCTGCGCGCCACCGGCGAACGCGAGATCAAGTCGCGCGTGCTCGGCGAGCTGGTGATGGCCGAGCTGCAGAAGCTCGACGAGGTCGCCTATATCCGCTTCGCCTCGGTCTACCGCCGCTTCCAGGACCTCAACGAGTTTCGCGAGGAAATCGAGCGGCTGTCCCGCGAGCCGGCCAAGCCCGAATGACGGCCGATCACGCCTGGATGGCCCGGGCGCTGCAGTTGGCGCGCAAGGGGCTTTATTCGACCCATCCGAACCCGCGGGTCGGTTGCGTCATCGTCGCCGATGGCGAACTGGTCGGTGAGGGCTGGCACGTACGCGCCGGCGAGCCACATGCCGAAGTCCATGCGCTGCGTCAGGCCGGCGAGCGCGCCCGCGGTGCCACCGCCTACGTCACCCTCGAACCCTGCAGCCATTACGGGCGCACGCCGCCCTGTGCCGAAGCGCTGGTCAAGGCCGGTGTCGGGCGCGTGGTGGCGGCCATGCAGGACCCCAATCCGCAGGTCGCCGGGAACGGTCTGGAGCGGCTGCGCAGCGCCGGTATGGAAGTTGCCAGCGGCGTGCTGGAAGGCGAGGCGCGGGAACTCAATGCGGGCTTTATCAAGCGCATGGAAAGCGGCCTGCCATACGTGCGCGCCAAGCTGGCCATGAGCCTGGACGGGCGCACCGCGATGGCCAGCGGCGAGAGCCAGTGGATCACCGGCCCGGCGGCGCGTGCCGAGGTGCAGCGCCTGCGCGCCCGCTCCAGCGTGGTGCTGACCGGCGCCGACACCGTGCTGATGGATGTTGCGCGGCTGACCGTACGCGGCGCCGAACTGGGGCTGGATGCGGAAACGACCGCGCTAGCGCTGCAGCGCCCGCCGCTGCGGGTGCTGGTCGATGGTCGGCTGCGCGTGCCGCTGGATGCGCCGTTCTTTCAGGCCGGTCCGGCGCTGGTCGTCACGGTGGTCGCCGGCTGCGAGGAGACCTATCGTCGCGCCGGCCACGAGGCGCTGGTGCTGGGGCAGGAGCGGGTCGACCTGACCTCGCTGCTGCGCGAGCTGGCTGCCCGTGGTGCCAACGAGGTGCTGGTCGAGGCCGGACCGCGGCTGGTCGGTGCGTTCGCCAGCCTCGGCCTGATCGACGAGTACCAGGTGTTCATGGCGGCCAAGTTTCTCGGCTCCTCGGCGCGGCCGCTGCTGGAGCTTCCGCTCGAGCGCATGAGCGAGGCGCGCGAGTTGAAGATCGTCGACATCCGTGCGGTGGGCGACGACTGGAAGATCGTGGCGCGCCCGGCCAACTGATCGGCAACCCGTGTCGGCGGTGTCCGCCGATAGCCTGCGTCTTGCATTCAGATAGCTGCTACCGGGCGATAACGGGCTGCCCCGCGTCGCTATTTGTGTTAAAAACGCTGCCGGGCCGCAAACGGCCCAACGTTCTCAGGGCGGGGTGCGATTCCCCACCGGCGGTAATGGCGCAGTAACAAGGATGAAAGCGTAGCGAGCACAACGCAGCATGCTCTGCGCGCAGTAGCTTTCAATCGCGTCTAGCCCGCGAGCGCTTGCTTCGGCAAGGTCAGCAGACCCGGTGTGATTCCGGGGCCGACGGTATAGTCCGGATGAGAGAGAGCGGGATATCCCGATGGGCGCCGTCCGTGCACCCGTCATGCATCCCTATCGATCCGTAGCGCCCTGTTTTTCAAAAACAGGAGTTCGTTGTATGCAGCGTTTTACCCGCCTTCCACGGGAGGCCACATGTTCACCGGAATAATTGAAGCCATCGGCACCATCCATGCGCTCACACCCAAGGGCGGCGACGTCCGCGTGCTGGTCGAAACCGGCAAGCTGGATCTGGGCGACGTCAAGTTGGGCGACAGCATCGCCGTCAACGGCGTCTGCCTGACGGCGGTGGAGCTGCCGGGCAACGGCTTCTGGGCCGACGTCAGCCGCGAAACCCTGGCGCGCACCGCCTTCATCGATCTCAAGGCCGGCAGCCGGGTCAATCTGGAAAAGGCGCTGACCCCCACCAGCCGCCTCGGCGGTCATCTGGTCAGCGGCCACGTCGATGGTGTCGGCGAGGTCGTGGCGCGGGAAGATAATGCCCGCGCCGTGCAGTTCCGCATCCGCGCGCCGCGCGAGCTGGCCAAGTACATCGCGCTCAAGGGGTCGATCACCGTCGATGGCACCAGCCTCACTGTCAATGCGGTCAACGGCGCCGAATTCGAGCTGACCATCGTGCCGCACACCCTCGGCGAAACCATCATGGCCGACTACCGCCCCGGGCGGCAGGTGAACCTGGAGGTCGACCTGCTGGCGCGTTACCTGGAGCGCCTGATGATGGGCGACAAGGCCGCCGAACCCAAGGCCTCGGGGCTCACCGAAGGTTTTCTCGCCGACCACGGCTACCTGAAGAATTGAGGAGACGCCCCATGGCGCTCAATACCGCTGAAGAACTGATCGAAGACATTCGCGCCGGCAAGATGGTCATCCTCATGGATGACGAGGACCGCGAGAACGAGGGCGACATCATTGTCGCCTCCGAGTGCGTGACCGCCGAGCACATCAATTTCATGGCGCGCTTCGCCCGCGGCCTGATCTGCATGCCCATGACCCGCGAACGCTGCGAGCTGCTCAAGCTGCCGCTGATGGCGCCGCGCAACGGATCTGGCTTCGGCACCAAGTTCACCGTTTCCATCGAGGCCGCCGAAGGGGTGACCACCGGCATTTCCGCGGCTGACCGCGCGCGTACCGTGCAGGCCGCGGTGGCGAAGAATGCCAAGGCCGAGGACATTGTCAGCCCCGGCCACATCTTTCCGCTGATGGCCCAACCGGGCGGCGTGCTGGCGCGTGCCGGCCACACCGAGGCTGCCTGTGACCTGGCGCGCCTGGCCGGGCTCGAGGCCGGCGGCGTGATCTGCGAGATCATGAACGACGACGGCACCATGGCGCGCCGGCCCGACCTGGAGGTCTTCGCCGAGCAGCACGGGCTGAAGATCGGCACCATCGCCGACCTGATCCACTACCGCATGATCCACGAGCGCACCGTGCAGCGGGTTTCCGAGCAGCCGCTGGAAACCGAGCTGGGCCAGTTCAACCTGGTCACCTACCGCGACGGCGTCGAGGACACCGTGCACATGGCACTGACCCGCGGTGAGATTTCCCCGGAAGAGCCGACCCTGGTGCGCGTGCACAACATGGAGCCGCTGCGTGATCTGCTGCTGGTCACCGTGCCGGGGCGCTGGAGCCTGCGCGCTGCGATGAGCGAGGTGGCCAAGGCCGGCAAGGGCGTGGTGCTGCTGCTCGGCAATCCGCTCACCGGCCCGCAGCTGCTGGCGCAGCTGACCCGTCAGCAGCCGCCGACCCCGGCCACCTACAGCACCGTCGGCGCCGGTTCGCAGATACTGCGTGACCTGGGCGTGCGCAAGATGCGCCTGATGAGCGCGCCGATGAAGTTCAACGCGATATCCGGCTTCGATCTGGAAGTTGTAGAATACCTCCCGGCCGAATAAATCAGAGGCGCCGCGCAGTCCGCGGCGCCTTCGTTCTTTAAAGAGATGAGAAAGCACCCATGCCCCTGAAGACCATCGAAGGAACCTTCATCGCCCCGCAGGGCAAATACGCCCTGGTCGTAGGCCGCTTCAACAGCTTCGTCGTCGAGAGTCTGGTCAGCGGCGCGGTCGACGCGCTGGTTCGCCACGGCGTCAGCGAAAACGACATCACCATCATCCGCGCACCGGGTGCCTTCGAGATTCCGCTGGTAGCCCAGAAGGTCGCACAGCAGGGTGAATACGACGCCATCGTCGCCCTCGGCGCGGTCATCCGCGGTGGCACGCCGCACTTCGAATACGTCGCCGGTGAGTGCACCAAGGGCCTGGCCCAGGTCTCCATGGAGTTCGGCGTACCGGTCGCCTTTGGCGTGCTGACCGTCGATTCCATCGAACAGGCTATCGAGCGCTCCGGCACCAAGGCCGGTAACAAGGGCGCCGAAGCCGCACTCTCCGCACTGGAAATGGTGAGCCTGCTGTCGCAGCTGGAGGCGAAGTGAGCCTGAATCACGACGATAGCCAGGACGCTCCGCAGCCCAAGGCCAAGGGCAAGATCGCCACGCGCCGGGTCGCTCGCAGCCTGGCGATGCAGGCGTTGTATCAGTGGCACATGGCCGGTCAGAGCCTCAACGAGATCGAGGCGCAGTTCCGCGTCGACAACGATTTCAGCGGCGTTGACGGTGCCTACTTCCACGAACTGCTCAATGGCGTGGCGCGCAAGAAGACCGAGGTCGACCAGGCCATTGCGCCGAATCTCGACCGTCCGCTGGACGAGCTCGATCCGGTGGAGCTGGCCATCCTGCGCCTGTCGACCTACGAGCTGATGCAGCGCATCGACGTGCCGTACCGCGTGGTCATCAACGAAGGCATCGAGCTGGCCAAGGTCTACGGCGCCACCGACGGACACAAGTTCGTCAACGGCGTGCTGGACAAGCTGGCCCCATCGTTGCGCAGCGCCGAAGTGCGCAACCACAAGCGCTGAGGGCCGCTCGCCTTGCTGGGTGAGTTCGAGCTGATCCGTCACTACTTCGCCGCCGCCGATTGTGCCAGGGCCGGCGGCGAAGTCGTTCTCGGCATCGGCGATGATTGCGCCCTGCTGCAGATCCCCTCCGGTGAACAGCTGGCCGTGTCCACCGACACCCTGGTCGCCGGCGTGCATTTCCCCGATCCCTGCGATCCGTTCCTGCTCGGCCAGCGCGCCCTGGCCGTCGCTGCCAGCGACCTGGCCGGCATGGGCGCCACACCCATCGGCTTCACCCTTGCCCTGAGCCTGCCGCACGGCGATCCGCTCTGGCTCGCCGAGTTCGCCCGCGGACTGGATGCCATGGCGCTCGACTGCAGCCTGCGTCTGATTGGCGGCGATACCACCCGTGGCCCGCTGAGCCTGACCGTCACCGTGTTCGGCCGCGTGCCGTCCGGGCAGGCATTGGTTCGGTCCGGCGCGCAGGTAGGCGATCTGCTCTGCGTCGGCGGCGTGCTGGGCGAGGCATCCGGCGCGTTGCCGCTGGTGTTGCGGCAGGCCAAAGCCGATGCGGATGTCGCCGAACACCTGCTGGCGCGCTACTGGTCGCCGCAACCGCAGCTGGCCCTGGGCGAGGTGCTACGAGGCAAGGCCACGGCGGCGCTGGATATCTCCGACGGCCTGCTGGCTGACTGCGAGCATATTGCCAAGGCATCAGGCGTCGCGCTGCAGATCGAGCGTGATCGGCTGCCGTTGTCCGAGCCGCTGCGCCGTTTCGCCGGCGACGCCGAAGCGCTGCGTTGCGCGCTGGCTGGCGGCGACGACTACCTGCTGGCCTTCACCCTGCCGCCTGCCGAGCTGGCGCCGCTGCAGGCTGCCGGCTGGCCGGTGCAGGTCATCGGCCGGGTGATGGCAGGGGAGGGTGTTCAGCTGATCGATGCAGCGGGCAACGAAGTGCCTGTCTCCGAGCGCGGCTACAACCATTTCAATGCGTAAGCGCCGCTGCGAGAGCAGCCGCTTGCCTCCGACCCGATAAGGAACGCTGTTTTGACTGATACCTCACCGGTCGCGGCCAAGCCGCAAACCCTGGTCTGGTCCAACCCTTGGCACAACCTGGCGTTCGGCTTCGGCTCCGGGTTGATGCCCAAGGCGCCGGGCACCTGGGGTTCGCTGGTAGCGCTGCCGTTTGTGCCGCTGTGGCAGTTGCTGCCAGGCTGGGGCTATCTGCTGATGCTCGGCGTGACCATGCTGTTCGGCGTCTGGCTGTGCGGCAAGGTGGCGCGCGAGCTCGGCGTGCACGACCACGAAGGCATCGTCTGGGACGAATTCGTGGGTATCTGGATCACCTTCTGGCTGGTGCCGGAGGGCTGGTACTGGCTGCTGCTCGGCTTCGTGGTGTTTCGCGTGATGGATATCGCCAAGCCGTGGCCGATCAGCTGGGTGGATCGGCATATCCATGGCGGAGTGGGCATCATGCTCGACGATATCCTTGCCGGGGTCGCCGCCTGGGCGGTCATGCAGGGGCTGGTGGCGCTGTTGGTTTGATTGTGCGTCCGGTCGCTGCAGGCCGCTGACGGTTGGTGGATGATCGGCGGCTCCGGTCCGGGCGGCCAGGTTTCGAGGAAGGAATAGCCATGCGTAGCATCCCCGTTCTGTTCGCCGGCCTGTTGCTGCTGCCCGCGCTGACACAGGCCGCCTCAATGGTGCAGGTGGTCGGGCTGTTTCCCGGCGCGGCGGTGGTCAACGTCGACGGCCAGCGCAAGCTGGTCAAGGTCGGGCAGACCGGGCCGGGCGGCGTTCAGGTAGTCAGTGCCGATGCCAGCGGTGCGGTGCTGAGGGTCGACGGCGTCGAGCGGCACTACAACCTGAGCCGCGAATACAGCGGCGCCTACGCCACGCCAAGCAAGACCCAGCTGAGCGTGGCCAAGGGTACCGGCGGCCATTACTGGATCGCCGGTGCGATCAATGGCCAGCCGATCCAGTTTCTCGTCGACACCGGCGCCACCTCGGTGGCGATCAACGAGCACCAGGCCCGCCGGCTGGGCATCGACTACCGCGTCAACGGTCGGGCGATGGTGGTGAGCACTGCCAGCGGCACGGCCAAGGCCTGGCGCGTGCACTTGAACAGCGTCAAGGTCGGGGCGATCGAAGTGCTCGGCGTCGAGGCTGTCGTCGTCGAGGGCGGTTCGCCCACCGACGCGCTGCTCGGCATGAGCTTTCTCGGGCGCGTCAGCTGGCGCGAGGAGCAGGGCGTGCTGGTGCTGGAGTCGAAGACGTCCTGAGCGCCGACCGGGTTGCCGGTCTGGACGGCAGTATCGGCGCGCTCGTCGGCGAAACTCTCGCGCCTGATTCGCCCGCAGTTAGTGTTACAATGTCCGCTTTTCTGCCGCCTGGGATTTCCGCCCGTGTCTGTCGTGTTCGTCGCCGCTTCCCAACTGCCGACGCCGTTCGGCGTGTTCACCATGCATGGTTTTCTCGACCAGGACACTGGCAAGGAACATGTCGCGCTGACCCTCGGCGATGTGGCCGATGGCAAGCCGGTGCTGGGGCGTCTGCATTCCGAATGCCTGACCGGCGATGCGCTGTTCAGCCTGCGCTGTGACTGCGGCTTTCAGCTGGAAGCGGCGCTGCGCGCGATAGCCGACGAAGGCCGCGGCGTACTGCTTTATCTGCGCCAGGAAGGCCGTGGTATTGGCCTGCTGAACAAGATCCGCGCCTACGAGCTGCAGGATGCCGGCGCCGATACCGTCGAGGCCAACGAGCGCCTGGGCTTCGCCCCGGACATGCGCGACTACGGTATCTGCCTGCCGATGCTCGAGCATCTGGGCATCGGTGAAATCAAGCTGATGACCAACAACCCGCGCAAGGTCAAGGCGCTGCAGGGCTTCGGCATCCGCGTGGCCGAGCGCAAACCGCTGCAGATCGCGCACAACCCGCACAACCGCAAGTACCTCGCGACCAAGGCCGGCAAGCTCGGTCATATGCTCGGCGAGATCCACCAGGGCGAAGCCGAGCAGTCGTGAGCCGCGTCGCCGCCCGCCGCCAGCTTGCGCGTGACGGCTGGCTGCATACGCTGCTGATGGTGGTGCCTGTGTTGGTGCTCGGGCGCGCATCGGTGGTGTTTGCCGATTGGGGGCTACCGCTCTTCGCTGCTGGCATGGTTTCGCTGTTCTTCAGCCTGCGGGCCTTCACCGCCTTCAAACATGCACTGATTGCTACCGAACAGGCGCTGGACAGCCCTGCCGAGGCGGAAGCCTGGGCGCGTTTGCGCCGCGTTCGCCGACGCGGCCTGTTGATCGCGTCGCTGCCGGCCTGGTTCGCGGCCGCCGGGGCGCTGCTGGGCATGGAACCGGTTGCTCGCCTGTTGCTGGTATTCGGCAGCCTGGTGCTGCTGGTGCTCTACCGTATCCCGCGGCAGCTGCACTGATGCGTCTCCTGCTGCTGGCCGCCCTGGCACTGCTGGCCACGTTGCCTGCGGTTGCCGCGCAGCGGGTAGTAAGCCTGGCGCCCTCGCTCAGCGAAATCATGCTGGAACTCGATGCCGTAGACCGCCTGGCCGGTGTGCTGGACGGCGGCGAACGTCCCGCTGCCCTGGCTCAGGTACCGTCGGTGGGGCGTTATGGACAGGTGGAGATGGAGACCTTGCTCAGCCTGCGCCCCGATCTGGTCCTGCTCTGGCCGGACAGCGTGCCGCGCAGCCAGCGCGAGCAGCTGCAGCAGTTCGGTATTCCCGTGCTGGTGGTGGCGCAGACTCGCCTCGACGGGCTGGCCGAGCAATTCAGGGTGATCGGCCAGGCGGTCGACCGCACGGAGCAGGGCGAGCGCCTGGCCGAGGCGTTTCGCGCCGGCCTTGCCGAGCTGCGCACAGCCTACGCCCGTGAACGGCCGCTGCGGGTGTTCTACCAGATCTGGAACCGCCCGCTGTATACCCTCGGCGGGCAACAGATCATCAGCGAAGCCATCGAGGTGTGTGGTGGGCAGAACATTTTCGCCGACCTGACCCTGGCCGCCCCGCAGGTGAGCATCGAAGCGGTGCTCGCCCGCGACCCGGAAGTCATCCTGGCCGGCAGCGGGGCGCAGCTGGACGAGTGGCAGGCCTGGCCACAGCTCGATGCCGTGCGCAACGGGCGATTGCTGGAAGTGCCGGACAAGGGCCTGGAGCGACCGAGCTTCCAGATGCTGGGGGCGATCCGGAAGCTCTGCGAGGTGATGGCGGCAGCGCCCTGAGAGGGCGCGCTCGGAAAACGTGATTAAAGCGAGGGAGTCCAGGTAACGGCGAATAGTGCCGTACGGCCTTCGGTGTTGTATCCGTAGCGTCCGTTGGCGGTGCTGTAGGTGGTTTCCGCATAGTCCTTGTCGAACAGGTTGTTCAGCTTCAGGTCCAGCTTAACCTCCGAGTTGGCCTGCCAACTCCCACGCAAGCCAAGCAGGCCGTAGCCGCCGAGCTCGATGGTATTTTCGGCGTTGTCATCGCGTCCGCTGACGGCGCGCCAGCCCGCGCCTACCGAGAAGTCACCGAACTGGCGGTCCAGATCCAGGCTTAGCGTGCGCTTGGCGCGACGGGCGAGTGTATGACCGCTATCGCGATCGCGCGGGTCGATCAGGCCGGCCGCGAGGCTAGCCTGCCAACCGAACACGTCCTGCCGGAGGGTGGCCTCCAGGCCGTTGATCCGTGCGGTCTGGACATTCTGAGGAATCCAGAAGGCATCCGAGACGATGGCGTCCTCGATGTCAGTGCGGTACAGCGACACCTCCAGCGAGCCGCTTTCGCTGTAGCGGTTGCGCCATTGCAGCTCGTAGCTCTTGGATTTTTCGGGCGTAAGGTCCGGGTTTCCGAACCAGGAGTCGTACAGTTCGTTAAATGTCGGGGCGCGGAAGCCCTCGCTGTAGGACACGATCACGTCGTTACGGGTATCCAGCGGTACGGTTAGCGCCGCGTTCCAGGTGTTCTCGCTGCCGTACTGTTCGTTCTTGTCGTGGCGCAGGCCAATCTCTGTAGAAAAGGCGTTGCCGGTATAGCGGTGCTGGATGAAGGCCGCCTGGTTCCAACGGGAGTCTTGGGCAAAGTCGCTTGAGCTGTGCAGTCGGTCCTCATGCCAATCGGCGCCGAGTAACAACTGATGCGCCGGATCGAGCTGAAGCGTATTCACCCAGCTGGCCGAGTCACGGTAGGTCGAGTAGCTGTAAAACATATAGGCAGGGGCCAGTGGGGTGTCGTTTCCGGTGTCTCGCTTGTCCTCGCTGTGCCCAACTTCGAGTCGGCTGCTCCAGACACTACTAAGCTCAGCGTCGATAAATCCGGAGATGCTGCTCAGTTGGAAATCAGTGGTCGGTTTGGATGCGCCGCCAAGGTCGTCGAACTCGTTCTCACCTCGCTGATCGATTGTGCTCACGCCGACTTCAACCGAGTCATTAAAGCGGTGCGCAAGATTCAGGCTAAGCGAACGATTGCGGTAAGCGTCGTCATCGCCATTGGCGCCGAAACTATCGCGCGTCGCGTCGATACCTTGAGTCTCATCCATCGCGGCCCCCAGGTTGAAGCGAGTCTGGCCATCCCCACCGGAGAGGTTCAGGCTGCGTTCGAAGGTGCCGTTGCTTCCCGCGCCGAAGCGGACCGCAGGCGCAAGCCCCTGACCGCTGCCTTGGCGGGTGAAGATCTGCACCACGCCGCCGATGGCATCCGAGCCATACAGCGCCGACCGCGGGCCGCGCACGACTTCAATCCGTTCGATCTGATCGGGGCTTAGAAATTCGAGGCTGCTGGTGCCGCTGGAGGTTGCGGCGATGCGCTGACCATCGACCAGAACCAGGGTCTGGGTACTGGAGGTGCCGCGAAGAAACAGGCCGGTTTGGCTGCCTGCTCCGCCTGTGCGGGTGATGCTTACGCCTGGCACACGTTCCAGCAGCTCCGCGACGCTGCGAATCTGCAACCGCTCGATATCATCTCGGTTGAATACAGTGGTTGCCGCCGGGGTCTGGCTGCGTCGCTGTGGTTCGCGGTTTGCGCTGACCACCGTATCGGACAGCTTCAGCGCTTCGTCGCGTGTCAGCTCAGCAGCAAACACCTGCGCGCCAGGCAGCAGCGCCACGGCGAGGGCAAGTCGGGACAGTTTCATTCTTGGAATTCCTCAAAAGATCGCAGACTTTTGAGGAGGGCAGGAACAAGCGCGGGGATGACGGGCAGCAGCGCTTGACGGTGCTGCCCTCCGCAACACCAGTCGAATCCGTCAGGCCGGTCTCCGGGCTTTCGACACGCATCACGCTCACCTTCCCATGTCGGAACACAGTGGTTGTCGAGCGGACGGCGATTCCTGAGGATCGCGGTCGATTACCGTTGCGGGGGCAGCGCCGGCCTTGCTCTTCGAGCGCACCGGCTTCCCGTTTAATGCGGACCTTGCGGTCGTGCACACCTGGGCGGATAAGAAAACGCGCGAACCTTACGGCCGATGCTGGCGAAACACAAGCGGACCGATGGCCGCAAGCCTGTCAGCGCCGGGTCTGCGACGGCGGCAAGGTCGCGCCTGAAAGCGCGACCGCTAGGACAGCCCGCCGACGATCTTCAGCCCGCTCTGCCCGTTGCCCTGGCGCTGCACCTGAATCTGCACCGGGATGCGTTCGTGCATCTCGGCCACGTGGCTGATCACTGCCACCTTGCGGCCCTGGGCTTGCAGCGAATCCAGCGCGTCCATGGCGATCTGCAGCGACTCGGGATCGAGGCTACCGAAGCCCTCGTCGATGAACAGCGATTCGATCCTGAGCTTGCTCGACGCCATCGAGGCCAGGCCCAGTGCCAGGGCCAGCGAGACGAGGAAGGTCTCGCCGCCGGACAGCGAATGCACCGAGCGCAGCTCGTCGCCCATCTCGGTATCCATCACCAGCAGGCCCAGCGGACTTCCGCCGCGCTTGAGCCGATAACGGCGGGCCAGCTGACGCAGCTGCACGTTGGCGTGCTGCACCAGAAGATCCAGGTTGTAGGCCTGGGCGATCTTGCGGAAGGCGCCGCCGTCGCTCGAGCCGATCAGCGCGGCGATGCGCCCCCAGCGCTGCATTTCGGCGCGCGCCTCGCCGATCTGTGCCAGCAACCCCTGGCTCTGGCAGCGGCGCCTGTCGTCGTCGAGCAGCTGAGCACGGGTTTCCGCGCAGCGCTGGTCCGCCTGCTCGCATTGCTGCAGTTGCTCGGCATGGCGCTGCTGCAGCCGTTCGATGTCCGGCGTTTCGGCCTGCTGCTGTTTGTGCATGTTCAGACGATTAAGGCAGCCATCCAGCCGTTCGCGGCAGCGGGTCAGGGTTTCGGCGTTCTGCTGCAGGCGCTGGCGCGCCTCGGCCAGCAGCGCGTCGTCCATCTGCAGCAGCTGGGCGAGGATGGTGTCGTCCAGCGCCGGATGGGCGGCGCGCCAGGCGCCCAGTTCCGCGTTCAGCGCGTCGCGTTCCTGCTGCAACTCGGCGTGGCGCTGGCGGCAGTTCTGTTGCTCGCTGTGCAGGCGCGTCAGGCCAAGTTTGCTCTCGTTGAGCTGCTGATCAATCCCGGCCTGGGTTTGCCGCGCAGTCTGGATGGCCGCATCCAGCTGATGTTGCCAGGCGCTGGCGCTGCTTTGCTCGCCAAGGCTGGTCCGCAGCGCCTGCTGGCAGGCGAGCAGAAGCTTTTCGCGCTCAGCCAGCCGCACGCTGCAGCCTGCCTGTTTCTCCTGACGATGGTGCTGTTGCAACTGTTCGTCGCTGCGGCGCTGTTCGCCCTGGCGCAGCTCCTCGCTCAGTTCGGACTGCGCCTGCAGCTGCTGCAGCCGCGTGGCGATGCTGGCGTCCAGCTGCATAAAGGTCTGCGCCGGGTCTTCGCGCCAGCGCTGCAGTTGCTCGACGGGCAGCAGTTCGGCGAAGGCCGCCAGCTCCTCGTCGAGTTGTTGGCTGTCGCGGGCCAGAGCATCGCGCTGGCGCGCGAGCCGTTGAGTCGCCTCGACACAGGCCTCGCGCGCGGCCTGCCAGGCCTGCTGCAGGGTTTCGCTGCGCTGTTGCAGGGCGAGCAGTTGCTGCTGAAGCTGGCTGGCGCTGGCGATCTGGCCTTTGAGAGTCGTCAGCTGCGTTTCCAACCATTGCGAACGCTCGGCTTCAGGCTGCTCAAGCAATCGTGCGTGCGCAGGCAGAGCGAGCAGGCGCGGCGCCAGGGCCTGCAGCTGCGCGTCGACTTCGCTCTGGCGCTGCTGGGTCTGGCGCAACTGTGTGCTGAGCGCGATATGGCGATCGCGCAGCTCCTGCAGGCGCTGGTCCTGTTGCTGTAATGCCTGACGCACGCGCTCGGCCTCGCTGTCATCGTGCCGAGCAAGGCTGGCGACCAGTGCATCGGTCTGTTGCCAGGGATGCTCGTGGCTGCCGCAGACCGGGCAGGGCTCGCCGGGCACCAGTGCCGCGCGCAACGCCTCGACATTCTCGCTGCGCGCCAGACGCTGGCGCTCGAGCACGGCAAGGGTGACAGTGAGCGCCTGCTCGGCCGCATCTCGATCGATGCGAGCCTGTTTGCCCAGCGGTACCAGGCTGTCCAGTTCGGCCTGCTGTTCGGTGGCGGCGTCCAACAGTTCGCGCCGGCTGGCTTCGAGCGCACGCTGCTGCGACCAGAGCTCGCGCAGTGCCTCGGTTTCGCGCTCGGCCTGGCGCCAGTCGTCGAGCTGTCGATGCAGTCGGGCCAGCTGTTCGGCCAGCCCGACGTCGCTGTCGCGCTCGCGTTGCAGGTTGTCCAGTGCCTCGCGGGCCACATTCTGCTGGGTTTCGGCGGCCTGGGCCTGCGCTTCCAGCGCGGGGAGCTCGCGCTGGCCATGCTGCAGACGTGCCGCCAGCTGAACGGCCTGTTGCAGACGCGGACGGTAACCGTCCCATGCCGCACAGAGTGGTTGCAGGGCTGCACTCGTTTCGAGTGGCTGTGCCAGCGCCGCGAGCTGTTCGGCGGTGCGCTGTTGCTGCTGCTCGAGCTGTTTGAGCGTTGCCTCGCCGGCGCTGGCCGCGGCATCGGCCTGGATGCTTTCTTCGCGGATCAAGGCGAGGTCGGCGTTCAAATGCTGCAGGCGTTCTTCTTCACGGCGCGCCTGGACGAGCCGCGGCTCGGCGTCCTGGCGCGCCTGTTCGGCCGAACGCAGTTGCTCGCTGGCGGCGCTGCATTGGCTCTGCAGCTCGGCCAGGCGCTGCTGCACGGCCTGTTCCTCATGCTGCAGGCGCGCCAGGCTGTCGGCGGCCTTGTCCAGCAGCGGGCCGAGATCCTGCAGTCGCAGGAAACGATGGCGTTGCGGCGCCAGTTGCTCGAACAGGTCGAGGATGCGCCGGGCCTCGGCGAGGTTTTCGCGCTCGTCTTCGGCATCCTGCAGTTGCTGGCATGCCGCTTCTCGCTCGTTTTCCAGGCGCTGCAGTTCGCTGAGCCATTGCCGCTGCGCTTCCAGCGCCTTGAGCTGCTGCTGCAGCGCTTTCAGTTCGTCGAGCTGAGCCTGATGTTCGTTCTCCAGAACCTCGCGCTGCTCGGGCTCCAGTGGTTGCAGGCCGCCGGCCTGCTGCTCCAGACGGGCGAGGCCTTCCTTCGCCTCCTTGGCGGCCTCGAAGGCGGCCTGGCCGAGGCGGCTGTAGAGGCCGGTATCGGTGAGCTTTTCCAGGAGGGTGCCGCGCTCGTTGTCGTCGGCCTTGAGGAAGGCGGAAAATTCGCTCTGCGCCAGCAGCACGGCGCGGGTGAACTGGGCCAGGGTCAGTCCAAGGCGGGCTTCGAGCAATTCCTTGAATTCGCGTTTCTTGCCGCTGGCCAGGAGCGTGCCGCTGTCGAGATCCGTAAGGCTCTGGCTGCTGGCCTGCAGGCGGCCGTCGATCTTCTCGCGGGCGCGCTTGACCTCCCAGCGTGCGCGGTAGCGGTGACCGTCGACGCCGACGAAATCGACCTCGGCGTAGCCGCTGCCGCAGCCGCGGCGCAGCAGGTTGCGCTCGTCGGTATTGCCGATATCGTCGCTACCATCCGGGACCTTGCCTTGCGTGGTTACGCTTTCCAGCCGCGGCGTGCTGCCAAACAGCGCCAGGCACAGGGCGTCGAGAATGGTGCTCTTGCCGGCACCGGTGGGCCCGGTGATGGCGAACAGCCCGGCGCTGGCCAGGGGTTCCGCGGTGAAATCGATGACCTGCTCACCGGCCAGAGAGGCCAGGTTCTTCAGGCGGATGGCGAGGATTCTCATCGGTCATCCTCCGTATGGGCGAACTCGACCCGTTGCAGCAGCGCGGCGAAATCGTCCAGCGCCTGTTCATCCGCCGGGTTGCCGTACTGTTCTTCCCAGGCGCGGGCGAACAATTCCAGCGGGGTGATCTGGTCGAGGCCGAGCAGCACGTCCGATTCCGTCTCGCCGCGCCGGCCCGCGTACTCGCTGGCGATGCGCACCAGTCGGCAGGCCTTGCCGGTTATCGCGGTTTCGATGCGCTGGCGCAGGTCCGGCAGCGGTTCGTCGAGCAGCACGCGTACCTCCAGCCAGGGCAGATGTTCGTCGAACAGGCCGGTGGGCGGCAGCGCCTCCAGCGCGGCGATCACCTCGGCCAGCGGGGCGCGGCCGATGCGGATCATCTCCACCGCACGCGGCACCGCCAGGCTGTCGACCTGTTTCAGGGCCTCGCCATCGAGCTCGACGAGCAGCACCTGGTGCGGGTAATTGACCTCCGCGAAGGACAGCGGCAGCGGCGAGCCGCTATAGCGGATGCGGGCCTGCCCGGCGACCTGCTGCGGCTTGTGCAGGTGGCCGAGGGCGACGTAGGCGACGGACTCGGGAAACAGGCTGGCCGGCAGGGCCTCGGCATTGCCGATGACGATATTGCGCTCGGACTCCTCCGAGACCGCGCCGCCGGCCATGTGCGCATGGCTCATGGCAACCAGCGCCTGGCCGGGCTGGCGCACGGCCTCGGCGGCGGCGATGAGGCGTTCATGCACCTGACGAATGCCGGCCATGTAGTCGTCGCCCAGCGCCATTCCGGTAACCTCGGCCGGGCGCAGGAAGGGCAGGGTGAGGCACCAGGCGGCGGTGTTGCCAGCGGCGTCGTGCAGCGGCACCAGCAGCCGCTGGTGATCCAGCTGGCCCTCGGCGACCCAGCTGATGCGGCCGACGGCATGGGCATTGAGGCGCTTCATCAGCGGCGCCGGCAGCTCGATGCGCCCGCCCGAGTCGTGGTTGCCGGCGATCATCACGATGTCCAGCTGCGGGAGCTTTTCGTGGGCGCGGACGATGAAGTCGTAGAGGCGCTCCTGGGCCTTGAGTGGCGGGTTGACCGTGTCGAACACGTCGCCGGCGATCAGCAGGGCGTCGGCGCGGTGGGCTACCAGCTGGTCGAGCAGCCAGGCGAGGAACTGCGCGTGTTCGTGGTCGCGGTCCTGGCCGTGGAGGGTCTGGCCGAGGTGCCAGTCGGAGGTGTGGATCAGGCGCATGGGCTCAGGCTCATTGTGTGCGGGCGCCGCGGCGAACCGCTGGCTTGGTTTGTGCGGCGGGCAGTTGTGTTGGATGTAAGGCTTGTGGGAGCGGTCTTCGCCTTGACCGTCGTGGCTTCGGCGGACGGTTTGGGCGCGCCGCGCTTTCCTCGGCCCGGACTACAGGTTGCGCCTTGCACGGCGCGTCACTTTCTCTTGTCTCGCCAAGAGAAAGTAACCAAAGAGAAGGCGACCCCGGCATCCGGGTTTTGCTTCGCAAAACTTCCCTCCCTCCGGCGCTGCTCCGGGGGCCGTCGCGAAGGGACGTCCCTGTCCCTTCGCTCCTCGCTCGGCGTCCATGCCTCGCGTCCCCCTGCGCAACGCCTCCACTTGGCCTTCTGAGGGGGGCTGGGGTCCGAGCCGACTGGAAGTTTCTAAATGGGTCCGTAGCGTGGGTGACGCGAAGCCCACCCACCGGTTTGCAAATTAATCCGCGCTGACCCGGCAAGAACTTACTTGTAGCTCTTGGTGGAAAATGCTGCGCAGTTTTCCACCCTACATCACCGGCGAGACATGGGGGCAGAGCTGTCTGTAGGTCTCCGGCGGCAGCCTCAGCATGGTGTTTCTTGCACGAACAAGCAGGCGACACCAATCGCCCCGCCAGGAGGCCGAACGTAGTCGCTGTGGAAGGGGTTGAGCGGCATGGATGCCGCGAGAGCTGCGCAGGGCCATGGATGGCCCTTCGCAGCGTGCCCCTGGAATGGCGATGGAGTGAGGGTACCCTTCGTGCAGCGAAGGGCCGGATGTCGGGGTGGCCTTCTTTTTGGTTACTTTTTCTTGGCCAGACAAGAAAAAGTGACGCGCCGTGAGAGGCGCAACCCGGATTCCAGGCCCAGGAAAGCGCGGCGCTCACATACCGAAATCCGTGCCGACGCTCTTCGCGGTCAAGACCGCTCCCACATGGAGGCAGCGGTCCTTCACGGTCACGACCACCCTCACAAGCCCTCACGAGTACAACCACCCCTTCAACGCCTGCAGATTCCCCACCTGCAGCTGCTGCGCCGCCGCATTGGCCTGCACGGTGTTCGGGTCGATGCCGAAGCGCTGCAGCACGTACTGCACCAGTGCGCCACGGGTCTCCACCGGCAGTTGGCCGTCGAGCATGCCGTAGTCCACCTCGATGATCGCCTTCTGCGCCGGGCTCAGCCCTGCATCCGGCTCGATCAGCACCGTCACTGGCGTGTTCCACGCCTCGTCCTGCTCGCGGGTGTGTTCGCTTTCGTCCATCAGGTCCGGCTCGCCACGGAAGCGGCTGAGCACGAAGTCGCGGTACGCGCGGTTCTTCTCGCAGTAGGCCCGCACATGCCAGCGCATGCTGGTGAAGACCAGCGTGTGCGGCGCCATCACGCGGATCTCCACCTCCGGGTTGGCCAGCGAGACGTACTCGCTCTCCAGGCGCAGCCCCTCGCGGCAAGCCTGCAGGATCGGGCGCAGCACCTCGGGGCGGATGCTGCGGTCCGGCACCTGCAGCACTTCCGTATGTGCATAGGCCAGCGCCAGGCCTTCGATGTGCGGGGCGCGCACGCGGTTCTGGTCGAGCAGGTGCAGGTAGGCGCTGGCGCTGCCGTCGATGAACAGCGGCTGGAAGGCCTTGCTCGGCTTGTAGCCTTTCAGGTGACGGTCATATGTCAGGTTTTTGGGCGCATGTTCGTTGAGGTAGGTGTTGATGTCCTTCGAGGCCTGCTGGCGGCTGATGCCGAAGCTCTGCATCAGGTGGCCCGTGGTCAGGCGGCCTTCCCACCAGGCGATGGTCTCGATCAGCCGGTAGCGCAGTGCCAGATCCCAGCGTATCTGACTGATCGATTGCTTCTTTTTCATCGCTGTTGCACCTGTACCAAAGGTTTACATGCCTATGTCGAGCAGGTCGACGTGTCGTGCAACGCTACATATATTCAGGGCATGTTTCAACTCGGCGAGGTGACCGACATGAATCTGCTGATCGCTGCACTCACGTGGTCCGGCGTGGCCTTTGTCGCGATGGCGGTACTGGCCTGGCTGGCGTACGCCGACGGCGAGCGAAAAGGGTGAACGGGTTACCGTTTGGTGAAGGCTGAGCGCTTCCCGATGGACGGCTGGAATCTCCGCCCCCTGAACATGGTCTTTGTGTCAGGCTCACTGTAGAGATGCTCCATGAAGACTTTGTCCCGTCATCTGGCCGAAACCTTCACTTCGCAATACCGCACCCGTGTCGAACCAAAGGCGGACGGCCGTCTGGAGGTTCACGTCGGTTACCCGATCAATGGCACCCACGCCACGCGTATCGTCGCCGGGCACCAGGTACAGAACACGCTGTTGGTGGAGACCATTCTCGAAGACATGCGTAACGAACTGGCCCGCCCGCAGTAACCCCCGCTCAGCGCACCGCGGGCAGTGCGATACGCACGCGCAGCCCACCCAGCGGACTTTCCTTCAGGCTCCACGCTCCACGCCACGCCGTCAGGATGTCGCTGACGATTCCCAGCCCCAGGCCGTGTCCTTCTGCGCGTTCGTCCAGCCGCACGCCGCGGTTGATGACCTGCTCGCGCTGTGCCGCGGGAATTCCCGGCCCGTCGTCGTCCACCAGCAGCACGAAGCCGTCGCGCGTCTGCTCGATGGTCAGCTCGACGCGGCTGCGCGCCCATTTGCAGGCGTTGTCCAGCAGGTTTCCCAGCAGCTCGAGCATGTCTTCGCGATCACGCGGCACACGGCAGCCAGCCGGGGCATGCCAGCGCAGCTCGAGGTCGGAGCGGTGAATCATCGCCAGGGTGTCGAACAGCGCCGGCAGTTCGGCATCGCAATCGAAATGGGCACCGGGCAGCACATCCACCGACAGCCGTGCGCGACCCAGCTCGCGGCTCACGCGCTGCTGGATCTGCTCCAGCTGTTCCAGCAGGCTGGCCCGCAACTCGGGGTGGGCGGCCAGTTCTTCGCGTTGTACCAGGCTGCCGAGTACCGCCAGCGGCGTCTTCAGCGCATGACCGAGGTTGCCCAGTGCATGCCGTGAGCGTTGCAGGGTTTCCTCGGTATGGCTGAGCAGGTGGTTGATCTGCTCCACCAGCGGTTGCAGTTCCAGCGGCGCCTGCTGGTCCAGCTGCTGGCGCTGCCCCTGCTGCAACTGGGCGATCTGCTGTCGGGCGCGCTCCAGCGGGCGCAGCGCCAGGCCCATGGCGTAGCGCTGCAACAGCAGCAGGGCGAGCAGGGCGAAGCCCACCAGCCCCAGGCCGCTCAGCCGCACGCGGGCGAAGCTGTCGAGAACCGGTGTGTAGTCCTGCGCCACGCTGATGATGATCGGTTGGCCGTCGCGGCGGTATTCCGCGCGGTAGCCCAGCAGGCGCTGCTCCTGCGGGCCATCCAGCAGCTCCTCGGTCAGGCCCGGGCGCTCCGGCCATTGCGGCGTGGCGTCCCACAGCGAGCGTGAACGCCAGGTGCGGCCGGGGAGCTCGATCTGGAAGTAGTGTCCGGAAAACGGTCGTTGATAGCGCGGGTTCAGGCGCTGCAGGTCCAGCTGGTCGCCGTTCGGCCCTTTGACCAGCGCTACCAACAGGCCCTCGGTCTCCTCGCGCAGATCGGTTTCCAGGCTGCGCCTGAGACCGGATTCGAACAGCCAGAGGCTGGTCTGCACCAGCACCAGCGCCACCAGCAGCAGGGTGGCGATGAGGGCCAGGCCGAGGCTGCGCTGGATCGACTTCACGCCGCGCCGCCGAAGCGATAGCCCTGGCCGCGACGCGTTTCGATCAGCTCGCGGCCTAGCTTGCCGCGCAGCCGGTTGACATGCACTTCGATGACGTTGGAATCGCGCTCGGTTTCGCCGTCGTACAGGTGTTCGGTGAGCTGGGTTTTCGACAGCAGCTGGCCCGGATGCAACATGAAGTAGCGCAGCAGGCGGAACTCGCCAGCGGTCAGCTCGATGTCCTGGCCGTCCTTGCGGCAGCACTGGCGCGACTCGTCCAGCTCCAGGCCTCCGGCCTGCAACATCGGCTGGTTGGCCAGACCGTGGGCACGGCGCAGCAGCGCCTGGATGCGCAACAGCAGCTCCTCGGGGTGGAAGGGTTTGGTCAGGTAGTCGTCGGCGCCAGCCTTGAGACCATCGATGCGCTCGGCCCAGGATCCGCGTGCGGTGAGGATCAGTACCGGTGTGGTGACGCCGGCGGCGCGCCAGGCGTGCAGCACCTCCAGCCCTGGCTTGCCGGGTAATCCGAGGTCGAGAATGATCAGGTCATAGGGCTCGGTCGCGCCCTGGTATTCGGCGTCGCGGCCATCGGTGAGCCAGTCGGTGGCGTAGCCCTGGCGGCTGAGACTGGCGACCAATTCGTCAGCCAGCGGAACGTTGTCTTCGACCAATAGCAGACGCATCAGTCTTCCTCGTCCTTGATCAGGCGGCCATCGCGAGCATCGAACTCCAGCTCGCGGGCAACGCCCTGGGTGGTCAGCAATTCGATTTCATAGACGTAGAGGTCATCTTCCTCTTCCAGCTCCGCTTCCAGCAGACGCGCCCCGGGGTAGCGTTCCATTGCCCGCTGGATCAGCGTCTCCAGTGGCAGGATCAGCCCTTCGCGGCGCAGCCGCAGGGCCTCGTCCTGATCCAGGTCGCGGCTCACCGCCGGGGTGGCGGCGAGCAGCAGAACCAGTGGCAGCGTTACAAGAAGAGGGGCACGCATAGGTGGCCTTTAGTCGTCCTGTTGATCCTTCAGCACTTCGCCGGTCTTGGCGTCGAGCTCCAGATCCCATTGCACACCTTTGTCGTCGCGCAGTTCAAGCTGATAGACGTAGCGGCCGTACTCTTCTTCCAGTTCGGACTCCTCGATGGTGGCGCCGGGGTGCTTGGCCAGGGCCGCTTCGTTGAGCTTCTCGAACGACTGGATGGTGCCGGCGTCACGCAGGCGCAGGGCTTCATCCGGGCCGATGTCCTTGGCCAGCGCCAGGTTGGCACCAAGGGCGAGGGTGGCGGCGGTCAGCAGGGTAGTCAGTGTTTTCATGGTGTTGATTCCTGTGGTTGGTTTCGACGATTCACAGGTTACGAGGGCTGGCTTACACGAAACTGAATGTCGCCCGCCGGCTACGAATGCACCATTCGAGCGAGGGCGCCGAGCGCCCCGGCGACTATGCTTGCAGTGGTTCATCAGAGACGGGTAGCGCCATGAAACCTCTGTCGTTCGCGCTGTTGGCGGCGCTCTGGCTGAGCAGCGGCCACGCCTTGGCAGAAGACCTGCTCAAGCCCTCCACGGCTGCGCCAGCGGTGGACGATGTTCTGCCCGGTGACGGTCTGGAAGCCGCCACCACTCACCAGGCCCAGGGTGTGATCCGCGAGCTGGACCGACACCAGGGCAGCGTCACCATCGCCCACGAGGCGATACCGGAGCTGAAGTGGCCGGCGATGGTGATGCCGTTCAAGGCCAGCGCCGCTCAGCTGCAGGGGCTGGGCGTGGGCGATGCGGTGGAGTTTCGCTTCACCGACGGCGAGATGGACCCGCAGATCGTCAGCATCCGGCGACGTTAGCTCAGCGCCGCATCTGCTCGTGGCAGCAGCCGGCGGCCGGCTCCGTTCGCCCGTCAGCGGCGACGCGATCATCGCTGTCGTAGCGGTCATGCAGACGGACCCAGTCGGTAAGGTCGTGTCGCGGGCCGGTCTCGTTGCGGCCGTTCGGCGTCATGTCCAGCAGCACGTAGGTACCGAGCAGCTCTTCGGCGCCGCGACCAAAGGCCGAAAAGGTGTGGAAGATCTCGCCCTGTGTGTCCCGGTAGAAGACGCTGAAACCCGACAGCTCCTCGCAGACGAAGGGCTGCCAGGCATAGTTGTAGAAAACCTTGCCCTCGACGATGTCCTCGTCATCGAAGGAGACGTGAAAGTCGCGGTTGAACGAGTTGCCGGCCGACGACAGCCAGCGGAACTGCCAGCCCATACGACGGCGGAACGCCTCCAGCCGCTCGAATGGCGCGCGGGAGATGGCGGCGAAGCTGACGTCATGCTGCAGCAGGTGCAGCAGCGCGCCGCCGATGTGATCGGCCTCGAAGGAGCAGCCCACGCAACCCTCGCTCCAGTCCGGGCCGAACATGAAGTGCTTGATCACCAGCTGGCTGCGGCCCTCGAACAGCTCGCTCAGGCGAACCGTGCCGCCAGCGTCGTGAAAGCGGTAATCCTGGCCGATGCGCCGCCAGGGCAATTGTCGGCGCTTCTCGAAGAGTGCGTCGCGTTGGCGGGTGAGCTGCTTCTCCTCGCGCAGATGAGCGCTGTGGGCGGCGAGCCAGTCCTGGTCGGATACGACCTTGTGCGTTGTCATGGCAAAAACCTCCGTGCATGGATCGGTGGCAGGGCCCGCGTCGCGCAGCGATGCCCCTGTGAAGGAGTCGTCTGGCACCTGCCGGAATCGACAACGAGCCGGCGAATGCACACCGCGGCGGTTGAACTTAGCGGCCGCCGTTGGGCTCGTATTTCAGGCAGGGGCCAGCACCAAAGGCCCGATACGATCCCGTTCGCAGAAGGAAAAACGAGATGTACAACAAGACACTGACCGCCGCGTTCGCTGTTGCCATCCTGGGTTCCGGTGCCGCCTTCGCCGCCGACAAGCCCGGCGCCGACTGGATCACCCTCGAGCAGGCCGTGGAAAAGGCCAAGGCCGCCGGCTACACCGAGCTGCACGGCATCGAAGCCGATGGCGACGGCTGGGAAGGCGAGGGCATGAAGCAGGACGGCAAGAAGTACGAGTTCAAGATCGACGGCCGCACCGGCGAGGTGACCAAGGACAAGGAAGACTGATACGTATGCCGCGCGGCCGAAACGCCGCGCCGGGTTCATCGGCCGTCCGGGTCGTGGACTCGTCTCTCGTCTGCCGCGGCGCTTCCCGCAGGAGGCAGCCGCCGGCAGAGCGGGTATCATCGACGCTCCTGTCGTTGTGCACCCGATCCGATGCCCCCCTCCAATTCCCGTCCCAGCACCCTGCATCTGCCCAAAGGCGACTGGCCTACGGTGCTCGACTGCCTGTGCGAGCGCTTTCCGGCAATCGACCGCGCCACCTGGCTCGATCGCATGGCCCGCGGCCGGGTGCTGGATGCCGACATGCAGCCGATCGACGCGGCCCGGCCGTACCGGGTCGGCATGCGCGTGCATTATTTCCGCGAGGTGCCCAACGAGACGCCGGTGCCGTTCGAAGAGCGCATCCTGCACGTCGACGAACATCTGGTGGTGGCGGACAAGCCGCACTTTCTCTCGGTGATGCCGGCTGGCGAATACGTCAACGAAACCCTGCTGGCGCGGCTCAGCAAACGGCTGGGTAACGCCGATCTGGTGCCGATTCACCGTATCGATCGCCTCACCGCCGGGCTGGTGCTGTTCTCGGCCAACCGCGAGAGCCGCGACGCCTACCAGGCGTTGTTCCGCGAGCGGCGGATCGCCAAGCGTTACGAGGCGATCTGCCCGGCACTGCCCGGGCTCGAGTTTCCCCTGCGCCGGCAGCTGTGCATGGTGCCGGGCGAGCCGTTCTTCCTGATGCGCGAAGGCGACGGCGAGCCGAACAGCGAAACGCTGATCGAGGTGCTCGAGCGCCGCGACCACCTCTGGCGCTACGCCCTGACGCCGATCACCGGGCGCAAGCACCAGCTGCGTCTGCATATGGCGACCCTCGGCGCCGGTATCTGCAACGATCCCTTCTACCCGCAGCTGCTACCGCGCGAGGAGCGCGACCAGGACGATTACAGCCGCCCGCTCAAGCTCCTGGCGCGTGGCTTGCGCTTCCGCGATCCGCTGAGTGGTGAACCGCGCGAGTTCGAGAGCAGGCTGCAGCTGGCCTGGTAGCGCGCTACGCACCTTCGCCGCACGGGCGAGTCTGATCGAGAAAGGCAGATCAGCTGGTGCATCCATGCCCGAAGGTCCATCCATCGTCATTCTCCGCGAGGAAGTCGCGGCGTTCACCGGTCAGCGCATCGAGCGCGCCGAAGGCAGTGCCAAGGTCGACATGGCACGGCTGACCGGCCAGGTGGTGCGTGAATTCCGCAGCTGGGGCAAGCATCTGCTGATCGAGCTGGAGGATGTCTCCGTGCGCATCCACCTGCTGCTGTTCGGCAGCTACCGCATCAACGAACGCAAGGACGCCACCGCACGGCTGAGCCTGGGGTTTGCCAATGGCGAGCTGAATTTCTATGCCTGTTCGGTGCAGTTGATCGAAGGGCCGCTGGATGCGACGTACGACTGGAGCATGGACCTGATGAGCGACGCCTGGAGCCCGCGCGTCACGCTCAAACGCCTGCGCGAGCACCCGCGTCTGCTGGCCTGCGATGCGCTGCTGGACCAGACGCTGTTCGCCGGCTCCGGCAATATCATCAAGAACGAGGTGCTCTATCGCATCCGCGTGCACCCGCTGTCGCTGATCGGCGAACTGCCGCCAGCCAAGCTACGCGAGCTGGTGCGCGAGGCGCGCACCTACAGCTTCCAGTTTCTCGAGTGGAAGCGGGCCGGCGTGCTCAAGGCCAACTGGCTGGCGCACGGCAAGACCACCTGCGTGCGCTGCCGGATTCCGCTGATGAAGGCGAAAGAACTGGGGCGCAGCCGGCGCCGGGCGTTCTTCTGCGAGCGCTGCCAGAAGCGCTACGGCGATGCCACGCAGATCAGCCCCGACCAGCCGAGCGCGGTGGATGAGGGGTAGGGCGGACAACGGCGCAGCCTTGTCGGCGCGGCAGTCGGGCTCCTATCGCCTCAATGCAGTAGCGGCCTGAGCGCCTCGGCCAGCTGCGGCGCCATGCTCACGGCGTTGCTTTCATGGGCGATGCAGTCGGTGCTCCAGACGTGCCCGACACCGGCGGCGCGGATCACCTTCAGGGCATCACCGGCGAACAGCGCGTGGGTCACGGCCACGTCCACCGAGGCGGCGCCGGCGGCCAGCAGTTTCTGCGCGGCCTCGGCAAGGGTGCGCCCGGAGCTGGCGACGTCATCGAGCAGTACCACATGGCGCCCGGCGAACTGCAGGTCCGGCAGGGCGATCTCCACCTGATGGTCGCCATGGCGCAGCTTGTTGCACACGCCATGCTCGAAACCATGCTCGGCGGCGGCCGCCTCGATCCATTGCAGCGCCTCGGCATCCGGGCCGATCAGCAGCGCATCGGGATGCCGTTCGGCGATCAGTCGCGCCAGCGCCGGGGCCGCGCAAAGGGTGACCGCATCGGCCAGCGGCACCGCTTCCTGCAGGGTGGCGACGCGGTGCAGGTGCGGATCGACGGTGATCAGTGCGTCGAACTGGCCGGCCAGCAGCTGGCCGATTACCCGCTGGCTGACCACCTCGCCCGGGTTGAAGGCGATGTCCTGGCGCATGTAGGCCAGATAGGGCGTGACCAGGATCAGTCGCTTGGCGCCCAGGCGTCGCGCTTCGCCGGCCACCAGCAGCAGCTCGACCAGCTTTTCGTTGGGGTGGTCGAGGCCGCGGTAGAGCACCAATTGCTCGGCGATCGCTTTGCCTTCGGCCAGCGGCAGGCGCAGGCGCAGCTCGTCATCCGGAAAACGGTGGCGCTCGACTGAGGCTGCGGGCAGGCCGGAGGCTTCGGCCAGGCGCAGGGCGGCGGCGCGCTCGTCATCGAAATACAGCAGCTGGCTTTGCATCAGAACTCCACGAATACGGTTGGGACCTGCTCGGGGCTGCCGAGGCTGACGCCGCTGGCGCGTTCGGTGGCCTGGCGGGCGAAGGCGAGGTCGGCGGGAAAGTCCGCGTAAACGCGATACAGACAGTCGCCGGCCCGCACCGGTTCGCCGAGCTTGCGCAGGATGTCCACGCCGGCGCCCTGCACCTTGGGTGCGCCGGCCAGCCGGGCGATGCGTGCCAGCTGCAGGTTGTCGATGCCGGTGACCACCGCGTCGCAGTCGGCCAGCACATCGAAGCTGAGCCGTGCCAGCGGCGGATAGTTGTGGTCGAACGGCTTGCCGCCCTGGGCGGCGATGATCGAGCGCATCTTCTTCAGCGCCCGCCCGGAGTCGAGGATGTCACGGGCGATGGCATAACCGTCGCCGCCGCGCACATCGGGATCGAACTCGAGCATGCGCCCGGCCAGGCGCAGGGCCTTCTGACGCAGGTCGATCGGCGCCGCCGGGTCGTTCTGCAACACCTGCATCACGTCGCGCGCCTCCAGTACCGGGCCGATGCCATTGCCGATCGGCTGGCGACCGTCGGTGATGACAACGTCCAGGGTCAGGCCCAGGCGCGTGGCCACGAACTCGAACAGCTTTCGCAGGCGCTGCGCCTCGGCCATCGAGCGCACCTTGGCGGTCGGGCCGATGGGAATGTCCAGCAGCAGATGGGTGGAACCGGCGGCGATCTTCTTCGACAGGATGGAGGCGACCATCTGCCCCGGCGAGTCGATCGACAGCGGCCGCTCGACGGCGATCAGCACGTCATCGGCCGGGGAGAGGTCGCTGCTGCCGCCCCAGGCCAGGCAGCCGCGTTCCTCGCGGACCATTTCGCAGAGGCGCTCGAACGGCAGTTCGACGTTGGCCAGCACCTCCATGGTGTCGGCGGTGCCGGCCGGCGAGGTGATGGCCCGCGAGCTGGTCTTCGGGCAGAGCATGCCGTGGGCGGCGACGATCGGCACCACCAGCATCGAGGTGCGGTTGCCCGGGATGCCGCCGATGCAGTGCTTGTCCACCACCGGGTGCTCGCGCCAGTCGAGCCGGCGGCCGACGCGGATCATCGCGTCGGTGAGAAAGAAGACCTCCTCGCGATCCAGCTCGCCCTGGTTGCAGGCGACCACGAAGGCGGTCAGCTCGATCTTCGAGTAACGGTGTTCGGCGATGTCGCGCATGATCGCCAGGAAGTCATCCCGGTTCAGGCGCTCGCCGGCGATCTTGCGATGCAGCGCCGGGATCGATGCGGCCGGCTCGGCCTGGGCGATCGCCGCGGGTACGCCGGCTTCGGCGCCGAGCTGGGCGAAGGCGTCCTCGGACAGCCCCAGCTCGTCACAGCCGACGATGGCCGGATCGTCCACCAGATTGAGGCTGGCGAGGATGCGCTGGCCGTTGACGCGTATCTCCACCTTGGCCAGCGCCTGGAAGCCTTCGGCGCGGCAGGCGGCGCAGTCGCGGTGCAGATAGGCGACATTCTCGCGGTAGGTGTCGATGGCGACCCGGCGCAGCGCCAGGTGCACCGGGGCTTTGCCGTTGAGCGGCGTGTCGCTGGAAATGCTGGTCATGCGGGCGGTTTCGCTGGGGAGGTGATGGCTATCTAGCCTCAGCCCGCGGCCGCTTGCCAAGCAGGCGCGCCGGTTATGCCCGCTCGCGTTGCCGCAGGTCAGTAAACCCGATCATTGCGCCACCCAGCCGCCATCCATGTTCCATGCCGCGCCGCGCACCTGGTCGCCGGCCTCGCTGCAGAGAAACAGCGCCAGGGCTCCCAGCTGCGCCGGGGTGACGAAATCCAGCGAGGGTTGCTTCTCGGCCAGCAGATCGTGGCGGGCGCGTTGTTCATCGCCGTCCTGACGGGCGCGCTCGTCGATCTGCTGTTGCACCAGTGGGGTCAGCACCCAGCCGGGGCAGATGGCGTTGCAGGTGATCGGCGTGGTGGCGGTTTCCAGCGCCACCACCTTGGTCAGCCCGACCAGGCCGTGCTTGGCGGCGACGTAGGCGGACTTCTGCGCCGAACCGACCAGCCCGTGGGCCGAGGCGACGTTGATGATCCGTCCCCAGTTGCGCTCGCGCATGCCGGGCAGGGCCAGGCGTGTGGTGTGGAACGCCGAGGACAGGTTGATGGCGATGATGGCGTCCCAGCGCTCCACCGGGAACTGCTCCACCGGCGCGACATGCTGAATGCCGGCGTTGTTGACCAGAATGTCGATGCCGCCGAAGTCGCGCTCGGCATAGGCGAACAGCTCGGCGATCTGTGCCGGGTCCGACACGTCCGCGCCGTGGTGGCCGACCTTGTGGCCATGGCGGCCGACTTCGACCAGTGCTGCCGAGGCATCGCCGAAACCGTTGAGGATCAGGTCGGCGCCGGCTTCGGCCAGCTTCAGCGCGATGCCGAGGCCGATCCCGCTGGTGGAGCCGGTGACCAGGGCGGTCTTGCCTGTGAGGTTCATGCGATTCTCCCGTGTGGCGGCCGTCGTGCGCGGCGCCCTTTGCTTGTTGTTGTCGGAAGGCACAGCTGATCGCGCGGCGCTCGTCGTGCCGCCGGCCGGAAGCGCCCGGCCCGCAACAGCGGCGCACAACGCCCGGCGAGCCGGGCGCGCCCCATCAGACGATGCCGGTAGCGTAGTACACGCCGATCACGAAGAAGGCCGCGGCGGTGGCGATCAGGGTGATGGCGAAGATGTCCTTGTAGGATTCGCGGTGGGTCAGTCCGGTGACTGCCAGCAACGTGATCACCGCGCCGTTGTGCGGCAGGGTGTCGAGCCCGCCGGAGGCCATCGAGGCAACCCGGTGCAGCACTTCCAGCGGTATCTGTGCGGCGTTGGCCGCGGCGACGAAATTGTCGGCCATCGCGGCCAGGGCAATGCTCATGCCGCCGGAGGCCGAGCCGGTGATGCCGGCCAGCAGGTTGACGGTGATGGCTTCGTTGATCAGCGGATTGGGAATCGCCGACAGCGCATCGGCCACCACGATGAAGCCCGGCAGCGAGGCGATCACCGCGCCGAAGCCGAATTCCGACGCGGTGTTCATCGCCGCCAGCAGCGAACCACCGACCGCCGTGCGGCTGCCCTCGGCGAGCTTGCCGCGCAGGGTGCCGAAGCTGGTCGCCAGTACCAGGGCGATGCCCAGCAGCAGCGCGGCCTCCACCGCCCAGATCGCGGTGAGCTTGCCGACCTCGGTGACCAGCGGTGCGCTCATGCCGGGCAGCTGCAGCGTGTGGCTGGTGCCGTAGAACTCTGGAATCCAGCGGGTGAACAGGAGGTTGGCGACCAGCACCAGCAGCAGCGGCGACAGCGCCAGCCAGGGGTTGGGCAGGGCGATGTCGGCGGGCGTCTCCGGCTCGTTGCGCAGGTTGGTGCCATAGCCTTCGCCGGCGGCAATGGCCTTGCCGAGCTGCCACTTGAGATAGAGCATGCCCAGGCCGAACACGAAGACCGTGCCGATCAGGCCGAGCCAGGGTGCGGCCCAGGTGTTGGTATTGAAGAAGGTGGTGGGGATGATGTTCTGGATCTGCGGCGTGCCGGGAATGGCCGTCATGGTGAAGGTGAACGCGCCAAGGGCGATGGTCGCCGGGATCAGGCGCTTGGGCATGTTGCTCTGGCGGAACATCTCGGCAGCGAACGGGTACACCGCGAACACCACGACGAACAGCGACACGCCGCCGTAGGTCAGCAGCGCGCAGACCAGCACGATCACCAGCATTGCCTGGCTGGTGCCGAGCAGGCGGATCGCCGCGGCGACGATGGAGCGCGAAAAACCCGACATCTCGATCAGCTTGCCGAACACCGCACCGAGCAGGAACACCGGGAAGTACAGCTTGATGAAGCCGACCATCTTCTCCATGAAGATACCGGTGAAGGCCGGCGCCACGGCGGACGGGTCGGTGAGCAGCACCGCGCCCATGGCGGCGATGGGGGCGAACAGAATGACACTGTAGCCGCGGTAGGCGGCGAGCATCAGCAGGGCCAATGCAGCAAGGGCGATGACGACGCTCATCGGGGACGATCTCCTGGCCCCGTGCGGCACGACCGAACGCTGCCGAGGGCATTCGGGGACTCGCTGCTGCACGGCAGGCGCATTGTTTTTCTTGTTTCGGCTGCGGACAGGCCGCACGGTGATTTAGCGAGTTCCGTGCCAGATACGCAACTCGCTGATTTGCATGGTGTTTATCTTGAGTGTCCAGATCGTTGGACGGCGCTTGTGTCTTGCATCCTGGACGGCGTGGTCCAGCATTCCGGACAGCGTCGCCGTCCGGAATGCTCCGGCCTCAGGTCAGGAAATAGAGCCCGCCGGCGATCACCACACCGGAGAACACCAGGCAGAGCAGGCAGTAGCCCATGATGTCGCGGGCACCGAGCCCGGCGATGCCCAGCAGCGGCAGAGCCCAGAACGGCTGGATCATGTTGGTCCAGGCATCGCCCCAGGCGATCGCCATGGCCGTGACTTCCGGCGCCACGCCCAGCGCCGCGCCGGCCGGCAGCATGATCGGCCCCTGCACCGCCCACTGGCCGCCGCCGGAGGGCACGAAGACGTTGACCAGCCCGGCGCTGAGAAAGGCCAGCACCGGGAAGCTCTCGGCCGACGACCAGGCGATGAAGGTGTCGGTGACCTGCCGGCCGAGGGACAGGCCAGCGGCGTTGGCGCCGACCATCATCCCCATGATCCCGGCGTAGAAAGGGAACTGCACGACGATGCCGGCGATGCCTCGGATGCTTTCCTCGATGGCGCGCATGTAGCGCTCCGGCGTGCCGTGCATCAGCAGGCCGGCGAAGAGGAAGATCGAGATCACGATGTTCAGGCTCAGCGCCAGACCGTTCTCGCTGAAGTGCCGGTAGAAGAACAGCACCGCCAGCGCGACCATGATCAGGCCGAGAATGCGGCTGTCGTCCAGGCGCTGGGTGGCAGTTTCCCGCGGGATATCGCTCGGCTGGGGCTCTTCCAGCAGCGCCGGATCGACCACTTTCGGCGTCTTCGGCTGCATGGCCCAGTTCAGCAGCGGCAGGCCCACCACCAGCACGGCGATGATGATCAGGTTGTAGGAAGCGAACAGCGTCTGGCCGACACCGATGGCTTCGGTCAGCGCCCCGCCGGTCATCTTCTCCAGATCGGCCCCGCCGCTGGCCAGCGACAGCGGAATCGAGCCGGAAAAGCCGCCGTGCCAGATCAGGAATCCTGAGTAGGCCGAGGCCACCAGCAGCGGGTAGTCGACGCCGCGCACCTGGCGTGCCAGCGCGCGGGCGAACACGGCGCCGATCACCAGGCCGAAGCCCCAGTTGATCCAGGAACCGGCCAGCGCCACCAGAGTCACCAGCACGATGGCCTGGCCCGGGGACTGCGGGATGCGGGCCATGCGGTCGAGCAGGCGATTGATTGCCGGGGCCCGTGCCAGGGCATGGCCGGTGACCAGGATCAGCGACATCTGCATGGTGAAGGCCAGCAGGTTCCAGAAGCCATTGCCCCAGTGCTGCGCCATGGCCGGCAGGCCCTGACCGGTGCTGAGCATGGCGGCGATCAACACGATCAGCGTGAGCAGGATGGCGAAGACGAAGGGCGAGGGAAGGAAGCGTTGCACCAGGTAGACGCTGGCGGCGGTTATTCTGTTGAGCACGATGGGGTTCTCCCTTGTTGTCGTTATGTCGCCGCGCAGGTGCGGCGCTTCGCTTATGAGTGCGGCGGCGGCCGGCTGTTCCCGCTGCGCTGCGCCTGAGGAGGTTGATCGATGCGTGTTGCGCTTTTGCTGTCGCTGCTGCTGTTTGTGGCTTCCGCTCAGGCACAAGAGCCGCTGCGGCTGCGCATCCAGGGGCATGAGCTGCACGCCGAATACGCGCAGACCGTCGGCCAGCGCGAGCGCGGGCTGATGGGGCGCCGCGAGCTGGCCGCCGACAGCGGCATGCTGTTCCGCTTTGATGAAGTGCGCCGCCACTGCCTGTGGATGAAGGACACGCCGCTGCCCTTGTCGGCGGCGTTCTTCGGTGAGGACGGGCTTCTGGTCGATGTGATCGACCTGGAGCCTTTCAACACGGAGATACGCTGTTCGAAGCGGCCCGCGCGTTATGCCCTGGAGATGAACCAGGGCTGGTTCGCCGAGCGGGAGATCGGACGGGGCGCGCGGCTGGCAGGGATTCCGGTGGAGTAGGCCAACCCTGCCCAGCGACCCGCGTCCCGCCTCAATCCAGCGGTAACTCCGTGGTCCGCTTCACTTCGCTCATGGCGATATGCGAGTGCGCCTCCTGCACGTGGGGGCGCTGCAGGAGCTGGTCACGCAGGAAGCGTTCGTAACTGTCGATATCCCGTGCCACCACCTTGAGCAGGTAATCCGACTCACCGGCCATGGTGTGGCACTCCAGCACCTCGGGATAACCCACCACCGCCCGCTCGAACTCGTCGAGGTTGCTGCGCCCATGGGCCGAGAGCTTGATGTTGACGAACACCGTCATGTTCAGCCCGAGCTTCTTCGGGTTGAGCAGGGCGACCTTGCGCTCGATCAGCCCTTCCTCCTGCATGCGATGGATGCGTCGCCAGCAGGGCGATTGCGACAGCTCGACCTTCTCGGCGATTTCCGCAGCGGACAGATCGGCGTTGTGCTGCAGCAGCAGGAGGATCTTGCGATCGATGCTGCTCAGAGGTGTGGCCTGCATGGTCGTTCCTGTTTTGTTGTTGTTTGCGAATGGGTCATGCACAGAACCGCTGTTCTACCGCAAAAGTAGAAAGAAAATCTCTCCGCGTCACGGCCAGACTGTTAATCGACACGCGACGGTGGGGTGATCCTCTGCCGATCGCCGGCGTGGAGAGACAACCGTGCGGTTTCTCCATGACTGCGTCAGGCGGGTAGCGAACAACGCCACCCTGACTCCGATAACAACAAATTAGGAGCGCCCCATGTCTCTGGCCGAGATCCGTCTGGACGACAAGTACCGGCTTGCTACCGGACATCTGTACCTCACCGGCACCCAGGCGCTGACCCGCTTGCCGATGCTGCAGCATCAGCGTGATCAGGCCCGTGGTTTGAACACCGGTGGCTTCATCTCCGGCTATCGCGGCTCGCCACTGGGCGGGCTGGACAAGAGCCTCTGGGAAGCCCGCGACTACCTCAAGCAACACGCCATCCACTTCCAGCCGGGCGTCAACGAAGAGCTGGCCGCCACCGCGGTGTGGGGCAGCCAGCAGACCAACCTGTTCCCCGGCGCCCGGTACGACGGCGTGTTCGCCATGTGGTACGGCAAGGGGCCGGGCGTCGACCGTGCCGGCGACGTGTTCAAGCATGCGAATGCGGCGGGTGTGTCGCCCAAGGGCGGCGTGCTGCTGCTGGCGGGTGACGACCACGGCTGCAAATCCTCGACGCTGCCGCACCAGAGCGAGCATGCATTCATCGCCGCCTCGATTCCGGTGCTGAATCCGGCGAACGTTCAGGAAATTCTCGACTACGGCATCATCGGCTGGGAGCTGTCGCGCTACTCCGGCTGCTGGGTGGCGCTGAAGACCATCGCCGAGAACGTCGACTCCTCCGCCGTGGTGGAAGTCGATCCGCTGCGCGTGCAGACGCGTATCCCGGAAGATTTCGAGCTGCCCGAAGACGGCGTGCACATCCGCTGGCCGGACCCGCCGCTGGCTCAGGAAAAGCGCCTCAACCTGTACAAGATCTACGCCGCACGCGCCTTCGCCCGGGCCAACAACCTGAACCGGGTGATGCTCGATTCGCCGAATCCGCGGCTTGGCATCATCACCACCGGCAAGTCCTATCTCGACGTGCGTCAGGCGCTGGACGACCTGGGCCTGGACGAAGCGCTGTGCGCCTCGGTCGGCCTGCGTGTGCTCAAGGTCGGCATGAGCTGGCCGCTGGAACCGGTCTCGGTGCACGAGTTCGCCCAGGGGCTGGACGAGATTCTGGTGGTCGAGGAGAAGCGCAGCATCATCGAGGACCAGCTCACCGGACAGCTCTACAACTGGCCCGTCAGCAAGCGTCCGCGGGTGGTCGGCGAGTTCGACGAGCAGGGCAACTCGCTGCTGCCGAACCTCTCCGAGCTGACCCCGGCGATGATCGCCCGGGTGATCGCCAAGCGCCTCGCGCCGATCTACACCAGCGACAGCATCCAGGCACGCCTGGCCTTCCTGGCCGCCAAGGAGAAGGCCCTGGCCGCGCGCAGCTACAGCACCGTGCGCACGCCGCACTACTGCTCCGGCTGCCCGCACAACACCTCCACCAAGGTGCCCGAGGGCAGCCGCGCCTCGGCCGGTATCGGCTGTCACTACATGGTGCAGTGGATGGACCGGCGCACCGAGACCTTCACCCAGATGGGCGGCGAGGGCGTCAACTGGATCGGCCAGGCGCCGTTCACCGACACCCCGCACATGTTCCAGAACCTCGGCGACGGCACCTACTTCCACTCCGGCAGCCTCGCGGTGCGTGCGGCAGTGGCAGCCGGCGTCAACATCACCTTCAAGATTCTCTACAACGATGCCGTGGCCATGACCGGCGGCCAGCCCATCGACGGCGAGCTGCGCGTCGACCAGCTCAGCCGGCAGATCTTCCACGAGGGCGTCAAGCGCATTGCCCTGGTCAGCGACGAGCCGGACAAGTACCCGACCCGCGATACCTTCGCGCCGATCACCAGCTTCCACCATCGCCGCGAACTGGATGCGGTGCAGCGTGAGCTGCGTGAATTCAAGGGCGTCTCGGTGATCATCTACGACCAGACCTGTGCCACCGAGAAGCGTCGTCGGCGCAAGCGCGGCAAGCTGGAAGACCCGGCCAAGCGCGTGTTCATCAATCCCGCCGTGTGCGAGGGTTGCGGCGACTGCGGCGAGAAGTCCAACTGCCTGTCGGTGCTGCCGAAGGAAACCGAGCTGGGCCGCAAGCGCGAGATCGACCAGAACGCCTGCAACAAGGACTACTCCTGCGTCGAGGGCTTCTGTCCGAGCTTCGTCACCGTGCATGGCGGCGGGTTGCGCAAGCCCGAAGCCGTGGCTGGCGGTATCGAGGCGGCGACCTTGCCCGAGCCGCAGCATCCGTCGCTGGAGCGGCCGTGGAATGTGCTGATCCCCGGCGTCGGCGGCAGCGGCGTGACCACCCTTGGCGCGCTGCTCGGCATGGCCGCGCACCTGGAAGGCAAGGGCTGCACCGTGCTCGACCAGGCCGGTCTGGCGCAGAAATTCGGCCCGGTGACCACTCACGTGCGCATCGCCGCTAAGCAGAGCGACATCTACGCGGTGCGTATCGCCGCCGGTGAAGCCGACCTGCTGCTGGGCTGCGACCTGATCGTCGCGGCGGGCGATGAATCGCTGACCCGCCTCAACGAGCAGATCAGCAATGCCGTGGTGAACAGCCACGAGTCCGCCACCGCCGAGTTCACTCGCAACCCGGACGCCCAGGTGCCCGGCGCGGCCATGCGCCAGGCGATCAGCGACGCGGTCGGCGCCGACAAGACCCACTTCGTCGATGCCACCCGCCTGGCCACGCGCCTCTTGGGCGACAGCATCGCCACCAACCTGTTCCTGCTCGGCTTTGCCTATCAGCAGGGGCTGCTGCCGATCAGCGCCGAGGCCATCGAGAAGGCCATCGAACTCAATGGCGTTGCCGCCAAGCTGAATCTGCAGGCCTTCCGCTGGGGCCGTCGTGCGGTGCTCGAACGCGAGGCCGTGGAAGGGCTGGCGCGCCCAGTCGAGGTCGCCGAACCACTCTGTAAAACCCTGGAAGAGATCGTCGAGTGGCGCGTGGATTTCCTTACCCGCTACCAGAACGCCGGGCTGGCGCGCCGCTATCGCCAGCTGGTCGAGCGCGTGCGCGATGCCGATACGGCGGACGATCTGGCGCTGTCCAAGGCCGTCGCCCGCTACTACTTCAAGCTCCTGGCCTACAAGGACGAGTACGAGGTGGCGCGGCTCTACAGCGAGCCGGAATTCCGCCAGCAGCTCGAGGCGCAGTTCGAGGGCGACTACAAGCTGCAGTTCCACCTCGCCCCGGCCTGGCTGGCCAAGCGTGACGCGGTTACCGGCGAGCCGCGCAAGCGCGAGCTGGGGCCGTGGATGCTCAATGTGTTCGGCGTGCTGGCCAAGTTCCGCTTCCTGCGTGGCACGCCCCTGGACCCGTTCGGCTATGGCCACGACCGCCGCGTCGAACGCCAGTTGATCAGCGAGTACGAGAAGACCGTGGACGAGCTGCTGGCCCAGCTCAAGCCGACCAACTACCGCACCGCCGTGGCCATCGCCGCGCTGCCGGAACAGATCCGCGGCTACGGCCCGGTGAAGGAGCGTTCCATCGCCAAAGCCCGCCAGCAGGAGAAGTTGCTCCGCGAGCAGCTGGCCAAAGGCGACGAGGTGCAGAGCGTACGGCTGTTCCAGCCGGCGGCGTAGCTCGCAGTGCGCTAGCGGGGTGAAATCGATCGCCCCGCATGAGCACACCGCCGCAGGCGATACCCGCTAACGAGGCCCTGTCCTTGACAGGCCGCCAGACAAACAAGAACGAGGTAACCAAATGTCCGTCTTCGCTCATCCTGACTTCGACCGCCACGAGCAGGTGGTCTTCTGCCATGACCAGGCGTCGGGTCTGAAAGCCATCATCGCCATCCACGACACGCGCCTCGGGCCGGCGCTGGGTGGCTGCCGGATGTTCCCCTATGCCAGTGACGACGAGGCCCTGCGCGATGTGCTGCGGCTGTCGCGCGGGATGACGCTGAAATCCTCGCTGGCCGGGCTCAAGCTCGGCGGCGGCAAGGCGGTGATCATCGGCGACCCGCATACCGGCAAGAGCCAGGCGCTGCTACACGCCATGGGCGACTTCGTCGACAGCCTCGGCGGGCGCTACATCACCGCCGCCGATTCCGGCACCGGCGATGCCGAAATGCAGGCCTTTGCCCAGCGCACCCGCCATGTGGTCGGCGCCACGCCGCGCACCCTGCTCGACGGCAGCGTCGCCAGCGGCGACCCGTCGCCGTCTACCGCCTACGGCGTCTTCGTCGGCCTCAAGGAAGCGGTGCGCCAGCGCCTCGGTCGCGACGAGCTGACCGGGCTGAAGGTGGCGATCCAGGGCGTCGGCCATGTCGGGCTGGGGCTGGCGCGGCACCTGAAAGCGGCGGGCGCCGAACTGTGGGTGGCGGACATCTTCGATGCCAACGTCAAGCAGGCAATGGACGAGCTGGGAGCCAACGTGGTGCGCCCGCAAGACATCTACGGTCTCGATGTTGACGTCTTCGCGCCCTGCGCCATGGGCGGCATCCTCAACGAGCAGACCCTGGAAGTGCTGCGTGCCCCGGTGATCGCCGGTGCGGCCAACAACCAGCTGGCCAGCGCCGAGATCGGCGTCGAACTGCAGCGGCGCAACCAGCTCTACGCGCCGGACTACGCAATCAACGCCGGCGGCATCATCGACGTCTACTACCAGCGCAACGGCGGCAGCGCCGCACAGATCGATGCCCATGTGAACGCCATCGCCGGCACGCTGCGCGAGATTTTCGAGCGGGCCGCCGCCAGCGGCGAGTGCACCTCGGTGATCGCCGACCGCCTGGCGCTTGAGCGCTTGCAGGCCGGCGGCGCGCCGCAGGTCGCGACGCTGCAGCGGCAGGCTTCATGACGGCACATGGCCGGTCGCCCGAGCGCGCCGGCCTTCGCTGAGCGGGGCGGCGGGCTCTGATCGCCAGCGCCGTGCCCGCTCCGTTCGTTCGCACCATCCCTGACAAAAACAACAAGCAGGAATCCGCAATGACCGATAAAACCAGCCTCGCGGCCGGCACCTTCGCCGGCGCGCGCGCACGCATCCAGGACAACGCCAGCCGAGGCCTGTGGTCCTCCCGCTGGGTGTTCTTCCTCGCCGCCACCGGCTCCGCGGTGGGCCTGGGCAATATCTGGAAATTCCCCTACGTGACCGGGCAGAACGGCGGCGGCGCCTTCGTGCTGGTCTATCTCGCCTGCATCCTCCTGATCGGCATTCCACTGCTGATGGCCGAGGTGATGATCGGCCGCCGTGGCCGGGCGAACCCTGATGGCGCCGTGGCGCGGTTGGCGCGCGAGGCCGGGGCCAGTTCGCGCTGGCGGGTGGTGGGCTGGCTCGGAGGGCTGACCGGCTTTCTCATCCTGAGTTTCTATCTGGTGGTGGCCGGCTGGGCGCTGGCCTATGTGCCGGCGACCTTCAGTGGCGGCTTCACCGGGGTCAGCGGGGAGACCAGTGGTGCGCTGTTCGGCGCGCTGTTGGCGGACCCGCTGCGCCTGGTGGTCTGTGCCACGCTGGTGCTGGCGGCGACCATGCTGATCGTCGGCTTTGGCGTGCGCGGCGGGCTGGAGCGATCGCTGCGCTTTCTGATGCCCGGGCTGTTCGTGCTGATGCTGGTGCTGGTGGTCTACGCCGCCATCGAAGGCGAGTTCGCCCAGGCGCTGCAGTTTCTTTTCGTGCCGGACTTTTCTGCGCTGACCGCGCAGAGCGTGCTGGTCGCCCTCGGCCATGCCTTCTTCACCCTGAGCCTGGGCTGCGGCGCGATGATGGTCTACGGCTCCTATCTGCCGGAAGGCACCTCGATCGCCAAGACCTCGATTCTGGTGGCGCTGGCCGATACCGCGGTGGCGCTGCTGGCCGGCCTGGCGATCTTCCCGCTGGTGTTCGGCAACGCGCTGGAGCCGGGGGCCGGGCCGGGGCTGATCTTCGTCACCCTGCCGATCGCCTTCGGCCAGATGCCGCTGGGGCAGGTCGTCGGCGGGTTGTTCTTCGTGATGCTGGTGATCGCCGCGCTGACCTCGGCCATTTCGCTCTCTGAGCCGAGCATCGCCTGGCTCACCGAGCGCTTTCGCATCAGCCGGACCAAGGCCGTGCTGGGCAGCGGCCTGGTGCTCTGGCTGCTGAGCCTGGGCAGCGTGTTCTCGTTCAACCACTGGGCGGACTACCAGCTGTTCGGCAAGACCTTCTTCGACACCCTGGACTACCTGACCACCAATTGGCTGATGCCGCTGGGCGGGCTGGGCACGGTGCTGTTCACCGGCTGGGTGCTGCAGCGCCACGTGGTCAGCGAGGCCATCGGCATTCGCAACGCCGGGCTGTTCCAGGCCTGGTGGAAGCTGCTGCGCTACGGCACGCCGGTGGCCATCGTGCTGGTATTCCTCAACCTGCTCGGGCTGATCTAGCGCGACCGCGGTCGTCCGTGCAGAACGCGCCGGTGGGCTGAAGCCCATCCCGCAAGCATGCTGCGGGCTTCTCAGGAAGCCCTTTTGGTGGGCTCAGGTCCATCCATCGAGGCCGACACCGGCCTTGGTGGGTGGGCTTCAGCCCACCTTTTTTATGCGCGACGCCATTGCGCCAGACGACATGTGCGGCAGCTTGTCGCACCAGGCTGTCAGCTTTTCGTTACGCCTGGCAAGCCGCCGGGCCAGGCTTTTCAGCGAAAAACGCACTGTAAGGAAAACCTGACAGCGGGGATGGCGTCAGCCGCTTTCCGTGCCCGTAAACAGCATTGTTCGCCGCCTTGGCCTGGGGTGTGATGGGGCCAGCCAAGCCGGGCAACGGCAGTCCTCACAACAATAATCAGGAGGCGATATGAACGCCGTGAACAAGATCGAACAGCACAACCCCATCGGCACCGACGGCTTCGAGTTCGTCGAATTCACCGCGCCGAATGCCGAGGGCATCGAGCAGCTGCGCACGCTGTTCACCCAGATGGGCTTTACCGAAACCGCCAAGCACCGCTCCAAGGAGGTCTGGCTGTTCCAGCAGCACGACATCAACATCGTGCTCAACGGCAACCCCACCGGGCATGTGCGCGAGTTCGGCGAGAAGCACGGCCCGAGCGCCTGCGCCATGGCGTTCCGGGTGAAGAATGCCGCGCAGGCCGCTGCTTACGTCGAATCCCAGGGCGCCAAGCTGGTCGGCAGCCACGCCAACTTCGGCGAGCTGAACATCCCCTGCGTCGAAGGCATCGGCGGCTCGCTGCTGTATCTCGTCGACCGCTACGGCGACAAGAGCATCTACGACGTCGACTTCGAGTACATCGAAGGGCGCACGCCGAACGACAATGCCGTCGGCCTGATGTGTATCGATCACCTGACCCACAACGTGCGTCGCGGGCAGATGGACGTCTGGTCCGGTTTCTACGAGCGCATCGCCAACTTCCGCGAGATTCGCTACTTCGACATCGAGGGCAAGCTGACCGGCCTGTTCTCCCGTGCCATGACCGCGCCCTGCGGCAAGATCCGCATCCCGATCAACGAGTCGGCCGACGACAAGTCGCAGATCGAGGAATTCATCCGCGAGTACCACGGCGAGGGCATCCAGCACATCGCGCTGTCCACCGACGACATCTACGAGACCGTGCGCCGCCTGCGCGCCAACGGCGTGGACTTCATGACCACCCCGGACACCTACTACGAGAAGGTCGATACCCGCGTCGCCGGCCACGGCGAGCCGCTCGACCAGCTACGCGAGCTGAACCTGCTGATCGACGGGGCGCCGGGGGATGACGGCATCCTGCTGCAGATCTTCACCAACACGGTGATCGGCCCGATCTTCTTCGAGATCATCCAGCGCAAGGGCAACGAGGGCTTCGGCGAAGGCAACTTCAAGGCGCTGTTCGAATCCATCGAGGAAGACCAGGTGCGTCGTGGCGTGATCAAGGCGGGCGAATAAGTCCGGCGTCAGGACCGTAGGGTGGAAGACTGCGGAGCATCTTCCACGCGTCCGTGTCGGGCCGACCAACGCGTGGATGTGCTTCGCGACATCCACCCTACGCATCGGCAACCACCGCAGCGCCATTCAGATCACGCGGTATCACGAAGGAGAGGCACATGAGCCGCAAATGGATCAGTTTCCCCATCCGCGAGGGTGAGAGTTCGCGTCAGGCGCACTGCGATTTTCCGCAGGGCACCTACGAGCGCGAAATGGGCCGCGAAGGCTTCTTCGGCCCGGCTTCGCACCTGCATCACAAGCATCCGCCGACCGGCTGGATCGACTGGGAAGGCCCGCTGCGCCCGCACGCCTTCAACTTCAATCACATCCCCAGCGAAGGTGACTGCCCGCTGCAGGCGCCGCTGGCGCTGCACAATGCCGACGTCAAGCTGCGCCTGTGGAAGACCAACGGCGCCATGCGCCACCTGGTGCGCAACGGTGACGGTGACGAACTGCTGTTCATCCACGAGGGCGCCGGGCATTTCTACTGCGACTTCGGCCACCTGGAATTCCGCGACGGCGACTACCTGATGATCCCGCGCGGCACCGCCTGGCGCATCGAGGCGACGCAGCCGGTGTTTATGCTCTTGATCGAGAACACCGACGGCGCCTACCAGCTGCCGGAAAAAGGCCTGGTCGGCCCGCATGCCATCTTCGACGCCGCGGTGCTCGACCATCCGCGGTTGGACGACGCCTTCCGCGCGCAGCAGGACGAGAACCCCTGGCAGATCCGCATCAAGCGGCGCGATCAGATCACCACCGTGACCTACCCGTACAACCCGCTGGACGTGGTCGGCTGGCACGGCGACAACGCCGTGGTACGGCTCAACTGGCGCGACATCCGCCCGCTGATGAGCCATCGCTACCACCTGCCGCCGTCGGCGCACACCACCTTCGTCGCCAACGGCTTCGTGGTCTGCACCTTCGCGCCGCGGCCGGTGGAATCCGATCCGGGTGCGCTGAAGGTGCCGTTCTTCCACAACAACGACGACTACGACGAGGTGATCTTCTACCACCGCGGCGACTTCTTCAGCCGCGACAACATCGAGCAGGGCATGGTGACCTTCCACCCCTGTGGCTTCCCCCACGGGCCGCACCCGAAGGCACTGAAGAAGGCCAGCACCGACCCGGCGACCTTTGCCGACGAGGTGGCGGTGATGATCGACACCCGCCGCGCGCTGGAAGTCGGCGAGGCTGCCGCAGCCGTCGATGTCCCCGAATACGTCAACTCCTGGCGTGCGCCGGGCAAGGAATCCTGATGAAACTCGCAACCCTCAACCAGGGCCGCGACGGCGTGCTCGTCGTCGTTTCCCGTGATCTCGCCCAGGCGGTGAAAGTGCCACAGATCGCCGCCACGCTGCAGGCCGCGCTGGATGACTGGAACTACTGCAAGCCGAAGCTGGAAGCGGTCTACCAGCGCCTCAACGACGGGCTGGAGGAGGGCGCATTCGCCTTCGACCAGACCGCCTGCCACAGCCCGCTGCCGCGCGCCTATCACTGGGCGGACGGCAGCGCCTACGTCAATCACGTCGAGCTGGTGCGCAAGGCGCGTGGCGCCGAGATGCCGGAGTCCTTCTGGCACGATCCGCTGATGTACCAGGGCGGCGCCGATGCCTTTATCCCGCCGCACAGCCCGATCCGTCTGGCCGACGAGGCCTGGGGCATCGATCTGGAAGGCGAACTGGCAGTGATCACCGACGACGTGCCCATGGGCGCGACGCCGGCCGAGGCGGCCTCGCACATCCAGCTGCTGATGCTGGTCAACGACGTGTCGCTGCGCAACCTGATCCCCGGCGAGCTGGCCAAGGGCTTCGGCTTCTACCAGAGCAAGCCGTCTTCGAGCTTCTCGCCGGTGGCGGTGACGCCGGACGAGCTGGGCGAAACCTGGCGCGACGGCAAGGTGCATCGGCCTCTGGTCTCGCATATCAACGGTGAGCTGTTCGGCCAGCCGGATGCCGGCACCGACATGACCTTCAACTTCCCGACCCTGGTCGCCCACGCCGCGCGCACCCGTCCGCTGGGCGCCGGCACCATCATCGGTTCGGGCACGGTGTCGAACTACGACCGCAGTGCCGGCTCGTCCTGCCTGGCCGAGAAGCGCATGCTCGAGGTCATCGAGCACGGCGAGGCGAAGACGCCGTTCCTCAAGTTCGGCGACCGGGTGCGCATCGAGATGTTCGACGCCGCCGGGCAGAGCATCTTCGGCGCCATCGATCAGCAGGTCGAGCGCTATGAGCACTGAGCTGACGCTCTACGGTTACTGGCGCTCCAGTGCCGCCTACCGGGTGCGCATCGCGCTGAACCTCAAGGGGCTGGCCTACCGGCAGGTGCCGGTGCATCTGGTCAAGGATGGCGGCCAGCAGCGTGCGGCCGATTACCGCGCCCTCAACCCGCAGCAGCTGGTGCCGTTGCTGGTTGACGAAGCCAACGGTGGGGCGCGCATCAATCAGTCGCTGGCGATTCTGGAATACCTCGAAGAAGTGTTCCCGGTGCCGGCGCTGCTGCCGGACGATCCGGTTCGCCGCGCCCAGGTGCGCGCCCTGGCCATGCACATCGCCTGCGAGATCCATCCGCTGAACAACCTGCGTGTGTTGCAGTACCTCTCCGCCGAACTGGGTGTCGACGACGAGGCCAAGAACGCGTGGTATCAGCACTGGGTCGGTCAGGGTCTCGCTGCCGTGGAAGAGGGCCTGGAATGTTTCGATGGCAGGCTTTCCCTGAACGATCGGCCAGGTTATCTGGAGGCATGCCTGGTGCCGCAGGTATACAATGCGCGCCGTTTTGCCTGTGACCTCGCGGCGTATCCACGCATTCTCGAGATCGTTGCACGCTGCGAGACGCTTCCGGCCTTCCAGCAGGCCGCGCCGGAGGTGCAGCCCGACGCTCAATGAACGACTGAATCCGCCTTGCACGCCGCCGCGCCCTGCGCGACGGTCCCGATCCCGTCACAGATAACAACAAACAGGTGACGTATGACTCGTGAAAAACCGAAGAACCTCTGGCTGTCGCGCTGGGGCTTCATCCTCGCGGCAACCGGCTCCGCCGTGGGCCTGGGCAACATCTGGAAATTCCCCTACATCACCGGCGAGTTCGGCGGTGGTGCCTTCGTACTGATGTACCTGCTGTGCATCCTCGCCATCGGCGTACCGGTAATGATGTGCGAGATCGCCATCGGTCGCCGCGGCCGTGGCAGCCCGATCGACGCCATCGGCCGGGTAGTCCGCGAGAACAACGGCAACCCGCTGTGGAAGGCGGTTGGCGGCATGGCGATGACGGCCGGCTTCCTGATCCTCTGCTTCTATGTCGTGGTCGCCGGCTGGGCCTTCGCCTACACGGTGAAGATGCTCGACGGCTCCCTGGCGGCGACCAGCGTTGAGGCATTGGGTGGCGTGTTCGAGGCGCACAACTCCAACCCGTGGGAACTTGGCGGCTGGAGCCTGCTGGTGGCATTGCTGACGCTGTGGATCGTCGCCAAGGGCGTGCAGAAGGGCATCGAGAACGCGGTGCGCTGGATGATGCCGGGGCTGGCCGTGCTGCTGCTGATCCTCGTGGGTTACGCGGTCACCAGCGGCGGCTTCGATCAGGGCTTCGCCTTCCTGTTCAGCTTCGATACCTCGAAGATCACCGGCGAGGCGCTGCTGGCCGCGCTTGGCCACGCATTCTTCACCCTCAGCCTGGCTTCCGGTGCGATCCTCACCTACGGCTCGTACATCCCGGATGACCAGTCCATCGCCCGCACCACCTTCATGGTCGCCATCGCCGACACCTGCGTCGCGCTGCTGGCGGGCCTGGCGATCTTCCCGATCATCTTCGCCAACGGCATGGACCCGACTGCAGGCCCGGGTCTGATCTTCATGAGCCTGCCACTGGCCTTCCAGCAGATGCCGTTCGGCACCGCCTTCGGCGTGCTGTTCTTCGCCATGGTGTCGATCGCCGCGCTGACCTCGGCGATCTCCATGATCGAGGCAACCGTCGCCTACCTCAACGAGAAGCACGGCATCTCGCGGATCAAGGCGGCAATGGGTTCCGGCGTGGTGCTGCTGGTGATCAGCCTGCTGGCGATGCTCTCGTTCAACCTGATGTCGGGCTGGACGCCGATGGGCAAGAACTTCTTCGACTGGCTGGATTACCTGACCTCGCGCTGGATGATGCCGCTGGGCGGGATCTTCACCGTGCTGCTGGCCGGCTACGCGCTGCGCAGCGAGATCATGCGCGACGAGCTGAACCTGCCGCCGCTGGGCTACGCGCTGTGGCTGTTCATGGTTCGCTATGTCTGTCCGGTGCTGATCCTCATGGTCTTCCTGCATGCCCTTGGCTGGTTGGGCTTCGACCCGTTGCAGCGCTGGTACTGGATCGCCGGAGCGATCGGTGCGCTGGCGGTGCTTGGCGAGATGTTGCGTCCGCGGGTGATGCCGGCCCTGGCCGGTCGCTGACCACGGCGCGGCCCCTTCGCGTGAAGAACGCCAGCCAGCAGGCTGGCGTTTTTTATGGGGAAACATCCGCATTGCGACTAGTAGGTCAAGTTTCTTTGGGAGCGGCCGAAAAAGTGATTGAGATCAAAGGAATGCACAGTGCGCAGGATGCCAGCACCCCGTTCAGTCATTCGGATGCGCCTCAAATGTCTAGTCATCTCAAGTTCAGCCACAAGATTCTGCTGGCCGCCTCGTTAGTGGTGATCGCAACTTTTGCGCTGTTTACCCTCTATAACGATTATCTGCAGCGGAGCGCCATTCGCGCCAACCTCGAAAGCTACCTGGGGGAAATGGGCGAGGTTACCGCCCACAACATTCAGAACTGGCTGTCAGGCCGTATCCTGCTGGTGGAAAGCGCTGCGCAGACCATCGGCCGGGATGACTCGGCAGAGTCTGTTGGCAGTCTGCTCGAACAACGTGCACTGACCTCTACGTTCATGTTCACCTATCTCGGCGGAGCCGATGGCAGCTATATCCTCCGCCCTTACGAGGCCATGCCGGACGACTACGATGCGAGAACTCGCCCCTGGTACAAGGATGCGCTGTCTGCAGATGGCACGACGCTGACCGAACCTTACCTGGATGCCACGCTGAACGAGCTGGTTGTGACAGTCGCAACCCCGGTCAAAAGCGGCCAGGGCGCGACGGGTGTAGTTGGTGGCGACCTAGGCCTGAAAACTCTGGTGGATATGCTCAACGCGCTGGATTTTGATGGCATGGGGTACGCCTTTCTTGTCAGCGGCGACGGCAAGGTGTTGGTCCATCCCGATCAGCAGATGGTCATGAAGTCGCTCCAGGATATTTACCCGCAGAATACGCCGTCGCTCAGTAGTGGCTATGTCGAGGCGCAGCTTGAGGGTAATCCGCGCATCCTCGGCTTCAGCCCAGTCAAGGGCCTGCCTTCGGTGCAGTGGTACGTGGGTATTTCGCTGGATCGTGACAAGGCCTATGCCGCGCTGACCAGTTTCCGCACCTCCGCGCTGGTCGCCACGGTTGCCGCCGTGGCGTTCATCCTGCTGCTGCTGGGCATGCTGATTCGTGTACTGATGCGTCCGCTCACCGACATGGGCCGCGCCATGACCAACATCGCTGAAGGCGAGGGCGACCTGACCCGGCGCCTGGCGGTGCAGTCCAAGGATGAGTTCGGTCAGCTGGCGACCGCCTTCAACCGCTTCGTCGAGCGTATCCATGAATCGATCCGCGAGGTGTCCTCGGCCACGCTGCAGGTCAACGAAGTGGCACAACGCGTGATCGGCGCTTCGAACGCATCGATGGCCAACTCCGACGAGCAGGCCAGCCGCACCAACAGCGTGGCGGCGGCGATCAACGAGCTAGGGGCGGCGGCCCAGGAGATCGCCCGCAACGCGGCGGATGCCTCGCAGCAGGCCAGCGGCGCCCGGCATCAGGCCGAAGACGGTCGCCAGGTGGTGGAGCAGAACATCGCCGCGATGCGCGAGCTGTCGGCGAAGATCAGCGCGTCCTGCGGGCAGATCGAGGCGCTCAATGCCAAGACCGTGGACATCGGCCAGATCCTCGAGGTGATCAAGGGCATTTCCGAGCAGACCAACCTGCTCGCCCTGAACGCTGCCATCGAAGCCGCGCGGGCCGGCGAGGCAGGTCGCGGTTTCGCCGTGGTCGCCGACGAGGTGCGCAACCTGGCGCATCGTACCCAGAGTTCGGCGCAGGAAATCCAGCAGATGATCGAGCAGCTGCAGGTCGGCGCCGGCGCTTCGGTGCAGACCATGACCGAAAGCCAGCGGCAGAGTGAGTCCAGCGTCTCCATCGCCGACCGCGCCGGCGAGCGCCTCGGCGAGGTGACCCAACGCATCGGCGAGATCGACGGCATGAACCAGTCGGTGGCCACCGCCACCGAGGAGCAGACCGCGGTGATCGAGTCGCTGAACATGGATATCACCGAGATCAACACGCTGAACCAGCAAGGCGTGGAGAACCTGCAGTCGACACTGCGCGCCTGTGGCGACCTGGACCAGCAGGCGCGCCGGCTGAAGCAGCTGGTGGACAGCTTCCGCATCTGATCGGAACGGTGATCGTGAGGGCGCTCCGGCGCCCTTTTTTCATGGCGGCGGGCGGGCCGCGGAGCAATGTGCCGCTAATGGCAGTCTGAACTTATCCCGCCGCGCATCCATCAGGAGGCTTCCATGAAAATTCTCATCGTGCTCACGTCCCACGACCAGCTGGGTGACACCGGCGAACAGACCGGCTTCTGGCTGGAGGAGTTCGCCGCCCCCTACTACGCGTTCAAGGATGCCGGCGCCGAGGTGGTACTGGCTTCGCCCAAAGGCGGCGAGCCGCCCCTCGATCCGAAAAGCGACCAGCCTGACGCCCAGACCGAGGCCACCGAGCGCTTCAACGGCGACGGCGAGGCGCAGACGTTGCTGGCCAACACCTATCGTCTGGATCAGGTCTCAGCCGAGGATTTCGACGCGGTGTTCTACCCCGGTGGCCATGGCCCGCTATGGGACCTGGTGAACAACCCGACCTCCATCGCGCTGATCGAGTCCTTCGTCAAGGCCGACAAGCCGGTAGGGGCGGTCTGCCATGCGCCGGCGGCGTTGGCCGAGGTGCGCGGCAAGAATGGCGAGTATCTGGTCAAGGGCAAGCGCGTCACCGGCTTTACCAATGGCGAGGAAGCGGCGGTGGAACTCATCGAGGTGGTGCCGTTCCTGCTCGAGGACCGGCTGCGCGAGCGCGGCGGCCAGTACAGCAAGGGTGCGGACTGGACGCCCTATGTGCAGGTTGACGGGCTGCTGGTGACCGGGCAGAACCCGGCCTCATCGGAAGCGGCGGCGCAGGAGCTGCACAAGCTGTTGCGCGCGGGTTAGATGTCAGCGCGGCCAGGCGAGCCGTTCCGCCTGGCCGCAACTTTCGAACAGCGGCCGGCTGAACAGGTAGCCCTGCATCAGATGGATACCCAGATCATTCAGGGCGCTGCATTCCTCGGCGGTCTCGACGCCTTCGCCGATGACCTGGATGCCCAGTTCCTCGCACATCGCAACGGTGCCGCGGACGATGGCCTGGCGTGGGCGGCTCTGGTCGATGCCGCGGATCAGGTCCATGTCCAGCTTGATGATGTCCGGCTGGAAGTCGGCCAGCAGGTTGAGTCCGGCAAAGCCCGCACCGAAGTCGTCGATGGCGGTGAGAAAGCCGATGCGCTGATACTCGCGAAACACCTCGGTGAGCCATTTGCCGTCGCTGATGCGCTCGCCTTCGACGGTCTCGAAGATGATCCGCTCGATCGGAAAGTCATGGGCGCGCGCAGCCTCCAGCGTCGAGCGAATGCACAGCTCGGGGCGGTAGATGGCGTTGGGCATGAAATTGATCGACAACCTGCTTTGCATGCCTAGCTTCGCCGCAGTCTTGATCGCTTTCACCCGGCCGGCCTGATCGAAGCGGAAACGGTTCTCCTCGTTCACCTGAGCTAGCACGCTGGGGGCGGGCTCGCCGCCAGTGCCGCGCACCAGTGCTTCGTGAGCGAAAATTTCGCGGCGGCGCAGATCGACTATCGGCTGGAAGGCATAGCTGAAGCCGAAGCCGAGGCGTTCGCCGCTGGCGCAGCTGGGACACGCACCGTGATCGCTCGCGCCGTGGCAGGAATAAGCGTCGGGAGCCGGGTTGGGGCTAGTGCTGGAATACATGGACGCGCTCTTCTGCATGGATATGCCAGTGTAGCGGCCGCGAAGGCCCTGGCTGAAGGCCATCCGTCCGCAGTTGGCGGGCTGCGGCCCTCTGCGAGGCGCGGCCGTCTTACGCTACGTGGACGGCGGGCCATGCGGCTATGCAAGGTGGCTTCGTAGCGGTTCCGGACTGGGCGTTATCCCACGGCGGCCCGTTGCTGCCGTTTCCCGTCAGCTGGCGCATGCGGGTGGTTGGAGACCGAAGAACATGCCAGAGCGAGCAGGGCGGGCTGCTGCTAGAATCCGCCCTTTTTCACCGCGCCGAATCGGCGCCGCGAGCCTGCCATGACCTTCGCCTCCCTGGGCCTGATCGATCCGCTGCTGCGGACCCTGGAAACCCTCGACTATCGCAAGCCGACGCCGGTGCAGGCCGAGGCCATTCCCGCCGTGCTCAAAGGCCGCGACCTGATGGCAGCGGCGCAGACCGGTACCGGCAAGACCGCCGGTTTCGCCCTGCCATTGCTGCAGCGCCTGACCATGGAAGGCGCCAAGGTGGCGAGCAATTCGGTGCGCGCGCTGGTACTGGTGCCGACCCGTGAACTGGCCGAGCAGGTTCACGAGAGCTTTCGCGTGTACGGGCAGAACCTGCCGCTGCGCACCTACGCGGTGTACGGCGGCGTGAGCATCAATCCGCAGATGATGGCGCTGCGCAAGGGCATCGATGTGCTGGTGGCCACCCCGGGGCGCCTGCTCGACCTCTACCGGCAGAACGCCGTCGGTTTCGCCCAGTTGCAGGCGCTGGTGCTCGACGAGGCGGACCGCATGCTCGACCTCGGTTTCGCTGAAGAACTGGATGCGCTGTTCTCCGCTTTGCCGAGAAAGCGCCAGACCCTGCTGTTTTCCGCGACCTTCTCCGAGCCGATCCGGCAGATGGCCCGCGAGCTGCTGCGCGACCCGTTGTCGGTCGAGGTCAGCCCGCGCAATGCGGCGGCGAAGACGGTCAAGCAGTGGCTGGTGCCGGTGGACAAGAAGCGCAAGAGCGAGCTGTTCCTGCATCTGCTGGCGGAGCGGCGCTGGGGTCAGGTGCTGGTGTTCGTCAAGACGCGCAAGGGCGTCGATCAGCTGGTGGACGAGCTGCAGGCGCAGGGCATCGCCAGCGACGCGATCCACGGCGACAAGCCGCAGGCCTCGCGTCTGCGCGCGCTGGAGCGCTTCAAGGCTGGCGAGGTGCAGGTGCTGGTGGCGACCGACGTGGCGGCGCGCGGACTGGACATTCACGACCTGCCGCAGGTGGTCAACTTCGACCTGCCCACCGTCGCCGAGGATTACGTGCATCGCATCGGTCGTACCGGCCGCGCGGGAGCCAGTGGCGAGGCGATCTCCCTAGTCGCCGCCGACGAGGTGGACCAGCTGGCCGCCATCGAGACCCTGATCAATCAGGTGCTGCCGCGGCATGACGAGCCGGGCTTCGTACCGGATCACCGCGTGCCGGCCACGGCGCTGGGCGGGCAGATCATCAAGAAACCGAAGAAACCCAAGAAGCCCAAGGAAGGCGCTGGCAAGGGCAAGATCCATCTCGGCAACTGGTTCGATGAGAACGAAAAGCCCAACGCCCGGCCGATTCGCAAGGTGCCGAGCCTGGGCGGCGGTAAACCGGCTAAGAAGCGCTGAGAGTCTTAGAACACTAGCTCTTCGGGTCAGGCTGGAACGTATGAGGCGAGGAAACCTGAGCATGGGTAGCAAAACGACGTCGGTGATCCTGCTGGTCGGCGTGCTGTTCAGTGTATCGGCAGAGGCGTCCATGAGGTGTGGCACCCGCCTGGTTGGTCTGGGCGACACAGATGAGCAGGTCGAGGCCAAGTGCGGTCCTGCCGATCGCCAAAGCGTCGAAGCGCCGTCGCTGCGTAGCGATGGTGTCGTACAGCCGGGAGCTGTTAGGGTCGACCGCTGGGTCTACGGTCCGCGAAACGGCGCGGAACATCATCTTCGCTTCATCGATGGCCGTTTGGTTGAAATCCGTATGGTGCGCGAGCCAGAGCCGAGCAAGTTGTAATCCGCTTTCGCCATGCGGCTGTGCCGGTCGTGCAAACGGCAATTCTGTCCACAGTCGCCGTAACGCTCGCGGGCCTACAGGCTCGCCAGCGCCGACACCACCAGCAGCGACGCCATCGCCTGGTTGAAACGGCGCAGGTGCGGCGCCGAGCGCAGCAGCCGGGCCGCACCAGCGCCGAGCAGGGCCCAGGCCGCCAGGCAGGGCAGGGCGATCAGGAAGAACAGCAGCGCGTGGATGGCGTAGCGCCCGGCATCGGCGTTGGCGCCGCTGAACACGCCGACCACCGCCAGCGCCATCATCCATACCTTCGGGTTGATCACCTGCAGCCCGGCGGCACCCAGGGCGCCGAGTCGACGGCTGGCGGCGGCGTCTTCGATCGCTACGGTCGGGCTGCGGGCGATCTGCCAGGCCAGGTAGAGCAGCCAGCCGACCCCGAGCCAGGCCATCGCCTGCTGCAATGGCGGATGGCGCAGCAGCCATTCGCCGGCGCCAAGGCCCACTAGCAGCACGATCAGCGCCGCGGCCACGCAGGCGCCAAAGATGATGGGAAGCGCCGCCAGCAGGCCGAAGCGCGAGCTGTTGCTCAGCACCAGGATGTTGGTCGGGCCCGGGGTGATGGAGGCGACGAAGGCAAACAGCACGAAAGGCAGCCACTGGCTCATCGTGGCGGCCTCGTTTCGTGGGAGCGGTCAGGACGGGGGCTGGGCGACATGGCGATCGGCTCCGTCGGGTTGCGGATGGCCGAATGATCGCGCCTGCCGGTTCAGCGGTCTGGAAGATTCGAGCAGCGCCTGCGGTAATGCGCCGGGGTCAGGCGCGTAGGCGCGGCGAAACCAGCGGCCCATATGACTCTGGTCGGCGAAACCCAGTGTCATCGCCACCCGCGCCGGTGGCTGCCCGCTGGCCAGCAGCTGTCGTGCCCTGGCCAGGCGCAGCTGGACCAGATAGGCATGCGGCGCGATGCCGAACGCGGCCTTGAACGCCCGCGACAGGCGGAAGCGATCGACACCGCTTGCCCAGGCCAGCTCGTCCAGGCCCAGGTCCTGCTCCATGTGCGCGTGCAGATAATCCCGTGCCCGCAGTGCCACCAGCGGCATGCGCGGATCGCTGTCGAGCCGCGGGCGCCAGGCCAGATGTCGCGCCAGCTTGGCCAGCAACGCATCCAGCGCGGCCTGGCGGACGATGCGCAGATCGCGGCTCTGCAGTGCCTGGAAGGCTTCGGCAATCACCGCCAGCAACTCGGGCTCGCTGGCCAGCGTCTTGGCGAATGCCGGCTGGCAATCGCCTGGCGCGTCCTCGAACAGCCCGCGCAGCTCGCGCTCGAGCCAGTGCGGGTCGAGGTAGAGCATCGAGTAGGTGAAGCCGCCCCGGGCCGGGGCGTGGCCATCGTGCAGCTCGCCGGGTTCGAGCAGAAAGACCTGGCCTGGGGTGCTGCTGTGCAGTGCCTTGCGGCAATGGAACTGTTGCACGCCCTGTTCGGTGAAGCCGATCAGGTAGCTGTCGTGGAAGTGCGGATCGTAGGCGTGGCCTTCGAAATGGGCGCGGATCGTCTCGATGCCGGTTTCGGCATCCCTGTTCAGCTCGATCCAGTCATTGTTGCCCATGGCGGTGACTCCGGTGACGCTTCGGCGCGCGTTGCTCGGGTTGAGTATCGTCTGCCGGGCGGGCCATCGTCTGGAACATTCGTGCAGCGGTGCTCGACGGATGGTCGGCCACTCTGCCCGATGATTGATCTGGGTCTAGGCTTGCTGCCGTCTGCCTGGCGCAGACTCGAACGTCCCGAATCAAGGAGCAAGCCCATGACCCAGACCATGAAAGCGGCAGTGGTTCACGCCTTCGGCGAGCCGCTGCGCCTCGAGGAAGTCAAGGTGCCGATGCCCGGCCCCGGTCAGATCCTGGTGAAGATCGCCGCCTCCGGCGTCTGCCACACCGACCTGCACGCTGCCGAGGGCGACTGGCCGGTGAAACCGTCCCTGCCGTTCATTCCCGGCCATGAAGGCGTTGGCCACGTCGCGGCGGTGGGTGCCGGCGTGACCCGGGTGAAGGAGGGCGATCGCGTCGGCGTGCCCTGGCTGTACACCGCCTGCGGCTGCTGCGAGCACTGCCTGACCGGCTGGGAAACCCTCTGCGAAGGCCAGCAGAACACCGGTTACTCGGTCAATGGCGGCTACGCCGAATACGTGCTGGCCGACCCGAACTACGTTGGCATCCTGCCGAAGAACGTCGAGTTCGACGAGATCGCGCCGGTTCTCTGCGCCGGTGTCACTGTCTACAAGGGCCTCAAGGTCACCGGTGCACGCCCCGGCCAGTGGGTGGTGATCTCCGGCATCGGCGGCCTCGGTCATGTCGCGGTGCAGTACGCCAAGGCAATGGGGCTGCACGTGGTGGCGGTGGATGTGGATGACGCCAAGCTGGAGCTGGCCAAGCGTCTGGGGGCCAAGCTGACCATCAACGCGCGCACGGAGAATCCCGTGGAGGTGGTCCAGCGCGATATCGGCGGCGCCCACGGCGTGCTGGTCACCGCGGTGTCCAACAGCGCCTTCGGTCAGGCCATCGGCATGGCGCGGCGGCATGGCACCGTGGCGCTGGTCGGGCTGCCGCCGGGAGACTTCCCGACGCCGATCTTCGACGTCGTGCTCAAGGCCATCAGCATCACCGGCTCGATCGTCGGCACCCGCGCCGATCTGCAGGAGGCGCTGGATTTCGCCGGCGAGGGCCTGGTCAAGGCGACCATCCACACCGACAGCCTGGACAACATCAACCAGATCTTCGACGACATGCGCGCCGGGCGCATCGAAGGCCGTATCGTGATGAAGATGTAGCAGGCCGTGCGGCCGGCAGCGCACCGTTCAGCGCGGCGCGTTTGCCGGCACGTTGGCACGCAGCCAGCGCAGCATGCCTTCGGCTGCGGCGCGTCCGCTGGCAAAGCAGGCGGTCAGCAGATAGCCACCGGTCGGCGCTTCCCAGTCGAGCATTTCGCCAGCGCAGAACACGCCGGGTAGCCGGCGCAGCATCAGACCCTCGTCCAGTTCCTCGAAGGGCACGCCGCCGGCGCTGCTGATCGCCTCGTCCAGCGGACGCGGGCGGACCAGGCGGATGGGCAGCGCCTTGATCGCGGCGGCCAGGGCCTGCGGGGCCTGGAAGGTCGTGGCATCGGTCAGCTCGCGCAACAGCGCCGCCTTGACGCCATCGAGCTTCAGCTGGCGGTGCAGGTGCTTGGCCATGGACTGCGAGCCCCGCGGTCTGGCCAGGGCGCTGGCGATCTGCGTCAGGGTGCGATCCGGCAGCAGGTCGAGCAGTACCGTGGCAGCGCCGTCACGGTTGATCGTGTTGCGGATCGGCGCCGAGAGCGCGTAGACCAGGCTGCCCTCGATACCCGTGGCAGTGAGCACAAACTCGCCCTTGCGTGGTGCTTCGCCGGGCAACGCCAGGCTGACCGTCTTCAGCGGCGCGCCGGCGAATTTCTCCCGCAGGTGCTCGCTCCAGCCGGCTACCTCGAAGCCACAGTTGGCCGGCTGCAGCGGCGCGATGGCGATCCCGCGGTTCTGCAGCAAGGGCACCCAGGCGCCATCCGAACCCAGTCTGGCCCAACTGCCGCCGCCGAGGGCGAGCAGGGTGGCGTCCGCCTCGATCAGGCTTTCGCCTTGCGGCCCGGCGATACGCAGCGCGCCATGCTCGTCCCAGCCCAGCCAGCGCTGACGGGTATGGATGCGTACGTCGTTTTCACGCAGGCGCTTGAGCCAGGCGCGCAGCAGGGGCGCGGACTTCATGTCGCTCGGAAACACCCTGCCGGAACTGCCGGCGAAGGTGTCGATGCCCAGCCCGTGAATCCATTTGCGCAGTGAATCCGGGGAGAAGGCATCGAGCAGCGGACGCAGGTCGCCGGCGCGCTCGGCGTAGCGGCTGACGAACGCCGCGTAGTCCTCGGCGTGGGTGATGTTCATGCCGCCAACGCCGGCCAGCAGGAACTTGCGCCCCACCGAGGGCATGGCGTCATACAGGTCGACATTCACGCCTGCCAGCCCGAGCACCTCGGCGGCCATCAGGCCGGCCGGACCACCACCGATGATGGCGACGCGAAAAGAGGAGGGCTGGGGCATGGTGGCAACCGGGCAGGCGAGCGGGGCGGGCATTGTAGCTGCTGACGGTTGCTCAGCCGAGCCCGTGGCGCTGCCAGGCCGAGTGGGCGCTGACATGCAAGGTCGCATGACGACGGGCGAGCAGGGCGCGGTCCTTGTCGTAGCCGCCGCCGATCAGCCCCACCACGGGAATGTTTCGACTCAGGCAGTGATCGAGCACCGCGCTGTCGCGCGCGGCGAGTCCGGCGTCGGTCAGCGAGAGCAGGCCCAGGGCGTCGTCGCGGTGGACGTCGACACCGGCGTCATAGAGCACCAGGTCCGGCTGATAGATCGGCAGCAGGTAGTTCAGCGTGTCGTGCACCACCTGGAGGTAGGCCTCGTCGCCCATGCCCGGCGGCAGCGGGATGTCCCAGTCGCTATGGGCCTTGCGGGTGGGGAAGTTCTTCTCGCAGTGCAGCGAGACGGTCACCGCATCCGGCACGTTCTCCAGGATGCGCGCGGTGCCGTCACCTTGGTGCACGTCGCAGTCGAAGATCAGCACGCGCCCGACACGTCCGCTTTCCAGCAGGTACAGCGCGATCACCGCCAGGTCGTTGAAGATGCAGAAGCCTGAGGCGTGATCGCGATGCGCATGGTGCGTGCCGCCGGCCAGATGGCAGGCCAGACCGTGCTGCAGCGCCTGCTCCGCCGCCAGCAGCGAGCCGCCTACTGCCCGCACGGTGCGCTGCGCCAGCTCCGGGCTCCAGGGCAGGCCGAGCCGGCGCAGCTCGTCGCGGCCCATCTCGCCGCTGCAGTAGCGGGCGACATAATCGGCGTCATGGGCCAGAGTCAGGATGTCGCGGCTGCAAAGTGACGGGCGCAATAGCGCTGCGTCCGTGGTCATACCGAGAGTGACCAGATGGTCACGCAGCAGACGAAACTTCTCCATGGGAAATCGATGGCCCGGCGGCAGCGGCGGGCTGTAATCGTCGTGATAGACCAGGGGAAGGGACATGAACCACGCGTGTTCGACAGATGTGCGCCGCAGTATGCAGGCTGGCCGTCGACGCGCTCAAGGAGCAAGGATGGTCGATCGAATCGCCCTCGAAACCTCGCGTCTGCGGCTGCGCAGCTGGCATGACGACGACCTCGAGCCATTGGCGCAGCTGTGCGCCGACCCGGAAGTCATGCGCTACGACCCGGCCCTGCTGTCGCGGGATGAGTGCGCCGCGCTGATGGTGCGCAGTCGCCTTCATCTGCTGCGGCACGGCTTCGGCCTGTGGGCGCTGGAACGCAAGGACAGTGGTGCCTTTATCGGCTACTGCGGGCTGGTCTGGGCGCCGTCGTCGGTGCCGGGCTCGGCGGTGGAGCTGCGCTGGGGCGTGGCCTGTGAACAATGGGGCCAGGGCCTGGTGCTCGAGGCGGCACGGGCGGTTCTGCAGCATGCCTTCGCCAACCTGCAATTGCCCGAGGTGGTCGCCTGCATGGCGCAGATCAACGAGCCGGCCAAACAGCTGGTGGCGGAGCTGGGCATGCGCGCCGATCAGGCTGCGTCCTTTGCCCACCCGGAGCTGGCAGCGGGGCACCCATTGCACGAGCAGCTGCTCTACCGGCTGCTACGGGGCGATTGGCGACAATAAGCCCTGTTGCTGGAGCGTTGCCGGCGAAATCCGTAACATGGCGCGCCTGTCCGCCCCCCTTATCAAGGATGCCGAAATGACCCAGATACTCGACGCCCTGGTCAATCTGCTGACCCTGGAACTCATCGAGGAAAACCTGTTCCGTGGCGCCAGCCAGGACCTCGGCTTTCCCCAGCTGTTCGGCGGGCAGGTGCTCGGCCAGGTGATCTCCGCTGCCAGCCAGACGGTGACGCCGGAGCGCCATGTGCATTCGCTGCACGGCTATTTCCTGCGTCCCGGTGACTCGCACCAGCCGGTGGTGTACGACGTCGATCGCGTGCGCGATGGCGGCAGCTTCACCACGCGACGGGTCAGCGCGATCCAGAAGGGGCAGACCATCTTCACCGGCATCGCCTCGTTCCAGGCCGAGGAAACGGGCTACGAGCACCAGTTGCCGATGCCGGATGTGATCGGGCCGGACGACCTGCCCAACGAGTGGGAGCTGCTGCACAAGCTTTCGCGGATGGTGCCGGAACGTGTGATGGAGAAGCTGCGCCGGCCCAAGCCCATCGAGATTCGCCCGGTCACCCTGGTCGATCCGGCCAACCCGCAGCCGATCGAACCGGTCCGCCACCTGTGGTTCCGCGCTGACGGCTCGCTGCCCGACAGCCCGGCGCTGCACAAGTACCTGCTCGCCTACGCCTCGGACTTCAGCTTTATCGGCACCGCGTTGCAGCCCCACGGCGTCAGCTCGTGGAGCAAGTTCATCCAGCTGGCCAGCCTCGATCATGCCATCTGGTTCCACCGCGAAGTGAAGATGGACGACTGGCTGCTGTACTCCATCGACAGCCCCTGGGCCGGCAATGCCCGCGGCTTCGCCCGTGGCAGCATCTTCAACCGCCAGGGCGAGCTGGTTGCCTCGGTGGCCCAGGAAGGCCTGATCCGCGTGCGCGAGGACTGGATGTGAATATCGCCGAGGTGCGGCACTGGGTGTTCGACATGGACGGCACCCTGACCATCGCCGTGCACGATTTCGCCGCGATCCGCCGCGCCCTGGAGATTCCCGAGGAGGACGACATCCTCCATCACCTGGCTGCGCTGCCGGCCGACGAAGCGGCGGCCAAGCGCGCCTGGCTGCTGGAGCATGAACGCGAACTCGCCTACGCCGCACGCCCGGCCGAAGGCGCCCGCGAGCTGCTGCATGCGCTGCGCGAGCGCGGCTGCCGCCTCGGCGTGCTGACCCGAAATGCCCACGAACTGGCGCTGGTGACCCTGCAGGCGGTGGGCATGGGCGACTGTTTTCTGCCCGAGGACATCCTCGGTCGCGACGAGGCACCGCCCAAGCCGCATCCGGGCGGGCTGCTGCATTTGGCGGAGCGCTGGGGCGTGGCGCCGGCGTCGATGCTGATGGTGGGGGACTACCGCTTCGACCTGGAATGCGCCAGGGCCGCCGGCGCGCGCGGGGTGCTGGTCAACGTGCCGCACAATGAATGGCCGGAGCTGGCCGACCTGTACGCGCCTGATTGTCGTGCGCTGCACGGCATGCTGGGCTGAGAGCGGACATCGGCGCCTGGAGGTGGGCGCAAGCCCACCAGTCATTGCAACGGCCCTCGCAGGCGTGCCCGGCCCTCAGGGTGGGGCACGCCCGGAAGCACCTACAGCCGCGCCGCCTTGAAGGTGTCGCAGCGCGCAGGATCACCGTGCTCGAAGCCATCGCGGAACCAGCGCACCCGCTGCGCCGAGGTGCCGTGGGTGAAGGCATCCGGGACCACGCGGCCCTGGCTGCGCTTCTGCAGGTTGTCGTCGCCGATGGCATTGGCGGCGTTCAGCGCTTCTTCCAGGTCGCCTTCCTCCAGCCAGTCGTGGCGTTGCTGGGCGTGATAGGCCCAGACGCCGGCATAGCAGTCGGCCTGCAGTTCCTGGCGCACCAGCAGACCGTTGTCACCTTCCATCCGCGCACCGCGCTGGCGGGCGGCCTGCATCTGCTGCGAAACGCCGAGCAGTGTCTGCACGTGATGACCGACCTCATGGGCGATCACATAGGCGTGGGCAAAGTCACCGGCGGCGGAAAAGCGCCGGGCCATCTCGTCGAAGAACTGCAGGTCGAGGTAGACCTGCTGATCGCCGGGGCAATAGAACGGGCCGACTGCCGAACTGGCGAAGCCGCAGGCCGAGTTCACGCCGCCGCGAAACAGCACCAAGGTCGGGTCGCGGTACTGCACGCCGTTCTGCTGGAACAGGGCGCGCCAGGTGTCTTCGGTGTCGCCAAGCACGGCGCGGACGAATTCCACCTGCGGATCGTCGCCAGCCGGGCGCTGGCCTTGCTGAGAGACTGCGGGCCCGCCCTGGTTGGCCAGCTGGCCGAGAATCTGCAGCGGATCCTGGCCCGAGAGCAGGCCGATCACCACCACGATGGCGATGCCGCCCAGACCGAGGCCGCCGCCCAGGCGCATGCCGCTGCGGCCTCTGGCGTCCACTACGTTGTCGCTGCGTCGGGCTCGATTCCAGCGCATGAGTTGCCCCTCGGATGGATGGATGGGAGCGCCGGCCGCAGCGAAGCGGCCAGCGCTTTCCACTCAGACCCGTGCACCGCGCAAAACGCTGCAGCGGATGTTGGCTGTCGGGTACCGATCAGTTGCCGGGGTACTCGGAAATCACGCTCTCCTTGCCCTGCTTGCTGACGCCGATCACCTGGAAGGCGTCCTTGCGCTCACCCATTTCCATGCCGGGTGAGCCGACCGGCATGCCCGGCACCGCGGCGCCGATCAGGTCAGGCTGTGCGCGCAGTTTGAGAATGTCCGCCGCCGGCACGTGGCCTTCGACGAACTTGCCGTCGATCACACCGGTGTGGCAGGAGCCGAGGCGGTGCGGTACTCCATGCTCCATCTTCACCGAGGTCATGTCGTTGACCACGTGATCGGCCACGGCGAAGCCGTTGTCTTCCAGATGCTCGATCCATGCCTTGCAGCAGCCGCAGTTGGGGTCACGGTAGACGTCGATGGCGATGGGGTCGGCCGCTTGGGCGAAACCGGCGAACAGGAGGGGGGCGAGCAGAAGACGGCGCATGGGAATCTCCAACGAGCGAGAGGCCCAGAATACGCTGGGGCGACGCCATTCCCAAGCCGCACCCCGCGCGCAATTGTCACGCCGTAAGACGCTTTCGGACGGTCGGTCGACATCGCGGTCGCGAAACAAAACGGGCGCAGCACAGTCCCATGCCAACCGGGATAGCGAGTCGCACATCAGGAGAGTTTTCGATGCGTTTTGCCCGTTTCGTTCTGCTCGCGCAGGCACTGGTGATGGCCAGCCTCAGCCTGGCCTACTGGTTTCGCCCCTACGAGATGGCCAATCTGAACGGCATGCTGTTGATGGAAGGCGCGTCCGTCAGCCATATGCGGGTCTACTACGGCGGCCTGCAGCTGGGCCTGGCGCTGTTCCTGATCTGGGCTGCGCGGGCGCCGGAGCGGGCGCGGCCGGCCCTGATGATGCTAATGATCACCATGACGGCACTGGTGCTCGGGCGGCTGGTGTCGCTCTGGCTGGATGGCGGCGAGCTGGTCGGCTTCGATCTGGCCTCGCTGGTCTACCGGATCTTCGCTGCCGCCCTGGCGGCGGTCGCCTGGTACGTCATTCGTGAGCGTCCGGAGCCCGAGCGCATCGAGCCGGCTGCGCGCAGGCGCGTCAGCGAGCCGCCGAAACCCTTCCAGCTCGGCGAAGTGCCGCCGACGCTCGAGCCGGCCCCGGCCGAGCCGGCTGCGCAGCCGTTTCGTCGTGGCGATCCATCCGAGTGAGTTTCAGGCAGCCGCCTCTAGGTAGGCGGAAAGGCTGTGCTGGTCGAGAATCTCGATGCGTCGTCGCTGCACGGCGATCAGCCCGGCATCGGTCAGCCGGTGCAGGATGCGTGACAGCGTCTCCGGCTGGATGCCCAGTTGCGAGGCGATCAGGCGCTTGGGCAGGTCCAGGTCGATGACGTCGCTGCGCGCCGTCTGCCGCTCCTGAAACAGGTAGCGCACGACGCGCTGGCAGACGTTGGACGAGGTCAGGTTGTCGATCTGGTGCAGGCGCTGGTTGAGCCGCGCGCTCAGGCTGCTGAGCAGCTGCATGCACAGCTGCGGCTGGGTCTCCAGCAGACGCAGGTAGTGGCTGTTCTGCACGTTGAGTACCAGGCTCTCCTTGAGCGTGGTAGCGCTCAGCGGATGTTCGGCGAGCTTGTTGAAGAGCATCGCCTCGGCGAAGGCCTCGCCCGGACGGATCACCTCGATGACCTTCTCCTGGCCATCGCAGGTGACGCGGTGCAGCTTGACCTGGCCGTTGATCAGCACATGGAAATGCTCGGGCGCATCCCCCTGATGGAACAACGTGCAACCGGCCGGCAGATGCCTGGCCGTGGTGTGCGTGGCGATGTTCTGCAGGGCCGTTTCCGACAGCCCGCGGAACAGATGATGACGGCGCAACGTATTGAGCACTGCGGAGCCTGTCAGCATGGCCATCCCCCTCCTTTTGATGGGGGCATGCTAGGTTGCACGGTGCCGCTATCCCATTTCCCCTAAGCCATACCTCTTTATGGGCAAAGGAGGTAGTCGCGCTCAGCGGCTGCTGCCGGCGAGGCGCTCGTAGTCCAGGGTCAGCTGCTCGATCTTGCGCAGCAGCGAATCGCTGGTGGTGACGATCACCGTAGGGACGAAGCGGGAGTCATCCGCGAGGCTGAAGCCGGCCCGGGCGAAGCGCCACTGGGCGGCGATCTGTTCGAGCTGGCGGTTGATTGCCTCGGTGTTCTGCGGCGCCTTGTTCAGCTCATCCAGGCCGCGCTCGAACTCCGCGACCGCGGCATCGAAGTCCTCCCGCAGACGTTGATCCGGCAGTTTCCAGCTCATGGCCAGGTAGAGCATGGCGATGCGTTGACTGAGCATGCGCTGGCGTCCGCTGCGGTTGACCAGGCGCGCCGCGTGGTTGCCGCTGTGGCGCTCGATTTCCTGAACCAGAGCCTCGCTCTGAGCGAGGAAGCGCTCGGCCAGGCGCAGCAGCTCGGCCGACTGCTCGCGGTCCGGACGGCTCAACGCCAGCTGGCGGTACTGGTGCCAGGTCTGGGTAGTCTCGTCGAGGGCCTTGCGGATGCCGTCGCTGGGCGCATAGTCGCCCAGCAGCTGGGCGTTTTCCTCGAGGCTGGCGATGCTGCTGTCGAGCTGGCTGGCGGCGAGGTCGACGCGGGTATCGGTGCCGATCATCAGGTAATTCTTGGCAATGCGCTGGCTGAGCATGCGCTGCATGCCGGCGCGGTTGACCGCTTCGGCGTCGCTGATGGCAGCCTGGCAGGAAAGGCTGCCGGCGAGCAGGCCGAGCAGCAGGGAGGTGGGTAGCAGGATCTTGAACATGGGCGCTCCTTACGTCCGGGCGGGCGCGATGCTGACCAGCCGGTCAGTTCGACGAGGACGAGACGATAGAGCGCTTCAAGCGGATGACATTGATGATCGTCAAGGGGGCGGCCACGGCATCGCGCCTTGCGCGCTCACGCACAGAATGCGAGCGATTGGCGGTGGCTCAACCTTTCGCCTCGTTCTCCAGCACCCAGACCGCGGCCTCGACCCGTGAGCGCAGGCCCAGCTTGTGCAGCAGGTTCTTCACATGGACCTTCACCGTGCCCTCGGTGATGCCGAGCTTGCGGGCGATCATCTTGTTGCTCTGGCCCTTGGCGATCTGTCGCAGCACTTCCTTCTCGCGCTTGGTCAGGCTGGAGAACTGCACCTGCCCGGTGGGCTTGGGGCGCACCCGGATGGCTTCGGCGAGCACCTGGGTCAGCTCCGGGCTCAGGGCCATGCGTCCGGTGGCGGCAATGCGGATCTGCTCGATCAGCTCCTCGGCGTCCATGTCCTTGAGCAGGTAGCCGTCGGCGCCGTTGCGCAGCGCTTCGAGCACGTGGCTCTGTTCGTCGGAGACGGTGAACATGATGATGCGCGCGTCGATATCGGCATCGCGCATGCGTCGGGTGGTCTCAAGGCCGTCGATGCCCGGCATGTTGAGGTCCATCAGAATCAGGTCGGGTTCGATCTGCTGCGCCAGGCGGATGGCGTCCTCACCGTTGCCGGCCTCGCCGACCATCTCCAGGTCGTCTTCCAGCTCCAGCAGGTCACGCAGACCCCGACGCATCATGGGATGGTCGTCGACCAGCAGGATTCGTGTGGTTGTCCCTTCGTTCATGCGTGACAGGCTCCTGTATCAGGGGAATGTGGCGATAGGCGGGCGGGAAGCGCAGGTGTACCCGGGTGCCGCCGCCGGGACGCAGCCCGATGCTGATGCTGCCATTCAGGCTGTTGGCGCGCTCGCGCAGGATGATCAGGCCATAGTGGCCGGTGCGCTGCTCCTCGGGCCTGATGCCGATGCCGTCGTCCTCGATCTCGACGTTGATGGAGCCGATGCTGTCCTGGGTCAGGCGTAGCCAGCAATGCTCGGCCTCGGCGTGCTTGACCACGTTGCTCAGCGCCTCGCGGATGATCTGCAGGCAGTGCACTTCCTCGTTGGGCGTCAGTGGGCAGTGGTCCAGCTGAAAGTCGCTCTCGATGTGCAGCCCGGAGTTGGCGCCGAACTCCTCGATGGTGGCCTGCAGTGCCGGCTTGAGCCCCGGTTCGTTGACCTTGATGCGGAAGGTGGTGAGCAGCTCGCGCAGCTGGCGGTAGGCCGAATTCAGTCCGCGGTCGATCTGCTGCACGCTGTCATCCAGCTGCGCCTGACCGCTTTCCTTCTGCATCAGCCGCTTCAGACGCGCCAGCTGCAGCTTCTGTGCGGACAGCGCCTGGGCCAGCGAATCGTGCAGCTCGCGGGCGATCACCGCGCGTTCTTCCATCAGCGCCAGTCGCGCCTGCTTCTGCCCCAGCTGCGCCAGGCTCAGGGACGCGGCGAACAGATCGGCCAATGTCGTCAGCAGCAGGGTCTGCCAGGACTCCAGCGGCTCGCCGGCCGGATGGGCGACGCGCAGCGAGCCGAGATCGTCCTGTCCGGAGCGCAGCTCGAAGGTGACCAGTTCCTCTCCGCTGGGCAGTCGCCCGCTTTGGTTGACCGGGCACACCTCGCACTGGGGCAGCTTGCAGTAATCCGGCGGCTGCAGGTCGCTGGAGGTCATCGCCGTGTGGCTGCCGGCCTCCGCGGAGCGGTTCAGGCACAGCGAAATCGGCCCGGTATCGAGGACTTCCTGCACCTTGGTCAGCAGCGAACCCATCATCAGCGAGGGGTCGTCCGGCTGGCTGTAGAGCATCCGGGCACTGTTGAACAGCAGCTGCAAGGTGGCGTTGCTGCGGGTCAGCGCGGCGGTCTTGTCGTCGACCTTCTGCTCCATCTCGGCATAGAGGCCGGCGAGTTCCTGGCTCATCTGGTTGAGCGTGCGCGCCAGCAGGCTCAGTTCGGTGTCGCCGGGGATTTCCACGCGGCCGCTGAAATCCCCCTTGCCGATGTCGCGGGCCATCTTGGTCAGGCTGCGCAGCGGGGTGGCCAGGTTGTTGTGCAGCCCGTAGATCAGCACGAAGGCGATCAGCACGATGATGAACAGGGTGCCCGCCTGCAGCGCACGGATCACCCCGAGCTTGCCTTCCGAGGCTTCCTGCAGGGTGCGCACGAACACGTCCAGCTCGCTGACGAATTCCGGGGCCTCGCGACGGTAATCGTCCAGCCGCGGCGGCTGGGCATCGAGCAGCGGGCGCATGCGCTCCTGCCAGTGCTGCAGCACGCCGCCATGCAGGCCCGGCAGAGGCGTGTCGCCATGGCGGTGCAGGGCAGAGCGCAGCGACGCCGAGCGCAGCGTGCGCTCCAGAATGTCGATGCGCTCCTCGAGCAGCGCCTGCGGACCATGCTCGGCGGTGAAGGCCAGGCGGTAGGCCTGCATGCGCAGGCTGCCGGCCTGGTTGATGGCTTCGGCATCACCTTCCAGCGCGTCGGCCAGGTACAGGCTGGCCAGCATGCTGACCAGGGAAAAACCGATGATCACCACGAACGCCACCAGCGTGTTGAACACGATCGAGTGGCGCGTGGAGAGCTGGTCTCGTTCGGATTGGGGCATGGTCGGCTCGTCGGGCGGCGATGACGCATTCTGCGCCTTGTGGCATTCGCTTGCCATGGTGAGGGGTGTACTCCCAATGCTTTCGGGGTTATGCCTGGTGCCACAACCGGTTGTTTGATGGTTTCTTAACTTATTGATAAATAATGATTTTTATCATGAAAATCGGAATATCCCGAAAGAGGTAGAAAGGTACCCCAAAGCAAATTGCCACCTGTCGTGTATTGACCGGAGTCAAATTCGGGACGGTCCCCTCCGCTTAGCGTGCGAGCCATTCCTGACCCCGCTGCGTTTGTCAGCAGGGCCTTGGCGCCAAGAGGATCGACCATGAGCAATATCGAAAAGTGGGACGTGGAGGACCAGATATTTTGGGACACCACCGGCAAGCGGGTCGCCAATCGCAACCTCTGGATTTCCATCCCGAGTCTGTTGATGGGCTTCGCCATCTGGCTGATGTGGGGCATCGTCACGGTGCAGATGCTCAATCTGGGCTTTCCCTTCGAGCCGGCCGAACTGTTCACCCTGACCGCCATCGCCGGTCTCACCGGCGCCACGCTGCGTATCCCGGCGTCCTTCATGATCCGCATCGCCGGCGGGCGCAACACCATCTTCCTGACCACCGCCCTGTTGATGATCCCGGCCGCCGGTGCCGGCATCGCGCTGCAGAGCCAGGACACCCCGCTGTGGGTGTTCCAGCTGCTGGCCTTCCTCTCCGGCATCGGTGGCGGCAACTTCGCCTGCTCGATGAGCAACATCAGCACCTTCTTCCCGAAGAACCAGCAGGGCCTGGCCCTGGGCCTGAACGCCGGCCTCGGTAACTTCGGCGTGACCACCATGCAGATCCTCATTCCGCTGGTGATGACCGCCGGTGTGTTCGGCGCGGTGGCCGGTGCGCCGATGGAGCTGATCAAGGACAGCGGCACGCTGATCGGCAAGATCTCTGCCGGTACCGAAACCTGGATTCAGAACGCCGGCTGGGTCTGGCTGCTGTTCCTCGTCCCGCTGGCCTTCGCCGGCTGGTTCGGCATGAACAACCTGCTGGTGATCTCGCCAACACCGGGTTACCCGCTGAACGCCTTCGGCAAGATTCTCGGCCTCTACGCCGTGGCCTTCGTCGCCGCCGCCCTCGGCCTGTACCTCTACCTGCCTGCACCGACCGGCCTCGGCGTGCTGAACATGTGGGGCGTGATGCTGCTCACCATCGGCCTGACCCTCGGCATGCTGCGCATGCTGCCGGGCAGCATCAAGCCGAACATCAAGCGTCAGTTCACCATCTTCAGCGACAAGCACACCTGGTCGATGAGCATCCTCTACATCCTGACCTTCGGCTCGTTCATCGGCTTCTCCATGGCGCTGCCGCTGTCGATCACGGTGATCTTCGGCTTCATGAACGAAGTGGCCGCCGACGGCACCATCACCCGCGTCGCCAACCCCAACGCACCGAGCGCACTGACCTACGCCTGGATCGGCCCCTTCATCGGCGCCCTGATCCGTCCGCTGGGCGGCTGGATCTCCGACAAGGTCGGCGGCTCCATCGTTACCCAGGTGATCTCGGTGGTGATGGTCATCGCCTCGGTCGCCGCCGGCTACGTGATGCACCAGGCCTACGGCTCGGCCCAGCCCGAGGAGTACTTCTTCCTCTTCCTGGTGCTCTTTCTGGTGCTGTTCGCTGCCAGCGGCATCGGCAACGGCTCCACCTTCCGCACCATCGGCGTGATCTACGACCGCGAGAAGGCCGGCCCGGTCCTCGGCTGGACCTCCGCCGTCGCCGCCTACGGCTCCTTCGTCGCCCCCATCGTGATCGGCGAGCAGGTCAAGGCCGGTACCCCCGAAGTGGCGATGTACGGCTTCGCGGTGTTCTACGCGCTGTGCCTGATCCTCAACTGGTGGTTCTACCTGCGCCCCAACGCCTACGTGAAGAACCCCTGAGTCTGGAGAGCTGCCATGAACATCATGATTGCCTACGACAACTCGCGTAACGCCCGCAAAGCGTTGGACGCCACCCTCGAGATGTTCGGTCCGCTGAAGCCGCTGATCATGCTGATCGGCGTGGTGGAAGAGACCCGTGACACCAGCGATTCGGCGGTCGAGCTGTACGAGCGTGAGCGTCGCGAATTCCAGGCCTTCCTGCAGGAGGCGGCGGCCAAGGTCAGCGCCTTCGGCCTGGACGTCGACGTGATCCTCGCCGAAGGCGACGCCCGCAAGATGATCCTCAAGGCTGCCGAGCACAAGAAGCCGGACCTGCTGGTCATCGCGCGACATTCAAACGAACCGGACGGCGGCTTCATTTCCCGCTCGCTGAATCTGCTGGTCGACGAGCTCGACTACATGACCTTCGGCAGCGTCAGCGCCTTCCTGGCCCGCCGGGCGCCTTGCCCGGTCCTGATTCAAGCCTGCCCCTGAGTGAGGAGCTCATCATGAGAGTTTCTACGCTGTTCGAATGGAAGCGCCCCGAGATCCGGGCCCTGCACCTGACCTGGATCGCCTTCTACATCTGTTTCTTCGTCTGGTTCGGCATGGCGCCGCTGGCCTCGAGCATGCTGAAAAGCGTGAACTGGCTGACGCCCGAAGACCTCAAGCTGTTCGCCATCGCCAACGTGGCGCTGACCATCCCGGCGCGCATCCTGGTCGGCATGGCGCTCGACCACTGGGGCCCGCGTCGGGTGTTCTCGGTGCTGCTGGTGGTCATGGCGATCCCGGCCCTGTTCTTCGCCTTCGGTGACAGCCGCACCCAGCTGCTGGTCTCGCGCCTGATCCTCAGCTCCATCGGCGCCAGCTTCGTGGTCGGCATCCACATGACCGCCATGTGGTTCAAGCCCAAGGACATCGGTTTCGCCGAAGGCTTCTATGCCGGCTGGGGCAACTTCGGTTCCGCCGCCGCCGCCATGAGCCTGCCGGCCATCGCCATCCATGCCTTCGGTGGTCCGGAAGGCTGGCGCTGGGCGATCGCCAGTTCGGCGATCATCATGGCCGTCTACGGCGTGTACTACTGGTTCGCCCTTACCGACGGCCCGGCCGGCACCGTGCACCGCAAGCCGCACAAGGCCAGCGCGCTGGAAGTCAGCACCTGGGCGGACATGGTCAAGCTGATCATCTGGACCATCCCCATGGTCGGCGTGCTCGGCATCCTGGTCTGGCGTATCGAGGGTCTGGGTTACCTGGGCTCCACCGGCGCTATGATCTGCTACGCGGTGATCGCCCTGGTGGTGATCTTTCAGATCGTGCAGATCCTGCGGGTCAACGTGCCGATCCTGAAGAAGGGCGTGCCGGAAGACGACAAGTACCCCTTCAACACCGTGGCTGCGCTGAACTCCACCTACTTCGCCAACTTCGGTGCCGAGCTGGCCGTGGTGTCGATGCTGCCGATGTTCTTCGAGCAGACCTGGGGGCTGACGCCGACCACCGCCGGCATCATCGCCGCCTCCTTCGCCTTCGTGAACCTGGTGGCGCGGCCTATGGGCGGCCTGGTCTCCGACCGCTTCGGCAACCGCCGCTTCGTGATGCTGGCGTACATGCTGGGGATCGCCGTCGGCTTCCTGCTGATGGGCCTGATGAACTCCAAGTGGCCGCTGATCGTCGCCGTGGCGATCACCGTGCTCTGCTCGGTGTTCGTCCAGGGCGCCGAGGGCGCGACCTTCGGGATCATCCCGTCGATCAAGCGCCGCGTCACCGGGCAGATCTCCGGCATGGCCGGGGCCTACGGCAACGTCGGTGCGGTCTGCTACCTGACTCTGTTCACCTTCGTGACCCCATCGCAGTTCTTCATGGTGATCGCCGCCGGTGCCTTCGTCAGCTTCGGGCTCTGCCTGCTCTGGCTGAAGGAGCCCGAGGGCGCATTCTCCGACGAGTACTACGTATCCAGCGTCGACCGTGAGCTGGAGGCCCGCCAGAAGCTCGCGTCCTGAGATTTCACCGAACGAATGCGCCAGCCACGCCGGCTGGCGCAAGCCGAGATTGATAAGCCGACCGGTCGGGCCAGTGGTTCGCAACCGGAGTGAGGAGAGAAAACGATGAGCCACTTGCTCGATCAACTGCGCTTCTTCAACAGGAAGCAAGGCGAGTTCGCCGATGGTCATGGCGAAACCCGCATCGAATCCCGCGACTGGGAGAACGTCTACCGCTCGCGCTGGCAGTACGACAAGATCGTGCGCTCGACCCACGGCGTGAACTGCACCGGTTCCTGCTCCTGGAAGATCTACGTCAAGGACGGCCTCGTCACCTGGGAAACCCAGCAGACCGACTACCCGCGCACCCGCAACGACCTGCCCAACCACGAGCCACGCGGCTGCCCGCGCGGTGCCAGCTACAGCTGGTACATCTACAGCGCCAACCGCCTGAAGTACCCCAAGGTGCGCAAGCCGCTGCTCAAGCTGTGGCGTGAAGCACGGCGCAACATGACCCCGGTGGACGCCTGGGCCAGCATCGTCGAGGACAAGGCCAAGGCCGAGTCCTACAAGAGCAAGCGCGGCATGGGCGGCTTCATCCGCTCCAGCTGGGACGAAGTCAACGAGATCATCGCCGCGGCCAACGTCTACACCGTCAAGCAGTACGGTCCGGACCGCGTCATCGGCTTCTCGCCGATCCCGGCCATGTCCATGGTTTCCTACGCGGCCGGTAGCCGTTACCTGTCGCTGATCGGCGGCGTGTGCCTGTCGTTCTACGACTGGTACTGCGACCTGCCGCCGGCCTCGCCGGAGACCTGGGGCGAGCAGACCGACGTGCCGGAATCGGCCGACTGGTACAACTCCAACTACATCATCGCCTGGGGCTCCAACGTCCCGCAGACCCGTACGCCGGACGCTCACTTCTTCACCGAGGTCCGCTACAAGGGCACCAAGACGGTCGCCATCACCCCGGACTACGCCGAAGTCGCCAAGCTCACCGACCTCTGGCTCAATCCGAAGCAGGGCACCGACGCCGCGCTGGCCCAGGCCTTCGCCCACGTCATCTTCAAGGAATTCCACCTCGAGAAGCCGAGCGAGTACTTCCGCGACTACGCCAAGCGCTACACCGACCTGCCGGTGCTGGTGCGCCTGAACGAGAAGGACGGCAGCTACATCGCCGACCGCTTCCTGCGCGCCTCCGACCTGGCCGACAACCTCGGCCAGGAAAACAACCCCGAGTGGAAGACCATCGCCGTCGACGGCAGTACCGGCGAGCTGGTTTCGCCGCTGGGCTCCATCGGTTACCGCTGGGGCGAGAAGGGCAAGTGGAACATCGAGGCCCGCGAAGGCAAGGACGGTCGTGATGTCGACCTCTCCCTGACCCAGATCGAGGGCGGCGAGACGGCCGAGGTCGCCTTCCCGTACTTCGGCGGCATCATGCACGAGCACTTCCAGCACGCCGAAGGCGAAAGCATCCAGCTGCGCCGCGTGCCGGTCCGCAGCATCACCCTGGCCGATGGCAGCACCACCAAGGTCGCCACCGTGTTCGACCTGATGGCCGCCAACCTGGGTATCGACCGTGGCCTGGGCGGCGCCAACGTCGCGTCGAGCTACGACGACGCCAGCGTGCCCGGCACCCCGGCCTGGCAGGAGGTCATCACTGGCGTCTCCCGCGAGAAGGCCATCCAGATCGCCCGTGAATTCGCCGACAACGCCGACAAGACCCATGGTCGGTCGATGATCATCGTCGGTGCGGCGATGAACCACTGGTACCACATGGACATGAACTACCGCGGCCTGATCAACATGCTGATGTTGTGCGGTTGCGTCGGTCAGACCGGTGGTGGCTGGGCGCACTACGTGGGTCAGGAAAAGCTGCGTCCGCAGTGTGGCTGGCTGCCGCTGGCCTTCGGCCTCGACTGGAGCCGTCCGCCGCGCCAGATGAACGGCACCAGCTTCTTCTACAACCACAGCTCGCAGTGGCGCCACGAGAAGATGAGCATCCACGAGGTGCTCTCGCCGCTGGCCGACAAGTCGCAGTTCCCCGAGCACATGCTCGACTACAACATCCGCGCCGAACGCGCCGGCTGGCTGCCGAGCGCACCGCAGCTCAACCGCAACCCGCTGCAGATCTGCCGTGATGCCGAGGCTGCCGGCATGTCGCCGGTGGACTACGTCACCCAGTCGCTGAAGGACGGATCGCTGAAGTTCGCCTGCGAACAGCCGGACAACCCGGATAACTTCCCGCGCAACATGTTCGTCTGGCGTTCCAACCTCTTGGGCAGCTCGGGCAAGGGCCACGAGTACATGCTCAAGTACCTCCTGGGCACCAAGAACGGCGTGATGAACGAGGACCTCGGCAAGCGCGACGGCTTCAAGCCGCTCGAAGCCGAATGGCAGGACGAGGGCGCCATCGGCAAGCTCGATCTGGTCACCACCCTCGACTTCCGCATGTCCTCGACCTGCGTGTACTCCGACATCGTTCTGCCGACCGCGACCTGGTACGAGAAGGACGACATGAACACCTCGGACATGCACCCCTTCATCCACCCGCTGTCGGCGGCGATCGACCCGGCCTGGGAAGCCAAGTCCGATTGGGAGATCTACAAGGGCATCGCCAAGGCCTTCTCGAAGATGGCCGAAGGTCAGCTGGGCGTGGAGAAGGACCTGGTCACCGTGCCGCTCCTGCACGACAGCCCCGGCGAACTGGCGCAGCCGTTCGGCGGTACCGACTGGAAGACCGCTGGCGTCGATCCGCAGCCGGGCAAGAACTGCCCGAACATGGCCGTGGTCGAGCGCGACTACCCGGCCACCTACAAGAAGTTCACCTCCCTCGGCCCGCTGCTCGACAAGCTCGGCAACGGCGGCAAGGGCATCAACTGGAACACCCAGGATGAAGTCGATTTCCTCGGCGAGCTGAACTACACCGTGCGCGACGAGGGCGTCAGCCAAGGGCGTCCGCAGATCGAATCGGCCATCGATGCTGCCGAGGTCATCCTCAGCCTGGCACCGGAAACCAACGGTCACGTTGCCGTGAAGGCCTGGGCGGCGCTGTCGGAATTCACCGGCCGCGACCACAGCCACCTGGCGCTGCCCAAGGAGCACGAGGCGATCCGCTTCCGTGACATCCAGGCGCAGCCGCGCAAGATCATCTCCAGCCCGACCTGGTCAGGCCTGGAAGACGAGCATGTGTCGTACAACGCCGGCTACACCAACGTCCACGAGTACATCCCGTGGCGCACCATCACCGGTCGCCAGCAGTTCTTCCAGGATCACCCCTGGATGCAGGCCTTCGGCGAGCAGCTGATGAGCTACCGGCCGCCGATCAACACCCGCACCGTCGATTACGTGAAGGGCAAGAAGAGCAACGGCAACCCCGAGATCGTCCTGAACTGGATCACCCCGCACCAGAAGTGGGGCATCCACAGCACCTACTCGGACAACCTGATCATGCTCACCTTGAGCCGTGGCGGCCCGATCGTGTGGATGTCCGAAGTCGACGCCAAGAAGGCCGGCATCGAGGACAACGACTGGATCGAGTGCTTCAACGCCAACGGCGCCCTGACCGCCCGCGCGGTGGTCAGCCAGCGCGTGATGGAAGGCATGGTGATGATGTACCACGCCCAGGAACGCATCGTGAACGTGCCGGGCGCCGAGAGCACCAAGACCCGCGGCGGCCACCACAACTCGGTGACCCGTGTGGTGCTCAAGCCCACCCACATGATCGGCGGCTACGCCCAGCAGGCGTACGGCTTCAACTACTACGGCACCGTGGGTTGCAACCGTGACGAGTTCGTCGTGGTGCGCAAGATGGCCAAGGTCGACTGGCTCGACGGCCCGAACGGCAATGACCTGCCGCAACCCCTGCCGCAAGACATCTGAGGAATAAGGCCATGAAGATTCGTTCACAAGTAGGCATGGTCCTGAACCTGGACAAGTGCATCGGCTGCCACACCTGCTCGATCACCTGCAAGAACGTCTGGACCAGCCGCGAAGGCGTGGAATACGCCTGGTTCAACAACGTCGAGACCAAGCCCGGCATCGGCTACCCGAAGGAGTGGGAAAACCAGGACAAGTGGAAGGGCGGCTGGGTGCGCAACGGCGACGGCACCATCAACCCGAAGATCGGCGGCAAGTTCCGCGTGCTGGCGAACATCTTCGCCAACCCGGACCTGCCGACGATCGACGACTACTACGAGCCGTTCGACTTCGACTACCAGAACCTGCACACCGCGCCGATCTCCGAACATCAGCCGGTGGCGCGTCCGCGCTCGCTGATCTCCGGTCAGCGCATGGAGAAGATCGAGTGGGGCCCGAACTGGGAGGAGATTCTCGGTACCGAGTTCGCCAAGCGCCGCAAGGACAAGAACTTCGACAAGGTGCAGGCCGACATCTACGGCCAGTACGAAAACACCTTCATGATGTACCTGCCGCGCCTGTGCGAGCACTGCCTGAACCCGGCCTGCGCCGCGTCCTGCCCGAGCGGTGCGATCTACAAGCGCGAGGAGGATGGCATCGTCCTCATCGACCAGGAGAAGTGCCGCGGCTGGCGCATGTGCATCAGCGGGTGCCCGTACAAGAAGATCTACTTCAACTGGAAGACCGGCAAGTCCGAGAAGTGCATCTTCTGCTTCCCGCGCATCGAGGCCGGCATGCCGACCGTCTGTGCCGAGACCTGCGTGGGCCGCATCCGCTACCTCGGCGTGCTGCTGTACGACGCCGACCGCATCCATGAAGTGGCCAGCACCGTCAACGAGCAGGACCTGTACGCCAAGCAGCTGGAGATCTTCCTCGATCCGTTCGACCCGAAGGTCATCGAGCAGGCGCTCAACGACGGCGTTCCGATGTCGGTGATCGACGCCGCGCAGAAGTCGCCGGTCTACAAGATGGCGGTGGACTGGAAGCTGGCCCTGCCGCTGCACCCGGAATACCGCACGCTGCCGATGGTGTGGTACGTGCCGCCGCTGTCGCCGATCCAGAACGCCGCCAGCGCCGGTCACGTCAGCATGGACGGCGTGCTGCCGGACGTCGACAGCCTGCGCATCCCGCTGCGCTATCTGGCCAACCTGCTCACCGCAGGTGACGAGGAGCCGGTCAAGCTGGCGCTCAAGCGCATGCTCGCCATGCGTGCCTACAAGCGCGCCGAGCAGGTCGATGGCGTGCAGGACCTCAAGGTGCTGGAGAGCGTCGGTCTGTCGGTGGCCCAGGTGGAAGACATGTACCGCTACCTGGCCATCGCCAACTACGAGGACCGCTACGTGATCCCGACCGCGCACCGCGAAGAGGCCATGAGCGATGCCTTCGCCGAGCGCTCCGGTTGCGGCTTCAGCTTCGGCAGCGGCTGCTCGGGCGCCTCGGACACCAACATGTTCGGCGCCAGGAAGGCCAACCGCCGCGACATCATCAAGACCGTCCAGCTGTGGGAGAACTGAGCCATGCGCATCCTTAAAGTGATTTCCCTGCTGCTGGACTATCCCGACCAGCACCTGCGCGACGGCCATGCCGAACTGGCCCAGGCCATCGGCTCGGCTCGCGAGATCAGCCCGGAGCAGCGCATCGCGCTGCGCCGCCTGCTCGACGAGCTGACCGAAGGCGACCTGATGGACGTGCAGGAGCGCTACACCGACCTGTTCGACCGCGGACGCGCGCTGTCGCTGCTGCTGTTCGAGCACGTGCATGGCGAGTCCCGCGATCGCGGCCAGGCCATGGTCGACCTGATGGCGCAGTACACCGAGGCCGGCTTCGCCATCGGTGTGCGCGAGCTGCCGGACTACATCCCGCTGTACCTCGAGTACCTCGCCACCCGCGAAGACCTCGAGGCCCGCGAGGGGCTGGCCGATGTCGCCCATCTGCTGGCCCTGCTGGCGGCCCGTCTGCAGGAGCGCGAGAGCCCGCATGCCGCGTGCTTCACCGCACTGCTGCAGATCGCCGGCGAGCCGGTGCAGGAAACCCTGGCCGGCCTGCAGGAGCAGGTTGCCGCTGAAGAGCGCGACGACTCGCTGGAGGCCCTGGACAAGATCTGGGAGGAGGAACAGGTCAACTTCCTCCAGGCCGAGCAGCAGGATCGCTGCCCATCCATGCCGAGCGGGCCGGGCAAGGCTCGCGAGGAAAGCCCGGTGCCGCTGCACTGGACCGATTTCAAGCATGACGGGCAGGCCGCCGCGCTCGCCCAGGAGGTGCGCAATGTCTAACTTCAATTTCCTGCTGTTCGGGGTCTACCCCTACATCGCCCTGGCCATCTGCCTGATCGGCAGCTGGGCGCGCTTCGACCTGTCGCAATACAGCTGGAAGGCCGGCTCGAGCCAGATGCTGTCGAACAACCGCATGCGCCTGGCGAGCAACCTGTTCCACGTCGGCATCATCTTCATCCTGGCCGGTCACTTCGTCGGCCTGCTGATGCCCGAGGCGCTGTATCACCACTTCATCACCAGTGGTCAAAAGCAGATCGTGGCGATGGTGTCCGGTGGCTTCTTCGGCATCCTCTGCCTGATCGGCCTGGTGATGCTGATCCATCGCCGGCTGACCGACGCGCGCGTGCGGGCCACCTCCAACACCAGCGACGTGATGATCCTGTTCGTGCTGCTGGCGCAGCTGGTGCTGGGTCTGCTGACCATCGTCGCCTCCACCGGCCACCTGGACGGTTCGGTGATGGTGCTGCTGGGCACCTGGGCGCAGAGCCTGGTCACCCTGCAGCCGGTCAAGGCCGCAGGTGCCATCGAGTCGGTCAGCGTCATCTACAAGCTGCACGTGTTCCTCGGCATGACCCTGTTCGTGCTGTTCCCCTTCACCCGTCTGGTGCACATCGTCAGCGCGCCGGTGTGGTACCTGGGCCGGCGTTACCAGATCGTCCGGCAGAAGGGCGTCAAGCCGGCCATGCCACGTCCGCAGCGCCCGCGCACCTACGAAGCACCGGCACGCGAAACTGCCGTGCCGTCCGCCGTGCCTGCCACGGCAAAGAGCAAGAGCCCGGTATGACGCTTGCCGGCTGACGCCCCACGCGTCAGCCGGTCTGGTCGATCGGATCGAAGCTTCAAGCGTCTTATCGAGGTAATCATCATGGGTTGTGGATGTGGTGGAAGCACGGGTGGTGGCGGCTGCGGTGGCGGCGCCCGCCCGGAAATCGAAGTGCCGGCCGAGGCCCCTCTGTTCGAGGAGCTACCGCATGAAGAAGAACACAAGCCCGCCGAGGAGCAGGCCTCCGGCGAGCCGCTGCTGATCGCCAGCAGCGAGCAGGAGTGGCCGCGGGTGCGGGTCAACGGGGTGGCGATCGCGCCCCAGGCCATCGCCCAGGAATTGCAGTATCACCCCGCCGAGAGCCGCGACGAGGCGGTCTTTCTGGCGACCCAGGCACTGGTGGTGCGCGAGCTGTTGCAGCAGCGCATCGCCGAACTCGGCCTGGTGGTGCGTGCTGAATCCGGTGAAAGCGAGGAAGAAGCGGCCACCCGCACGCTGATCGAACAGGAAGTGCCGCTGCCGCTGGCCGACGAGGCGGCCTGTCAGCAGTACTACAACGGCAACCGTCAGCGCTTCTTCAGCGCGCCGCTGCTGGCCGCGCGGCACATCCTGCTGGCCTGTCCGGCAGATGACGCCGAAGCGCGCAGCCTGGCGCGGGAACAGGCGTTGGGCCTGTTGCAGCAACTGCAGGCGGCGCCGCAACGCTTCGCCGAGCTCGCGTTGCAGCATTCGGCCTGTCCATCCAAGGAGCAGGGCGGGGCGCTTGGGCAGATCAGCAAGGGTCAGACCGTGCCGGAGTTCGAGCGCCAGCTGTTCCGTTTGCCGGTCGGCCTCTGCCAGCAGCCGCTGGAAAGCCGCTATGGCTACCACCTGGTGTTCGTCGACCAGCGTATCGAGGGCGAGCAATTGCCCTACGAGATCGTCGCCGGAACGATTCGCGCCGAACTCAACCAGCGTGTCTGGCAGATCGGCGTCAGCCAGTACCTGCAGAATCTGGTGGGGGCGGCGAACATCGAGGGCATCCACCTGCAGGGCGCGGAAGCGCCACTGATGCAATGACGGCGGCTTGGCCCTGCGTCGGGTGGATGATGCTTCACCACCCACCGCGCGGGGCCCACGGTGGATGAATAAGCGTCATCCACCCTACGAGGCTTCAGAGGTGTTATCGATGACTCAACTACGCGATGCCCACAACCGCCAGATCGACTACCTGCGCATGTCGGTCACCGACCGCTGCGACTTCCGCTGCGTCTACTGCATGGCCGAGGACATGACCTTCCTGCCGCGCCAGCAGGTGCTAGGTCTGGAGGAGCTGGAGCGCATCGCGCGCATCTTCGTCGGGCTGGGCGTGAAGAAGATCCGCCTCACCGGCGGCGAGCCGCTGGTACGCCAGGGCATCGTCGGTCTCTGCGAGCGCATCGCGGCCTTGCCCGGTCTGCGTGAACTGGTGATGACCACCAACGGCTCGCAGCTGGTCAGGCTCGCCGCACCGCTGGCACGGGCCGGGGTCAAGCGGCTGAACATCAGTCTGGATAGCCTGGACGCCGAGAAATTCCACGCCATTACCCGCACCGGCCAGCTGCAGCAGGTGCTCGACGGCATCGATGCGGCGCGCGCCGCCGGCTTCGAGCGGATCAAGCTCAATGCCGTGGTGATGAAGGGCCGCAACGCCGAGGAAGTCGCCGACCTGGTGGACTTCGCCATCGCCGGCGGGCTGGACCTGAGCTTCATCGAGGAAATGCCGCTGGGCGATGTCGGCCGTTCGCGCGGCGAGAGCTTCTGCTCCAGCGACGAGGTCAAGGCGCTGATCGCCGAGCGTCACGCACTGATCGATTCGGCCGAGCAGAGCGGCGGGCCGGCGCGCTATGTGCGCCTGCCGGAGCACCCGCAGACGCGCATCGGCTTCATCTCGCCGCATTCGCACAATTTCTGCGCCACCTGCAACCGCGTTCGGCTGACCGTGGAAGGTCGCCTGCTGCTGTGCCTGGGCCACGAGCATTCCATCGACCTGCGTGCACTGCTGCGCCGCCATCCGACCAGCGACCAGCCGGTGATCGACGCCATTCACGCCGCGCTGCAACGCAAACCGCTGCGCCACGAATTCTCCAGCGGCGGCGAGGTCCAGGTATTGCGCTTCATGAACGCCAGCGGCGGTTGACTGCCCGCGCCGAACGGGCTGCGGGCCGACCGTTTTATTCGCTACCATCGGCCGGCACTGCCGGTCTGACCCATGCCCCGCTGCGTTGCAGTCGGGCTTGTCGCAACGCTCGCTGACCAACGCCATGCGCGTTGGTCGACCTGCCGGCACCGCCTGCCGCGCGCCTACCTCCAACGAGGAATGGGCTGGCCCGCGGCGCCGGTGCAGCCTGCGCACACATCTTCAAGGGAGTTTCGAGCCATGGCTCACCTGTCCAACACCGAATTCCAGCCTCTGAACATCGCCGTGCTCACGGTGAGCGATACCCGCAACCTGGACACCGACACCTCCGGCCAGGCGCTCATCGACGGTCTGCAGAGCGCAGGCCATACGCTGGCCGAACGGGCCATCGTCAAGGACGACATCTGGCAGATCCGCGCCCGGGTGTGCAGCTGGATCGCCAGCGAAAACGTGCAGGTGGTGCTGATCACCGGCGGCACCGGTTTCACCGCCCGTGACAACACCCCGCAGGCCGTACAGCCGCTGCTGGACAAGGACGTCGATGGCTTCGGCGAACTGTTCCGCTACGTTTCGCTGGGCGAGATCGGCACCTCCACCGTGCAGTCCCGCGCGCTGGCCGGGATGAGCAACGGCACGCTGGTCTGCTGCCTGCCGGGTTCGACCAATGCCTGCCGCACCGCCTGGAACAAGATCCTCGTCGAGCAGCTGGACAGCCGTACCAAACCCTGCAACTTCGTCCCGCACCTGAAGGCGGCCGCGGTGGACAACTGCGGGCCACGCTCATGAGCGCCTGCGGCTGCGATACCGGCGGGCTGAAACCGGTCGACGAGGCCATCGCCGAGCTGCTGGCGCGGGTGCCGGCGCCGCCCGCGGTGGAAGAGGTCGCGCTGCGCGATGCTCTCGGTCGCGTGCTCGCCGAGCCGCTGGATGCGAGCTTTCCGGTGCCGCCCTGGGACAATAGCGCGATGGACGGCTACGCCCTGCGCGCCGCCGATCTGCCGGCCGAGGGCGGTGCGCTTCCACTGGCCGGACGCATCGCCGCCGGCGACGCCGCCAGTCAGCAATTGCCGGCCGGGCATGCGGTGCGCATTTTCACTGGCGCGCCGTTGCCGCCGGGCGCGGACGCCGTGGTGGCGCAGGAAAACTGCCGTATCGAAGGCGATCGCATCTGGCTGCCGGCGGTGAACGCCGGTGACAACGTGCGCTGCCTGGGTGAGGAAACCGCGGCTGGCGAGCGTCTGATCGACGCCGGCAAGCGTCTGCGCCCGCAGGAGCTCGGCCTGCTGGCGACCTTCGGCGTGGCGCGGGTGAAGGTGTACCGGCGTCTGCGCGTGGCGCTGCTGTCCAGCGGCAACGAACTGCGCGAGCCGGGCGAGCCGCTGGACGCCGGGCAGATCTACAACTCCAACCGCTACAGCCTGCTCGGCGTGTTGCAGAGCCTCGGCTGCGAAGTGCACGACTACCCGATCCTGATCGACGATCTGGGCGCCAGCCGCGACGCGCTGGCCGATGCGGCGAGCCGCTTCGACCTGATCATCACCTCGGGCGGTGTTTCGGTGGGCGAGGAGGATCACCTCAAGCAGGCGATTCGCGAATTGGGCGAGCTGCACCTGTGGCGTCTGGCGATCCAGCCGGGCAAGCCGCTGGCCTTCGGCGAAGTCAACGGCACGCCGTGGATCGGCCTGCCTGGCAACCCGGCGGCGGCGCTGGTCACCTCGCTGGTGGTGGCTCGACCGTTCCTGCTGCGCGCCCAGGGCTGCACGCAGGTACGGGTCACGCCGCTGCGCCTGCCTGCCGGCTTCGCCTGGCGCAAGGCCAACGTGCGCCAGCAGTTCCTGCGCGCGCGGCTCGAAGCGGTCGATGGCCGGCTCGAGGTGCGTCTGTTCCCGCGCCAGGGCTCGGCCATGCTGACCTCGGCGACCTGGGCGGATGGCCTGGCCGTCGTCGAGTGCCAGCGCACCCTCGCCGAAGGCGAGCTGGTGCAGTACCTGCCGTTCAGCGAACTGCTCGGCTGAAACGCCATAACGCCCGGCCGATGCGAATCGGCCGGGCGTTGTCGCGTCTGCGCCTCAGGCCTGGTGGCGCTGCGGCAGCATGCGCAACAGGGTGCCGTCGCGGCGCACGTACTGGTGGAACAGCGCGGCTGCGGCATGCAGGCCGATCAGCCAGTAGCCGGCCACCGCCAGCGTTTCATGCAGCTCCTTGAAATCGCCGGCCAGCGCCTTGTCCGCGCCGATCAGCGCCGGCAGCTCGAGGCCGAAGAAGGGGATCGGCTTGCCCGCCGCGCTCAGGGTCAGCCAGCCGAGCAGCGGCAGACCGATCATCAGGCCGTACAGCGCCAGGTGCATCAGCTTGGCCAGCGCCTGTTCCCAACCCGCGCCGGCAAGCGAGCGCGGCGCCGGGTGCAACCAGCGGGCAATCAGCCGCAGCCAGACCAGCGCGAACACCGTCATGCCAAGCATGAAATGCCAGTGCTTGAGCAACTCGCGTGGCTCGCTGCCCTTGGCGAAATTGCCCTTGAGTTCGATGGTGGCGTAGACGGCGGCAATCAGCAGCAGCATCAGCCAGTGCAGGGCGATGCTCAGCCGGCCATAACGCGGCAGGGGGGTGGTCACAGACATTTCACGCACTCCGTGTGGGGGAATGGCGGCAGTCTAGGGCGCCAGGCTTAAGCGAACCTTAGCGAATGCCCGTTGCGCCTGTGGCGTGCGGTCGCGGCTGCGCGCTGGTGCTCGTGCTGAGAGGCTGGCGGGGCAGGTGCAGGGCGACCTGCAGCCCGCCGAGCGGCGAGTCGGCCAGCTCGATGCTGGCGCCGTGCAGCTCGGCAATGCGCGCGACGATGGCCAGGCCGAGGCCCGCACCCTGGCCGTCACCCTGTCGATAGAAGCGCTCGAACAGCTTGTCCCGTTGCGGCGCCGGCACCCCGGGGCCGCTGTCGTCCACCTGTAGCGTGATCCCGGCAGCGGCGGCCTGCAGGCCGACCTGGATCTGGCCGCCGTCGGGAGTGTACTGCAGGGCGTTGCCGACCAGGTTCTGCAGCAGCGTGGCGAGGCTCGCCGCATCGCCGCTGAGGTGGAAATCGGCCAGCTCGTCGACATCCAGCGTCAGCTCCTGGCCGCGGGCCAGCGCCAGGGGCGTTAGCTCGGCGAGGGTTTCACGACACAGCGGCAGCAGATCGAGGTCGGTCAGGCCCAGGCGCTGGGCACTCGGTTCCAGGCGCGCCAGGATCAGCAGCTGGGTGACCACGCGGGTGGTGCGGTCGACGCCGGCGATCAGCTGTTCGAGAGCCCGTTCGCGCTCGTCCTCGCTGGCGGCCTGCAGCGCGTTCTGGGCGTGTATGCGCAGCACCGCCAGCGGTGTGCGCAGTTCGTGGGCGGCGTCGGCGATGAAGCGCTTCTCCCGTTCGATCAGCTGATTGACCTGTTGCAACAGGCGATTGAGCGAGGCCGCCACCGGTTCCAGCTCCTGCGGCAGCGGTGCCAGCAACAGCGGCGCGAGGTTGTCCGGGTCGCGGCTCTTGAGCAACTGAGCCATGCGTGCCAGCGGGCGCAGGCCCCAGCCCACCGCCAGCCAGATCAGCAACGCCAGCAGTGGCAGGCCGACGAGGTCGGGCAACAGGCTGCGCCGGGCGATCTTGCCCACCAGCTCGCCCCGCACATCGCCGCGCTCGCTGACCAGAATCCACAGCGCGTCCTCGCGGTCGTGGAGCAGGAACAGGCGCCAGGCATGGCCGTCGAGCAGCACCTCGTGATAGCCGCCGGCCAGGTGGCTGAACGGCGACGCCGAACCCGCGGCCAGCTGCTGCAGGGCGCCGTTCGGTGCGCCGGCCGACTGCAGCACGCTGCTGCCGTCCTCGGCGTAGACCTGAAAACCCAGCTTGGTCTCGTAGTCGTGCCCCGGCACGCCCTGATCGCGGCGAGCGTTCACCGCCGCATCCAGCGCGGTTTGCAGGGCCTGACGGGCCTGCGGCTCCATCTCGCGCATCACCAGGCCCTGCACCAGCCGCGCGCTTTGCGCCAGCTGGGCGTCGAACAGTTCCTCGATCTCGTGGCGCGCGTCGCGGTAGCTGCGCCAGGAGATCAGGCTCAGCGAGACCAGCAGGGTGCCGAGCAGCAGCGCCAGGGTGCGCTGGCGGATCGAGCGCTTCAGCATTTGTCCACCAGATAGCCGACGCCGCGCACGGTGCGGATCAGCTCGGGAAAGAACTTCTTGCGCAGGTGGTGGATGTGCACCTCCAGCGCATTGCTCTCGACGTCTTCGTCCCAGCCGTAGAGCACCTGCTGGAGGCGATCGCGGGTCAGCACGCGACCGGGCTGGGCGAGCAGCTCGTGGAGCAGGACGAACTCCTTGCGCGGCAGGTTGATCGGCGTGCCCTGGTAACTGACCTGCTGGTTGACCGGGTCGAGCAGGATGCCGCGGTATTCCAGCACCGGCTCCGGTCGATTGAAGCTGCGCCGGAGCAGGGCACGCAGGCGGGCCTTGAGTTCGGCGACGTCGAACGGCTTGACCAGGTAGTCGTCGGCGCCGGCGTCCAGCCCGGCGATGCGGTCACTGGTGGCGTCGCGCGCGGTGAGCACCAGCACCGGCACCGGATTGCCGGCAGCACGCAGGCGCTTGAGCAGCTCCAGCCCGTCCAGGCGCGGCAGGCCTAGGTCGAGGATGACCAGCTCGAAGCTTTCATGGTTCAGCGCGTGCAGCGCACTGGCGCCGTCCTGCAGCCAGTCCACCGTATAGCCCTCCGGCTTGAGCGCGGTGCGGATGCCCTCGCCAAGGGCGCGATCGTCTTCCACCAGCAGAATGCGCATGTCGTTCCTGTCGTTCTCGGCCGCTGGGCGTTGCTGTGCATTCAACGCCGCCGTCTCGGTTTATTCCAGCTTTTCCTGGACCCTGGCCAGCAGCGCGCGAGCTTCCTCGCGGCGGCCGGCATCGGCCACTTCACGGCCGGGGCGATCGGGTGCGGCGAGGGCCTTCTGCAGCGCGGCCTGCGCCTCGCCATAGCGCTTCTGGCGCAGCAGAAAGTCACCGTGAAAGTAGTTGGGGTCGATGCCGTCCGGGTTCAGCGCCAGCGCCTGTTTGAACAGCGCCTCGGCCTTGTCTTCGTCGCCGAAGCCGATCGGCCAGCCGGGCACCTGGTAGTAGAGACTGGCGAGGCTGGTGTAGGCCGAACCGTCGAGTGCCGCGGGGTCGAGTTCGATGGCCTTTTCCAGTTCGGCCTTGGCCTGCTTGACCAGCCCCAGCGCGCCGAGTCCGCCCTTGGCGCCAGCCCAGGTGCTGAGCACGATGCCGTGCCAGATATGCAGTTCGGCGGCCTGCGGTTCGCCGATCACAGCGCTTTCGGCCTCCGAAGCGAGCCTGGCGAAGGCGGTTTCGCGCTGAGCCTCGGGCGTCTGGTAGTTGATCTCGGCCCAGCGCGTCTGGATCTGACGCAGCGACGACTCGCCGGCCGGGCTGAGAGCGAAGGAGGGCAGGCTGGCCAGGGCCAGCATCAGGGCGCAAAGGCCTAACAGAGGCTTCATGGGTGTTCTCCGGGAGAGGTGGGTTGCGGTGCGGGTGGCTGTTCGGCACGGGCAAAGCGCTTGATCACCGGCAATTGCTTGCGCAGCGCCTGGTCGACCAGCCGCGGCAGCACGCCGTTGAGGCGCACGAAGAGTTTTTCCGGCCAGCCGAGATAGAACTCCTCTCGCTCGGCGGTGATGGCATGGACGATCTGCCGGGCGACCTCTTGCGGATCATCCATCTCCACCTTCAGCTCGTCGTTCATCGCTACCACTTCGGCGCTGTTCATCGCCGTACGGGTGGCGCGCGGCGCGATATAGAGCACCTTGATCTGGCTGTCGGCCAGCTCGCGGCGCAGCGCCTCGGAGAAGCCGCGCAAGGCGAACTTGCTGGCGCAGTAGGCGGTGAAGCCGGGGTAGCCGATGGAGCCGAAAGTCGAGCCGAGATTGACCAGCAGCGCTCGCGGCTGCTGGCGCAGCAAGGGCAGCAGCAGGTGGGTCAACTGCAGGGTGGCGGTGACGTTGACGCCGATCAGCCGGGCGATGGCGTCCTCGTCCTGCTGTTCGAGCAGGCTGAACTGATTGACCCCGGCGGCGTTGATCACACCGTTGAGCCCGCCAAAGCGGCGCGCGGCCTCCAGCACCAGCTGTCGCCCGCTGCGCTGGGTGAGGTCTGCCGCGACCAGGCTGATCTGCCCAGGGTAACGGCGGGCCAGGCTTTCCAGCGCAATGCTGTCGCGCCCCACCAGCAGCAGCCGGGCACCGCCGGCGCAGAGCCGTTCCACCAGCAGCTGGCCGATACCGCCGCTGGCACCGGTGAGCAGGAGGCGCGCGTCAGGCAAGTGCATGGTCGTGCTCCGCCGCGGGAAGGCTGCGGAAAATGTCGCCATAGAGGCGGTAGACCACCCGCGCGGTGTGCACCACGGCGGCCTTGTCGTCCTCGTTATCGAGGCGGTTCATCAGGCGCTTGAAGAACTCGATGTGCTCCAGGTCCAGGCTGCCGTGGGAGGTCAGGTAGCTGAACGCCTTGGCCGGCAGGTCGAGCTTGTCCTGCAGCACGCCGGCGGCCTGGGTGGCCAGGGCGATGCTGGTACCTTCGAGCACGTTGACCATGCCGAAGAAGCTCGCCGGGTTGTGCCGGGCGATGCGGTCGTAGACGTAGGCGACCATCAGCTCGGTGGGCAGCGCCGGCTGGCCATGGCGCACCGCCTCGGCATCGCCGCCGCAGGCGCGGATGTCGTTGAGGATCCATTCCTGGTGGCCGATCTCTTCCTCGATGTACTCGGCGATGGACTCGCGCAGCCATTCCAGCCGCTCCGGCAGGCGCGCACCGCAGGCCATCAGCAGCGGCACCGTGTGTTTGACGTGGTGGTAGGCCTGGGTGAGGAAGGCGATGTACTGCGCGCGGCTGGCGGTGCCGGCGAGCGCCGAATGGATGATCGGCGCGGCCAACAGGTATTCGCGCTCGGCGCTGGTCTGCTGTTGCAGCTGGTCGAAGAATTCCATGGTGAACCTCGAAAGTCAGGGCTGAAGGGCGTTGATCGCCGATTGGTAATGCTTGATGAGGGCGTTGCGGCGCAGCCGGCCGTTGGCGGTGGCCAGGCCGTTGCTGGCGTTGAACGGCGCGTCGGCACGCAGCCAGCGGTGCACGCGGGCGTAGTCCGGCAGGCCGGCGTTGACCCGGTCGATTGCCGCCTGCAGCTCAGCGTCAGCCAGTCCGGGGCGGCGCGGCACCAGCACTGCGACGTTCTGCGCCAGCGCCTCGCCATGCAGCCAGGCCTGGGCGATCGGCGCCTGCTGAACCAGCTCGGCCTCCACCCATTCCGGGTTGACGTTGCGCCCGTAGGCGGTGACGAACTGGTGCTTCTTGCGCCCGTGCAAGACCAGAAAACCGTCCTCGAAATGGCCGAGGTCGCCGGTGGCCAGCCACTCGCCGACCTGCGGAGGTTCGCCGAGGTAGCCGAGCATGTGCAGGCCCCGGACCAGAACCTCGCCGTCGTCGGCCAGGCGCAGTTCGACATGTGGCAGCGCCCGGCCGACCGTGCCGATGCGCCGTGCTTCGGGCGTGTTCAGGCAGACCACCGAGGCGCATTCGGACAAGCCGTAGCCCTCGAATACCGGCAGGCCGAGGCGCTCGGCGCGGTCCAGCAGCTGCGGCGCCACGCGACCACCACCCACGGCGATGAAGCGCAGCGAAGTCGGCAGCGCTACGCCCTGTTCGGCGGCGCTGACCAGCGCCAGCAGCAGCTGCGGCAGCAGAATCAGGCTGTGCGGCCGGTTCTCGTTCAGCGTCGCGAGAAAGCGCGGCAGCTCGAAACCTGCGGCGCCGCTGAAGCCGATCTCGGCCAGCGGGCGCAAGTCGATCCGTGCCCCCGCCAGCAACGGCGCATAGAGCCCGGCGATGTTCTCCAGCAGGGTGGCCAGCGGCAGCACGCACAGGTGTTGCCGGACATCACGGGGCAGGCTGGCCTGCCACAGGCTCTCGGCCACCGCCAGCTGCGCCTCGGCATCCAGGCAGACGCCCTTGGGCTGGCCGGTGGTGCCGGAGGTGTAGGTGATCTTGCAGGTGCCGGCCGGCACCGGCGTGACTGTCTGCGGCTGGCGCAGCAGCAAGCCGGCTTCAGCCGGTCGGAAGCCGCAACGCTCGGCAAGCGCGCCTGGCGTGCCGATCAGGCAGTCGATGCCGGCGTGGTTCAGTACATGCTCCTGCTGCGCCGGGGAAAAGAAGCCCGGCAGCGGCACGCAGATCAGCCCGGCGCGCAGCAGGGCCAGATCCCAAAGCGCCCACTCCAGGCCGTTGTACAGCGCCAGGGCGACGCGCTGCACGCCGAGCTGTTGCAGCTGACTGGCGCGTGCGGCCACCTCGTGGCGCAATTCTGGGTAGCTCAGTTGGCGCGGCCCTTCGCCCAGGGCGATGCCGCTGTGCTGTTCCAGGACTGTCCAGAAGCGTTCAGCTGCAGGCTGCATGCGGCACCTCCGAGGCATCGAACAACGGTTGGTAGCCAAGTCGGGCGTAGATGCCCAGCTGCAGCAGGCGCTGGTGGCCGGGCAGGATCTCGCCGGCCATCAGCTGCGGGCGGCTGGCGTAGTAGCTGCCCCAGTCGGCCAGCTCCTCGCCCATCCGCGCCGGGTCGGCCGGGGCCAGCGCCAGTGGCTCCAGGGCCAGGCGCCGGAAGCTGTTGAGCAGGGCCGGCGTGCCGGTGAACACCACCCAGCGAAAGCCCTGGGCGACCAGCAGATCGGTCAGCGCGACGATCAGGAGCCGCGCCGAGGCGCTGCCGAAGGCCGCCAGGTTGCCGACCTCGACGATCTCCTCGCGCGGCACCGGGCGGCCGCTGCGGCGGGCAACGGCCACCTCGATGGGTTCGTCCAGGTACCGTTCGAGAAACAGCGGGCGACGCTGCGCGCTGCGCAGGCCGACCGCGCCCTGCACCTCGCCGTTGTCGCCATGCAGGCCAAGCAGGCAGGGCATGAAGTGACGCACCCGGGCGCCGTAATGCTCGGCGAAGCGCTGGCGAATGAAGTCTTCAAGGGCCACGCGCCGCGGGTCCTCGCCGGCCTGTGTCAGTTGCAGGCAGAGCGAGGGCTCGCGGCCGATGCGGGCCAGTATGTCGGTGTGATCAACCCAGGGCAGTTCCATCGGGGAACCTCGGTTAGAAGCCTGGGCCGATTGTTGGTGGGCAAACTTAAGGCAGTCTTAAGTCGCCTAAGCCGTCAGAACGCTGACATTTTCTTCACATTCGCTGGGCTATGGTCGCGGCGCTCGGGGTCGAGCCACCGGTGCTCCAGCTGCGCCAGAGGCCCATCGAACGCTGGCCGGCCGACCACCGAAGCAGCTATCGCAAGCAGAGCGAGCCGCGAAGAGGAAGGCCAGCAGATGCAGATTCATCCATACCCCGCGCCACGCCCGGCCACAGGCTCGGGCCGCCAGTACCGGCTGTTCGGCCTGCTCGCATTGCTGCTGATCGGCCTGGGCGTGAGCATCGCGTTGCACTGGAACGAGCGGCTGTATTTCCACCTGACCCATCAGTGGAACGTCAGCGCGCACGATCCGGCGCTGCGCTGGCTGCCGGGCTATCGGGTAGCCATCGACGCCCGACCGATCGAGGGCATCAGCCGCAACCTCTCGGCGATCACCTACGACAGCGATCTCGACCGCCTGCTTGGCGTGATCAATGGCGGGCCGACGGAAATCGTCGCGTTGAGCAAGCGCGGCGAGCTGCTCGAGCGCTACCCGCTGGAGGGCTTCGGCGATATCGAGGGGTTGACCTATATGGGTGGCGGCCGGGTCGCGGTGTCCGACGAGCGTGCTCAGCTGATCAGCATCTTCCAGCTGCCGACGCTGGCGCGCAGCATCAATGTGTCCGAGGCCAGGTTCTTCTCCCTGGGCATCGGCCTCAACGGCAACAAGGGCTTCGAGGGGGTGACGTACGATGCCGTGGGCGACCGCCTGTTCATCGTCAAGGAGCGCGACCCGCGCCAGCTCTACGAGGTCCGGGGCGTCGCCGCCAGCCTCGACGGCCAGCTGCAACTGGCCGTTCACGATCGCAGCGACTGGATCGCCAGTCAGGTGTTCGCCACCGACCTCTCCGACATCCACTTCGATGCCGAGACCGGCCACCTGATTCTGCTCAGCGACGAGTCGCGGCTGGTGATGGAGCTCGGCGCCGACGGCCGCATGCTCAGCTACCGCAGCCTCAATGGCCTGTTCAGCGATCTCGGCCGCTCGGCACCGCAGCCTGAAGGCGTGACCCTGGACAATGACGGCACGCTGTACGTGGTTAGCGAGCCGAACCTGTTCTACAGCTTCCGCCGCGAGGAGGGTCAACCGGAATACCACGAGCCAGAGGAGCAGCAGGACGAGATAACGAAGCTGAGCATGACGGAGAAAAGGCATCGTATGATCCACGGCTGAGGACGAACGCGGCGCAGTCTGCGTTGACGTCCCTGAGCCCTTCGTCAAGAAGCCATGAAAAGATCGTCATAGCCGCGAACCGATATGCGCATCCTGGTCATTGAAGACAACCGTGACATCCTGGCCAACGTGCTCGACTACCTCGAGCTCAAGGGCTACCTGGTGGACTGTGCGCAGGACGGGCTGAGTGGCCTGCACCTGGCCGCGACCCAGGAATACGACCTCATCGTGCTGGACATCATGCTGCCTGGCATCGATGGCTATCAGGTGTGCAAGCGCCTGCGCGAAGACGCACGGCGCGACACGCCGATCATCATGCTCACCGCGCGCGACGCCCTGCCGGATCGCATCAAGGGATTGGAAGCCGGCGCCGACGACTATCTGATCAAGCCCTTCGCGCTGTCCGAACTGGTCGCCCGTATCGAGGCGGTGTTGCGTCGCAGCCAGGGTTCGCGGCGTCGCCAGCTGCAGGTCGGTGACCTGGTCTATGACCTCGATACCCTGGCCGTCAGCCGCGGCGGCGTGCCGATACGGCTCAACCCCATCGGCCACAAGCTGCTGGCCATCCTCATGCAGCGCAGCCCGGCGGTGGTGCGCCGCGAGGCGCTGGAGGAGGCGCTGTGGGGCGACAACGTACCGGACAGCGACAGCCTGCGCAGCCACATCCACCAGCTGCGCCAGGCACTGGACAAGCCCTTCGACCGGCCGCTGCTGCACACCGTGCACGGTGTGGGTTTCCGTCTGGCGGAGGACGGCGATGCTCACTAAGCAACCCTTCGCCCGCCGCATCGTCATCGCCTTCACGCTGATGACCCTGGTGGTCAGCGGCGTGTTCTCGCTGGGGATCGTCGCGGTAGTCTACTTCGTCGAGTCACAGCTGGTGACCGAGGAGCTGAGTCGCGAGCTGGATATCGTGCTGCACGAGGACCTGCCCAGCGGACGTCCACCGCGCCTCGACGCCCAGACACGCTTCTTCAGCACCGCGCTGCCGGACTATCCGCTGCCCGAAGGCTTCGCCACGCTGCCCGAGGGCTTCACCGAGGTGGTCCGCGGCGACGAGGCCTACTACGTCTACGTACGCGATCTGGACGGCGAGCGCTACGTGCTGATGGAAGACCAGAACGAGTTCGAGGAGCGCGAGAACGCCCTGTTCAAGACAGTGCTCGCCGGCTTCCTGCTGAGCGTGCTGGGCGCCTGGCTGCTCGGCCGGCTGATGGCGCACAAGGTGATGGCCCCGGTCAGCCGGCTGGCCAATCAGGTACGCCACCGCGACCAGCTGCATCCGCTGGCACCGCCGCTGGCGCTGCAGTATGTGGATGACGAGGTGGGCCATCTGGCGGCTGCGTTCGACAGCACCCTCGGCCAGCTGCGCCAGACGCTGGAGCGCGAGCGGCTGTTCACCGCCGACGTCAGCCACGAGCTGCGCACGCCGCTGATGGTGGTGCTCGGCGCCTGCGAGCTGCTGCTCGCCGGCGACCTGCCCGAGCGCTCGCGGCGCCAGGCCGAGCGCATCCAGCGCGCGGCCGAGGAGATGCAGGCGCTGGTCGACACCTTCCTGTTGCTGGCGCGGGCCAGGCCCGATCAGCAGGAGGTCTTCGGTGGCAGCGCCGGCCTGGCTGACGTGGCCCGCGAGCAGAGCGAGCGCTGGGGGCCACCGATGCGGGAAAAGGGACTGGCGTTCGAGGTGGTGCGCGAAGGCGATGACCAGCAGACCTACAACCACACGCTGCTCGGCACGGTGATGTCCAACCTGCTGCGCAACGCCTTGCACTACACCGAGCACGGGCAGGTGCGACTGGTGCTCGAGCACGGCGGCTTCCGCGTCGAAGATACCGGCGTGGGGATTCCGGTAGATCAGCAGGAGCGCATGTTCCAGCCCTTCGTGCGGGGTGCCGAGGGGCGCGGCGAAGGGCTCGGCCTGGGGCTGTCGCTGGTGCGGCGAATCTGTGCGCACCAGGGCTGGACGGTCGAAGTGCATGGCCGCGAACCCTGCGGCAGCTGCTTTGCCGTCCGCCTGGCGTCTTGACGTTTTTTTCACATCTCTTTGACAACCCGTTGATGTCCGACCGGTTAGTTTGGCGCTCCGTCTTCCCCCGGAGTGCCCGACATGCCGACATCGAGCCCCATCGAACTTGAGTTCTCGCGCAAGTACGACCGCCAGCACGCCTACGAATACCTGCACAAGCACCAGGACGGCCTCGCCCGGCGGCTGTCGCACTGGCGTGACGAGCAGATGGCGCGACGCGCGCTGAAAATCGCCGGCGAGCCCGATCTGGTCCTCGATCTGCCCTGTGGGGCCGGGCGCTTCTGGCCCCTTTTGGCCGAGCACCCGAGCCGGATGATCTTCGCCGCGGACAATTCCGCCGACATGCTGGCCATCGCCGAGGCCGCGCAGCCGCTGGAGGTGGTCAAGCGGGTGGAGACCTTCCAGACCTCGGCCTTCGCCATCGACATGGGCGACAACGCGGTGGACAGCATCTTCTGCATGCGCCTGCTGCATCACATCGCCGACCCGGCGCATCGCCTGGCGATGCTGCGCGAATTCCACCGCGTCACGCGCGACACGCTGATCGTCTCGCTGTGGGTGGATGGCAACTACAAGGCCTGGAAGCGCAGGCGCCTGGAGCGTCGGCGGCCGGCCAAGGACAACCAGAACCGCTTCGTGGTCGCCCGTTCGGTGATCGAGGCGGAGTTCGCCGAGGCCGGTTTCGACATCCTCGACCGCAGCGATTTCCTCCCGGGCTACGCCATGTGGCGGGTCTACGTACTGCGCAAGCGGGGCTGAGCATGAGCCGAGCCTTCGTACTGCCGGCCCGCGAGGCGCGGACCAGTACCTTTCAGCGCTGGTGGGACATGCGTGGCGAGTGGGTCGAGGAGCCCAACCGGCGACGCGCCGGCGAAAGCGGCGTGCAGCGGATTCGCCCGCGCGATCTGCAGCAGCCGCTGCTCTACTGCAAGCGCCAGATCGGCCATCTGTACCGCTCGCCGCTGCATCCGTTCGGCCGGCCCACGGTGCTGCGCGAGTGCCACGCGCTGCAGGCCCTGCGTGATCTCGGGGTGCGCGTGCCGGAGCTGATCTACTGCGGTACGCGGCAGCAGGCAGGGCAGTGGCAGGCCCTGCTGGTAACGGCCGAACTGCAGGGCTTCGTCAGCCTGGAGGACTGGTACGGCGAGGGCATGCCGGGCTACTACGGCAGCGTCGTGCAGGTACGCATGCTGGATGCGGTCGGCCGCACCCTCGGGCGTCTCCACCACGCGCGTTGGCAGCATGGTTGCTGTTACCCCAAGCACATTTTCCTCAGGGTCCATGGCCAAGACGATGGAGCGCAGGTCGAGGTGGCCCTGCTCGATCTGGAAAAGAGCCGGCGTCGGCTGCGCCGTCACGCCGCCGCCCGGCATGACCTGCGCCAGCTCAGGCGTCATTGCACGGCCATGAGCGAACCGGACTGGCAACGGCTGCTGACCGCCCATGCCGGCTATCGCGAGGTGCGCTGCGATGTCGCCTGAATGCTCATCCGAAAGCGGCAGCACAGTGGCCGATGGCGCGGCGCTCAAGGGGCGCAGCGGCCTGATGCGGCTGTGGCTCGCCGGGGGCTATTCCCTGGCCGGCCTGCGGGCCGCCTACCGCGGCGAAGCGGCGTTCCGCCAGGTGGTGCTGCTCTGCCTGCTGCTGATACCGCTGGCGTTTCTGCTCGAGGTCAGTCGGGTCGAGCGCGCCGTGCTGATCGCCGTGGTGCTGTTGGCGCCCATCGTCGAGCTGCTCAATTCGGCCATCGAGGCCACCGTCGACCGCATTTCGCTGGAGCTGCACCCGCTGTCCAAGCGCGCCAAGGACATGGGCAGCGCGGCGCAGCTGCTGACCATGCTGCTGATCGCGCTGATCTGGGCGGTGATCCTCCTCTGAATTTCTTCCATTTACCCAGGACTTTCCCATGACCGACGCAACCGCCCGCGCGCAGGCTGTCCAGCCCGGACTACGCCACCACCTGCTGTTCATGGCTGGCAGTGCGCTCGCACTGCTGACACTGTTGGCCCTGCTGCGCCTGGCACTGCTGCTGTTCAACCGCGAGCTGCTTGGTGATGCCTCGCTGGCCACCCTGCTCGAAGGCTTCGGCAACGGCCTGCGTTTCGACCTGCGCGTGCTGGTCTATATCTTCGTGCCGCTGTCGTTGGCGGTGCTTAGCCCACGCGCAATGGCCGCGCGCAGGCTGCAGCGAGTCTGGCTTACCGCCTGTGCCAGTCTGGCGATCCTGCTCGGCGTGATCGAGCTGAACTTCTATCAGGAGTTTCATCAGCGGCTGAATGCGCTGGTCTTCCAATACCTCGGCGAGGACCCGGCCACGGTGTTGAGCATGCTCTGGCACGGCTTTCCGGTGGTCACGTTGTTGAGCGTCTGGGGCGGGCTGACGCTGGTCTGGGCGCTGCTGCTCCGCTGGCTCGACGGTCGCTGCCGGCCGCGCGGCGTCAGCCAGATGCGCCGCTCGCCAACTCGTCCGCCGCTGGCCTGGCACTGGCGTGGCGCCACGCTGCTGGTGCTGGTCCTGATCAGCGTGGTCGCCGCTCGCGGCACCCTGCGCCAGGGGCCGCCGCTGCGCTGGGGCGACGCCTTCACCACCGATTCGGTGTTCATCAACCAGCTCGGCCTGAACCCGGCGCTGACGCTCTACGAGGCGGCGAAGAACCGCTATTCCGATCATCGCGACAATGCCTGGAAGGCTGTGCTGCCTGAGGACGAGGCCCTGGCGGTGACCCGCGAGCTGCTGTTGACCGGCAACGACCAGCTGGCCGACCCGGAGCTGGCCGCCGTGCGCCGCGACTACCGGGCGCCAGGGGCCGGTCGCCTGCCGGTGCGCAACGTGGTGGTGATCCTGATGGAGAGTTTCGCCGGGCGCTATGTCGGCGCGCTGGGCAGCCGCGACGGCATCACACCCAACTTCGACCGCCTGGCCGCTGAGGGCCTGCTGTTCGAGCGCTTCTTCGCCAACGGCACCCACACCCACCAGGGCATGTTCGCCAGCATGGCGTGCTTTCCCAATCTGCCGGGCTTCGAGTACCTGATGCAGTCACCGGAAGGCGGCAACCGCTTCTCCGGGCTGCCGCAGCTGCTCAGTGCGCGGGCGTTCAATGATGTCTATGTCTACAACGGCGATTTCGCCTGGGACAACCAGCTGGGCTTCTTCGGCAACCAGGGCATGACCCGCTTCGTCGGGCGCAACGACTATATCGACCCGGTGGTGGCCGATCCGACCTGGGGCGTCTCCGATCAGGACATGTTCGACCGCGCGGTGCAGGAGCTCGGCGCCCTGGCACCGGGCGAACCCTTCTATGCATTGCTGCAGACGCTGTCCAACCACACACCCTATGCGCTGCCGGACCCGCTGCCGGTGCCGGCGGTCAGCGGCCATGGCTCGCAGGATGCGCACCTGACCGCCATGCGCTACTCCGACTGGGCGCTGGGCCGCTTCTTCGAGCAGGCCAAGCGCCAACCCTGGTACAAGGACACCCTGTTCGTGGTGGTTGGCGACCATGGCTTCGGCGCGCCGGAGCAGCTCACCGAGATGGACCTGTTCCGCTTCCATGTGCCGCTGCTGCTGATGGCCCCCGGCGTCACCGAACAGTTCGGCAGCCGTCGCGAAGTGGTCGGCACCCAGGTCGACGTGGTGCCGACCATCATGGGCCGCCTCGGTGGCGAGGTGCGCCATCAGTGCTGGGGCCGTGACCTGCTGGCACTGGACGAGCGCGATCCCGGCTTCGGCATCATCAAGCCCTCGGGCAGCGACCAGACCGTGGCGATGATCCGCGGCGATCGGATTCTGGTGCAGCCCAGGGATCTCGAACCGCGACTGTACCGCTATAGCCTGGGTGCCAATGCCGCGGCCGAGCGCATCGAGGATGCCGCCAGCACAGCGCCGTTGCTACGCCAGCTGCAGGCCTACCTGCAGATCGCTACCGCAAGCCTGCTGGCCAATACCGCGGGCGACCGCGAGCGGAAGGAGACGGCAACCGGAGAAACGCTGGCGCGCGCTGCCGCCGACGGTGAACCACCGATTGCGCCGAAGGGCCAGCGCGGCCCCCGCGAGGGCTGAGGGCTCAAGTGCGCCGAGCGCTCGCCCGCGCGGCCAGGCCGCGCCCGCGAAGCGCCGAGCAGCAAGTGGTGTGCCGGGTCTGGCGAGTGCGCTGCTGCCTCAGCGGCGAACCAGCAGCACCCCGGCTTCCATGTGGTGGGTGTAGGGGAACTGGTCGAACAGCGCGCAGCGCTCGATGCGATGGGTATCGGCGAGCTGGGCGATGTTCTGCGCCAGGGTCTCCGGATTGCAGGAGATGTAGAGAATGCGCTCGAAGCGACGGGTCAGTTCGCAGGTGTCCGGGTCCATGCCGGCGCGTGGCGGGTCGACGAAGACGCTGCCGAAGCTGTAGCTCTTCAGGTCGATCCCGGCCAGGCGGCGGAACGGGCGCACCTCGTTCAGCGCCTGGGTCAGTTCTTCGGCGGAGAGGCGCACCAGCTCGATGTTGTCGATGCCGTTGTCTTCGATGTTGGCCAGCGCAGCGTTGACCGAGGTCTTGCTGATCTCGGTGGCCAGTACGCGGCGCACGCGGGTGGCCAGCGGCAGGGTGAAGTTGCCGTTGCCGCAGTACAGCTCCAGCAGGTCGTCATCGCGTTCGCCGAGCGCCTCGTACGCCCAGTTCAGCATCTTCTGGCAGACCTCGCCGTTGGGCTGGGTGAAGGCGCCTTCCGGCTGGCGGTAGCGGAAGCTGCGGCCGGCGACCGTCAGCTGTTCTTCCACGTAATCGCGCCCGATGACGATGCGCTTGCCCTTGGAGCGGCCGACCAGGCTGACGCCGAGGTCTGCGGCGAGCTGCTCGGCTTCGGCCTGCCAGGCCTCGTCCAATGGGCGGTGGTAGGCGAGGGTGACCAGCGCATCGCCGCTCAGGGTGGTGAGAAATTCCACCTGGAACAGTTTGAAGCTGAGCACTTCCGAGGCCTGCCAGGCGGCCTTCAGTTGCGGCATCAGCTCGTTGATGCGGCGGCTGGCGATGGGGAAGTCGTCGATCAGGATCGCCTTGTGCTTGTCGCCCTGCTCGAACATCGCGTAATGGCGCTGGCCGTCTTCGCGCCACAGGCGGAACTCGGCACGCAGGCGGTAATGCTCGCGCGGCGAATCGAAGACTTCCGCTGCCGGTGCATCGAACGGTGCCAGCAGCTCCTCCAGCCGGGCGGCTTTCTCGGCGAGTTGGGCGTCGTATTGGGCGGGGTCGAGCTGGGGCAGCGGCATGGCAGGGCTTCGTGCAGAGGTTTCAGGAGCTTCGCGGCCAAGCCCACTTCCGGGCGGACAGTGGGGGAGCGGCCGCGAACGTGTACGGTCTGATCAGCCGGTAAACCAGCCCAGCTTGACCACGAACAGTGCCGAGAGCACCCACATCGCCGGGCTCAGCTCGCGCCAGCGGCCGGCCAGCAGCTTGATGGCGGTCCAGGCGATGAAGCCGAAGGCGATGCCGTTGGCGATGGAGAAGGTCAGCGGCATGGCCAGCGCGGCGATGGCCACCGGCGCGGCGACGGTGAGGTCGTCCCAGTCGATGCCGGCCAGGCTGCTCATCATCAGCACGGCGACGAACAGCAGCGCCGGGGCGGTGGCATAGGCCGGCACGGCGCCGGCCAGCGGGGCGAAGAACAGGCTGAGCAGGAACAGCAGGGCGACCACGCAGGCGGTCAGGCCGGTGCGGCCACCGGCAGCGGTACCGGCGGCGGATTCGATGTAGCTGGTGGTGGTCGAGGTACCCAGCGCCGCGCCGGCCATGGTGGCGGTGCTGTCGGCGAGCAGGGCGCGGCCCAGGCGCGGCATCTTGCCGTCTTTGTCCAGCAGCTCGGCTTTCTGCGCCACGCCGATCAGGGTGCCGGACGTGTCGAACAGGTCGACGAAGAGGAAGGCGAAGATCACGCTGATCAGGCCGATATCCAGCGCGCCCATGATGTCCAGCTGCATGAAGGTCGGCGCCAGCGACGGCGGCATCGACACCACGCCGTTGAGCTGCGACAGGCCGAGCAGGATCGACAGGCCGGTGACTACCAGGATGCCGATCATCACCGCACCGGTGACCTTGCGGTAGGCCAGCGCGGCGATCAGAAAGAAGCCCAGGCACGCCAGCAGCGGGCCGCCGGCGCTGAGGTCGCCGAGGCCGACCAGGGTGGCCGGGTTGTCCACCACGATGCCGGCGTTCTTCAGGGCGATGATCGCCAGAAACAGGCCGATACCGGCGGCAATGCCGGCGCGCAGGGCCAGCGGAATGCTGTGGATGATCCATTCACGGATCTTGAAGATCGACAGCCCGAAGAAGATCAGGCCGGAGAGGAACACCGCACCCAGCGCGGTCTGCCAGGTGTAACCCATGGTCAGCACCACGGTGTAGGTGAAGAAGGCGTTCAGGCCCATGCCAGGTGCCAGCGCGATCGGGTAGTTGGCGACCAGACCCATGATCGCCGAGCCGATGGCTGCCGCCAGGCAGGTGGCGACGAACACCGCGCCGTGGTCCATGCCGGTCTCGGCGAGGATGCTCGGGTTGACGAAGAGGATGTAGGCCATCGTCAAGAAGGTGGTGATGCCGGCCAGGATCTCGGTGCGCAGCGTGGTGTTGTGCGCCTTGAGTTGAAACAGCTTTTCCAGCATGGTCGATCCTCTTGTGCCGGTTAAGTGTGGGGCCGTCGCCTCTGGCGGGCGGCTGGCCTGTCGTCGCAAAAGCCGGGCATCTTACACCGGCCGGCAGCGCGGTTGAATTTCCATTGAGCAGGTGAACGCCATGAGCAAACGTGTCCTGATTCCGATCGCCGACGGTTCCGAAGACCTGGAGGCCGTCACCCTGATCGACGTGCTGCGCCGTGCCGAGTTCGACGTGGTGGTGGCCAGCGCCGAGGAACGGCGCATGCTGACCTGTGCGCGCGGCACCCGGATCACTGCCGACACCATGCTGCTCGACGTGCTGGCGCAGGACTTCGACCTCATTGTGCTGCCCGGCGGCATGCCCGGCGCGAAGACCCTCGGCGAGCTGGAGCCACTGGCCGAGCGCGTACGCCAGCAGGCCCGCGCCGGACTGGACTACGCGGCGATCTGCGCCGCGCCGGCGGTGGCGCTGCACCCCTACGGCGTGCTCAAGGGCCGCCAGGTGACCTGCTACCCAGGCATGAGCGACAACCTCACCGGCACGCATTTCCTCGACCAGCCGGTGGTGGTGGACGGCAACTGCATCACCAGCCAGGGCCCGGCGACCGCCCTGGAATTCGCCCTGACCCTGGTGGAGCGCCTGGCCGGACGGGGCAAGCGGCGCGAGGTGGCCGACGCCATGCTGGTGCCGGCGACGAACTAACCACGCAGCCCATCGGTCACTGCTTGCATGCCGGCCAGCCGGTGCAAACGGTGAATTCGAGGAGAACGATGGACAGTGTCGATCTGGCAGTGCTGCGGCGTGCCCGCGACTGGTTGCGTGACGGTCACGCGGTGGTGCTCTACACGGTGATCGAAACCTGGGGCAGCGCGCCGCGCCCGGTGGGCTCGCTGCTGGCGCTGCGCGGCGACGGCCGCGTCGAGGGCTCGGTGTCCGGTGGCTGCGTCGAGGACGATCTGCTCGCCCGGGTCATGGCCGATGAGTCACCGTCGACCTGCCAGCTGATCACTTATGGCGTGAGCAAGGAGGAATCCGCGCGTTTCGGCCTGCCCTGCGGTGGCACCCTGCGCCTGCTGCAGGAGCCATTGCGCGATGCCGGCTGGATCGACGAGCTGCTGTCGCGCTGTGCCGCACACGAGCGGCTGCTGCGCCGGCTGGACATGGCCAGCGGCGCGGTCGTCCTGCAGCCCGCCGGGCGTGAGGCTGTGCTGCAGTTCGACGGGCATACCCTGCGCGCCCCATTTGGCCCCGCCTGGCGCCTGCTGATGATCGGCGCCGGGCAGCTGTCGCGCTATGTCGCCGACCTGGCTCACGGCCTCGGCTTCGAGGTGCTGATCTGTGACCCACGCGAAGGCTATGCCCACGACTGGAATCCGGCCGCCGTGCGCTTCGTGCCCGGCATGCCGGACGACGCCGTGCTGGCCATCGAGCCGGATGCGCACACCGCCATCGTCGCGCTGACCCACGACCCGCGGCTGGACGACATGGCGCTGCTCACCGCGCTGCAGTCCGAAGCCTTCTACGTCGGCGCCCTGGGCTCGCGGGTCAATAGCGAGAAGCGCAAGGCGCGCCTGCTCTCGCTGGGTCTTGGCGAGCGCCAGGTGCAGCGCCTGCACGGCCCCATCGGGCTGCCCATCGGCAGCCGCACGCCGGCGGAAATTGCCCTGTCGCTGATGGCCGAGGTGGTGGCGCTGAAGAATGGCGCCCTGGCGCCGAGCCTGTCGGCGCAGCAGCGCTGTGCCTGAGCGCAGGGTGCCTGGTGCCGGTGTCTGCGCCATCGTGCTCGCCGCCGGGCAGGGCAGCCGTTACCGCGCGGCCGGTGGTGCGGATAAGCTGCTGGCGCCGAGCCTCAGCGATGCGCCGGCGCCGCCGGTGCTCGCCGCCACGCTGGCGAACCTGCGCGGCGTCGCCGAGCGGCTGCTGGTGGTGACCCGCGCCGACAATGGTCCGCTGCACGACTGGCTTCGCGCCCATGCCGGGGACTGCGAGCGGCTGCTGGTGGAGACCCGTGGCCTCGGTCATAGCCTGGCCCAGGCGGTCGCCCATGCACCGGCGGCGCGCGGCTGGCTGGTGGCGCTGGGCGACATGCCCTATGTGCAGCCAGCGACCCTGCGGGCCATCGTCGCGGCGATCGACCACGACAATCTGGTGGTGCCTGTCCATCAGGGGCGGCCCGGCCATCCGCGCGGGATTGGTGGCGCCCATCGCGAACGGTTGCTGCAGCTCGATGGCGATCGCGGTGCCCAGGCGCTGTTCGCCCGGCATGCCGTGCAGCAGCTGGAGGTGGACGACCCCGGCGTGTTGCAGGACATCGACCACCCGGACGATCGCCGGCGGTGCTGATCCGATAAGCCTGCACGGAGATGCTCCGGTCCCCGCTCAGGGAGCTGAACGATTTCGGCGCCACGCCAGTCGTACCCCAAGACGCACGGACAGCGCACACCAATGCCCAAACCGTGAGGCTGCCATGAGCGAACATTCTTCAGCTGCAGGCCAGACCTGCACCATCAGCCTGGAGCTGAACGGCGAACGCCGTGAGCTCCAGGTGCAACCCTGGACCACCTTGCTCGACCTGCTGCGCGACCAGCTCGGCCTGACCGGCACCAAGAAAGGCTGCGATCACGGCCAGTGTGGCGCCTGCACGGTGCTGCTCGACGGGCGGCGCATCAACAGTTGCCTGACCCTGGCGGTGATGCACGACGGCGCGCGTCTGACCACCATCGAGGGCCTGGCCAGCACCGAGGCGCTGCACCCGCTGCAGGCCGCCTTCGTCAAGCACGATGCCTTCCAGTGCGGTTATTGCACGCCGGGGCAGATCTGCTCGGCGGCCGGGCTCGCGGCCGAGCACCGCGCCAGCAGCCGCGACGAGATCCGCGAACACATGAGCGGCAATCTCTGCCGTTGCGGCGCCTATCCGAACATCCTCGCCGCCATTGAGGAGGCACTGCCGGTGCTACGTGGCCAGGAGGGTGCGCAATGACGCCGTTCAGCTACCAGCGCCCCGAACGTATCGACCAGGCCATCGCCCTGCACGGGCCGGACAGCCGCTATATCGCCGGTGGCACCAACCTGCTCGACCTGATGAAGGAAAACGTGCTGCATCCGGGCCAGCTCATCGACATCAACGGCCTGCCGCTGCGCGAGGTCGAGCAGACCGCCGAAGGCGGCCTGCGCATCGGTGCGCTGGTGAGCAACGCCGACCTGGCCTGGCACCCGCAGATCGAGCAGCGCTACCCGCTGCTGAGCAAGGCCATTCTTGCCGGCGCATCGCCGCAGCTGCGCAACATGGCCAGCACCGGCGGTAATCTGCTGCAGCGCACCCGCTGCTACTACTTCTATGACACCGCCACCCCGTGCAACAAGCGCGAGCCGGGGTCCGGCTGCGGCGCACGCGACGGGCGCACCCGCATCCACGCCATCCTCGGTGCCAGCGAGGCGTGCGTCGCCGTGCATCCCTCGGACATGTGCGTCGCGCTGGCTGCGCTGGACGCGCGGGTGCACATCGAAGGGCCACATGGCCAGCGGCGCGTCGACCTGGTGGACTTTCACCGCCTGCCCGGCGACCAGCCGCAGCTGGACAACGTGCTCACCGAAGGCGAGCTGATCACCGCCGTCGAACTGCCGGTGGAGGGCTTCGCCAGCCACTGCGCCTACCTCAAGGTGCGTGACCGCGCGTCCTACGCTTTCGCGCTGGTCTCCGTTGCCGCCGCGCTGGAGGTCGATGGCGACGTCATCCGTCGCGCACGCATCGCCCTGGGCGGCGTGGCCCACAAACCCTGGCGCCTGGAGGAAGCCGAAGACCTGCTCAGTGGTCAGCGCGCCGAGCCGGCGAAGTTCGCCGCGGCGGCCGATCGCCTGCTGCAAGGTGCGCAACCGCTTGCCGACAATGCCTTCAAGATCGACCTGGCCCATCGCGCCATCGTGCGCGCGCTCACCGAAGCCGCCGGAGGAACCGTCCGATGAACAGCGCCAACTCTCCACTCGGCAAGCCGCTGGACCGCGTCGACGGCCCGCTCAAGGTCACCGGCAAGGCCTGCTATGCCGCCGAAGCCGAGGTGCCAGGGCTGCTCTACGGCGCGGTGGTCTCGAGCCGCATCGCCCGTGGCCGAGTCACGCGCATCGATGCCGCCGCGGCCGAGGCATTGCCCGGCGTGCGCCTGGTGCTGACCCATCAGAACCGACCGCCGGTGGCCAGCTACGACAAGCCCTACGAGGACGACGATGCCGCCGAAGGCTCGCCGTTCCGCCCGCTGTACAACGACCGAGTGCTCTACAGCGGCCAGCCTCTGGCGCTGGTGGTGGCCGAGACCCAGGCCCTGGCGCGCCATGCGGCGAGCCTGGTGCGAGTCGAATACGAAGTCGAGGCACACCAGACCGATCTGCAGGCCGTGCTCGATCAGGCCCACGATGCGCCTGCCGAGCTCCCCGAGCCGCGTGGTGATTTCGACTCGGCGTTCGCGGCGGCGGCAAATCGCATCGACCGTGAGTACGAGACCCCGGTGGAACACCACAACCCCATGGAGCCGCATGCTTCCATCGTCCAGTACCAGCCGGGCGGGGAGCTGCTGATCCACGACAAGACCCAGGGCGTGCAGAACTGCCAGCGCTACCTGGAGCAGGTGTTCGACATGGAGGGCAAGATCCGCGTGCTGTCGCCCTTCGTCGGCGGTGCCTTCGGCTCCGGCCTGCGCCCGCAGTACCAGCTGCCGCTGGCGGTAATGGCCGCGCTCAAGCTCAAGGCCGCGGTGCGCGTCGAGCTGACTCGCCAGCAGATGTTCACCTTCGGCTATCGCCCACGCACCGTCCAGCAGCTCAAGCTGGCGGCCGATGGTGACGGGCGGTTGCAGGCCATCGAGCACAGGGCCATCGGCCAGACCTCGCGCTTCGAGGACTTCACCGAACACGAGGTGGAGTGGTCCGGCATGCTCTACGCCTGCGACAACGTGCGCCTCGGCTACCGTCTGGCACCGCTGGACGTCTATACCCCGCTGGACATGCGCGCCCCGGGAGCGACCATCGGCGTCTATGCGCTGGAGTGCGCGATGGACGAGCTGGCGTATGAAGTCGGTATCGATCCGCTGGAGCTGCGCTTGCGCAACTACACCGAGACCAACGGCAACGAGGGCAAGCGCTATTCCAGCAAGGAGCTGCGTGCCTGCTACCAGCAGGGTGCCGAGCGTTTCGGCTGGTCGCGGCGCCCGGCGCAGCCACGCAGTCTGCGCGACGGCCATCATCTGGTCGGCATGGGCATGGCCACCGGTGTCTGGGAGGCGATGCAGATGCCGGCCTCTGCTCGCGCCTGTCTCGACGCGGACGGAAGGCTGCTGGTAACTAGCGCCACCGCCGACATCGGCACCGGCACCTATACCGCGATGACCCAGATCGCCGCCGACGCGATGGGCCTGCCGATGAGCGAGGTGGAATTCCGTCTCGGCGACTCCAGCCTGCCGCAGGCGCCGCTGGAAGGCGGTTCGGCCACCGTGTCCTCGGTCGGTAGTGCGGTGCAGCGCGCCTGCGCCGGCCTGCGGCAGAAGCTGCTGGACGCCGTGCAGCAGTCGCCGGCCTCGCCGTTCACCGGGGCGAGTCTGGACGCGGTGGAGTTCGTCGATGGGCAGCTGCGGCTGAAAACCGGCGAACATGCCGTGGCGCTGCGCGACATCGTCCAGGTCAGCGGCGCGCTGGACGCCGAAGCCAGCGTCAAGCCCGACGAGAAGCGCGACGCCTGGTCAACCGCGACCCATTCGGCGGTGTTCGTCGAAGTGCGCGTCGACGAGGACCTTGGCACCATCAAGGTCAGTCGCGTGGTCAGCGCGATTGCCGCGGGCCGCATCGTCAACCCGAAAACCGCCGGCAACCAGATCGTCGGCGGCGTGGTATGGGGCATCGGCCAGGCGCTGCACGAGGAGACGCTGATCGACCACCGACTCGGCCGCTACATGAACCACAACCTCGCCGAGTACCACATCCCGGTGAACGCGGACATTCCAGAGGTCGAGGTGATCTTCGTCGAGGAACACGACGAGGTGGTCAACGAGCTCGGGTCGAAGGGAGTAGGGGAGATCGGTATCGTCGGCGTGGCGGCGGCGGTGGCCAATGCGGTCTACAACGCGACCGGCAGGCGGGTAAGGGACCTGCCGATTACCCTGGATAAACTGCTGTAGTCGCCGGCGCGCTGGGTGGGCTTCGGCCCGCCGTTGCGGCTGCGGAAGATGGAGCCGCTGATCGTGCCCACGCAGCGGCGTGGTGGACCGCGCCGTTTTGACGCTACGCGGTCGGAGGGGGTTGAGTCCGAGTTGCCTGTGGATTTTCGGTTGTGATCCTTTCTTCGCTTTTTCTGGCGCGCGTGGGCATGCGACTTCACGCGCCCCGGCATCAAACCTTCAATACCCGCCTCAGCAGGAACTGCCTCACCGGCACCACCGCTCGTTCCTGCGCCAGCACGCACACCACGATGCACAATCCCAGATACAGCGGATAGAAGGCCGGCGTCAGCGCCAGTTCCCCTGCCTGAGCCACGCAATCGGCCCAGTTCTCGAGGCATTCGGCCGACACCGCCCCGAGCAGCTTCTCCGAGCGCGAGAAGAGGATGAACACCGGCACATGCAGCACGAACAGCGGCAACGAGGCCGCGCCCAGGCGCTGTGACCAGCCGACCACTGCGGCACTGCGTGGCGTGGCGATCAGCGCGCAGAGCCAGACCAGCGCCAGTTGCGCCGGAAGCAGCAGGCCGTTGTGCAACAGGAAATACCAGTAGCGTTCGCCCTTGAGCAGCCACACTGTGGCCAGAAAGCTCGCCAGCACGAAGGCCCCCAGTGCCAGCCGTGCTGCGATGCCGAGTTGCCCGCCGGCCGCTCGCCATTCGCGGAACAGCCCGCAGAGCAGAATGCCGGCGAGAAATTCAGGCAGCCGCAGCAGCGGCATGCGGTGCAGCATGCCGGTGACGGGAATGCCGTAGGCATCCTGCTGGATCGCCCACAGCGGCGGCAGCAGGTAGAGCGCGGCGATTGCCAGTAGCCACCAGCCCTTGTGGCGCAGGCGCATCAGGCGCGGTGCCAGCAGCGGGAAGCACAGGTAGAAGAAGAACAGCGTGGAGATCGACCACAGCGGCGGGTTGAACGTCAGGTACAGCGGATTCCAGGCATGCAGCATCAGCAGCTGCAGAATGAAGTTGAACGCCAGCTCGCGGTTGTTCATGAAGTACTCGAGGGCGTCGCGGGCCTCGCCGCTGAGCTCCTCGTTGGTGTCGTAGACCACATAGCGCAGGCTCGCCTTGGCGTCGTCCGGCGGAATGCCTAGCTTGGCGATGATGGTCAGCACGATGGCCGTCAGCAGCAGCGAGAACAGGTGCAGCGGGTAGAGGTTGGCCAGGCGTTTGCCGAGGAAATGCCGCGCCGGCTCGCGCAGTTCGCCCTGCCGACAATAGACGTGCGCCAGCAGAAAGCCGGAGAGGACGAAGAAACTGCTGGTGGCGAAGAAGCCGACGCCGGCCAGCTCCGAGAGCCAGGTCGGCTCGTCCTCGACGTAGGCGTGCACGGTATGGAACAGCACGACATAGATGGCCAGCAGAAAGCGCAGCCACTCCAGTCCGATGAAATGTTCGGTGCGCGCCACTGCTCCACTCCTGCGTCGGTTGATAGTCATCGGACTCGCATCGACGCCAGCGGTTGCGCTGCACCGGTAATCGGGACCCGGCGCACGGCCGCCAGTGCCGGTGGTCGGATAGGTGGGAAATGCACCATTCGATCCGGAGGCCCATGTTGTTGCCCGCCCAGCTTCGTTCACCGTTCGCCGCTCTGTGTCTGCTGCTGATCACGCTGTCGCTCGCCCAGCGCGCCGTGGCGCAGGACAGCATCGAATGGAGCGGCCCGTTCCTGGCGCGCCTGGCGCAGGTGGACAGGCAGACACCGGGGCAACTGGGCGTCTACGTCAAGGACATGCAGACCGGCATCTCGGTCTCCTACCATGGCGAAGACGCCTGGTACCTGGCCTCGACGGTCAAGGTGCCGATTGCCATCGCGGTGATGCGCCGTGTCGAGCAGGACGAGTTGACGCTGGACAGCCCGGTGACCCTGCTCGCCAGCGACTATGTCGACGGTGCCGGCCCGACCAACAGCCATGCGCCGGGCAAGGCGCTGAGCGTGCGCTATCTGCTGGACCAGATGCTGATCCACAGCGACAACACCGCCAGCGACATGCTGATCAGGCTGGTCGGCATCGACCAGGTCAATGCGGTCACCCGCGAGCTGGTGCCCGAGGGTTTCGGGCCGATTACCACCCTGGCCGATGTGCGACGGCTGATCTATGGCGAACTGCATCCGGCGGCGCGCACCCTGTCCGGTAAGGATTTTCTCGCCCTCAAGCGGCAGCCGAACAACGCCGGCCGCCTGGCCTTGCTGCCGCGGCTGATCGGCGTGGAGCGCAGCGCGCTGGTGCCCATCAGCCTCGGCGAGGCCTACGAGCGTTACTACGCTACGCCGTTCAACTCCGGCACGCTGAAGGCCTATGGCGATCTGCTCTCGGCACTCGATGCCGGCACCGCGCTGGGGCCGGCAAGCACCGAGTACCTGCTGAGCGTGATGCGCCGGGTCGAGACCGGCGGGCGGCGAATCAAGGCTGGCCTGCCGTCCGGCACCGGGTTCGCGCACAAGACCGGCACCCAGCGCGCGCGCATCTGCGATGCCGGGCTGGTGGACCAGCCAGGCGCGGCGGACTCGACGTCCCAGCGCCTGATCATTGTCGCCTGCGTGCGCGGGGTGGCCTCCACCACCCAGGCCGAGCGGGCATTGCGTGGCACCGGCGAGGCCGTCGCCGCAGCGGGGTTGATTCGAAGATGAGCAGATTGATCGCGTTGGGCGCACTGCTGTTGCCACTGGCCGGCCTGACGGCCTGCACCGAACAGGCCGAGGCGACCTGGAAGGATGGGCTGGAGCAGGAGCTGCGCCGCGTCGACGAGGCGTCGCCAGGCAAGCTCGGCGTGTACATCAAGCATCTGGGCGAGGACGCCGAGCTGCGCTACGACGCCGAGCGCTTCTGGTACCTGGGCTCGGCAGTGAAGGTGCCGATCGCGCTGGCCGTGCTGCAGGGCGTCGACGATGACGAGTTTCGCCTCGATCAGCGGCTGACGCTGGAGGCGGAGGACAAGGTGGACGGCTCCGGCGATCTGGTCTGGCAGGACAACGGCGTCGATTACTCGCTGCGCGATCTGCTCAAGGAAATGCTCATCGAAAGCGACAACACGGCCGCCAACATGCTGATCCGCCTGGTCGGCGAGGATGCGCTCAACCAGCGCACCCGCAAGAGCATGGGCGGTGACTTCGAGGCCATCACCAGCTTTACCCAGGTGCGGCGCGACGTATACGGCGAGGTACATCCCGATGCCGCCCAGCTGGACAACATGCAGCTGGTGGAGCTGGCCTCAGCGCCGTTCAGCAAGCCGCGTTATGAGGCGCTGGCGCGGGTACTCAATCTGCAGCAGGACGAGTTGAAGGCGGCGAGCATGGAGCAGGCCTACGAGCGCTACTACGCCCGCCAGCTCAATTCCAGCAGCCTGGTGGCCTACGGCGCGATGCTGGAAAAACTGGTGCGCGGGGAGTTGCTGTCGGCCGAGAGCCGCGATCTGCTGTACGGCTTCATGAAGCTCGATTCCTACGACAACTACCGGCTCGAGGCCGGGCTGCCGGAGGACGTGCCCTTCATCCAGAAGACCGGCACGCAGCTGGAACGCGCCTGCCATGTGGGCGTGATCGAGCCGCAGGACGAGCGCCGTGCGATCGTCGTGGTGGCCTGCGCCGAAGGCCTGGACGAAGGCAAGGAAGCCGGCAGCCTGTTCGAACAGGTCGGCCAGGCGATCAGCAAGGCGTTGCTGAGCGAGGCGCCGCCGAACTGAGCCGCGCCTGCAGCAAGGCAAGCCCGGCAGTTGGTCATTCGTTGGCGTTGCCGGTCGGCAGCAAACCTCGTTCGGCGAATACCGTCTTGACGGTGTGCATACCATTGAGTGCCGCCGGGAAGCCCGCATAAACCGCCATCTGAATGACCACTTCGACGATCTGCTCCGGCGTGCAGCCGACATTCAGCGCGCCGTGAACGTGCACCGCCAGCTGCGGTTGGCAGTGGCCGAGCGCGGTGAGCGCCGCCACGGTCGCCAGCTCGCGCTGGGGGAGGTCCAGGCCGGGGCGCTGATAGATGTCGCCGAAGGGAAACTCGATCACGTAGCGGGCCAGGTCCGGTGCGATGGCTTGCAGGCTGTCGATGACCTTGCGCCCGGCTTCGCCGTCAATTTCTTCGAGCTTGGCCAGGCCGTTTGTGTAGCGGGTCGATGCAGACATGGAGCGTTCCTCTTGATGGGCAAGGGTCTGTTCCCGTTTCGTACCCGGCCCTGCGGGTTGCGCGGCAAATGGCGCCATGCGGCGTTGCGGGACTTGGCAAGGGAACCCCATTACCTGCGTCCCGCGCCTGCGGAACGCCGCCCGGCCATGGCGCCATTTGGTGCAGCAACGTGGCTTGCGACGAAACGGGAACAGACCCTAGAGAAAGCCTGCGGGTTGGAGTCAGCTCCAGGTCAAGCGGAAGTTTGCTGGCGATACAGGGCGATCTTCGCGCGCAACGCGTCGAGATGGTCATGGTCGCGCTGGATGCGTTCCTGCAGCCGGGCCGCATGTTCTTCGAGCAGCGCCTGGCGCGCCGCCAGCGTGGTAGCGCCGCATTCGCGCAGTTCGGCATAGCGGATGATGTCGTCCAGCGCCATTCCGGTGTCTTTCAGGCGCAGGATGAAGCCGATCCACTCCAGGTCGCGTGGGCCATAGACGCGAAAGCCGCTGGCATCCCGAGCGACCTGTCGCAGCAGGCCGATCTTCTCGTAATAGCGCAGCGTGTCGGCGGACAGCCCGGTACGCGCGGCGAACTGCCGGATGCTCAGGCGGACCGGCACCTCGTTCATGCCTTGATCGACCGCAGAACGACGAATTTCGGCGTGGCGGCGACCTGCTCGGCATTGCCGAACAGACGCTTGAGCTTGAGGTGATAGCCGAGGTGGCGATTGCCGACGATCCACAGCTCGCCGCCCTTGGTCAGTGCCGCCTTGGCCTGGGTGAACATGCGCCAGGCGAGGAAATCGCCGACCACCTGCTGCTGGTGGAACGGCGGATTGCACAGCACCAGATCCAGCGAGCCGGGCGACTGTTCGGCCAGGCCGTCGCCGGCGCGGATATCGGCCGGGCGCTCGCCGAGGATCGCCTGCCAGTTCTCGCGCGCCGACTGCACCGCCATGTAGCTCTCGTCCACCAGGGTCAGCTCCGCCTGCGGGTTACCCAGCGCGTAGACGATGCCGAGCACGCCGTTGCCGCAGCCGAGGTCGGCGACACGTAGCGCGCCGAGCGCCTTGGGCAGATGCGGCAGAAAGGCGCGCGTGCCGATGTCCAGCCCTTCGCGACAGAACAGGTTGGCGTGGTTTAGCAGTTCCAGTTTTGGCTGGTCGAGCTGATAACGGGTCGGGTAGGGCGACCGCGGTACCGGTTTCGCGCTTGGCGTGGCGCTGAGCAGGCGGGCCTTCTTTACCGCCAGCGAAGCCTGCACCGGGCCGATGTACTGCTCCAGCAGATCGCCGGCGGCACGCGGCAGGTGCTTGATCATCGCCGCCGCGATCACCTGCGCGCCGGGCGCCAGCTGGCCGTGCAGACGGATCAGCTGTTCTTCCAGCAGGGCAAGGGTCTTCGGTACGCGAATCAGCACCCGGTCGAACGGGCCCTCGGCGACCTCGCTGGCGGGAACGAAACGCACGCGTTCGGCCGGCAGGTCGTTGCGTGCCAGGTTTTTCTGCAGGGCCAGATGGGCCAGATGCGAATCGCCGCTGCTGGCCACTTCGACATGCGCGGCCAGCGCGCAGGCCAGCGCACCGAAGCTGTCATTGAGAATCAGCACCCGCGTGGCGGCCGGCAGACGCTGTTCATGCAGCGTGGCGAGCAGGTATTCGTCGGCGGCGTCGAAGGCCTGCAACGGCTCGTTGGGCTGCTCCGGCTGGCGGATCAGGTCGAGGCTGGCGTACGGGGTGTCGAGAATAGGCATGAGAACTGGCGGTGTTTGTGGGCGTCGGAAAGGAGTATCAAGAGTTCACGGGGCGCCACGTAAGTGTCCACTGATGCTCGGAGGGAGCGAAGTATGACCGCCAGCGAAGAGAAGTTCACCCGCCAGCGCCTGCTCGAGGTGCAGACGCTGACGCCCAACCTGTTCACCCTGCGCACCAGCCGCGACCCCGGCTTTCGTTTCACTGCCGGGCAGTTCGCCCGCCTCGGCGTGCGCAAGCCCAGCGGCTGTATTGTCTGGCGTGCCTATTCCATGGTGTCGGCGCCGCACGACGAGTTTCTCGATTTCTTCTCCATCGTGGTGCCGGACGGTGAATTCACCAGTGAGCTGAGCCGGCTCGAGGCGGGTGACGAGTTGCTGGTGGACAAGCAGGCCTTCGGCTTCCTGACGCTGGATCGCTTTCCCGATGGTCGGGACCTCTGGCTGCTGGCCACCGGCACCGGGATTGCCCCGTTTCTGTCGATCCTGCAGGATTTCGAGGCCTGGCAGCGCTTCGAGCGCATCATTCTCGTCTACAGCGTGCGCGAAGCCCGCGAACTGGCCTATCAGCAGCTGATCGCCGAACTGCCTCAGCGCGACTACCTGGAAGGTCTGGGCGCGAAGCTGCTGTATCTGCCGGTAGTCACGCGCGAACAGGTGCCGGGCGCGCTGCATGGACGCATCACCACGCTGATCGAGAACGGCGAACTGGAGCGCGCCGCCGATCTGCAGCTGACGCCTGAGCATTCGCGGATCATGCTCTGCGGCAACCCGCAGATGATCGAGGACACCCGTGCGGTACTGAAAGCTCGTGATCTGAACCTGGCGATGACCCGCAGGCCCGGTCAGGTGGCAGTGGAGAACTACTGGTAGTCGATTGCCGCGGGAAGCCCCAGCAAAGCAAAAGCCCCCGCCGGACGATCCGACGGGGGCTTTGTCTTTCTGGCCAAGGCTTGCCGGTCGGCGCAGCCGTTACACGACGCCCTGGGCCAGCATGGCGTCGGCGACCTTGACGAAGCCGGCGATGTTGGCGCCCTTGACGTAGTTGATCCGGCCGTTTTCCTCGCCGTGGGCGACGCAGGCGTGGTGGATCGACTGCATGATGCCGTGCAGCTTGGTGTCCACCTCACCAGCGGTCCAGTGCAGGCGCATGGCGTTCTGGCTCATCTCCAGGCCGCTACAGGCCACACCACCGGCGTTGGAGGCCTTGCCCGGGGCGTAGAGGATGCCGGCCTCGAGGAACAGGTCCACGGCTTCCAGGGTCGACGGCATGTTGGCGCCCTCGGCCACGCAGATGCAGCCGTTCTTCAGCAGCGCGCGGGCGTCTTCGCCGTCCAGCTCGTTCTGCGTGGCGCAGGGCAGGGCGATGTCGCACGGCAGGCTCCAGGGACGTTGGTCGGCCATGTAGGTCACGCCGAACTGCGTGCCCATCTCTTCCAGACGACCGCGACGGACGTTCTTCAGATCCATCAGATAGGCCCACTGCTCGTCGGTCATGCCGTCCGGGAAATGCAGCGTGCCGCCGGAGTCCGACAGCGAGACGACGCGGCCGCCCAGCTCCATGACTTTCTGCGCGGCGTACTGCGCGACGTTGCCGGAACCGGAAATCGCCACGCGCTTGCCATCGAAGCTACTGTGGGTGCTCTTGAGCATTTCCTCGGCGAAATACACGCAGCCGTAGCCGGTGGCTTCCGGGCGGATCAGGCTGCCGCCGTAGGGCAGGCCCTTGCCGGTCAGTACCCCGGTGAACTCGTTGGACAGGCGCTTGTACTGGCCGAACAGGAAACCGATCTCGCGGCCGCCGACGCCGATGTCACCGGCCGGCACGTCGGGGTCGGCGCCGATGTGGCGGTACAGCTCGCTCATGAAGGACTGGCAGAAGCGCATCACCTCGTTGTCGCTCTTGCCCTTCGGGTCGAAGTCCGAACCGCCCTTGCCGCCGCCCATGGGCAGCGTGGTGAGGGAGTTCTTGAAGACCTGCTCGAAGGCGAGGAACTTGAGTATGCCGAGGTTAACCGACGGGTGGAAGCGCAGGCCGCCCTTGTAGGGGCCGATGGCGCTGTTCATCTCGATGCGGAAGCCGCGGTTGACCTGGACGTGGCCCTGGTCGTCGACCCACGGCACGCGGAAGATGATGGCGCGCTCCGGCTCCACCATGCGTTCGATGATGCCGGCCTGCATGTAGTGCGGGTGGGCTTCGAGGAATGGCCAGAGGCTGCGAACCACTTCTTCCACCGCCTGGTGGAATTCGGGTTGGTGGGGGTCGCGTTGCTTCAGTCGGGCGAGAAAGGCATCAACGGTTTCGATCATCAGTAGGCCCTCGGCGACCGCTTGTTGGCAGTCATTGATAATTTTTTTGGCGGGCGACTGTAACAAACCTGATTTGCACCGCGGAAGTGCGATGTGGCTAGAGGGTGCCTTTATGTGGTGCGCGGCGTGCGGCCGGCGGATGGTGATGCTTTGCGCGTATCGCTTGTCTGGTGCACCTTTCAAGGGAAGTCGAAAAGGATTTCCCCGTCGCTGTCCTGCTTTGCGCCGAAATGTCGCATCGAATGCATCGTTTTTGTGCAGGTGGCGGGCGAAGCGGTCAGTCCGCCAGCTCGCACCGGTTGCGACCGCTGCGCTTGGCCCGCAGCAGGGCGAGATCGGCACGGTTGATGGTGTTCGAATAGGTTTCCTCGGGGCGCAGTTCGGCGATGCCCATGCTGGCGGTGACCCCGAGCAGATCCTCGTTCACCCGTACGCCCAGTGCCGCGATGCTGGCGCCCAGGCGGCCCAGGACGGTCTGCGCCATCTGTGCGGTGCACTCTGGCATCAGGATCAGGAACTCCTCGCCGCCCCAACGGCCGCACAGGTCCTGCTCGCGGATTTCCGACTCCATCACCCGTACCACCTCGATCAGCACCCGGTCGCCGACATCGTGGCCGTAGTCATCGTTGATGATCTTGAAGCGGTCGATGTCGAGCATGACCAGCGCCAGCGGGCGTCCGTAGCGCTTGGCCCGCTCGCTTTCCTCGCGCAGGCGTTCGGTGAGCAGGCGGCGGTTGGCGATGCCGGTCAGCGAGTCCAGCATCGAGGCTTCGCGTAGCGAGGCGTTGAGATCCTGCATCATCGCCTGGTAGCGATCGGAGATGCGCGCAACCTTCTCCAGCTGGCGCAGCTGCTTGTCGAAGCGCGCCGCCAGGCTCAGTTCACGCTCGCGGGCAATGCTCTGGTAGCCGTCGGAGACGCGGGCGATTCGCTCGATGCGCCCGAGCAGATCGTGGTGGGCGCTCCACAGCTGGCTCAGGGCTTCCTTGAGTGGATGCCCTTCGAACTGTGGATCGGCGAGAAGGCTGGCTACTTCTTGCTCTAACGGTGATGGCCCGCGCATATCGACCTTCTGTCAGTCGTGACTCAGGATGGAGAACGGAAAGGTGCAGTCCTCCTTGAACTCTTCGGCCAGCTCGACCACGCGCTCGTTGCGGACGTCGTAGTACCAGTTGACCGCCACCTGGCGGCCATCCTGGAACGCGGCCTCGAGCAGGTCGAAGATGTCCATCATCGCCTTGATGCTGCTGGTATTGAGGTACAGCAGGCGCAGTTCGAGGCCGAGCGGGTGGCTGGCCTGGCCCAGGAAGCGTTCGATCCACTCGTAGACCTGATGGAACAGTTCGTAGGAATTTTCCGGATAGGAATCGCCCTGCATCGAGACGATGCCTTTTTCCCAGTCGGACTGGATAGCGGGAGTGGACTGGCTGCCGGGGATGGAAAAGTCGTTCATGGGGATGCTCTTGGGATTCAGATGACGGCGCTCAGGCTGATGAAGGAAAGCTCGCCGGAGACCGGCTGCAGCGAAGCCTTGAGCGGTTCGCTGGACTTGCGGGCGATATCGATCAGGCCCAGCCCTGCGCCGGTGGCCACGTGTTCGTCGCGTGGCTTGCGCAGTTGCTCCTTGTACAGAGCCTTCAGTTCGGCTTTGTCTTTCTTCGCCAGTTCCGCGACAGCGTTGAGCAATACCTGACCGTCGGCGGTTTCGATGAGATTGCCTGCCGAGACGACATAGCGGCCCTGGTCATCACGGGAAACCACCACGGTGGCGCCGGCCTGCTGATCGGACCAGTTCTTCTCGCGGGTGTAGTGGCGGATGTTCTGCGTCATTTCGATGTACACGGCGAACACGTCCATCGCCGAGGATGGATGTGCCTGCTCTTCGGCCATGTAGTTGCGCAGCGCGTTGCCGATTTCTTCGATCAGGCTGCGTGAGATGGGGCCGTTGAAGCACAGCATGATCTGTTGCTGGTTGTAGCATTCGCGCATCGCGAACATATCAATGGGGGCCATGGCCAACTCCCTGTCTCAATCGAAACGGAAACATAACATCGTGATGTCGTCGCGCTGCGGAAATTCTCCCTGGTAGCGCGCCAGTGCGAGGCTGAAGGCTTCGCCCTGTTCAGCCAGTGGACGCCTTGCATGCTCACGGATCATGCTGGCGAAGCGGCTATTGCCGAAGCCGTAGCCCTGGTCGCCGCCGGCCTGGTCGAGGAATCCGTCGGTGGTCATGTAGAAGGTCCGGCCTGACCGCAGGTCGATACTGGTGTTGTGGTACTCGCCGACGCGCTTGTCGCCGATCGCCCGGCGTGCCGCCTTGACCTCGTGAACGTCCTCGCCGTCACAGTAGTACAGCGCAATCTTCGCGCCGGAATAATGCACCTTGCGCCGCTTGAGATCGACATAGGCCAGGCCGATGTCCATGTTGGTGGCCAGCGCGTGGGCATCATCCTCTTCCTTGAGCATGCTGCGCACGATGGCGTCGGTACGCGCCAGCGCTGCGGCCGGATCGGCCAGGCCGGTGCTGCCGAGTGCCTGATCGATCGCGGCATGGGCCAGCATGGTCATCAGGGCGCCGGGTACGCCATGGCCGGCGCAGTCGACCACGCCGAACAGACAGCCGTGGTCGTCGGCGCGATAGACATAGAAGTCGCCACCGACGACATCGCGCGGCCGCCACAGCACCGCATGGCGATCGCCCATGGCGCTGACCAGCTGCCGGTTCGGCAGGATCGAGCGCTGGATGAGGCTGGCGTAATCGATGGAGTCGTCGATCTTCTTGTGTGCCGCGGCCATGTCCCGGTTGGCCTGTTCCAGGTCGCGGGTGCGCTCGCGTACGCGGTTCTCCAGCTCGCTGGTGTGGCTGCGCACCTTCTGTGCCATGGCGCCGAAGGCTGCACTGAGCTCGCCGATCTCATCCTGGCGATGCAGCGGCAGCGGCGCGTCGTACTGCCCGGCCGCCAGCGCCTGGGCGCTGCGGCGTAGCTGGCGCAGCGGCTTGAGCACGCGCTTCTCCACCAGCCAGGCGCCACCGCCGATCAGCAGCAGGAACAGCACGAGGAACAGTCCGATGGCCGGCAGCAGCGGACGCACCTCGACCACCTGCGCGGTGCTCAGGTCGACGGCGCTGGCGACGAACCACTGCAGTTCCGGAATCCAGCTCAGCGCCAGCAACCGCGGGGCGCCATCCAGCGTGACCCGAACGGTCGCCACGCTGCCGGGACTGTCGCGGCTTTCGGCCATGGCCTGGCGTACCGCCGACGCTGCGCTGAGGTCGTCGAGCAGGCCGAGGATATTGGTGGACAGCGAGCGCCCCCGTGCCGTCTCGGCATTCAGCGTGACGAGGTTCTGGTTGGGGTGGACCAGGATGGAGCCGAAGGCGTCGAGCACCATCGACTCGACACCGACCTTGTTGGACTCGATGAAGTCGTCGAGGAAAGCCTGCAGACCGATGCCCGAGCCGACCAGCCCGAGGCGCCGATCGCCATCTCGTACCTGCGCGTTGAACCAGACCTTGAGTTCGCCGGTGACCACCGAACGATCGACGTTGAGTGCGTAGGGTGCATTGGCCTGGAGCGTCTGGAAGAACCACTCGTCGCGGGGATTTTCCGGGCTCATTTCATAGCGCGGCGTCTCGCTGGGCGCCTGGTCGGGCCCGTTGGAATAGTAGCTGTTGCTGCGTGCCGACGCGGCAAAGTAGGCGTGATCGCCCAGCGCTTGCTGGTAACCGGCAGCTTCCTTGAAAAAGGTCTCGCGCTTGGTCGGATTGCGCTCGTCGTTGAGCCAGGCGAGGGTCAACTGCGACGCGGCGAGGCGCTGGGCGAGTGCGAGCTCGCGAGACACCGGCGCGAACAGGCGTTCGCGGTTGAGTTGCACCACGTTGCGTGCATAGGCTTCGCCGAAGCGGTTCTGCACGCCGAGCAGCGCCTCGCGGCCGATGAAGCCTGCGAACACGAAGGCCAGCAGGCAGGTAAGCAACAAGGCCAGCAGTGATTTGCCGCGCAATCCCAGGGCTGCCATGCGAAATTTCTTCCTGTCACGAAGTCGTGGCGCGGTAGACGATTGCCGGCCGTGGATCAGAGTGGGCGGCAATTATCCGGCATAAGGCGTTTTGCTACTAGTCGATTGTCGTGTTTCTGACGCAGGAACGGAGCCGATTGGCTCCGTTCCTGTGTGCATGCCGACTTACTGCGCCAGTTTCTTGTACTTGACGCGGTGGGGCTGGGACGCGGCATCGCCGAGGCGCTTCTTGCGATCGGCCTCGTACTCGGTGTAGTTGCCCTCGAAGAACACCACACTGCCATCGTCCTCGTAGGAGAGGATATGAGTGGCAACCCGATCGAGGAACCAGCGGTCGTGGGAGATCACGATGGCGGCGCCGGGGAAGTCCAGCAGTGCCTCTTCCAGCGAGCGCAGGGTTTCCACGTCGAGGTCGTTGGACGGTTCGTCGAGCAGCAGCACGTTGGCACCCTGCTTGAGGGTCAGCGCCAGGTGCAGGCGGCCGCGCTCACCACCGGACAGATCCTTGACGAACTTCTGCTGGTCGCCGCCCTTGAAGTTGAAGCGGCCGACGTAGCCGCGCGACGGCACCTCGTAGTTGCCGATCTTGATCATGTCGAGTCCGTCGGACACCGCTTCCCACACGGTCTTGCTGCCGTCCAGGTCGTCGCGGCTCTGATCCACGCAGGCCAGCTGCACGGTATCGCCGATCTCGATGCTGCCCGAATCCGGGGTTTCCTTGCCCATGATCATCCGGAACAGGGTCGACTTACCGGCGCCGTTACCACCGATCACGCCGACGATGGCGCCCTTGGGCATGCTGAAGCTCAAGTCGTCGATCAGCACGCGGTCGCCGTAGCCCTTGGTCACGTTCTTGAACTCGATGACCTTGTCGCCCAGGCGCGGGCCGGCCGGGATGTAGATTTCGTTGGTCTCGGCGCGCTTCTGGAATTCCTGCGACTGCATCTCCTCGAAGCGCTGCAGGCGGGCCTTGGACTTGGCCTGGCGGGCCTTGGCGCCCTTGCGCACCCACTCCAGCTCTTCCTTCATGGCTTTTTCATGGGCCGACTGCTGCTTGGACTCCTGGGCCAGACGCTCGGACTTGGCTTCCAGCCAGCCGGAGTAGTTGCCCTCGTACGGGATGCCGGCGCCGCGGTCGAGCTCGAGGATCCAGCCGGCGACGTTGTCGAGGAAGTAGCGGTCGTGGGTGATGGCCACCACGGTGCCCGGGAAGTCCTGGAGGAACCGCTCCAGCCAGGCGACCGAGTCGGCGTCCAGGTGGTTGGTCGGTTCGTCCAGCAGCAGCATGTCGGGAGCCGACAGCAGCAGACGACACAGCGCCACGCGACGCTTCTCGCCGCCGGACAGGTGCTCGACCTTGGCGTCCCACGGCGGCAGGCGCAGGGCGTCGGCGGCGACTTCCAGCTGGCGCTCCAGGTTGTGACCGTCGGACGCCTGCAGGATGGCCTCCAGCTTGGCCTGCTCGGCAGCCAGGGCATCGAAATCGGCGTCCGGCTCGGCGTAGGCGGCGTACACCTGATCCAGGCGCGCCTGGGCGTCCTTGATCTGGCTGACGGCTTCTTCCACCACGTCGCGAACGGTCTTGCTCGGGTCGAGCTGCGGCTCCTGTGGCAGGTAGCCGACATTGATCCCCGGCATGGCGCGGGCTTCGCCGTCGAACTCGGTGTCGACGCCGGCCATGATGCGCAGCAGGGTGGACTTGCCGGCGCCGTTCAGGCCGAGCACGCCGATCTTGGCGCCGGGGAAGAACGACAGGGAAATGTTCTTGAGGATCTCACGCTTCGGCGGAACGACCTTGCTCAGCCGGTGCATGGTGTAGACGTATTGAGCCATGGAAACAGATGCCCGTGACAGTGGTGATGGATGCCGCCCCGGAGCCCGCGAGGGCCAGGAAAAAGGGAGGCATGTAAAGGGCGCAAAGCTACCCGAATGCACCGGTCAGGGCAAACCGCCGCAGCGCCGCGGCGGCGGCTCCGGGGCGCCTGCTGCTCATCTTGTACATGACTATCGCTCATACCCGCCGCCGGCCGGATGAGGTAGAATCCGCGCCTCTCTTTTTATACCGCCAGCTGATCTCAGAGGACTGCCATGTTCAGCCGTGATTTGACCCTCGCCCGTTTCGACGCCGATCTCTTCGCTGCCATGCAGCAGGAAGCCAAGCGTCAGGAAGACCACATCGAGCTGATCGCCTCGGAGAACTACACCAGCCCGGCGGTGATGGAAGCCCAGGGTTCGGTGCTGACCAACAAGTACGCCGAAGGCTACCCGGGCAAGCGCTACTACGGCGGCTGCGAGTACGTCGACGTGGTCGAGCAGCTGGCCATCGATCGCGCCAAGCAGCTGTTCGGCGCCGACTACGCCAACGTCCAGCCGCACTCCGGCTCCCAGGCCAACGCCGCGGTCTACCTGGCCCTGCTCAGTGCGGGCGACACCATCCTCGGCATGAGCCTGGCCCACGGTGGTCACCTGACCCACGGTGCCAGCGTGTCCTCCTCCGGCAAGCTGTACAACGCCGTGCAGTACGGCATCAACGATCAAGGCCTGATCGACTACGACGAGGTCGAGCGCCTGGCCGTCGAGCACAAGCCGAAGATGATCGTCGCCGGTTTCTCGGCCTATTCCCAGAAGCTGGACTTTGCCCGCTTCCGCGAGATCGCCGACAAGGTCGGTGCCTATCTCTTCGTCGACATGGCTCACGTGGCCGGTCTGGTCGCCGCCGGCGTCTACCCGAACCCGGTGCCCTTCGCCGACGTGGTCACCACCACCACCCACAAGACCCTGCGCGGCCCGCGCGGCGGCCTGATCCTGGCCAAGAAGAACGAGGAGATCGAGAAGAAGCTCAACTCCGCAGTCTTCCCGGGCGCCCAGGGCGGCCCGCTGGAGCACGTGATCGCGGCCAAGGCGGTGTGCTTCAAGGAAGCCCTGCAGCCCGAGTTCAAGGCTTACCAGCAGCAGGTAGTGAAAAACGCCCAGGCCATGGCCGAAGTATTCATCCAGCGCGGTTTCGACGTGGTTTCCGGCGGCACCCAGAACCACCTGTTCCTGCTCTCGCTGATCAAGCAGGACATCACTGGCAAGGACGCGGACGCCGCCCTGGGTCGCGCCCACATCACCGTGAACAAGAACAGCGTGCCGAACGATCCGCGTTCGCCGTTCGTCACTTCCGGTCTGCGTATCGGTACGCCGGCCGTCACCACCCGCGGTTTCGGCGAGACCGAGTGCCGCGAGCTGGCCGGCTGGATCTGCGACATCCTCGATAACATGGGCGACGAGTCGGTGATCGACGCGGTCCGCGGCAAGGTCGAGGCGGTCTGCGCCAAGTTCCCGGTGTACGGCAACTAAGCGCGTCCAGACGCAAACGGAAAGCCCGCGCAAGCGGGCTTTCTGCTTTCTGGCGCCGGCAATTGCTGATGGCTTGATCCCGGTCGTCGCTGCGGGCTTGTGCCGCGCTAGACTCTGCTTACCACTCATCGGAGTTCTGGCATGTTCAAAAACGCCACTGGCGTGATCCTCCCGCCACCGCTTATCTACCTGTTGTTCCTGGCTGCCGCCTGGTTGCTCGACGCGATGCTGCCCATCGCGCTGCCGCAGACGCTCTGGACGCGCTACATCGGTTGGGGATTGATCGATGCCGGCGTGCTGTTGATGCTCTGGGCCGGGTTGTTGATGCTCTGGCGCAAGACCACGGTCAATCCCTACGGCAAGCCCTCGAAATTGCTGGAGGAGGGGCCGTTCCGCTTTTCGCGCAATCCCATCTACCTGGCCGACAGCCTGATCTACAGCGGCATCGCCTTGCTCTGGGGGTCGCTGTGGCCATGGCTGCTGCTGCCCCTGGTGATCCTGACCATGCAGCGCGGGGTGATCGTGCACGAAGAGCGATTGCTGGGGCAGCTGTTCGGCGAGGACTATCGGGCCTACTGCACGCGCGTCCGCCGCTGGTTGTGACGACGACTTCAGCTGGCGCTGTCCTATAGTGAACCCAGACCTAGCGGAGTAATGCCATGAGTGATTCGTCCAGTGAGCGCCGGCGCTTTCAGCGCATCGAGTTCGACGCTGCCACCGAGCTGGTTCAGGGCGAGCGCCGCTGGCCGGTCGAACTGCATGACCTGTCGCTCAAAGGTCTGCTGGTCCGCCGGCCGGCGGGCTGGAGCGCCGACGCCGGGCAGCCGTTCGAGGCGCGGGTTCGGCTGTCCGACGATGCCGAGGTGCGCATGGAGGTGACGATGAGCCACGAGGAGGGCGAGCTGATCGGTTTCGCCTGCCAGCACATCGACCTCGACTCCATTGCCCACCTGCGCCGTCTGGTGGAGCTCAATCTCGGCGACGAAGCGCTGCTGGAGCGCGAGCTGGCCGCGCTCGGCGAGGCCTGACGGCTATTCGAAGAGCGCGTCGAGCGCCTGTTCCAGGCGCGTCACCGCGATGATCTGCAGGCCCGCCGGCGCCTCTTTCGGCGCGTTGCCCTTGGGCACGATGGCGCGCTTGAAGCCATGCTTGGCGGCCTCCTTCAGCCGCTCCTGACCGCTCGGTACCGGGCGGATCTCTCCGGACAGTCCCACTTCGCCGAACACCAGGAGGTCGGTATCCAGCGGTCGGTTGCGCAGGCTGGAGATCACCGCAGCCATCAGCGCCAGATCCGCCGCGGTTTCCAGCACTTTCACGCCGCCTACCACGTTGATGAACACGTCCTGGTCATAGGTCGGGATGCTGCCATGGCGATGCAGCACGGCCAGCAGCATGGCCAGGCGGTTCTGGTCCAGGCCCAGGGTGACGCGCCGCGGGTTGGCCAGGTGGCTGGTATCGACCAACGCCTGCACTTCCACCAGCATCGGCCGGGTGCCTTCCCAGGTGGCCATCACCACGCTACCGGGCACCGCCTCCTGAGCACGGGTGAGAAAGATCGCCGAGGGGTTGGTGACCTCCTTGAGGCCCTTGTCGGTCATGCCGAATACGCCCAGCTCGTTGACCGCGCCGAAGCGGTTCTTCACCGCCCGCAGCAGGCGCAGACGGCCATCGGACTCGCCCTCGAAATAGAGCACCGTGTCGACCATATGCTCGAGCACGCGCGGCCCGGCCAGGGCGCCTTCCTTGGTGACGTGGCCGACGAGGAAGATCGCCGTGCCGCTCTGCTTGGCAAAGCGCACCAGCAGCGCCGCGCTCTCGCGGACCTGGGCCACGCCGCCAGGTGCCGACTGCAGCTGCTCGGTGAAGATGGTCTGGATCGAGTCGATGACCATGACCTTGGGCTTCTCGGCGCGGGCGGTGGCGATGATCGATTCGATGCAGGTCTCGGTCATCACCTTGAGCCGGTCCTGCGGCAGGTCCAGGCGGCGGGCGCGCATGGCGACCTGTTGCTGCGATTCCTCGCCGGTGACATACAGCGCCGGGAAGCGCTGAGCGATGGCGCAGAGCGTCTGCAGGAGGATCGTGGACTTGCCGATGCCCGGGTCGCCGCCGATAAGCACCACCGAGCCGTCCACCAGGCCACCGCCGAGCACGCGGTCCAGCTCGCCGGAGGCGGTGGAGAAGCGCGGCACTTCCTCGACGCTGACTTCGGCCAGGGTCTTGATGTTGGCCTGGTCACCGGCCCAGCCGGCGCGTCCCGAGGCGGCTGGGGTGGCCTCGACGACCGTTTCCACCAGCGTATTCCACGCGCCGCAATCACCGCACTGGCCGGCCCACTTGGGGAAGGTCGAGCCGCATTCGGTGCAGCCATACATGCGCTTGGCCTTGGCCATGGGAAACTCCGGGTCGGAAAAGGGGTGTCGCATGATAACGGCTGACTTGATTGGCATCAGCCACAAGCGGAAGCGGAGCAGCCAGACTGTAAACAAATCGAGCAGGAGTGCGTGCCATGCGACATCTGTTGTTTCTGCATCTGCTGGGTGCGACCGTCTGGGTTGGCGGCCATCTGGTGCTATTGCTGGGCGTGCTGCCCAGGGCCATGCGCCAGCGCAATCCGCAGCCGGTACGCCAGTTCGAGCAGCTTTACGAACGCATCGGCATTCCGGCGCTGCTGATTCAGATCATCACCGGCTTCTGGCTGGCGAGCCTCTGGCTACCCCACGGGCAGTGGTTCGACACCACACCGATCGCTCGGCTGGTGCAGGCCAAGCTGGTGCTGCTCGGCTTGACCGCACTGCTCGGCGCCCATGCGCGGCTGGCGTTGATTCCGAAGCTGGACGGGCAGCGCCTGCCGCAACTGGGCCTGCACATCTTGCTGATCACGCTGACCGCGGTGGCGTTCGTCTGGGTCGGCTCGGGCTTTCGTTTCGGCGGCCTGTTCTAGCCGAAGGTGAAAATAGAAAGCCCGCCGAATGGCGGGCTTTTTCCGTTTCGCTGGAGCTTAGCCGCAGCAACCGCCGCAGCAGCTGCCGGAGGCGCGCCGGAGGTCGCGGGCGATGTCGTCCTTGAGGGTCACGCGTTCCTGCTTGAGGGCGGTGAGCGCGGCGTCGTCGAGGGTTTCGACGCCGTCCTCGATGCGGCAGATGCGCTTGTCCAGCGCTTCGTACTCCTCGGCCTTGCGGGCAAAGAGCGGGTCTTCCTGGCGCAACCGCTGCAGTTCTTCGCGCTTTTCAGGGAAATCCTTGATCAGGGGATGGTGTTCGACGTGCATGGAAATCGCTCCGGGTGTCAGGAAGGGCTCTACCTTATTCGCCCGTCCGGCAGAACCGGTTGACGGCGATCAAGCGAACCTCACTGGCAATCCTCGGTCGATGAAAGGCGCATCGGTGTGGTCAGACGTGGCCGGCCCGCCTATGCTCTACGACGGTGCTCCGCGAGGTAGCGCACCGTTGCAGGCCAGCCCGCCACTACCAGAAGGATGAAGCGAATTATGAGTCTGATCAGCGAATTCAAAGCGTTCGCCGTGCGCGGTAACGTCGTCGACATGGCGGTGGGGATCATCATCGGCGCCGCGTTCGGCAAGATCGTGTCGTCGTTCGTGGATGGCGTCGTGATGCCGCCGCTGGGGTTGCTGATCGGAGGTGTGGATTTCTCCGATCTGGCGATCGTGCTCAAGGAGGCGGCAGGGGATGCACCGGCCGTGCTGCTGCGCTACGGCGCGTTCATTCAGACGGTGGTGGATTTTCTGATCATCGCCTTTGCCATCTTCATAGCGATCAAGGCCATCAATCACCTGAAGCGCAAGGAGGCCGAAGCGCCATCCGCACCGCCGGCTCCCAGCAAGGAAGAACTCTTGCTGAGCGAGATTCGGGACCTGCTCAAGGAGCAGCGGCGCGGTTGAGCGCCGCCGAGGTCCGCTCCCGGCGCAGGCGTCGGGAGCGGTTTTCGGTTACTGCGGTTTCGGTGTGTCGGCGGTGCTCGCCGGAAGAACCGGGTAGGCTACCTGAGGCTGATCGCCGGTCACGCTGCGCAGGAAGGCGGTGATGGCGCTGACCTCGTCCTGATTGAGCTGACGGCCCAGCTGGCTGTCGCCCATGATGGCCACCGCCTGTTCCAGTTCCCAGACCTCGCCGCTGTGGAAGTACGGCGGCGTCAGGGCGACGTTGCGCAGCGGCGCGGCGCGGAAGACGTATTCGTCGCTGGCGGTGTTGGTCACTGTGAAGCGGCCCTTGTCGCCGGCCGGCAGCACTTCGGCACCCGGCTTCTTGACGACGCCGAAGGGGAAGTAGCCCTGGCCGCCGAGGTTCACGCCGTTGTGGCAGGCGGAACAGCCCGCGTCCATGAACAGCGCGAGGCCTTGCTTCTGCTTGTCATCCAGGGCCTTGTCCTCGCCCTTGAGGAAGCGGTCGAACGGTGAGTTCGGCGTGGTCAGGCTGACTTCGAAGGCTTCCAGCGCATAGGCCATGTTGTCGAAGCTGACCGGGTCCTTGTCTTTCGGGAAGGCCTTCTTGAACTCCGCGGCGTACTCCGGAATGCTCTTGAGCGTGGCGACGACGCGTTCGGGCGTGCTGTTCATTTCCACGCTCGCCTGGACCGGGCCCTTGGCCTGTTCCTGGAGATCCTTGGCGCGGCCATCCCAGAACTGGGCGGCGTTGAACACGGCATTCAGCACGGTGGGCGAGTTGCGCGGGCCTTTCTGCCAGCCATGGCCGATGGACGTCGGCACGTTGTCGCTGCCGCCGATGCTCAGGTTGTGGCAGGTGTTGCAGCTGATCACGTGGCTGCTGGACAGGCGCGGGTCGAACCACAGCTTGTGCCCGAGCATGGCCTGATCCTCGCTGACCTTCTGGCCACGCACCTCGGTGACCTTGTCCGGAATCGGCTTGAAGATGGCATTGGCGCGTTCGCGAAGATCGTCAGCGCTCGCGGCGCCGGTGACCAATAGGCTGCTAAGCAATAGGGGAAGAGAAGGGCGCATCACGGAAGCTCCTTTTTGTGTTGGCTGGCTTTAGGAAGCGCTTTTCCGTCAAGCGACCGTTTGATCTGCATCAAGCCCCGGGGCGGTGTCCGCTGCGGCCAAATGTATCCACTTGTGTCATTACAGCCGCCGCTCGGGTTTTATCGCCGAAACCGGACCGTCGGCCGCTGGATGCCCGACCCGGCTGCCAGCCTTGCGGCGCGTCCGAGGCAACGCCAGAATGACGCCATCAATCGTGGCCGCATGCGCCACTCCAGCAAGGATTCCCGATGCCTGAAACTGTCGCTGCCGGCTTGCGCCTGGCACCCGATGCGCTGACCCGTCCCTTCGAGCCCAGCCAATTCAACTTCAAGACCACCGCCGAGCTTGAGCCCTTTCTCGGCGTGCTCGGTCAGGAGCGCGCCGTCGAGGCGCTGCAATTCGGCGTTGCCATGCCGCGACCCGGTTACAACGTCTATGTGATGGGCGAGCCGGGCACCGGGCGTTTCTCTTTCGTACGGCGTTACCTGAAGGCCGAAGGCAAGCGACTGCAGACGCCGTCGGACTGGGTCTACGTCAACAACTTCAACGAACCCCGTGAGCCGCGGGTGCTCGAGTTGCCCCATGGTGGCGCGGCGGGGTTCATCGCCGACATCAACCAGCTGATCGACAATCTGCTGGCGACCTTTCCGGCGGTGTTCGAGCATCCGAGTTTCCAGCAGAAGAAGAGCGCCATCGACCGCGCCTTCAACCAGCGCTACGACAAGGCGTTGGACGTCATCGAGAAGCTTGCGCTCGAGAAGGAAATCGCCCTCTACCGCGACAGCACCAATATCGCCTTCACTCCGATGAAGGACGGCAAGGCGCTGGACGAGACCGAATTCGCTCAGCTGCCGGAAGCCGAGCGCGAGCGTTACCACGAAGATATTTCCGCGCTGGAAGTGCGGCTGAACGAAGAGCTGGCCAGCCTCCCGCAGTGGAAGCGCGAGTCCACCAACCAGTTGCGCCAGCTCAATGACGAGACCATCAGTCAGGCACTGCAGCCGCTGCTGGCGCCCCTTTCGGAAAAGTATGCCGAGAACGCCGGCATAGAGGCTTATCTGCAGGCGGTGCAGGTCAACCTGCTGAAGACCGTGGTCGAGCAGCTGGTCGACGAGAACCGCCCGGAGGCACAGAACCGCGTGCTGCTCGAGGAGCAGTACAGCCCGAGCCTGGTGATCGGCCACCCGGTCGATGGCGGCGCGCCGGTGGTGTTCGAGCCGCACCCGACCTTCGACAACCTGTTCGGCCGTATCGAATACGGCACCGACCAGGGCGCGCTTTATACCAGCTACCGCCAGCTGCGCCCCGGCGCCCTGCATCGCGCCAATGGCGGCTTTCTCATGCTGGAGGCCGAGAAGCTGCTCAGCGAGCCCTTCGTCTGGGAGGCGCTCAAGCGCGCCCTGCAATCGCGCAAGCTGAAGATGGAGTCGCCGTTGGCCGAGCTGGGTCGCCTGGCCACGGTGACGCTGACGCCGCAGGTCATCCCGCTGAACGTCAAGGTGATCATCATCGGCTCGCGCCAGCTCTATTACACGCTGCAGGACCTGGATCCGGACTTCCAGGAGATGTTCCGCGTGCTGGTGGACTTCGACGAGGACATCCCGCTGGCCGAGGACAGCCTCGAGCAGTTCGCCCAGCTGATGAAAACCCGTACATCGGAAGAGGGCATGGCCCCTCTCACCTCCGCAGCGGTGGCGCGCCTGGCAACCTACAGTGCACGTCTGGCCGAGCATCAGGGCCGGTTGTCGGCGCGCATTGGCGACCTGTTCCAGCTGGTCAGCGAGGCCGACTTCATTCGCCAGCTGGCCAAGGACGAGGTGACGGACGTCGGCCATATCGAGCGTGCACTGAAGGCCAAGGCCACGCGCACCGGCCGCGTTTCGGCGCGGATTCTCGAGGACATCCTCGCCGGCGTGATCCTGATCGACAGTGAGGGTGCGGCGATCGGCAAGTGCAACGGCCTGACCGTGCTGGAAGTCGGTGATTCGGCATTCGGTATGCCGGCACGCATCTCCGCCACCGTCTATCCGGGTGGTTCAGGCATCGTCGACATCGAACGTGAGGTCAACCTGGGCCAGCCGATCCACTCCAAGGGGGTGATGATCCTCACTGGCTACCTGGGCAGCCGCTACGCCCAGGAGTTTCCCCTGGAGATTTCCGCGAGCATCGCGCTGGAACAGTCCTACGGTTACGTCGATGGCGACAGCGCCTCGCTGGGCGAGTGCTGTGCGCTGATCTCGGCGCTGTCGCGCACACCGCTCAAGCAGTGCTTCGCCATCACCGGCTCGATCAACCAGTTCGGTGAAGTGCAGGCGGTCGGCGGGGTCAACGAGAAGATCGAAGGCTTCTTCCGCCTCTGCGAGGCGCGCGGCCTGACCGGCGAGCAAGGGGTGATCATCCCGTTCGCCAACGTCACCACCCTCATGCTCGATGAGCGCGTGCTGGAGGCCGTACGCCAGCAGCGCTTCCACGTCTATGCTGTAAGACAGGTGGATGAGGCGTTGTCGCTGCTGGTGGGCGAGGATGTGGGCGCGGCCAATGAGCAGGGCCACTTTCCCAAGGGCAGCGTGAACGCCAGGGTAGTCGAACGGCTGCGCGACATCGCCGAGATCGAACTGGAAGAGGAAGGCAAGGGCGAGACGGCGGCGGCGCCGGAGCAAGAGGCTGCCAAATCCGAAGGGAGCAGCTGAACGTCGCCATTGTGCGGTTTTTGAACGGAACGATAGGGCGCGCGGCGGGTCTGCAGTGGAGAAGGGCATGCACCCTTCATTCACAGGATTATCCACAGCTTCAGGGGATAAACAGGCTCTCGCGCTACATCCGTGCAGGATGTTCCGCGTCAGCCCGACGCGAGGATTGCCGTCATGCCGCACAACCTTTGTCTCAACCGCCAGTGCCTGGGCCTGGTTACCCGTATCGAATGTGCCATCCGCCCCCTCGCTGGCGGCAATGGCCTATGGACGCTGCTCTGCGCCGCAGGGCTGGCCGATGGTCAGCCCACCGCGATCAAGGTTCAGGGCCCCTTCCATGGGCCGGCCATGGCTGAGTCGGTGCTGCAGGCCATCGCCGACAATCTCGTCGGGCAGGGCTACCGCGAATCGGACGATCCCTCCATCTGGCAGCTGCACATGCAGGCCGAGCTGCGGCGAGTCAATGCCAACCAGGGGCGCTTCCTCAGCGGCTGGGAATGATCGTCACAGCATCATCGATGTGCGGCCTTCTGGCGCTGACCTGCCGGTGACGGCCCGGCTCTGTCCTGGCACCACGATGACCCTTTGCCCGCCTTGGTCCGCTCGACCCTGCTGCGTATACTCGCGCCTCGTTCAATTACCGCTGTGAGACCTCATGGAACGCATTCTCGAGAACGCCATGTATGCCGCTCGCTGGCTGCTGGCGCCCATCTATTTCGGTCTGGCATTTGCGCTGCTGGCCCTGGCGATCAAGTTCTTTCAGGAGATCTTCCATATCCTGCCGATGATCCTCTCCATCAGCGAGGCGGATCTGGTGCTGACCCTGCTGTCGCTGATCGACATGGCGCTGGTCGGCGGGCTGCTGGTGATGGTGATGATCTCCGGCTACGAGAATTTCGTTTCGCAACTGGACGTGGACGAGGGCAAGGAAAAGCTCGACTGGCTCGGCAAGATGGATTCCAGCTCGCTGAAGCTCAAGGTCGCCGCCTCCATCGTGGCGATTTCCTCTATCCACCTGCTGCGTATGTTCATGGACGTACAGCAGATCGATAGCGAAAAGCTGATGTGGTACGTGATCATCCACCTCACCTTCGTGGTGTCGGCCTTTGCCATGGGTTACATGGACAAGATCACCAAGCACTGACACCTCGCCTGCGGCAGTCATCGGAAAGGCTGTACAGAATTATTGTTTTGTCCAATATTCTGTATCGTTATTTCCTGAGTACTTGCCATGAACCTGAGCGACCTCGCCCGGCATGCCAATGCGGGGCGTATCGATGCCCTCGAGCTGATTTCCCTTGAGGGCGGCATCTATATCCTCGACATCTATATGCAGGGCCAGCGACACGCGCTGGTCGACGAGCGCGGCAGCGTTTGCCATCTGCGTTCGGTCGAGCACGCGCGCGACCTGCTGCGCGACCTTCCCGAGCTGCCGTTCCATCTGGTGCAGCAGTCCCCTTATGACGAGATGTGCGGCCTGGCGGATGGCGTTCGCGAGCCGCTGTGCGTACCCATCGGCATGCGTTCGCAGTGGTGAGGCTCGCCAGGGCGTGTGCTGAAGGCGCTTCGCTGTGAGCGTAGCGGCGCTGCGGCTGGTGCTGGGGGACCAGCTGAGCTTCGAGCTGTCCGCCCTCGAAGGTCTTGATGTGGCGCGTGACCGGGTGCTGCTCGCGGAAGTGGCGGAGGAGGCAGGTCACGTTCCGCATCATCCGCAGAAGATCGCCTTCATATTCAGCGCCATGCGCCACTTTGCCGAGGCACTGCGCCTGCGCGGCGTGGCGGTGGACTATGTACGGCTCGACGATCCGGCCAACAGTGGCTCGCTGGCCGGCGAGCTGCTCCGTTTCGCGACGCTGCATCGGCCGCGATCGATTCATGTCACCGAGGCCGGCGACTGGCGCGTCGAGCAGACGCTCAACGGTTGCGGCCTGCCAATCACCTGGCATGCCGATCGGCGTTTCATCTGCTCGCGCAGCGAGTTCGCGCGTTGGGCACAGGGCAAATCGCAGTTGCGCATGGAGTTCTTCTACCGCGAGATGCGGCGTCGAACCGGCTTGCTGCTGAATCCGGATGGCTCACCGGAGGGTAGTGTCTGGAATCTCGACGCCGACAATCGCAAGGCGCTGCCGCGCGGGTTACATGGCCCGATCAGGCTGTCCTTTACGGCCGATGACATTACCCGTGAAGTGCTGACACTGGTGAGCTCACGCTTCGCCCATCACTACGGCGGCCTGGATGGCTTCGATTACCCGGTGACCCACGCCGAGGCCGAGCGGCTCTGGTTGAATTTCCTCGATTTCGGGCTGGCGGCCTTCGGCGACTATCAGGACGCCATGGCCAGCGGAGAGCCTTTCCTCTTTCATGCCCGCATCGGCGCGGCGCTCAACGTCGGACTGCTCGACCTGCGGCGACTGTGCGCGGATGTCGAGGCAGCCTATCGAAGGGGGCACGTGGCGCTGAACGCGGCCGAGGGCTTCATTCGTCAGCTGATCGGCTGGCGCGAGTACGTGCGCGGCATCTACTGGCTGCAGATGCCCGACTATGCGCGGCGCAACGCTTTCGGCAACGACCGGCCGCTGCCGGAGTTCTACTGGACCGGCCGCACGCGGATGAACTGCATACGCCAGGTAATCGGGCAGACGCTCGAACTCGCTTATGCGCATCATATTCAGCGGCTGATGGTGACGGGCAACTTCGCCCTGCTCGCGGGTATCGCGCCGCCGGCGCTGTGCGACTGGTACCTGGCCGTGTACATGGATGCCTTCGAGTGGGTGGAGCTGCCCAACGTGCTGGGCATGGTGCTGCACGCCGACGGTGGTTACCTGGGGTCCAAGCCTTACTGCGCGAGCGGCCAGTACATCAAGCGGATGTCCGATTACTGCCAGGGTTGCTCATACAGCGTGGCCGAGAGCACGACGGAGAATGCCTGTCCGTTCAACGCGCTGTACTGGCATTTCCTGATGCGCCACCGTGAGCGGCTGCAGGGCAATCCACGAATGACCATGGTCTATCGCAACCTGACCCGCATGGACGAGGCCAGGCAGCAAGCGCTCTGGCAGCGTGGCGAGGCGCTGCTGGCACGGCTGGATGCTGGGGATTCCTTGTGAGAAGGAAGGCCGACCTGCCATCGAAGGTTTGTGCCCGCTGCGGCCTGCCGTTCACCTGGCGCAGGAAGTGGGCGCGCTGCTGGGATGAAGTGCGTTACTGCTCGCAGCGCTGCCGGGGCAGGTGAGCCACGCTGCGACGACTCCGGCTGTTCGGCTGTGCTAGTCTGGCCGACCTTTTTACCTGACCGGAGCCCGGCATGACCGAACTCAATCTCCCCACCGACGAAACCCGCGTCAGCTACGGCATTGGCCGTCAGCTGGGTGATCAGCTGCGTGACAACCCGCCGCCGGGTGTCAGCCTCGACGCGGTGATCGCCGGTATTCGTGACGCGTTCGCCGGTGCTGCCAGCCAGGTCAGCCCCGAGGCGCTGAATGCCAGCTTCGCGGTGATCCGCCAGCGCATGCAGGTCGAAGCTCAGCAGAAGGCCGAGGCCGCCGCTGCCGAAGGCCGTGCCTTCCTCGCCGAAAACGCCAAGCGCGACGGCGTGGTGGTGCTGGAATCCGGTCTGCAGTATGAAGTGCTGTCCGCAGGCGACGGCGCCAAGCCGACCCGCGAAGACAGCGTGCGGACCCACTACCACGGCACCCTGATCGACGGCAGCGTGTTTGACAGCTCCTACCAGCGCGGCCAGCCGGCCGAGTTCCCGGTCGGAGGCGTCATCGCCGGCTGGACCGAGGCGCTGCAGCTGATGAATGCCGGTAGCAAATGGCGCCTCTATGTGCCGAGCGAACTGGCCTATGGTGCGCAGGGCGTCGGTAGCATCCCGCCGCACAGTACGCTGGTGTTCGACGTCGAACTGCTGGACGTGCTCTGACGCGGTTGCGCTCGACGGTCTCTCGGCAGCTGTCGCGCAATGCGCGGCGGCGCTGACCACGGGACGCGCGTGTTTCCAACCGCGGTGCGCGCGTTCAGGCCTTGATCGGCTCAGGGGCGCAACGCCCGGGCATAGCTGAACAGAAACAGATTGCGGATCTGCTCCTTGAGCACGCAGGGCTCGTTCGTGCTGAGCTCCTGCAGGTCGAGATCGCCCTGCTCGCGCAGCTCCTCCAGCGCCTCTCCTTCCAGTGAAACGCACACCGCGCCGGTGTTGCGGTCGAGTATCCGCAGGTAGGGTTGCGGCCGGTCCAGCCAGGCATCGATCAGATAGGTCATGCGGCACCTCCCATTCATTTTGTTAATGAGAATAATTGTTATTTGCAAATATGCAAGCGCAATTATTCACCGCTCATGAGGGGAGAGGAGGGCTTGATAGGAGGGGCGAGCTGCGCGCTTGGCGCAGCGTCAAGAAGGGTGTCAGTGCGTGCGGGCTACCGCGAAGCGGCAAAGCTGGACCAGTGCGTCGCGATACTGATTGGCCGGGATGACTTCGAGGCAGGCGATGGCGCGTTCGGCATAGTCGCGGGCGAGCTTGGCGGTGTAGTCCAGGGCGCCGGACGCTTCGACTGCGCTGCGGATGCTCTCCAGATCTTCCAGTCCGCCTTTCTGGATGGCCTTGCGCACCAGGGCAGCCTGTTCGGCGGTGCCTTCGCGCATCGTGTAGATCAGCGGTAGCGTGGGTTTGCCTTCGGCGAGGTCATCGCCAACGTTCTTGCCGAGGGTTTCGGCATCACCCTGGTAGTCGAGCAGATCATCCACCAGCTGGAACGCGATGCCGAGGTGGTCGCCGAAGGTACGCAGCGCCTCGCGCTGCTGCTCGCTGGCGCCGGCCAGGGTGGCGGCGCTGTGCGTCGAGGCCTCGAAGAGCATCGCGGTCTTGCCGCGGATGACTTCCATGTAGATCTCTTCGGTGGTGCTGGCGTCGCGAACCTTCGACAACTGCAGCACTTCGCCTTCGGCGATGACCCGGGTCGCCTGGGAAATGATGCGCATGACGGGCATCGAATCCAGCTCGACCATCATCTCGAACGAGCGCGCATATAGAAAGTCGCCAACCAGCACGCTGGGCGCGTTGCCCCATAGCGCATTGGCGGTGGAGCGGCCACGACGCATGCCGGACATATCGACGACGTCGTCATGCAGCAGCGTGGAGGTGTGGAGGAATTCGATGATGGCGGCGAGCAGGCGCAATTGCTCGCCCTGATGGCCCAGCGCGCTGCCGCTCAGCAGCACCAGCAGCGGGCGCAGGCGTTTGCCGCCGGCCGAAGTGATGTAATCCCCGATCTTTTCCACCAGAGGAACGCGCGAAGTCAGCTGCTTGCGGATGATGCCGTCGACAGCGGCAAAATCGTCCGCCACAACTTGATAGAAAGGCTGGGGTTGCATCGGGGACTCCTCGCAGATTGCGCGGCATGCTAGGGGGCGGGTCTGGCACTGTCAAGGCAACGCCCTTTGGCTATTGCGCGGGGTGTAGCGCATGCGTACAATCGCGGACCCTGAACTTCCCCCTGGGCATTTCCCTGCCTTACGCAATTGCACGGGCGTCACCTTCCGGCCCCATGCAGCCATGCCAGCCACCAATCATTCTTTCAAAGCGCTGGGTGAGCAGGATCAACGGAGATACAAGATGTACGCAGTTATCGTAACCGGCGGCAAGCAATACAAGGTTGCCGAAGGTGAATACCTCAAGATTGAAAAACTCGAAGTTCCGACTGGCGAAGCTGTCACCTTTGACCGCGTTCTGCTGATCGGCAACGGCGACGATGTGAAGATCGGCGCTCCGGTGGTCGATGGTGCCAAAGTCACCGCTGAAGTGGTTGCCCAGGGCCGCCACGACAAAGTGACCATCATCAAGTTCCGCCGTCGTAAGCACCACATGAAGCGTCAGGGCCACCGTCAGTGGTTCACTGAGGTCAAAATCACCGGTATTCAGGGCTAATCGGGCCTGAATCCCCATATAGGAGTATTGAACTCATGGCACACAAAAAAGCTGGCGGTTCTACCCGCAACGGTCGCGACTCAGAAGCCAAACGACTTGGCGTGAAGATGTACGGCGGCCAGGCCATCAAGGCCGGCAACATCATCGTGCGTCAGCGCGGCACCCAGTTCCACGCCGGTTATGGCGTTGGCATGGGCAAGGACCACACCCTCTTCGCCAAGGTCGAAGGCGTGGTCAAGTTCGAAGTGAAGGGCGCTTTTGGCCGTCGCTACGTGAGCGTCGTCGCAGCCTAACTGCGGCGTTGCTGGAAAAGCCCTGTCATGCGACGGGGCTTTTTTGTTTCTGTATCCTGTGAGGCTCTTGCCGAGAACCGCTTGGCGATCGTCCGGTTTTTCGCAAGATCCTTACGTTCTTGTTTCTTAAGCCCGTCCTGCGACGGGAGGCGTTCCCATGAAATTCGTCGATGAAGTATCGATTTTTGTAAAGGCCGGCGACGGCGGTAACGGCATGATGAGCTTCCGTCGCGAGAAGTTCATCGAAAAGGGTGGCCCCAACGGCGGTGATGGTGGTGACGGCGGCTCGGTGTATCTCGAGGCTGACGAGAACCTCAATACGCTGGTGGACTATCGCTATACCCGGCGCTTCCAAGCGCAGAACGGGCAGAAGGGCGGCAGCACCGATTGCACTGGCGCCAAAGGCGAAGACCTTATCCTGCCGGTGCCGGTAGGTACCACGGTCATCGATGCAGCGACCCAGGAAATCATGGGTGACCTGACCAAGGCCGGTCAGCGACTGCTGGTGGCGCAGGGTGGCTGGCACGGGCTCGGCAATACGCGTTTCAAGTCCAGCACCAACCGCGCGCCGCGGCAGACAACGCCAGGCAAGCCAGGCGATGCGCGCGACCTCAAGCTGGAGCTGAAGGTGCTGGCAGACGTCGGTCTGCTCGGATTGCCGAATGCCGGCAAGAGTACCTTCATTCGCTCGGTGTCGGCGGCCAAGCCGAAGGTGGCCGACTATCCGTTCACCACGCTGGTGCCGAACCTCGGCGTGGTCAGCGTGGGTCGCTACAAGAGCTTCGTGATCGCCGATATCCCGGGGCTGATCGAGGGTGCCTCGGAAGGTGCCGGGCTCGGCATTCGCTTCCTCAAGCATCTGGCGCGTACCCGTCTGCTGCTGCATCTGGTCGATATGGCGCCGCTGGACGGCAGCGACCCTGCCGATGCCGCCGAGGTGATCCTGCACGAGCTGGAGAAGTTCAGTCCGGCGCTGACGCAGCGTGATCGCTGGCTGGTGCTGAACAAGGCCGATCAGCTGCTTGAAGAGGAGCGCGAAGAGCGCGTCCGGCAGGTGGTCGAGCGGCTGGACTGGAAAGGACCGGTGTTCGTCATCTCCGCGCTGGAGAGCGAGGGTACCGAGGCGCTCAGTCAGGCGATCATGCGTTACCTGGACGAGCGCGCCGTGCGTATCGCCGAGGAGCCGGAGTATGCCGAGGCGCTTGCCGAGCTGGATCGGCAGATCGAGGACGAGGCGCGGGCTCGGCTGCAGGAGCTCGATGATCAGCGGGCGCTGCGTCGTGCTGGCGTCAAGTCGGTCGAGGAGGCGGATGATGACGACTTCGACGACGATGATGATGACGAGGGCGGCGCCGAGATCATCTACGTTCGCTGAGGCGAGCGTCGGGCCGCTGTGAGGCCTGGTTCAGGCAGGTGGTCGGCGGGCTGGCTCGTGCGCAGCCCGATCCGGAAGTGTTTTGGCCGAATGGAAGGCGGGAACGATGCGGGACAAGGTGAGCGGCGCGCGGCGCTGGGTGGTGAAGATTGGCAGTGCGCTGCTGACCGCCGACGGTCGAGGGCTCGATCAGGCGGCGATGGCTGTCTGGGTCGACCAGATGGTGGCGCTGCGAGCGGCGGGAGTCGAGCTGGTGCTGGTCTCGTCCGGTGCGGTGGCTGCCGGCATGAGCCGTCTCGGCTGGGCTTCGCGCCCCAAGGCGGTGCACGAGCTACAGGCTGCCGCTGCGGTGGGCCAGATGGGGTTGATCCGTGCCTGGGAGTCGAGCTTCGCGCGCTGTGATCAGCAGACCGCGCAGATTCTGGTCACCCATGACGATCTGTCCGATCGCAAGCGCTACCTCAATGCGCGCAGCACGTTGCGCACGCTCATCGATCTCGGCGTAGTGCCGGTCATCAATGAGAATGACACGGTTGTTACCGACGAGATCCGCTTCGGTGACAACGATACCCTGGCCGCGCTGGTTGCCAACCTGGTCGAGGCCGACCTGCTGGTAATCCTCACCGATCGCGATGGCATGTTCGATGCCGATCCGCGTCATAACCCCGAAGCCAATCTGATCAGCGAGGCGCGTGCCGACGACCCGGCGCTGGATGCGGTCGCAGGCGGCACCGGTGGCGCCCTGGGGCGCGGCGGCATGCAGACGAAGCTCCGGGCGGCGCGCCTCGCTGCGCGTTCCGGTGCGCACACGGTGATCGTCGGTGGGCGCATCGAGCAGGTGCTGTCGCGCCTCAAGGTGGGCGAGCGGCTGGGTACCCTGCTGGCGCCTGAATGCAATCGGCATGCGGCGCGCAAGCAATGGCTGGCCGGGCATCTGCAGACGCGTGGCACGCTGACCTTGGATGAAGGGGCGGTGCTGGCCTTGCGTCAGGGCAACCGCAGCCTGCTGCCGGTCGGCGTGCGTGCGGTGCAGGGCGCGTTCCGCCGTGGCGAGATGGTGGTCTGCGTCGGTCCGCAGGGCGCCGAGGTGGCGCGTGGGCTGGTGAATTACAGTGCGGCCGAGGCGCAGCGCATTCTCGGGCGGCCATCCGACGAGATCGAAAAGCTGCTGGGCTATGTCGATGAGCCCGAGTTGATCCATCGCGACAACATGATTCTGGTCTGAGGTGTTCCATGCGCTTGGCGATTGCGGCACTGATGGTGGGATTGGCCCTGCCGGGTCTGGCGGCTGCCGAGGAGATCGGCGCGGTCGACACGGTGTTCAAGTGGCTCGGGCCGAATCACAAGATCGTCGTCGAGGCATTCGATGATCCCATGGTCGATGGCGTGACCTGCTATCTGTCGCGGGCCAAGACCGGTGGAATAAAAGGTGGCCTGGGGTTGGCGGAGGATCGCGCGGAAGCCTCCATCGCCTGTCGTCAGGTCGGCCCGATTCGCATCAAGGGCAAGCTCAAGGATGGCGATGTGGTGTTCAAGGAGCGCACGTCGCTGGTGTTCAAGACCATGCAGGTGGTGCGTTTCTTCGACGAGTCGCGCAGTGCGCTGGTCTATCTCGTGTACAGCGATCGGGTCATCGAGGGTAGTCCGCAGAATGCTGTGACGGCGATTCCGATTCTGCCCTGGCCGGTGACGCAATAATTGCAGTCGTCTAGATCCGTCGGGGTGAGGCAGAAAAAGCAGGCACAAAAAAACCGGCGCTAGGCCGGTTTTTTTTTTACAAGAACCTGCAGTTAGGCTGCAGCAGCTTCGCCGAGGGCCTTGATGTGGCCGTTCAGGCGGCTCTTGTGACGAGCGGCTTTGTTCTTGTGGATGATGCCTTTGTCAGCCATGCGGTCGATGACCGGCACAGCGGCGGTGTAGGCTGCGCGGGCCTTGTCCAGGTCCTTGGCGTCGATGGCCTTGACCACATTCTTGATGTAGGTGCGAACCATGGAGCGCAAGCTGGCGTTGTGGCTGCGACGCTTCTCAGCCTGAATTGCGCGTTTTTTGGCGGAAGGGCTGTTGGCCACCGTCGAACTCCTCGAAAACGTGGGGATTGCAAAGCAAATAAGGCCGCGAATCATGCCGATGCGAAGGGCGCTTGTCAAGCCTGGTCGAATGGCTTGAGAAGCTGGCCGGACAGATGGGCTGAGGCTAAACTCGCCGCCTCATTTCGTGTCGTAACTGGCCATCGATCAGGCCGGCGCAGGGCGCCCGGTCGATCACTCTCGCTGCAACTCTAGGAAGACAAATGTCCGAAAAAATCGGCAAGGGCGGATTGTTGCGCTCCAGCGCCGTGGTCAGTGTCATGACCCTGCTGTCGCGCGTGCTGGGCATGGTACGCGATATGGTGGTCGCCAGCTACTTCGGCTCCGGTGCGGCGGCGGATGCGTTCTTCATCGCGTTCAAGATTCCCAACTTCCTCCGCCGGTTGTTCGCCGAGGGGGCCTTCGCCCAGGCCTTCGTGCCGGTGCTGTCGGAGTACCGCACCAAGCGCACGCTGGCGGACGTCAAGCAGCTGGTGGATCGTACGGCTGGCATGCTGGGGCTCATTCTGGCAGGGCTGACTGCATTGGGCGTGCTGTTCGCGCCCTATGTGGTGATGGTCTTCGCGCCGGGCTTTCATGACGATCCGGCGAAAATGCAGCTGGCCGGCGAGCTGCTGCGCATCACCTTTCCCTATCTGATGCTGATCTCGCTGACGGCCTTCACCTCGGGGGTGCTGAACAGCTACGGCTATTTCGCGGTGCCCGGCTTCACGCCTGTGCTGCTCAACGTCTGCATGATCATGTCGGCGGTGTTCCTGACCCCCTATTTCGATCAGCCGATCATGGCGCTGGCCTGGGGCGTGTTCATCGCCGGGTTCGCCCAGCTGGCTTTCCAGCTGCCGTATGTCGCCAAGCTGGGGCTGCTGCCCTGGCCACGAGTCAAGCGGGGTGACGAGGGGGTGCGGCGCATCATGCTGTTGATGGTGCCGGCGCTGTTCGGGGTTTCGGTGAGCCAGATCAATCTACTGCTGGATACCGTACTGGCGTCCTTCCTGCAAACCGGCAGCGTCTCCTGGCTCTATTACGCCGACCGGCTGTCCGAATTGCCGCTGGGTGCGTTCGGCATCGCCATCGGCACGGTAATTCTACCGAGCCTGTCGCGCCAGCATGCTGGCGAGGATCCCAAGGCGTTCTCGGCGACTCTGGACTGGGCGCTGCGCATGGTGCTGCTGGTGGGCGTACCGGCGGCACTGGCACTGGGCATTCTCGCCGAACCGATGATCGCCAGCCTGTTCTACTACGGCGCCATGAGCGAGGAGGCGGTAGTGCAGTCGGCTCGGGCGCTGCAGGCGTACTCGCTGGGCGTACTGGCGTTCATGTTGATCAAGGTGCTGGCGCCGGGCTTCTTCGCGCGTCAGGACCTGAAGACGCCGGTGCGTGTCGCCGTGATCTGTATGGTGGCGAACATGGTGATGAACCTGATTCTGATCTGGCCGCTGCAGCACGTCGGCCTGGCGCTGGCGACTTCGCTGTCATCCATGCTCAATGCCGTGCTGCTTTTCTGGGGGCTGTACAAAATCGGCGTCTATCGGCCGGCACCCGGCTGGTGGCTGTTCGGCCTGCGCCTGGCGGCGGCCTGTGCGGCGATGGTGGCGGTGGTCTGGTGGCTGAACGTGCCGGCCCAGGACTGGTTCCAGTGGGGTTGGCAGCAGCGCGCGCTGCAATTGGGCTTGCTGGTCTGTGCCGGCCTGGCGGCATTTGCCGGCGGGCTCTTGCTGACGGGGTTGCGGCCGCGACATTTGCGGCATTGATCGCCACTGTCCGGCCGATGCAAACCTGTCCGCTCGCCATGTCACATGCGTATAATCGGCCACTTTTCAAGCAAGAAGTGCGGTATGCAGCTGGTTCGAGGTCTTCACAACCTGCGCCCCCGACATCGGGGCTGCGTCGCCACCATCGGCAATTTCGACGGCGTGCACCGGGGGCATCAGGCCATCCTGGCGCGCTTGCGCGAACGCGCGGCCGAGCTGGGGCTGCCGAGCTGCGTGGTGATCTTCGAGCCGCAACCACGTGAATATTTTTCGCCGGATCGGGCGCCCGCACGGCTGACCCGGCTGCGCGAGAAACTGCAGCTGCTGAGCGAGCAGGGAGTTGATCTGGTGCTGTGCCTGGCCTTCAATCGTCGGCTGCGCGAGCTCAGCGCGGCCGAGTTCGTCCACGCCACACTGGTTGAAGGCCTTGGCGTGCGGCACCTGGAAGTGGGCGACGATTTCCGTTTCGGCTGTGACCGCGCCGGCGACTTCGACTTCCTGCTCAAGGCTGGCGCCGCCGAAGGCTTCAGTGTCGAGGCGGCCACCACCATCGAGGTGGATGGCGAGCGTGTCAGCAGCACGCGGCTGCGCCAGGTACTGGCCGACGGTGATCTGGGCTGTGCCGAGGCATTGCTCGGCAGGCCCTTCGCGATCACCGGGCGGGTCATGCATGGGCAGAAACTCGGTCGCCAGCTGGGCGCGCCGACTGCCAATGTCCAGCTCAAGCGTCGCAACACGCCGCTCAGCGGCGTGTTCGTCGTGACCCTCGAGGTAGAGGGCAATGTGTTCGCCGGCGTGGCCAACATCGGCATGCGGCCTACGGTCGAAAGCGACGGCCAGCCCCATCTGGAGGTCCATCTGCTCGATTACCAGCGGGACCTGTATGGCCGTCTGGTGCAGGTGACCTTTCATCGCAAGCTGCGCGACGAGCAGCGCTTTGCCTCGCTTGAGGCGCTCAAGACGGCGATCGATGCGGACATCGCCGCTGCCCGTGATTACTGGCGGGCTTCATCCCTTATGACGAGTCAGGACTGAAATGACCGATTACAAAGCGACCCTCAATCTGCCGTCCACGGCATTTCCGATGAAGGCCGGTCTGCCACAGCGCGAGCCGGAGATTCTGCAGCGCTGGAACAGCATCGACCTGTACCGGAAGCTGCGGCAGATCGGCGAGGGACGCCCGAAGTTCATCCTGCACGATGGCCCGCCGTACGCCAACGGCAACATCCACATCGGCCACGCGGTGAACAAGGTCATCAAGGACATGATTGTGCGTTCGCGTACCCTCGCCGGGTTCGACGCACCTTACGTACCGGGTTGGGACTGCCATGGCTTGCCCATCGAGCACAAGGTCGAGACCACCTTCGGCAAGAACCAGCCAGCGGATCTGACCCGCGAGCGTTGCCGCGCCTACGCCGCCGAGCAGATCGAAGGGCAGAAGGCCGATTTCATTCGTCTCGGCGTTCTGGGCGACTGGGACAACCCCTACAAGACCATGGACTTCGCCAACGAGGCCGGGGAAATTCGTGCGCTGGCCAAGATGGTTGAGGGTGGCTTTGTCTTCAAGGGGCTGAAGCCGGTCAACTGGTGTTTCGACTGCGGTTCAGCGCTGGCAGAGGCCGAGGTGGAGTATCAGGACAAGAAATCCGATGCCATCGACGTCGCCTTCGATGTCGAGGACGCCGACAAGCTGGCCGCCGCGTTCGGCCTGGCCAGTCTGGCCAAGCGCGCCAGCATCGTCATCTGGACCACCACGCCCTGGACCATTCCGGCCAACCAGGCGCTGAACGTGCATCCCGACTTCGTCTATGCGCTGGTGGACACCGGCGAGCGCTTGCTGGTGCTGGCCGAAGAACTGGTCGAGTCCTGTCTGCAGCGCTATGGCCTGGCCGGTGAAATCATCGCCCGTTGCGAAGGCAAGGCGCTGGAGCTGATCCGCTTCCGTCATCCGTTCTACGAGCGCTTCGCTCCGGTCTATCTGGCCGACTACGTGGAAACCGGTGCCGGTACCGGTATCGTCCATTCGGCGCCCGCATACGGCGAGGACGACTTCCGCTCCTGCAAGCACTACGGGATGGAGAATGACGACATTCTCGGCCCGGTGCAGAGCAACGGCGTCTATGTCTCGGATCTGCCGTTCTTTGGCGGCCAGTTCATCTGGAAGGCCAATCCGGCGATCGTCGAAAAGCTCGCCGAGGTGGGTGCGCTGCTCAAGCACGAGTCGATCCAGCACAGCTACATGCACTGCTGGCGGCACAAGACGCCGCTGATCTACCGCGCCACGGCGCAGTGGTTCGTCGGCATGGACAAGGTTGCCCATGACGGCAGTTCGCTGCGTCGTCGTGCACTGGACGCCATCGAGCAGACCGAGTTCGTCCCGGCCTGGGGGCAGGCGCGCCTGCACGGCATGATCGCCGGACGCCCGGACTGGTGCATCTCGCGCCAGCGCACCTGGGGCGTGCCGATCCCGTTCTTCCTGCACAAGGAAAGCGGCGAACTGCACCCGCGCACCGTCGAGCTGATGGAGCAGGTAGCGCAGCGCGTAGAGCAGGGCGGTATCGAGGCCTGGTCGAAGCTGGACGCGGCCGAGCTGCTCGGCGACGAAGCGGCGCAGTACGAGAAGATCACCGATACCCTGGACGTCTGGTTCGATTCCGGCACCACCCACTGGCACGTGATGCGCGGCTCGCACCCCATGGGCCACGAGCAGGGGCCGCGTGCCGATCTCTATCTGGAGGGCTCCGATCAGCATCGCGGCTGGTTCCATTCCTCGCTGCTGACCGGCGCCGCCATCGACGGGCACGCTCCGTACAAGGGGCTGCTCACCCACGGTTTCACCGTGGATGAGAATGGCCGCAAGATGTCCAAGTCCCTCGGCAACGTCATCGCGCCGCAGGAAATCACCGACAGCATGGGGGCCGATATCCTGCGTCTGTGGGTGTCGGCCACCGACTATTCCGGCGAGATGGCGGTTTCCAAGCAGATCCTGCAGCGCAGCGCCGATGCCTATCGACGCATCCGCAACACCGCGCGCTTCCTGCTCTCGAATCTCGACGGTTTCGACCCGGCGCAGCACATGGTGCCGAATGATCAGCTGATTGCGCTGGATCGCTGGGCCATCGACCGTGCACTGCTGCTGCAGCGCGAGATCGAGGAGGCTTACACCACCTACCGGTTCTGGAACGTTTACCAGAAAGTGCACAACTTCTGCGTGCAGGAGCTGGGCGGCTTCTACCTGGACATCATCAAGGACCGCCAGTACACCACCGGCGCCGACAGTCTGCCGCGGCGTTCCTGCCAGACCGCGCTGTACCACATTGCCGAGGCGCTGGTGCGCTGGATCGCACCGATCCTGGCGTTCACCGCCGAAGAGATCTGGCAGTACCTGCCGGGCGAGCGTAACGAGTCGGTGATGCTCAATACCTGGTACGAAGGGCTTGCCGAGCTGCCGGAAGGCTTCGAGCTGGGTCGCCCGTTCTGGGACAAGGTCATGGAGGTCAAGGCGGCGGTAAACAAGGAGCTGGAGAACCAGCGCAACGCCAAGGCCATCGGCGGTAACCTGCAGGCCGAAGTCACCCTGTATGCCGAGGAGTCGCTGGCCGGCGAGCTGGCTCGTCTTGGTAGTGAACTGCGCTTCGTTCTGATCACTTCGGCGGTAGATATCGCGCCATTGGCGCAGGCGCCCGCCGAGGCCGTGGACAGCGAGTTGGCCGGTCTCAAATTGCTGGTCCGCAAGACCGAGCACAGCAAGTGCGGCCGCTGCTGGCACCATTTGCCCGACGTGGGCAGCCATGCCGAACACCCGGAAATCTGTGGACGCTGCGTGGAAAACATCGAAGGCGCCGGTGAGGTCCGTCACTATGCGTGAGTCCGTGCATCCGATCGTAGGCTGGGCTGCAGCTCGCCATCACGATGCGAGCTTCACTGCTGCTGGAATGGCGCGCTCCGTGCCGCGCCGTGTTTCAGCGGAGGCCGCTGCATGACGGCGCGTTTCGGCAAGCTTGCCTGGCTCTGGCTGAGCGTATTGGTCATCGCCCTCGATCAGGCCACCAAGCACTGGTTCGAGGCCAATTTCAGCCTGTACCAGAAGGTCGAGGTCATCCCCGACTACTTCGCCTGGACCCTCGCTTACAACACCGGTGCGGCGTTCAGCTTTCTGGCCGACCACAGCGGTTGGCAGCGCTGGCTGTTCGCGGCGATCGCCATTGGCGTGAGCGTCGTGCTGGTGGTCTGGCTCAAGCGCCTGAAGGCCAGCGAAACCTGGCTCGCCGTTGCGTTGGCGTTGGTATTGGGAGGCGCTTTGGGCAACCTCTATGACCGCGTGGTGCTTGGTCATGTGGTCGACTTCATCTTGGTGCATTGGCAGAACCGCTGGTACTTCCCGGCGTTCAACATCGCCGATAGCGCCATTACCGTAGGCGCCGTGATGCTGGCGCTGGATATGTTCAAGGGCAACAAGACCGGAGAATCCGCACATGACTGAACAGCGCATTGGGCCGGACAAGGAAGTCACCCTGCATTTTGCGCTCGGCCTGGAGACGGGCGAGCTGGTCGACAGCACGTTCGACAAGAAACCGGCCACTTTCAAGGTGGGCGATGGCAACTTGCTGCCGGGTTTCGAGCAACAGCTCTATGGGCTGAAGGCTGGTGACAAGCGCACTCTGCAGATTGCTCCGGAGCAGGGCTTCGGCCAGGTCAACCCGCAGAACGTTCAGGTCATGCCGCGCAGCCAGTTCGCCGGGATGGAGCTTTCCGAAGGCTTGATGGTGAGCTTTCAGGACGCGGCTCGCACCGAGCTGCCAGGGGTGGTGAAGACCTTCGATGACAATCAGGTCACTGTCGACTTCAACCATCCTCTGGCTGGCAAGACCCTGACGTTCGAAGTCGAAATCATCGACGTCAAACCGGTGTAACCGGCTCGCAGTCGGCGGAGGCGTTCGCGTCCGCTGACTGACGAAGGGCACCCGAGAAAGCCCGCACGTATCGCGTTACACTCCCCCGTCATCAAGCCTTCGCGTGCCGAGACCCATCATGCAAATCAAACTCGCCAACCCTCGCGGCTTCTGCGCGGGTGTAGATCGCGCCATCGAAATCGTCAACCGCGCCTTGGAAGTCTTCGGTCCTCCGATCTATGTGCGACATGAGGTCGTGCACAACAAGTTCGTCGTGGAAGACCTGCGTGCCCGCGGTGCGGTCTTCGTCGAGGAGCTGGATCAGGTGCCGGACAACGTCATCGTCATCTTCAGCGCCCATGGCGTTTCGCAGGCCGTTCGACAGGAAGCCGAGAAGCGCGGCCTGAAGGTGTTCGACGCCACCTGTCCGCTGGTAACCAAGGTGCATCTGGAAGTGGCCAAGTACAGTCGTGAAGGGCGCGAGTGCATCCTCATCGGCCACCAGGGCCACCCTGAAGTCGAAGGAACGATGGGGCAGTACGACGCACGCAACGGCGGCGCGATCTACCTGGTCGAGGATGAAGAGGATGTCGCCCAGCTGCAGGTGCGCAACCCCGAGGCGCTGGCGTTCGTCACCCAGACCACGTTGTCCATGGATGACACTAGTCGCGTGATCGACGCGCTGCGCAGCAAGTACCCGAGCATCGGCGGTCCACGCAAGGACGACATCTGCTACGCCACGCAGAATCGCCAGGATGCGGTAAAGCAATTGGCCGATGAATGCGACGTGGTACTGGTGGTCGGCAGCCCCAACAGCTCAAACTCAAACCGTCTGCGTGAGCTGGCAGAGCGCATGAACACCCCGGCCTATCTGATCGACGGCGCCGAGGACCTCAAGCGAGAATGGTTCGAGAGCGTCGAGCGTATCGGCATCACCGCCGGCGCATCGGCGCCTGAGGTGCTGGTGCGTGGGGTGATCGAGCGGCTGAAAGAGTGGGGTGCCAGCGGCATGGCCGAGCTGGAAGGACGGCCGGAGAACGTGACGTTCTCCATGCCGAAGGAGTTGCGGTTGAAGGCACTGTGATGCTTTCTCGTCAAAAAAGGGGTCTTTAGAGACCCCTTTTTTTATTGTCTAGCGGAGCGCCTTTAGTTCAACGCCAGCAATCCGCTGCGCTCTTGCTGCCAGTGTTACCTTTGATGCCAAGGGCATTCAAAGTCAGGTTGCCGCATTTAGCGTCGCCGAACTCCTGTTCTGCTGTCAGCGTATACCCGCCATCGCCATTGGTAGAGCCCACGGAAAGCGTGTACTTGCCTGTTTCCGAAGTGTTGCCGTTCTTCAGACCCAGCTTGGCGATATTTGCGTCGGCGGTTACGTAGGCGTTGTTCTGGCCGAAATAGCGCTCCTGTCGAGCGGCTGCATCGTTCAGCAGCGCCTGGCCTTCGGTACGGTTACCGCGTTTGACGTACTCGTCGTAACTGGGATAGGCGATCGCCGCCAGGATCCCGACGATTGCGACGACAATCATGACCTCGATCAGGGTGAAACCGCTCTGAGCGCGCTTCATGTACTGCTCCATTAATACTGAGTTCATCCGGTTGCTACTCCTGCTCGACCCGGCGCCAGCTCTGGCGGCCCAGGCTGGCCGGATCTGGGTAGACGTTAACGCATTCCTGGCCTGTGCAATACTGGTAGGTCCCATCGGAATCCTGCGATAGCGTGCCGCCCCCTTCACCGTCCTGGCGGATGGCTGAGACGTTGGTTGTGCCTATGTCCGTTGTCGGGCGGTAGTCGAAGGCGTTGTGGGACGTTCTGCCGCCTGTGAAGGGGTTGATGGCATAGGTCCAGTTGTTCGCGCCGTCACCACATGGATCATCGTTAGGGATCAGCGTCTGGAAGAAGATCGTGCGGCCCAGCTGCGACATGTTCTCCACGACCATCTCGCCTTGGCTCTGGCGAAGATTCAGGTACCAGCCATCCTGAGCTGGCGCGCTGTCGCTCGCTTGCCAGCGAACATTATTAGCACTCAATACCAAGCCTTGGCGGGTCGTACCGTCTGCTTCAACGGTAGTCTGGGTTACGATCTCCTGCATCTGCAGGCTGCTGCGGCTGCTGCTGATGTTGGGGTCGCTGGCTTCCTCACCCAGTGTCTGCTTGTCCCAGATGCCGTAAACCGTCTGGGCAATGCTCTTGTCGCCTTCCTTGTCACCAGTCTCAAAGAACTTACCCGTACCGAACACCACCAGATAGCCGAAGCCGGTAGGGTGGAGCACCAGGCTCGGAGCGGAAGTGATAGGTTGGCGTGCATTGGTACCGGTGTTCGCAACTGCGCTGAACAGTGGCGCGCCCCCATAGGCGACTTCGAAATCGGATATCGCGTTCTCGCCATCGTCTTCCGTGGTGAATGGCGCCGAATCGCTGCGGCCATTGCGCAGAAGGTCGAAACGCCAGACGTTGCCCTGAAGGTCTCCGGCGTAGGCGTAGTCAGCCACGCCGTCAGCGTTGTAATCGGCAAGCTTCGGCGTCGAAAGGCCGTTGGCAATGCCGTTTACGCCTTCAACCTCAAGGCTTTTGAGGAGGGTGCCTTCCATTGCATCGACGATGAACAGAGCCGCCTTGCCGTTGGTGTTGTTGGCGCTTTCGTAGCCGTTACCAAATACGACGGCCCAGGTTCCGGTGTGCAGGCGCGCAATCGTAGGCTGGGAGAAGCTATAGCCCATCTTCACAGCTGCGTCAGCCGGCAGGCTGCTGTCATCGAATTCCCATAGCAGCTCTTCGCTTCCGGGGGTCGTGATATCCAGTGCGAAAATGGATCTGCCGCCTGCCTTCAAGGTACCGACCAGGATGGTGCGCCACTCGGTGCCGTTATAGACATCGGCTACGACTGGGCTGCCGTCGACATAGAACTCATGGCTGTAATTGTTTCCGGTCAGTTTGTTCAACTTGTGGAAAACCGCGCTGGGGACGAAGGCGAACTCTTCGACGCCGGTCAGTGCATTGAAGCCATGCAGCATGCCGTCATTCCCGCCCACGTAAACGCGCGGCGTGCGGTTGGCGATGCTGGTCGCGAAGGTCGAGTAAGCAGTGTTCCCTTCCAGCCGGTTGCTGTAGTTGACGAGGTAACGTGGCCCTGTGACCACGGCTGGGCTTGATGAATAGAAATCTCCCAATACACCACTGCGCTGGCGGAATGGCGAGCCCTCATCACTGCGCTTGCCGCGCAGATACTCCAGTCGGCGTTGGCCAAGTGTGTCGGGCAGGTTGCTATTTTCCGGGTCGCGGCTGAGCAGGTTAGCTAACGTGCCGGCGGTATTCGCAGCGCCGGCGTTTTCCCAGCTGAAGTTCACCAGGCCGCTGTTCGTATTGCCAGCCATCTTGATGTTGCGGCTTTGCCACCCAGGCACCTGATTCTTGGCACTCCATATCTCGGAAGTCTCGAATGCGTTGTTTTGAGCGCTCCACGCTTTTTCGAAACGCTTGACGTCGCCCGACCAGTTGTCGTCGCTGGCATAGGACGTCTGATAGGAGACTGTCTTTACCGTACCGTTATTGTTCTCGTCGGTGCTGACTTGACCAGAGTTGATTGCGGGCCTCGCTGCGGTGGATTTTCGATCAGCGATGCGAGACAGGATGTCATCAAATGCCTGAACCATGGACTCAGGACTGTCAGCGCTGAAGAACTCGCCCCGTGAGTTGATTGCGGCGTGCCACAGGTCGTAGACGTTATTGCTGCTGCCACTAGAAGCTTCAGGCCAGTCTTGGGTGCCTGCCGCAAGAGCTTCATAGCCAATACCTTGGTGGGTGCTGCCTGACCAAGGGATGCCTGCATTATTTAGAGTGCTGGTGAGACCAAGCCCCATAATGAAATTGGTCATATGCTGCCAAGTAGCTGGGTCGTTGCGCGGATCCCAGTAGTCTGTGGTGCTCTCGCCACTTTTGAACGGAATATAGGGGGCGAGCTCGTTATCCATATTGGGTTTCAGATCTGTTGCCCAATAATGCATGGCTAAGTCGGCAAGGGTATTGCTTTTTGCATCTCGGTAGGGGCGTTGCCCATCGTAGATTTTGCCGTCAGGTAGGGTGAAATTGGCGTTGTCATGGCGAAACGAGCTGGGGTTGTCGGTTGTTGCGTTCCACATACCGTCAGTCATCAGGATATGGTAGCTCGCCCTGCAGGCGTAGGTATTGTCGTCAGTGTTTCTGTCGGAAGCATTGCGGCTGTTTGGATATTTATGCCAGGCAACATCTTCTTTTAAAAACTCTCCAGCCCTTTTCATTGCTGCCGGAAGGGGCGTCCCACTATTGAAGTATATATCTCTGAGCCAGCTGTAGAATTGACCCTTATGCAGTGCATCGTATTGGCGGAATTTGTTGTCTTTACAGAGGGAAGTAGTGCCGCCATTGAGTTTTGTGCAACGTGCAAGATCCTGCCAGCCAAGGCGTACGGCTGGGGATAGTTGAGAGAATGCTAGGCTGGTGGCCGACAGGGTCGCCAGAGCACGGGTTCTGTAGAAAGAGTACCAAATAGCGAAATTTTCTTTTTCGTTGTCCTTTACAAAAACGAGTTTGTAGCAGCTGGTATTTGACTTTGAGTTGTTGCAGTTCTCTAAAGTGCTGTCGAAAGAGTAGTAGTAGGCGGGCGTTCGGGCCGTGTATTCGTTGTTGTTTCTTGTGCAGGAAAAGCCGCTAGTATCTGATACGGGACCGAATGGAAGGATTTTACAAGTGTAGTTGCGATTGTTGCTAGTTCCTGACCGGGTGACCTCAAACTTTATGCCCGCCGCGCTGGTTTCTGTTTTTGTTATGTTCGAGGTGAACTCTATCGTGACCCGAAAGTCGCTGTTCGGACCGTTGAGCCGGTTATGGGTGCCGGTAGGCATGCGGTACTCTTTACCCGTCGGGCGGTAATAATCGGACAGGTCAAGCGTCCCGTCTCCCGGCCTGAAACCATTGATCGGCGCACTGGTGAAGGAGGTTGAAAGTTGAACCTCGCTGCCGCTTTCATCGAAGAACGGTGGAATAACGTATTTTGTGTCAGGGGTGTAATACATCGGATTGAATGCATTCGCAGCGTATAGGCGTGTAATAGATGAGCCGCTGATTACGCTGCTTTCAATTGAGTCAGGAACGTAGCCCCAAGACATACTGCCAGACTCATCAAGAGTTAGGATTATATTGGGTGGTACACCAATGGTCAGGCTGAGCGGACTCTGAGATACAGCGGCGTACGCATCTGCAGCGCTTAACAAGACGAGGCCAATGACCGCGTAAGAGAAAGTCTTGACGTGAGAGTAGAGGCGAGAAGGGTGCATGATGTCGGCTCTCAATTGTTAAGGCCTAGGTAGATATTGGCGTGTGTCGACTGCAAATAGAGGGCGTCGCCAGTCTTGCCGTTGTTGAGGTAGAAGTAGGTGCCACTTCCTTCACCACGGCCGCCGTACTCTGCATTCACTGCTGCGTTGCCGGCCTCGTCCGCCAGAATGCTGTTGTAGGACGCATCTGCTTCTGTTTCGGCGGCGGGGTCTGTGCCACGGTAAGGCATCCAGATTTTCGACGTGATCGACAGGTCGTCCGCGCTGATGAGTTGCGGCTGGTCTACGAAGGCCAGGCGGCGATCAGGTTCTACTTCAAGCAGACAAGGCTTATTGATGCCGTTGAGCTTTATCGTGTTCGAGGTCTCGCAGTTGGCCGCGTTAGCTTCAAGCTTGTCGGCCAAGTTGCCAGGACCGTAAAAACGAAACTCAGCTTCCCGCAATGCCGCGTCCGCAATGTTCTGCGTTTTCATGTCTTGGGCACGGTTTGCCGTTATACGTGATTCAAGCGTCACGCCACGCATGCTGCTGACCGCAAGCACCGTTAGGACCAGGAGCATGACGAGTGATACGAGCAGCACCGCGCCGCCCTGAGACTTGCGAGTGTTAAGGCTCATGGCATGAGGTTCCTTAGGGTCTGAGTTGCTCCTGCAACCTGATAGATACGTCCGCTGTCTGCGTCCTGCAGACGGGTTTGTTCATCCGCGGGTGCCTCGACGAGCCAATCGGCAAGCACCTTCGAATCGTCGCTGTCACGCTGTCTGGCGCGGCTGGTGAGCAGCAGCGAATAGCGCACGCTGCGAATGGCGCCGCTGGCCGGCGTCCAGTCGGCTTGCGAGATGAATGTCGTGACTTCCTTTTCCAGCATGTCTGCTTTGCCAACCCCAAAATCGAGCCGGAAATCGGCAATGCCGCGAAGTACCTCACCGTACTGTGGGCTGGGGGCGTTCAGGCTCTTGCAAAGCAGCGCGCCGCTTTGCAATTCCCCGTCGCTACTTGGCTCATACTTGAAAGCCAGAACGGTGAGTTCACTCGCATCTGGTGGCGACGAAGGGAATGCCTCGTTGTATACGACCGGGCTGGCAACGCCCTGACAGTCAAGTTCGTTGCTCACCTGTGGCTGGTATCGGATGCAGAAACCGATCCCTTCGTCGGGGTCGAGGCCAGTGGCTGCGTGGCCTGCACTGAATGCCTGACATCCGCCGGTAGCTCCACGGGCAGGAAATACGATATCTAGCAATGCCGAAGGCGAGCGACGATACCCGGCCTTGCCCAGATAGTCGTTGATTACAAGAGCGGCGAAACGGCTGCTTTCCACGTTTCCCGCCTGATTCTGCTGGTAAACGTAGTTGCGCTTGTTGTCGATATAAACCTGGGTGATCCCGAGGATGAGGAAGCTGCTGATAACCAGCGCGATCAGCAGCTCGACCATGGACAGGCCGACTTCATGTTTCATGTGTTTCATGGTTCTACCCGAACGGTGTAGGTGCAGACGGTGTCGTCGGTATTGCTCGAGTCGAGACAGGCGCCTTCTCGAACTTGCCAGGCCATATGAATCTCGAGCATCGAGCCTTGGCCGTCGCAATTGCCCGGCGTGGAGCTTCGGCAGATGTAGGTATCGCTGTCGAACAGCTCGGCTCCGCCAGGTAGCAGCGCTTCCACTTTGTCCGCCCAGCAGTCACGCAGCTCTTTTGCTGTCTGCGCTATTCGGGTCGGGCTAGCGACGCAGCTTTCACGATCAATGAAATCGCTTCCCGCCTCCTTGTAGAACAGGGAACTGCCTTTTAATCCGCTGTTCATGGGGAACTTTGGAGGGGAGGTGTTGAAGAGCTCTTTCGGGTGTGCACGTATGATTTCGATAAGGTCTCCGGACAGAAGAATGGCCGTGTTGCGTTGTACGGAGTCCTGGGTGTATTGGATGCTGCGGCCTTGCAGCGCCACCATTCCAAGTACTCCGATGGTGGTCAGCAGTAGCGCTACGAGCACTTCGATCAGGCTGAAGCCTTTATTGGTTTTCATCGCTTTCCTCATGGGGTGCAGCTGTCCAAGGCGGCTCCATCTTTCTGGCCTCGTGGGTAAAGAACGAGACCGCCGCTGGGTTGTACTTCGAGCAAGTAGCCGGTGGTGGGGTCTGCTTCGCGGCAGATGGTGAACTTGGCGGCTGTCGCGGTCCCGTTGGGGCGATACACGAGCTTGTTGTCGCTCAGGGCCGAACTGAGTATTTCAGCGTGCTCCGGATTGTGTTCGAGAACTCGCTCGGCTTCGTTGCTGCCGCTTTTGCGGATTTCCCATGGCGCGTTGCTTTTGATCTGCACTTCATATGGTTGCCGATTGAGCGCAGCCTGGCCGCGAGCGAACTGCAGGAAAGTGACCAGCTCCTCCGCCTTGCTTTGCACCTGGTTGCCGCGGATCAGCGCGTTGAAACTGGGAACGGCAATCGCGGCGAATATGCCAAGTAACACCAGGGTGATCATCAATTCGATCAGGGTGAATCCGTGCATGTCGGTTCGGCGTGACATGGTGTGCTCCAAGAGAATCGTGCGCGAATAATGCAAATGCACCAGTGTGTCTGTCCTTCTGCGGAAGATGGTTGGCACATATACGTGGATGGGCGGTCGGCCCTTCGATCTGCGTCAAATCAAGTTGTGACGGCGTCGATGTTCGTGCTCCCGCTCAAGCAATTCAGTCATCGACACAGATTCGCGTTGCTGGCGTTTTCTGCGGGCGACCCGGCTCGTACCCGACCTTGTCGATTGAGAATGAGCTGCCAGGCAATTTGCTGTTTGTAGCATTGGAAGAAGCGTCCATTGCTTGTGGGGCTGGTGCCGTTGTCACGGAAGCGCACGTAAGGGCTGAACCCCCTCCAGCGCAGCGTATGGGCCGGAAGCTGGGTGTGCATCAGTATCTGGCCGCTCGGTGCACGAATGAGCCAACCATCCGTCCAGCTGGATGAGCAGCTCTTTCCGTTGCCGCTCCCGCATATCTCGATGGTCCGGCGCTGCAGAATCGCTTGCGTGCGGGCGGTGTACAGCGCGTTCTCGATCTCGTCTTTCAGTGCCTCCTGTCGATTCCGTTCAATCACCTCTCCAAATGCCGCGACGGCTATCGCGACAGCGATGCCCAGTATTGTCAGCGTGACGATCAGTTCGACAAGCGTGAAGCCTTGATTTCGGTTCGACATAGTGCGGTTCCTTTGCACGTATGATGTTCGGCCGTCCTAGCTGCTGTTCGCGCATGTCATGAAGAGATGCGCGAACGTTCTCTTTTAAAGCAGCGTGCCCGGCCGTCCAAGTCAGCTCGGGCGGAAATGTGAACCAGATTGTGGGAGAGGCTTGTGAATCAAGAAGTGATCGTTGTCGGCGGAGGCGTGATTGGTCTGCTATCGGCCTATCGAATGGCGGAAGCGGGGAAGTCGGTGTTGCTGCTGGAGTCTGGCAATGTCGGCAGCGAAGCCTCCTGGGCCGGCGGCGGGATCGTTTCGCCGCTGTATCCGTGGCGCTACAGCCCGGCGGTGACTGCGCTGGCGCATTGGTCGCAAGACTTCTACCCGCAGCTGGGTGAACGGCTGCTGAGCGAGACGGGGGTGGACCCCGAGGTGCATGTGACAGGCCTCTACTGGCTCGACCTGCACGACGAGGCCGAGGCGCTGAGTTGGGCCGAGCGTTATGGCCGTCCGTTGCACGCGGTAACGATGGAGGCGGTGCGCAAGGCCGTGCCTTCGCTGGGTGAGGGTTACGAACGGGCCGTCTACATGGAGGGCGTGGCCAACATTCGCAATCCGCGACTGCTGCAGGCGTTGCGCGCGGCGCTGGCAAGATTGCCCAACGTGACGGTCGTCGAGCATTGCCCGGTCGAGAGCTTCCTGCAGGATGGCTCGCGGGTCGTGGGCGTGAGGACGGCGCAGGGCGATATGCGTGCCGAGCAAGTCGTGGTGGCGGCGGGTGCCTGGAGCGCTCAGTTGCTGGCGACTCTGGGACTGCAGATCCCGGTCAAGCCGATGAAGGGACAGATGATTCTCTTCAAATGCGCGGAGGACTTCCTGCCGAGCATGGTGCTGGCCAAGCGGCGCTATGCCATTCCCCGTCGCGACGGCCATATCCTGGTCGGCAGCACGCTGGAAGATGTCGGTTTCGACAAGAAGCCCACCGAGGATGCGCTGGAAAGCCTGCGAGCGACCGCAATCGAATTGCTGCCCGCGCTGGCCGACGCGCAAGTGGTCAAGCACTGGGCAGGTCTGCGTCCTGGTTCGCCGGACGGTGTGCCTTATATAGGGCAGGTCAGCGGTTTCGATGGGCTGTGGCTGAACTGCGGGCACTTCCGCAACGGGCTGGTGCTGGCACCGGCGTCCTGCCAGCTTCTGGCGGATCTGATGCTCGGCCGCGAACCGATCGTGGATCCGGCACCTTATGCGCCAACCGGACGTATCGTCTGAGTCGCGCAGGCTCGAACTTTTCTCGCAGGTCGTCCAGCCGGCACTGGTCGTTGTCCGGGCGGCGGTCTGCTAGCTGGGCCGCAATGCTGGTAAATTAGCCGGCTGTTCGGTCCTGTCAGACAGGACCAGATTCGCGAGCGAGGTTTGCGTGGCCAAGAAAACCACTTCCCTGGCCGGCCTGGGTGGGCTGGTCTATTCCACCGACAGCGGTCGGCATTGTCCCGACTGCAGTCAGCCTCTGGGCAGCTGCGTGTGCAAGCAAAACCTCGTGCCAGAGGGGGACGGTGTCGCGCGGGTACGTCGCGAGAGCAAGGGGCGAGGCGGCAAGACGGTGACCACCATCAGCGGCGTACCCCTGCCGGAAAGCGAACTCAAGGAACTGGCCAGCGAGCTGAAGCGCCGCTGCGGCACCGGCGGGGCGCTGAAGGACGGCGTCATCGAGATCCAGGGCGATCATGTCCAGCTGCTGCTCGACGAACTCGGCAAACGCGGCTTCAAGGCCAAGAAGTCCGGCGGCTGAGTGCCGCTGTGACAGCCTCACCAATTTTCACCTTTTTGCGCATATCGGCTGTCGAAGCCGCATAGCCTTCGCCGGGCACATCTGCTTGCGGCGAAACGTTCAATTCTTTCCGGGAGGCTTCGATGCCTGTACGACGCACACGTAAAGACGACGGTAGCCAGTGGACCGCTGCCGATAGCCGCAGCATCTATGGCATTCGCCACTGGGGGGCCGGTTACTTCGCCATCAATGATCAGGGCAATGTCGAAGTGCGCCCGCAGGGGCCGAGCGGTGAGCCGATCGAGTTCAACGGGCTGATCGAGCAATTGCGCGAGGCGGGGCTGTCGCTGCCGCTGCTGGTGCGCTTTCCCGGCATCCTGCAGGACCGCGTGCGGCGCCTGACCGGCGCCTTCGACGCCAACATCGAGCGCATGGAGTACGCCGGCAAGTACACCGCGTTGTACCCGATCAAGGTCAATCAGCAGGAAGCGGTGGTGGAGAACATCATCGCCACGCAGAACGTTTCCATCGGCCTGGAGGCAGGCTCCAAGCCGGAGCTGATGGCCGTGCTGGCGCTGGCGCCGAAGGGCGGCACCATTGTCTGCAATGGCTACAAGGATCGCGAGTTCATTCGGCTGGCGCTGATGGGGCAGAAGCTCGGCCACAATGTATTCATCGTGATCGAGAAGGAGTCCGAGGTCGGCCTGGTGATCGAGGAGGCCAACGAGCTCAAGCTGACCCCGCAGGTCGGCCTGCGCGTGCGCCTGTCGTCGCTGGCATCGTCCAAGTGGGCCGATACCGGTGGCGAGCGTTCCAAGTTCGGCTTGTCCGCAGCGCAGTTGCTCTCGGTGATCGAACGCTTCCGCGCCGCAGAGATGGATCAGGGCATTCGCCTGCTGCACTTCCACATGGGCTCACAAATCGCCAACCTGGCGGATTACCGTCAGGGCTTCCGTGAGGCTATCCGTTACTACGCCGAGCTACGGGCGTTGAACCTGCCGGTGGATTACATCGATGTCGGCGGCGGCCTGGGCGTCGACTACGACGGCACCCACTCGCGCAATGCCAGTTCGATCAACTACGACATCGACGAATATGCCGGTACCGTGGTCGGCATGCTCAAGGAGTTCTGCGAGGCGCAGGGCCTGCCGCATCCGAACATCTTCTCCGAGAGCGGCCGGGCGATGACGGCGCACCATGCGGTGCTGGTCATGCAGGTCACCGACGTCGAGCGGCACAACGACGAAATACCGCAGATCGACAACTACGACGAGCTGCCGGACATCGTCCAGTCGCTGGCCGATCTGCTCGGGCCGACCGACCCGGAAATGGTCACCGAGACCTACTGGCGCGCCACCCATTACATGAGCGAGTCCAGCGCACAGTACGCGTCCGGCAAGCTGACGCTGGCGCAGAAGGCGCTGGCCGAGCAGAGCTATTTCGCCATCTGCCGCCGCCTGTACAACCAGCTCAAGGCCCGTCAGCGCTCCCATCGGGCGGTGCTCGACGAGCTCAACGACAAGCTGGCGGACAAGTACATCTGCAATTTCTCGGTGTTCCAGAGCCTGCCCGATACCTGGGCGATCGACCAGATCCTGCCGATCGTGCCGCTGCAGCGGCTGACCGAGGAGCCGGTGCGGCGCGCCGTGCTGCAGGACCTGACCTGCGACTCGGACGGCAAGATCAAGCACTACGTCGATGAGCAGAGCATCGAGAGCAGCATGCCGGTGCACGAGGTCGCGCCTGGCGAGGAGTATTTCCTCGGGGTGTTCCTGGTGGGGGCCTATCAGGAAATTCTCGGCGACATGCACAACCTGTTCGGCGATACCGATTCGGTGAACGTCTATCAGCGCGAGGACGGTAGCTACTACCACGCCGGCATCGAGACCCATGACACCATCGAGGACATGCTGCGCTATGTGCATCTGTCGCCCGAAGAGCTGATGACCTACTACCGCGACAAGGTGGCCGGGGCCAAGTTGAGCGCCAAGGAACGCACACAGTACATCGACGCGCTGCGCCTGGGTCTGACGCGTTCGTCCTACCTGACGCCCTGAAGGGTGCTCGGCGTCAGCCGGGCATGACGCCGAAGCCCCGTGCCATCAGCGCCGCCAGCAGGGGAATCAGCGCGAGCAGCAGCAGCTCCAGGCGGATGGTCAGCTTTACCCATCTGGCGCTGCCGCTCGAGATGGTCGGTGCCTGGCCTGCCGCGAGAGCGGGGCGCCAGCGCAGAAAGGTCAGCGTCGGGTAGATGGACAGGACGGCGACGACCACGAACAAACCGACCTTGGCGTGAAAGAAGCTGTTCTTCAGGTAGTAGTCCAGTCCCTTGCCATAGAAGACCGCCCGGGCGATGCCGCTCGCCAGCACGGCCGCGGCCGTGATGCCAAAGGCTATGTCGATGCGGAACAGGCTGCGCGCGCGCTCCAGCGTCAGCGGCTGGCGGAACAGCTGATGCTCCAGCAGCAACAGGGCAAAGAGCAGGAAGATCGCCAGGAAGTGGAGGTAGGCGGCAATGGCATAGGCCATGTTCAGCGTCCTTCGGAATGGGTGGTGCCAGGCGTGCTCATGGTAAACCAGGCACCGCGGCGCTGCAGACGCAAGGCGAGCACGCCCAGGCAGATGCCACGCGTCAGCATGAAGGCGAGAAAGGCCAGCCACAAGCCGTGATTGCCCAGCCCCTGCAGCAGCCAGCCGAGCGGCAACGTCAGCGCCACTGCCAGCAGCATGCTGTTGCGCATCTCCCGCGCGCGGGTGGCACCGATGAACAGGCCATCGAGCAGATAGCTCCAGACCGCGATCACCGGCAATGCCGCCAGATAGGGCAAGTAGGTCAGCGCGGTCTGGCGCACCTCGGGTATGTCGGTCTGCAACTGGATGAACAGCTGGCCGCCGAACAGAAAGAACAGGCCGAAGGCGATGCTGGCCAGCAATGACAAACCCCCGGCAACCACCATCACCCGTTGCAGTGCGTTGCGGTCGCCTGCACCGATGGCATGCCCGCTCAAGGCTTCCACCGCATGGGCCAGTCCGTCGAGGGCATGCGCGGTCAGCAGCAGGCCGTTGAGCAGCAGGGCGTTGGCGGCGACTGTGGCATCGCCCAGGCGGGTGCCCTGCACCGTGACCAGGAAGAACACCAGCTGCAGTGCCAGCGAGCGCAGGAAAATGTCGCGGTTGACCGCCATCAGCGGGCGCCAGCTTGTCCAGTGCCGCAGCGCACGGGTGTCGAGTCGGCCGGGATAACGCGTCAGCGCCTTGCGAGTAAGGCCCAGGCCAAGCAGCGCGCCGCTCCATTCGGCGATCACCGAGGCGCGCGCGGCCCCGGCCACGCCCCAGTCGAGGCCGAGCACGAACCACAGGTCCAGCGCGACATTGATGAGGTTGGTCGTCAGCAGAATGGCCAGCGGCGCGCGGGCGTTCTGCGTGCCGAGAAACCAGCCGATCAGTGCATAGCTGGCCAGCGCGGCAGGCAGGCCGAACAGGCGCGTGTGAAAATAGTCGCGGGTCAGGTCGTCCAGTTCCGCCGAGGGTTGCATCAGCTGCAGCGCGGCGCCCTTGAGCGGCACACCGAGTGTGCCCAGCAGCAGGGCGAAGCCGACGGCCAGCAACAGTCCCTGCAACAATATCTGGCGCAGCGCGCCGCCATCCTGGCGGCCGGCTGCCTGCGCGGCGAAGCCGGTGGTACCCATGCGCAGGAAGCCCATCACCCACACCAGCAGCGTGTACAGACTGCCGCCAACCGCTACCGCGCCCAGCTGGTGAGCGTGCGGCAGATGGCCGATCACGCTGCTGTCCACCAGCGCCACCAGCGGCACGGACAGGTTCGACAGGATCATCGGCGCCGCCAGCGCCCACACCTTCTGATGCGTGGGCGCGTGGCGCCAGGCGGCAAGCATGCGGGACATTACGGGCCTCCGGGACGGCCCGGCACTATACGCGGCCAGTGGGAAAAGAGGAAAAACCGCAGTGCCCGGGGCACACCGGGCGATGTATCGGCGCGATCAGTGAATCAGCCAGCTCAGCAGCCACAAGCCGAGGAACAGCCAGACCAGTCCGCCGATGATCGAGCCGCGGAAGAATGAGCGAACGGCCGCGACCAGCAACAGCAGGCCGATGACCAGCGCGACCAGGCTCAGCAGCGAGCGGTCCATCCCCAGCGTGCGTGACAACCCCTCGAGAAAGTTGTGCCCGGCGCGGGCAAACAGGCCGAAGAAGTCGGCCAGCCCTTCGACGATGAAACGTATGACGGTGCCGAGTGCCTGACCCAGCCACTCGAAGAATCCTTCTACCCGCATCTATCACTCTCCCAGATCGTTCGATTGCGGTGCGCAAGCGCAGCCCTAGGCATTGGGCTGCTGGCCGGGGCCGAGAGTTCAATGGCAGAGGGGGGGAACAAGCGCGGCGGATGAGGGTCGGAATGTCCCTGCGTAGTGCGTGACGCATCCGTCGCGATTCCTGCCTTCATTCAACTGCAACAAGTCCCGGGCAGCCTGCCCACACGACTTCAACGAGTAGACACCATGCGAGCCCTCGCCATCGCGCAGCTGGGACGACTAGCGACGCTGCGCCCCTTGAGCTGGGCCTGTGGCCTGCTGCTGTTCTGCCTGCTGTACCTTGCCGTCACGCTGCATCTGGATGAGCGGCTGTTCTACACACTGAAAACCACCTGGCATGAGAACAGCTGGGAGCGTCGCAGCCTGTGGCTGCCGGAATACCGGGCGAGAATCGATGCGTTGCCCGTGGCAACGGTGAAGGACAACCTTTCCGGGCTGACCTACGACGAGCGTCGTGGTCACCTGTGGGCCGTGGTCAACAACCCCGAGGAGCTATTGGCGCTGGGCCGTGATGGGACGTTCATCGCGCGCTACCCGCTGCAGGGCTTCGAAGACGTCGAGGGCGTGACCTATCTGGGTGACGACCTGCTGGTGCTGACCGAGGAACGCCAGCAGGCGCTGGTGGTGGTGCAGGTGCCGAACCTGGCCGGCCCGCTGCGCCGCGCCGATGCACGCTCCATCACGCTGGCGCTGAACGAGGCGGACAACACCGGTTTCGAAGGCGTCGGTTACGACCGAGCGGGCGATCGTCTGTTCGTGGTCAAGGAGCATTCGCCGCGCAAGCTCTATGAAATCCACGGCATCAAGCGCAGCCTGGCCGGCGACATGGACATCAAGATCATCGACCGCCAGGCCTGGATCGACAAGCTGGACATGGCCAGCGACCTGTCGTCGGTGCATTTCGACGAGCAGACCGGTCACCTCGTGTTGCTCAGCGACGAGGCGAAGATGATGCTGGAGCTGGATGCCGAGGGTGAGCTGGTCAGTTTCCGCTCGCTATGGCGCGGTTTCGCCGGCCTCGAGCGCAGCGTGCCGCAGGCCGAGGGCATGACTTTCGACGCTCAGGGCAATCTCTATCTGGTCAGCGAGCCGAACCTGTTCTACGCCTTCGAGCATCAGTGAGAATGACCTGGCTGTGCAAACCTAGCCACGCTGGATCAGCCAGACACCGCCGAAGATCAGCAACAGGCCGGCCACCTTGCCGAGGCTGATGGGCGACTGGCGGAAACCGGCCCAGCCGAAGTGGTCCAGCAGCAGCGCGACGAACAGCTGCCCGGCCAGCAGCAACGCCATGAACAGCAACGCGCCGGTGCGCGGCGCGGCGAAGGCGGCGGTGGCGATAAAGAAGGCGCCCAGCAGGCCGCCGGTCCATTGCCACCAGCTCAGTGCCTTGAGGGACTGCAGCGCCGGCAGGTCGCGCTGGGTCAGCACGATGAGGAACAGGGCCAGAGTGCCGACAGCGAAGGAAAGCAGCGCCGCGCCCATGACGTTGCCGAGCTGGCGAGCCACCTGACCGTTGATTCCGGCCTGCAAAGGCAGCATGGCTCCGGCAATGAACGGCAGGGTGAGCAACCACCAGGCAACAGCAGGCATTTCAGGTCTCCAAGGATCAGCGGCGCGACAGTATGGCGAGCGCGGCAGTCACTCGCCAGCACCGCGGCAGGTTCAGGCGCTTGGCTCAGTGCGGTGGGTATTGCGACAGCACCCGCGCCACCAGCTCGCGCATGCTGCCAGCGCGCTCGTCGGGCGTGCCCTGGCGGCTGCGCAGTACCTGTTCGGCACTGCCACGCCAGACCAGCTTGCCGTCGGCGGCGTCATACAGATCGATCTGCAAGGTGCCGACCTGATAGTCGATGGTGCGGGTATCGGTGAACATCGGTCCGCCCCAGTAGCCGTACCAGGGGTTGCCCCAGGCGCCGGAAGTGGTCGTGTATTGCTGGGTGCGCTGGTCGACGATGTACCAGGCCTGCACCTGCACGCCGGCCGCGGCACTCGCCGTGGCGGGCCGCAGTCCGCGCTGGTCCAGTTGCTCGGCAATGGCGTCGCGGATGCGCTGCTCGGTGAGGTCGCTCTGTATGCGCGGGTCATCCGGCCGGTACTGCAGCGCCGGCTCCTTCCAGCTCCAGGCGCGATAGGCGGAGAAATCCCGTGTCGGATCGAAATCGCGCTGCACCTGCGGGCCCTGGCAGGCGACGAGGGCGAGGAGTAGGGGAATCAGCAACAGACGGCGGAACATGATCGTTCTCCAGGGAAGGGTCTGCTCAGTCTAGGCCCGGCGCCTTCGTTCGGCGCGTAGCCACTTGCCGCACTCAGCGCGGCGGATAATCGGCCAGCGCCCGCTCGACGGCCTGGCGCACCGCATCTTGCTGCTTGGCCCTGCTGCCGCTCAGGCGCGCTTCGGCACGATTGCTCCAGACCGATTGCCCGGAGGCCGCATCGAACATCTCGATGCGCACCGAGACGACTTCCTCCTCGTAGTTGCGCACGATGGGCACGCTGGTGCCGACGCCATACCCGGTGCCGTAGCCACCGCCATAACGGCCTACGCCGACATGCGGGCCGTAGCCGTAGTTGTCGTAGGTCTGGCGGACTCGGGTTTCCTTGCTGGCGCTGGCGCTGATCCGTACATCGCCCGGAGCATTGCCCGGTGCCGGCCGCAGGCCATGTTGATCGAGGGCGCCGGCGACCATTTCCTGCAGTTCTTCACCGCTGATCGAAGCCGTACCCGCTGGCGGGCTGCGCCAGCTCCAGTGCTGGTAGCTGGAGAAGTCCCGGGGCGCGGCCGGGTAGGTGGGCGCCTGGATCTGTTCCACCGGAGGGGCGGGCGGTATCGGCGCCGATTCGTCGGTATAGGGGTTCTGGCTCTGGCAGGCCGCGAGGGTAAGGCAGAGCAAGGGCATAAACGCGCGGGTCGACATGGAAACCTCCCGGCCGGCTCAGCGTGGCCGGCACAACCAGTGCAGATAGCGCCCGAGGCCGGCGAAGGTGGGATGGCGGCGGTAGGCCAGTTCCATCTCGATGAGGTCGGCCGGCTCGGTGCGGGCCTGGAAATCGGCGGGCATGTAGTCATGGAAAACGCGCACGCCACTGCTGGATTCGACCTGCCAGTGCGGCGCGAGTTGCGCGGCCAGTTCGCGTGGGTCCAGCGGTTGCTGCGGGGTCAGGCTCTGCCGTTCGCCGGCATAGGTCTGGCTGCGCAGCTTCTTGAAGTGGCCCTTGAGCAGGTTGCGGTAGATCAGCGCATCGCGGTTGTAGAAGGCCAGCGACAGCCAGCCATCGGCCGCGGTCAGGCGGTGCAGCACCGGCAGGATCGCCTGGGGCTCGGCGAGCCACTCCAGCACGGCGTGGCAGATGACCAGGTCGAAGCGGCCGTCGACATGCGCTTCCACCTCCTGCCAGGGCGCCTGGATGAAGGTAGCCTGCTGACCGGCGTCGGCGAACTGCTGGCGGGCGCCTTGCAGCATCGGTTCGGCGGGCTCGGCGAGGGTGACCGCATGGCCCTGCTGCGCCAGCCAGAGGCTCATATGGCCGAGCCCGGCGCCGATGTCCAGCACCCGCAGCGCGCGCGGCGGCAGGATCTCGGCCAGGTCGGCCTGCAGCACGGCAAGTCGGATCGCGCCCTTGGCGCCGCCGTAGATCTTCTCGGCGAAACGCGTCGCCAGCTCGTCGAAATGGCGGTCGCTCATCGGACGAAGCGCCGTTCGTTGTCGGCCAGCTTGGCCAAGAGCGCCTGTTCCATGTCGATCCCCAGCTCGCTGCACATCAGCAGCAGGTACATGAGGATGTCGCCGACCTCCTGGCCAGCGTGCTCGAGCTTGTCGGCCGATAGCTGGCGCGACTCGTCCTCGGTCTGCCACTGGAAGATTTCCACCAGCTCGGCCATTTCCACACTGGCGGCCATGGCGAGGTTCTTCGGGCTGTGAAAGCGCTGCCAGTCGTTGCGATCGCGGATCGCATGCAGGCGCTGGGTGATCTGTTCGATGTTCATCAGGGGAGGCGGGCTGTTCGAAAGACGACAAGCTTCCGCCAGTGCGTCGGCGCCCGCAAGAGGGCGTCAGCCGCGGCGGACCTTCAGCTCGCGCTCGATGGCGATCACGCCGGGGCGGTAGTCGCCCTGTTCGATGGCGCGAATGGCCTGCTCCAGCACCTGCTCGGCGATCTGTGCGTGCTGCTGGGAAATCGCGTTGACCCGGATCGGCAGGAAATCCAGCAACTGCGCATCACCGAAGGTGCCCAGCCGCAGCTGTTCGGGCCAGAGCAGGTTGCGCTCGCGCAGCGCGTCGAACACGCCTTCCAGCAGCACGTAGGCGGTGGTGATCAGCGCATCGGGCAACGCGCCGCGGTCGAGCAGGGCGAGCATCTGCGCGCGGCCGCAGGCGCGGCTGAACTGCTCGGCACGCAGGATGCTGACCGGCCCGCGGTGCTGCGCCAGTGCCTGCTGGAAACCTTCCTCGCGCTGCTGGCTGATGCGCAGCGCCGGGCGCGCGCTGATCAGGGCGACATGCGCCTCGGGCGGCACGTCCAGCGAGCGGGTCAGCTGCGCGCCGGCTTCGCGGTCGTCGCTGACCACCGAACAGAAGTGCACGGCATCCAGCGCACGGTCCAGTGCGATCACCGGCGTGCCGGTCGCCTGGACCTTGCGGTACCCGGCATCGTCCGCCGGCAGGCAGCTGGCGACGATCAGCGCATCGCAGCGTCGCGAGCGCAGCACCTGGATGACCTGGCGCTCGGTGTCCGGCTCGTCGTCGGTCCCGGCGATCAGCAACTGGTAGCCGCGCTGTCGCGCACGCTGCTCGAGCAGCTTGGCCAGGCGTGCATAGCTGGGGTTTTCCAGGTCCGGCACGATGAAACCGAGGGTCCGGGACTGCCCGCGGCGCAGCCCGGCGGCCTGTTGGTCGAGCTGAAAACCCTGCTGCTCGGCGACCGCTAGCACGCGCTCGACCGTGGCTGGACTGATCCGTCGCTGCGCGGCCTTGCCGTTGAGCACGTAGCTGGCGGTGGTTACCGAAACGTTGGCGAGGCGGGCGATGTCGGTCAGTTTCAACTGGGGGCCTAAGACGGGTGGTATGAACTCGGGCTTCTAGAATTACCCAATATTGCGTAATGTGCCAGCCTTGGCTGAAACGTTTCAGCAGCTCTCAGGTCTGAAGCGCCAGCCCAGGATTCGGGCAATGCCGGCGCATCGTCGGCCACAACAATCGCGAGCCCCGCAGGAGTTCTCCATGCTTGAGTTGAATGCGCAGCACATCCACATGCATCAGGTCGCGGCGGACAAACCGGCCGCGCTGGCCCTGCTCGGCGAGGTGCTGGTCGCCGACGGGCTGGTGGCGCCCGGCTACCTGGACGGTTTGCGCGCACGCGAAGCCCAGGGCTCGACCTTTCTCGGCCAGGGCATCGCGATCCCCCATGGCACCCCGGAAACCCGCGATCAGGTGTTCACCACGGGCGTGCGGCTGCTGCATTTTCCGGAGGGCGTCGACTGGGGCAACGGCCAGCAGGTCCACCTTGCCATCGGCATCGCCGCGCGTTCCGACGAGCATCTGCGTCTGCTGCAGCTGCTGACCCGCGCCCTCGGTGAGGGCGACCTCAGTGAGGCGCTGCAGAAGGCCGAAAGCCCCGAGGCGATCATCGCGCTGCTGCAGGGCGCGCCGCAGGAACTGGCGCTCGATGGCGAGCTGGTGGGGCTGGGCGTCGCCGCCGAGGACTTCGATGAGCTGGCCTGGCAGGGCGTCAAGCTGCTCAAGCGCGCCGAATGCGTGGTCTCTGGCTTCAATGCCGGGCTCGCGCTCGACCAAGCCTTGCCGCTGGGTGAGGGCCTCTGGTGGCTGAGCAGCGAGCAGTCGGTGCAGCGACCGGGGCTGGCGTTCGTCACACCCGCCGTGTCGCTGGATCATCACGGCCAGCCGCTCAACGGCCTGTTCGTGCTGGCCAGTCTCGGTGAAGCGCACCGGGCGATGCTCGAGCGCCTGTGCAACCTGCTGATCGAGGGGCGCGGCGCGGAGCTGAGCCAGGCGACTTCCAGTCGCACAGTGCTCGAAGCCCTGGGCGGCGACGTGCCGGCGGACTGGCCGAGTGCCCGCGTGCCGCTGGCCAATGCCCATGGCCTGCACGCACGGCCCGCCAAGGTGCTGACCGAGGTCGCACAGGCCTTTGCCGGCGAGATCCGCGTGCGCCTGGCCGGCAGTCAGAGCGCGGGGGTGTCGGCCAAGAGCCTGAGCAAGCTGCTGGCGATGGGCTCGCATCGTGGGCAGGTGCTGGAGTTCATCGCCGAGCCCTCGATCGCCGATGATGCGCTGCCGGCATTGGTGCGCGCGGTGGAAGAAGGGCTCGGCGAGGAAATCGAGCCGCTGCCAGCCGGCGGGGAACCGGCGGAGCCGCCAGCTGCCACCGTGCAACTGAACGAAGCCGCCCAGGACGTGCCCGCCTTGCGGGCCGGCGAGCAGGTGATCGGCATCGCCGCCTCGCCCGGCATCGCCATCGGCCCGGTGCTGGTGCGCAAGCCGCAGGCGATCGACTATCCGCGGCGCGGCGAATCGCCCGCCGTCGAGCTGCAGCGGCTCGACGCGGCGCTGGACAAGGTGTTCGCGGAAATCGGCACGCTGATCGCGCAGAGCCAGGTCGCCAGCATCCGCGACATCTTTACCACCCACCAGGCCATGCTCAGGGATCCTGCCCTGCGCGAAGAGGTGCAGGTGCGCCTGCAGAAAGGCCTCAGCGCCGAGGCGGCCTGGATGGAGGAAATCGAAAGCGCGGCGCAGCAGCAGGAGGCGCTGCATGACCAGCTGCTCGCCGAGCGCGCGGCCGACCTGCGCGACGTGGGCCGCCGCGTGCTGGCCTGCCTGGCCGGTGTCGAAGCCGAGCAGGCCCCGGATGAGCCCTACATTCTGGTGATGGACGAGGTGGCGCCGTCGGACGTCGCCACCCTCAATGCCCAGCGCGTCGCCGGCATTCTCACCGCCGGCGGCGGCGCCACCTCGCACAGCGCCATCATTGCCCGGGCGCTGGGTATTCCGGCCATCGTCGGCGCGGGGGCCGGTGTGCTCGGCCTGGCGCCCAACACCCTGCTGCTGCTCGATGGCGAGCGCGGTGAGCTGCTGGTGGCGCCGAGCGATACGCAGCTCGAACAGGCCCGGGGCGAGCGCGCCGCGCGGGAGGAACGCAAGCGCCTGGCCCATGAGCGACGTCTGGAGCCGGCGATCACCCGTGACGGCCATCCGGTGGAGATCGCTGCCAACATCGGCGCCGCCGGCGAGACGCCCGAGGCGGTGGCGCTCGGTGCCGAGGGCATCGGCCTGCTGCGCACCGAGCTGGTGTTCATGAACCACGCTCAGGCGCCGGATCAGGCGACCCAGGAAGCCGAATACCGCCGCGTGCTGGAAGCCCTCGAAGGCCGGCCCCTGGTGGTGCGCACGCTCGATGTCGGCGGCGATAAGCCGCTGCCGTACTGGCCGATGCCGGCCGAGGAGAACCCCTTCCTCGGTGTACGCGGCATTCGCCTGAGCCTGCAGCGCCCGGACATCCTCGAAACCCAGCTGCGTGCCTTGCTGGCATCCGCCGACGGCCGGCCGCTGCGGATCATGTTTCCCATGGTCGGCAATATCGAGGAATGGCGCACCGCCAAGGCGCTGGTCGATCGCCTGCGCGTCGAATTGCCGGTGGCCGACCTGCAGGTGGGCATCATGATCGAGATCCCGTCCGCCGCGCTGATCGCGCCGGTGCTGGCGCAGGAAGTCGATTTTTTCAGCATCGGTACCAACGATCTGACCCAGTACACGCTGGCAATCGACCGCGGCCACCCGACTCTTTCAGGGCAAGCTGACGGCTTGCACCCGGCCGTGTTGCGCCTGATCGGCATGACGGTGGAAGCCGCCCACGCGCAGGACAAATGGGTCGGCGTCTGCGGCGAGCTGGCCGCCGATGCGCTGGCGATACCCATGCTGGTGGGGCTGGGCGTTGATGAGTTGAGCGTGTCGGCGCGCAGCATCGCGCTGGTCAAGGCGCGGGTGCGCGAGCTGGACTTCGCCGCCTGCCAGAGGCTGGCTCAGCAGGCCCTGATGTTGCCCGGCGCCCATGAAGTGCGCGCCTTCGTCGGGGAGCACTGCTGATGGCGCGCGTACTGACCGTCACCCTCAATCCCGCGCTGGATCTCACCGTGCAGCTGCCCGCGCTGCGCCTGGGCGAAGTCAATCGCAGCGACAACCTGCAGGTGCATGCCGCGGGCAAGGGGCTCAACGTCGCCCAGGTCCTGGCCGATCTCGGCCATCAGCTGACCGTGACCGGCTTTCTCGGCGAAGCCAATGCGCAGCCTTTCGAGCAGCTGTTTGCCGCGCGGGGCTTTGCCGACGAATTCGTCCGCGTGGCGGGCGAGACCCGCAGCAACATCAAGCTGGCCGAGGCGGATGGGCGGATTACCGATATCAATGGCCCGGGGCTGGAGGTCGGTGCCGCCCAGCGCGACGAGCTGCTAGCCCGCCTCGAGCGCCTGGTACCTGGCCATGAGCTGGTCGTGGTGGCCGGCAGCCTGCCGCGTGGCGTCGAGCTGCCGTGGTTCGTCGAGCTGCTGCAGCGGCTCGCGCTGCTTGGTGCGCGTGTTGCGCTGGACACCAGCGGCGCGGCGCTGCGCGAAGGGCTGGCCCTGTCACCCTGGCTGATCAAGCCCAACGAAGAGGAGCTGGCCCAGGCCCGCGGCCTCGACCCGGCCGACGCTCGGGCCCTGGCCGACGAGGCTCGGCGCCTGAATGCCCGCATCGAACATGTCGTGATGTCCCAGGGCGCCGCGGGGGTCAGCTGGTTTTCGCCGGCAGCCGCCTGGCATGCCCAGCCGCCCAAGGTGCGGGTGGTCAGCACCGTGGGCGCCGGGGATTCGCTGCTGGCCGGCATGCTCCACGGCTTGCTGGCGGGTTGGCCGGCCGAGCGCACCCTGGCGCATGCCACGGCGATTGCCGCTCAGGCCGTCGGCCAAATCGGCTTCGGCATCACTGATCGGGCGCAACTGGCCGAGCTTGAAGCGGCCGTGCGGCTGCAGCCGCTCAGCCAATAATTACAAGAGGTGAAGGAATGAATCTGCTCATCATCACGGCCTGCCCCAACGGAATGGTCACCAGCGTGCTGACCTCGCGCCTGCTCGAAGCCGCGGCCCATCGCCTGGGCTGGTCGACCGCCGTGGAAGTCCACGATCCCAAGGCCATCGGCTCGCCGCTCACGGCCGAACAGATCGCCGAGGCCGACTTGGTCGTGGTGGTCAAGACCGGACCGCTGTCGCTTGCGCGCTTCGTCGGCAAGCGTGTCGTGCAGTCGACCCCGTCCGAGGCCCTGCTCGACCCGGAAGGCTTCCTGCGCAGCGCCGCCGATACCGCGACCGAATTGCAGCCGGTCGACGAAGCCGACGCCGCGCCTTCCGCGGGCAAACCCAAGCTGGTGGCCATCACCGCATGCCCGACCGGCGTGGCGCACACCTTCATGGCCGCCGAGGCGCTGCAGCAGGCCGCCGCGCGCAAGGGCTACGACCTGCAGGTGGAGACGCGTGGCTCGGTGGGCGCGCGCAACGTGCTGGACCCCCAGGCCATCGAGGCGGCCGACGCGGTGCTGCTGGCGACCGATATCGAGGTGGATGTCACCCGTTTCGCCGGCAAGCGCGTGTTCCGCTGCGGCACCGGTGTCGCACTGAAGCAACCGGAGGCGACGCTGGATCGTGCGCTGCAGGAAGCGGCCGTGCTCGGCGGTGGCGTCACGGCAAGTGCCGCTACGGGAGAGCAGAAAGCGGAGAAGACCGGTGTCTACAAACACCTGCTGACCGGGGTGTCCTACATGCTGCCGATGGTGGTGGCGGGCGGTTTGTTGATCGCCCTGTCGTTCGTCTTCGGCATCGAGGCGTTCAAGGAGGAGGGCACGCTAGCCGCTGCCTTGATGAAGATCGGCGGCGAAACCGCTTTCCAGCTGATGGTGCCGCTGCTGGCCGGCTACATCGCCTATTCCATCGCCGACCGCCCGGGCCTGGCGCCCGGCATGATCGGCGGCTTGCTGGCCGGCACGCTCGGCGCGGGCTTCATCGGCGGCATCATCGCCGGTTTCGTCGCCGGCTATGCGGCCAAGGCGGTGAGTCGCTGGATTCCACTGCCGGCCAGCATCGAATCGCTCAAGCCGATCCTGATCATTCCGCTGCTGGCCAGCCTGGTGACGGGCCTGGTGATGATCTACATCGTCGGCACGCCGGTGGCGAAGCTGCTCGCCGGGCTCACCGAATTCCTCGACACCATGGGCACCTCCAACGCCATCCTGCTCGGGCTGCTGCTGGGCACCATGATGTGCGTCGATCTTGGCGGGCCGGTGAACAAGGCGGCCTATGCCTTCTCCGTCGGGCTGCTCGCCTCGCAAAGCTACGCGCCGATGGCCGCGACCATGGCCGCCGGCATGGTGCCGCCGATCGGCATGGGCATCGCCACGCTGATCGCCCGGCGCAAGTTCGCTCAGACCGAGCGCGAAGCCGGCAAGGCCGCGCTGGTGCTGGGTTGCTGCTTCATCTCCGAGGGCGCGATTCCCTTCGCTGCCAAGGACCCGCTGCGGGTGATTCCCGCCAGCATCGCCGGTGGTGCACTGACCGGCGCGCTGTCCATGGCGTTCGGTGCCAAGCTGCTGGCGCCCCATGGCGGGCTGTTCGTGCTGCTGATTCCCAACGCGATAAACCATGCGTTGCTCTACCTGGTCGCGATCCTGGCCGGGAGCCTGCTGACCGGGGTCGTCTATGCACTGATCAAGCGGCCCGAGACTCAGCCGCTTGCGGTCGGTGCGGCCGCCTGACCGGCAGGCCAAAAGGGCTGAACTAAAGGGCTCCGCGCCGTATCCACTACAAGCTGGCGAAGACTTTGTGTCAGAAGGTTTCGCCAGCTTTTTGCTTTGCATCGATCTGGCTGGAGACTGCGATGAGTATCGACTACGGGCCGCGGCCCCTGCGTATCACCCTGACCGCCCTGGTGATTCTGGTGCTGGGTGCGCTCATGACCATCGGCGGCGGCTACCTCGCGACGTTGGGCGGTTCCTGGTACTACCTGGCCGCCGGTGTCGGTCTGCTGGTGGTGGCCGGCCTGCTGCTCGCCCGGCGGCGCGCGGCGATCTGGCTGTACGCGGCGTTGCTGCTGGGCACGCTGGCCTGGACGTTCTACGAAGTGCGCTTCGACTGGTGGCAGCTGGCGCCGCGGATCGATCTCTGGTGCATCCTCGGGCTCTGGCTGATCCTGCCCTTCGTCAATCGCCATGTCAGCGATCGGCTGATCTGGCGCGACGGTGCTAGCGGTCTGCTCGGGATCGGCCTGCTGGCCGGTGCGCTGATGGCAGGCTATTCGCTGACGCAGGACTACCACTCGATCACCGGTGAGTTCAGCGACGCGCAGATGCAGGGTCTGGCCCCGGAAGGTCAGGCCGGACGCCAGGCCAGCGAGTGGACGGCCTATGGCGGCTCCGACCGGGGCGACCGCTACGCACCGGCGGACCTGATCACACCGGCCAATGTCGGCAAGCTCAAGAAGGCCTGGGAGTTCCACACCGGTGATCTGTCGGGCGAGGGCGACCCTGGCGAGATCACCTACCAGGTCACACCGCTGAAGGTCGGCGACAACCTGTTCATCTGCACTCCGCACAGCATCGCCATCGCGGTGGATGCCGACACCGGCAAGGAGCGCTGGCGCTTCGACCCGAGCATCAATCGCGATGCCGAGTACTACCAGCACATGACCTGCCGCGGTCTGGCCTACCACGACGCCACGGCCTACAGCCAGGCGCCGGTCTCTACGGCCGAGCCGGCCGCGCGTTGCGAGCGTCGATTGTTCCTGCCGACCAATGACGGCACGCTGATCGCCCTGGACGTTGCCGATGGCAAGCCCTGCGAGGACTTCGGCGATGCCGGCACGGTGGACCTCAAGGCCGGGCTGGGCGAGGGCGCGCTGGGCGTCTACCTGCCGACCTCGCCGCCCGTCGTGACGGAGAAGCTGGTCATTGTCGGTGGCTCGATCACCGACAACGGTGCGGTGGATTCCCCCGGCGGGGTGATCCGCGCCTATGACGTGCGCAGCGGCGAGCTGGTATGGAATTTCGACCCGGGCAATCCGGACGCCACCGAGCCCCTGGCCCCCGGCGAAACCTACGTGCGCAGCACGCCGAACGCCTGGACCATCGCCACCGCCGACGAGTCGCTGGGGCTGGTCTACATCCCCACCGGCAACCAGACGCCGGACCAGTGGGCGCAACCGCGCACGCCGGAATCCGAGCGCTTCACGGACACCCTGGTGGCGCTGGACCTAGCGAGCGGCCAGGTGCGCTGGGAATTCCAGACGGTGCACCACGATCTCTGGGACCGCGACTTGCCGTCGCAGCCCACGCTGGTGGATATCGACGGGCCGCAGGGCAAGGTCCCGGCCATCATCCAGCCGACCAAGCGCGGCGACCTGTACATCCTCGACCGGCGCACCGGTGAGCCCATCGTGCCGGTCGACGAGATGCCCGTGCCGCAAGGCACCGACTACGGCGAGTTCACCGCGCCCACGCAGCCCTATTCGGCCGTGAGCTACGCGCCGGACGAGCCGCTGCGCGAGCGCGACATGTGGGGTGGCACGCCGCTGGACCAGATGATGTGCCGCATCCAGTTCCGCCAGCTGCGCTACGAGGGCGATTTCACGCCGCCCTCGGAGCAGGGCTCGCTGATCTATCCGGGCAACGTGGGAACCTTCAACTGGCCGTCCGTGGCCGTCGATCCGAGCCGCCAGCTGCTGTTCGGCGCACCGAACTACCTGGCCTTCGTCTCGACCATGGTCAAGCGCAGCGACGTCGACCCGAACGAGCGCTCCGGTGGCGGCGAGACCGGTCTGCAGCCGAACCTCGGCGCGCCGTACATGGTGCGGCTGGAGCCCTTCCTGTCGGTGCTCGGCCTGCCTTGCCAGACGCCACCCTGGGGTTACGTCACCGCGCTGGACCTGCGCAGCATGAAAAAGGTCTGGATGCACAAGAACGGCACCAGCCGCGACAGCGCGCCCTTGGGCATCCCGCTGCCGGTGGGTACGCCAGCGCTGGGTGGGCCGATCGTCACTGCCGGTGGCGTGGCCTTCATGAGCGGCACCCTGGATTACTACCTGCGCGCCTACGACCTGCAAAACGGCAAGGAACTGTGGAAAGGCCGCCTGCCCGCCGGTGGCCAGGCGACGCCGATGACCTACGTGTCCGAGAAGACCGGCAAGCAGTACGTGGTGCAGATGGCCGGCGGGCATGGCTCGTTCGGCACCAAGCTGGGTGACTCCTTGATCGCCTGGACACTTGAGGAGTAGGTGATAGGGGTGGGGGTGTTAGTCGCGGCGCTAGGCATGGCCGCCAGCTCCTCACCCTAGCCCTCTCTCCAGAGGAGAGAGGGAAATAGCACGCGCGGTTTTCGTTCAGGGGGTAGGGCGAAGCGCTTTAATGCGTGTCGGGCCGACCAAAAAGGGTCGGTGGCTTCATTCAGGCGCCCTCTCCCCGTTGGGGAGAGGGCTGGGGTGAGAGGCGCGGGCTTCGATCCTGCGCAACAGCTCCGTCAGAACGCCGTCCAGATTCTGCAATACGTCCGATTACTGAATCGCAGCACCTCCAGCCCCTGGCGCTCCAGATGCGCTGTACGCAGCCAATCCCACGCGAGCCCGGCAGGGTCATGGTGTTGCCCGCCATCGAGCTCGACCACCAGCCGCAGCTCGGCGCAATAGAAGTCCAGCACATAGGGCGGCCATGGGTGCTGCCGCCGGAACTTGAATCCCGCTAAGCCGCGGTTGCGCAGCCGCCGCCACAGAAGGCGCTCGCAATCGGTGAGCTGGCTGCGAAGCGCTCCGGCGAAGCGACGTTGTTCGGGCGATGGGCGTTCGGTAGGCATCGCACATCCTTGTGTCGGTATAGACCTCTCGCATCCGTGCGAGAGCTTGCTCGATCAGCGCGAGGCGGTCGGTTGCCTCAATGATGCTCGCGCGTCGCCCGGAACTTCACCTCCGGCCAGCGCTCTTCCATCAGGCTGAGGTTGACGCGGGTCGGGGCCAGGTAGGTGAGGTGGCCGCCGCCGTCGACAGCGAGGTTCTCGTAGGCCTTGTCCTTGAATTCCTTGAGCTTCTTCTCGTCGCTGCACTCGATCCAGCGCGCCGACCAGACGTTGATTGCCTCGTAGGCGCACTCGACCTTGTATTCCTCCTTCAGGCGGCTGGCGACCACGTCGAACTGCAGCACGCCCACCGCGCCGAGGATGATGTCGTTGTTGCGCTCGGGGAAGAACACCTGGGTGGCGCCTTCCTCGGCCAGCTCCTGCAGGCCCTGGCGCAGCTGCTTGGATTTGAGCGGATCCTTCAGACGCACGCGGCGGAACAGTTCCGGGGCGAAGTGCGGGATGCCGGTGAAGCCCAGCACTTCGCCTTCGGTGAAGGTATCGCCGATCTGGATGGTGCCGTGGTTGTGCAGGCCGATGATGTCGCCGGCCCAGGCTTCCTCCAGCATCTCCCGCTCGCTGGAGAAGAAGGTCAGCGCGTCGGCGATCTTCAGGTCCTTCTTGATGCGCACGTGGCGCATCTTCATGCCTTTCTCGTACTTGCCCGAGCAGATGCGCATGAAGGCGATGCGGTCGCGGTGCTTGGGGTCCATGTTCGCCTGGATCTTGAACACGAAGCCTGTGAATTTCTCCTCGACCGGCTCCACGGTGCGCTCGTTGGCGACCCGCGCCAGCGGCTTCGGTGCCCAGTCGACGACGGCGTCCAGCACATGGTCTACGCCGAAGTTGCCGAGCGCGGTACCGAAGAAGACCGGGGTCATCTCGCCGCGCAGGAAGGCGTCCTTGTCGAATTCGTGGCAGGCGCCCTGGACCAGCTCCAGCTGCTCGACGAAATCGTTGTACATGTCGCCCAGGTGCGCGCGGGCTTCGTCGGAATCCAGCTTCTCGATGACCCGCGTCTCGATGCGTTCGTGGCCGTGGCCGGGCACGAAAACGATGATGCGGTCCTCGGCCAGGTGGTAGACGCCCTTGAAGTCGCGATAGCAGCCGATCGGCCAGGTGATGGGCGCGGCCTTGATCTTCAGTACCGCTTCGATCTCGTCGAGCAGTTCGATGGGGTCTCGGATATCGCGGTCGAGCTTGTTGATAAAGCTCACGATTGGCGTATCCCGCAGGCGGCAGACGTCCATCAGGGCGATGGTGCGCGGCTCGACGCCTTTACCACCATCGAGCACCATCAGTGCCGAGTCCACCGCGGTCAGGGTGCGGTAGGTGTCCTCGGAGAAGTCCTCGTGGCCGGGGGTGTCGAGCAGGTTGATCATGTGCTCGCGGTAGGGGAACTGCATCACCGAGGTGGTGATGGAGATGCCGCGCTGCTTTTCCATCTCCATCCAGTCGGAGGTGGCGTGGCGGTCGGACTTGCGCGATTTCACCGTGCCGGCGACGGCGATCGCCTTGCCCATCAGCAGCAGTTTTTCGGTGATGGTGGTCTTGCCCGCATCGGGGTGCGAGATGATGGCGAAGGTACGGCGCTTCGCGACTTCGGCGGCCTGAGTGGTCATCGGAATTAAGGAACCCGTCGACGAGTAGTCGGTCTGTCAAAAAAGGCGGCGATTATAGCGGCAAATGGATTTCCCTGCGGCCCGCACGGCAGCGGAAATCAGCCGTTTTGTGCAGTTTCCATGACGCTTTGTTTTGAATCGACAACAACTCGAAACGGATGCGCAATCGGGACGTTTTTTTGATTGATCTATGCCCCCCTTGGTCCTAAAGTTCGCGCCCGAACGTCCATGCTGGCAACGATCCATCCGGCTCAAGTACTGACGACGAGAGATCCACGTGATACTCGGCGACATGCCTTGGGAAGTAGGCGAACCAAAGTGGGGAAACTGATCAGGCGTTCTTGTCAGGGCTGACGCCCTTCACCCCTCATCCGACTTTTGTTTCCCGTTTTTGGAGTCCCACGCATGACGGTCAAGATCGAAGACTATTTCCCGCGCGCCACCTTCCAGAAGATGAAGGCCTTCGCCGACCAGCACGAAACCCCGTTCGTGGTGATCGACACCGAAACCATCAGCAAGGCCTACGACGACCTGCGCGCCGGTTTCGAATTCGCCAAGGTGTACTACGCCGTCAAGGCCAACCCAGCGGTGGAAATCATCGACCTGCTGCGTGACAAGGGCTCGAGCTTCGACATCGCCTCGATCTACGAGCTGGACAAGGTCATGTCACGCGGCGTCGGTCCGGAGCGCATCAGCTACGGCAACACCATCAAGAAATCCCGGGACATCCGCTACTTCTTCGAGAAGGGCGTGCGCATGTTCGCCACCGACTCCGAAGCCGACCTGCGCAACATCGCCAAGGCCGCGCCGGGCGCGAAGGTCTATGTACGCATCCTTACCGAAGGATCGACCACGGCCGACTGGCCGCTGTCGCGCAAGTTCGGCTGCCAGACCGACATGGCCATGGATCTGCTGATTCTTGCCCGCCAGCTGGGCCTGGAACCGTACGGCATTTCCTTCCACGTCGGCTCGCAGCAGCGCGACATCTCCGTCTGGGACGCCGCCATCGCCAAGGTCAAGGTGATCTTCGAGCGCCTGAAGGAAGAAGACGGCATCGAGCTGAAGATGATCAACATGGGTGGCGGCTTCCCGGCCAACTACATCACCCGCACCAACAGCCTGGAAACCTACGCCGAGGAGATCATCCGCTTCCTCAAGGAAGACTTCGGCGACGACCTGCCGGAAATCATCCTGGAGCCGGGCCGCTCGCTGATCGCCAATGCCGGCATCCTGGTGAGCGAAGTGGTGCTGGTGGCACGCAAGTCGCGCACCGCCGTGGAGCGCTGGGTGTACGTCGATGTGGGCAAGTTCAGCGGTCTGATCGAAACCATGGACGAGTCCATCAAGTTCCCGATCTACACCGAGAAGAAGGGTGAGGTGGAGGAAGTGGTGATCGCCGGTCCGACCTGCGACAGCGCGGACATCATGTACGAGAACTACAAGTACGGCCTGCCGCTGAATCTGGCCATCGGTGATCGCCTGTATTGGCTGTCCACCGGTGCCTACACCACCAGCTACAGCGCCGTCGAATTCAACGGCTTCCCGCCGCTGAAGGCCTACTACATCTAAGCCTTAGTCGCTGCTCGAACGCCCCGCCATGCGGGGCGTTTTCGTTTCCGCCTTTCGCTCACCGCGCCCCGGCGCGTAGCTCGTCGCGTCGTCGCGCGTAGGCCTCGACGATATCGGCGATCTGCGGCAATGCGGCGGCCCGCAGGCTGGCCAGCGCGGTCTCGATAAACCTGAGATGGCCGAGCCGCAAGGCGCGCTCCAGCCAGCCGCGGGCCTGCTCCCATTGGCCCTGTGCCAGCAATACGGCAGCGTGGCTGAACTGCCCGCGGAAGTCGCCGGCTTCGGCCGAGCGTGCATACCAGGCGTGTGCCGCGGTGACATCCCGGGCCACGCCGCAGCCGTCTTCGAGGCAGCGGCCGGTGAGGTTCATCGACTTGGCATGACCAAGCTCGGCAGCCTGACGATAGAGCCGGTAGGCGGTCGTGTGGTCCTTCACCACGCCACGTCCGGTGGCCAGCAGGTTGGCGAGGTTGTACATGCCCCAGTCCAGCCCCAGATCGGCCGCGCGGCGGTAGTAGTCGGCGGCGCGCTTCGTATCGGCTGTGCAACCCCAGCCGTGTTCGTGGCAGCGCCCGGCCATGTTGCAGGCCATGGCATGTCCGCGCTCGGCGGCGATGTCGAACCAGGTCAGGGCCAGCGTCGGATCGGTCTGGATGCCATAGCCTTCCAGCAGGATCTGACCGAGCAGTGCCTGGGCCTCGATTTCCCCGTTCGCCGCAGCCGCCAGTACCAATCGCGCGGCACGCTGCGGCTGTTCGGCGAGATCGCCCAGCTGGGTGGTGTCGAGTGTTTCCTCACGGCGCAGAAGATGCTGCATCAGACCTCGACCCAGCGCCGCAGCAGGTTGTGATAAGTGCCCGTCAGCTGCACCAGGGACGGGTGGTCTGGCACATCGGCAGTCAGCTGCTGAATGGCCTGATCCATCTCGTAAAGCAGCGTGCGCTGAGCGTCCTCGCGTACCAGGCTCTGAATCCAGAAGAACGAGGCCAGCCGTGCGCCGCGGGTTACCGGCTCGACCTTGTGCAGGCTGGTGCTGGGGTAGAGCACCATGTCGCCGGCAGCTAATTTGACCCGCTGGGTGCCGTAGGTGTCCTGGATGACCAGGTCCCCGCCGTCGTACTCGTCGGGGTCGCTGAAGAACAGCGTGGCGGACAGGTCGGTGCGCACGCGCTCGGCGCTGTTGCGCACCTGCCGCACGGCGTTGTCGATGTGATAGCCGAACTCGCCGCCGGCCGTATAGCAGTTGAACAGGGGTGGGAAGACCTTGCTCGGCAGCGCGGCGGACATGAACTGCGGATGTTGCCAGAGACGCTGCAGCATGGCTTCGGCGATCTCGCGGGCGAGCGGGTCGTCTTCGGCCAGCTGCAGGTTGTGTTTCGCCTTGGCCGACTGGTAGCCGGCCGTTACTCGACCGTCCTGCCAGGCAGCCTGTTCCAGCGCGACGCGGATACGGGCGGTTTCTTCGCGGGAAAACACATTGGCAATGCGTAGCAGCATGGGACACCGGCAGAAGGAAAAAGGTTGAACGATATTAGTTTGCATTTAGATGTTTCAGAATGCGACAGAATGTATCAGAATGCCATCCGCTAATAATAGAAATTCGCAGTTGCATTAACTCCTGAGGATCTGCATTCCATGTCGCTTCAGTCTCTCGAACTGGCCCAGCCACCACGCGTGTTGGCTTCGGCTATCGGTGTTGCCCTTACCGCTTTCTCCGCCCCCTCCATTGCCCAGTCCGTGCCGGACACCACTGCCGCCCGCGGCGATGCGCCGGTCGCGCTCGACGAATTGACCGTGATCGGCGAGCAGGAGCAAAGCTACAAAGCCGATACCTCCGCTTCGAAGAAGTACACCGCGCCGCTGCGCGAGACCCCAAAATCGGTCACCGTGATTACCGATCAGGTGATCCGCGACACCGGCTCGCTCACGCTGGTCGACGCGTTGCGTACCACCTCCGGCATTACCTTCGGTGCGGGTGAGGGCGGCAACCCGGCGGGTGACCGGCCGATCATTCGCGGCTTCAACGCCGAGAGCGACACCTTTATCGATGGCCTGCGTGATGTCGGCTCGCAAACCCGTGAGATCTTCAACGTCGAGCGCATCGAGGTGAGCAAGGGGCCGGGGTCGGCCTACACTGGCGCGGGCTCCACGGGTGGCAGCCTCAATCTGATCAGCAAGACCGCCAAGCAGCGCGACTTCGGCGACGCCAGCGTCACCCTCGGCTCGGACCAGACGCGCCGCTACACGCTGGACGTCAACCGCGTGCTCGGCGACAACGTCGCCGGGCGCTTGAACCTGATGAAGCACGAAGCCAACGTCGCCGGGCGCGATGGCGTTGACGTCAGCCGCTGGGGCGTGGCGCCGACCATCACCTTCGGCTTCGATACGCCGACCCGCGCGACGCTGTCGTACTACCACCTGGAAACCGACGACATGCCGGATTACGGCATTCCGCTGACGGTGGCCACGCCGAGCAATCCGCGCCGCGAGCCCGCCAAGGTCGATCGGGACAACTTCTATGGCCTGGAAAGTCGCGACTTCCGCGAAAGCACCACGGACGCCGGCACGGTCCGTTTGGAGCACGACCTGAACGAGAACCTGACCGTCTCCAACACTACGCGTATCGCCCGCACCACCCTGGACTACATCGTCACCAACCCGGACGACTCTCGTGGCAACGTGACCAATGGCCTGGTTTCGCGCTCTGCCAAGAGCCGCAACTCCAACACCCAGAGCTGGGTCAACCAGACCGACCTGACCGCACGGTTCGATACCGGCAGCATCGAGCACACCCTGGTAACGGGCGTCGAGATCAGCGATGTGGGGGTGCACAACCGACCCTACATAGTGACTCCGGGTACCAGCGGCAACACCTGTACGCCGGCGCACCTGGCGTCCGGTGACTGCACCAGCCTGTACAACCCGAGCCCCAAGGATGCCTGGACCGGCAGCATTGCGCGCAGCACGGCGACGACCGATACCGACACCGAAACGCTGGCGGCCTATGTATTCGATACGCTGAAGTTCAACGAGCAATGGTCGCTGAACATGGGCCTGCGCTACGACGACTACGAAACGGAGCAGAAGGCCGTCTCCACTGCCGGAGTGGTGACGCGGCCGGAGAACAAGAGCCACTTCTGGAACTACCAGTTGGGCCTGGTCTTCAATCCGCTGCCCAACGGCAGCCTCTATGCGGCCTGGTCGACCTCCAGCAACCCGTCCGGCGAGACCGGTGGAGAAGGCGCCGATGCACTCAGCGAGGGCAATCAGGTTCTCGATCCCGAGCGCAACCGTAACTACGAGATCGGCACCAAGTGGGACTTCCTCGATGAGCGTCTTGGCCTGACCGCCGCGCTGTTCCGCACCGAGAAGACCAACGCGCGGGTGACCAACGCCAGCGGTTTCCAGGAAAGCATCGGTGAAACCCGGGTCGATGGCCTGGAACTGGGCGCCACCGGTCAACTCACCCGCAACTGGCAGGTGTTCGCCAGCTACACCTACCTGGACGCCGAACTGGTCAAGTCGGGTGCCGCCAATATCGGCACGCGGACCAGCCCGATCTACGTCGACGGCCTGTATGACGGCAACGAGGTGCCCAGCACGCCGAAGCACAGCTTCAGCTTCTGGAACACCTACGACGTCACCCAGGACCTGACCATCGGTGGCGGCGCCACCTATGTCGGCTCCCGCTTCGGCGATGCGGCCAATAACATCGAGGTGCCTGAGTACTGGCGCTACGACGCCATGGCGGCCTATCGCGTGAACAAGAACCTGGACTTGCAGCTGAACGTGCAGAACCTGACCGACAAGCGCTACTTCGATCAGGTCTACGGCAGCCACTACGCCCATGTCGCAGCCGGTCGGACCGCATTGCTGAGCACCAATTTCCACTTCTGATCCGCAGGCGTGAAAGAACAAAGGCCGCTCTTCGAAGCGGCCTTTGTCGTAACCAGGCGTCAGTACAGGTCGCGGCGATAGCGTCCCTGGTCGCTCAACTGCTCCAGTCGCGCCTGGCCGAGCAGCCCCAGCAGTATCTGCTGCACCTCCTGGCCCATGCCCTCAAGGCTGCCGCAGACATAGATCGCCGCGCCCTGGGCGACCCAGCAGCGTAGTTCGTCGGCCACATCCCGCAGGACGTGCTGCACGTAGCGCTTGTCCGGCTGGTCGCGAGAGAACGCCAGGTCCAGCCGCTGCAGATGGCCGCTTTCACGCCACTGTGCCAATTCTTCGTGGAAGAGAAAGTCGTGGGCCGCGTTGCGCTCGCCGAACAGCAGCCAGTTGCGCGAGCCCGGATGTGCGGCACGTTCGCGCAGGTGCGCACGCAGTCCGCCAATGCCCGTGCCGTTGCCGATCAGGATGAGTGGTGTGGCGGCGTCCGGGCCGTGGAATGCAGGGTTGCTGCGGATGCGCAGATCGATCTCTTCGCCAATGGCCGCGTAGCGGCATAACCAGCCGGAACCGAGCCCGGGACTGCCATCGGCCTGGAAGGCTTCGCGTACCACCAGCTGCACGGCGCCGTCCGCCGGTATCGAGGCGACGGAATATTCGCGGTGTGGCAACGGCGGCAGGGCCAGCAGCGCCTCGGCGTCGAGGTCGTGCAGGTCGCCCGTGGCGGGCAGATGCCTTCTGGACAGCTGTGCGGCCAGGCGTTGGCCGTCGAACAATTCATGAGGGTCGAGGCCCACATCGTGCAACAAGGCTTCGATGCGCGCGAGCGCGTGGCGCGGGCCGACCTCGACGATATCGCCTGCGCGCCATGATGTCTGTTCGCTCGGCGGTGCAAGAGTCAGCAGTTGTACCGGCGCACCGGAACTGCCAGGGTTGAGGCAGTGCCGGCCGGTCAGGCGCCAGATTTGATAGGGTGCCGGCAGCCAGTCGCTGAAATTGCTGTCGCCGCTCAGGTGGGCCAGTTGATGTTGCCAGTGACGCAGCACGCCAGGATCGCCGCGATCGGCTTCCAGCCGGTCGAACAACGGCAAGCCCCCCAGCTGGCGCAGACGCTCGTCGAGGCGGCGGCCGAACGCACAGAAATCCCGGTACTGGCGATCACCGAAGGCCAGTACGGCATATTCCAGCGATTGCGCATGAATGCCATCGGCGGCGAGCCGCTGCTCGAAGCGGGCCGCATTGTCCGGTGCCTCGCCTTCGCCGTAGGTGCTGACGACGAACAGGATGCGCGGGGCCGCCCAGTGGTTCGGGTCCAGCGCATTGAGCGGCAGCAGCAGCGCCTGCTGGCCCGCGTCGCGCAGCTGCGCTGCGCTGCGTTCGGCGAAGTCCTGTGCCTGACCGCCCTGGCTGGCATAGGCGATCACCAGCTGTGCCGGGCCATGGACGGTCGCGCGCGGGCGCAACCGTCCACGCCAGCAGCGTAGCGAAAGCGCGAGATAGAGCGCGATCACCACTGCCGCGCTGACCTCCCGCGCCGGTTGCCACCAGAGCAGGCAGGACGCGACGGCGATACAGCTGTACAGCGGCCAGGCACGCAGAAGCGCTAAGAGGGATGAGTGCAACGGAAGGCTCATCGACGAGGGGGAAAAGGCTGGCCCGAGCCGTTACGACGGCTCGGACCTGGTCGGCGCGTCAGGGCGCCAGCACTTCCAGGGTTGCGCTGTAGCTGGCGCGGCGCTCGGTGGCCGGCTTGCTGACGCCCTTGGCGGTGGTCAGCTCGGCTTCCATCCAGTACATGCCCGCTTCTGGCCAGGTGATGTTCACCTTGCCGTCCTTGTCGGTTTTCGCCTTTATCTCACCGAGCTCGTCGCGGTAGCGGTTACCTCCCGGAATCACGCTGATCTCGACATCGGCGGCCGGCTTGCCATCGAGCAGGAAGACGAAGTCTGCCGCTTCGCCGGCGAACAGGTCGTTGGGGTGGGTGACGGGCTTGAGCTCCAGGCCCTGGCCGGTCGGTGCGAGCACTTCGGTGGATGGCGCGCCGGAGGTGACGAACACTTCCATGCGGTTGCTGGTCTGGCTGACCTTGAGCCCTTCGGCCTTCGCCGGGACTTCCTTGGTGAAGCTTTCCGCGGTGCCCATCCAGCGGCGCGGCTGACCGTTTTCCTTCCAGCTGGCGAACAGGCCATTGTTGACCACGGCCAGCTTGTAGGTGCCTTTCTGGCTCAGCTGTACATCGAAGGTGCTGCGGTAGCGGCCGATGCTGCCGTTCTGCGCGGAGACGTTCGAGCCATCCGGCGCGATGATCTGCAGTTCGGGAACCGGCCGGCGCATGCCCGGCGGGCCGCCTGCCGGCGCCTGGGCTGCCTCGCCGATGCCCTTGAGGCGCATCGGTACGTGTTCGAAGTAGAACAGATCGTTGGAAACGGCAGCGTCTACGGTGATCCACGGCTCTTCGCCGGAGAGTACGGTGGCCGAGGGCAGCATCCAGGCGCGGTGGGCCTGGGCCGACAACGGCAGGCAGACGGCGAGCGCCAGGGTGGTCCATTTGATGACGGGTTTCATGGCGTGGGTCCTGTTCATGGGGTCAGCTTGAGGGTGATTGCGCCCAGTTCGCTCTGACCCTGGGCTTGGTGCTCGGCGCTCTGTTTAGGCGGCCAGCTGAACGGCACACGCAGCAGTTCGCGGCCGCCGACTTCACGGGCTGCTTCGACCACGACGCGGTACTCGCCCGCTTCCAGCGTCTTGAGTGGCGCCTGCCGGTCGGAGAACTGCAACCTGTGACTGCCCACGGCACGGGTGGCACCGCTGACACCGTCGACCGGCATTTCCAGGCTGCGGCCACTGCGTCTCCACCACTGGCGCAGGTCCTTGAGCCACTTCTCGCCCTCCTTGTCCTTGAGCTTGGTGTCGTACCACACCGCCAGATTGGCGACATGGCCCTGGTCCGGTCGCTCGAGCCAGATGGCGACATAGGGGCGGTGGTACTCGGCGACATCCAGACGCGGGATTTCCACGTCCAGCTGCAGGTCCGCCGCGTGCAGCGGGGCGCTGAGCAGGGCGAGGGGCAACAACAGGCGTTTACGCATGGGCAGTCCTTAATGAATGAAGAGCAGCGCCAGCAGCAGCGGTATCACCAGCCCCAGGCCTACCAGGGGCCAGGTGCTGGGCCGGTTGCCGGCGTGACGTTGCAGGAGCAGCAGGCCGGTGAGGCTGAACACCACACAGGCAACGGCGAAGAAGTCGATGAACCAGCTCCAGGCCTCACCGGTGTGGCGGCCCTTGTGCAGGTCGTTGAAGTAGGCGATCCAGCCGCGGTCGGTCGACTCGTATTCCAGTTCGCCGGTTTCGCTACTCAGGCTCAGCCAGGCATCGCCGCCGGGGCGCGGCAGGGCGACATAGAGTTCGCCATCGCTCCATTCGGCCTCACGCCCGGCCAGGCGAATGTCCAGTGTCTGCTCCAGCCAAGCGCGCAGTTCGACGGGCAGACCCGACTCGGGCGTTTCGGTTTGGAGTTTGGCGAGCAGCGATTCGGGAAGCTGCGCAGCGCGGCTTTGCACCTGCGGTTTGCTTTCGATCTGGCCGGCGTGGTTGAGGGTGATGCCCGTGACCGAGAAGAGCAGCATGCCAACCAGGCACAGCGCGGAGCTGATCCAGTGCCATTGGCGCAACGTGCCGAGCCACAGACGCATGGTGATCCTTACCTTGGAGAAGAGTGGTGCGAATTCTAGGGTGCCTGCGCACAGAGATGCTAAAGATTTACAAACAGCATACATTCGCGTCTCTGCTGTCAGGCTGTACCGGAAACAACGAAGCCGGGTCCAACCCGGCTCGTCGTCTTCTGGGCGGTCAGAAGGTGAAGTTGGCGGATAGCCACAGACGGCGGCCTTCTTCCATCACCCCGGTAGTCCCGGCGGTGGAGTGGGAGAAGTCGGTGCCATAGGCGGTGCCATTCGCTTGGCCAGCGGTAGGACCAGTACTGCCATATGTGGTGTAGGACTTGCCATTGACGAAGTCTTTGTCCAGCAGGTTGTAGACTGCTGCGTTGAGCGTCAGGTTTTCCGAGGCGCGGTACGAGCCGCCCAGATGGAACAGCGTGTAGGCTTTGGTGTTCTTGCCCAGTGTGTCGTAGATGGACTGATTGGTGGAGTAACGGCCGTTATCGGCAAGGTTCTCGTACGAGGACGTGAAGCGGGCACGCTCGCCGCGGTACTCGCTCTTCAACCAGAGATTCAGGCGGTCGGTGGTCTGCCAGTTCAGCTTCGCATTGGCGAGGTGCTCCGGCGTGTTGGTCAGGGGTTCGCCCTTGTTGTCACCGCTCTTCTGCTCGCTGTCGGTGTAGGTGTAATTGGCGCTCAGCGTCCAGGCTGGGGCGAATGCCCAGCTTGCGGCGAGTTCCAGGCCCTGGGTGACGGCCTCGTCGATGTTGATCTGCTGCGCATAACTGCCGTCGGGAATTCCCGGGCGTCCGGTGATCTGGATGGGGTCGCCGCTGGCGATCTTGTCCTTGAACTTGTTGTGGAACAGCGTGGCGTTGGCATTGAAGCCAGCCAGGCTGTCGAAATACACGCCGAATTCGGTGCTCGTCGTGGTTTCCGGCTCGAGATCAGGGTTGCCGATGGTGATGACCTGGCCCTGACGTGTGGCGCCATTCACGCCGGAGTGGAGATCGTTCAGGTCCGGCGTGCGGTAGCCGCGGCTCACACCACCCTTCATGGTCCAATTCTCGGAGGTATTCCAGACCAGGTAGGCGCGTGGGCTGACATGACCGCCGAAGGCTTCGTGATCGTCGTAGCGGGCACCCAGTGTCAACGCCAGATCTTCGCGCAGGCGCCACTCGTCTTCGGCGAAGACGGCCCAGGTTTTCTGCTCGAACGTGGTCTGAGCGATGCCGTCGTCCATCTCGGCTTTCCACCACTGGCCGCCAACCGTGGCGATGTGCGATTCGCCCACCGGCGCGACCAGTTTGGTGTCCAGTACCAGATTGGTCGTCTCCAGTTCGCGTGGCGCACCGCCGATGGCACCCGGGACTGCGGTCGGGGTGCCGATTGTGCCCGGAATGGTGCGGCCAATGGTTTCGGTCGTGTTGTGCATTAGGCTGGATTCCAGCGTGCCGAAACCCAGACGGCCGGTATGGGTGAGCGCGATCTGCTCACGTTCGAAACGAAGCTCGTCGGCGTAACCATTTGCCCGGGTGGCCGCACTGGCGGTGCATTCCTGATTCTGGCCATCAAGGCTGCCGAGCTGGCATTCGTCGTTGTTGTAGACCTGGCGACCACGTTCCACGTCCAGGCCGAAATCGTGATCCTCGTGCGGGGTCAAGCTCAGGCGGGCACCCAGGTTATGCGTGCGGCCCTCGACCGGAGAGGGGCCGCGCTTGCTCACTTCGATGCCGTTGCCGTAGCTCAGGTCGGACGCTTCGCGATCGAACAGGCTTCCGCGCAGCTGCAGGCCCAGCAAGCCATCGACCAGCGGGCCACTGGCGTAGATGCTGGTGTTGCGGGTATCGCCGAAGTCGCGATCTTCCTGGTAGGTGTAGTCCTGCGTCAGCGATCCGGTCCATTCCTTGGCCACCTTGCGGGTAATGATGTTGATCACGCCGCCCATGGCGTCAGAACCATAGAGCGTCGACATCGGGCCGCGGATGACTTCGATGCGTTCGATGGCAGACAGTGGCGGCATGAAGCTGGTGGACGTTTCGTTGAAGCCGTTGGGCGTGACATTGCCCGCCGCGTTCTGACGGCGCCCGTCGATAAGGATCAGGGTGTACTGGCTCGGCATGCCGCGGATGCTGATATTCAATCCGCCGGTCTTGCCCGTGCCCTGGCCGATGTCGATGCCTTCCACGTCGCCCAGAGCCTGCGCCAGGTTGTTGTAGCGCTTTTGCTGCAGATCTTCACGGCTGATGACGCTGATGCTCGCCGGTGCTTCGGTGATCTTCTGTTCGAAGCCTGCGGCACTGACGACCGTGTCGTTGAGCGTGACAGGCGCGTTCTGGGCCAGGGCCGTCCAGCTGCAGCCGATCATGGCGCAGGACAGGGCAGTACGTGCGAAGGGGATAGACATGCGGGCTCCTTGTAGCCGTCTCGTTGGCGCCCGCATGATAATCATTCGTAAACGAGAATTTACGATTTACTGCATTAAGTTCTCATTTGGAATGTCCAATCGGTCGCCAGCCCTTGCATGGCGCGGGCTGGCCATTTGTAAGCAGATATTTAAAAGTGGTCCGAACGGTCAGTTTCGGTCATGGCATCTGAACTTCGATGACGCCGTCGGCGTTGATCGTCACCTGGCGAGTGCCTGCCTCGATCTCCGGTACCGGTGCTGATTCCATCATGTCCATCTTCATCGCGCTGCTACGCATGACCGGCTGAAAGCCGCCGCCGTTGAGGTTGAGGCTCACTAGCTTGTAGCCGCTGCCGCCCAGGGCTTCGGTCGCCAGCTGGGCGCGGGCCTGGAACGCGGCTACGGCATCCTTGAGCAGAGCGTCCTCGTTCTGCTTGCGGATCGGATCGGAGACGCTGAAATACATGCCGCCCATCTTCAGGCTCTTCATCAGTTCGGCAGTCAGTTTCGACAGGCTGGCGAAATCGCCGCTTTCCAGGCGCAGCTCGGCACGCTCTCGCCAGCCGGTGATCTGCTGACCCTTGTCGTCGTAGACCGGATAGCTGTTGCGGCTGCCCTGGCTGACGATCACGTCCTTGTTCTGGCGAGCGGTCTGCAGCGCCTGGTTCAACGCGCGAGTCGTCTGCGCCGCGAGCTCGGCGGGGTCGCTGTGCTGTGCTTCGCTGTAGAGCGTGACGTGCATACGGTCATGGGCCACTTCGCTGCTGACTTCGGCGCGCAGGGCGACCTGGTTGTAGCGGGCCTCTTCGGCCATGGCGGGCAGGCTGGTAGCGCTCGCGAGCACGGCGACGAAGGCTGCGCGGCGGAGGAGGGATGGGTGCATAACGGGTCCTTGGCATGGGCACCGGGGCGGTGCGGTAGCTCAAGACTCTAACTCCGCCAGCGAATGTGTGCAGCAGTCCGTGCGTCGAGTTGCCGCATTTTGGGCTGGCTTGCGAACGGCTTGGTTATACTCCGCCGAATTGTTGGAGACTCCATGTACGCATCCGTCCCGCTGCTGTCCGCCAGCCGGCAGAACCTTCGGCTTCTGACCCTAATTCGCATCGTGGTGCTGGCCGCACAGTCCGGTGCCGTGGGTGTGGCCTACGCAACCCAGCTGCTGACGCTGCCCTGGCTGGCGCTGGGAATCACCCTGGCGGTGTCCGCTGTGCTTTGCCTGGGAACGGCGCTGCGCTTGCGCGGGCCCTGGCCGGTCACCGAGCTCGAATATGCGGTGCATCTGGGCTGCGACCTGCTGATCCACAGCGCCCTGCTTTACTACTCCGGTGGTTCGACCAACCCCTTCGTCTCCTATTACCTGGTTCCGCTGACCATCGCCGCGGCGACACTGCCCTGGCTGTATTCCATCGTGCTTTCCGGGCTGGCGCTGCTGGGCTACACGCTGATGCTGGTGTGGTACGACCCGCTCACCCTGCCGCCGTTCGAGCGCGCCACGCTGCAGGTCTATGGCATGTGGCTGAGCTTCGCCCTGGCGGCGGCGCTGATCACCTTCTTCGTCGCGCGCATGGCCGAGCAACTGCGCCGTCAGGAGCAGCAGCAGGCCCAGCGACGTGAGGAGAGCATGCGTGACCAGCAGCTGCTGGCCGTGGCGACCCAGGCCGCCGGTGCCGCCCATGAGCTGGGCACGCCGCTGGCGACCATGAGCGTGCTGCTCAAGGAGTTGCGCCAGGAATACAACGACCCGCAGTTGAACGAGGATCTCGGCCTGCTGCAGTCGCAGGTCCAGCTCTGCAAGGAAAGCCTGCGCCAGCTGGTTCGCGCCGCCGAGGCGGACCGGCGGCAGGCCGTGGTCGAGCAGACGGCGCGCGAGTGGGTCGAATCGGTGCTGCAGCGCTGGCACCTCATGCGTCCCGAGGCCACCTACCGCTTCCACTGCGTGGGCCTTGGCAGCGCGCCCAAGCTGATGCCACCGGCGGACCTCAGCCAGTCGTTGCTCAACCTGTTGAACAACGCCACCGATGCCAGCCCGGAAGATCTCGAGATTCGTCTGGACTGGGATGCGCAGTGGATCCGGCTGACCATTCGCGACCATGGCGCCGGCGTGCCGCTGGCCATTGCCGAGCAGATTGGCCGCCCCTTCATCACGACCAAGGGCAAGGGTTTCGGCCTTGGTCTGTTTCTCAGTCAGGCCAGCGTCACCCGCGCTGGCGGCACGGTGAAGCTCTACAATCACGAAGAAGGTGGCACACTGACCGAGCTGCGCCTGCCGCACGGCTCGGTACGCGCGTGAACCTGATCGTGACCAATGCGAGGAAATGCACAGATGACCGACGAGTTGCAGCAAGAGGGTGAGGAACAGCCTCATCTGCTCCTGGTGGATGACGACCCCACGTTCACCCGGGTCATGGCGCGCGCCATGAGCCGTCGCGGACTGCAGGTCAGCATCGCCGGTTCGGCTGAAGAGGGCCTGGCGCTGGCCAAGCAGGACGTTCCCGATTACGCGGTCCTCGACCTGAAGATGGAGGGTGATTCGGGCCTGGTGCTGTTGCCCAAGCTGCTTGAGCTCGACCCGGAGATGCGGGTGCTGATCCTGACCGGCTACTCCAGCATCGCCACGGCGGTGGAAGCCATCAAACGCGGCGCCTGCAATTACCTGTGCAAGCCCGCCGATGCGGATGATGTGCTGGCCGCGCTGCTGTCGCAGCATGCCGACCTCGACAGTCTGGTGCCGGAAAACCCGATGTCGGTCGATCGCCTGCAGTGGGAGCATATCCAGCGCGTGCTGAGCGAGCACGACGGCAACATCTCCGCCACTGCGCGTGCGCTGGGGATGCATCGGCGGACCTTGCAACGCAAGCTGCAGAAGCGACCGGTTCGTCGCTGAGCCAACGCACCAGCGCCAGGCACGCCCGCCTGGCGAGCGTCAGGGGCTGACCGTCCACTCTGCGGCGGTTGGGCCCGGGCGGCGCTCATGCTTTATGCTTGCGCTTCCGTAGTCGCAGGCGTCATCCATGCTTCCCCTCATCCTGCAGACCCTGAGCGTTACCGCTCCGGTGTTTGCCATGCTGTTTCTCGGCGTCGCGCTCAAGCGCCTCGGCTGGATCGACTCGGCATTCGTCTATACCGCGTCGGCGCTGGTGTTCAAGGGCACCATGCCGACCCTGCTGTTCATCTCCATCATCAAGGCCGACCTGAATGCGGCGCTGCAGCCTGCGCTGTTGCTGTACTTCGTCGTCGCCACGATAGCCACGTTCTTCGTCGCCTGGCTCTGGGCGCTGTGGCGCTGCCCCGTGTCCGATCGGGGTGTGTACGTTCAGGGCGCCTTTCGCGGCAACAACGGCATCGTCGGGCTGGCTTTGGCCAGCAGCCTCTACGGCGATTACGGGCTCTCGGTCGGCGGAGTGCTGGCCGGGGTGGTGATCCTGGTCTACAACAGCCTTTCGGCGATGGTCCTGGCCATCTACAGTCCGAACGGCCAGGTCGGGGCGAAGGACATCCTGCTCAGCATCCTGCGCAATCCCTTGATCATCGGTGTTGTCGCCGCGGTGCCGTTCGCCCTTTGGCAGATCGCCTTGCCGGGCTGGCTGATGACGTCCGGGCAGTACTTCGCCCAGATGACGCTGCCGCTGGCGCTGATCTGCATTGGTGCCACGCTGTCGCTCGACGCCCTGCGTACCAGCAGCGGCAGCGCGCTGAGCTCGAGCCTGATGAAGATGGTGTGGCTGCCGGCGCTGGCGACGCTCGGTGCCTGGGCCTGCGGGTTCCGCAATGCGGAACTGGGCATCCTGTTTCTCTATTTCGCCAGCCCTACGGCCGCGGCGAGCTTCGTCATGGCGCGTGCCGTCAACTCCAATCACCAGCTCGCCGCCACCATCATCGTCATCACCACACTGATGGCGGCCCTGAGCATCAACGCCGGGTTGTTCGTGCTGGGATGGCTGGGCTGGACCTGAGTCGTCCATCAGTACGGTGCGACGGCTACCGTTTATCGTCAATGTGATCGATATCGGCTTTATGGCTTAAGAATCGCCGCGCCATGGTCGTAATCGGTCATCAGACCTCAGAAAAAAAACCGCGTTTCCGTCAAATTGCCCGGAACGTTCGACGGCATGCCAGCAAGGCAGCCGGTTTGTGTTCCAGGAAATCTTTCATGGCATTTTTCACACCTTCGAACCGGTCGCTGACGCGTGACGATATCCGCGTGGTGAATCTGCGGCGGCTGGCAGTGCCGGGCCTTGTTCTGGTACTGGGGCTGAGTCTGGGCAGCTTCGCCGGCGGCGTCTGGGTTGGCAGCGACCTGCGCCCGCAGAAGAGCGTCCAGCTGGACGAGCCTGCTCTCGCCGATGAGGGCCGCTTCGCCATTGCGCGTGTCGGCGAGGTGGTCGGCCGGTTGAAATCCCTCGAGTCCGATCTGCTCGCCTTGCAGCAGATGCTGGACCAGCAGCGTGAGCTGCACGGTCAGCTGTCAGCGCTGGATCCGACATTGCTGCCGGTGCTGGCGCCGGAACGTCCCGTCGGCGCAGGGCAGGGCGGTGTGCTGTTGCCGCCCCGCGGCTGCGCCGGCGAGCTGTCGCAGGATGGCGAGACGCTGACCCTGGCCGATCTGCGGCGCAGCGAGACCTCGGCGCGCTGCATGCGCGTGCTGCTCGATGGCCTGATGCAGCGGGTGGCCGAGCGCAATGCGGCACTGATGGCGATCCCATCCCGGCGGCCGGTGGGCGAGGCGCGCCTGGGCTCTGCCTTTGGCAACCGCATCGATCCCTTCCGCAAGACCCTGGCCTTTCATTCTGGCGTGGACTTCGCGCTGAAGAGCGGCTCCGATGTGGTTGCGGCCGCCGGCGGTCGGGTGCGCTTCGCCGGCTACCGTGGCGCATACGGCAAGCTGGTGGAGATCGATCATGGCAACCGCCTGGTCACGCGATACGCTCATCTGTCGCGGCTGGATGTACGCAAGGGCGACGTGGTCACGCCGGCGCAGCGCATCGGGGCGGTGGGGTCGACGGGGCGTTCGACCGGCCCGCATCTGCACTTCGAAGTGCTGCACAAGGGGCGCTTCGTCGATCCACAGCGTTTTCTGGCACTGGGCGATCTGGAGCGCGCCAGCGATGGCCTGGCTGAAGACTAGGCGGCCGTCCACGCGCGAGCTGGTACGTGCCGAACATCGGCTGCAGGCAGCACGCGGCGCTCGCGCGGGGCGCCTGATCATCCTCGCCTTGCTTTGCGTTATTGGCGCACTGTTGTACTTGCGGCTCGACGAGCAGGCGGCCCAGGCGCGGCAGATCGAAGTGCTGCATCAGCAAAACCTGACGCTCAGTGCCGAGTTGGAGCATGCCCGGCTGCAGCGGCAGGAAGCCCAGGCCACCGAGGAGCAGCTGTTACGGCGTATCGCCACCCTTTCCGCGCAGGTCGAGCGCTTGCAGACCGACCTGGCCTTCTTCCGGCAACAGAAGAAGGCTCGTTAACTTTCTGGAGTGAGTGATGTTCAACAAGAAGAAGCCGGTGGCGCGCGTCACCATTGACCAGTTTTCCAGCCTGATCTCCGGCAACCTGTCGCTGGTCGGCGACGTGACGTTCGAAGAAGGGCTGAAGGTAAGTGGCGAGGTGCGAGGCAATGTTCGCCACAAGGCTGGCACCCACAGCCTGCTCGCACTCAGCGCCGAGGGCCGGATCGAGGGCAATGTCAGCAGCTACGATGCGCTGATCGACGGCACCATCGTTGGCGATCTTGTTGTCGAGCATCTGCTGGAGCTGCATTCCAATGCGCAGGTTCGCGGCAATATCCGCTATCGCCAGCTGAGCATGGAAAATGGCGCCGTGGTCGATGGCACCCTCAGTCGTATGGGGGAGGAAGAGGAAACGGCGCAGGTGCTCGAACTGCCTCGGCCGCAGGTGCGCGAAGGCTGAACGGGCGGGCCGCTCCGGCCCGCCCAGGCGTCCTCTGCGTTAGCGCTGGACCTTCCAGGCGCGGGCGGCGATGACCAGCAGGGTGATGGCGGTCAGCGGCAGGGCATAGCCGATCATCGCATCGCCGAAGGTCTCGGCGAACGGTCGACCGGTGCTGGTCAGTACCAGGTACAGCGTGTACGCCACGTAGTAGGCGAGGAACAGCGCGCCTTCCCAGCGCTTGATGCAGTAGCCGGCGAAGAAGATCGGCAGGCAGGCCACGGCGACCGCGATCATTACCGGGAAGTCGAATGCCAGTGCGTTGGACGACACGCCGATCGCCTGCGGCGAAACCAGCGAGGCCAGGCCTAGCACGCAGAGCAGGTTGAAGATGTTGCTGCCGACGATGTTGCCCACCGCGATATCACGCTCGCCGCGGAAGGCCGCCATGATCGATGTGGCCAGTTCCGGCAGCGAAGTGCCGACCGCGATCACGGTGAGGCCGATGACCAGTTCCGACAGGCCGAGCGCGCGTGCCAGCGCGACGGCACCCTCGACCAGGAAGTTGGACCCGACGACCAGCAGTACCAGCCCAGCGAGCACCAGGCCTGCATTGATCAGGCCGGCGTGGGGTTTGGCCGGTTCGTCGAGGCCGAACTCCTTGGCGAACTCGTCATCGGCAGCGGCCGCGCTCTCGCGACGGCTGCTGATCACCAGGAACAGGGTGTAGATCACCACGGCGCTGAACAGGATGGCGCCGTCGATGCGGCTGAGCTGGCCATCCCAGGCCAGGCCGAAGGTGACCAGGCTGGCGCCGATCATGATCGGCACGTCGAGGCGGATCAACTGGCGCGACACCACCAGCGGCGCAACCAGCGCCGTCATGCCGAGGATCAGCAGCACGTTGGCGATGTTGCTGCCGACCACGTTGCCAATGGCGATATCGCCACTGCCATTGAGCGAAGCCTGCACGCTGACCGCCGTTTCCGGTGCGCTGGTGCCGAAGGCGACCACGGTCAGGCCGATGACCAGCGGCGAAATGCCGAACTGCGCGGCGAGCCTGGCTGCGCCGCGTACCAGTACCTCCGCGCCGGCAACGAGCAGCACCAGGCCGGCAATGAGATAGACGAAGGTCATCAGGGTCACGATAGAGGGCTCCACTAAGGAAAAGGATCGGGGTTCAGCGCTGGTGGCGCCAAGCGCGCAGGAAGATCACCAAAAGCGTGACGGCCGTCAAGGGGAAGGCGAACCAGAGCATTGCATCACGTAACAGGTCGATGGCGCCGAGCCCGGTGGCGAACATGACCAGATAGAGCGTGTAGGCCACGTAATAGGCAAAGAACAGCAGCCCCTCCCAGCGACGGATGCAGTAACCGGAGAAGAAGATCGGCAGGCAGGCGACGAATACCGCCAGCATCACCGGAAAGTCGAACGACTGTGCGTTGGGCGAAATCGACAGGCCGCCTGGCGCGACCGCCGCTCCTGCCCCGAGCACCAGCAGCAGGTTGAAGATGCAGCTGCCCACCACATTGCCCACCGCGATGTCGCGCTCACCCTTGATCACCGCGAGCACCGAGGTTGCCAGCTCCGGCATCGAAGTGCCGACCGCTACCACCGTAAGGCCGATGACCAGCTCCGAAAGGCCCAGTGCCCGCGCCAGGCCGACCGCGCCTTCGATCAGCAGATTCGAGCCGCCGACCAGCAGGCCGAGGCCGAGCAGGATCAGCAACAGCTGGAACACCCAGGCGAAGGGCTTGTCGCTCTCGTCCGGGCCGAACTCCGTGGCGAACTCATCGTCTCCGGCCGGCGCCTTCTCGCGCTTGCTGGCGGCCACCAGAAACAGCGTGTAGCCGATCAGGCTGATCAGCAGCAGGGCACCATCCAAGCGGCTGATGCTGCCGTTCCAGGCCAGCGCGTAGCAGAGCAGGCCGGCGCCGATCATCACTGGCACGTCAAGCCGGATGAGTTGCCGGGACACCACCAGCGGTGCGATGAGCGCCGAGAGGCCGAGGATCAACAGGATATTGGCGATATTGCTGCCGATCACGTTGCCCACGGCGATGTCGCCGCTGCCGCCCAGGGAGGCCTGCACACTGACCGCCGTTTCCGGTGCGCTGGTACCGAAGGCGACCACGGTCAGCCCGATGATCAGCGGTGGAATGCCAAAGCGGCTGGCCAGTCGGGCGGCGCCGCGGACCAGCGCTTCGGCGCCGACAACGAGCAGCACCAGGCCGCCGATGAGGTAGGCGAAGGTGATCAGCGACATGCATGCGCTCCGGTGGGGGCAAAATTGGATTCTGTGGTCGTCATCAGGGGCGAAATCGGCTCATTCATGGAAGGGTTTCGATACGTACGCGGACCACGCCGCGGTCCAGCATGTCCAGTTGCGCAGCCGCGGCGCGGGAGACATCGATGATGCGGCCACGACGGAACGGTCCGCGGTCGTTGATGCGCACGACTACCTGCTTGCCGTTCTGCTGGTTGGTCACTCGCACGCGCGTGCCGAACGGCAGGCTGCGATGGGCGGCGACCAGTGCATTCTGATCATGGGTCTCGCCATTGGCCGTGCGCTGCCCATGATGCATGCGCGCGTAATAGGAGGCCTTGCCGCTCTGGGTGAAGCGTTCCTGTGTCGGGGGCGATGCCTGCGGTGGTTGCGTCGGTTGACGCTCGGCGCAGCCGCTGGCCAGCAGGGCCAGAACCAGCAGGGCAGTGAAGCGAGTCAGTCGCATGGGGAATCCTTCCGTTGGGTCGATCGCTCGAGCGGCGAAAGCCCGCGGCAGGCATGGCGAAGTTCGGGCAGCGCCGAGGGCTCGATGCGGCGACGCCACGGCTGCAGGGGCTGCAACCGTGGCGTCGCTTCGCTCAGCTTAGCCTTCGAGTTTCTTCTTCAGCAGTTGGTTCACCTGACCGGGGTTGGCCTTGCCTTTGGAAGCCTTCATCGCCTGGCCGACGAAGAAGCCGAACATCTTGCCGCGCTTGGCTTCGTCGCTGGCGCGGTACTGTTCGACCTGCTCGGCGTTGGCCGCCAGCACTTCGTCCAGCATGGCTTCGATGGCGCCGGAGTCGGTGACCTGCTTGAGGCCCTTCTTCTCGATGATCTCGTCTGCCGAGCCTTCGCCGGCGGCCATGGCTTCGAAGACCATCTTGGCGATCTTGCCGCTGATGGTGTCGTCCTTGATGCGCAGGATCATGCCGCCCAGCTGTTCGGCTGTTACCGGCGACTGCTCGATGTCCAGGCCTTCCTTGTTGAGCAGGCTGGACAGCTCGCCCATCACCCAGTTGGCGGCGAGCTTGGCATCGCCGCAGGTGGCGTTGACCTGTTCGAAGTAGTCGGCCATCTCGCGGCTGGCCGAGAGCACGCTGGCATCATAGGTGGACAGACCGAACTCGCGCTCGAAGCGCTCGCGCTTCTGGCCAGGCAGCTCGGGCAGGCTGGCGCGCACTTCATCGAGGAAGCTCTGCTCGATCACCACCGGGAGCAGGTCTGGGCAGGGGAAGTAGCGGTAGTCGTTGGCTTCTTCCTTGCTGCGCATGGAGCGCGTCTCGTCCTTGTTCGGGTCGTACAGGCGGGTCTCCTGCACCACCTTGCCGCCGTCCTCGATCAGCTCGATCTGACGCTGCACCTCGTGGTTGATCGCCTTTTCGATGAAGCGGAAGGAGTTGACGTTCTTGATCTCGGCGCGGGTGCCGAACTCCGCCTGGCCCTTGGGTCGCACGGAAACGTTGCAGTCGCAGCGCAGCGAACCTTCGGCCATGTTGCCGTCGCAGATGCCCAGGTAGCGCACCAGCGCATGGATCGCCTTGACGTAGGCGACGGCCTCCTTGGCGCTGCGGATGTCCGGCTCCGAGACGATCTCCAGGAGCGGCGTGCCGGCACGGTTCAGGTCGATGCCGCTCATGCCATGGAAGTCTTCATGCAGGCTCTTGCCGGCATCCTCTTCCAGGTGCGCACGGGTGATGCCGATGCGACGTGTGCTGCCGTCTTCCAGGGTGATGTCCAGGTGGCCCTTGCCAACGATGGGATGATCCATCTGGCTGGTCTGATAGCCCTTGGGCAGGTCGGGGTAGAAGTAGTTCTTGCGCGCGAAGACGTTCTTCTCGGCGATCTCGGCATCGATGGCCAGACCGAACTTGCAGGCCATGCGCACGGCCTCGGCGTTGAGCACCGGCAAGGTGCCGGGCATGCCCAGATCGACCAGGCTGGCCTGGGTGTTGGGCTCGGCGCCGAAGGTGGTGGCGCTGCCGGAAAAGATCTTCGACTGGGTGCTGAGCTGTGCGTGGATTTCCAGCCCGATCACGGTTTCCCATTGCATCTGTTCGATCTCCTCAGAATCCGGCCGGGGCGCGCAGGTGCCAGTCGCTGACCTGCTGATACTGGTGCGCCACGTTGAGCAGGCGCGCCTCCTGGAAGTACGGGGCGAGCAGTTGCACGCCCACCGGCAGGCCGTCGATGAAGCCGGCCGGCATCGACAGGCCCGGTATGCCCGCGAGATTGGCGGTGATGGTGTAGATGTCTTCCAGATAGGCAGAAACCGGATCGGCGTTCTTCTCGCCCAGCTTCCAGGCCAGGTTCGGTGTGGTCGGGCCGAGGATCAGGTCGACCTGCTCGAAGGCCGCGACGAAGTCCTGCTTGATCAGGCGGCGGACCTTCTGAGCCTTGAGGTAGTAGGCATCGTAGTAGCCGGCCGACAGCGCGTAGGTGCCGAGCATGATGCGCCGCTTGACCTCGTCGCCGAAGCCTTCGGCGCGCGAGCGCTTGTAGAGGTCGGTCAGATCGACCGGATTCTCGCAACGATAGCCGAAGCGCACGCCATCGAAGCGCGAGAGGTTGGAAGAGGCCTCGACCGGCGCGATCACATAATAGGAAGGTATTGCATGCTGCATGTTCGGCAGGCTGATGTCCTTGACCGTGGCGCCGAGCTTCTTCAGCTCCTCGACGGACGCCATGACGGCATCGGCGATCTTCGGGTCGAGGCCGGCACCGAAGTACTCCTTCGGCAGGCCGATGCGCAGGCCGGCGAGCGGCTGGCTCAGGGCGGCGAGGTAGTCATCCAGCGGCTGCTCGACGCTGGTCGAGTCCTTCGGGTCGAAACCGGCCATGGCCGAGAGCAGCAGCGCGCAGTCTTCAGCGGTGCGCGCCATCGGGCCGCCCTGGTCGAGGCTCGAGGCGTAGGCCACCATGCCCCAGCGCGAGACGCGGCCGTAGGTGGGCTTGAGACCGGTGAGGTTGGTCAGCGCGGCCGGCTGGCGGATCGAACCGCCAGTGTCGGTTCCGGTGGCAGCTGGCAGCAGACGTGCCGCAATGGCCGCTGCGGAACCGCCGGAGGAACCGCCCGGTACGCGGGACAGGTCCCAGGGGTTCTTCACCGGGCCGTAGTAGCTCGACTCGTTGGCCGAGCCCATGGCGAATTCGTCCATGTTCAGCTTGCCGAGCGTGACCGTGCCGGCGGCGGCGAGGCGTTCCACCACGGTGGCGTCGTAGGGCGCCTTGAAGCTGTCGAGGATCCTCGAGCCGCAGCTGGTGCGAATACCCTGGGTGCAGAACAGGTCCTTGTGACCGATTGGCGCACCGAGCAGCGCACCGTTCTCGCCGGCGGCGCGACGCGCATCGGCGGCCTTCGCCTGGGCGATGGCGAGTTCATCGGTGACGCTGATGAAGCTGTTCAGTTGCGGGTCGAGCTGTTCGATGCGCGCCAGCAGGGTGCGTGTCAGCTCTTCGGCAGAAAAGCGCTTCTCCGCGAGGTTGCGGGCAATCTCGGCGAGCGTCAGGTTGTGCATGGCGGTGTCCTTCATCACTCGATCACCCGGGGAACCAGATACAGGCCTTCTTCCACGGCCGGTGCGATGGCCTGGTAGGCGTCGCGCTGATTGCGTTCGGTGACCACGTCGGCGCGCAGGCGCTGGGTGGTTTCCAGCGGGTGAGCCAGAGGCTCGATGCCGGTGGTGTCGACCGCCTGCATGCGGTCGATCAGGCCGAGGATATTGTTGAGGGTCTCGGTGGTGCGGGGCAGGTCGGCTTCAGACAGGCCCAGGCGGGCCAGGTGAGCGATCTTTTCCACCTCGGTGCGTTCAAGCGCCATCGGGTATCTCCAGCGGAAAGCGAATCGGGCTGCACCTTCCGTCGATTGACGGGGCGCGTGGCGGCGCGGGTTTGGCCGCAGCAATGGGCTTTCGGGCCCGGAAAAGCCGTCAATCTTACATGCCCCAGGCGCTTATCGGTAGCGTGCGCAGGGCACTGCGGCCAATGCGCGCCCCTTGTGGCGCCATGTTGCGGCCTAGCGCGTAATGGCTCACGTCTGGCGCTACGCGGGCGGACTCGTGCCTTGCCCTAAGTTCGCACCATTGTTAGAGTTTGCGNNTTATTTATGTGCGCGATCGCGGTATCGTTCTCGACGAGCCGTCGGTGGTCGCCATCCGTAGCCACGGCAACCAGAAAAGCGTCGTCGCCGTAGGCACCGAGGCCAAGCGCATGCTGGGCCGTACCCCGGGCAACATCAATGCGATCCGCCCGATGAAGGATGGTGTGATTGCCGACTTCAGCGTTTGCGAAAAGATGCTGCAGTACTTCATCAACAAGGTTCACGAGAACAGTTTTCTGCAGCCCAGCCCACGTGTGCTGATCTGCGTACCCTGCAAGTCGACCCAGGTCGAGCGTCGCGCGATCCGCGAGTCGGCTCTCGGTGCCGGCGCGCGGGAAGTGTTCCTGATCGAAGAACCCATGGCCGCAGCCATCGGCGCCGGCCTGCCGGTGGACGAGGCGCGTGGCTCGATGGTCGTGGACATCGGCGGCGGCACCACCGAGATCGCGCTGATCTCCCTCAACGGCGTGGTCTACGCCGAATCCGTGCGGGTCGGTGGCGATCGCTTCGACGAATCCATCGTGACCTACGTGCGACGCAACTACGGCAGCCTGATCGGCGAATCGACCGCCGAGCGCATCAAGCAGGAGATCGGTACCGCCTTCCCGGGCGGCGAGTTGCGTGAAGTGGACGTGCGTGGCCGCAACCTGGCCGAGGGCGTGCCGCGCAGCTTCACGCTGAACTCCAACGAGGTGCTCGAGGCCCTGCAGGAGTCCCTGGCGACCATCGTTCAGGCGGTCAAGAGTGCCCTGGAGCAGTCGCCGCCGGAACTGGCCTCCGATATCGCCGAGCGCGGTCTGGTACTGACCGGTGGCGGCGCGCTGCTGCGTGATCTGGACAAGCTGCTGGCCCAGGAAACCGGTCTGCCGGTGATCGTTGCCGAAGAGCCGCTGACCTGCGTTGCCCGTGGCGGCGGTCGTGCGCTGGAAATGATGGATCGTCACGCCATGGACCTGCTGTCCACTGAGTGAGTTAGCGCCTCGTCGCTCATGACAAGCCGAAAGCTCCGGTTGCGCCGGCTTTCGGCTTGTCGCGTTTAGCCCCAGCCATCAGCCAAGAGGTAGTCGCGATCAAGCCGCTATTTGCCAAAGGACCCATGCTCGGCGTACGCCTGTTGGTGTTCGTCGTGCTTTGTGTCGTGCTGATGGTGGTGGATGCCCGCTTCGACGCGCTGAAGACCGTCCGCAGCCAGATGGGCCTGGTGCTGACGCCGTTCTACTGGGTCGCCGATATGCCGGTGCGTATCTGGCGCGGGGCAACTGCCCAGATAGCCACCAGCAACAGCCTGATGGCAGAGAACGAGCGGCTCAAGGCCGAGGCGCTGCTGATGCAGCGGCGGCTGCAGAAGCTGGCCACGCTCACCGAACAGAACGTGCGCTTGCGCGAGCTGCTCAACTCCTCGGCACTGGTCGACGACCGGGTGCTGGTTGCCGAGTTGATCGGCCTGGACCCCAACCCCTTCACCCACCGCATCCTGATCGACAAGGGCGAGAAGGACGGCGTGTTCATGGGGCAGCCGGTGCTCGATGCCAGCGGCCTGATGGGGCAGGTGGTCGAAGTGCTGCCGTACGCCGCGCGGGTCCTGCTGCTGACCGACGTCACCCACAGCATTCCGGTCCAGGTCAACCGCAACGGCCTGCGCGCCATTGCGGTGGGAACCGGCAACCCCGACTACCTCGAGCTGCGCCACGTGGCCGAGACCGCCGACATCAAGGCCGGCGACCTGTTGGTCAGCTCCGGGCTCGGGCAGCGTTTTCCCAGCGGTTACCCGGTGGCGCAGGTGACCGAGGTGGTGCACGGTTCCGGTCAGCCTTTCGCCATCGTGCGTGCGGTGCCGACGGCGATGCTCAATCGTAGCCGCTACCTGATGCTGGTCTTCAGTGATTCGCGGACACCGGAAGAGCGCGCGGCCGCTGCCGCCGAAGCGCAGGCCGACGCCGATCAGAAAGCTGCCGCCGAAGGGGCCGCGGCGAGCCAGGCGCCTGGCGAGTCCGGCAGCGCTGCCGAAGGCGCACAACCGGCTGCCGGTGCCGCGCCGGCGGCACCAGCGCAGGAGGCGGGACAATGATCAGTGGGCGTCCGAACAACGGTTGGGTCATCTGGTTCAGTCTGACGCTCGCATTGCTGCTCAGCGTCGCGCCGATGCCCGGCAGTGCGGAAATCGCCCGGCCGTTGTGGCTGGGCCTGGTGATTGCCTTCTGGTCGCTGACGTTGCCGCATCGCGGCGGCCTGGGTGCAGCCTTCTGCTTCGGGCTGGCGCAGGACGTGCTCGCCGGCACCCTGTTCGGCCAGAGCGCGTTGCCGCTGATTCTCATCGCCTTTCTGGTGCTGAGCCTGCAGCAGCGTCTGCGCATGTTTCCCCTGTGGCAGCAGAGCATGGTGCTGCTGGTCGTGCTTGGCCTCGCGCAGCTGGTCCAGCTCTGGCTCAACACGCTGACCGGCAATCGTCCGCCGACCTTGCTGTTCCTGGTGCCGGTGCCCATCAGCGCGCTGCTCTGGCCATGGGTCTTCGTGGCGTTGCAGGGAATGCGCCAGCGTTTTGCCGTTTATTGATCCTCCGCGCGCTGCGCATCCGGTCAAAAGTCTGCTGTTTTGTGTGGGTTTGTGTCGCTCGGCACGGGCCGTGCCTTGATGATGTATGGCATTTCTGAAATCATCCGCGCCGGGATGGCGTTCAGCCATCACCTGTTCCGCTTCAGACCACGACAAGCACAACAGCACGGGCGACGAGTATGGAAGCTGGCATTTCGATTTTTTCCAAGGCCGAAGGCACTCGCGCTCCGCGCGTTCTGCTGGCAATCAGCGCAGTCGGAGCGTTGCTGGCGCTGGGCATGAACAGCAGCTACACCCAGGCCGACGCTGCCCCGCAGGCATCACAGCTATCCACCCCGGCGGCACCCGAATCTCCTGCTGCGGGCGGTACCTCCGCCGTTGAAGCCTCCGCCGAATCGCCGCGTGCCGAGCAGCTGAGCAGCAAGATCGCCGAACTCGACGCCATCCTTCTCGAAAAACAGAAGCTCGAAGACGCCCTTCGCACCGAGAAGAGCGAACTGGCGGCTGCGCAATTGCAAATGGCGAACAGCAAGAAGCTGATTCGCATGGAGGTAGACGAGTTTCTCGGGCAGAGCGCCGAGCGCAAGCGCCTTGACGAGCTGCTCGACGAGCACAAGCGCAATGCGGAGGCTGTGGCGGCCATTTCCGGGCGTGTCGAGGCGCTGGAAAAGGACCTGGGCAGCCAGCACCTGAAGTTTTCTCTCGCCGCGCGCGACGTCGAACGCCTCAAGTCGCAACTGGCGGCTGAAATCCGCGAGCGCAACAGCAAGAAGATTCAGAGCATCGCGCGCAAGCTGGACAAGACCATCCGCTTCGAACAGCCGGTGTCCTTCCGTTGCTCGGCCAGCAAGAGCCTGGCCGCGTGCCTCGCCGAGCACCGCAACGATGGTCAGATGTCGCAGTGGGTGCTGGAGAACTACCAGCGCGTCCTGGCCGACGACATTCGTGAGCAGGTTACCGAGCTGAGGATGGATCCCAGCTGGTATCGCTACCGCACCCGTACCGAGTTCGCTCAGGCGAGCATGAGCCTGGACGGTACCGTTCAGGCCCTGATGAATGTCGAGGCCACCATCAGCGCCAAGCAGATGATGCCCTGCGCCATCCTCGACGTGCCGTTCGAACAGTGCGACAGCAAGATGTATTCGCTGATCGTACGCAGCAACAAGTACGACGATCGGGTGCGCATCAATGATCAGGACCATGGCGCAACGCCGGTCTCGCTGATGCTCGACGGAGGCATCTACGATATTCAGATCACTTCCGGTGGCACGACCCAGAAGCGCACGCTGTCGCTCAAGGGCGACCAGGTGGTCAACTTCCGATTCTGAGTCATCCCGGCCGGCGTAGCCTTTACGCCGGCCTCTGCGCCTTCCTCGACGTACCCGGATATGCGACGCTGTCGCTTATTTATCGTTGAGGACCCGCCATGGGCGCTTTGTTTCTTGCCTCGGCATCACCCCGTCGCCGCGAGCTGCTCGCGCAGATCGGCGTTCCGTTTTCCCTGCTCAGCGTATCCGTCGACGAGACGCCATCACCGACCGAAACCCCTGAGGCCTACGTCGAGCGCGTCGCGAGAGACAAGGCATTGACCGGACTGGCGAACCTGGGCGATGGCCAGGGCTGCGTGCTGGGCGCCGACACCAGCGTGGTGCTCGATCAGCACATTCTTGGCAAGCCGGTCGATCGTGCCGATGGTCTGGCCATGCTCGCGGCCCTGTCCGGGCGTACCCACCGGGTCATGACAGCAGTGGCCCTGGCCAGCCGCGAGGCTTGCGAAGTGCGCACCGTGATCAGCGAAGTGACCTTCCGCACCATCAGCGATGACGAGGCCGAACGCTACTGGGCCAGCGGCGAACCGTTGGACAAGGCGGGAGGCTACGCCATTCAGGGTTGGGGGGCGGTATTCGTCAGTCAACTGCATGGCAGCTACTCGGCGGTGGTCGGCCTGCCATTGTGCGAAACCGCGCAGCTGCTCGATGCGTTCGGCCTGGCGCGTTGGACCAAAGCCTCACGCTAGAGCCTTGCGGCTTCGGCCCGCAGGCCGGTTAGAATCGTGCAGGACCCGCAGCCAGAGCTGCCCATCAAGCCACCGCCGAGAACAACAATGAGCGAAGAAATCCTGATGAACATCACCCCCATGGAATCGCGGGTGGCGGTGGTGGAAAACGGTGTGCTGCAGGAGGTGCATGTCGAGCGCACGCAACGCCGTGGCATCGTTGGCAATATCTACAAAGGCAAGGTGGTACGGGTGCTGCCCGGCATGCAGGCCGCCTTCGTCGATATTGGTCTGGACCGCGCGGCGTTCATCCACGCCTCTGAGATTTCCGCGCGCGAAGGCAACGCGGTCGAGCCGATCAATGCACTGGTACACGAAGGGCAGAGCCTGGTGGTCCAGGTCACCAAGGACCCGATCGGCACCAAGGGCGCGCGCCTGACCACCCAGCTGTCGATCCCGTCGCGCTATCTGGTCTATATGCCGCGCACCAGCCATGTCGGCATTTCCCTGCGCATCGAGGACGAAGCCGAGCGCGAACGGCTCAAGCAGGTGGTTGCCGAATGCGTGGCGGCTGAGGGCATTCAGGAGGCCGGCGGCTTCATTCTGCGCACCGCCGCCGAGGGTGCGGGCCGCGACGAAATTCTCATGGATATCCGCTACCTGCGCCGACTCTGGGAGCAGATCGCGGGCCAGATCAAGACCGCCGCCGCCCCGACGGTGATCTACGAGGACCTGTCGTTGGCCATGCGCACCCTGCGCGACCTGGTCAATCCGCGGATCGAGAAGATCCGCATCGACTCGCGGGAGAACTTCCAGAAGGTCAGCCAGTTCGTCGGCGAACTGATGCCCGAACTGGGTGACCGACTCGAGCACTACCCCGGCGAACGCCCGATCTTCGATCTCTACGGCGTCGAGGACGAGATCCAGAAGGCGCTGGAGCGCAAGGTGATGCTCAAGTCCGGCGGCTACCTGATCATCGACCAGACCGAGGCGATGACCACCATCGACGTCAACACCGGAGCCTTCGTCGGTCACCGCACCCTCGAGGAAACCATCTTCAAGACCAACCTCGAGGCGGCCACTGCCATCGCCCGCCAGCTGCGGCTGCGCAACCTGGGCGGGATCATCATCATCGACTTCATCGACATGGAGGACGAGGAGCATCGCCGGCAGGTGCTGCGCACCCTGGAGAAGCAGCTGGAGCGCGACCACGCCAAGACCAACATCATCGGCATCACCGAGCTCGGCCTGGTGCAGATGACCCGCAAGCGTACCCGCGAAAGTCTCGAACAGGTGCTCTGCGAGCCATGCATGTGCTGCCAGGGTCGCGGCAAGCTGAAGACGCCAGAGACGGTCTGCTACGAGATCTTCCGCGAAATCCTGCGCGAGGCCCGCGCCTACCAGGCCGAGGGCTATCGGGTGCTCGCCAACCAGAAGGTGATCGACCGCCTGCTGGACGAGGAGTCGGGCAATGTTGCCGATCTCGAGGCTTTCATCGGCCGCTCCATCAAGTTCCAGGTGGAAAGCATGTATTCCCAGGAACAGTACGACGTGGTGCTGCTCTGAACAGAGGTACACCAGACCGCCAGGGCCGGGATAACCGGAGCGCATCGGCATGAACCGCCTCGCCGCCTTTCTCGTCACGCTGTCGCGCCAGTTGTTCTGGGTGGCCGCGTTCGGCCTGATTCTGGCTGCGCTTTATGTCAGCCTGGGCCGGCAGCTGGTGCCGCTGGTTGCCGAATACCGCACGGAACTGCAGGAAAGGGTGCGCACCGCCCTCGATATGCCGGTGACATTGGGGCGCCTGGAGGGGCGTTGGGAGGGTCTTGCGCCGCGCCTGCTGGCGCATGACGTGCTGCTGGGCGAGGGCGACAGTGCGATGCGTCTGGATCGCATCGCCGTCGTGCCCGATCTGGCCGGCAGCCTCTGGGCACGCTCATGGCGGCTGAGTTCGCTGGAGTTCAGCGGCGTGCACCTGTCCGTGCTAGAGGGCGAAGATGGCAAATGGCAGGTCAAGGGCTTGCCAGAACGCGACGATGCGCCGCCGCCCGATCCGCAGAAAATACTCGAGGCGCTCCAGCATATTCGTGGCCTGGCGTTGCTCGACAGCCAGATCACCCTGGAGCCCTTCGGTGATTCACCGCTGACCCTTAGCTACACGGACCTTTCGCTACGCACCGATGGCAATCGTTTGCGGCTGGACGGGCGCAGTGTGCTGCCGGATGGCCAGCCGCTGGCCCTGCGCCTGAACGCGCGCGTGCAGCCGCAGCGCTGGGCGCAGGCTGAGGCGCAGCTGTATCTGAGCCTGCCGCAAAGCGACTGGGCCGCCTGGCTGCCAGGCCGATTGACCGGCGCTTGGCAACTGCAGACGGCGCAGCTGGGGGGCGAGCTCTGGCTGCGCTGGAAGGCGCAGCAGCTCGAGCGTGCCGTGCTGCGGTTGAACGCGCCGCGGCTGCGTGCCGCCTATGCCGAGCATTCGCCGGTCCAGCTGGAGGATCTGGCGGTCGACGCCTACGTCGACCTGACCGAGCAGGGTTATCGGCTGCTGCTCGACCGCCTGGCTTTCGACCTTGAAGGTGAGCGCTGGGGCGACGCGCGGCTGCTGCTGCAGGAGAGCCGAGCCGAGCAGCACTGGCGACTGCAGGCCGATCGGCTGAACGTCGCGCCGATCGCCAACCTTGCGCGTGCGCTGGCGCCGCTGCCCGAGACGGCGGTGGAAACGCTGGGTGCGCTGCAGCCCAGCGGAACGCTGCGCAATCTGCGCGCGGACTTCTACCCCCAGCTGGATTCGCCGCAGCGACTGCGCTTTGCGGCCAACCTGGAGCGGATCAGCTTCAGCGCGCAGAACTGGATTCCCGCAGTAGGCAATGGCAGCGGCAGCATCCAGGGTGACCTGGCCAGCGGTGAGCTACGCCTGGACAGCGATGATTTCAGCCTGCATCTGGCGCCTCTTTATCCTGAACCCTGGCACTATCGGCACGGCGCCGGCCGGCTGACCTGGACGCTGGATGAGCAGGCTTTCACCCTCGCCGCCCCCTATCTGCGCGTCGACGGAGAGGAGGGCAGGATCGCCGGCGATTTCCTGATTCGCCTCGCGCGCGATCCCGAAGTCGAGGACTACATGGACCTGCGCGTCGGCCTCAGCGAGGGTGATGCGCGTTACACCGAGAAGTACCTGCCGACGAAGTCGCCGGCGTTGAGCCCGGCGCTGGTCCATTGGCTCAAGGATGCGGTTCGCGCGGGCACCGTCGAGCAGGGCTACTTCCAGTATCAGGGTGCGTTGAACAAAGGTGCCCCAGACAGTGCTCGCAGCATCAGCCTGTACTTCAAGGTGCGTGACGCCGAGCTGGCCTTCCAGCCGGGCTGGCCGGCCCTGCAGCAGGGGCGCGGCGAGGTCCTGGTGGAAGACAGCGGCGTCCGTGTGCGCCTTGCCGAAGGGCGGATTCTCGACAGTCGCGTGCATGACGTGACGGCGGAAGTGGCTCATGTCGGCAGCGGGCAGGTGCCGCAATTGGCGATCAAGGGGCAGGTCAGCAGCAGCCTGCCAGATGCGCTGCGCCTGCTGCAGGAGGCACCGATCGGGACCGGCGAGACCTTCGCCGGCTGGAAAGGGCAGGGCGAACTGGACGGTGCGCTCGATCTGCAGATTCCATTGGGCAAGGGCACGCCACGGGTCGTCGTGGATTTTGCCAGCAGCGATGCGGCGCTACAGATCACGGAGCCCGCGCTGGCGTTCGAGCGGCTCAGCGGCCGATTTCGCTACGACACCGCGCGTGGGCTGAGCGCCGACGAGATTCAGGCACGGCTGTTCGGGCGCGCCGTCAACGGCAAGGCGGTCGCGACCGGTTCGGTCGGCAAGCCGGCCTCGCGCATCGAGGCGCGGGGCAGCGTGGCACTCAAACCGCTGCTGGAATGGCTCGACGTCAAGCAGCCGGTGCCGGCCAGCGGCGAACTGCCCTATCAGTTGCGCCTGGAACTGGCGGCCGAAAGCAGCCAGTTGCAGATCGACTCGTCGCTCCAGGGCCTGCGCATCGACCTCCCGGCGCCGTTCGGCAAGGCTGCCGGCGTGCGGCGCGACAGCACGTTGCGCATGTCCCTGCAGGGTGCGGAGCGACGCTATTCCATACGGCATGACGAGTTGGCCGCGCTGGTCTTCGTCGCGCCCCCTGATGCCTGGGCGCAGGGACGCGGCGAGCTGCGCCTGGGTGGCGGTGCGGCGAATCTACCGGGGCGACCCGGGCTGTACGTCAAGGGGCGCCTGCCGGAGCTGGACTGGAATGCCTGGCGTGCCGTGCTTGATCAGCATGGCAAGGGCGACCCGCAGCAGACGACCGGCTCGCTGCTGCGGCAGGTGCAGGTCGATATCGATCGTTTCGAGGGCTTCGGCACCCGTATCGACAGGCTGGGCATCGACCTGCAACGCGGTTCTGCTGCCTGGTCCCTCGGCCTGCGCAGTTCCCTCGTCGGCGGCACGGTGCGTCTGCCGGACGCCGATGACGGCATCATCGTAGCCAACCTGACCCACCTGCGCCTGCCGGCGGCAGAGCCTGGCGAAGCCGCCAGTGCGCGGTCGGATCCCCTGGCCGACGTGGATCCGCAAAGCCTGCCGGCGATGGACCTGGCCATCGAGCGGGTTTCCCTTGGTGACGATCTGCTCGGCGCCTGGGCGCTCAAGCTGCGCCCAGTCGGCTCTGGTGTGGAGTTTCGCGATCTCGCGTTGCAGTTCAAGGGGTTGAGGATCAGCGGAAACGGAGGTTGGGGCGCCGGGCAGAGCTGGTACAAGGGTCGGCTGGAAGGCGGCAACCTGGCCGACGTGCTGCTGGCCTGGGGCTTTGCGCCCTCGGTGACCAGCGAAAGCTTCCGCCTGGATGCCGACGGGCGCTGGCCGGGCTCGCCAGCCTGGTTCGCCATGGCGCGCTATTCCGGCAGCATGCAGCCCCGACTGCGCAAGGGGCAGTTCGTCGAGGTGGACGGCAGCGCGCAGGCGCTGCGGGTGTTCGGCGTGCTGAATTTCAACTCCATTGGCCGCCGGCTACGGCTGGATTTCTCCGATCTTTTCGGCAAGGGCCTCAGCTACGACCGGCTGGACGGCAGCCTGCAGGCCGATGCTGGCGTTTTCGCTACCCGCGAACCGATCACCGTCAGTGGCCCGTCGAGCAATCTGGAGCTGGATGGCACGCTCGACATGGCGCGCGACGCGATCGACGCCAAGCTGCTGGTTACGTTGCCGATCAGCAACAACCTGCCGCTGGCGGCGCTGATCGTCGGTGCGCCAGCGATCGGCGGCGCGCTGTTCGTGGCTGACAAGCTGCTGGGTGATCGCGTCGCGCGCTTCGCCAGTGTGCAGTACGACGTCAAGGGGCCGTGGCAGTCGCCGAAGATCAGTTTCGACAAACCTTTCGAGAAGCCCAACTGAGCCGGGTTCGCAGCGGGCTTCGCATCTCACCAGCGGGGAGCCTATGTCCTTAGCCGTGATTCAAATGGCCACTGGGGCCGAGGTCGCGCACAACCTGGTCCGGGCTCGGCAATTGCTCGAACAGGCGGCGGAGGCCGGTGCGCGTCTGGCGGTGCTGCCGGAAAACTTCGCTGCCATGGGCCGCGATGATCTGCCGAGCCTCGGCCGCGCCGAGGCCATGGGCGAGGGCCCGATCCTGCCGTGGTTGAAACAGGCCGCCCGCGACCTCAGGTTGTGGATAGTCGCCGGGACCCTGCCGTTACCGCCCGACGATTGCCCGCAGGGCAAGCCCAACGCCTGCTCGCTGCTCATCGACGAGCAGGGGCAGCGGGTGGCGCGTTACGACAAGCTGCATCTATTCGACGCGGATGTCGCCGACAGCCGCGGCCGATATCGCGAGTCCGATGACTATGCGGCGGGCAGTCAGGTGGTGGTGGCCGATACGCCGCTCGGAAGGCTGGGCATGAGCGTGTGTTACGACCTGCGCTTTGCCGAGCTGTACACCGCTTTGCGGGCGGCGGGCGCGGAGTTGATCAGCGTGCCCTCGGCGTTTACCGCGGTGACCGGCGAGGCGCACTGGACCGCGCTGATTCGCGCGCGGGCCATCGAGACCCAGTGCTATGTCCTGGCGGCGGCACAGGGCGGCGAGCACCCTGGTGGTCGCATCACCCATGGGCATTCGTCTATCGTTGACCCATGGGGCCGGCTGCAGTGCGAGCAGCCGAGCGGTGAGGCGGCTCTGCTTGCCGAGCGAGACGCAATCGAACAGGCCGCTATCCGCCAACGCATGCCGGTGCAACGTCACCGCCGATTTTCCGTACCGTGCCTGGGCACGGAACCTTTGGAGTAGATATGAGTGAACTGCTGTTACCCGTCACCGAGCGACTGCTGACCCCCGGAGGCCTGGGACTCGACGATCTGCCCGGTTTGCTGGGTGAGCTCGCCGGCCCCGGCGTGGATGCCGCGGACCTGTATTTCCAGGACCAGGTATCCGAGTCCTGGGTGCTCGAGGATGGCATCGTCAAGGAAGGCGGGTTCCACCTCGAGCAGGGCGTGGGCGTACGGGCGCTGTCGGGGGAAAAGACCGGCTTTGCCTACAGCAATGCGATCACTGCCGATGCCCTGCGCCAGGCCGCGCAGGCCGCCCGCTCCATCGCCCGCAGTGGGCAGCAGGGGCAGGTCAAGGTGCTCGGCAGGGCGGCCTTCGCGCCGCTGTATCATCAGGACAATCCGCTGGATGGCCTGAGCCGCGCCGAGAAGGTGGACCTGCTCAAGCGCATCGACGTAGCCACCCGTGCGCTGGACCCGCGCATCAAGCAGGTCACGGTGAGCCTGGCGGGCGTATGGGAACATATTCTCGTCGCTGCCATGGATGGCGGACTGGCGGCGGATATCCGCCCGCTGGTGCGCTTCAACGTCAGTGTGATCGTCGAGCAGAACGGCCGCCGGGAGCGCGGCGGGCAGGGCGGTGGCGGGCGCACCGGGTATCAGTACTTCCTCAGCGAAGACCGCGCCATGGGCTACGCCCGCGAAGCGCTGCGCCAGGCGCTGGTCAATCTCGAGGCGGTGCCGGCGCCAGCGGGTTCGCTGCCGGTGGTGCTGGGGCCGGGCTGGCCCGGCGTGCTGCTGCACGAGGCCGTCGGCCACGGCCTGGAAGGCGACTTCAACCGCAAGGGCAGCTCGGCCTACAGCGGCCGCATCGACCAGCAGGTCGCGTCGAAGCTGTGCACCATCGTTGATGACGGCACCCTGGCCGACCGCCGCGGCTCCCTCAGCGTCGACGACGAAGGTACGCCGACGCAGTGCACCACACTGATCGAGAACGGCATCCTCAAGGGTTATATCCAGGACAAGCTCAATGCGCGCCTGATGGGCGTCGCACCGACCGGCAACGGCCGCCGCGAGTCCTACGCGCATCTGCCCATGCCGCGCATGACCAACACCTACATGCTGGCCGGCGAGAGCGACCCCGAGGAGATCATCCGCTCGGTGAAGAAGGGCATCTACTGCGCCAGCTTCGGCGGCGGCCAGGTGGACATCACCAGCGGCAAGTTCGTCTTCTCCGCCAGCGAGGCCTATCTGGTGGAAGACGGCAGGATCACTGCGCCGGTCAAGGGTGCGACGCTGATCGGCAACGGTCCGGAGGTGATGAATCGCGTGTCCATGGTGGGCAACGACCTGGCACTGGACAGCGGCGTCGGCACCTGCGGCAAGGATGGCCAATCGGTGCCGGTCGGCGTCGGCCAGCCGACGCTGAAGATCGACGAAATCACGGTGGGGGGGACCGGCGCATGAGGCTGCCGATCATCAGGTGCCGACTCGGGCCAGCCGGCACGTGAGAAAGGACCGGTTTATCGCAGGCCGCGCTTGGTCTCGTCCAGGTCGCGGATGTATTTGAAGATCTTGCGGCTGGCAGCCGGCGGCTTGTTGCGCGCCGCTTCATGCTGGGCGTGGCGGATCAGCCCGCGCAGGTGCTGGCGGTCGGTTTCGGGGAATTCGACGACGAAGGCTTCCAGCGTCTCGTCATTGCCGGCGATGAGCCGGTCGCGCCAGCGCTCGAGGGCGTGGAAGCGTTCGTTGTACTGGCGGGTCGAGGCGTCGAGTTGATCGACCAGGGCGACGATGGCATCGACATCCTGATCACGCATCAGCTTGCCGATGTACTGGATGTGCCGTTTGCGGGCGATATGCGCCTTGTGCTTCGGGGCGTCGGCCAGGGCCTTGTGCAGCGCGTCGCTGAGCGGCAGCCGGGCGATGAGGTCGGGTTTGAGCGTGGTCAGGCGTTCGCCGAGTTCCTGCAGGGCGAGCAGTTCGCGCTTGACCTGGGATTTGCTTTTTTCGTCGAAATCATCGACGTCGGAGTGTTCAGACATGGGGATGGTCCACTAGGAAATGCCGCCATGATAGCAGCAGCCCTGGCAGCAGGCTCCAGACGGGCCGCGCCGGGCTGCAATTGATTTGATTGCAGGTGTTGTTTGGGAGTGCTTATGAGTGAAGTAGACGGCATCGGTCCGCATGCGCTGCCCGGTTTGCGCGAGAAGGTCGAGCGCATCATCGAGGAAGCGCGACGGCAGGGCGCCAGCGCCAGCGAGGTCTCTGTCTCCATGGAGCAGGGGCTGTCCACGACGGTGCGCCAGGGTGAAGTGGAAACGGTCGAGTTCAATCGGGACCAGGGTTTCGGCATTACCCTCTATGTCGGCCAGAGCAAGGGCTCTGCCAGCACCACCGGCAGCGGCGACGAGGCCATCCGGGAAACCGTGGCCGCCGCGATGGCCATCGCCAGGCACGCTTCGCAGGACGAGTTTGCCGGCCTTGCCGACGCCACGCTGATGGCTCGGGAGCTTCCCGATCTCGATCTTTACCATCCATGGTCGATCACCCCGGAGCAAGCGATCGAGCAGGCGCTGAGTTGTGAAAGCGCGGCGTTCGACTTCGATGCACGCATCCGCAACGCCGACGGCACCAGTCTCAACACGCATCAGGGCTGCCGTGCCTACGGCAACAGCAATGGCTTCATCGGTGGTTATTGCAGCACACGGCACAGCCTGAGCTGCGTGATGATCGCCGAAAGCGAAGGCCAGATGCAGCGCGACTACTTCTACGACGTCAACCGTATCGGCGAGGCGCTGATCGATCCACAGACCATCGGCCGGCGCGCAGCCGAGCGTGCAGTGCGGCGCCTAGGCGCGCGACCGATCCCGACTTGCGAGGTGCCAGTGCTGTTCGCGCCGGAGCTGGCGACGGGGCTGTTCAGCCATTTCATCGCCGCCATCTCCGGCGGCAACCTGTATCGCAAGGCCTCCTATCTGGAGGACGCGCTGGGTCAGACGCTGTTCCCCGAATGGCTGAGCCTAGACGAACGCCCACATATCCCGCGTGCGCTTGGCAGCGCCAGCTACGATGGCGATGGCCTGGCGACCTACGCCAAGCCTTTCGTGGAAAACGGCCGCCTGATCTCCTATGTGCTTTCGACCTATTCCGGGCGCAAGCTGGGCATGCCGAGCACTGCCAACGCGGGTGGCGTGCACAACCTGTTCGTCAGCCACGGTGAAGAAGATCAGGCTGCCCTGCTGCGACGCATGGGGCGCGGCCTGTTGGTGACCGAGCTGATGGGGCAGGGGTTGAATCTGGTCACCGGTGACTATTCACGCGGCGCCGGCGGCTACTGGGTGGAGAACGGCGAGATCCAGTTCCCCGTGCAGGAGGTGACCATCGCCGGCAATCTGCGCGACATGTTCCGCCAGATCGTCGCCATTGGCTGCGACATCGAGACGCGAGGCAACGTGCGGACCGGCTCGGTGCTGATCGAGCGAATGATGGTGGCCGGGAAGTAAGCGGGAGGGTGTGGCGTGCTCGCTGCGAGCACGCCCGAATGAGCGGAGGGCTATTCGCCTTCTTCGAAATAGTCGTCGATCAACGCCACGAGGGCGTCGAGGGCTTCTTCTTCCTGCTCGCCATCGGCATGCAGATGCACTGTAGTGCCCTTGCTGGCGGCCAGCATCATGACGGCCATGATGCTCTTGCCGTCGACCAGCGTGGCGGGACAGCGGCCCACCCGGATCTTGCAGGGAAAGCGGTTGGCGACGGCGACGAACTTGGCCGCCGCACGCGCGTGCAGGCCAAGCTTGTTGATGATGGTGACTTCGCGGGCGGGCATGGGTTTACGTATTCCTAGGCGAGATCCCGGTGACGGACCTGCAGGTTCTTCAGCGGCTCCTTGAGCGCCAGGCCGAGTCGCTCGGCTAGGTACACCGAGCGGTGATGGCCTCCGGTGCAGCCGATGGCGATGGTGACGTACGCGCGGTTGCTGGCGGCGAAGCGTGGCAGCCATTTGCTCAGGTAAGCGTGGATGTCCTGAAACATCTCCTCCACATCGGACTGGGCGGCCAGATAGTCGATCACCGGCTGATCGAGCCCGGAGAAGTCGCGCAATTCGGCCTTCCAGTACGGGTTGGGCAGGCAGCGCACGTCGAATACCAGGTCGGCATCGACCGGCATTCCGCGCTTGAATCCGAATGATTCAATGAGAAAGGCCGTGCCCGGCTCAGGCTTGTTGAGCAGCCGCAGCTTGAGCATGTCGCGCAGCTGATAGAGGTTCAGGTGCGTGGTGTCGATCTTCAGGTCGGCATGATCGATGATTGCCGCCAGCAGCAGCTCCTCGTCACGAATCGCCTCGGCCAGCGAACGGCTTTCGTTGGTCAGCGGGTGGCGCCGACGGGTTTCGGAGAAGCGCTTGAGCAGGGTTTCGTCGTCGGCATCCAGATACAGCACGTCGCACTGAATATGCCGGGCGCGAACCTCTTCGAGCAGTTCGGGAAAACGCTTGAGCTGGCTGGGCAGGTTGCGCGCGTCGATCGATACGGCAACCTGCGGGTGCAGCAGTTCGGTGTGCAGCAGGGCGCGCTCGGCAAGCTCGGGCAGCAGGCCAGCCGGCAGGTTGTCGATGCAGTAGAACCCGTTGTCTTCGAGTACGTTCAGCGCGGTGCTCTTGCCCGAGCCCGAACGCCCACTGACGATGATCAGCCGCATCTGTACCCCATCGCGCTAGGCACCGTTCTGCACATCCACGACAACCTGGTACAGGCTGTCGTTGCTGGGTGCCTCGCGCAGACGTTGGCGTACCTCTTCACGGTCGAGCATGCTGGCGATCTGGCGCAGCAGCTCGAGGTGCTCGTCGGTGGCCGCCTCCGGGACCAGCAGGACGAACAGCAGGTCCACCGGGGCGCCATCGATGGCATCGAAGTCCACCGGCGTTTCCAGGCGCAGCACGGCACTCACGGGGGCGTTGCAGCCGACCATGCGGCAGTGCGGAATGGCGATGCCATTGCCGAAGCCGGTCGAGCCCAGCTTTTCACGGGCGATCAGGCTTTCGAAGATGGTCTGGGAGTCGAGGTCGGAAAGGTCCTGGGCGATCACCTTGGCGATCTGCTCCAGGACGCGCTTCTTGCTACCGCCCGGGACGTTCACCAGGGAACGTCCGGGGGTCAGGATGTTTTCGAGTCGGATCATAATGAGCGTCAGCGGGTGACGGCACCCTGGGTGTGGTCGAGCTGCTTCTCCTTGTGCTTGATCAGCTGACGGTCGAGCTTGTCGACCAGCAGGTCCACGGCAGCGTACATGTCTTCGTGTTCGGCATTGCCCACCACTTCGCGGCCGGCGACGTGCAGGGTGGCTTCGGCTTTCTGCTTGAGTTTCTCGACCTGCAGGACCACTTGGACGCTGATGATGCGGTCGAAATGACGGGCCAGTCGGTCGAATTTCTCCTCGATGTAGTCACGCAGGGCATCGGTAACTTCCAGATGAACACCGCTGATGTTGACTTGCATACTGCTATCTCCTTTGCCTTGTGCGAAGAGCAGGTCTTGAGGCCTGCCGCCGGGACAGTTCGACCAGTGGCCGATCACAGCAATCGTTTACGCTCGCTGGACGGTGCGATACCGAGCGACTCGCGGTATTTCGCAACGGTGCGGCGGGCCACCTGGATGCCCTGCGCCTCCAGTAAACCAGCGATCTTGCTGTCGCTCAACGGCTTTTTCGGGTTTTCCGCGGCGACCAGCTTCTTGATGATCGCGCGGATCGCGGTGGACGAACATTCGCCGCCTTCCGCCGTGCTGACGTGGCTGGAGAAGAAGTATTTGAGTTCGTAGATGCCACGCGGCGTATGCATGTATTTCTGCGTGGTGACGCGGGAAATCGTCGACTCGTGCATCCCCACGGCTTCGGCAATGTCGTGCAGCACCAGCGGCTTCATCGCCTCGTCGCCGTGTTCGAGGAAGGCACGCTGGTGCTCGACGATCTGGGTGGCGACCTTCATCAGTGTTTCGTTGCGACTGAGCAGGCTCTTGATGAACCAGCGCGCTTCCTGCAGCTGGTTGCGCATGAAGGTATTGTCGGCACTCGAGTCGGCGCGCTTTACGAAGCTGGCGTACTGGGCATTGACGCGAAGTCGGGGCATGGCGTCCTGGTTGAGCTCCACCAGCCAGCGATCGTTGTGCTTGCGTACGATGACGTCCGGCACCACGTACTCCGGCTCGCTCGCCTCGATCTGCGAGCCCGGGCGTGGGTTGAGGCTCTGGATGAGCTCGATGACCTGGCGCAGCTCGTCTTCCTTGAGCTTCATGCGGCGCATCAGCAGGCTGTAGTCGCGGCTACCCAACAGGTCCAGATGGTCACTCACCAGCCGCTGGGCTTCGCTGAGCCAAGGGGTGCGGTCAGGGAGCTGGCGCAGCTGCAGGAGCAGGCATTCGCGCAAATCTCGTGCGCCGATACCGGCAGGTTCGAACTGCTGTACGCGACGCAGCACGACTTCGACCTCGTCGAGCTCGATTTCAAGCTCCGGGTCGAAGCTGTCCACGATTTCCTGCAGAGACTCCTCGAGATAGCCCTGATCGTTGATGCAGTCGATCAGTGTGGTGGCGATCAGGCGGTCGGTGTCGCTCATGGGGGCGAGGTTGAGCTGCCACAGCAGATGGCTCTGCAGGCTGACACCGCTGGACGTACGGCTGGTGAAGTCCCATTCGTCGTCGTCGTTGCTCGGCAGGCTGCTGGCGCTGGTCTGGTAGATGTCTTCCCAGGCGGTGTCGACCGGTAGCTCGCTGGGGATGCGCTCACCCCAGTCGGCCTCGTCGAGGCCTTCGCCGCTGTGCGAAGGCTCTTCATAGGTGCTTTCCTGAGTGCTGATCTTTTCGCTGCCAGCGTCGCTCGAACGATCGACGGCCTCGGCCATGGGGTCGGAGCCGTCGAAGTCGTCACCGTCCTCTTCACGCTCGAGCATGGGATTGGAATCCAGCGCTTCCTGGATCTCCTGTTGCAGATCGAGGGTGGAAAGCTGGAGGAGCCGTATGGCCTGTTGCAGCTGCGGTGTCATCGTCAGCTGCTGGCCCATCTTCAGGACTAGCGATGGTTTCATGGCAGAGGACTTCGAACCTTGTATGCCGGCGCAACCGCGCCTGTTCCGACATGCGGCGCTCGGGGCGCCGATGAAAGCAAATTATATGCCTGCCGACGAAGCCTTTGCCTAGAGCCGATTTGCCGAGCCGAGCAAAAAATCCGCTCTTACAGTCGGAATTCGTGGCCCAGGTAGACTTCCTTGACCAGCTGGTTGGCGAGGATGCTCTGGGCATCGCCTTCGGCGATCAGCTGGCCGTCGTTGACGATGTACGCCGTCTCGCAGATGTCCAGAGTTTCCCGAACGTTGTGGTCGGTGATCAGCACCCCGATGCCCTTGGCCTTGAGGTGGTGGATGATCTGCTTGATGTCGCCCACCGAGATCGGGTCGACACCGGCGAAGGGTTCGTCGAGCAGGATGAACTTCGGCGCCGTAGCGAGGGCGCGGGCGATTTCCACGCGACGGCGCTCGCCGCCGGACAGGCTCATGCCGAGGCTGTCACGGATATGGTTGATGTGGAATTCCTGCAGCAGGCCTTCCAGTGCCTGCTGGCGGCCACCGCGGTCCAGATCCTTGCGGGTCTCGAGAATCGCCATGATGTTGTCGGCGACCGACAGCTTGCGGAAGATCGAGGCTTCCTGCGGCAGGTAACCGATGCCGGCACGGGCCCGGCCATGCATCGGAAGGTGGGTCACGTCGTTCTGGTCGATCAGCACGCGACCCTGATCGGCATTCACCAGTCCGACGATCATGTAGAAGCAGGTAGTCTTGCCGGCGCCGTTCGGGCCAAGCAGGCCGACGATCTGCCCGCTCTCGATGGACAGGCTGACGTCGCGAACGACCTGCCGGCTCTTGTAGCTCTTGGCCAGATGCTGGGCTTTGAGGACGGCCATTATTGGGGCTGCTCCGCGGCCTGCTCGCGCTTGCGTGGCTGGATGACCATGTCGACCCGCGGACGCGGCGTGCTGACGTCGGTATTGGTGGCGCGGCCGGCGTTGACGATCTGGCGGCGGGTGTCATAGACAATCTTCTCGCCTTCGAAGGTGTTGCCTTCCTGGACGACCTTGGCTTGGTCGAGCAGCACGATGCGCTCGTTGGCGGCAAAGTACTGGATGGTCAGGCCGTAGGCCTTGACGATCTCCTTGTCCACGGCCGGCTTCTGCTCGTAGTAGGCCGGCTTGCCGATGGAGGTGAAGACTTCCACATCGCCATTGCTGTCCTGGGTGATGGTGACGGTGTCGCCGGTGATCTTCATGGTGCCTTGGGTGATCACCACATCGCCGCGGTACACGGCCACGCCCTGTCGGTCGTCCAGTTCGGCCGAGTCAGCCTGTACGCGGATGGGCTGTTCACGATCCTCGGGAAGCGCCCAGGCACTGGCGCCGAGCCAGAATGCGCTCAAACCGAGCAGGAGGGGGAGAGTCTTAACGCAGCTCATGCTGGCCTCTTACGTTGGACAGCAGGAGCATCCTACCGTCATCCAGATACGCTTTCATGCCGGTCGCCGTGGTCACGCCATTGGCGGCGTCGATTCTAACGGCTTGATTGGTCTCGGCATAATCCTTGTCCGGCCACACCGTCAGCCGGCTGGTGGTGAGGATCGTCGGACGGCCCTTGGCGTCGGTCCGCTCGACCCGGACCTTGTCGATCAGCAGGACCTCGTCACCCTCCGCCGAAACCTCTCCGCGCTCGCTGCGCACATGCCAGGGGTGCTCGCCGCCGCGGTAGGACAACAGGTCGGGTTTGGTCAAGAGGCTGACGTCGCTGGCCTTGATGTGTTCGACCTTCTCCGCGGTCATCTCGTAGTTGCGCTTGCCATCCGCCTGGTACTGGACCGTACGTGAATTGATCACATAGAAATCCACATCCGGTGTCTCGCCGCTGGCCACGGTTGGCTGCTGCATGAAGCTCTCCGGACGGATGTTCCAGTAGCCGATGGCCACCAGTACGGCAGCGATCAGCGTGAGCAGGGCGGGAAAGCGCAGTTTGCGGAGCATCCAGACCTCTACAGATAGGCGTTCTGAGCGGCTGCCAGGGTGCCCTGGGCGCGCATGATCAATTCGCAGAACTCACGTGCCGCGCCTTCGCCGCCGCGTGCCTGGGTCACGCCGTGAGCGTGGTCGCGCACGAAGGCGTCGGCGCTGGCGACCGCCATGCCCAGGCCGACGCGGCGGATCACCGGCAGATCAGGCAGGTCGTCACCGAGATAGGCCACTTCAGAGTAGCTCAGCCCGAGTTCGGCCAGCAGCTCGTCGAGAACCACCAGCTTGTCTTCGCGCCCCTGATACAGGTGCTGAATGCCGAGGTTCTGCGCGCGGCGGTCGACCACTGGCGTCTTGCGCCCACTGATGATAGCGGTGCGCACGCCGGAGTTGATCAGCATCTTGATGCCGTGGCCGTCCAGGGTGTTGAAGGTCTTGAATTCGCTGCCGTCGGTGAGAAAGTACAGGCGACCGTCGGTCAGTACGCCATCCACATCGAAGATGGCCAGGCGGATGTCACGTGCGCGCTGCAGAAGATGTTCGTGCATTACATGACCCCCGCACGCAGCAGGTCGTGCATGTTCAGGGCGCCGATGGGCAGCTCCTGTTCATCGATCACCACCAGTGAGCTGATCTTGTGGTCTTCCATGATCTTCAGTGCCTCGGCAGCCAGCATCTCGGCATTGGCGGTCTTGCCATGAACGGTCATGACCTCGTCGATGCGGGTCTGGCGCACGTCCACGCCCTTGTCCAGGGCGCGACGCAGGTCGCCATCGGTGAAAATCCCGGCCAGGCGCCCGTCGGTCTCGACGATCACGGTCATGCCCAGCCCTTTCTGCGTCATTTCCAGGAGGGCATCGCGCAGCGAGGTGCCGCGGGGCACTCTGGGGAGGCGTTCGCCAGTGTGCATGACGTGTTCGACCTTGAGCAGCAGGCGTCGGCCGAGGGCGCCACCGGGATGGGAAAAGGCGAAGTCTTCGGCAGTGAAGCCGCGAGCCTCGAGCAGGGCAATCGCCAGGGCATCGCCGAGCACCAGGCTGGCGGTGGTGGAGGAGGTCGGTGCGAGGTTCAGCGGGCAGGCCTCGATAGCCACGCTGGCATCCAGGTTCACTGCTGCAGCCTTGGCCAGTACCGAGCTGGGGTTGCCGGTCATGCTGATCAGGGTGATGCCCAGGCGCTTTATCAATGGCAACAGGGTGACGATCTCGCTGGTGGTGCCGGAATTGGAAAGCGCCAGTACCACATCGTCCGGAGTGATCATGCCCATGTCGCCGTGGCTGGCCTCGGCGGGGTGCACGAAGAAGGCGGCGGTGCCGGTGCTGGCCAGGGTGGCAGCGATCTTGCGACCGATATGCCCCGACTTGCCCATGCCGACCACAACGACACGGCCCTTGCAGGCGAGGATCAATTCGCAGGCTTGTACGAAGCTGGCATCGATACGCGCGTTCAGCTGCTCAACTGCCTCGATTTCCAGGCGAATGGTGCGCTGCGCGGTTTCGATCAATTGACTGCTTTGGCTCATGGCTGGCGAGGTCGTCCGATTAAAAGGCGAGGATTATAGCGAGATTCGACTTGTGGCTCATGGAAAATGTGGCAGGTGCCAGGGCGGCGCCCTCAGCGCTGTGTACATCACCAAGCTGAACCCTGGCTGAACAGGCGTCTCGCTGGTCATCTGCTGAAACGCTCATTGGTTGGGCGGCCCCTGGCGCGGTGCTATAGTGCGCGCCCGAAAACGGTCAGGCAGAAGTATCCCGGCGTCATCGGGAGCCGTCTGTTTCGCAGACTGCATGCAAGGAGACCAGATGAGCGCCTGCAACGACTACGCGGTCGAGCTGAAGGGAGTAACCTTCAAGCGCGGCGAGCGCAGTATTTTCGATAACGTCGACATCGCGATCCCGCGAGGCAAGGTCACGGCCATCATGGGGCCGTCCGGCTGTGGCAAGACGACGCTGCTGCGGCTGATCGCTGCGCAGCTGATGCCTGCGCGCGGCGAGGTCTGGGTGGCGGGCAACAATCTGCCGAGCCTCTCGCGCAGCGAGCTGTTCGACATGCGCAAGCAGATGGGCGTGTTGTTCCAGAGCGGAGCTCTGTTCACCGATCTCGACGTGTTCGAGAACGTCGCCTTTCCGCTGCGCGTGCATACCCGGCTGCCTGACGAAATGATCCGCGACATCGTGCTGATGAAATTGCAGGCGGTGGGTTTGCGTGGCGCCATCGAGCTGATGCCCGACGAACTGTCCGGTGGCATGAAGCGGCGTGTCGCGCTGGCGCGGGCCATCGCGCTGGATCCGCAGATTCTCATGTATGACGAGCCTTTCGCCGGTCAGGACCCGATCGCGATGGGCGTGCTGGTCCGCTTGATCCGGTTGCTCAACGATGCGCTGGGCATCACCAGTATTGTGGTGTCCCACGACCTGGCCGAAACCGCCTCCATCGCCGATTACATCTATGTGGTCGGCGATGCTCAGGTGCTTGGCCAGGGCACGCCGGCCGAGCTGATGGAGTCGGACAATCCGCGTATTCGACAATTCATGAAGGGTTCGGCCGATGGGCCGGTGCCGTTCCATTTCCCCGCGCCGGCTTACGCCGATGACCTGCTGGGAGGCGCCGATGCGTAAGCGTTCGTTGATGGACCGGATCGCCCTGCTTGGGCGTGCCGGCCTGGATGTGCTGGCGGCGCTGGGGCGCTCGACGATCTTCCTCGTCCATGCGCTGTTTGGCCGCAGCGGCTTGCGCAACGGCTTTTCGCTGCTGGTCAAGCAGCTGTACTCGGTTGGCGTGCTGTCGCTGGCGATCGTCGTCGTGTCCGGTATTTTCATCGGCATGGTGCTGGCGCTGCAGGGCTACAACATCCTCAGCAGCTATGGCTCCGAGCAGGCGGTCGGGCAGATGGTGGCGCTGACGTTGTTGCGCGAACTCGGCCCGGTGGTTACCGCATTGCTGTTCGCCGGTCGCGCAGGTTCCGCGCTGGCGGCCGAGATCGGCAACATGAAATCCACCGAGCAGCTGTCGAGCCTGGAGATGATTGGCGTCGATCCGCTGAAGTACATCATCGCGCCGCGTCTGTGGGCCGGCTTCATTTCCCTGCCACTGCTGACGCTGATCTTCAATGTGGTCGGCATCTGGGGTGGAGCGATGGTCGCCGTGGACTGGCTCGGCGTATACGAAGGCTCGTTCTGGGCGAACATGCAGAACAGTGTCGATTTCCATTCGGATGTGCTCAACGGCGTGATCAAGAGCGTCGTCTTTGCACTGGTCGTGACCTGGATCGCGGTGTTCCAGGGCTACGACTGCGAACCGACTTCCGAGGGGATCAGTCGTGCCACCACCCGGACCGTGGTGTATGCCTCGCTGGCAGTACTTGGCCTCGATTTCATTTTGACCGCGTTGATGTTTGGAGATTTCTGATGCGTATCCGCACACTGGAAATGGGTGTCGGCCTGTTCCTGCTTGCCGGCCTGCTGGCCCTGCTGCTGCTGTCGCTGCGCGTCAGCGGACTGAGCGTGGGCAGTGCCGATACCTACAAGCTGTATGCCTATTTCGACAATATCGCCGGTTTGACTGTCCGATCCAAGGTGACCATGGCGGGTGTGACCATCGGCAAGGTCACGGCGATCGACCTCGATCGCGACAGCTACACCGGTCGGGTGACCCTGGAAATCCAGGAAGACGTGAACATCCTGCCGGCTGACTCCACGGCGTCGATCCTGACGGCTGGTCTGCTGGGCGAGAAATATGTCGGAATCAGCGTGGGCGGCGACGACGAAGTGCTCAAGGATGGTGACACCATTCAGGACACCCAGTCTTCGCTGGTACTCGAGGATCTGATCGGCAAGTTCCTGCTCAATTCTGTGAATAAAGATTGAAGGAGACATTCATGATCACTGCCCTGCGTCGCGGTCTGCTGGTTCTGCTGGCCGTGTTGCCCCTGTTCTCCCATGCCGCGCTGACTGCGCATCAGGTGATCCAGAAGACCACCGACGAGTTGCTGGCCGACCTGAAGGCCAACAAGGAGCAATACCGCAGCGATCCGGCGGCCTTCTATGACTCGCTCAACGAGATTCTCGGTCCGGTGGTCGATGCCGACGGGATCTCGCGCAGCATCATGACCGTCAAGTATTCGCGCAACGCCACTCCCGAGCAGATGAAGCGCTTCCAGGAGAACTTCAAGCGCAGCCTGATGCAGTTCTACGGCAACGCCCTGCTCGAGTACAACAACCAGCAGATCCGCGTATTGCCGCCCAGCGGCAAGCAGGACCCCAAGCGCACCAGCGTCGGCATGGAGGTGGTGGGGCGCCAGGGCGAGATCTATCCGGTGTCCTACACCATGGTCAATGACGGCGAATGGCGCGTGCGCAACGTGATCATCAACGGTATCAACATCGGCAAGCTGTTCCGCGACCAGTTCGCCGACTCTATGCAGCGCAACGGCGGTGATCTGGACAAAACCATCGATGGCTGGGCCGAGGTCGTGGCGCGTGCCAAGGACACCGAGGCTGGACAGCAGGCAGTCGGCGATGAGTGAGGCCCGGATCGAGCGCGGTGGAGAAGGCGAGTTGCGCCTGATCGGCGTGCTGGATTACCGCAGCGGCCCGGCCTTGCGTGAGGCTGGTCGGGCGCTGATCGCCGGCAGCCGGGCGCCGTTGACGCTGGACTGCTCGGCGGTCGAGCGTTCCAGCAGTGTCGGGCTGTCGCTGCTGCTGGCCTTCATGCGCGATGCCAAGGCTGCGGGCATCGATCTGCGCGTCAGTGCATTGCCAGGCGATATGCACAAGATTGCCAAGGTGTCCGGCTTGTTGGATATCCTGCCGCTGGAAGCTTCCCGGGTTTAGAAAAGGATGCCGTATGAAACTGCGCTGGGCAGAAAATCTGCGCGATAGCCTGCACGAGCTGGCCGAGTCCCTCGGCAATCTGCTGGTCGAGAGTTTTCACTACCTGGCGCTGTTCGCCATCGGCGCCGTGACGGCCTGGGCGGCAGTCATGGCGTTTCTCGGCATGGTCGAGAAGGGCCATATCACGATCGATGACATCCTGCTGCTGTTCATCTATCTCGAGCTGGGCGCGATGGTTGGTATCTATTTCAAGACCAACCACATGCCGGTGCGCTTCCTTATCTATGTGGCGATCACCGCGCTGACCCGCCTGCTGATTTCCGATATTTCCCATCACCACCGTCCGGACATGGGCGTGGTCTATGTGTCCGGCGCGATCCTGCTGCTGGCGCTGGCGATCCTGGTGGTGCGCTTCGCTTCCTCGCGCTTCCCGGCCGTGCAGAGCGACAGCGGGCTGTCCCGGCATCGGCGCGAGCGCGATCAGGGGGCCGAAACGCTGGATTGAGATCTGTGCGCGAGGTTCGGGGTTCGCAGCCTTCGGGCTTTTTTGTATGATGGCCGGCCCGTGCGCGTCCTGCGCCCGATCGAGGTAGAACATGCAGGCCCTAGAAGTGAAGAATTTCCTGGAAGCGAAGATTCCGGGAACCCAGGTGGAAGTGGAAGGCGAAGGCTGCAACTTCCAGCTCAATGTGATCAGTGATGAACTGGCCGCCCTGAGCCCGGTGAAGCGTCAGCAGCAGATCTACGCTCATCTCAATCCATGGATCGCCGACGGCAGCATCCACGCCGTCACCATGAAGTTCTTCAGTCGCACAGACTGGGCCGCTCGCGCCTGATCGGCTCAGGCCCGCGCAACCAATCATTCCAGGCAGAGCGCGTCTCGATGACCGCGCCGCCCCCTTCGACAGTGCTTCGAGCCTGCGGCTTACGGGTATATCCATGGACAAACTGATCATTACCGGCGGCATTCGCCTCGATGGCGAGATTCGCATTTCCGGCGCGAAGAACTCCGCACTGCCGATCCTGGCCGCCACCTTGCTGGCCGACACCCCGGTTACCGTCTGCAACCTGCCGCACCTGCACGACATCACCACGATGATCGAGCTGTTCGGCCGCATGGGCGTGCAGCCGATCATCGACGAGAAGCTCAGCGTCGAAGTCGACGCCAGCAGCATCAAGACTCTGGTGGCGCCGTACGAACTGGTGAAGACCATGCGTGCGTCGATCCTGGTGCTCGGCCCGATGGTTGCGCGTTTCGGCGAGGCGGAGGTCGCGCTGCCCGGTGGTTGCGCCATCGGTTCGCGTCCGGTCGACCTGCACATCCGCGGACTCGAGGCCATGGGCGCACAGATCGACGTCGAGGGCGGCTACATCAAGGCCAAGGCGCCGGCCGGCGGCCTGCGTGGCGCGCACTTCTTCTTCGACACCGTCAGCGTGACCGGTACCGAGAACATCATGATGGCCGCTGCGCTGGCGAACGGCCGCAGCGTGCTGGAAAACGCCGCGCGCGAGCCGGAGGTGGTCGATCTGGCCAACTTCCTCAACGCCATGGGCGCCAAGGTGTCCGGCGCCGGCACCGATACCATCGTCATCGATGGTGTCAAGCGTCTCGGTGGTGGTCGCTACAGCGTGATGCCCGACCGTATCGAGACTGGAACCTATCTGGTCGCCGCTGCGGCGACTGGCGGGCGTGTACGTCTGAAGGATACCGACGCGACGCTGCTCGAGGCTGTGCTGCACAAGCTGGTGGAGGCTGGCGCGCATATCGATACCGGCAGTGACTGGATCGAGCTGGACATGAAGGGCAAGCGGCCGAAGGCGGTCAATGTGCGCACCGCGCCGTACCCGGCGTTCCCCACCGACATGCAGGCGCAGTTCATCGCCCTGAATGCCATCGCCGAGGGCACCGGCACGGTCATCGAAACGGTCTTCGAAAACCGCTTCATGCACGTCTACGAGATGAATCGCATGGGTGCGCAGATCCTCGTCGAGGGCAATACCGCCATCGTCACGGGCGTCGATCACCTCAAGGGTGCCCCGGTCATGGCGACCGACCTGCGCGCGTCGGCGAGCCTCGTGATCGCCGGTCTGGTGGCCGAAGGCGATACGCTGATCGACCGCATCTACCACATCGATCGTGGCTACGAGTGCATCGAGGAGAAACTGCAGTTGCTGGGGGCGAAGATTCGCCGCGTTCCCGGCTGATAGCGATCTGCTGCGCGTCGGTCCTGCTGCGTTAAAAACAGGCTCGGAATTGCTCATTTACAGCTAGTAAACTCTGCTTCCTCGCCTGTTTGACTCGCTGGCGCTCGCCCTTCGGGCCAGCCTTTGGCTGTTACTCTCGTTGGTCATTGCGCCTTGCATGACTCAGTTCGCAAGAACGCCGTTGGTCATTTGGTCGTCCCATCAAGGTTGGCCGTTGCCGTTCAAGGAAAACGCTCCATGCTCACCATCGCCCTGTCCAAAGGCCGCATCCTCGACGACACCCTGCCGTTGCTGGCTGCTGCGGGTATCGTACCCACCGAGAACCCGGACAAGAGCCGCAAGCTGATCATTCCAACCACCCAGGATGACGTGCGGCTGTTGATCGTTCGCGCCACCGACGTACCGACATACGTCGAACATGGTGCGGCTGACCTCGGCGTCGCTGGCAAGGACGTGCTGATGGAGTACGGCGGCCAGGGCTTGTACGAGCCGCTCGATCTGAAGATTGCCAACTGCAAGCTGATGACCGCCGGCAAGGTCGGCGCGCCGGAGCCCAAGGGGCGTCTGCGCGTGGCTACCAAGTTCGTCAATGTCGCCAAGCGTTACTACGCCGAGCAGGGCCGCCAGGTGGACATCATCAAGCTGTACGGCTCCATGGAGCTGGCCCCGCTGGTGGGGCTCGCCGACAAGATCATCGACGTGGTCGACACCGGCAACACCCTGCGCGCCAACGGTCTGGAGCCACAGGAGCTGATCGCCACCATCAGTTCGCGTCTGATCGTGAACAAGGCTTCGATGAAGATGCAGCATGCGCGTATCCAGGCGCTGATCGACACCTTGCACGCGGCGGTCGAGCAGCATCAGCATTGATGCGCCTCGCGGTCTTCACCGCGCCTGCCTATTCGTGCCATAGCTGAAATTCTCAGGTGCCCGCACGGTGGGCTTGATATTCTAGCGGCGCCTGAGAACCTGGCCGAACGACGACGGTGCGTCGGTACTGCGGCCTTGGGAGCAGGCTCGGAAGGCCCATCTACAGCTCAACAGCTCATAAAGGTGCGCCTCCTCGCCAGTTCTGCCCAGCATTGCTTTAGCGCGCGAGACGCTGCACAGGTCTCGAAAGCCAGTTTGTCGATCCGAAGCCCAGCCAACCATGAGGCCCACCATGACCGCTCCTTCCGCCATTCGCCGACTCAACGCTGCCGATGCCGACTTTGCCCGTCATCTGGACCATCTGCTGAGCTGGGAAAGTGTTTCTGATGACGGTGTGAACGAGCGGGTCCTCGAGATCATCAAGGCCGTGCGCGAGCGTGGTGATGCAGCGGTTGTCGAACTGACCCAGCGCTTCGATGCTCTGGAAGTCGCCTCCATGGCGGACCTGATCCTGCCGCGCGCGCGCCTGGAGCAGGCGCTCGAGCGGATCACGCCAGCACAGCGCGAGGCCCTGGAGATCGCCGCCGAGCGCGTACGCAGCTATCACGAGCGGCAGAAACAGGACTCCTGGACCTACACCGAAGCCGACGGCACGGTGCTCGGTCAGAAGGTCACCCCGCTGGATCGCGCCGGCCTCTACGTGCCGGGCGGCAAGGCTTCCTACCCGTCTTCTGTGCTGATGAATGCCATCCCGGCCAAGGTCGCCGGCGTGCCGGAGGTGGTCATGGTGGTGCCCACACCGCGCGGCGAGGTCAACGAGCTGGTGCTGGCTGCTGCCTGCATCGCCGGCGTAGACCGCGTCTTCACCATTGGCGGGGCGCAGGCCGTCGCAGCATTGGCCTATGGCACCGAGAGCGTACCGCCGGTGGACAAGATCGTCGGCCCGGGCAATATCTACGTCGCCACGGCCAAGCGCCTGGTGTTCGGCAAGGTCGGCATCGACATGATCGCCGGGCCGTCGGAAATTCTCGTGGTCTGCGATGGCCAGACCGATCCGGACTGGATCGCCATGGACCTGTTCTCCCAGGCCGAACACGACGAGGATGCGCAGTCGATCCTGGTCAGCCCGGACGCCGCTTTCCTCGATCGCGTCGCCGAGAGCATTGCCCGTCTGCTGCCGACCTTGGAGCGCGCCGACATCGCTCGCACCTCCATCGAGGGTCGCGGCGCGCTGATCCAGGTGGCCGACATGCAGCAGGCCATCGAGGTGGCCAACCGCATCGCCCCTGAGCACCTGGAACTTTCGGTCGCCGAGCCGGAACAATGGCTGCCGCAGATTCGTCATGCCGGTGCGATCTTCATGGGACGCTACACCGCCGAGGCGCTGGGTGATTACTGCGCAGGGCCCAACCACGTGCTGCCGACCTCCGGTACCGCGCGCTTTTCCTCGCCGCTGGGCGTTTACGACTTCCAGAAGCGCTCGTCGATCATCAATTGCTCGGCCGAGGGCGCTTCGACGCTGGGCAAGGTGGCATCGGTTCTGGCTCGTGGTGAATCGCTGACCGCTCACGCGCGCAGCGCCGAGTATCGGATCAAGTAAGCCGTAAGGTGGGAGCGAGGCCGCCGGCCCCTTCCGCCTGACGTCACTGGTGGAAAGCGTCACGCGATTTCCACCCTACGCCAAGCAGATCGAATTCGAGGAGAGAAGGGCGGTGAGCAAATTCTGGAGCCCCTTCGTCAAGGACCTAGTGCCCTATGTGCCGGGCGAGCAGCCCAAGTTGAGCAAGCTGGTCAAGCTCAACACCAACGAGAATCCCTATGGCCCGTCGCCGCGGGCAATCGCCGCCATGCAGGCGGAAATCAACGACGGCCTGCGGCTGTATCCTGACCCCAACGGCGAGCGCCTGAAGCAGGCTGTGGCGGACTACTACGGTGTGCAGATGGCGCAGGTGTTCGTCGGCAACGGCTCGGACGAAGTGCTGGCGCATGCCTTTCACGGCCTGTTCCAGCATGGCCGCCCGCTGCTGTTTCCGGACGTGACATACAGCTTCTACCCGGTCTATTGCGGCCTGTACGGCATCGACTACCAAGCCGTTGCGCTGAACGAGCAGTTCCAGATCGACGTGGCGGATTATCAGCGGCCAAACGGCGGCATCATCTTTCCCAACCCGAACGCCCCGACTGGTTGCCTGCTGCCGCTTGAGGCTATCGAGCGATTGCTGCAGGCCAATAGCGAGTCCGTCGTGCTGGTCGACGAGGCCTATGTGGACTTCGGTGGCGAGTCGGCGATTGCGCTGGTCGATCGCTATCCGAACCTGCTGGTCACCCAGACGCTTTCCAAGTCACGCTCGCTGGCCGGTCTGCGGGTCGGCCTGGCGGTAGGACATCCGGACCTGATCGAGGCGCTGGAGCGGATCAAGAACAGCTTCAACTCCTACCCGCTGGACCGCATCGCCATCGCCGGCGCGGCTGCAGCGTTCGCGGATCGTGAGTATTTCGAGCAGACCTGCCGGCAGGTCATCGCCAGCCGCGAGGCGGTGGTGGCGGCGCTTCACGAGCGCGGCTTCGAGGTGCTGCCGTCGGCAGCGAACTTCATTTTCGCGCGTCACCCTCAGCGCGACGCCGCCGCCATCGCCGCAGCGCTGCGCGAGCAGGGCGTGATCGTGCGTCACTTCAAGCAGCCGCGCATCGAGCAGTTCCTGCGCATCACCATCGGCACGCCGGAACAGAACCAGGCTCTGCTCGAGGCGCTCGGCTAACGCAGGGCGGGCGCGTCCTCCGGTGGTTTTTCGGGGGCGTCCCGGGTTACTTCGGCGCCACTGGCGGGCGCATGCCCACTTCCGCCGTCAACGTCAGCGGTTTGCCGTTGCGCAGAATGTCGATATCGATCTTCTCGCCTGGGCGGGCGCGGGCAACCTGGTTCATCGAGCTGCGTCCGTCGGCCGACTGTACGCCGTCGATGCTCAGGATCAGATCGCCCGGCTGCAGCCCGGCACGAGCAGCCGGACCGTCGCGGTAAACGCCCGCGACGACGATGCCCGGGCGGCCTTCCTGGCCGAACGACTCGGCAAGCTCCTGTGTCAGCGATTGCACCTCCACGCCGAGCCAGCCGCGAATAACCTGGCCGTGTTCGATGATCGATTTCATCACCTCCAGCGCAAGCTTCACCGGGATGGCGAATCCGATGCCCTGCGAGCCGCCGGACTCGGAAATGATGGCGGTGTTGATGCCGATCAGGTTGCCTCCGGCATCCACCAGCGCGCCACCCGAGTTGCCACGGTTGATCGCAGCATCGGTCTGGATGAAGTCCTCGTAGGTATTGAGGCCCAGCTGGTTGCGACCGGTGGCGCTGATGATGCCCATGGTGACGGTCTGCCCGACGCCGAAGGGGTTGCCTATCGCCAGTGTGACGTCGCCTACGCGAATGCGGTCGGAATGGCCGAGCGTGATGGCGGGCAGGTCGGCCAGGTCGATCTTGAGCACGGCGAGGTCGGTTTCCGGATCGCTGCCGATCACCCGGGCCAAGGTTTCGCGGCCGTCCTTGAGCGCTACCACGATCTGCTCAGCGTTGGCCGTCACATGGTTGTTCGTGAGCAGGTAGCCTTCCGAACTCATGATCACCGCTGAGCCGAGGCTGGACTCCATCCGCCGCTGCCTTGGCAGGTTGTCGCTGAAGAAGCGCTGGAACAGGGGATCCTTGGATAGCGGCGGCTGCTGCTCGGTCTTTTCGATAACCTTGGTGGTGTACAGGTTGGCAACGGCCGGTGCGGCCCCGGCCACGGCATTGGCGTAGGAGTACGGGCCCTGCTGCGGTGCGGCGGCCACCAGCGGCGCCTGTTGCAGGCCGAGGTCGTGCTCCTTGAGTCCTACCAGCTGCGGATAACGCTGGATGATCAGCAGTGCTACGAGTAGACCGACCAGCAGCGGCCAGCCGAGGAAACGCAGGGCATTGAACATCGCGCGGGAGTCCGGACAGAGTTGCGGGCATGGGGAGTGCCCCTTAAGGTGGCGGCATTATACGAAGCTGCGACCGAAATGCAGCTTCATCCGTAAGATCGATTCGGTCGCGCTGTTCAACTGCTGCGCGCCGGCTGCGACGAAGGGGAACCCATGCCAGTAGCACTCACCACCCTGGTACAGGAGGCGGACCGGTTTCTCGATGCCGCCAGGATCGCCGATTACTGTCCCAACGGACTGCAGGTCGAAGGGCGGCCGCAGGTCGCTCGGATCGTCAGCGGCGTGACCGCCAGCCAGGCACTTCTGGATGCTGCGGTCCAAGCACAGGCGGATGTGGTGCTGGTGCATCATGGCTATTTCTGGAAGAACGAGGATGCTCGTGTCGTGGGCATGAAGCAGCGCCGCCTGAAAACCCTGCTGAGCCACGATATTTCGCTGCTGGCCTACCATCTGCCCCTGGATGTGCATCCTGAGGTGGGCAACAACGTGCAGCTGGCCGCCCTGCTTGATCTGAGCGTCGAGGGGCCGCTGGAGCTCGGTAATCCGCGGTCGGTCGGCCTGGTCGGCTCGCTGCCCGAGTCGCTGGCACCGGGCGAGTTCAAGGCGAAGATTGGACAGGCGTTGGGCCGCGAGCCGCTGATGGTCGACGGGCACAGGCCGATCCAGCGCGTGGCCTGGTGTACCGGCGCGGCCCAGGGTTATATCGAGCAGGCGGTGGCCGCCGGGGTGGATGCCTATATCACCGGGGAGATTTCCGAGCCCACCGCACATGTCGCGCGGGAGAACGGCCTCAGCTTCTTCGCCGCCGGTCATCACGCCACAGAGCGTTACGGGGTGCGTGCGCTGGGCGAGTACCTTGCACGGCATTTCGGCATCGAGCACCGCTTCGTCGATTGCGACAATCCGGCCTGAGCCGATCCGCACTGTCGCATCACCGTGCTTCCGGGCCTGTCATTTGCCTGCGTCGGACCGACTTCGAGTCGGTATAAATCTATAGCTTTTAGGTCTAAAAGGCGGCCTGATTAGAATCTATGGCCGTGTTAGAGTTGCGCCCAATTCACGGCCGTCTGGCCGTCAACCTGCAAAATCGTGAGTAGCCATGGTCGACAAACTGACGCATCTGAAACAGCTGGAGGCGGAAAGCATCCATATCATTCGCGAGGTTGCTGCGGAGTTCGGCAACCCGGTGATGCTCTATTCCATTGGCAAGGATTCGGCCGTGATGCTGCACCTGGCGCGCAAGGCCTTCTTCCCGGGCAAGCTGCCGTTTCCTGTGCTGCATGTCGATACACGCTGGAAATTCCAGGAAATGTACCGTTTCCGCGAGAAGATGGTCAGCGAGATGGGGTTGGACCTGATCACCCACATCAACCCGGAGGGTGTGGCGCAGGACATGAACCCCTTCACCTATGGCAGCGCCAAGCACACCGATGTGATGAAGACCGAGGGCCTCAAGCAGGCGCTGGACAAGTACGGCTTCGACGCCGCCTTCGGTGGTGCTCGCCGCGACGAGGAAAAGTCCCGCGCCAAGGAGCGCGTCTATTCCTTCCGTGACAGCAAGCACCGCTGGGACCCGAAGAATCAGCGCCCCGAGCTGTGGAACCTGTACAACGGCAAGGTGAAGAAGGGCGAGTCCATCCGCGTGTTCCCGCTGTCGAACTGGACCGAGCTGGACATCTGGCAGTACATCTATCTGGAGCAGATCCCGATCGTGCCGCTGTACTTCGCTGCCGAGCGCGAAGTGGTCGAGCTCAACGGCACCCTGGTGATGATCGATGACGAGCGAATCCTCAGCTACCTCACGCCCGAACAGAAGGCGAGCATCCACAAGAAGATGGTGCGTTTCCGCACCCTCGGCTGCTACCCGCTGACCGGTGCGGTCGAGTCCACCGCAACCACGCTGCCGGAGATCATCCAGGAGATGCTCCTGACCCGGACCTCCGAACGCCAGGGCCGCGTCATCGACCACGATGCCACGGGCTCGATGGAAGAAAAGAAACGCCAGGGTTACTTCTAAGGAAACGCATCATGAGTCACCAATCCGATCTGATCAGCGAGGACATCCTCGCCTACCTGGCGCAACACGAGCGCAAGGAACTGCTGCGTTTCCTGACCTGCGGTAACGTCGATGACGGCAAGAGCACGCTGATCGGCCGCCTGCTGCACGACTCGAAGATGATCTACGAGGACCACCTCGAAGCCATCACCCGCGACTCGAAGAAGGTCGGCACTACCGGCGAAGACGTCGATCTGGCGCTGCTGGTCGATGGCCTGCAGGCCGAGCGCGAGCAGGGCATCACCATCGATGTGGCGTACCGCTACTTCTCCACCGCCAAGCGCAAGTTCATCATCGCCGATACGCCCGGCCACGAGCAGTACACCCGCAACATGGCCACCGGCGCGTCCACCTGCGACCTGGCGATCATCCTGGTCGATGCGCGCTATGGCGTGCAGACCCAGACCAAGCGTCACAGCTTCATCACCTCGCTGCTGGGCATCAAGCACATCGTCGTCGCCATCAACAAGATGGACCTGATGAACTTCGATCAGGACGTGTTCGAGCGCATCAAGGCCGACTACCTGGCATTCGCCGAGCGCATCGAGCTGAAGCCGTCGTCCCTGCACTTCGTACCGATGTCAGCGCTCAAGGGCGATAACGTGGTCAATCGCAGCGAACGTGCACCCTGGTACCAGGGGCAGTCGCTGATGGAGATTCTCGAGAGTGTCGAGATCGCTGGGGACCGCAACTTCGATGATCTGCGCTTCCCGGTGCAGTACGTCAATCGCCCCAACCTCAACTTCCGCGGTTTCGCCGGGACCCTGGCGAGCGGCATCGTGCGCAAGGGCGACGAGATCGCCGTGCTGCCGTCCGGCAAGACCAGTCGAGTCAAGTCCATCGTCACCTTCGATGGTGAACTCGAGCAGGCGACCCCTGGCGAGGCTGTCACCCTGACGTTAGAAGATGAGATCGATGTCTCCCGCGGCGACATGCTGGTGCATGCCGACAGCCGCCCGCGTATCGCTGACAGCTTCGAGGCGATGCTGGTGTGGATGGGCGAAGAGCCGATGCTGCCGGGCAAGAAATACGACATCAAGCGCGCCACCAGTTACGTGCCGGGCTCCATCGCCAGCATCAGCCATAAGGTGGATGTGAACACGCTGGAGAAGGGCGCTGCGAGTAGCCTTCAGCTCAACGAGATCGGCAAGGTCAAGGTCAGCCTGGACGCGCCGATCGCTCTGGACGGCTACGCACAGAACCGCACCACCGGTGCCTTCATCGTCATCGATCGCCTCACCAATGGCACCGTCGGCGCCGGCATGATCATCGCCGACCCGGTTGCCCATGGATCGGGTGGTCATCACGGTGCGCTGGCGCATGTTTCAACGGAAGAGCGCGCCACACGCTTCGGTCAGCAGCCGGCAACCGTGCTGTTCACTGGGCTTTCCGGCGCCGGCAAGAGCACCCTGGCCTACGCGGTGGAACGCAAGCTGTTCGATATGGGCCGCGCGGTTTACGTCCTCGATGGACAGAACCTGCGTCACGATCTCAACAAGGGCCTACCGCAGGATCGCGCCGGCCGCACCGAAAACTGGCGCCGCGCTGCCCACGTCGCTCGGCAGTTCAACGAGGCGGGCCTGATCACCCTGGCGGCGTTCGTTGCACCAGACGCCGAAGGGCGCGAACAGGCCAAGGCATTGATCGGCGCTGAGCGTCTGATCACCGTCTACGTCCAGGCCTCCCCGCAAGCCTGCCGTCAGCGCGATCCCCAGGGGTTGTATGCGGCTGGTGGGGATAATATTCCGGGCGAGTCTTTCCCGTACGATGTGCCGCTGAATGCGGATCTGGTTGTCGATACCGAATCTGTTGGTATCGCAGAGGGAGTGAGGCAGGTGATTGGACTACTACGCCAGCGGGACGCGATTTAGGTCGCAAGAAAAAACGCCCTGCCAATACAGGGCGTTTTTCTTTGTGGCATCAGGGCGATTGGCGCATTTGGTCCGTACTACGAGACTTCGCGAGATCCTAGCCTGCCCCAGCGTCTCGGTTTTCAGTTCCAAGGCCGAGCATCGACAATAGCGATAACCTCGCCATTGTTTTCTTTCAGCAAAACCACCATGTCTTTCTGATTGGTTTTTACGGGCAGCCAAGCGCCTGCGTTAGGGTGCATTTTAAGGATGGCCGCGACCGCTTCTGGGGCGTTGTATTTCTCAAGCAATGCTAAGGGTTTTGCTGCTTCTTGCATGGCAGAGCCGGCAAGGCTCAACGACTGGTAAAGCTCGGGGTGTTGTGAAATATCGATACCTGCGAAAACAGACTCAAACAGCAAGTCGCTTCTTTCGTCCGCGTCTTCCGGCGCCAGTACAGAAACCCACTTCGGTCCTGTCCATGGAGGGCTTCGATATTCCAGTTGCGCTTCACCTAGCTTGCGTTCGTCAATTTCGTTGACGCGCACTAGCTGGAAGCGGTCATCAGCGAAAACAAGCCATGCGGGGCGGCCATCGGCCACAGCGTGCAATCCATAGAGCAATGCGCCGAGTTGTATAGCACAGATTATTGAGAGATCCATGGTCAAGGTCTTTTTGCCCTGCTTGTAAACTAAAAAAGTAAGGCAAGGGCCGAGAATCAAGTCAATTCCTATCAGCATAAGAAATATCTTGGTCACACCCACAGCCGTGTGAAGCGGGCTGGGATACCAGATAAAGAAGACTAGGGAAACAACCGCTATTGCTACGCAGCCTGAAAGCAGCAGGTGAATAGAAAAAGCTTTGATACGTGGATTGAACATGCAGAGCCTCACATCGGAATCCAGCCCTGATCCCAGAATCTGGGTGGACTGCCAATATTGTGTTCCTTATAAAACCTTATGGATGTTTCATGCAGTAGGGGAACATCCATAATCAAGATGCTTGCAATGATAGCCATCGCTACCATCAACAGTATGGAAAATATTGCATGTTGCATCGGTAGCGCCATGGCGGCAGGGCTTGCAGGGCTTCTCCAGCGAGCCAAGGCTAGCCCGGCAATAACTGCCAGCCAGCCTTCGGTATAGGGCATGGCAAATACTCCATCGACCTGAGCAAGCGTCAATGAGCCTAAAAGAGCCATCCATAATGCTGCATCAAGTATATCTGTTTTGTTGCGGATTATATTCGCTCCGCGCCACATGCCGGTAGTTATACTGAACAGGAATAGCAGCGTAGCCGGTATGCCCCATTCAGCAAGGAACTGCAATGTGGCTTGATGCGGATGTGCGCCGATATGGTTCCATACAGCCGAATAGTGCAGAGGGCCTACACCAAGAAATGGGTTGGCTTTGATCATCCCCCATGCGCCTTGCCAAAGAACATCTCGTTTGGAAAGGTCAAACCTCAAGCCAGAAGGTATGTCTCTGGCTAGCCCCACCCACTCTGGAATGCAAAAGAAAAGTAAAAAATAGACTGCCAAACCGATCAAAGCGAATGTCGCAACCTGCAAGAGTAATGTCTTGTAGCGACCGCCGGTGGCAAGCAGTGTAACCAAACTGGCTATGCTGAGGCCCAGCAAAACGCCACGCCCCGCCAGCGCCCAGGCGATGCACCATTGCAATAGAAGAGTTAAGTAGATGACATTCTGGTTAAATAGCTTCTTATGCCAGTCCTGCTGGAATGCCAAGCCATGCAGGATGGGGATCAGCATTATTTGAAACTGGCCATAGAAGCGTGGGTTGTCGAACCCTGGATACATCAAGTAAGGGTTGACGTCACGTGTGCCAGTAAAGAAAGAGGCTATGTAAAAAGCGAGAAATTGTATTGCCAGAAGTGCTGATGTGACAAATAGGATGAATAGCACCACTTGCTGAGCGGCGGTTTGGCGAAGAGCAGTGCCGAGGTAAATAAGCAGCGCCAAACTGGATGCATATTTTGCCCATTCTTTCAATGCCCATTGCGGGTGTTGAGATAGCAGCGCCGAAACTAAGCCCAAGATAAACGCCAACAACACTGCATTGCTGGGCGGGAAAAAGGCGCTAGGGCGGCGCCAGTAGCCCAGTTGAAGCGCCGCTGAGGCAGCAGCTACAAGCGTTAGCTGAGTGATTCTTTGTTGTTCCAGCCAGCTGTAATCAAGCAGCCAATAACTGACGCTAGTGCTCGAAAAAACAAGCAGAAAAAAAGCCGCAATCAGCATTTCTTTATTTTTAAGAAAGAACATCTAGCTTAGTCGTTTATTGCTACTTTAGAGGCATTTGCCGGGCTTGTACTTGCTGTCCAGATCACTGGTGCAGCCCCACAAGCCCTCCGCCGTGCGGTTAAGGGTAATGGTTTTGCCGTTAAACCGTCCCGGCATTCCGTTTCGTGCGGTACAGGTGATCGAGCCCGTCGCCGTTGCTATAAGCGTCACGGTGCAATAGTTTGTGCTCGCGCCGATACCGATAAATCCCGGCAATCCGGGCACCAGTGAGGGGGTGCGATTCTCGTTGATGGCGTGCTCGAACGCGGCCTTTCCCGGAGTGATTTCGGCCAAGGCGGCAGCGGCTGTCGAGCGCACGGTGTAGTTCTGATAGGCAGGAAAAGCAATGGCCGCAAGAATGCCGATGATTGATAGCACGATCATCAACTCAATCAGAGAAAAGCCGAGGTACGACTTTTTCACAGGCGTCATCCTCCAATGTAGGCGAAAAAAAAGAGCGGTCTAAGCCGCTCTTTTTTAACAGGCTAGATTAGGAGCACTTGCCTGGTTTGTACTTCAGATCAAGGTTGCTGGCGCAGGACCACTCTCCGTCAGCAGTACGATTAAGCGTAATTGTCTTGCCATTGAACTTACCAGCGTTGCCGCCTTTCGCGGTGCACTCGATGTGGCCATCGGCAGCTGTATCAAGCGCCACGGTGCAGTACGACGTGGAATTGGTAATGCCAATATAACCTTCGTCAGTAGCAGTTAGAGATGGAGTTTTGCCTTCGTTGATTGCTTGCTCAAACCCGATCTTGCCGGGGGTGATTTCTGCCAGGGCAGCGGCGGCGTTGGAGCGTACGGTATAGTCCTGATAGGCCGGCAGCGCAATGGCGGCCAGAATGCCGATGATCGCAACCACGATCATCAGTTCGATAAGGGTAAAGCCTTTCTGCATCTGCGATTTCATTTGAATCTCCTTGAGTGTTAAGGCTGTTGAGCCTGTCTGTGCTAAAGCAGTTGGCGTGCCAATTATTGCGGATTATCGTTCCGTAGGTTGCTGGCTGTGATCCGCTTCAACTAAAGGCGTTCTGCAGGAGGTCTGGGGTTCGACTGCTGAGCAAAACTCCGGGCGTATCGGTACCCCTCTGTCCGCTTTTCGGTGCCTGGCTGAGAGTTATCCTGGCTGGTAGTGACGATATGTGACCAATAGCGTCACTCCGTGCGTGCGTTGTTTGCAGGTGGTGGCAACTGCGCTATAAGGCGGCAAAGATTGGAGCGAGATCGCCATGAGCGAAAATATTTCTCTGTCCGGGTTGGCTCGGCAGATGGTGTTGGCTGGTGTACTGGATGAGCGGACAGCACAGCAGGCGCAGGTTCAGGCGCTGCGAAACAAAACATCCTTCGTTACCTACGTTGTCCAGAACAAATTGGCAAAGGGGCGTGCCGTCGCTGAAGTTGCCTCGGAGCAGTTCGGCGTTGCGCTCTTGGATCTGGCGGCTCTGGACAAGGAGGTGCCGCCCAAGGATGTCGTCAGCGAGAAGCTGGCTCGCCAGCATCGCTTGCTCCCGCTGGCTAAGCGCGGCAATAAGCTTTACGTGGCCGTTTCAGATCCGGCGAACCATCAGGCGATTTCCGATATTCAGTTCAGTACTGGGTTAACCACCGAGGCCATCCTCGTCGAGGACGACAAGCTCGGGGACGCCATCGATAAGTTTTTCGATAATGGTTCAACCGGTCTGGAGGATCTGGGCGACGTGGATCTCGACGGGGTGGATGTCGAGACCGTTTCGGATGACATAAAAGGAGACGATGGCGGTGCGGAGGCTGACGATGCGCCGGTCGTGCGCTTCGTCAACAAGATGCTGCTCGACGCCATTCGTGGGGGCTCATCAGACCTCCATTTCGAGCCCTATGAAAAGGCCTATCGAGTACGGTTGCGTACTGACGGAATTCTGCATGAGGTGGCGCGTCCGCCCATTCAACTGGCGCCTCGAATTTCGGCGCGTCTAAAGGTCATGGCAGGGCTGGATATCTCCGAGCGGCGCAAGCCGCAGGATGGCCGGATCAAGATGAAGCTCTCCAAGAGCAAGGCCATCGATTTCCGGGTCAACACGCTACCGACCCTGTGGGGCGAAAAGATTGTAATGCGGATTCTTGACCCCTCAAGTGCTCAAATGGGCATCGATGCGCTGGGATATGAGGAGGATCAGAAGGATCTGTATATGAATGCTCTGCGGCAACCCCAGGGCATGATTCTCGTGACCGGTCCGACGGGCTCCGGTAAGACGGTATCCCTCTACACCGGGTTGAACATCCTCAACACCGTCGATGTGAACATTTCGACGGCGGAGGATCCGGTAGAGATCAACCTCGAGGGTATCAACCAGGTCAACGTCAATCCTAAACAGGGCATGGACTTTTCTCAGGCCCTCCGTGCCTTTCTACGTCAGGACCCGGACATCATCATGGTGGGGGAGATCCGCGATCTGGAGACCGCCGAGATTGCGATCAAGGCGGCGCAGACGGGACATATGGTGATGTCGACGCTTCATACCAATAGCGCTGCGGAAACCCTGACGCGTCTGCGCAACATGGGGGTGCCTGCGTTCAACATCGCGACCTCCGTGAACCTGATCATTGCTCAGCGTCTGGCACGAAAGCTCTGCAATAGCTGCAAGAAAGAGGTTGATGTCCCCCGTGACGTTTTGCTGCGCGAAGGGTTCCCTGAGCAGAAGCTTGGAACCTTCAAGATTTATGGTCCGGTAGGTTGCGACAACTGCAAGGGCGGCTACAAGGGGCGCGTCGGTATTTATGAAGTGGTTAAAAACACGCCATCGTTGCAGCGGATTATCATGGAAGACGGAAACTCCATCGATATTTCAACCCAGATGCGCAAAGACGGCTTCAACGACCTGCGGACCTCGGCTTTGCTCAAGGCCATGCAGGGCGTGACCAGCCTCGAAGAAGTCAATCGGGTCACCAAGGATTAAGCATGGCGCAGAAAGCGATCAGAACCAGTGTGTTCAGCTGGGAGGGAACCGACCGCAAGGGCAGCAAGGTCAAGGGTGAGCTTAGTGGTGCGAGCCCGGCGCTGGTGAAGGCGCAATTGCGCAAGCAGGGGATCAATCCACAGAAAGTGCGCAAGAAGTCCGTGTCTCTGTTTGGAGCGGGCAAGAAAATTAAACCCATGGATATCGCGCTGTTCACCCGACAGATGGCGACGATGATGAAAGCCGGTGTGCCGTTGCTGCAATCCTTCGATATCATCGGTGAGGGTTTCGACAATCCGAGCATGCGCAAGCTGGTGGATGACCTGAAGCAGGAGGTTGCGGCAGGTAACAGTTTCGCGACGGCTTTGCGCAAGAAGCCACAATACTTCGATGACCTGTATTGCAACTTGGTCGATTCCGGTGAGCAATCCGGTGCCTTGGAAACCTTGCTCGATCGCGTGGCGACCTACAAGGAAAAGACTGAAGCATTGAAGGCCAAGATCAAGAAGGCGATGAACTATCCCATTGCGGTAGTGTTGGTGGCGGTCATTGTGTCGGCCATTCTGTTGATCAAGGTGGTGCCACAGTTCCAAGAGGTGTTTGCCAACTTCGGGGCCGAGCTTCCGGCTTTTACCTTGATGGTAATTGGGTTGTCGGAAGCGCTCCAGGAGTGGTGGTTCATTGTTCTGGTGGGGCTGATTGCGGGAGCTTTTGCTTTCAAGGAGGCGCACAAGCGCTCCGAGAAATTTCGCAACTGGTTCGATCGTTTGCTGCTGAAGGTACCGGTTGTTGGTGACATTCTTTACAAGTCATCGGTCGCCCGCTTCGCCCGCACTCTATCGACGACTTTCGCTGCGGGCGTGCCACTTGTGGATGCGCTGGATTCGGTGGCGGGGGCTACGGGCAACGTAGTCTTTCGAGCTGCGACTATGAAAGTCAAGAATGATGTATCCACCGGCATGCAACTTAATTTCTCCATGCGTACTACGGGTGCCTTCCCAACCATGGCGGTTCAAATGACGGCGATCGGCGAAGAGTCTGGTTCGCTTGATGAGATGCTCGCCAAGGTTGCGACTTTCTACGAGGATGAAGTCGATAACATGGTAGATGGCCTGACTAGCCTGATGGAGCCGATGATCATGGCTGTACTCGGGGTTCTGGTGGGCGGCTTGATCATTGCCATGTACCTTCCGATATTCCAGCTCGGCTCTGTAGTTTAAACGTATGTTTATTGATCTTTTGGCCAGCCATGTGCTGGCCTTTGTTTTGTCTGCTGCAGTGCTCGGTCTGCTGGTTGGCAGCTTTCTCAATGTCGTCATCTACCGTGTGCCGATCATGATGCAGCGCGAATGGCGCATGCAGGCGCGGGAATACTTGGAGTATCCGCCCGAGCCAATTGGGGAGCGTTTCAATCTACTGGTGCCGAGTTCACGCTGCCCTCACTGCGGTCATCGTATCCGTGCCTGGGAGAACATTCCCTTGGTCAGCTGGCTGGCGCTGCGTGGAAAGTGCTCGTCTTGTCAGGCGCCGATCAGCTGTCGATATCCGTTGGTTGAGCTGGCGTGTGGCGTGCTATCCGGATACGTGGCATGGCATTTCGGTTTTTCCTGGCAGGCAGGGGCGATGCTTCTGCTGACCTGGGGGTTGCTGGCGATGAGCATGATCGATGTCGATCATCAGTTGCTGCCTGACTCGCTCGTGCTGCCGCTCTTGTGGTTAGGGTTGATTGCCAACAACTTTGCTCTGTTCGCCTCTCTCGAGGATGCGCTGTGGGGGGCGATAGCCGGTTACCTGAGCCTATGGTCCGTTTATTGGCTGTTCAAGCTGATCACAGGCAAAGAGGGTATGGGCTACGGCGATTTCAAGCTGCTGGCGATGCTTGGTGCCTGGGGCGGCTGGCAGGTTCTGCCGCTCACCCTCTTGCTGTCTTCGGTAGTCGGCGCCGTGCTTGGCAGTATTCTGCTGAGGGTGCAGCGGGCTGAAAGTAGTACGCCCATTCCGTTCGGGCCGTATCTGGCGATAGCGGGGTGGATTGCGTTGCTTTGGGGCGACCGAATTACCGAAAGCTACCTCCAGTTCGCTCGCTTCTAGCTCCGCTCGGTCGGTCGACCTGTCACGATCAGCTTTTCTCTGTCGTCCTATTTCGAACGCTGAGGCTTGCGCACAGCTCGCCGAGTGGTTACTACTGCGCGCGTCTTATTTGGCCTGGGATATTAGACGGATGAAGCCTTGGGTTCTCGGGTTGACCGGCGGTATTGGCAGTGGCAAGACTGCAGTGGCAAACCAGTTTGCAAGTCTTGGCGTGCATGTAGTCGATGCCGATGAAGCGGCGCGTTGGGTCGTTGAGCCCGGCCGCCCGGCGTTGCGGCAGATTGCTGAGCATTTCGGCGATGCCGTACTGCTGCCAGAGGGCGGCTTGAATCGTGCTGTGCTGCGTGAGCGAGTATTTGCGAATACGGCTGAGCGCCAATGGCTCGAGAGCCTTTTGCATCCTATGATTCGCGCCGAGGTGGCGCAGCACCTGGCGGCAGCGACGTCTCCTTACGCCATCATGGTGTCTCCGTTGCTTATAGAAACCGGGCAGTATCGCCAGGTCGAGCGTGTACTGGTGGTCGATGTGCCAGATACTCTCCAGGTCGTTCGTACCGCGGCCCGTGATCAGGCAACTGAAGAGCAGGTGCGGGCGATTATCCAGGTCCAGGCCAGGCGGGAGGAGCGCCTGCGGCATGCGGACGATGTCCTTGTGAATGACCGTGATCTGGCGTGGCTCAAATCGGAAGTCGAACGCTTGCACCACTTCTATCTGACATTGCGAGGAGGCCAGGAATGACCGCGACTGTAGTCGAGTGCCCCACCTGCGGGGCGCCAGTGGAGTGGGGGCCTCAGAGCCCAAGTCGGCCGTTTTGCTCTGAGCGCTGCAAACTCATCGATCTTGGGGCTTGGGCTGCGGAGGAGCACGCCATTCCCGGAAGCGATCTGGAGGATGAGCTGTTTTCCGGTGATCTGCCGCCCCGCGAGCATTGACTCGCAGTTTCCTCATTTATCTTCTTTCCAGGGCGCCTGCAGGTAGCGGCTCTGGTTGAAGCTTTCCATCCAGTCCGGATAGAAGACGACCAGCGCCGTGATTGCCGTGCCGTTGATGAACGCCTCGGGAAACATCACAAGCCAGATGTAGCCGGCAAAGTCTTCCAGCCAGGGTGGCATCGGGTAGCGGCCATCGATCAGCAGTATGCCGAGGGATGCCAGGATGCAGGCCAGGGCGGCGAGTGCCGCTGGAAAGAAGCCCGCAAAGAAGATGAAGACGAAGAGGTTGCGCGGCTGGGATCGCTCCACCAGGCGGGCGCAGATGACTGTGACAAAGACCGGGATCAACACCAGCAGCACGCCGTTGGTCCCCAGGGCGGTGAGATGCTGATGGCCGGTAAGGGTCAGGCCCAGCTGGGCCGCCAGGGCTGCGATGATCGCCAGCGGCCAATCGAGCAGCAGGGTAACTGCCGTCAGTCCGATGAAGTGGAATGAAAGACCGGAGTCGAAGTCCCGGCGAACCAACCACAGCAGAAAGATGGCCAGCATCGCTCCGAACAGCAGGTGTTGCCTTCGCGCATCGCTGAAGAGCTCGACCCAGGGGGCGCGCCACGCCGCCCAGAGCAAGGCAAGCGAATAGATCAGCCAACCTGCGAAAAGGGTGGAGGGAGCTAGGAGATGCGCGGCGATCATCCTGTCGGATCCTGTGTGTCGTTACCTGAAACTGCCGATGGCTCGTTTTTTCTGTGTCAGGGGGCCGGATTCGGTTGCGCCGTATGAATGGCGTCGATGGCTGCCAAGACTTCGTTCGACAGTGTCAGATCAAGGCTGCCGATATTGGATTCGAGCTGCTGCAGTGTCGTGGCACCGATGATATTGCTGGTGACGAAGGGCCGGGATGTTACGTAGGCAAGGGCCATCTGCGCGGGCTCCAGGCCATGCTGGTGGGCCAGGGCGACATAGCGGGAACAGGCGGCTCGTGCCTGTGGGTTGTTGTAGCGTGCGAAGCGCTGGAATAGTGAAAGTCGCGCATTCGCCGGGCAGGCGCCGTTTTCGTATTTGCCGCTCAGCATGCCGAACGCCAGTGGCGAGTATGCCAGCAGTCCGCACTGTTCACGCATGCTGATCTCCGCCAGGCCCACCTCAAAGCTGCGGTTGAGGAGGTTGTAGGGGTTCTGTATCGAGACGGCGCGCGGCCATTTGTGCGTCTCGGCCAGTTGAAGGTACTTCATGGCGCCCCAGGGGGTCTCGTTGGAAATGCCAATGTGACGGATTCGACCCGCTCTGACTTCGTCATCAAGGGCGGCAAGCGTTTCTTCCAGAGGTGTGAAATCGTCGTCCGGCAGGTGCTGGTAGCCCAAACGCCCGAAAAAGTTCGTGCTGCGTTCCGGCCAATGCAGCTGATAAAGGTCGATCCAGTCGGTTTGCAGTCGGCGCAGGCTGTCATCCAGGGCGGTGCGAATGTGCTCACGGTTGAATCGCGGACGGCCGTTGCGAATGTGGCTGATGCCGTTGCCGGGGCCGGCGATCTTGGTTGCGAGTATCCAGTCGGCTCGATCGCCGCGGCTGTTGAAGTAGTTGCCAATGTACTGCTCGGTGGTGGCGTAGGTTTCCGGGCGCGGCGGAACGGGATACATCTCCGCAGTATCGATGAAGTTGATGCCAGCGGCTTTGGCCATGTCGATCTGAGCGAAGGCGTCAGCCTCGGTGTTCTGCTCGCCCCATGTCATGGTGCCGAGGCAGAGTGAGCTTACGTTCAGGTCGGTTCGGCCGAGTGGACGAAATTCCATGGAGTGCCTCCGGGCTGGCGAAAGTTTTAGGGATGCGAGATTAACGAAGTTCGCCCAATAGATGACATGAGAGTGATCGCGACCGCCCGAAGTGCCCGATGGGGCTCTGGCATATAGCGCGGTGCATGCGCGCCGGCGCTTGCTGAGATGACGGGCGCTTCGGAACTCCGAGAGGATAAATGTTGGTTGCTATTTTTCTGGCAATCAGGATAATTCCGCAGCCTGTCGGCGGGGATGCCTAGCCCGTCGACGCAAGCCAATGGTAGGGGATGCCTAGCCTACCGAACCACTGCCGTGGCGGACGCGCTGACCCGAGCCCCCGATAGCGTCTGTTTCCGGCTGCCCTGTTCTTGTCAGGGCGAGCACTATTCAGTAAGATTCGCCGTCTTATTTTCAGGGCGGCCCCTGAGGCTATAACGAATGAAGACATTTACTGCTAAACCGGAAACCGTCAAGCGCGACTGGTTCGTCGTCGACGCTGCCGGCCAGACCCTGGGTCGTCTGGCAACCGAAATCGCCAGCCGCCTGCGTGGCAAGCACAAGCCGGAATACACCCCTCACGTCGATACTGGCGATTACATCGTCGTGATCAATGCTGAGCAAGTGCGTGTTACCGGTGCCAAGACCAGCGACAAGATGTACTACTCTCACTCCGGTTTCCCGGGTGGCATCAAGTCGATCAACTTCGAGAAGCTGATCGCCAAGGCGCCCGAACGCGTGATCGAGACTGCGGTCAAGGGCATGCTGCCGAAGAACCCGCTGGGTCGCGACATGTATCGTAAGCTGAAGGTCTACAAGGGTGCCAATCACCCGCACACCGCTCAGCAGCCCCAAGAACTGAAGATTTAACGGAATAGTTCAATTATGTCGGCGACTCAAAATTACGGCACTGGCCGTCGCAAGACTGCAACCGCGCGCGTCTTCCTGCGCCCGGGCACTGGCAAGATTTCCATCAACAACCGTGAGCTGGATAATTTCTTCGGCCGCGAAACTGCTCGCATGGTCGTGCGTCAGCCGCTGGAGCTGACCGAGACCGTCGAAAAGTTCGATATCTACGTCACCGTTCTGGGTGGTGGTGTCAGTGGTCAGGCTGGTGCTATCCGCCACGGTATCACTCGTGCGCTGATCTCCTACGACGAGAGCCTGCGTAGCCCGCTGCGCAAGGCTGGCTTCGTCACTCGTGACGCCCGCGAAGTCGAGCGTAAGAAGGTCGGTCTGCGTAAAGCACGCAAGCGTCCGCAGTACTCCAAGCGCTAATTCGCGCTTTCAAAGAAACGCCCAGTTTCGTTCGGAGCTGGGCGTTTTTTTTGCCTTGCACTTTTGTTTTGGTGCGACAGTGTGTCGCGCGCTGGAGGGCTTGGTTTGCCTGAGGGTAAAGGCATTGTGACAGGCTATTACCTTGTCAGAAGAGGGTCTTTTCTTTACCATTTGGCGAATTTTTCGCGGCTCAATTTTACGTAGTACATGCCTGCTTCACGGCAGGCCATAAGAAGCTGATGGGAGACGACTGAATGAGCAATGACGGCGTGAATGCAGGCCGGCGTCGCTTCCTTGTGGCCGCCACTTCGGTGGTGGGCGCTGCAGGAGCGGTGGGTGCTGCGGTCCCGTTCGTGGGATCGTGGTTCCCAAGTGCCAAGGCCAAGGCTGCCGGTGCGCCGGTAAAGGTAAATATCAGCAAGATCGAGCCTGGACAGCAAATGGTTGCTGAATGGCGTGGTCAGCCGGTGTTTATTGTGCGTCGAACCGAAGAGGTTCTCGGGAATCTTGAGAAGGTCGCTGCCCAGGTGGCCGATCCTGAGTCCAAGGAGTCCGACCAGCCTGCATATGTCGACCCGAAGAACCGGTCTATCAAGCCCGAGCTTCTTGTGGTCGTAGGGCTGTGCACTCATTTGGGTTGTTCGCCTTCGTTCCGTCCCGAGGTGGCTGCGGCCGATCTCGGCGCCGACTGGTTGGGTGGCTATTTCTGCCCTTGCCACGGCTCCAAATACGATATGGCCGGTCGCGTCTACAAGGCGCAGCCTGCTCCCTTGAACCTGCCGGTGCCCCCGCACTCGTACGAGACCGATAATGTCATCATCATCGGTGTGGACCAGGAGAACGCCTGATGAGCAAGTTCATGGAATGGGTTGACGCCCGCTTCCCCGCTACCAAGATGTGGGAAGATCACCTCTCGAAGTACTACGCTCCCAAGAACTTCAACGTCCTGTACTTCTTCGGTTCGTTGGCGCTGCTCGTGCTGGTCAATCAGATTCTTACCGGTATCTGGCTGACCATGAGCTTCGAGCCGTCGGCTGAAGGTGCGTTCGCCTCCGTCGAGTACATCATGCGTGATGTCGAGTACGGCTGGATCATCCGCTATCTGCACTCCACCGGCGCTTCGGCGTTCTTCGTGGTGGTATACCTACACATGTTCCGCGGTCTGCTCTACGGCTCCTACCAGAAGCCGCGTGAGCTGGTGTGGATCTTCGGCATGATGATCTACCTCGCGCTGATGGCCGAGGCCTTCATGGGCTACCTGCTGCCGTGGGGCCAGATGTCCTACTGGGGTGCGCAGGTGATCATTTCGCTGTTCGGTGCCATTCCGGTCATCGGCGACGATCTGACCCAGTGGATCCGTGGTGACTACCTGATCTCGGGCATCACCCTGAACCGCTTCTTCGCCCTGCATGTGATTGCGCTGCCGATCGTGATTCTCGGTCTGGTCGTCCTGCACATTCTGGCGCTGCACGAAGTGGGTTCGAACAACCCGCTGGGCGTGGATATCAAGAAGACCAAGGATGAAGCCGGCGTGCCGCTCGATGGCATTCCCTTCCATCCGTACTACACCGTGAAGGACATCGTCGGGGTCGTGGTGTTCCTCTTCGTCTTCTGCGCGGTTGTATTCTTCTTCCCGGAAATGGGCGGCTACTTCCTCGAGAAGCCGAACTTCGAAGTGGCGAACGCGTTCAAGACGCCTGAGCACATCGCACCCGTCTGGTACTTCACTCCGTTCTACGCGATTTTGCGTGCGGTACCTGACAAGTTGCTCGGGGTCATCGCCATGGGGGCCGCTATCGCAGTGTTGTTCGTTCTGCCGTGGCTGGATCGCAGCCCCGTCAAGTCCATGAAATACAAGGGCTGGATGAGCAAGATCGCGCTGCTGGCGTTCTGCATCTCCTTCATCATTCTCGGTGTACTGGGCGTACTGTCGCCGACGCCTGAGCGTACTCTGGTGTCGCGGATCTGTACTGCTATCTACTTCGGATACTTCATCCTGATGCCGTTCTACACCAAGCTCGAGAAGACCAAAGTGGTTCCGGAAAGGGTGGATGGCTGATGAAAAAGCAATTTGCTGCATTGATTCTTGCAATTCTGCCGGCCTTCACTTTCGCGGCCGGCCCGGCGGTACATTTGGATAAGGTCGATATCGACCTGACCGACAAGGCGGCCATGCAGGATGGTCTGAAGACCTTCGCCAACTATTGCATGGGTTGCCATGGTGCGCAGTATCAGCGCTATGAGCGCGTCGCCATCGATCTGGGTATCCCGGAAGAGGTGATGATGGACAATATCGTCTTCACGGACGCCAAGTTTGGCGATCACATGAAGATCGGTATGAAGCCTGAAGACGCCAAAGTCTGGTTCGGCGCCGCTCCGCCGGATCTCACCCTGGTTGCTCGTGTTCGTGGCAACGACTGGCTGTATACCTACATGCGCAGCTTCTATGAAGATCCGGCGCGTCCGTACGGCGTCAACAACAGCGTGTTCCCCAATGTTGGTATGCCGCATGTTCTGGCTCCGCTCCAGGGGCGCCGGGTTGTCGGATGTAAGCAGGTCCAAGTGGTCGAGAATGGCCGCAAGCAGTTCGATCCGCTGACCGGCACACCGATCACTCAGGAAGCCTGTGACCAGATGGTCGTCGAGCCTGGTACTGGGTCGCTCTCCGAGGCTGAGTACGACGAGAAGATCAAGAATCTGGTGGCCTTCCTGGCTTACTCGGCCAATCCGGTCAAGCTTGAAAGCCAGCGCATCGGCACCTACGTACTGCTGTTCCTGGCTGTGTTCTTCGTGTTCGCCTACCTGCTCAAGCGCGAGTACTGGAAAGACGTTCACTAAGCACTTCGCGGTAATCGTTGTACCTTGCGCGCGCCCAATGGGCGCGCGTGTTTTTTCTGCCTCGAGATATAGTGAGGAAGGCCCTATGGCTGCGACCAACCGGTTGGGCTGCTATTCCGATCCTGCCGATCATTACTGTCATCGCGTTCGCCTTGTTCTCGCCGAGAAAGGGGTTAGCGTGGACATCGTCGATGTCGAAGCGGGCCAGTGTCCGGTCAAGTTGGTCGAGGTGAATCCATACGCCAGCGTGCCCACACTGGTGGATCGAGATCTGGCGCTATACGAGCCCGGCGTGATTCTCGAGTATCTGGAGGAGCGCTATCCGCATCCACCGTTGCTGCCGGTCTATCCGGTGGCGCGCGCCAATACGCGTCTGTTGGTGCATCGTATCCAGCGTGATTGGTGTTCGCTGGCCGACCGCATTCTCGACCAGCGCGTCGCGGAGGCTCAGCGCGCTCAGGCACGCAAGGAGCTCCGTGAAAGCCTGATCGGTGTATCGCCGATATTCGCGGAAAAGCCTTACTTCATGAGTGACGAGATCAGCCTTGTCGACTGCTGTCTGTTGCCTATCCTCTGGCGTTTGCCCAGACTCGGTATCGAGTTGCCTCGAGCGGCCAAGCCGCTGCTCGATTACATGGAGCGCAATTTCGCTCGCGAGGCTTTCCAGGCCAGTCTTTCCGCCGTCGAGCGCAACATGCGCTAAGCGAGGTCATCAATGAATTCGAGTCGCCCGTATCTGGTACGAGCACTTTACGAGTGGATCGTCGACAACGATTGCACGCCGCACCTGTTGGTGAATGTCGATTATCCGGGGGTGCAGGTGCCGGCAGGCTACGCCAGCGATGGTCAGATCGTATTGAACGTCGCCCCCAGCGCCGTGCGGCATCTTCATATGGATAACGAGGCGATCAGTTTCGAGGGACGCTTTGGTGGCGTAGCTCATTCATTGAACGTGCCGTCCGCCGCGGTGATGGCGATCTATGCCCGGGAAAACGGGCAAGGCATGGTGTTCGAGATCGAGCCGACTCCACCGGACGATGACGCGCCGAGCAATGCTGGTGGCGCTGCAGGAGGAGAGGGGCCGCGACCGGGCGGTCGCCCGAGTCTGAAGGTCGTAAAATGAGGTGATGCGGCGCCCGGTGATAGGGCGCCGCTGACCCCGATCAGTCGATATATTCGAACAGCTTGACGATCCGCTGTACCCCGGCGACGCCCTGGACAAGATTAGTCGCGCGGCTGCCTTCCTGGCGTGTGACCAGGCCTAGCAGATAGACGATCCCGTTCTCAGTGATCACCTTGATTCGCGAGCCAGGCACGCTGTTGTCGGCGAGCATCTGCGTCTTGATCTTGGTGGTCAGCCAGGAGTCATTGCTGCGTGCCAGTGCGGACGAGGGCTGCAGAATCTGTAGCTCATTGTGTACGCGCTTGACGCGTTGCACGCCGCTGGCTGCCTGTTCTGCCATCTGCTTAAGTTCTTCGCGAGGCGTCTGCCCGGCCAACAGCACGACGCCGTTGTAGCTGGCAACCACGATGTGGCTACGCTGGTCGAGGTCCGGATGGGCCTTGGCAATGTTGACCGCTGCCTTGGTCTCGATCAGCGAGTCGTCGATCTTGCTGCCGATGGTCCGTGTGCCCCGATTGTCGGCGATCGGGTCGTCGCGCGTGGCCGTCAACACCGAGCTGCAGCCGCTGACGGCCAGGCAAATTCCCAGGGCGATGGCAGGCAAGCGGAAACGGTTCATTCCTCACTCCCAAACAGTTGATTGTCGATCAGGTCGCAGAGGCAGTGGATCGCCAGGAGATGGACTTCCTGGATGCGTGCGGTCACTTTTGCCGGTACGCGGATTTCAACGTCTTCCGGCAGCAGCAGCGAGGCCATTCCGCCGCCATCGCGGCCGGTGAGGGCAACTACCAGCATTTCCCGGTCGTGGGCAGCCTGGATCGCCTGGATCACGTTGGCGGAGTTACCGCTCGTGGAGATGGCGAGCAGCACGTCGCCGGGTTGCCCCAGCGCGCGGATCTGCTTTGAGAACACCTCGTTGTAGCTGTAGTCGTTGGCAATCGAGGTGATGGTGGAGCTGTCGGTGGTCAGTGCGATGGCCGGAAGGCTTGGGCGCTCTCTCTCGAAGCGGTTCAGCAGTTCCGAGGAGAAGTGCTGGGCATCGCCGGCTGAACCGCCATTACCGCAGGTCAGGATCTTGCCTTCGCTGAGCAGTGCATTAACCATCGCTTGGCCGGCTTGCTCGATGCTGGGGGCTAGCACCTCCATGGCCTGCTGCTTGGTTTCGATGCTGGCCTGGAAGAGTTGGCGGATTCGGGTTTGCATGTCCATTGGTGGTTGACCTTCAAGGTGGCAGGCTCGCCCGAAAAAGCGGTCGGACGATGCGCTTGCGGTTCGCTAGGGCCGGACGGCATCGCGCAGCGGTCGCCGCGCAGTGTTTCGTTCAGCTTTCAAATGCGTTGCGGATCCAGTTCAGGTCCTTTGCTTGGCCTGGCGCGGTGATGGCGACTACGTCGAAGCGGCAAGGGTGCTTGGCCCAGCGGCCATGTGCCTGCAGAAACAACTGGGCAGCCTTGATCAGCTTTTGCTGCTTGCGCACATCGACGCTTTCCAGGGCGCCGCCCCAGGCGGTATGCCGCCTGTAGCGGACTTCGACGAATACTACTGTATCGCCGTCGAGCATGACCAGATCGAGCTCGCCGCTGCGGCACGACCAGTTGCGTTCGAGTAGGCGCAGGCCGCTGTCGCTGAGATGCTGCAGGGCCAGTGCTTCGGCAGAGCGTCCGCTGCTCTGGCTTTCGCTCATTACTGCGGCTCGTCCAGCCGCTCTACGGCGCCATCGCGGAACTGTGCCCAGGGCAGCTGGCGCTCGATTCGCTGCTGTGGGTTCAGGCTGAGGGTGCCGGAAAGCCCATCGAGGTGAGTGTCCGGAAGGGCCAGCAGCTGATTGAGTCGGGGTGCCAGCAGGTAGGCGTCGGCGCCCATGGCATAGAGCCGGCCGAGGCTTCCGCCCGCTTGCGGCCATTTCTGCTCGACTTCCTGGCGAAGGGGCAGCTGGTCGTTCAGCAGCCATGGCGTCTCGGCAAAGCGGATCCCTTCAAGGTCGAGGTACTGCGTGCGGTCATGATTGGCCGCGTGCAGGTGGGATGTGGCGTATACCGGCAGGTCGCCCGCGTACTGGAAGATCAGGGTCGGCCTGACCTGCTGGGCCTGTTGTGGTGTGGCCGCCAGGAAGATGAAATCGACGTCCTGCCGACGTGTTGGCTGGCTGGCGGTGGATGCGTCTGTGATGCTGCTTACGCGCTGTCCGCGCTGCTCACTGTTGCGTAGCTGCAGCAGATCGGCGATCTGGTTGGCCAGCTGGACAGGTTCGGCCAGTGGCTCGGATGCGGCCAGCGTTCCGCCTGCTTCCTGCCAGCTCTGGCGGAAGGCTTCCAGAATCCTTGCGCCCCATTCTCCGCGAGGTGCCAGCGCGATTGCGCGGCGATGGCCGTCCGCCCACGCGCGGCGAGCGACTTCGCGTGCTTCATCTTCTGCAGCCAGGCCGAACTGGAAGAGCTGAGGTGGTGTGCGCTGTCCGGCGTCGCTGTAGTTGAGTGCCAACGTGGTGATAGGCAGCTGATCGCGTTCCGCAAGCTGGCGCACCAGGTCCTTTTCGAGCGGGCCGACCACCAGCTGTACGCCAGCGGCCTGGGCTTGGCGATAGAAGTCGTCGATGGACTTCATCCGCGAGCTGTCATACAGCTCGATGCGTAGTTCGGCACCGGCCTGCTGTGCGTGCAGATGAGCAGCCAGGAAGCCGTCGCGAAGGGCGCGAGCAACGCTCGCCAGTTGGCCTTCCATAGGAAGAAGCAGTGCTACGTGATTCAGCGGTTGGTCGGCGAGTTCACGCAGCTTCTGCAGTGACTCCGGGAGCTGCTGCGCGGCGGGGTGCTGAGGGTTCTGCGCGATCCAGTCGTCGATCGCGCGTTGCTGCTGCGCGATGGTGCCGGCGCGTTTGAGCGAAAGCGCTAAGGCTTGCCAGCCGGCCAGATCGGTATCGGCCGCGCCTTGCAGTTGCTGCTCGGGAAGGGCGGACAGGAGTTTCCAGATGGTTTCGTGGTTGGCCTGCGCCTGCTCGCCGCTCAGCAGTGGCGCAGTGAATACGCGCTCACGGGCGGCTGCTAGTGGCTTGTTGTTTGCCTCCAGTGCTTGGGCGCGAGCGAGCTGGCTGCGAATCTGCTGGCTGACGGGAAGCTCGCCCAGACGCTCGAATGACGGGTGCTGCAGCGCTTGTTCTGCCTTTTCGGGCTCCCCGTCGGCGAGTGCGATTTCGGCCTGCAGCGTCAGTGCGAAAATTTGCTGCGCAGGCTTCAGTGCGTCCAGTTGAACCTGCTGCAGAATGCTGCGGGCTTGCGCGCGGTTGCCCTGCTGAATGCTCTGGTCGGCAGCTGCCAGGCGCAGCTGGGTGGCCTGTTCGGCGTCGCTCTGCTCAGCCTGCTTCAACAGTTGCTGAGTGGATGCCTGCGGCGTCCGGGGCAGTTCGCCGAGCGTGGACGAGGGGGAGCTGGAGCAGGCTGCGAGCAGGGTGGCGACGCAGAGGAGAAGGAGGGGGCGTAAGCAAGCCATTGGTTAATCGTTCCTGAAAGCACTGCGAGTGTCGGCCGATTGTACCCAACCACCGAAGGGGCCGCGATGTTGCGGCGGTGAATCGGGCTACAATGCGCATTTCCTGTTTGAGGTAAGCCCTGTGACTGCCAGCGGTGGTGCGAATTCCGGAGTGGGTACGCTTTATGTCGTCGCCACGCCGATCGGCAATCTGGAGGACATCAGCGCCAGGGCGCTGCGTGTACTTCGCGAGGTGGCGCTTATCGCCGCCGAGGACACGCGCCACTCCTCGCGGCTACTGGCGCACTTCGGTATCCAGACGCCGCTGGCCGCTTGTCATGAGCATAACGAGCGCAACGAAGGGGGGCGGTTCATCGAGCGTCTGCAGGCGGGGGATGACGTGGCGCTGATCTCCGATGCCGGCACGCCCTTGATCTCCGATCCTGGCTACCATCTGGTGCGTCAGGCCCGGGCGGCAGGAGTAGTTGTCGTCCCGGTGCCGGGGGCCTGCGCACTGATAGCCGCTCTCTCGGCGGCGGGTTTGCCGTCGGACCGTTTCATCTTCGAGGGGTTTCTTCCCGCCAAGGCGGCTGCGCGACGTTCACGTCTCGAGGCGCTGAAGGAGGAGCCGCGTACGCTGATCTTCTATGAAGCCCCGCATCGCATACTTGAGTCGCTGGGAGATTTCGAGGATGTGTTCGGTGGTGAGCGCATGGCGGTGCTTGGGCGCGAGCTGACGAAGACCTTCGAGACCTTGAAGGGATTGCCGTTGGCGGCTTTACGCGCTTGGGTCGAGGCGGACAGCAACCAGCAGCGAGGCGAATGTGTGCTGCTGGTGGACGGGTGGGAGGCGCCGCCAGGCGAGAGCGCGGTGAGTGCCGAAGCGCTGCGGGTGCTCGATCTGTTATTGGCAGAAATGCCGCTCAAGCGCGCTGCTGCCGTCGCGGCCGACATCACTGGCGTGCGCAAGAATCTGCTGTATCAGGCGGCGCTAGAGCGTAAGTAGCAAGGCGCCCTGCCGGCGTTTCGCTTGCGGCATGGTGCGCGCGACGGTACTCTGGCGGCCGGAGAGTCGATCGGACAGTCGCTGTCTCTTTTTGTTCCGGCAAGAAGGGAGGGAGGAAAGTCCGGGCTCCATAGGGCAAAGTGCCAGGTAACGCCTGGGAGGCGTGAGCCTACGGAAAGTGCCACAGAAAATAACCGCCTAAGCGCTTCGGCGCCGGTAAGGGTGAAAAGGTGCGGTAAGAGCGCACCGCACGGCTGGCAACAGTCCGTGGCTAGGTAAACCCCACTTGGAGCAAGACCAAATAGGGATCCATTGGCGTGGCCCGCGCTGGATCCGGGTAGGTTGCTAGAGGCAGTCAGTGATGGCTGTCGTAGAGGAATGGCTGTCCTCGACAGAACCCGGCTTACAGATCGACTCTCCGTTTCTTCCTTCCGTAATGTCCGTTTTTAATTCCGAAAGATTCTTGCTCTTAACAAAGTACTTTAACTTTGTTGAGTAACTCCTTGCTGCCCCTAAAAAGCCATTCTGGGCCTGTCCGCTTTTCCCCATTTATCCCCACCTGACATCGCTAAATTGCCGCTCCGTAAGGCTTTTTCCCGCTGGGCTCGCCTTGACGGTGGGGCGGCTGCGTTTCTATAGTGCGCACAAGTGGTAGGAAGTGGCAGAAAGTGGGTAAATATGGGCATGGATAGCTAATTCAGGGGAAGCGCAAGCGTGTTTCGCGGAGCTAACGCCATCAGTCTCGACGCCAAAGGCCGGCTAGCCATGCCCAGCCGGTACCGTGACGAGCTGAATTCCCGTGGCGATGGCCAGCTGATCATCACGATCGACGCCGTGGACCGCTGCTTGTGCATATATCCACTACCCGAGTGGGAACTCATCGAGGCAAAACTTCGTGAGTTGCCTTCCCTGCGAGAAGAGGCCCGCCGCCTGCAGCGTCTGTTGATCGGCAACGCGGTCGACCTGGAAATGGATGGCAGCGGTCGAGTGGTCGTGCCGCCGCGTCTGCGTGAATACGCCCGGCTGGACAAGCGCGCGATGTTGGTGGGGCAACTCAACAAGTTTCAACTGTGGAACGAGGACGACTGGAACGCGATTTCTGACGCGGACCTGGCGGCCATCAAGCAACCCGGCGGTCTGCCGGAAGAACTACGTGACCTTATCCTGTGAGCCAGATCAGCAGCCTGCGACATATCACCGTGTTGCTCGACGAAGCCGTCGCGGCGCTGAACGTGCGCGCCGATGGTCGCTATCTGGACGGGACCTTCGGGCGGGGCGGCCATAGCCGGCTACTTCTGCAACAGCTCGGTCCTAATGGCCAGTTGCTAGGGTTCGACAAGGACCCATTAGCTATCGCTACGGGACAAGCGCTGGCGGCCGAGGACGGCCGCTTTGTCGTTGTGCAGAGAAGTTTTGCCGAGCTCGGTGACGAAGTCGCTCAACGCGGCTGGGCGGGGGCTGTGAGCGGCATTCTGCTTGATCTGGGCGTGTCGTCGCCTCAGCTGGACGACCCCATTCGCGGCTTCAGTTTTCTGAACGACGGCCCCCTGGACATGCGCATGGATCCGAGTCGTGGCGTGAGTGCGTCAGAATGGATTGCCTCGGCCGATGAGGACGAGATCGCACGGGTGTTCAAGGAATACGGTGAAGAGCGTTTCGCCAAACGTATGGCTCGTGCAGTGGTGCAGCGGCGCGCTGAGGCACCCTTCGAGCGAACCGCCGATCTGGCCAAGGTGCTGACCGACGCCAATCCAGCCTGGGAGAAAGGCAAGAACCCGGCGACGCGTGCCTTCCAAGGGCTGCGCATTCATATCAATAACGAACTGGGCGATCTGGAGTGTGGTCTCGACGCAGCGCTGGATGCGCTGGAAGTGGGGGGTCGCCTGGTCGTCATCAGCTTCCATTCGCTGGAAGATCGCATCGTCAAACAGTTCATGCGTCGGCACGCCAAGGGCGAGGCAGACAAGCTGCCGCGTGACCTGCCAATCATCCCGAAGGCCTTCGAGCCGCGCCTGAAACTGATCGGCAAGCCGCAGTACGCATCCGAAGCGGAAGTGAAGGCCAACCCACGCTCGCGCAGCGCTGTCATGCGCGTCGCGGAGAAAGTGCGATGAGCCGCGTGCTGCGTGCCATGCCCAACGGCAGCCTGCTGATGCTGGTGCTGTTCGTCAGCGTTCTCCTATCGGCGATCGCGGTTGCCTACTGCGCGCATTGGAACCGTCAGCTGTTGAACGAGCTGTATGGCGAACTCAGCGTGCGTGACAAGGCCCAGGCCGAATGGGGACGACTGATTCTCGAGCAAAGCACCTGGACGGCGCACAGCCGCATCGAGACGCTGGCTACCGAGCAGCTGCGCATGCACATTCCTGCGGCGGCAGACGTCCGATTGGTGAAGCCATGATGAGTCTTCAGGGCGCGCTTTATCCCTGGCGCTTTCGCATCGTTCTCGCGCTGCTGGCATTGCTGGTGGGCGTGATCGCCTGGCGCATCGTCGATCTGCAGGTCATGGATCAGGGCTTCCTGAAAGGCCAGGGCGACGCGCGCAGCGTTCGCCATATTCCGATTCCCGCGCATCGCGGTCTGATCACCGATCGTAACGGCGAGCCGCTCGCCGTGAGCACGCCTGTGACCACTCTTTGGGGCAACCCCAAGGAACTGCAGGCCGCGCGCGCCCGCTGGCCAGAACTCGCCAAGGCGCTCGGGCAGGACGCAGCGGTGCTGAGCCAACGGCTGCAATCGCAATCCTCGCGCGAATTCATGTACCTGGTGCGCGGCCTGACGCCGGAGCAGGGCCAGGAAATTCTCGACCTGAAGATTCCCGGCGTTTACGCGCAGGAGGAGTTCCGTCGCTTCTATCCGGCAGGCGAAGTGGCAGCGCACGTAGTCGGCTTCACCGACATCGACGATCGCGGTCGTGAAGGCATGGAACTGGCCTATGACGAGTGGCTGGCCGGTGTCCCGGGCAAGCGCCAAGTGCTCAAGGACCGCCGCGGGCGCCTGATCAAGGACGTCCAGGTCACCAAGAACGCCAAGCCCGGCAAGGCCATGGCGCTGTCGATCGACCTGCGCCTGCAGTACCTCGCCCACAGCGAGCTGCGCAACGTCGTGCATGAATACGGTGCCAAGGCGGCAAGCCTGGTGATGGTGGACGTCAAGACTGGCGAGATCCTCGCCATGGCCAACCAGCCGACCTACAACCCGAACAACCGCCGCAACCTGCAGCCGGCGGCGATGCGCAACCGCGCCATGATCGACGTCTTCGAGCCGGGCTCGACGGTCAAGCCGTTCAGCATCGCGGCGGCACTGGCGACCGGCAAGTACCAGCCCGATTCGGTGGTCAACACGCTGCCGGGCTGGATGCGCATCGGCCGCTACACCATCCGCGACGTGTCCCGCGGCGGCATGCTGTCGCTGACCGGAATCCTGATGAAGTCGAGCAACGTCGGCATCAGCAAGATCGCCCTGGATATAGGTGCCGAGCCGGTTTACGCGGTGATGCAGCAGGCGGGCTTCGGCCAGGACACCGGCCTGGGCTTCCCTGGCGAGCGCGTCGGCAACCTGCCCAACCATCGCAAGTGGCGGGATGCGGAAACCGCGTCCCTGGCCTACGGCTATGGCCTTTCCGTGACGGCGGTACAGCTGGCGCACGCCTATGCCGTGCTGGGCAACCAAGGCACCAACGTGCCGCTCTCCTTGTTGCGCCTGGATCGCGCGCAGGATGGCGTGCAAGTCATCGACAAGCAGATTTCCGGCACCGTGCTGCAGATGCTGCGGGCGGTGGTCGAGGAGGAAGGCGGCGGTGGCGCGCGGGCCAAGGTGCCGGGCTACCACGTCGGCGGCAAGAGCGGTACCGCGAAGAAGATCTCCGGTACCGGTGGCTATACCAAGGATGCTTACCGTTCGTTCTTCGCCGGCGTCGCGCCGCTTTCCAACCCGCGAATCGCCGCGGTGGTCGTCGTGGACGAGCCGAGCAAGGGTCAGTACTACGGTGGTCTGGTGGCCGCTCCGGTGTTCGGCAAGGTCATGGCGCGCGCACTGCGCCTGATGAATGTCGCGCCGGACAATCTGCCGCCGCCCGCCGAGCTGCAGACCGCGGAAGCGGCCAAAGGCAAGGGAGGGCGCAGCTGATGCCGATGCCATTGAATCACCTGCTGCCACACGCCGGCAGCGACGTCCTGATCCGCGAGCTGACGCTCGACAGCCGCAAGGTTCGTGGTGGCGACCTGTTCCTGGCGGTGCCGGGGCTGCAGCATGACGGGCGCGATCATGTACAGGACGCCATTGCCCGCGGCGCCGCTGCGGTCGCTTACGAATCCGAAGGGCTGGATCAGGCGCTGACCGGTGCCGCGGTAATGGTGCCGGTGCATCACTTGGCCGGTCAGCTCTCGGCCATAGCCGGGCGCTTCTACGGTGAGCCCAGCCGCAACCTGCGTCTGGTCGGTGTCACCGGAACCAACGGCAAGACCAGCGTCAGCCAGCTGATCGCCCAGGCCCTCGACCGTCTCGGCGAACCCTGCGGGATCATCGGCACCCTGGGCACGGGCTTCTACGGTCAGCTGGAAATGGGGCGGCATACCACGCCGGATGCGATCGGCGTTCAGGCGACCCTCGCTCAGCTGAAGCAGGAAGGCGCGCGCGCCGTGGCGATGGAGGTGTCGTCCCATGGCCTCGATCAGGGCCGCGTCGCCGCGCTGGAGTTCGACGTCGCTGTCTTTACCAACCTGTCGCGCGACCATCTCGATTACCACGGCACCATGGAAGCCTACGGCGCTGCCAAGGCTCGGCTGTTCGGCGTGCCTGGTCTGAGCTGTCGGGTGATCAATCTCGACGATGGCTTCGGCCGTGCGCTAGCCGGTGAGGAGCGCGAATCGCGGCTGATCAGCTACAGCCTGGAAGACGCCTCTGCCTACCTGTACTGCCCCGAGGCGCAGCTCGACGATGACGGCATTCATGCGCGGCTGATCACCCCGCAGGGTGAGCGCTCGCTGCGCAGCCCGCTGCTGGGCCGCTTCAACGTCAGCAACGTGCTCGCCGCCGTTGGCGCCTTGCTCGGTATGGACTACCCGCTGGACGAGATCCTCGCCGTGCTGCCGGAGCTTGAAGGCCCGGCCGGCCGCATGCAGCGTCTGGGCGGCGGCGACCGGCCACTGGTGGTGGTCGATTACGCCCATACCCCCGACGCTCTGGAAAAGGTGCTTACTGCACTACGTCCACACGCACGTGGTCGCTTGCTCTGCCTGTTCGGCTGCGGTGGTGACCGCGACACCGGCAAGCGCCCACTCATGGCCGAGGTCGCCGAGCGGCTGGCCGATGGGGTTGTGGTTACCGATGACAACCCGCGCAACGAGGCGCCGGAACGCATTCTCGAAGATGTCCGCAGCGGCTTCGTCAATCCGGAAGCGGTGACCTTTGTGCAGGGTCGTGCCCAGGCGATTGCCCGGCTCATCGCGGCCGCCAATGCCAGCGATGTGGTAGTGCTCGCTGGCAAGGGCCACGAGGACTATCAGGAAATTCGCGGCGAGCGGCTGCCGTTCTCCGATATCGAGGAAGCCTGTACCGCACTGTCCACCTGGGAGAAGCCCGATGCTTGAAGCCATGCGACTGAGCGAGCTGCAGCTGCCGTTGTCCGGCCGTCTGGTGGGGGCCGATGCCAGCTTCTCTGCGGTCAGCACTGACAGCCGGGCGATCCAGCCGGGGCAGCTGTTCATTGCGCTGACCGGTCCGCGCTTCGATGGTCATGCCTATCTCGCCGAGGTGGCCGCCAAAGGCGCGGTGGCGGCTCTGGTCGCACGCGAAGTCGAGGGCGCGCCGCTGCCGCAGCTGGTTGTCGCCGATACTCGCCTGGCGCTGGGGCGTCTGGGGGCGCTCAACCGTGAGGCCTTCAAGGGGCCAGTCGCCGCCATCACCGGCTCGAGTGGCAAGACCAGCGTCAAGGAAATGCTCGCCAGCATTCTGCGCAGTGCTCACGGGCACGACGCCGTGCTGGCTACGCGCGGCAATCTGAACAACGACCTCGGTGCGCCACTGACGCTGCTGGAACTGAGCGCCGAACACCGCAGCGCGGTCATCGAGCTCGGCGCCTCGCGAGTGGGTGACATCGCTTACACCGTCAGCCTGGTGCGCCCGGATGTCAGCCTGATCACCAACGCCGGAACCGCCCATGTCGGCGAATTCGGCGGCCCGGAAAAGATCGTTCAGGCCAAGGGCGAGATTCTCGACGGCCTGAGCGCAACCGGCACCGCCGTGCTGAATCGTGACGACAAGGCCTACCCGATCTGGGCCGAGCGTGTGGCTGGCAAGCGCATCGTGTCGTTCGGTCTGGACAACCCGCTTGCCGATTTTTCCGCTGGTTCGATCGCCTACGACCAGCGCGGTTGCCCAAATTTCGTACTGACCGGCCCGCTGGGCAACCTGCGCGTGCAGCTCAACCTGCTGGGCCGCCACAATGTGGCCAATGCGCTGGCTGCCGCCGCGGCCGCCCACGCCCTGGGCATCACCGCCGAGGCTGTCGTGGCCGGATTGCAGGGCCTGCAACCCGTCAAGGGGCGTGCCGTGGCGCAGATGCTCGCCAATGGTGTGCGTCTCATCGACGACAGCTACAACGCCAACCCCGCTTCGATCTGCGCCGCGATCGACGTGCTTGCCAGTTTCGCCGGGCGCACCATTCTCGTCCTGGGGGACATGGGTGAGCTGGGCGAGTGGGCCGAGCAGGGGCATCGCGATGTCGGTGCCTACGCGGCGGGCAAGGTCGACACCCTCTATGCCGTTGGGCCACTGATGGCCCATGCGGTCGCCGCTTTCGGGCAGGGTGCCCGGCATTTCGCCGATCAGGCCAGCCTGATCGAAAGCCTGCGTGCCGAGCAGGGCAGCGGCACCACCATTCTGATCAAGGGCTCGCGTAGCGCGGCGATGGACAAAGTCGTCGATGCGCTCGCTGGGCCATCCATGGAGAAACACTGATGCTGCTGCTGCTCGCCGAGTATCTGCAACAGTTCCACAAGGGCTTCGCGGTCTTCCAGTACCTGTCGCTGCGTGGAATCCTCGGCGTCCTCACCGCGCTGGTACTGTCGCTGTGGATGGGCCCGTGGCTGATCCGCACCCTCCAGTTGCGCCAGATCGGCCAGGCGGTGCGTACGGACGGACCGCAGTCGCATCTGTCGAAATCCGGCACGCCCACCATGGGTGGCGCGCTGATCCTCAGTGCCATCGGCATTTCCACGCTACTCTGGGCCGACCTGGCCAACCGCTACGTGTGGGTAGTGCTGGCGGTGACATTGCTGTTCGGCGCCATCGGGTGGGTCGATGACTACCGCAAGGTGATCGAGAAGAACTCGCGCGGGTTGCCAAGCCGCTGGAAGTATTTCTGGCAGTCGGTGTTCGGCCTCGGTGCGGCGATCTTCCTTTATATGACTGCGCAGACGCCGGTTGAAACGACGCTGATCCTGCCGCTGCTGAAGAACATCGAGATCCCGCTGGGCATCGGTTTCGTGATTCTCACCTATTTCGTCATCGTCGGTTCGAGCAATGCGGTCAACCTCACCGACGGCCTCGACGGCCTGGCGATCATGCCGACCGTGATGGTCGGCGGCGGTCTGGGCATCTTCTGTTACCTCTCCGGTAACGTGAATTTCGCCGAGTATCTGCTGATCCCCTACATCCCCGGTTCCGGAGAACTTATTGTCTTCTGCGGCGCGCTGGTCGGCGCCGGCCTCGGCTTCCTCTGGTTCAACACCTATCCGGCCCAGGTCTTCATGGGCGACGTCGGCGCGCTGGCCCTGGGCGCAGCGCTGGGCACCATTGCCGTGATCGTCCGCCAGGAAGTGGTGCTGTTCATCATGGGCGGCGTGTTCGTGATGGAAACGCTGTCGGTGATGATCCAGGTCGCCAGCTTCAAGCTCACCGGCAAGCGCGTTTTCCGCATGGCGCCGATCCATCACCATTTCGAACTCAAAGGCTGGCCCGAACCCCGGGTGATCGTGCGCTTCTGGATCATTACCGTGATCCTGGTGCTCGTCGGCCTCGCCACCCTGAAACTGAGGTAACCGAGAGTGCTCATCGCTTCCGACCAGTTCCGCATCGTTGTCGGCCTCGGCAAGAGCGGCATGTCCCTGGTTCGCCACCTGGCGCGCCGCGGGCTGCCGTTTGCCGTGGTGGACACTCGTGCGAACCCGCCGGAACTGGCCACGCTGAAGGCCGAGTACCCGGATGTGCAGGTACGCTGCGGCGAACTGGATGTGAATTTCCTCTGTACCGCCAGCGAGCTGCTGGTGAGCCCCGGGCTTGCGGTCAGCACGCCGGCGTTGCAGGAAGCCGCGGCACGGGGCGTCAAGCTGTCGGGGGACATCGAGCTGTTCGCCCGCGAAGCCAAGGCACCCATCGTCGCAATCACCGGCTCCAACGCCAAGAGCACTGTGACCACTTTGGTCGGCGAGATGGCCGCGGCAGCCGGGCGTACCGTGGCGGTCGGCGGCAATCTGGGCACTCCAGCGCTCGATCTGCTTGCCGATGATGTCGATCTCTACGTACTGGAGCTTTCCAGCTTCCAGCTGGAAACCACCGAGCAGCTCAATGCCGAAGTGGCCACCTGCCTGAACATCAGCGAAGACCACATGGACCGCTACAGTGGGCTGCCGGCTTATCACCAGGCCAAGCACCGCATCTTCCGTGGCGCGCGCCAGGTGGTGGTCAATCGGGATGACCGCCTCAGCCGGCCGCTGGTGGGTGAGGATGTGCCGACCTGGACCTTCGGGCTCGGCAAGCCGGACTTCAAGGGCTTCGGGCTCTTCGAGGAAAAAGGCGAGAAGTACTTGGCGTTCCAGTTCGAGGCACTGATGCCGGTGCGCGAACTGAAGATGCGCGGTGCGCATAATCAGTCCAACGCCTTGGCTGCGTTGGCACTCGGGCACGCGGTGGGGCTGCCGTTCGGCCCCATGCTGGATACGCTGCGTCGTTTCACCGGTTTGCCGCACCGTTGCCAGTGGGTCGGTGAGCGTGCCGGTGTCAGCTATTACGACGACTCCAAGGCCACCAACGTCGGTGCTGCGCTGGCAGCGATCGAAGGCCTCGGCGCCGACATCGACGGCAAGCTGGTGCTGATCGCCGGCGGCGACGGCAAGGGCGCCGACTTCTCCGCGCTGCGCGCTCCCGTGGCGCGTTACTGCCGAGCCGTGGTGCTGCTCGGTCGCGACGCCCCGCGTCTGGCCGAGGCGCTGGGCGAAGCGACGGTGCTGATCCGCGTCGCCAGCCTGGAAGAGGCTGTACAGCGCGCCGCCGAATGTGCGGAGTCGGGCGATGCGGTACTGCTTTCGCCGGCCTGCGCCAGCCTGGACATGTTCAAGAACTTCGAGGAGCGCGGTCGTCTCTTCGCCGCTGCGGTGGAGGCGCTCGACTGATGCTCGCCTTCCTGCGCCAAGCCCCTTCGCCCCTGTACGGCCGCCGTGGTGTGGACCTGGACTTCCCCATGCTGGCCGGTTGTCTGGCGCTGCTTGGTCTCGGCCTGGTGATGATCACCTCGGCGTCGTCCGAGGTGGCGGCGGTCAACTCCGGCAATCCGCTGTACCACATGATTCGCCACCTGATCTATGTGGTGCTGGGGCTGGGTGCCGGCGCCGCGATGCTGCTGGTACCGCTTTCGTTCTGGCAGCGGATGGACTGGATGCTGCTCCTGGCGGCCTTCGGGCTGTTGATCCTGGTGCTGCTGCCGGGCATCGGTCGCGAGGTCAATGGTTCCATGCGCTGGATCGGCTTCGGCGCGTTCAACGTGCAGCCGTCGGAGCTGGCCAAGGTATTCGTGGTGATCTACCTGGCCGGTTATCTGGTGCGCCGGCAGGAGGAAGTTCGCGAGAGCCTGTGGGGATTCGCCAAGCCGTTCCTGGTGCTGCTGCCAATGGCGTTCCTGCTGTTGCTGGAGCCCGACTTCGGGGCGACGGTGGTGATGATGGGCGCTGCGGTGGCCATGCTGTTCCTCGGCGGGGTCGGAATGATCCGCTTCAGCCTGCTGGTGATCGCCGCGGTCGGCGCAGTGGTGGTCCTGGTGCAGACTCAGGAATACCGCCTGCAGCGCCTGATCACTTTTACCGACCCCTGGGCCGACCAGTATGGTGCCGGCTATCAGCTGACCCAGGCGCTGATCGCCTTTGGACGTGGCGAATGGTTCGGCGTCGGCCTCGGCAACAGCGTACAGAAGCAGTTCTACCTGCCCGAAGCGCACACCGACTTCGTGTTTTCGGTACTTGCCGAAGAGCTGGGCATGATCGGCGCGCTGGCGACCATCGCCCTGTTTGCCTTCGTCGGCGTGCGTGCCCTCTACATCGGACTCTGGGCAGAGAAGGCTCGGCAGTTCTTCGCCGCCTATGTCGCCTGGGGCCTGGCGTTCCTCTGGCTCGGTCAGTTCCTGATCAACGTCGGGGTGAATGTAGGCCTGTTGCCGACCAAGGGCCTGACGCTGCCCTTCCTCAGTTACGGCGGCAGCTCGCTGGTGGTGACCTGCGCGAGCATGGCGTTGCTGCTGCGCATCGAGTGGGAAAGCCGTACCGTATTGGGCAGCGAGGACACCGAGTTCGACGAGTCCGACTTTGCCGAGCCCTCGGCCAAGGAGGTCGCTCATGGCCGCTAATGTCCTGATCATGGCCGGCGGTACCGGTGGGCACGTATTCCCTGCATTGGCCTGCGCGCGCGAGTTCCAGGCGCGTGGCTATGCCGTGCATTGGCTCGGCACGCCGCGTGGCATCGAGAACGAACTGGTGCCTGCTGCCGGGCTGCCATTGCATCTGATTCAGGTCAGTGGGTTGCGCGGCAAAGGCCTGGCGTCGCTGATCAAGGCTCCGCTGCAGCTGGTTCGCTCGCTGTTCCAGGCGCGCCGCATCATCCGCGAGCTGCGTCCGGTCTGCGTGCTGGGGCTTGGCGGCTACGTCACCGGTCCCGGCGGGCTGGCGGCCAAACTGGCCGGCGTGCCGCTGGTGATCCACGAGCAGAACGCCGTGGCCGGTACCGCCAACCGCAGCCTGGTGCCGTTGGCCAGCCGGGTCTGCGAGGCCTTCCCGGATACCTTCAGTTCCAGCGCTAAGCGCCGGACAACCGGCAACCCGGTGCGGGAGGAACTGTTTCTGGAAACCCCGCGAGACAGCCTGGCTCATCGTCGGCCGCGTCTGCTGGTGCTGGGCGGCAGCCTGGGTGCCGAACCGCTGAACAAGCTGTTGCCCGCAGCGCTGGCGCAGGTCCCCGCCGAACTGCGGCCGGAAGTGTTCCACCAGGCCGGCAAACAGCACGCCGAGATCACCGAGCAGCGCTATGCCGAGGCGGGCGTCGAGGCCGAGGTTGCGCCCTTCATCAAGGACATGGCGCGGGCTTACGCCTGGGCCGATCTGGTGATCTGCCGCGCCGGCGCACTCACCGTGTGCGAGCTGGCCGCCGCCGGGCTGCCGTCGTTCCTGGTGCCGTTGCCTCACGCGATCGACGATCACCAGACCCGCAATGCCGAATATCTGGCGAAGGAGGGCGCTGCCGTCCTTCTGCCACAAGCCAAGACTGACGCGGCCGCGCTCGCCGCTCAGCTGACCGAGGTAATGATGCAGCCGGAAAAACTCAAGGCCATGGGGGCCACCGCGCGCCGCCTGGCCCGGCCCGACGCCACCCGCAGCGTGGTCGATATCTGCCTGGAGGTGGCCCATGGCTAAGTCGCCCGCTGCGGTGAAGGCCGAAGTACGCCGCATGCGGCGCATCCGCCGCATTCATTTCGTTGGCATCGGCGGGGTCGGCATGTGCGGCATCGCCGAAGTGCTGCTCAACCTCGGCTACGAGGTGTCCGGCTCGGACCTCAAGGAATCGGCCAGTACCGAGCGCCTGCAGAGCTTCGGCGCACAGATCTTCATCGGCCACCAGGCCGGCAATGTCGCCGGTGCCGACGTGCTGGTGGTGTCCAGTGCGATCAATTCGGCCAATCCGGAAGTGGCCCTGGCCCTGGAACAGCGCATCCCGGTGGTGCCGCGGGCCGAGATGCTCGCCGAGTTGATGCGCTACCGGCATGGCATCGCCGTCGCCGGAACCCATGGCAAGACCACCACCACCAGCTTGCTGGCTTCGGTGTTCGCGGCAGGCGGGCTCGATCCGACATTCGTCATCGGTGGCCGTCTGACTGCGGCCGGTACCAATGCTCAGCTGGGCAGCAGCCGTTACCTGATCGCCGAAGCGGACGAAAGCGACGCCAGCTTCCTCCACCTGCAGCCGATGGTGGCGGTGGTGACCAACATCGACGCCGACCACATGAGCACCTATGGCGGCGACTTCGGCAAGCTGAAGAAGACCTTCGTCGAGTTCCTGCACAACCTGCCGTTCTACGGCCTGGCGGTGCTCTGCGTCGACGATCCGGTGGTGCGCGAGATCATTCCGCAGATCGGCCGTCCGACTACCACCTACGGTTTCAGTGAAGACGCCGACGTGCGTGCCATCAACGTTCGTCAGGAAGGCATGCGCACCTATTTCACCGTGCTGCGCGACGGCTGCGAACCGCTGGACGTCTCGGTGCACATGCCCGGCAACCACAACGTGCTCAATGCCCTGGCCACCATCGCCATCGCCACCGACGAGGGCATCGATGACGAAGCCATCGTCCAGGGCCTGGCCGAGTTCGCCGGCGTCGGCCGCCGTTTCCAGGTCTACGGCAATCTGCCGGTGGACGGCGGCAGCGTGATGCTGGTGGACGACTACGGGCACCACCCGCGGGAGGTCGCCGCGGTGATCAAGGCGGTACGTGGCGGCTGGCCGGAGCGGCGCCTGGTTATGGTCTACCAGCCACACCGCTACAGCCGTACCCGGGACCTCTACGACGACTTCGTGCAGGTGCTCTGCGAATCCAACGTGCTGCTGCTGATGGAAGTCTACCCGGCCGGTGAAGAGCCCATCCCTGGTGCCGACAGTCGCCAGCTGTGCCACAGCATCCGCCAGCGCGGTCAGCTCGACCCCATCTACGTCGAGCGTGGCGTCGATCTGGCGCCGCTGGTCAAGCCGCTGCTGCGTGCCGGTGACATCCTGCTCTGCCAGGGCGCCGGCGATATCGGCGGGCTGGCTCCGCAACTTCTCAAGAGTCCCCTGTTCGGTGGCGATGACGCCGCAAGGAAAACCAAATGATGGCTTTGCAATCGACGCGCGACCCCAAGGAATTCGGCCGCGTCGCCGTGCTCTTCGGCGGCAGGAGCGCCGAGCGCGAGGTCTCCCTCAAGTCCGGCGCTGCCGTGCTCGCCGCGTTGCAGGCGGCGGGTGTGGATGCCTTCGGTATCGATGCCGGTGATGGCCTGCTGCAGCGCCTGAGCAGCGAGCGGATCGACCGTGCCTTTATCGTCCTGCACGGCCGCGGTGGCGAAGACGGCAGCATGCAGGGGCTGCTGGAGTGTGCCGGCATTCCTTACACCGGCAGCGGCATCCTCGCTTCGGCGCTGGCCATGGACAAGCTGCGCACCAAGCAGGTCTGGCAGAGCCTCGGCCTGCCAACGCCGCGGCACGCGGTGCTGGCCAGCGAAGTCGACTGCCAGGCCGCGGCCCAGACGCTGGGCTTTCCGCTGATCGTCAAGCCGGCGCACGAGGGATCGAGCATCGGTATGGCCAAGGTTGGCGATGTCGCCGAGCTGATCGCCGCCTGGCGCGCAGCGAGCACCTATGACGCGCAGGTGCTTGTTGAACAGTGGATCCAGGGCCCCGAGTTCACCGTGGCGGTGCTGCACGGTGAGGTACTGCCGCCGATTGGCCTGGGCACGCCGCATACCTTTTACGACTACGACGCCAAGTACCTGGCCTCCGATACCCAGTACCGGATCCCCTGCGGGCTGGACGCGGCCCGCGAAGAAGAACTCAAGGTGCTCTCGGCGCGTGCCTGCGAGGCGGTGGGTATTCGCGGTTGGGCGCGGGTGGACGTGATGCAGGATGCCGAGGGCAACTTCTGGCTGCTGGAAGTGAACACCGTGCCGGGCATGACCGATCACAGCCTGGTGCCGATGGCGGCGCGTGCCGCCGGGCTGGACTTCCAGCAGCTGGTGCTGAGCATTCTCGACGACAGCCTCGAGGCGGGGAACTGAGCCATGATCACCACGCTGCGTCATTCGCAACCCGGCAACGGACGCGCCTCGCGCAAGCCCGTGCAACGGGGTGCGAGCCGCCTGGTGACGCCGCAGCCGCTGTCGCAGCGCCTGCCCAGGCCCAGCCTTGCCGGTCTGAAGCGTTTCGTCTGGCCAGTGCTGCTGGTCGGCCTGGCGGTCGGGCTGTACGAACTGGGCGAGCGCCTGCTGCCCTATGCCGACCGGCCGATTGCCAAGGTCAGCGTCCAGGGCGAGCTGGGTTACGTAAGCCGCGAGGCGGTTCAGCAGCGCATCGCGCCTTTCGTCGAGCAGAGCTTCTTCAAGGTTGATCTGAACGGCATGCGCCACCAACTCGAACAGATGCCATGGATTGCCCATGTCGAGGTTCGCCGCGTCTGGCCGGATCAGGTAATGGTGCGTCTGGATGAGCAATTGCCGATTGCCCGTTGGGGGGGCGAAGCATTGCTTAACAATAAAGGCCAGGCTTTCTCGCCGGATGACCTGAGCCGATATGAACACTTGCCACATTTGTATGGTCCGAAGCGGGCCCAACAGCGGGTCATGCAGCAATACCAGATGCTTAGCCAGATGCTGCGCCCGCTGGGGTTCTCCATTTCCCGTCTCGAGCTGCGTGAACGTGGAAGCTGGTTCCTGACCACCAACCAGGGCATCGAGTTGTTGCTGGGGCGGGACCAGGTAGTAGAAAAAATGCGTCGCTTCACTGCCATTTATCAAAAGGCACTGGAGCAGGAAAGCGAGAAAATCGCACGGATCGATCTGCGCTATGCGAACGGCCTGGCAGTCGCCTGGCATGAGCCGATCCCGACTGCGACGGATACGACCGTCGCTGCGAAGAATTGAGGAATGAAACACATGTCGAGCGTGCAAAGCGGCAAGATGATCGTCGGCCTGGACATCGGCACCTCCAAGGTGGTGGCGCTGGTGGGCGAGGTGACCGCCGATGGTGAACTGGAAATCGTGGGCATCGGTACCCATCCTTCGCGCGGCCTGAAGAAGGGCGTGGTGGTGAACATCGAATCCACCGTGCAGTCGATCCAGCGCGCCATCGAAGAAGCCCAGCTGATGGCTGGCTGCCGCATCCATTCAGCCTTCGTCGGTCTGGCCGGTAACCACATCCGCAGCCTGAATTCCCACGGCATCGTGGCCATCCGCGACCGCGAAGTGAGTACCGCCGATCTGGAGCGTGTGCTCGACGCGGCGCAGGCGGTTGCCATTCCTGCCGATCAGCGCGTGCTGCACACCCTGCCGCAGGACTACGTGATCGACAACCAGGAGGGCGTGCGTGAACCGCTGGGCATGTCCGGCGTGCGTCTGGAGGCCAAGGTGCACGTAGTCACCTGCGCGGTGAACGCCGCGCAGAATGTCGAGAAGTGCGTGCGCCGCTGCGGTCTGGAAGTGGACGACATCATTCTCGAGCAACTGGCTTCGGCGCACGCCGTGCTGACCGATGACGAGAAGGAGCTGGGCGTCTGCCTGGTGGATATCGGCGGGGGCACCACCGACATCTGCATCTTCACCGAGGGCGCGATCCGCCATACGGCCGTGATCCCGATCGCCGGCGACCAGGTCACCAACGACATCGCGATGGCCCTGCGTACGCCGACCCAGTATGCCGAGGAGATCAAGATTCGTTATGCTTGCGCGCTGGCCAAGCTGGCTGGCGCGGGCGAGACCATCAAGGTCCCCAGCGTTGGCGATCGCCCTCCGCGTGAACTGTCCCGGCAGGCCCTGGCAGAGGTGGTAGAGCCGCGTTACGACGAGCTCTTCACCCTGATCCAGGCCGAGCTGCGGCGCAGCGGTTACGAGGATCTGGTCCCGGCCGGGATCGTTCTCACCGGCGGTACAGCGAAGATGGAAGGAGCCGTCGACCTGGCCGAGGAAATCTTTCACATGCCGGTGCGCCTTGGCGTGCCGCACAGCGTCAAGGGACTGGCCGACGTAGTACGCAATCCAATCTATTCGACGGGCGTGGGCCTGCTGCTGTACGGACTGCACAAGCAGGCCGACGGCGTTCCCGTGCCTGGACTCGGCAACTTTGCCGACGAATCAAAGGCGTCTGTTCTGGATCGGCTCAAGGGCTGGATCCAGGGCAATTTTTAAGCAGTGCGCTGTAAAACCAAAACTAGAAAGCTGGAAGGAGAGAGGGAAATGTTCGAACTCGTAGATCATACCCCGCAAAGTGCAGTCATCAAGGTCATCGGCGTTGGTGGCGGCGGCGGCAATGCCGTGAACCACATGGTTCGCAACAACGTTGAAGGCGTCGAATTCATCTGCGCCAACACCGATGCGCAGGCGCTGAAAAAGGTCGAGGCGCGTACCGTGCTGCAGCTCGGCTCGGCCATCACCAAGGGCCTGGGCGCCGGCACCAATCCGGACATCGGCCGTCAGGCTGCGATGGAAGACCGCGAGCGCATCGCCGAAGTGCTGGAAGGCGCTGACATGGTGTTCATCACCACTGGCATGGGTGGCGGTACCGGTACCGGTGCTGCACCGATCATCGCTTCGGTCGCCAAGGAAATGGGCATCCTGACCGTCGCCGTGGTCACTCGGCCGTTCCCCTTCGAAGGCCGCCGTCGCATGCAGGTTGCCGACGAGGGTATCCGCGCGCTGTCCGAGTGTGTCGACTCGCTGATCACCATTCCCAACGAGAAGTTGCTGACCATCCTCGGCAAGGACGCGAGCCTGCTGGCCGCCTTTGCCAAGGCTGACGACGTGCTGACCGGCGCGGTGCGCGGCATCTCCGACATCATGCAGCGCCCGGGCCTGATGAACGTCGACTTCGCCGACGTGAAGACTGTCATGGGCGAAATGGGCATGGCCATGATGGGCACCGGTTGCTCCACCGGCCCGAACCGCGCGCGTGAAGCGACCGAAGCGGCCATCCGCAACCCGCTGCTGGAAGACGTCAACCTGCAGGGTGCACGTGGCATTCTGGTCAACATCACCGCCGGTCTGGACCTGTCGCTCGGCGAGTACGCCGCAGTGGGCGAGATCATCGAGGCCTTCGCTTCCGATGAAGCCACTGTCAAGGTTGGTGCCGTGATCGATCCGGACATGGCTGACGAGCTGCATGTCACCGTGGTCGCCACCGGCCTGGGTCCGCGCAACGAAAAACCGGTCAAGGTCATCGACAATACCGTGCAGACCGTCGCCGCTGCCGCTCCGGCCCCGCGCCAGCAGGAGCAGGCTGCCGTGAACTACCGCGATCTGGAGCGCCCGACCGTCATGCGCAACCAGGCCCATGCGGCGGCCACCGCTGCCAAGCTGAATCCGCAGGAGGATCTGGATTATCTGGATATTCCGGCGTTCCTGCGTCGTCAGGCCGATTGATTGAAGTTATCAGGAGTATTGGTGTGATTGGTGTTCAGCAAAGTTGGCATCTGCTATTATCGCCGCCAATTGTTGAAAATTATTCGCAACTAGTGCTACAGCGAAGCAAAAGGCCATGATCAGACAACGCACCCTGAAGAACATCATTCGCGCCACCGGCGTCGGCTTGCATTCGGGAGAGAAGGTTTATCTCACCCTGAAACCGGCACCGGTGGACACCGGGATCGTGTTCTGTCGCACCGACCTCAACCCGCCTGTGGAGATTCCCGCGCGGGCCGAGAATGTTGGCGAAACCACCATGTCCACGACGCTGGTCAACGGTGACGTCAAGGTCGACACTGTGGAGCATCTGCTTTCGGCAATGGCCGGCCTGGGGATCGACAACGCCTACGTCGAACTCTCCGCGTCGGAAGTGCCGATCATGGACGGCAGCGCTGGGCCTTTCGTATTCCTGATTCAATCCGCCGGCCTGCAGGAGCAGGACGCCCACAAGAAGTTCATCCGCATCAAGCGTGAAGTGACGGTCGAGGAGGGCGACAAGCGCGCGACCTTCCTGCCTTTCGACGGCTTCAAGGTGAGCTTCGAGATCGATTTCGATCACCCGGTTTTCAAGGGTCGCACCCAGACTGCCAGTGTGGACTTCTCGAGCACTTCCTTCGTCAAGGAAGTCAGCCGTGCACGTACCTTCGGGTTCATGCGTGACATCGAGTTTCTCCGCTCGCACAACCTGGCTCTGGGCGGCAGCGTTGAGAACGCCATCGTGGTGGACGAAACCAGTGTGCTCAACGAAGACGGCCTGCGTTACGAGGACGAATTCGTGAAGCACAAGATTCTCGATGCCATCGGTGATCTGTACTTGCTGGGCACCAGTCTGATCGGCGAATTCCGCGGCTATAAATCCGGCCACGCGTTGAACAACCGCTTGCTACGCACCCTGATGGCACAGAAGGATGCGTGGGAACTGGTGACCTTCGATGACCCGCAGACCGCACCGATCTCCTACATGCGTCCGGTGGCAGCCGGCTAAGCTGTACCTCTCTTCCTAGATTTAAGGCCACCCTCGGGTGGCCTTTTTTTTTCGTGGCAGAGCCGGCTGATTCCGGATCAGTTCATGCCATCCAGCAGGCCGGCCAGGTCATCGGCGTGCTCTTCTTCCTGCGCCAGGATGTCTTCGAAGATGCGCCGGGTGGTGGGGTCTTTGTCGCCGATGTACTGGACGATCTCGCGATAGCTGTCGATGGCGATGCGTTCGGCCACCAGGTTCTCGAAGACCATGTCGCGCAGGCCGTTGCCTTCGGCGTACTGCGCATGGGCGCGTTCGGTGAGGCTGTCGGGGTTGAAGTCGGGCTCGCCACCCAGCTGAACGATCCGCTCGGCCAAGCGATCGGCGTGTTCCTGCTCCTCATTGGCGTGCTCGAGGAACTCGGCGGCGGCGACGCTGGATTTCAGCCCGGTCGCCATGTAGTAGTGACGCTTGTAGCGCAGGTAGCAGACCAGCTCGGTGGCCAGCGCCTCGTTCAGCAGGTTGATCACCACTTCGCGGTCGGCGGAATAGCTCTCGGTGACCGCGCCGTTCTCGACGTGTTGACGGGCCCGCTCGCGCAGGCTCTGCTTGTCGCTCAGTTGTACGTAACTCATCGCCATCTCCTGGTCTGTGCACCGCTGTGCAGTGCTTCACGGTTCGCCAATTGAGATCGGGATGCTGGCGAAAAGTTTAGCCTGCGTCCTCTTCCGGCGGCGGAGCCTCAGGTTCGGAGCGGCCAGGGTCAGGCTCGTCGATGGGCACCGGCCGGCCCGGGTCCTCTCGCATGGGATTGCTTGGCGACGGCTCGGGCGGCTGTTGGCTGGTCAGGATTGGCAGCATCAGCTGAGCGCCTTCAGCAGCTCGTCCTTGCGCATATCCGCGGCGCGATGGGCCGAGTCCTTGCGATCGGCACTCTTGGCCGTTTCGCTCTTGCCCTTGCCGGAACCGCCCTTGCGTTCGCCGCCACCGGACTGCTTGTTGACGGTCGCCCAGGCACGTGCTTCGGCCTCTTTCTCCGAGACGCCACGCTTCTCGTAGCTTTCCTCGATATGTTCGGCCTTGCGCTGTTGCTTGTCGGTGTACTTGGATTTGTCTCCACGGGGCATGGTGAAACCTCCTCTGGCATCTACCACTGTGCTTGGACGTGAATGCGACCCTCAGCGACGCAGGTTGCGCTGGTTTTCCTCGAGCTGCTTGCAGGTCAGGAAACCCTGGCCATCCACCCGGCCGGCACTGTCGAAACTGACGTAATAGGGCTGCTGCTTGCCGTCCCGGTTGAGGATGTAGTCGTGACACAGGCCCGGTACCACGGTGCGTGCCGTAGCCCGGGACGGTTCACCGCCGATGCTGAGCACGCGCGCCTGCGTCATGCCGGTTTCCACGTCCCGTACCAGCGGCTCGTCGCGATAGGTGATTCGGTCGACGGGGTTCTGCACGTTGCCGGAGCAGCCGATCAACAGAGCCAGCGGAGCGATGAAAAAAAGGGTGCGCTTGAACATGTGAGATCCTCATGCCGGACGGTCATGCTTTTATGGCCATCAGGCGGCTCGCAAGGTTCAACGTGGCAAAGCGCCGGCGGCTCGGCGGTCGTCTGGAGTGACACGCCAGATGACATCACCCACGTCATCGGCAACCAGCAGCGCGCCGTGCCGATCCACCGCGACGCCGACGGGCCGGCCCATGGCTTCGCCCGCAGCATTGACGAAGCCGCTCAGCACGTCTTCCGTCTGCCCGGCCGGCTTGCCATCGCGAAAGGGAATGAACACCACCTTGTAGCCGCTACGGGGCCTGCGGTTCCATGAACCGTGCTGCCCTACGAACGCGCCGTGGAGGTAGCGTGACGGCAGCAGCCTGCCCTCGTAGAAGGCGAGTCCGAGGGAAGCGGTGTGCGCGCCCAGTGCGTAGTCCGGAACGATGGCGCGCTCGACCAGATCCGGTCGCTGCGGTTTGACCCGAATATCGACATGCTGGCCGAAGTAGCTGTAGGGCCAGCCGTAGAAGCCGCCGTCCCGGACCGAGGTCATGTAGTCCGGTACCAGGTCACTGCCGATCTCGTCGCGCTCGTTGACGGTGGTCCAGAGGTCGCCGGTATCAGGGTGCCAGGCCAGGCCGTTGGGGTTGCGCAGGCCGGAGGCGAACACCCGCAGCGTGCCGGCCTGCGGATCGACGTCCAGTATCGCGGCGCGGCTGACCTCGGCGGCCATGCCCTTCTCCGCCACGTTGCTGTTGGAGCCGCTGGTAACGTACAGCCGCGAGCCATCCCGGCTGGCGACGACGTTCTTGGTCCAGTGATGGTTGATCGGCCCCGCCGGCAGGTCCACTACCTTTTGCGCGGGCGCTGTGATGCGGTGAGCACCCTGTTCGTAGGGGTAGCGCAGCAGGGCATCGGTGTTGGCCACATAGAAGCTGTCGCCGATCAGCGCCATGCCAAACGGCGAATTTAGGTTTTCGAGGAAGGTGGTGCGCACTTCCGGCACGCCGTCACCGTCGCCGTCTCGCAGCAGGGTGATGCGATTGGCGCTTGGTCCACCCGAGCCTGCACGCGCCATGAGCTTCTTCGCGATCCAGCCGCGCAGGCCCTGGTTCTCCTGCTTCGGCGGGGCGTCGCTTTCGGCCACCAGTACATCCCCATTGGGAAGCACATACAGCCAGCGTGGATGGTCCAGGTCCGTGGCGAATGCCTCGACGCGCAGACCGGGTGCGGCCTGCGGCTTGGCGCCGGGTGGCCAGCCTCTGGCCGGGGCGATATGAACCGTGGGCAGCAGCGTCTTGTTCGGCGCGGGCAGGGCAGGTGTCGGGCCATAACCGCTTTCCACGGGCAGCTTGGCGGTTTCGCTGCAGCCGCCAAGGGCAAGCAGCGCGGCGAGAAGCAGCGTGACGATCCGTGTATGGCACAGCATGAAATGACCCTCGGATGAACGATGGTTCGATCAGGGCGTGCGATTGGCCTCGCGCCGCTTGCGTGCTGCGCGCAGCGCCGTGTGACGCTCCAACCGCGGCATCAGCACGAAGATGGCCAGGGCCAGCAGCGTACTCAGGACAGCGGTGGCTTCATGCCCCAGGCCAACGGCCACTCCGATGGCTGCGGTAAGCCAGATTCCGGCAGCGGTGGTCAGGCCCTTCACATTCTCCACCGAGCTGCCCTTCAGAATAGTCCCTGCGCCAAGAAAGCCGATGCCGGTGACCAGGCCCTGGATCACCCGGGAAATGTCCTCGAGGCTCATGCCGGCCTGCACCGGCACCAGTACCAGCAGCGCCGCGCCAAGTGCCACCAGCATATGCGTGCGCAATCCGGCGGCCTTGCGTTTGCGCTCGCGTTCATAGCCCAGCAGGCCGCCGAGAATCGTTGCGATCAGCAAGCGGCTGCTGACCCGCGTCGCGTCCTCCAGGTCGGTGATATCGGAAAACTCCGCGGTCACGGTACTGGAGATGATCGCCCACCATTCCATGTCCTTCTCCATGCCAGGCTGGTCCAGATATGGAGTCGCGGCAGCGGCCGGGGGTTCGCTACTCCGTGACTCGGAAGCGCAGCATGCCGATCATCTGCCCGGCTTCGGTGACGACGCGAACGCGCCAGCGCCCCGCGGGCTGCGCGGGGAAGTTGCGCTTGTGCGTCCAGGCCCGGTAACCGGCTTCGCGACCGCCGCTGATGTCCAGCGCGATACGATCGACGCGCCGCCCGTTATGCGTCCACTCGTGGTAGATGCGCTCCTTCAGTCCGCGCGGTGCGTTGATCGCGGTATAGGCATACAGCCCGTTGGCCTGCAGCTCGGCGCTGCTCAGCTCGCGCAGCCCCCTGCCGGGTTTGCGCTGACGGTCGTCGAGGCTCATGGTCACGGCGACATCCGTCAGCCAGAGCGTCGCCGGCGGAACCCAGGTCCGTCCCAACCAACCGGCGGCACCCAGCGCCACCGCCAGCAGCAGGACGCCCGGTATGGTGCGCCAGCCCAGACGCGGGAACAGGCCGCTGAGGCTGGGTAATGCCAGGAGCACGGCGACGCCCAGGGCGAGTTGGTAGCTTTGCGGGGTGGACAGGTGAAGGATGATCGGCAGGGCCGTGAGCAGTACCGCGAACAAGGTCAGCGCATGGAAGCCCAGATAGACCCAGCGGCGTGGCGCCAGCCACTTGTAGTACAGCGGGTCGATCAGCGAGACGAGTGCCGCTAGCCCCAGTAGCCCGGTGAACAGCGCCTGGCCGCTGTTCCAGGTGGTGGTTATGGCGAAGAACGGAATGATGAAGAACAGGCTTTCCTGATGAACCATCTGCGTGGCATAGCGCAGCAGCGGTTGCGGCACTTGCCAGCCGAACCAGCGCTGCAGGCTTCTGCGCAGGCTGGATTCGAGCACCAGCCAGAGCCAGCTGACCAGCATGACCAGCGCGACCACCTTGGCCAGCCCGGCGTGGCGTTCCACCAGCACGAAACTGGCGACGCCGGAGATGAATCCGAACAGCGCAACGGTGCCGGGGTAGCGTCGGATCAGATTGCTGCCCAGCTCGAACAGGCGCGACAGCAGGGGCTTGAGTTGCATGTTGAGGCGGTCCGGCTACGGGCAGTGGTACTGCCTAGGAGTATCGAGCAGTGAGCGGCAGAAGCAAGGCTGCCGGGCACTCGGCATCGGCGGTAACGTGATGCCTGCCGGCTCGCCTGGAGCTTCCGTGTGGGGCACCAGGCGAATGGACGGGGCTCAGTGGTCGGCCTGCGGAACCTGCTGCGCTACGTCGGTCTGCTCCGGCATCGCGGACGAGTGGTGGCTGGTGATCAGCCACTGCCCGGCATCCGCAAACCACTTGTAGGTGAAGGTGTAACGCGCAGGGACAGTGGCCCCGTCGGCGAAATGGAAGCTGTACAGGCCGGTGTCGAGCGCGCTGTTGCAGTCGATCATGACCATGCGCGAGACGATCTCGCCCTTCGGCTTGAGTGCCAGGAAGTGCTGGAAGTAGTCCAGCTTGGCCTCAGGCGTTTGCCGTGGGGTGTTGGATACCGTTGGGAGAAGCATCGAATCGCGAGCATAGTTTTCCACGACCCGTTGCGGATCGCCCGTCTGCACGTCGGCATTCCAACGGTCGAACAGGGCGGCGACCTGGGCCTCGTCGATAGGCTGGCAGGCCTGTTCGTTCGCCAGGATCGCAACAGGGGAAAGGGCAAATAGCAGGGGCAGGGCGTATTTCATCGTGTCACTCGTAACCGGTGGGTGAATTGCGGAGCGGCGCCGCAGCGGTACTGCACGGTGTGCAGGGGATGTGACCTCGTCGCCTTCCGCTTATTCGCGGCCGGTGGTCGATTGCCCGATTGCCGCCTCGACGGTTTCGCGAACGAGGGTGTAGGCGTGCACCTTGTCCGGTGCCAGCCGAACCTGCGGCAGACCAACCGTTTCGCAGAGACGGTCCATGAAATCCTGCTCGGCTTCGGGTTCGTCCAGATTGATCACGCAAACGGGTTGCAGGTCCGTCTTCGTGCACAGGAGGAAATCGAAGCGCGCCGCTGCGATGCGGTTGCTGGCCTGGTACCAATAGGCGCGCCGGGGGATGGCGGTGACTTCGATGACATCGGCGACGCTCACCTTGGGGAGCACCAGGTAGCGCTCGCCGAACGTGCCTTGCAAGTGCTCCAGCAGTTCGCGCTCGGCAGAAGCGAACAGAGGCACCTTGAGTCGATAGGGGTATTGCAGCGCCGGGTGGTTGAGTTGGCGATTCTTGATGAAGAACACCAGCACGAAGCAAACGAACGCTACCAGCGTCAATGCCAGCCAGCTCATTGGGTTGCCTCCGTCATCGGTCTTTGATCGAAGCGTTGTTGCTCTGATTGTGAGCCCGGGCCGGCTAAATGGTTCGCTCGTTTATCCACTACAGCTGTGAGTGTTGTTGTGGATAACCGCTGGACTTCGGCCGCTAGGCCTTATGAGACTAAGGAGTGGCGGCTCTGGTCAGCTTTTGATCAGTCAGCCTCGAAGCGCGCGGACCAGTCCGCGGGAAGAAATATGTTTGCGTCGGTGGTGCTGCGCAGGACGGTTATCCCCGACTACTGTGGACGTGGCTGTGGATAACGTGGGGGAGGCGTGCTGCAGGCCACCAGCGGTGCGGCGTGCAGCACGCAGAGCAAAAATTGATCAGCTGTGTCGGGTCATTGCGGCGCGGTCTTGGCCCAGCGACTGTGAGCGGGCGGCTGCCAGGCTTCAAGCAGGCTGATCAGGCTCTGCGGCTGATCGCTGCGTTGCAGCATCTCGCGGTGCTGCGCGCGGACGAAGCCCTCTTCAACCAGATGATCGAGGAAGTGGCTGAGCTTGCTGTAGAAGTGATTGACGTCCAGCAGGCCGAGTGGCTTGGGGTGATAGCCCAGCTGGCCCCACGTCCAGACTTCGAACAGTTCTTCCAGCGTACCCAGCCCACCGGGCAGGGCAATGAAGGCGTCCGCCAGCTCCGCCATGCGCGCCTTGCGCGCATGCATGCCGTCGACCACTTCCAATCGGGTGAGGCCGGTGTGGCCGACTTCGGCGTCCTTCAGGCTCTGAGGAATGATGCCAATGACCTCGCCACCGGCGGCCATGGTGGCATCCGCCACCACGCCCATCAGGCCTACGGCGCCGCCCCCGTAGACGAGGCGAATACCGTTGGCGGCCAGGGTGCGACCGAGATCCTGGGCGGCTTGTTCATAAACGGGATTGGTACCGCGGCTGGCGCCGCAGAAAACGCAGATGGAACGCAGGGACATCGGCTACTCCGCTGGTTGGGCTGGCAGCGAAGGTTACGCCGCCACGCCTCACCGGCCAAGGGAGGCAATGTCCCTGGACTGAGCGCCGGCTTATCGCGCTCGCTCAGCACCCGGCGGCAGCCGAGGCGTAATTAGCGAACAGACGCTCGAACAGGCTATGGCTGGACATGATGGGCTCCCTCGTCGTTGATAGCCCCATGCTACGGCCGATGCCGCGGCGCTGCCGTTAGTTTCTGAACATCGCCTCGATAGCGCCGCGCCTATGAGTCGTTGTGTCGTTGTCCCCGAATTGTGTGCGCCACTCTGTGGATAACCTTGGGAAGACTGCCCGCAAGCGAAGCGCCGTGGGGGTGGCGAACCTTGTATGTTTTTTGTTCAGCTGCCAACCGTGCGGCGGCAGGCCGCATCCCAGAAGGGTTGACGAGCATGCATCGGGATTGCAGCAGTCAGACTGCCGGGGGCAGTGACTGCCCGATTTATCCACGAAAGCTGTGGAAAACTCTGTGAGTTGTTTGGGCAAAGACTTCTGCAGGCAGCCAATGGCGCGGCCGGCCGGGTGTTGCGCGAAATCCGCCCAGGCTCCGCGAATGGGCAAGGGTCATCCCCGGCCCTTATGCCGCGGCATTCATTTCTGGCCGCTTGCTTGTGGGGACGCCGAGGCCTGTTCAACACTCCGGTCCCTGAATCTCATCCAACAAGAATCGCTGAGGGAGTTCGCATATGACTGATGCCATCCGCTTCGAAGACAAGGTCGTGATCGTGACCGGTGCCGGCGGCGGGCTGGGGCGTGCCCACGCCCTGTTGTTCGCCCGCCATGGCGCCAGAGTGGTGGTCAACGACCTGGGTGGCAGCACCCAGGGCGAGGGCGCGAACAGTTCCGCAGCCGACCGGGTGGTGGAGGAGATTCGCCAGGCCGGTGGCCAGGCGGTTGCCAATCATGACTCGGTGACCGACGGCGCGCGCATCGTTCAGCAGGCGCTGGACTCCTACGGGCGCATCGATGTGGTGGTCAACAACGCGGGCATCCTGCGCGACAAGACCTTCCACAAGATGGAAGACGCCGACTGGGACCTGGTCTACCGCGTGCACGTCGAGGGCTCCTACAAGGTGACCCGCGCCGCCTGGCCGCACATGCGTGAACAAGGCTTTGGCCGGGTGATCTTCACTGCCTCGACCTCCGGCATCTACGGCAACTTCGGCCAGTCGAACTACGGTATGGCCAAGCTTGGCCTGTACGGGCTGACACGTACCCTGGCGCTGGAAGGGCGCAAGAACAACGTGCTGGTCAATGCCATCGCCCCCACGGGCGGCACGCGGATGACCGAGGGGCTGATCCCGCCGCAGGTGTTCGAGCAGTTGAAGCCGGAGCTGGTCAGCCCGCTGGTCGTCTACCTGGGAAGCGAGCAATGCCAGGACACCGGCGGGCTGTTCGAAGTGGGCGGCGGCTGGATGGGCAAGGTGCGCTGGGAGCGCAGTCTCGGCGTGGGCTTCGACCCCAAGGCCGGGTTCGATGCCGAGGATGTTGCAGCGCAGTGGCAGCAGATCTGCAATTTTGAGAATGCTGCGCATCCGGCCGACAACATCGAGGCGCTGAAGGAGATGATGGCCAACCTGCAGAAGCATGCCGGCTGACACCTCCTGCCGCTTGGCGCTCCGCCGGCATGGCCGGCGGAGCGTTCACACCGGAGCCGGATCCGGCTCCGGTCGCAACAGGCGCAGCGCCTTTTCCCGCGCCTGGGTGAGATTGCGTACGTAGAGCAGATGCCCCTGCAGGCGATGGATGCCGGCACGGCGCAGCTTCAGCCGGACCTGCGCACTGCTGCCACTGAGAATAAGGGTGACGCCCAGGCGGCGGTAATCCACCAGCACGTTCTCCAGCGATGCCAGGGCCGTCATGTCCAGCATTGGCACCGCGCTGATGTCGACGATCACTACCTTGACCTCGGGGTTGAAGCGCCGCAGCGCGCCCAGAGCCTTTTCCGCGGCGCCAAAGAACAGCGGCCCGCGGATCGCATAGGTGGCCACATGCTCGGGCATGTCCCGCAGGATGCGCCGCTGCTCCCGGGAAAGGGCGGTGGTGTCGGTCAGCTCGCTCATGCGCTTGATGAACAACCCGGCCGCCAGCAGCAGCCCGACGCCTACCGCCAACACCATGTCGAACAGCACGGTGAGGATCAGGCAGGTCAGCAGCACCAGCACGTCGCTGCGCGGGGCGATGCGCAACACGTGCATCACGTGCGGTGCTTCGCTCATGTTCCAGGCCACCATCACCAGCAACGCCGCCAGTGCTGCCATTGGCAGATAGCTGAACAGCGGCGCCAGCCAGAGAATTGCGACCAGCACCACGCCGGCGTGGATCATCGAGGCCAGTGGCGAAAACGCGCCGGCCCTGACATTGGTCGCGCTGCGGGCGATGGCGGCGGTCGCGGTGATGCCACCGAACAGTGGCGCGACCAGATTGCCCAGCCCCTGGCCGATCAGCTCGCCGTTGGGCTCGTGGCTGCTGCCGGTCATGCCATCGGCGACGACGGCGCAGAGTAGCGATTCGATGGCGCCGAGCATGGCAATGGCGAAAGCCGGTGCCAGCAGCTGGCGGAACAGTTCGTAGCTCAGCTCTAGCGGCTGGCCGTCCGGACCGGGCAACAGCCACGGCCAGGCAAAATCCGGCAGGAACGGCGGAATGCCCGGGTGTGTGACGCCATCCATGGTGTAGCTGAAGCGTTCACCAAGGGTTGCGACCGACAGCCCTGAAGACTCCAGCAGTGCCCCTGCCACCGCCCCGACCGTCAGCGCCACCAGATGTCCCGGGATCTTGGGCACCCAGCGTGGCCAGACGATCAGCACGGTGAGGCAGATCACGGCCACCAGGGCGTCACCCAGATGTGCGCTGGGCAACGAGCGCAACAGCAGGCCGACCTGCTCGACATAGTGCTGCGGTTGCTCGGAGAGGGTCAGGCCGAACAGGTCCTTGATCTGCAAGGTGGCGATGACGATGCCGATGCCCGCGGTGAAACCGAGGGTCACGGGGTAGGGGATAAAGGCGATCAGGCGGCCGGCGCGCAGCAGGCCGAGGGTGATCAGAATCAGGCCGGCGAGCATGGTGCACAGCAGCAGTCCGCCCAGGCCGAACTGCTGGGTGATCGGTAACAGAATCACCACGAACGCCGCCGTCGGCCCGGAAACGTTGAAGCGTGAGCCCCCGGTCAGGGCGATCAGCGGAGCCGCCACGAGTACCGTGTACAACCCGTGCTGGGGCGCCACGCCGACCGCGATGGCCAGTGCCATGGCCAGGGGGATGGCGATGATGCCAACGGTCAATCCGGCGCTGATGTCGCCGCGCAATGCGCGGGCTCCGTAACCCAGGTGCAAGGCCTGCCGCCATGCCGCGAACAGAGGGGGTAACTTCATGCCTGGAACGCTCCTTGTAGGCGAAGGCGCCATTATAGGCGCCAGACACCGTTTGTTATTTGTGCCGAACAATCGCCTGTGATCGCGGCCAGGCGATGTACGACCTTGGTCGCAAGCGGTCCTGGCGCGTTGAGTGAGCCGCCTGCGAGGAGTAAACTGCCGCCCCCGTGAGACCCCGTGGACCGGAGGCGGCATGCGTAAAGACAAGAAGCAGGTGATTGGCGACGAGATCGGGGATGAGTCGATCAAGCTGTTTCTGCAGCCTGAACCGGCTGACGACACCCCACCTTCGTTGCACAAGCTGATCAAGGCCTACCGCGGCCTTCGCATCGATGACTTCGAGCGCTTTCTCGGCTTCTTCGTGGCTGCCGGCTACGATCTCGACGCCAGGAACAGCAAAGGGCAGAGCTTTGTCGATCTGATCGCCGATCAGCGCCAGGCCGCGCCCTATATCGAGCTGATCGAGGCCCGGCGCGGCTGAACTGCGGGTCGCCATTTCGTATCGAACGCATCGGATTCAATCGGCAGCGCGCGTACTGCGAGCCGCGCGCTGTGATCGAACTCGGCAACATGATTCGCAATCGTTTTCCTCGCAGCGTCCACCGTCGAGCACCGGGCCAGGCCCGCTCCGGAGGGATCGCAGCGAGAGGGAGGAGGCCAAAAGCCGACCTTCCGAAGCTGGCAGGCAGCCTGTGGTTGCCTGTTCTCGGGCACATGTTCCCGAGCAGCGGTCCAGGCACATGCTCCGTTCCTGACCGTCTGGCTGGTGGGTTTTACGGGGCCGCGTACTGCGGTCACGACAGTTTAATGCTGTGATTCTGGAGAACGCGTTGATGACGCAACACGATAGCGAAGCAGTGGATATGGTGCTGGTGGGAGCCGGCATCATGAGTGCGACCCTGGCGGTACTGCTCAAGGAACTCGATCCCAATATCAAGCTGGAAATCGTCGAGCTGCAGGAATCCGGAGCCATCGAAAGCTCCAACCCGTGGAACAACGCCGGTACCGGCCACGCGGGCCTTTGCGAGCTGAACTACACCCCTGACAGCAAAGACGGCACGATCGACATCAAGAAGGCCGTGCTGATCAACACCCAGTTCGAAGTCTCGAAGCAGTTCTGGGCCTACCTGGCCGACCGCGAAGGCTTCGGCTCCCCGCGCGATTTCATCAATCCTGTTCCGCACCTGAGCTTCGTGCGCGGCAGCAAGAACATCGACTATCTCAAGCGCCGCTTCGACGCGCTGAAGACGCATCACGCCTTCGCCGACATGGAGTACAGCGAGGATCGCGCGACCCTCGCCGAGTGGATGCCGCTGATGATGCCGGGCCGTGATCCGAGCGAGCCGATCGCCGCGACGCGCGCCATGAACGGCACCGACGTCAACTTCGGTGCGGTGACCAGCCAGCTGCTCGGTTACCTGGCGCGCAGTGGCGGGGTCAAGGTTTCCTACAACCAGAAGGTCACCGGTCTCGACCGTACCGCCAGCGGCTGGAAGGTCGACATCAAGAACACCCGCACCGGTGGCTCGCGTCAGGTGCAAGCCGGATTCGTGTTCCTCGGCGCTGGCGGTGCCGCGCTGCCGCTGCTGCAGATGTCCGGCATCGAGGAGGGCAAGGGCTTCGGTGGTTTCCCGGTCAGTGGTCAGTGGCTGCGCTGCGACAACCAGGAAATCGTCAAGCAGCACCAGGCCAAGGTCTACAGCCTGGCCGCGGTGGGCGCGCCGCCGATGTCGGTGCCACACCTCGATACTCGCGTCGTCGATGGCAAGAAGTCTCTGCTGTTCGGCCCCTACGCCGGTTTCACCACCAAGTTCCTCAAGCGCGGTTCGTTCATGGACCTGCCGCTGTCGATTCGCCCGAGCAACATTGGCCCGATGATGGCCGTCGCTCGCGACAACATGGACCTGACCCGCTACCTGATCAAGGAAGTGATGCAGTCCATGGAGGATCGCCTGGCAACGCTGCGCGGCTTCTATCCGGAGGCCAAGGCCGAAGACTGGCGCCTGGAGATTGCCGGTCAGCGCGTGCAGATCATCAAGAAGGATCCGAAGAAGGGTGGCATCCTGCAGTTCGGCACCGAACTGGTCGCAGCGAAGGACGGCACCATCGCCGCGCTGCTCGGCGCATCGCCGGGTGCTTCGGTGACTGTCTCCATCATGCTCGATCTGCTCGAGCGCTGCTTCCCCGAGCAGTACCGCTCGCAGGCCTGGTCGAGCAAGCTGCAGGAAATGTTCCCGGCGCGCGAAGCCACGCTGCAAAACGACGCGGCAGCCTATCGTGAGATCAGCCAGATGGCGGACAAGCGCCTCGGCCTGACCTACTGATCAGCTGCGCTGAAGCGAAAAAGCCCCGTACCGAACGTACGGGGCTTTTTTGTGCCTCCGGTTCTACCTGCCCATCACGCCGCGCGCAGGCTCTCGGCGGGAAGCGGCTGGCCAATCCAGCTCAGGCGAACTTCCTCCACCTCGACCCAGGCGGCGCCCGCGGGCTTGCAGGCACTGCTGAGCAGCATGCGGCACCGGCCATGTTCATCCAGCAGCGCGAAGTGGCGAGCGGGGCGGCGGCGCAACAGGGAAATCAGCTGTCGCATGATGGTTTGCACTCATGGTGATTGGCGTCTCGTCGTTATCGCAAAGCCCTGTGACAACTGCGTGAAAAGGAACGCGGCAGTGGCGCCGCCGGTCTGAATCGCATCACTGTCGGCGCGTCGTGCCGGTGGGTATACTGCGCCGCATTCATCGCCCCTAACCCTGGAGAAAACAGCATGCTGCAACGCCTGTTGTTCGGTCTTGTCACCGTTCTTGGAATGAGTCTGGTCGGTTGTGCCCACAGCCCGCAGCAGCTCGACCCGAACCCCAAACTCAACGGCACCATCAATCCCGTTGGCCAGGGGCAGCCCGTGGTCGTACGGGTGGTCGATGCGCGCCCATCGCCGACCCTCGGCACCCGTGGCGGCCTGTATCCGGAAACCAGCGCGGTGATCGTGCCGAGTGCCAAGGTCATCCCCAAGCTGCAGGCCCAGACCGAAGCCGCCGTGCGACTGCTCGGTTTCACGCCATCGCCGAACGCCTATAACGCGCCGCAGCTGACGCTGACCTTGGCCGAGCTGAAGTATCAGTCGCCGAAAGAGGGGCTGTACGTCACCGAGGCGAATATCGGCGCAACGCTCAAGATCGAGGTGCAGAACGCCGGCAAGCGCTACAACGGCCGCTATGGTGCATCGTTGAACCAGCGCTTCGGCATGGCGCCAAACGAGCAGACCAACACCAAGCTGGTCAGCGATGTGCTGAGCGATGCGCTGACCCGGGTATTCCGCGACGACAATATCGGCCGCCTGCTGGCCCAGTAAGTCGGCCCGCGATACCACGTACGTGCTGCACCCGAACCCCGCCACGGCTGTCCGTGGCGGGGTTTCTTTTTGCCCCTGCCATAACGACGACGCCCCGAACGAGGCGGGGCGTCGGTGGCGAGGAGGCTGTCAGCGCACGCCGGAGTTGCGCAGGGCTGCCGGGGTGTACTGGTTGGAGTTGGCCTTGTAGTTGTAGGTGTAGGGGTTCTTCTCTTCGTTCTTCATGCCCATGACCAGATAGCGGCCGGAAATGAGGTCGTAGAGGGTCTCCATGGAGTACAGCGGAACCTGCACATTGTAGAAGTGCAGGCCGTGGGCTTCGGCCACGCGCCAGAGCTGATTGCGACCGTCGTAATGATCGACCACTGCAGCCTGCCAGGTGTCCTCGTCGATGAAGAAGTGGCGCTTGGCATAGATATGGCGCTCACCCGTCTTCAGGGTCGCTTCCACTTCCCACACGCGGTGCAGCTCGTAGCGGGTCAGATCCTGGTTGATGTGGCCGGGCTTGATGATGTCGCTGTACTTGAGCTGTGGCGAATCCAGGCGATAGGCGTTGTACGGGATGTACAGCTCCTTCTTGCCGATCAGCTTCCAGTCGTAGCGGTCCGGCGCGCCGTTGAACATGTCCAGGTTATCGGAGGTACGCAGGCCGTCCGCTGCGGTGCCCGGGCCGTCATAGGCGACCTGCGGGGCGCGGCGCACGCGGCGCTGGCCGGCGTTGTAGATCCACGCCATGCGCGGTTCCTTCACCTGGTCCAGGGTTTCGTGCACCAGCAGCACGTTGCCGGCCAGGCGGGAGGGTTCGGTGACCTGCTGCTTGAAATAGAACAGCACGTTGCCATGCTTCTCCGGCTTGTAGTCGGTGAGGGTGTCGGTGTAGACCACCTCGTCGACGAACTTCACCAGGCTGAAGTTGCCGTTCACCTGCGGCGTGGCTTGGGCGACGACGCGACGCGCCGAGCCGCCACGGTAGCGGGTGATGTGGTTCCAGATGACTTCCAGACCGTCCTTGGGAATCGGGAAGGCGATGGCCTTCTCGAAGTTCTCCAGGCCGTTGCCGCCGCGAACCAGCTGGGTCTGCGTGGCGTTGCGGGCCGCCGCGTCGTAGACGTGCTGCGGCATGGCGGCGCTGCGACGGGTCTCGTACACCGGCAGCCGGTAGCTGTCCGGGTAACGCTTGAACATGGCGATCTGGCCGGGCGTGAGGTTGGCCTTGTACTGCTCGTAGTTCTGCGCGGTGATAGTGAACTTCGGCTTATCACCAGCATAGGGATCGCCGACGAAGCCATCGGGCGAAACCGGAGCGGCATCCTGCGCCAGACCGCCGGTCCAGGCGGGAATGGTGCCTGCCGCATTACCAGCCTTCTCTGCGCCGACCGGGGTCAGTTCGCTGCCCAGGCGTGCCGCCTCGGACTGGGATACCGCGGCCATGGCGCTGCTGGCCAGCAGCGAAAGGGTTAACGCTCCGGTTGTGAACATTGTTGTTTTCATTATTTCGTCCTGTGGTTCTGAATACTGATTCCCCGTGGCGCAGCCGAAGCGGCGCCAAGTGATCGGCGTAGCGATGTGTGCCGGCAGCGGCTCCGGCTGATGCCGTGGATGTCGCTGTCGACCCCCGCACACGCTCTAGTTCGCCGTTTCGAGGTATGCCGAGGGTGAAGGTGGGGCCGGTCATAAGTCAAGGCCGACCGGTGAAGATGGCGTCATAACCCGGGGTGATGATGGTGCCGGCGCGCGCCATTTCGTCGGTTTTGCCGGGGAAGGAAGGGCTGCACAGGTAAACTGGGCGGCTGTCCGGCGTCGGCCGGTCGACATGTAATCGAGGAATCCCGATGCTGTTTCATGCGCAGACCGAGCTGATCCTGGCTCCGGCGTTGCTTCTCAATGTACTGGCACTGATATGCGCGCTATGCGGCGGATGGCTGCTGGCGGCGACCCAGTGGCGGGCCGCACGGGCCGGTTCGCGCGGTCAGGCGGTCGGTTCGTCGGTGCTGCTGACCCGCGCGGCTGCAACCGCGCGGGTCAACCTGGCCTTCTACCGTTTCGGTGCAGGCGGGCTGGCGCTTGCCCTCGGCCTGTCCATGGCCTCGCGGATGCTCTGAGCGGACTGTTCAGGGCTCCAACCCAGCCAGCAGGCGGTACTGGTTGCGCACCGGGGTCGCATACTGCTGGATCAGGTACGGCTGCTGCACGCTCGGGCAGGCAGCCAGACGTTTGCTCCATTCGGCCTCGGCCCGCTCGATTTCCTCGCGGCTGAACAGTTCGGCGGCACTGGGCACCTTGATTTCCGGGTCCTGCTCATCCCATAGCCGGTAGGCCAGGTAGTGCACCGGAAACAGCCGGTAGCTGCCGAGAATCTGCCGATCCACCGCTATGGCCATCTGCTTGGCGTCGTCCGGCACGCTTTCCATCGGCGAGCCGAAGGCAATGTGTACGCGGCCTTTATAGCCGGTGATACCCAATGCGATGCTGGCGTCATCCTCGCCCGGAGCCTTGCTGTAGGTTCCGGTCGTGGCGCGGATGTAGAGCTCCCGGGCCTTGGCCTGATCGCAGGGGTCGTACTCGTAGCTGATCGATACCGGCACCGGACGCAGCGCCTCCAGCGCCTCGGCGAAGGCTTCGTCCTTGCGGCTCATGTGCAGCATCTTGAGGATGGCCGAATCGGTACGGTCGTCACCATCCTTGGCGCGGCCCTCGGCCTGGGCGATCCAGACCGACTCGCCGTCGTTGCGTATCGAGTGATTGATGTACGCCGAGAGTACCTGATAGGCGGCCAGCTTCTCCCGGCGGCCAGTGATGGAACGGCGCACGATGAAGCTCTTGTTCAGGCGCATCAGGTCGCTGACGAAGGGGCGTTGCAGCAGGTTGTCGCCGATGGCGATGCGCGGTGTGCGGATGCCGGCCTGGTAGACCGCGTAGTTGACGAAGGCCGGGTCCATCACGATGTCGCGGTGATTGGCCAGGAACAGGTAGGCGCGGCCCTGCTGCAGGTGCTCCAGTCCGGAGAAGGTCACGCCGTCGGTGGCGCGCTCGATGGTCCGGTCGATATAGGCTTCGATCTTGTGCTGCAGGGCATCCACTGTATGGATGCTGGCGAACTGCCTGCGCAGGCGGCGCGAGATCACCGGCTTGATCAGCCAGCCCATGCTGTCGGCCAGGCGCGGGAAGCGGAAGTGCGCCAGAATGTCGAGAAACTCCCGGTCGGCGAACAGGCGCGCCATGACAGTCGGTACTTCGGCGTCGGCGTAGGGTCGGATGGCTTCGAATTCGTCCATCATGCTCTCTGTAAAGGAAACGAGGAACGGGCCTGCAGCACAGGGCAGGGCGATTTGCGGAACGGACCGGAGCCGGCTGGCTCATACTCATGGAGTTCGGATGCCGTTTCGCCTGATCGTCTGCCGATGCCTGCGACCCAGCGGTGTCACTGCGAGGCGCACCGGGTCGGTCTTCTCAAAAGGTGCGAATCGACGACCTTTGAAGACGGCGATTATAGCGACAAGTCACGTGGAGGATTGATGCTCGAGACACAGGTCTATCAGTGCCCGTATTGCGGCGAGGCGGTAGAGACCACGCTCGATCTCAGTGCCGGTGATCAGCAGTACATCGAGGACTGCGCGGTGTGCTGCCGCCCGGTGCAGTTCGACCTGCGTACCGATGGTGTCGACTGGCAACTACAGGTCTTCAGGGAGGACGAATGATGCGTCGCATCTACGAGCCGCGCGACCTGCTGGAAGCGGAAATGCTCAGCGGCATGCTGGTGGCCGAGGGCATCGAGGCATTCCTTGCCGGTAGCCACCTGATCGGCGCCATGGGTGAATTGCCCGCAGCGGGGCTGCTCGGTTTGATGGTGCCGGACGAGGATGCCGAACGCGCGCGCCAGCTGATCGCTGCGTACAATGGCGCCGAGCCGGTGCCGGGCGATGAACCGGAGAGCTATCCCGGCGAACTGATCTGCTGACGAGTTCCCTTATGTGCGGCCGCTACGCCCTTTTCCGCTGGAGCCAGGATTTCGCCGCCTTGCCCGGTTTTCCTTCCGATCAAAGACCGCACTGGAGTCTCGCGCCGGGCGCTTCGGTGCTGCTGCTGCGTCAGGCCGACAGCGGCTTGCAGCTGGACCGGGTGCGCTGGGGGCTGACGCCTGCCTGGCTGACTGACCTGACCCGCACGCCGGCCCAGGCCCGGGCCGAAACCCTGGCCGAGCAGCCCATGTTCCGCGAAGCCTTTCGCCTGCGTCGCGGGCTGTTGCCGGCCAACGGCTTCTATGAGTGGCGCGGCTCGGCCCGCAAGCGCCCGTACTGGATGACTTGCGATGGCTCGCTTGCCTATTTCGCGGCGCTCTGGGAAGCCTATCCGGTGCAGGGGCACACCTATCTCAGCGCAGCTGTCGTGACCCAGCCGGCGGCGACGCTACGCCGGCCATTGATCCTCGACGAGGCCGGACAGGCGGCCTGGCTCGACCCCGCCACGCCGCTCGAAACGCTGCAGCAGTTGCTGCTGCAGCCGAGCCCGGCACTGCGCGAACGGCCGCTGGCGACGTTGGTCAATGATCCGCGCCTCGATTCCCCCGAATGCCTCACCCCGGCTTGAGGCGAGGCCTTCGGGGCGTCTGCGTCAGACCTTGAACTGATTGATCAGCCGGCGTTGCTGCTCGGCCAGACGCGTCAGGCCGGCGCTCGCCTGGCTGGCTTCCTCGGCGCCGCCAGCGACGTCCTGGGCGACCTGACCGATGTTGGTGACATTGCGGTTGATGTCTTCGGCCACCGCGCTCTGTTCCTCGGCGGCGCTGGCGATCTGGTTGTTCATGTCGTTGATCAGCGAAACCGCCTGGGTGATTGCCTGCAGCGCCTCGGCTGCCGCATCGGCCTGCTCGACGCTGCGCTGCGTGCGGCTCTGGCTTTGCTCCATCACCTGTACCACGTCCCGCGTGCCGTTCTGCAGCTGCTGGATCATCTGCTGGATCTCACCGGTGGCCTGCTGCGTCTTCTGCGCCAGATTGCGGACCTCGTCGGCCACCACGGCGAAGCCGCGGCCCTGCTCACCGGCACGGGCAGCCTCGATCGCCGCGTTCAGAGCCAGCAGGTTGGTCTGCTCGGCAATGCTGCGAATGGTCACCAGGATGGCGTCGATGTTCTCGCTGTCGCGGGCCAGGGTCTGCACAACGTCCACGGCACGGCCGATTTCGCCGGCCAGTTCGGTGATGGTGGCGCCGGTATCCTGCACGATATGCCGGCCCTGATTGGCCGCGCGATCGGCATGGCTGGCAGCCTCCGCGGCCTGGGTCGCATTGCGCGCCACGTCCTGCGCCGTGGCGGTCATCTCGTGCACAGCGGTGGCGACCAGTTCGATCTCGGCCAGCTGCGTCTGCACGCCCTTGTCGGTACGGATGGCGATGTCGGCGGTGTGCTCGGACGCATCGCTGACCTTCTGCACCGAGCCGACCACCTCGCTGATCATGCCCTGCAGGCGTGTCAGGAACGTATTGAAACCGGTGGCGATCTGGCCCAGCTCGTTGCGACTGTCGATGTGCAGGCGCTGGGTCAGGTCACCTTCGCCCTGGCCGATGTTGTCCAGCATCACCACCATGTCGCGCAGCGGACGGGTGATGCGCCGGCTGATCAGCCAGATGGCCAGCAGACCGGCAACGGCGATGAGCACGCCGATGACCAACATGGTGGTCAGACTGCTGCGGCTTTCCGCGCCGAGTGCCGCCATCAGCTGATCCAGATCCTTCATCACCTCGGCGATCGGTAGCTGCAGCATCAGGACCCAGCGCGCGTCGGTACCTTCGAAGGAGAACGGCAGGAACAATGCGACGTGCCCACCTGCCTGGTCGATCTGGTAATGGCTCTGCCCGGCTGGCAGGCGCTGGACCAGCACCTGCTCCTCGGCATCGAGAATCTGTGCTGCAGGCTTGCCGATCAGGCTCTTGTCAGTGCTGTAGGCAGCCAGGCGGCCGTTGTTGGAAATCAGCGCGATCTCGCCGACGCCGCCATAGAGCTGCGCGTTGGCGTTGCTCAGCAATTGCTGGATGAAGTCGACACTGATGTCCGCGCCAACGATGCCGTGAAACTTGCCATCGACCAGAATGGGGGCATTGAACGAGGAAAGAAGGTAGGTCTGGCCGTTCATGTCATACGGTGCCGGGTCGCCGACGCACGGCTTGAGCTGTTCGCGCGGGCACAGGTAGTACTCGCCGGCGCGTATCCCGGTGTCGAGCAGCCTGGTGTCTTCGATGTCGGAGAGGCGGTCGATCTTCATTTGGCCGCTGCCATCGCGGTAGATCCAGCTGGCGAAGCGACCGTCGAGCATGCCCGGCTCGTCGCCGCGATACATCAGGTCGTTCGCATCCACGCCGTTCGGTTCCCAGGCGATATAGGTGCTGGTGAGATCGGGGTTCTCGATCAACGTCTGGCGCGCGAGATTGATCAGCTCCTCGCGCCTGAGGTTGGCCATCGGCATGCCGTCATCACCGGTCAGTGCGGTGAGCGTATGCACCCTGGCCAGGCTGGTGGCGATCTGCAGGGGCGCTTGCAGCTGTGCCTGGATGCGGTTGACCTGTGCCTGAGCCAGGGCGGTGACGCGCTGCTCCACCATGCCGTCGATCAGCGCGCGAGTCCGCTCCTCGACCAGCGCCTGGCTGCGCACGCCCGACGCCAGTGCATAGAGCAACAGCGCCGCGATGACGGTCAGGGTGCAGGCGCCGGCCAGTGCGGCGAAGGCGGTCTGGATGGATCGGAACATGGCGTTACTCCAGTTGCGCAGCGGATAGCCACCTTATCGGCAGGATTTGCGACAACTGCAGCGGGGCGGCCGGTTGCCTGCCCGATAGGCCCGATCTAGGATACGGCGCAGGTTTTCCGGAGAGACTCGATGTTCAAGCCGCGCACGTTATCCATGCTGATCGCCGCCACCGCGCTGGCCGGCTGTCAGGCCGTCAACACCACCAGCGGTGGGGCCGTGGGGGTCGACCGCAAGCAGTACATGTTCAGCATGCTGTCGACCGACCAGGTCAACCAGATGTATGCCCAGTCCTATCAGGAAACGCTCAGCGCTGCCGCAAGCAAGGGCGTGCTGGAAAAGAACACGGCGATTGCCAAGCGCGTCAATGGCATCGCCGAGCGGCTGATCGCCAAGGTCGGCGTGTTCCGCCCGGATGCCGCGCAGTGGGCCTGGGAAGTGAATGTCATCGACAGCCCCGAGCTGAATGCCAACTGCGGCCCGGGCGGCAAGATCATCTTCTATACCGGGTTGATCGAGAAGCTGAAGCTCACCGACGACGAGATCGCCGCGGTGATGGGCCACGAGATCGCCCACGCGCTGCGTGAGCACGGGCGCGAGGCCATGTCCAAGGCCTACGGCGTGCAGATGGCCACCCAACTGGGCTCGGCGATGGGTGTCGGCACTGGCGGACTGCAGCTGGCGAACATGGGCGTCGAGTACCTGATGACGCTGCCCAACAGCCGTGGCAACGAGAATGAAGCCGACCTGATCGGCCTGGAGCTGGCCGCCCGCGCCGGTTACAACCCGAACGCGGCGATCACGCTGTGGGAAAAGATGGCCTCGGCCGGTGGTTCGGCTCCGCCTGAGTTCATGAGCACCCACCCGTCCTCGGCGACTCGCACGGCGGCGCTGCGTGCCAACATCCCGAAGGTGATGCCGCTCTACGAGCAGGCTCGCGGCGGCCGCTAACGAAGATGGTCGCCGACCGCTCAGGTCGCCGACCGCTCAGGTCGGCGACAGTAGGGTCGAGAGAGGCGTTTCGATACCCAGCTGCTGGTGCACGCCCTCGAGATCGATAAGGGTGTTGACCTCCTCGATGTCGCCGGCCGGATTGAGCGTCCAGACGCTCATGGCGGCGATGGCGAGGATCTTGTCGGTGACCGAATAGCCAAACAGGGGCGTGGCCAGCGTACCCATCACCGTGCTCGAGGTGACCACCTTGTGGCCCTCGCAGATACACTCATCCACCACCACTTCCAGGTCCGGCATGGCCGCACGCACGTTGCGCACGAGTTCGGCGAAGCCTGCGCTGTTCAGCGGCTGACTGATGAATGAGCCCTTGTAGGCGAAATACTTGCTCTGCATCTGTTCGGAAAGGGCCAGGCGGCCCTTGTTCCAGCTCAGATCGATATGGTTGCAGACTCGTTTCTTGCGTCCATCCGCTGACATGCAGCCGGTCTCCTCGGGGCGCTGGTGGTGCGCTGCGGTAGCGCACTCTATCAGCTCCGTCGGCGCGCAGATTTGCGCTGCGTATCAGCCTGAGACAATCGTGCTCATGGTCACAGCCTGATAACCGGCGTAGACGGCGAGAGCGGCGAAACCGCCGGCCGCGACCCGGCGAATCAGCGTCAGCGGCAGGCGATCAGCCGCGAAATGGCTTACCAGCACCACCGGAACGTTGGCCAGCAGCATGCCGACCGTGGTGCCGAGAATGACCAACACGAACTCGGGGTATTGCGCAGCCAGCATCACCGTGGCGACCTGGGTCTTGTCGCCCATCTCGGCGATGAAAAAAGCGATTGTGGTGGCGACGAAGGGGCCATAGGGGCGGCCGAGCCTGGCATCGTCATCGTCGAGCTTGTCGGGCACCAGCGTCCACAGCGCCACGGCGGCGAAGCTCGCGGCGAGAATCCAGCTCAGCACGACCGGCGAGAACAGGCTTGATACCCAGCTGCCCACGGCACCGGCCGCGGCATGGTTGGCCAGTGTCGCCACGACGATGCCCCAGATGATCGGCCAGGGGCGGCGATAGCGGGCCGCCAGCAGAAGCGCGAGCAACTGGGTCTTGTCGCCGATTTCGGCGAGGGCAACGATGAGGGTGGGAACGAAGAACGATTCCAAGCGGCATTCCTTACAGGGCGGGGTCGACAGATTCACCATGACATGCGCAGCCTGCCCGCCCGGGTCAGGTGTACATGTCATGGGTCTTGTCAAACCGGGCCATGCGCTATCGCTAGGCTGGCCGGTCGCATGCGCCATGGTCTGCGGACCAAGTGTGTTGACGCATGCCGGACGAGCAGGGCGCTCGTCGGAGACTACTCCCCCAAGGACGGCGGCGAGTTTGCCGCACCCGGCCGGTGGATGCAACCGCTCGTCGCCGGCCTCAGCGCCGCTCGGCGCGGTAGATGCGGAATCCGTCGCGTTCGGCCAGCATCTGGCAGGTGCCGAGATGGCGCTCGATCAACGGCGGGTAACGCAGAAAGGCATTGGCCACGATACGCATCTCGCCACTCGCCTGCAGATGTTCGGCGGCGCGCTCGATCAGCGTTTCGCTGGCCTGGTAGCTGGTGTGCACGCCCTGGTGGAAGGGTGGGTTGCTGATGATGGCCGCCAGTTGCCGAGGCGCAGCGTCGATACCATCGCCGGCAATCACTTCAGCTTCGAGCCCGTTGGCGGCGAGCGTCCGGCGAGTGCTCTCGACGGCGAAGGCGTCGACGTCCAGCAGCACCAGCTCGCTTTGCGGATAACGGCGTTTCAGCGTGGCACCGAGAATGCCGGCACCGCAGCCGAAATCCAGCAGTCGGCCACCGGGCAGGTTATCGAGGTGCTCGAGCAGCAGGGCGCTGCCCAGATCCAGCCGACCATGGCTGAACACACCCGGCAGGCTGACCACCTCGAGCGACCCGTCAGCCAGCTGCAGGGTGAAATGGCTGGCCAGGGCATCGAGATCCGGCGCGGCGGGCACCTGCTCGATCTCGACCTGCCAGAGCTGGCAGTGGCGGGCACTGTCGAGCTTGCGCGCACGGCCGAAGCTGACCAACTGCTTGGCGGCGCGCTCGATGCCGCCGCGCTTCTCGCCCACCAAGTATAGCGGTCGGCCGGGCAAACGTGCCGCCAGGGTCTGCAACAGATAGTCCGTCAGCTCGCGGGACTTCGGCAGGAACAGCACCGCCGTGTCGAACACCTCCTGCGGCGGGGCAACGCCGAAGGAGCAGCGCCCGCCGAAGCGCTTGTCCAGCTGCTGCTGTTCGCCGGCGTGCCAGCTCCAGGCGGTGGCGCCCGCCAGCTGTCCCAGCAGGTCGTCGGCCGGCAGGCCGGCGAGCAATACCCGGCCGCCGAACAGCTCGGCTTGACGCAGCAGCACTTCGCTTCGCGGGTCCATTGGCGTCTCCCTGAAAAAGGCCGGGAGCTTAGGGGCTCGGCGGCCTCTCTCGCAAGCCGCAGTTGCCCGGCTCAGTTGACCTGGCGGAGTGGGCTGCCGGCGAAGAACGCCGTGGCGTTCTCGGCCAGCTGAGCGACGATGCGCTGGCGAGCCTCGCGGCTGCCCCAGGCGCTGTGCGGGGTGACGATCAGACGCGGCAGGTCCGGGGCGAGGAGCGGGTTGTCATCGCGTGGCGGCTCGCTGGTCAGCACATCGGTGGCAGCACCGCCCAGGTGGCCTCGGCGCAGGGCATCGGCCAGTGCCTGTTCGTCCACCAGCCCGCCTCGGGCGGCGTTGATCAGGAAGGCGGTCGGCTTCATCAGCTGCAGCTCCCGGGCACCGATGAGATTGCGCGTCTGTTCGGTCAGGGGGCAATGCAGGGTCAGTGCATCGACCTGTGGCAGCAGCTCGTCCAGGTCGAGGCGATCCGGGCGCTTCGGCCGTCCCGGCAGGTTGCCGACCAGCACGCGCATGCCCAGGGCTTCGGCCAGCTTCGCCACGGCGCTGCCCAACTCGCCATGCCCAAGCAGGCCGAGGGTCTTGCCTTCGAGCTCGACGATCGGGAAGTCGAGCAGGCAGAACTGTCCGCTTTCCTGCCAGCGGCCGCGGGCGACGGCGGCCTGGTAGTCGGGCAGCCGCGTGGCCAACGCCAGCAGCAGCATCAGGGTGTGCTGGGCAACAGTGGGCGTGCCGTAGGCCTGGCAGTTGCTGACGACGATGCCGCGGTCGCGGGCGGCCTGCAGGTCGATGTTGTTGACGCCGGTGGCCGAGACGAGGATCAGCTTGAGTTCCGGGCAGGCGGCGAGCGTCTCTGCATCAAGCGCCACCTTGTTGACGATGGCCACCTGGGCGCCGCGCAGACGCTCGACGATCTGTTCCGGCGAACTCAGTTCATGGCAGACCAGCTCGTCGAAGGCGCTGCGCAGCGGGGCGAGGTCGAGATCGCCCTGGTCGAGCGGGGAGAGGTCGAGGAAAACGGCGCGAATGGGCATCAACTGTACCTTTCGAAGTCGCCGGGGCTGGACGACAATGTCTAGCCCGGCTTAAGCGTGGAGAGAGGATTGTGTACTGGATGGAGTTTATGACCGTGGCGCTGGTGCATCTGCTCGCGGTGGCGAGCCCCGGCCCGGATTTCGCGGTGGTGGTGCGCGAAAGCGTGGCGCAGGGTCGGCGTGCGGGTAGCTGGACGGCGCTGGGAGTCGGCTGTGGAATATTCGTCCATGTCGCCTATTCCCTGCTCGGCATCGGCCTGATCGTCTCGCAGTCGATTGTGCTGTTCAACCTCTTCAAGTGGCTGGCGGCCGGTTATCTGGTGTACCTCGGCTGGCGTGCGCTGCGGGCGCGACCGATGAGCCTGGAACCAGTCGACGCGGCGAACGCGCCGGTGGCGCGGACCGCGTGGCGGGCGTTCGTGATCGGCTTCGTCACCAATGGCCTGAACCCCAAGGCCACGCTGTTCTTCCTCTCGCTATTCACCGTCGTGATCAGCCCCGATACGCCGCTGCTGGTGCAGGCCGGCTACGGCGTCTATCTCGTCGGCGCGACCGCGCTGTGGTTCTTGCTGGTGGCCTGGCTGTTCAGTCGAGGCCGCGTACGTGCTGGCTTTGCGCGCATGGGGCACTGGTTCGATCGGCTGACGGGGGCAGTGCTGATCGGCCTGGGCGCTCGCCTGGCCCTGAGCGAAATCGGTTAACACGCTGAAACGAGGTGTGGGGAAAATAATCCTTTGGACTGATTTTGCCTGGGGGGCGACGCTCTAGAGTGCAGCGTACAAGTCCAACAAGAACAGGATGCCCTCCATGCTGCAGACCCGTGTCATCAAGCCCGCGGCGAACGCCTACCAGTATCCCCTGCTGATCAAGCGCCTGCTGCTGTCCGGCGTGCGCTACGAGCGCAGCCGGGAAATCGTCTACCGCGACCAGCTGCGTTACGACTACCGCACCCTCAACGAACGGGTCGCGCGGCTGGCCAACGTGCTGACCGCGGCCGGGGTCAAGCCGGGCGATACGGTGGCGGTGATGGACTGGGACAGCCATCGCTACCTCGAATGCATGTTCGCCATCCCGATGATCGGCGCGGTGGTGCACACCATCAACGTGCGGCTGTCGCCGGATCAGATCCTCTACACCATGAACCACGCCGACGACCGCTTCGTGCTGGTCAACAGCGAGTTCGTACCGCTGTACCAGGCAATCGCCGGGCAGCTGACCACCGTGCAGAAAACGCTACTGCTCACCGATGGCGAGGCGCGTAATGCCGGCTTGCCGGACTGCGTCGGCGAATACGAAAGCCTGCTGGCCGCCGCCGCGCCGAGCTACGACTTCCCGGACTTCGACGAGGATTCGGTCGCCACGACCTTCTACACCACGGGCACCACCGGCAACCCCAAAGGCGTGTACTTCACCCATCGCCAGCTGGTGCTGCACACCCTGGCCGCGGCGGTGACTGTCGGCTGTCGGGAAAATCCGCGGCTGATGGGCTCGGACGACGTCTACATGCCGATCACACCGATGTTCCACGTGCATGCATGGGGGCTGCCCTACGTTGCCACCATGCTCGGTCTCAAACAGGTTTATCCGGGCCGCTACGACCCTGAGTACCTGATCGACCTCTGGCGCCGTGAGCAGGTGACTTTCTCTCATTGCGTGCCGACCATCGTGCAGATGCTGCTCAACGCCAAGGCGGCCCAGGGCACCGACTTCAAGGGCTGGAAGATCACCATTGGCGGCAGCGCGCTGACCCGCGGCCTCTACGACCACGCCAAGGCGTCCGGTATGAACCTGATCGCCGCCTACGGCATGTCCGAGACCTGCCCGCTGATTTCCGGCGCGCACATCAACGACGAGCTACTCGAGGCCGACGAAGACACCCGCAGTACCTTCCACCTCAAGGCGGGCGTTCCGGTGGTGCTGGTCGATGCGGCCATCCAGGCAGCGGACGGCAGCTTCCTGCCGGCGGATGGAAGCTCTCAGGGCGAGCTGGTGCTGCGGGCGCCCTGGCTGACCCAGGGCTATTACAACGAGCCGGAGAAGAGTGAAGAACTGTGGGCCGGCGGCTGGCTGCACACCGGCGATGTCGCGGTGATCGACGAGATGGCCAATATCGAGATCCGCGACCGCATCAAGGATGTGATCAAGACCGGCGGCGAGTGGCTGTCGTCCCTCACCCTTGAAGGGCTGATCAGCCGCCACGAGGCTGTGCGTGACGTGGCCGTGGTCGGGGTGCCGGACGAGCGCTGGGGTGAGCGGCCCTTCGCACTGGTGGTGCTGGGCGAAGGCCAAGAGTTGAATGCCGAACAGCTGCGTACCTTCCTTGAGCCGGCGGTTGCCGAAGGCCATATCAACAAGTGGGCGATTCCCCAGCAGATCGCCGTGGTCACCGAGATTCCCAAGACCAGTGTCGGCAAGCTGGACAAGAAGCGCATCCGCAGTGAGCTTGCCCGCTGGCAGGCGGAGGGCGTTGCGCAGCAGGCTTCGCGCTGAAGGCGTTCGGTTACGCGGGGGCGGACTCCAGCAGGGTCTGCACCCGTTCTTGCAGGACGTCCAGTGTGAAGGGCTTGCCGAGCAGATCCTCGGCTTGCGTCGCGGGTCGTGCGGCGATCAGCGCTTCCTCCGCATAGCCGGTGATCATCAGCACCTTCAGGTCCGGCAGCTGCAGGCGGGCCCGCTCGGCGAACTGATGCCCGTTCATGCCGCCGGGCAGGCCGATATCGGTGATCAGCAGATCTATCGGGTCGGTCCTCGCCAGCAGGTCGAGGGCGGTGACGCCATTGGCCGCCTGCAACGTACGGTGGCCCATTTCTTCCAGCACCTCGCATACCAGCGTGCGGATGTTGTCCTCGTCGTCCACCACCAGCACGCGACGGCCGGCTGGGGCATTCGGCCGCTGGCGCGGAGCTGCCTGCTCCGGCTGTTCCAGCAGGGCGCCTCGGTAGCGTGGCAGATACAGGCAGACCGAGGTGCCCAGGTCGGGCGTGCTGTCGATCTGCACGCTGCCGTCCGATTGCCGGGCGAACCCGTAGACCATCGACAGGCCCAGACCGGTTCCGGCGCCCAGCGGCTTGGTGGTGAAAAAGGGGTCGAACACATAGGGCAGCTTTTCCGGTGCGATACCACTGCCGTTGTCTTCGACGCACAACAGCACATAGCTGCCCGCGGACATGCCCAAACGGGCCGCTGCTGCGTCGTCCAATTCCCGGTTGGCGCTGCTGATGCGCAAACGGCCGCCGTTGGGCATGGCGTCCCGGGCGTTGAGCGCCAGGTTCAGCAACACGTTCTCCAGCTGATTGGCATCGCAACGGGTCAGCCAGAGGTCGTCGGCGAGCATCAGCTCGAACGCCACCAGCGGGCCGATGGTGCGTTGCAGCAGGTCCTGCATGCTCCTGACCAGCGCGTTGCCGTCGGTCGGCCGCATCTGCAAGGGCTGGCGCCGGGAGAAGGCCAGCAGCCGATGGGTCAGGGCAGCCGCCCGGTCTGCCGAGCTCTGCGCATTGGCGAGATGGCGTCGCAGGTCATCGTGGCGGCCCTGATCGAGGCGACGTTCGAGCAGGCCCAGCGAGCCGACGATGCCGCCCAGCAGGTTGTTGAAGTCATGGGCGAGGCCACTGGTGAGCTGACCGACCGCTTCCATCTTCTGTGCCTGGTGCAGTGCCGATCCGGCGGCTGCGCGGGCTGCAATGGCCTCATCGACTCGGCTTTCCAGCGTGTCGTTCAGGCGCTGCAGGGCCAGTTCGGTGCGCTTGTGCTCGGTGACATCGATGCACGCGCCGACCAGGTAGGATGGCCGCCCGGCCTGGTCACGCACGTTCATCGCCCGCCCGAACAGCCAGCGCTTGCCCTGGCCCAGCAGCACGCGGAAGTGCATTTCGAAATCGTCACCACTCCTGGCGCAGCGTTCGCCCAGCAGCACCAGGCGTTCGCGGTCGTCGTGGTGCATGCGCTCGAGCAGGTCGCTCAGGTGGATCTCGCCGAAGCCCTCCATGCCCACCAGGCGCAACATGGCGGCGTCCATGTCGATCCGCTGGCTCGCGAGCTGCCAATAGAAGGTCCCCGTGCCCGAGACCAGCAGCGCGGCATTCAGGCGTTCGTCACTTTCCTGCAGCTGCGCACGGGCAAGCTCCTGGGCAGCAAATGGGCGGTAACGTCCTCGACCCGATGGATGACATAACGCACCCGCCCGCGGTCGTCCTTCACCGGCGCGTTGATCACGTTCCAGAAGCGCTCCTCGAACCCGCCGCCACTGGCTTCGGGGCGCCGGATGGCATAACGCACCTGGCTCAGGCGCTGGGTCTGGCCGGTGGCGATGACGTCCTCCAGGGAGCGGCGCAGCGTCGCTGCGCCGGAGCTCGGCTTCTCCGGCTCATGGTCGCGAATACCTCGAACAGCGGCTTGCCGATCACGTCTTCCCGGCGAGTCATCGTGACGCGCAAGCGCTCGTCACTGCTGGCAACCATGGTGTATTCGGCATCCGCCGCCACGATCAGATAAATGCCGGGCAGGCCGTCGATGATTGCCTGCAGGTCATGCATAACGATCAGTTCCCTCGGTTGGGGTGCGCCTAATGCGCATGCCTTTTCAATGACTCCATCGGGGCCGGAAAATTGCCCGGCCGTCGTGGGCGGCGCGCAGGATTGCCTGCCACCCGCGCAGGCGGCAATCTGTTCGTCCCGCGCCGTCGGCGCAGTGAAACAGCCCAATCGAGGACGTCATGGCGGCCACCCAAACAACGCTGATCCGCGAAACCTTTCCCGTCGGCCCCTTGCAGTGCAACTGCACCATCATCGGCGACCCGCTGAGCAAGAAAGCTATCGTGGTCGACCCGGGTGGCGACCCAGAACTCATCATGGCGCGGCTGGAGGCCCATGGTCTGAAGGTGGTCAGCATCATCCACACCCATGCGCATCTGGATCACTTCCTCGCGTCCGGCAAGATGAAGGAGCGCACCGGCGCCACGCTGCATCTGCACAAGGCCGACCAGTTCCTCTGGGACAACCTGGAAATGCAGTGCCGCATGTTCGGCGTGCCCTATACGCCAGTGCCGGCGCCCGACCGGTGGCTGGCCGATGACGAGGAGCTGGCCTGCGGCTGCGGCGTGGCGCTGCATACCCCTGGGCATACGCCAGGCTCGATGAGCTTCTGGTTCGCCGACGCCAAGCTGCTGATCGCCGGCGATACGCTGTTTCGCCGCGGAATCGGGCGCACCGATCTGTGGGGCGGCGACTATGCCAGCATCGAGCGGTCCATCCGGCAGCGGCTCTATGCCCTTGACGAAGACGCCACGGTGGTGACCGGCCACGGCCCGGATACCCGCCTGGGTGATGAGATGCAGGAAAACCCCTTCGTGCGTGCCTGATGTGCCGAGCCGTTGGACGGGTTCTGCCGCACGGTTCCTATTCTCGCGCATGGTCGATGGTAATCTAGCGCCGCATTCAGGGCTGCGCTCGGCGAGCGAAGGGACGGTCCTGGCAACTGACGAGAGAAGGAAGTGATTATGAAAATGCTGAACATGACCGCCCTGGCTGCAAGTGTCGCTCTGCTGGTCGGCTGCACCACCAACCCCTACACCGGCGAACAGCAGGCCGGCAAGGCGGGCGTCTATGGCGGTATCGGCGCTGTCAGCGGCGCGGTCATCGGTGCCGCGACCTCGAGCAAGAAGGACCGTACCAAGGGCGCGCTGATCGGCGCCGCGGTCGGTGGTGCGGCGGGCGGTGGCTATGGCTATTACGTCGACACCCAGGAAGCCAAGCTGCGCCAGACGCTGCAGGGCACCGGTGTTCAGGTTCAGCGCAATGGCGACAACCTGACTCTGATCATGCCGGGCAACATCACTTTCGCCAGTAACTCGGCGGACATCTCCAGCAGCTTCTACCCGACGCTGAACTCGCTGGTGCAGGTCTTCAAGGAGTTCAACAAGAACGGCGTCGACATCGTCGGCCATACCGACAGCACCGGTTCGCTGCAGCTGAACCAGGACCTGTCCAACCGCCGCGCGCAGAGCGTCGCGTCCTACCTGATCGCCAACGGCGTTGCGCCGGCGCGTATCTCTTCTTACGGCGCCGGCCCGAGCCAGCCGATTGCCAGCAACGATACGGCCGCCGGCCGCGCACAGAATCGTCGCGTCGAGATCAACCTTCGTCCGCTGTAATCGTGTCATAGGTTGCAGGGCTGCAATGGCCCTGCAACTGCCGAAATTCAGACGCCATTAATCCGCTGGACCATTCCGCCATGGAACCTCTCTGCGCTATTCGAATCTGAGGTTCGATAGCACGCCGGTTGGCACAGAGGAGGTCGAATGGATGATCGTCCCGCTCTCCATTCCCGTAGGTCCTGGCTGCCAGTTCTGGTCGCACTGGCCCTGATGGCGGGCCTGGGAGGATGGATTGGCTGGCAATGGCACGTCCAGGAGCAGCGCAGCAAGGTCGAGCAGGAGCAGCGCTTCACGTTTGCCGTCGATGACATCGAGCACACCCTCCGCGAGCGGATGCGTGCCTACGAGATGGTGCTACGTGGGCTCGCCGGTGTGGTGGCCGGTAGCGATGAGGTCACCGCCGATGACTGGGCACGTGCCGCAGACCAACTGCAGTTGCAGGATTTCTACCCCGGTATCCAGGCCGTCGCGTTGGCCCGTTATGCCACTCCCCAGACGTTACCTGCACTGATCGAGCAGATTCATGCTTCCGGTCGTGAACGCTTTCGCATGTACCCGGCAGGTGAGCGCGACGAGTACGTGGTGACCGACTACATCCACCCGACCGACTGGCGCAATCGGCGCGTGCTCGGTTTTGACCTCTTCAGCGAAGCGACCCGCCGCGAAGCCATCATCAGCTCGCGTGACAGCGGCAACCCGGTGCTCACAGGTCCGCTGCGGCTCAAGCAGGAAACCGAGCAGAACGTACAATCTGGCGTGCTGCTCTTTTTTCCGCTGTACGCGCCATCCGCTCCTGTAACCACGGAAGAGGAACGTCGGCGGGCTCTTGTCGGCACGCTGCATGGGGCCTTCCGCCTGACCGACCTGATGGAGGGCATCCTGGGTTCGCGCAGCCGGATGCTGCAGCTACAGCTGTTCGATGCCGCCAATCCCGATTCCCCACTACTGGCAGGCCGAGCGCAGGTCAGCGCCGATGCCAAGTTCCAGCGCATCCGCAACATCTATATGTACGGCCGCAGCTGGCAGCTGCAGGTGGCGAGCACGCCGGAATACGAGGCGGTGCTGCGTGATAACAACCGGGCATTCAACCTCGCCGCGGCGTTGACCGCCGCGGTGCTGTTCTCCCTGCTGGTGGGCGGTTATCTGTATCTGCGCGAACGGGCGCTGCGCAGCAGTCAGGCGCTCAGCCTGCAACTGCAGGAGCGCGAAGCGCGGTTCCGCCAGCTGATCGAGCAGCTGCCGGTAGCGACACTGTTGTGCAACGCGGGCGGGCGCATCGAACTGGCCAACCAGAGCGCCGGGCAGCTGCTGGGCGGGACCATTGATCTGCTTGCCGGCGAACGGGTCAGCCGCTATGTACCAGGTGTGCTCGGGGAGCAGACCCTCCGGCAACTGCGCGACACCACTCAGCTGGAGCTGCAGGCGCAGCGCGAAGATGGCACGCCGATTCCGGTGGCCGTCAGTCTGACCAGCTTCCGCCGCGACGATGCGCTGTATTACGTCATCAATCTGCTCGATCTGCAGGCCCGCAAGCGGGACGACGAGCGCTTCCGCAACGTCGTGGAAGCGTCGCCCAATGCCTTCGTTCTGGTTGACACGCAGGGCAGCATCGTGATGGTCAATCGGCAGACCGAGCTGCTGTTCGGTTACACGCGCCAGGAATTGCTCGGCCAGCCGGTCGAGCTGCTGTTGCCGGAGGCACTGCGCGACGCGCACCGAGGGCTGCGGCAGGGCTATACGGAACATCCCGAGCCGCGACGGATGGGCAGCAACCGCGAGCTGTTCGGTCTTCACCGTGACGGCAGCGCGCTGCCGGTGGAAATCGGTCTGTCGCCCTTGCGCAGCGGCGACGAACAGCTGGTACAGGCGGTGATCATCGACATCAGCCATCGCAAGGCCGCCGAGCGGCGGTTGCGCGAACAGGCCGATCAGCTCGCGGTGGCCAACCGCTACAAGTCGGAATTCCTCGCCAACATGTCCCACGAGCTGCGTACGCCGCTCAACAGCATCCTGATCCTCAGCGATCAGCTGCGACAGAACGGCGCCGGCAACCTCAACGACAAACAGGTCCGGCATGCCGACATCATCCATCGGGCCGGGCACGAGCTGCTGCAGCTGATCAACGATGTGCTGGATCTGGCCAAGATCGAATCCGGCCACATTCAGCTCAAGCTGGAGCCGCTGAACCTGCGCGATCTGCTCAGAGACCTGGAAGCCTCGCTTGGCAGCATGGCCGCGCAGAAGGGGCTGAGCCTGACCATGGAGGTCGATCCTGCGGTACCGCTGACACTGAACTCCGATCGCGCTCGCCTGCAACAGATCCTGAACAACCTGCTGACCAATGCGCTGAAGTTCACCGAGAAGGGCCAGGTCCAGCTGACGGCCAGTCTCCTGCCCGCCGATCAGGACGGGCGGCAGATGCTGCAGCTGCAGGTCCGCGACAGCGGCATCGGGATCGCCAAGGATCAGCAGGAGCGCATTTTCCAGGCCTTCCAGCAGATCGATGGATCGATCAGTCGGCATTACGGCGGCACCGGCCTGGGGCTGGCGATCACGCGGCAACTGGTGGAAGTGTTGGGCGGCCAGGTAATGGTCAACAGCGAGCTGGGACAAGGGGCGACCTTCACCGTGGTGTTGCCGGTCGTCTCGGACGCACCCGCGGCGACCCAGGCCCAGCTGCCTCGCCAGCCGCAACGGCGCGGGCGCGGACCGGGGTTGCTGATCGTCGAGGACGATGCCGATTTCGCCTCGGTGGTGGCCGAGGTCGGGCAGAACCATGGCTTTACCAGCCTGATCTGCAGCACCGGAGAGCAGGGTCTGGAGGCGCTGCGCCGTGAGCATTTCGCCGCCGTGATTCTCGACATCCTGCTGCCGGACATCAGCGGCTGGCAGGTGCACCGTGAGCTGCGTGCGGACGAGCGGCACCAGGGCATGCCGGTAATCATCATCTCCTGCGTGCCGCAGCCGCATGACTGGCACGACGACGGTTCGCGCTATCTGGTCAAACCCGTGGCACAGGCCGAGCTGGAGCGCATTTTCATCGAGCTGGCCCGCCATGAGCACAACCCGCTGCGTCTGCTGCTGGTGGAAACCGATCCGCGCCGCCGCATGCTGATCCGCGACTATTTCGAGCGGTTAGGGTACAGCGTGACCCTGGCTGCGACGGCCGAGGCGGCCAGGCTGGCCTATGCCGAACAGACGTTCCCCGTGGTGGTGGTCGACCATGAGATGAGTGATGACAGCGGCCTCGACCTGCTCGATGCCCTCGAACGCTTGCGCTCGCTGCGTGGCGTCACCGTGCTGCTGAACAGCCGGCAGCCGCTGTCGGACGAGGAAATGCAACGCTTGCGCCGCTATTCGGCGATGACGCTGTCCAAGGAGGAAGATGTGGAACGCATGGGAGCATTGATACGACCGGAGCCGGCGGCGGCGTCGCCGAGCCCGGCCGCCTCGCTACAGGTGGCGTCCGCCGGGCAGCGTGTGCTGCTGGTGGACGAGGATGTGCGGCTGATCTATTCGCTGACAGCCCAGCTCGACGAGCTGGGTTTGCCGGTGGTGCCGGCAACCAGCGCCGACGAGGCGGTCGAACGTTTCGAAGAGGATGCCTTCGATCTGGTACTGCTGGACATGAGCCAACCCGGAGCGGAAGGTCCGGAGTTGGCACGAAGACTCAAACAGGACCATGACTGCCAGGCGCCGATCGTAGCCCTGGTAACCGTGGCCGATGCCGAGACGCGCGAGCGCTGCATCGCCGCGGGGGCCGACGACCTGTTGCTCAAACCGGTCGAAACCCCGGCACTGGCGGCGTTGCTGCGTCAATGGTTGGGGCTGGCAGTGGGTGCGGCTGATGCTGGAGAGGAGTGAGCGAGGAGTGCGCGCTGAACATGGCTGTGGTGGAAACGAAGCCCGACCGATATCGCCCGACGCGGTCGATGGCTGGCGAACATGCTTGTTGCCAACCGTTCGGCAAGGTTGGCTCGGAGGTTGGCGATGAGTCAGACGCAGCTTAAGGCCAAGCCACGCAGCCGCACGTTGTTGGTGGTGGACGATCGCGAAGCCAATCTGGTGGCGATGGAGGCTCTGCTCGGCGACGGTGACTGGCAGGTGCATACCGTCAACTCCGGCGAGGCGGCGCTCAAGGCGCTGCTCGAACTGGACGTGGAGCTGGTGCTGCTGGACGTGCAGATGCCCGGCATGGATGGCTTCGAGGTTGCGCGGCTGATGCGCGGCAGCCCGCACACGCGCTACACGCCGATCATCTTCGTCTCGGCCATCGCGCATACCCGCGACTCGGTGCTGCGCGGTTACGCCACCGGGGCGGTGGATTTCATCCTCAAGCCGTTCGACCCTCAGGTGCTCAAGCACAAGATCAACACGCTGCTGGCCCACGAGCACAATCGCCGCGACCTGCAGCTGCTCACCCAGCAACTCGACAGCGCCCGCGCGTTCAATGCTTCGGTGCTGAGCAATGCGGCCGAAGGCATCCTGGTGGTCGCCGAGGATGGCTACATCAGCTTCGCCAATCCGGCGATCGCCGGCATGTTGCACACCCGCGTAGAGGACCTGCAGGGTACGCCGCTGCTGTCGCATCTGGCGGCGCCGGAGATGCCCGACAGCTGGCACGAATCGGACTTCTATCGCTACTGGCGCAGTGGTTCGACCTATCGCTTGCACGAGGCGCAGCTGCACACTGCCAACGGCACGCCCTTGCCGGTGGCGCTGTCCAGCTCGCCGCTGCCACGCCAGCAGCGTTCAATGGTGGTCATTGCGCTGGACATGTCGGTGGTGCGCAATCTCCATACGCAGCTGGAAACCCAGGCGGTAACCGATTCGCTCACCGGGCTGCTCAATCGCCGCGGCTTCCATCAGGCGCTGGAGTCGTCGCTGGCGCGGGTCGACCGCAACGGCAAGCGGATGGCCATCCTCTATATCGACCTGGACGGCTTCAAGCGCATCAACGACTCCCTCGGCCACGACGCGGGCGATGAAATCCTCTGCAAGGTGGCGCGTCTGCTGGAAACCTGTATGCGCCCCTACGACATCATCGCGCGCATGGGCGGGGACGAATTCACCGCGCTGCTCGATTCGCTCGATCATCCGGAAGACGCGGCACGGGTGGCAGAAAAGCTCATCGAACTGATCTCTGTGCGACACAAGATCGACGGCACCGAGGTGACCCTTGGTGCGAGCATCGGCATTGCCCATTTTCCGGATTGCGGCGTCAGCGTCGACCAACTGCTGCGCTCGGCGGACATGGCCATGTACGAGGCCAAGCGTGCCGGTCGCCGCCAGTATCGCTTCTTCTCCAGCGACATGAACGAGCGTGCCCACGCGCGGCTGATGATGGAGGAGAACCTGCGCAGCGCCACCGAACGCAATGACTTCGAACTGCTCTTCCAGCCGCAGGTGATGCTGGCCAGCGGCAAGCTCCGGGGCTTCGAAGGGCTGCTGCGCTGGCCGCAGGGCGATGCCGGCGAGAACCAGCCGGGCAATTTCATTCCGCTGCTGGAGGAAACCCGGCTGATCGAGCGGGTGGGGGAATGGGTGTTGCGCGAGGGCATGGACCAGTACTGCCGGTGGCTGCCCGCATTCGGCAGCGACCTGATCCTCAGCCTGAACGTCAGCCCGGTTCAGTTCAGCCGCGCGGGACTGTTCGACGTGCTGCGACGGCTGCTCGACGAGTACCAGCTGAACCCTGCGCAGCTGGAACTGGAAGTCACCGAAGGCACCCTGATGCAGGACCTGGAACAGAGCTGCGAGAAGCTCCGCCAGCTGCGCAAGCTCGGCGTGCGGGTGGCCATCGACGACTTCGGCACCGGTTATTCGTCGCTGGCGTATCTGCGCCACTTCGAGCTGGATACGCTGAAGATCGATCGGCTGTTCATTGCCAACATGCTGGACTCGCCGCGCGATGCGGCGGTCGTCAGCACGATCATCGACCTGGGTCGCAACCTCGGCCTGGAAGTGGTGGCCGAAGGGGTGGAAACTCTGGCGCAGCGTGACTGGCTGCTGCACAACGGCTGCGATGTCATGCAGGGCTTCTTGGTGTCACCGGCGGTGACCGCCGAGCAGGCCCGGGCGTTTCCGGCTAGCGTGTCCTGGGGCGCGCTCTGAACGGTCAGCGCCGCGTCGGGTAGTCCTGATGCAGCTGGGCCAGTTGTGCGTCCTTCTCGGTCCACAGCTGGTTGACCCACTGCTGGAAGGCCAGGCGGTAGGTCTCGTCCTGATCGTAGTTCCGGCGCAGGAACTCGGCAGGGATCGGCTGCGCCTCGACCCGTACCACGACCCGAGGGATGTTGCCGGCCAACAGGTCCCAGAAGCTCGGGCGACCGTCCGGGTAGTGGATGGTGATGTTGATCAGCGCGGATAGCTGCTCGCCCATGGCGTCGATGACGAAAGCGATGCCGCCGGCCCTCGGCTTGAGCAGATGTCGATAGGGCGAGGCCTGCTCGGCGTGCTTGTCTTCGGTGAAGCGGGTGCCTTCCAGGAAATTGAACACCGACACCGGGTTGGTCCGATAACGCTCGCAGGCTCGGCGCGTGGTAGCCAGGTCCTCGCCGCGCTTTTCCGGGTGCTTGGCCAGGTATTCCTTGCTGAATCGCTTCATGAAGGGAAACTCCAGCGCCCACCAGCACAGGCCGATCACCGGCACCCAGATCAGCTCCTGCTTGAGGAAGAACTTGAGGAACGGCATGCGCCGGTTGAGCTGGTACTGCAGCACGAGAATGTCCGCCCAGCTCTGGTGGTTGCTGGTCACCAGGTAGGAGTGATGCATGTCGACCTGATCCAGGCCCTGCACGTCCCAGCGGATCGGGCGAACCAGATCCATCCAGAAGCTGTTCATCGCGATCCAGGACTCGGCGATCCAATGCATGCCGAAGCGCAGGCTGCGTTGTACCGCTGGAACGGGAAGCGCCAGCTTGAGCAGCGACAGGGCGAACAGCGGCCAGCACCAGAACAGGGTATTGAGCGCCAGCAGCAGGGCGGCGAGGCTGCCGCGCAGTGGGGCGGGGAGGAAGCTCAGCATGAAATTCTCATCGATACGGCTGATTCGAGGCGCCAAGAGTAGCGATTATGCGCTGAACTGCAACTATCGAGAGTGATGGCAATGGCTACCGCCGACGCGCAGGCGCGGCGGCAGCCATCGTCAGAAGGCCGATCAGCCCTTCTGGTTGGCGGCCTGCAAGGCGGTGAGGGCGATGGTGAAGACGATGTCGTCCACCAGGGCACCGCGCGACAGGTCGTTCACCGGCTTGGCGAGGCCTTGCAGCATCGGACCGACGCTGAGGCAGTTGGCGTTGCGCTGAACGGCCTTGTAGGTGGTGTTACCGGTGTTCAGGTCGGGGAAGATGAACACCGTGGCCTGGCCGGCCACCTTGCTGTTTGGCGCCTTCTGCCGGCCGACGCTGAGCACGGAAGCGGCGTCGTACTGCAGGGGGCCGTCGATCGGCAGGTCCGGTGCACGCTCCTGAGCGATGCGGGTGGCTTCGGCGACTTTCTCGACTTCCGCACCGCTGCCGGAGCTGCCGGTAGAGTAGCTGATCATCGCCACGCGCGGATTGACGCCCAGGGCCACGGCGGACTCGGCGCTCTGCAGAGCGATCTCGGCCAGTTCGGTGGCGCTCGGGTTCGGGTTCACCGCGCAGTCGCCATAGACCAGCACCTGATCCGGCAGCAGCATGAAGAACACCGAAGACACCAGGCTGTAGCCCGGCGCGGTCTTGATCAGCTGCAGGGCCGGGCGAATGGTGTTGGCGGTGGTATGCACGGCACCGGAAACCAGGCCGTCCACTTCGTCCAGCGCCAGCATCATGGTGCCGAGGACCACGGTGTCCTTCAGCTGCTCGCGGGCACCGTCGGGCGTCAGGCCCTTGGCCTTGCGCATCTCGCACATCGGCTCGACGTAGCGGTTGGCGATGCTGTCCGGATCGAGGATTTCCAGGCTGGCCGGCAGGGTGATGCCCTGCTCGCGGGCGACCTGCTGGACTTCCTCCGGCTTGGCCAGCAGCACGCAGCGGGCAATGCCGCGCTCCTGGCAGATGGCGGCGGCGCGGATGGTGCGCGGCTCGTTGCCTTCCGGCAGGACGATGCGCTTGTTGGCGTCCTGCGCGCGCTTGACCAGCTGATAGCGGAACGCCGCCGGCGACATGCGCAGCTCGCCACGCGGCACGCTGCAGCGGGTGTGGAGAAATTCGGGGTGCAGGTGCTTGGCGATGAAGTCGGTCACGCGGGTGGCGCGTTCGATGTCGTCCGCCGGGGTTTCCTTGTTCAGGCCGAACAGGTTGTTGGCCGTGTCGTAGGAGTTGGTCTCGACGGTCATCACCGGCAGGCCGCCGTCCAGCGCGGCCTTGCACAGCTCGAGGATGCGCGGGTCCGGCGCGAAGTCGCTGCACAGCAGCAGTCCGGCGAGCTTCTCGCCATTGAGCGAGGCCAGGCTGGCGGCGAGGATGATGTCGTCGCGGTCGCCCGGGGTCACCACCAGCACGCCGGAGCGCAGCAGTTGCACGGTGTTGGGCACGGCGCGGGCGCAGAGCACGATCTTGTTCACGCGGCGCTGGTCGGCCCCGCCGGCGTTGAGCACCTGGGCGCCGAGCAGTTCGGCGATGTCACGGGTGCGCAGGGCATTGAGTTCCTCGGAGAACGGGATGGCGCCGAGCAGCTGGAAGTCGGCGCTGCCCAGCAGCGGCAGGTGCTGCTTGAGGCTGTCGACGAAAGCCGGCAGGCCTTCCTCGGTCTTGACCTTGTTGAGGATCACGCCGAGCACCTTGGGATCCTTGGCGCCGCCGTACAGCTGGGCCTGAATCTCGATGCGCTCGGCCAGACGCTTGAGGCTGTCGCTGCCCTGGGCCGCGATGAGGATGACCTCGGCGTCCAGGCTCTTGGCGAGCTGGGTGTTGATGCGCTGGGTGTAGTTGGACTCGCGGGTCGGCACCATGCCTTCGACGATGACCACGTCCTTGCCCACAGCGACTTGCTGGAAGCGGCTGACCACGTCCTCGAGCAACAGGTCGATCTCGCCATCGGCGAGCCGGCGCTCCACCTGTTCCAGCGGCAGCGGTTCGGGAGAGGTCAGGTTCAGCGTGCGCTCGACGAGGATGCAGGAGCGCTCGCGGCCCTGGTCGACCGGGAAGGGTTGGGCGATCGGCTTGAAGAAACCGACCTTCAGCCCGGCGCTTTCCAGCGCGCGGATCAGGCCGAGGCTGATGGAATTGAGGCCGCCGCCGAAACCGGTAGGGGCAAGGAAGAGTGTGTGCATGGCATCTCCTAGTGGACAGGGTGCTCGGGTAACGGGTGCCGGGCGGCGGCTAGGCTAGGCGACTCGCCCGAGGGCGGAAACTGCCGGATTGCCGCGGCGCTCAAGAGCGGAAACCCGACGGCATGGCCTGTCGGGTTTCGCTATCGCTGCTTGCCTGTTTGCGCTCAGGCGTCCAGCAGGGCCAGCGTGTCGAGGGCGATCTGGCGCTCCTCGTTGGTCGGCACGACCATGACGCGCGGGCTGCCCTGAGCCTGGATTTCGCCGGCGACACCACGAGTGCAGCGGGCGTTGGCTTCGGCATCGAGCTTGAAGCCGAACAGCTTGAGGTGCTCCAGGGTGCGCTCGCGTACGGCCGAGGAGTTCTCGCCGATGCCGCCAGTGAAGACCAGACCGTCCAGCTGCGGCAGGGCGCAGGACATGGCGGCCAGCGACTTGGCCAGGCGATAGCAGAACACCTCGAAGGCCAGCACGGCGCCCGGATGCCCGGCCTGACGCGCTTCGGCCAGGGTGCGCATGTCGTTAGACAGACCGGACAGCCCCTTCAGGCCGCTCTCCTTGTTGAGCATGTTGTCGATCTTGGCGAGGTCCCAGCCCAGGGTCTTGTGCAGGAAGTTGTGCAGGCTCGGGTCGACATCGCCGCTGCGGGTGCCCATCACCAGGCCTTCGAGCGGGGTCAGGCCCATGCTGGTGTCGCGGCTTTCACCATTGACCACGGCACAGGTGGAGCAACCGTTGCCCAGGTGAGCGACCAGCCAGCTGCTGTTGTCTACCGGTACACCTGCCAGCTCGGCGGCGCGCTTGCTGACATAGCGATGGCTGGTGCCGTGGAAACCGTAGCGGCGTACGCCATGATCCTTGTAGAGCACGTCCGGCACGGCGTAGCGGTAGGCGTGCTCGGGCATGGTCTGGTGGAAGGCGGTGTCGAAGACGCCGACCTGCGGCAGTTCCGGGAAGAGGTTGATGGCGGCGTGGATGCCGCTCAGGTTGGCCGGATTGTGCAGCGGTGCCAGTTGGATGTTGGCTTCGATGCCGGCCAGGGTTTCGTCGTTGAGCAGCGTCGAGGCGAAGAACTTCTCGCCACCGTGCACCACGCGGTGGCCGATTCCGTCCAGATGGCCACCGGCGGCATCTTCGACACGCGGCAGGATCTGGGCCAGAGCAGCCTGATGATCGGCGTTGGGCACCTTGACGCTTTCCTTGCCAGCGGCGCTCTCGAAGTGGATGACGGCCTCCGGGCTGCCGATGCACTCGGCCAGGCCTTGTAGCGGGAAGGTCGCTTGCGCTTCGTTGACCAGGGCGAACTTGATCGACGAGCTGCCACAGTTAATCACCAGGATGTTACGAGCCGACATCGGTGCTCCTTGGATCTCTAATGTTATTGAAATGGGTGCCAAAGATACTTTTCGCGGATTCTTGCACATCGTCCATGAAAGCGATGCCATCCAAAGGTTGTAGTCCCACGTTCAATGGGACTACATCCTGGCCGCTGGCGACCAGCGGCGCGGGCCCGTTCATCCATGCCCGGTTCGCAATCGGCGCGGTGGATGGTTAAACTTCGATATCCATTCTCTCAAGCAAAGGTTCTGCCCCATGCTGATTGCCGCTAACAAGGCTGTCTCCATCGACTACACACTCACCAACGACGCCGGTGAGGTGATCGACAGCTCGGCCGGCGGCGCGCCGCTGGTCTATCTGCACGGCGCCGGCAACATCATCCCCGGCCTGGAAAAGGCCCTCGAGGGCAAGCAGGGCGGCGACCAGATCCAGGTTTCCATCGAGCCGCAGGACGCTTACGGCGAGTACAGCCCGGAGCTGGTCGCTACGCTGAATCGCGCCATGTTCGAAGGCGTCGACGAACTTGAAGTCGGCATGCAGTTCCACGCCTCCGGTCCGGACGGCGGCATGCAGATCGTCACCATCCGTGACGTCGAAGGCGACGACGTGATCGTCGACGGCAACCACCCGCTGGCCGGCCAGCGCCTGAACTTCGACGTCAAGGTCGTCAGCGTGCGTGACGCCAGCGACGAAGAAGTGGCCCACGGCCATATCCATGGCGAGGGTGGTCACCACCACTGATCCGGCCGCCATAACGGCGACCGCACACACGGCGGCAGGAACGGCTGCCGTGCCGATCGAAAAAGAGAGCGCTCCGGTCGTGTGCCGGGGCGTTTTTTTGTCAGGAGAGATGTCATGAGCGCATTCCATCAATTGGTGTTGCCAGGCCTGGGCGGCGAGGAATTGCCGCTGGCGCAGTTCGGCGATCGGATCACGCTGGTGGTCAATGTCGCCTCCCAGTGCGGACTGACGCCGCAGTACGCCGGCCTCGAGCGGTTGCAGCAGCAGTACGCCGCTCGAGGCTTCAGTGTGCTGGGTGTGCCATGCAATCAGTTCGCGGCGCAGGAGCCCGGCAGCGACGATGAGATCCGCTCGTTCTGCACGCTGAATTACGGCGTCAGCTTCCCCCTGAGTGGCAAGCTCGAAGTCAACGGACCGCAGCGTCATCCGCTGTATCGGCTGCTGGCGGGTGAGGGCGCCGATTTCCCCGGGGACATCAGCTGGAACTTCGAGAAGTTCCTCGTCGGCAAGGACGGCCGCGTCCTGGCGCGCTTCTCGCCGCGCACCGCGCCGGACGATCCTGCCTTGATCCAGGCGATCGAAAGCGCTCTGGCCTGATCCCGCCTCTCGCGACCGCAGCCGCGGTCGCGCTTCTTTTTCCCGCCTTGCGTGTTGTGCCATCGCTGCCATGGTTGCGGCTGGATAAGCGCCATGGATGATGCTGTGCCGGCGAGACGACCGGTCATATTCTCGGTGCATGAGCAATCCAGCACGCAACGACAAGCGCGACCTGATCCTGTCCAAAGGCGCCCAGGTGATGACCCGCCGCGGCTACCACGGGACCGGGGTGCAGGAAATCGTCCAGGCCGCGGGGATCCCCAAGGGCTCGTTCTATCACTACTTCGCCAGCAAGGAAGATTTCGCCCTGCAGGCGCTGGAGTACATCTATGCGCCGCGGCTGGAGCGCTATCGGCTGGCGTTGAGCAATGCCTCCTTGCCACCCGTGCAACGCATCCTGGATTACTACGCCGATCTCGTAGCGCACTTCGCCCGTCAGGAACGGCCGGAGTATCACTGCTTCATCGGTAGCCTGAGCTTCGAGATGGCGGAACTCTGTCCGCCGATCGCAACCCGGCTCAGCGAGATTCTGACGCGCTCCGTCGAGCTGCTCGCGCACTGCCTGGAGCAGGGGCGCAGCGCTGGTGCGCTTGCACCGGACAGCGACTGTCGGGCCGTTGCCGAGTTCATCAGCAACGCCTGGGAAGGCGCGCTGCTGCGCATGAAAGTGAGCGGCAGCGTCGCCCCGCTACAGGTTTTCCTCCAGCAGCTCGAGCGCCTGTTGGCGCCGGCTGCGCCTCGTTTGCCGGGCCACGAGCGCTCGGTTGCCTTGCCCATATGAATAAAAAGGAGTCGCATCGATGACCGCTAGCGTACAAGCCCTGTTTGAGCCCTTCGAATTGGGCGCCCTTCGTTTGCCGACCCGTGTGGTCATGGCGCCGATGACCCGGTCGTTCTCGCCCAACGGCGTACCCACCGCCGATGTGGTGGAGTACTACCGCCGGCGTGCCGCTTCCGGGGTCGGGTTGATCATCACCGAGGGCACCACGGTCAATCACGCGGCATCCAACGGCTACCCGCATGTTCCGCGCTTCTATGGCGAGGATGCGTTGGCCGGCTGGAAGGCTGTCGTCGAGGCGGTGCATGGCGCTGGCGGCAAGATCGTCCCGCAGCTCTGGCATGTGGGCAACGTGCGTCGCAAGGGCACTGAGCCGGAGCCGGACGTGCCAGGTTACGGGCCGATGGAAAAGCAAAAGGACGGGCAGGTCGTCGTTCATGGCATGAGCAAGCAGGACATTCAGGACGTGATCGAAGCCTTCGCCCAGGCCGCCCGCGACGCGCAGGTGATCGGCATGGACGGCGTGGAGATTCACGGTGCCCATGGCTATCTGATCGACCAGTTCTTCTGGGAAGGCAGCAACCAGCGCACCGACGAGTACGGCGGCAGCCTGGCCAACCGCTCGCGCTTCGCCATCGAGCTGGTGCAGGCCGTACGTGCGGCGGTCGGGCCTGATTTTCCGATCATCTTCCGCTTCTCGCAGTGGAAGCAGCAGGACTACACCGCACGCCTGGTGCAGTCGCCCGAAGCGCTCGGCGAGTTCCTCGCGCCGCTGGCCGACGCCGGGGTGGACATCTTCCACTGTTCGACGCGTCGTTTCTGGGAACCGGAGTTCGAGGGCTCGGAACTCAATCTGGCCGGCTGGACCCGCCAGCTGACCGGCAAGCCGACTATCACCGTGGGCAGCGTCGGCCTGGACGGCGAATTCCTGCAGTTCATGGTCAAGACCGACAAGGTGGCGCAGCCGGCCAACATCGAAGGCCTGCTGGAGCGGCTGAACAAGGCCGAGTTCGATCTGGTGGCGGTGGGGCGTGCGCTGATCTGCGATCCGGAATGGGCGGTAAAGGTGCGCGAGGGGCGGATGCAGGACATTCTGCCGTTCAGCCGCGAGGCGTTGAAGACGCTGGCGTGAGTGAGGGCGGCAGCCAGGGTGATCTGGCTGCCGCTGCCCCCGCCGCGGCGCTCCGGGTCGCCGCGCTGTTTAGCCGCCGAACGAGACGCCAAGCGCCTATGCTGGCCGATCGAGCTGCCGATTCGGCCCGCCTTCCCGGACCCAGAACAACGTGGCTCCTGCGACCGCTGCCGGCATGATCAGCAGGTTCAGCACCGGTACCAGCAACGCCGCATAGGTCACCGCGCCAAAGCTCAGGCTCTGCCAGCGACGCTGGCGCAGCCAGACCATCATGTCGGCCCAGCTCAGCTTGTTGTTGTCCGCCGGGTAATCGATGTACTGCACCGCCATCATCCATACGCCGAACAGCAGCCATAACGGTGCGGCTGCGAGGTTCAGCACCGGGATGAACGAGAGCACCAGCAGGGCGAGTGCACGCGGTGCGAAGTAGGCCAGCTTGCGCAATTCACGGCCGATGGTGCGGGGCAGCATGGCAAGCAGCTCGGCCCAACTGAAGGGCGGTGCGGCGTCTTCTCCGCGTACCACCACCTCGACCTTCTCTGAGAGAAAGCCGTTGAAGGGCGCGGCGATGATGTTGGCCAGCATGGTGAATGTAAAGAACACCATCAGCACCACCAGCGCAACGAATAACGGCCAGAGCAGGTATTCGAGAAAGGCCAGCCAGCTCGGCAGGCTCGGCATGAAGGTGTCGACCCAACCGCTGAACTGGCCCACGGCCAGCCAGATCAGGCCGAAGAACAGCAGCACGTTCACGGTCAGGGGCAGGATCACGAACAGGCGCAGCCCCGGGCTGAGCACCAGGCGCAGACCTTCGCGCAGGTACTGCGGGCCGGAAAGAGCGGATACGGGCATGGCATCTCCTGTGAGGCATTGTCGTGACGGGAAGAGGGATAGCCCACGACTATGGGCGGGATGCGAAAGCTGAATTATCCGCCGCGTTGCGGCATGGGTAAGGTGGTGCCCATCGCTTTTCGGGTCATCCGCTCCTTAAGCCTTCCCCAAGTGCTTGGATGACCCTTTTTCTTCGGTCGAGCCGGGCGGGCCGGCTCTTGCCGCAACGCGGCTTACTTGCGGTGGAGTGGCTGACTGTCGAAGCGCACGCCCGGCAGTCCCGTCTCCATCAGCGCGCGGATGTTGCGATGGTCGCTGCCGTTCGGGTTGGCCAGCACCGCCTGGTAGTGTTCGCCGAACGCGAGCAGAGCCTCTTCCGTGCTGAAACCCTCCAGCAGGGCCAGGCCGAGCGTCTTGCAGGAGCCCTCGTTCTCCCCGGCGGCATTCTCCAGCGTGCCATTGACGAAACGGCACGGCTGGTAATCGTAGTTGCTGGCGATGAAGGCGAGGGTGTCACTGAACGCGTGGTTGCGGTTGCGCAGGCTCGCGCGGAAGTCCTTCAGGTCTGTCATTATTTCTGTGCCTTGTCGAAAGCGGCCTGTTGCTCGGCGGTCGCTTCCTTCTGATAGCGTTTTTTCCATTCACTGTACGGCATGCCGTACACCTCTTCGCGCGCCTGGTCGATGGTCAGTTCGACCTCCAGGTCGTCGGCGGCGGCCTTGTACCATTTCGACAGGCAGTTGCGGCAGAAACCGGCCAGATTCATCAGGTCGATATTCTGCGCATCAGGGCGGGTGCGCAGGTGCTGGACCAGGCGACGGAAGGCAGCGGCTTCCAGTTCAGTGCGTTCTTGGTCGTTCATCTCTCGGGTCTCGGCGTTGGCTGAGGTCGGCCGGATCATAACCTCGCCTCGTTGAGCGAACCAGTCTTGTTCCGGGTCAATCCCGATGGGCTGCCAGGGTGATCGATACCGACTCGGCGAAGCGCAGCGCATGAGGCTTGTCGACCTCCACTTCGGCATAGCGCACCTGCGGATACTGCATCACCAGATCGAGGATTTCCTGGGTCAGCCGTTCGAGCAGGGCGAAACGGTTGTCCTCGACATGCTGGATGATCGCCTTGGTGATGGTGCGGTAGTTCAGAGCCTGTTCGATGTCGTTCTCGCGCACCGCTTCGGCGGCCGGGTAGAGCATGGTCAGGTTGATCAGTACGTCCTGGCGATTGAGGATTTCCTCTTCCTTGATGCCGATGTAGGTGCGCAGCCGCAGGTCCTTGACGCGGATGCGCGCCATCGCGGGTTCCAGTCTGGGCATGTCGTCTCCTTGTCGTGTCAGATCAGATGGCGACCGCCATTGACGGTCAGTGTGGTGCCGGTGACGTAGGGATTGTCGAGCAGATAGCGCAGGCTCTGGTAGATCACTTCGGCGCCGGGCTCGATACCCAGCGCCGACTTGGCCAATGCCTTGCGGCGATAGTCCTCGTCGTCGTCCGGGTTGAACTGGATCAGCGCCGGCGCAATGCCGTTGACCTTGATCTGCGGGGCCAGGCTGGCGGCGAAGGAAAGCGTCAGGCTGTCCAGGCCGGCCTTGCTCGCGGCGTAGGCGATGTGCTTCTTGCTGCCCTTGCGGGTGACATCGTCGCCGATGTGCACGATATCCGCCGGGCCGCCGTAGCGCAGCAAATCGGCACAGCGCAGGTTGATCAGGTAGGGCGCGAGCATGTGGATCTGAAACAGCTGGCGGAAGGCGTCGGCTTCCTGCCCGGGCGTATCGGCGCGCCATTGCGAGGCGTTGTGCACGATCGCCCGCAGGCTGCCGGTCAGTTGCCGGATGGCAGTGATGAAGGCATGAATGCCGACTTCATCGCTGAAGTCTGCCTGCACCACCTGCGCTCCGCGGGCGCGTAGCCGCGCTACGCTGTCGCGCTCGCGACGGTAGCTGATGATGACCGGGTAACCGTCATCCAGCAGGCGTTCGGCGCAATGCAACCCGATCCGCTGGCTGGCTCCGGTGATGAGAATCGGGGCCTGATGCATGAGTATCCACTGCCGGAAGTGGGCGGACGTCCCGCAGGCGCGGGCCGTCGCTAATGGCGTGGCAGCTTACACCAGATCAGCCGGCAGCTCAGGTTGCAAATCGGGGTGCAGCCGCTGGTGCTGGCGATAGAGGAAGGAGCGGATGCGCTCGGCGTCCTTTTCCCGGGCGAACTCGACTTCATAGGCGGCCCGGCCGCCGTTCAGTTCGCGTACCCGGTGGGCGTCGATTTCCAGCGGCGTATCGTCAGGCAGGGCCAGGCGCAGATGGAAATGCTTGGGGGGCTTGCGATGCTTGCCGGCTTCTACCAGCAGGCCGTGGGGGGAGAGTTCATGCACGCTCAGCGGACTCTCGCCGCCGTCGCTCTCCAGCAACGGCAGCGGTTCGTCCAGATGCAACCGCCAGGCACGGGTCGTCGGGCCACGCTCGTAGATGACCGGTGGCGCCAGTTGCAGATCAAGGCTGTGCAGCTCGTCTTCGCGCAGCTGCAGCGGGAAGGACATGCGGAAGTCCTCGAACTCGGCCTGCAACGACAGGTTGGCGCGGGCGGCCAGTTGCATCAGCAGCTCGTTGGAACGCGCGCCGCCATCGATCCGGAAACCCGTGGAGCGCTCGTTGCCGCTGCCGCCGTTGCGCTGCATCAGCTGGCGGATGAAGGTCAGCTCGTCTTTGCTGAGTATGGTCTCTTCCGCCATTGCGGATACCCTCGGAAGGCGCCGGCCTTCCCTCGATCTGGCGTCGCGGTCGTGGCCGCTTTCCCCTGCGACCGGAATGGCCGCATTCATTGTGGCAATCGGGCCTTCGATCGCCTGTGCGAAGTTTAGTTCCGTATCGCTGGTGCTTCCTGGTTGTGCGTCGCAGTGTGGAGATTGCGGCATAATGCGCGGCTTTGAATTGCCTCGGAGCGCAGCATGAAAGTCGCCATTCTTTCCGGAAGCGTCTACGGCACGGCCGAAGACGTAGCCCGCCATGCCGAACGCCAGTTGAAGGCCGCCGGCTTCGACGCCTGGCACGATCCCCGCGCCCAGCTGCAGCAGATTCTCGACTTTGCGCCCGACGCGCTGCTGGTCGTGACCTCCACCACCGGTATGGGCGAGCTGCCGGACAGCTTCATTCCCCTGTACACCGCCATTCGTGATCGGTTTCCGGCCTGGAGCGGCCTGCCTGGTGCCGTCATTGCGTTGGGCGACGCCAGCTACGGCGACACCTTCTGTGGCGGTGGTGAATTGATCCGCGAGCTGTACGCCGAACTGGGCGTGCGTGAAGTGGTGGAGATGCTGCGTCTCGATGCCAGTGAGACGGTCACCCCGGAAAGCGATGCCGAGCCCTGGCTGGAGGCATTCGCTGCAGCCCTGCGCGGCTGATCCTGGCTCGCCGGGCCAACGGCCTGGCTGCAAGGGCAACTGCCGCGCTGTCGGCGGCTGGCTAGAATCGATGGCACCTTCACGACAATAACAAGAGGTGCCCTCGATGACTGCGCTGCATACCCTGCCTTCGCTTCAGCCTCAGGTCAGCCCCGCCGAATGGCAGGCGCGGGTGGACCTCGCCGCCTGCTACCGACTGGTGGCGCTGCACGGCTGGGATGACCTCATCTTCACCCATATCTCGGCGAAGATTCCCGAAACCGAGCATTTCCTGATCAATCCGTACGGGTTGATGTTCCATGAAATCACCGCCTCGAGCCTGGTCAAGGTCGACCTGGCCGGCAACAAGGTGATGGACACCCCCTACGAGATCAATCCCGCCGGCTACACCATCCACAGCGCGGTGCATGAGGTTCGCCACGACGTCGCCTGCGTCATGCATACCCATACCGCCGCTGGGGTCGCCGTGTCGGCGCAGCGTCAGGGTTTGCTGCCCATCAGCCAGCAGTCGCTGTTCGTTCTGGCCAGCCTGTCGACGCACGGTTATGAGGGAGTCGCACTGAACCACGAGGAAAAGGCGCGACTGCAAGCCGACCTGGGCGAGACCGGCTTCATGCTGTTGCACAACCACGGCCTGATGACCTGCGGCGGCAGCATCGCCGACACCTTTCTGATGATGTTCATCTTCCAGCGCGCCTGCGAAATCCAGGTCATGGCACAGGCCGGTGGCAGCGAACTGATCGCCATTCCGGAACAGATCCTGGCCGGCGCCAAGGCCATGGCCGCCGGGGTGACCCGAACCCGCTCGGGCATGGGCGGCGCGCTGGCCTGGCCGGCCCTGCTGCGCAAGCTGGATGTGCAAAGCCCCGGTTACGACGCCTGAGGCACAAGCGCCTCAGGCCGTTCTGGCGAATTGCTGAAGCGCTGGATAGAAGTCGCGGAAATCCTGGAGCAGCGGTTCGTACAGCTGCTCCAGCTCGGCCAGCCCGCCGGCCAGGCCATCCGGTCGGCTTAGGCGCCGGCTCATGTTGGCCAGCACCCGTTCCAGTACCTCGAATTCGCGATAACTGCCCAGCCAGTCGTGCGCGGCCATGTGCGGCGCGATCACCGCAAGCTTGCCTGGCAGCTCGGGTTCGGCAGCCAGTACGCCGTAGACGCGCTGGGTAAAGCGCTCGAGGGGCTCGCTCGAATAGTCCGCCCAGTTGGCCGCCAGGCAGTGATCGAAGAACAGGTCTATCAGAATGCCGGCATAGCGGCGTCGTTCGCTGGGGAAGCGGCTTTTGGCCTGCAGAACCAGCGGATGACTGTCGGTGAAGGCGTCGATCTGGCGATGCAGGCGGATGCCGGCTTCGATCTCGGCCGGCCAGCGACCCTGTAGCGGTCCCTTGACGAAGTCGCCGTAGAGGCTGCCGAGCAGGTCGCCCGGCTGCGGGCCGCCGAGGTGAAGGTGTGCGAGATAGTTCATGGGCGAAGCTTAGCGCAGCTACCGTGTCCTGGGACGCCTCAGGCTGCCTCGCGCAGCTGCCCGCGCGACTCGGGCCGCAGCGCGTCGGCGATCGCGTGCTGCGCGGCGGTGGCGATGGCCTTGCGGTCGAGCGTGCGCGTATCGATCGGCGGCAGCAGGCGGATTTCCACGTCACAGCAATCGCTCGTCAGCAGGCGATGTAGATGGCCGGGCAGCTCATCGTCGCCGATGAAGGGTGCGACGGTGTCCCGTTCGCCGTTGCGTCGATAACGGATGGCGACCGGCTGCACAGCGCGCCCTGCATCGATGGCGCAGGCGAAGAGCCGAGAATGGAAGGTGCGCACTTCCTTGCCATCGGTCGAGGTGCCTTCGGGGAAGATCAGCAGATGGCGCCCCTGGAACAGGTGCGTGGTCAGTTGCCGATTGACCAACGCCGCGTCGCCGCTTCCACGGCGAATGAACAGCGTGCCGGCCGCCTGGGCGAGCCAACCCAGCGCGGGCCAGGCGCGGACCTCGGCTTTGGCCAGGAAGGACAGCGGCGCGAGCATCCCCAGCAGTGGGATATCGCACCAGGAGACATGATTGGCCACCCACAGCATCGGCTGCGCCGGCAGCTCGCCCGTGACGCGCACGCGAAAGGGCAGAGTGGCCGCCAGTCGGGCCAGAAACCACTGGGTCAGCCGCTGCTTGCGCAGGGCCGAGACGGGTATCGCGCATCGTTCGGCAATACCCAGTGCACCGGCCACGATCAGACCGCTCAGCACCACCCCGGCGACCCGTAGCAGGCGCCAGTACCGGCGCAGGCGCGGCATCTATACCGCTGCCTTGAAGTGGCGCGCATAGCGTGGGCAGAGCTCCTCGCGCTTGAGCAGGATGAACACGTCGGCCACCTGGAATTCCGGATCCCAGCAGGGCTCGCCGCAGATCTTCGCGCCCAGGCGCATGTAAGCCTTGAGCAACGGCGGCAGCTGGGCGGTGACGTTCTCCGGCAGCTCCTGCGCGGGCAGGGGGGTACGTGGCTCGGCGTGCAGCAGCTCGGTGCTGAGGTGGCTGTCGCGCAGCCGCTGCATGATGGCGTGGGCCTGGATGCCGCCGTCGCGCATGGGGATGCTGGCGCAGCCCATCAGGTAGCGGTAACCGCCCCGATTGAGCTCCTCGGCCAGCTCGCTCCAGAGCACGGCGATGGTCGCGCCGTTGCGATAGGCCGGCGCCACGCAGGTGCGGCCGATCTCCAGTACCGGCTCGTCCAGCTGCGCCAGGCCATGCAGGGCGAACTCGCCTTCGCTGTAGAAGCGGCCCAGCTGGCGAGCGGTAAGGTGATCCAGCAGGCGGGTGGTGGCGACCAGCTCGCCGCTGGCCAGGTCACGCACGCCGATATGCCGGCAGTGGCTATCGAAATCGTCCATGTCCAGGCCCAGTTCGGCGCCCTGCAGCCGAGCCTCGAACTCGCTGCTGAATACGCGATAGCGCAGGGCCTGGGCTTCGCGCAGGGCATCTTCACCTTGCAGGCGTTCGGCTTGAAGTTGACGTGTACTGCGGTCGACGATGGCATTCATGCTCTGTCTCCTTGTCCGCCGTGGCAGTGGCGGGTTGGCGATGCATCGCGAGCGTCTGGTTGTTATCGTTGGGCTCGCCTGGTCTGGCTGGATCAGGCTAGGGGCCGGGCATGTCGCCGCTGTGACGAACGGATGATGGTTGGATGACGGCGTGAAACCTTGGAGATGAGCATGTCTTGGGCAGGATTGATCGGGCCGCTGCAGCCCATCGCGGCTAGCGCCGGGCTAAGCGGCTGGTATGAAGATCTGTGCGCAGCGGCTGGCCGCTCGGGCACGCTGGGCCTGGCGGTACACGGTGGGCGCCTGGCGGCGACGCCCGGCTTGGCCTTTCTTGCCGGCTACCAGGCAGCGCTGCGGGCGCTGTGGCCCGAGGCGCCGGCAGGGCTGGGGGCGCTTTGCACCACCGAACGACGCAGGCTGCGCCCCGCCGACATGACCACGCGCTGGGACGGCGCGCAGCTCAATGGCAGCAAGGACTTCGTGACCACAGGCGATGCGGTGCAGTGGCTGCTGGTCTCGGCCCGCGAGGAGGGCGCCGACGAGTCGCCGCGCCTCGGCCTGTTCGCCGTCGAGCCGACCGCTGCTGGCGTAGCGCTGACCCCGGGCCCGAGTCTGCCGATCGTTCCCGACATCCCTCATGCCCGTCTCCAGCTGGCTGGCGCGCCGGCGAAGCGCCTGGCCGGCGATGGCTGGAGTGACTACGTCAAACCTTTCCGTACCCATGAGGATCTGCACGTGTTGGCCGCGCTGGCCGCCTGGCTCTATGGTGTGGCGCTGCGCGAGCAGTGGCCGCGCGACCTGCAGCTTCGCCTGCTGGCAATCCTGGGCGGCGCGGCGGAAGTGGCCCGACTGCCAGCCGACGAGCCCGCCACGCACCTCCTGTTGGCCGCACAGCTCGAGCAGTTCGCTGCGCTGCAAGGGGGCCTCGGCTCGGTCATGGCTCGCGGCGATGCGGCGGCGCTCTGGCAGCGCGATCGAGGCGTGCTGGCGCTGGCGCGAGATGCACAGGCGCGCCGCCTGGAGCAGGCCTGCCGCGCGCTCGGGCTGGGCTAAAAGCCTGCTGGCGGGAACTCTGCCTGCCCGTGGCGAGCCTATAGGGATCACCCGTTTGCGCCGGCGCCTGCCACGCCAGCCATTGCCTTGCCGAGGCGCGCGGGTAAGCTACCGCGCTGCGTCCGTCTTGCTCAGATCGACGCAGCCTTCTGCGTTTGCTTCGGGATGTCGACCGGAAAAAGGGATTTCATGTCGTATCGTTGTTGCTCTGCCATGTCGCTTCGCCGGGCTGCCGGCGCGTTCAACCCGGGTGATGCCTGGTGATGCTGGCCGGTGCCGTATTTCCCTGGCGCAGCGACAACCGCTTCCGTCTGCTGATCGACGGGCCGCAGTTCTTTCCCTCCATGATCGAAGCGATCGAGGGCGCAGAGCGGCGCATCGATCTCGAGCTGTATCTGGTGGAGGACGGCCATTGCCTGGAACGCATGCTCGAGCCGCTGGTGCGTGCGGCGGAGCGGGGCGTGCGCGTGCGCTGCCTGTTCGACGGTTTCGGGTGCCTGAAGATGAGCCAGGCCAATCGCGACCGCCTGACTGCCGCCGGGATCGAGCTGCGGCTGTACAACCCGCTGTCGCTGCGCCTCAAGCTGCGCAACCTCCATCGCGATCATCGCAAGCTGCTGCTGGTGGACGGTGGCGTCGGCTTCGTCGGTGGCACCGGTATCACCGACGAATTCTGGAACCCGCGCAAACCTGCCGTGCACTGGCACGAGGTGATGGTCGAGATGTTCGGCCCACTGCTGCAGGACTGGCAGGAACTGTTCGACAGCCAGTGGGTGCACTGCCTGAGGCGGCGGATCTGGCAACTGCCCCTGCCGAGCCGTGCACCGCGCATTCCTCAGGTGCCCGAGGGGCCGGGCCTGGGTCGCGTCGCCTATGCCGCAGCGCGTCAGCATCGCGACATTTTGCTCAGCCTGTTGCGCAACCTGCGCCGGGCACAGACGCGTATCTGGCTGGCGACACCCTATTTCCTGCCCACCGGCAAGGTGCGTCGCGCGCTGATCCGGGCGGCACGCCGTGGCGTCGACGTGCGCCTTCTGCTCACCAGTCGCAACACCGATCATCCACCGGTGCGCTATGCCGGTCAGCGCTTCTACCCACGCCTGCTGCGTGCCGGCGTGCGGATTTATGAATATCAGCCACACTTCTCGCACCTGAAAATGGTGCTGGTCGATGACTGGGTCAGCGTCGGCTCATGCAACTTCGACTATTGGAACCTGCGCTGGAACCTGGAGGCCAACCTCGAAGCGATCGACGCTTCACTCAGCGCCCAGGTCCAGCGGAGTTTCGAGCGCGACTTTCAGGACAGCAGCGAGATCGATCTGGCCAGCTGGTACGCCAGGCCGCTGCATCTGCGGCTCTATCAGCGCCTGTGGGGCGCGATGGACCGTCTGCTGGTGAACATTTTCAACCGCAACGGCTGACGGTCGTTGTGTACCGGAGCAAAGGCTCCAGACCCGCGCGAAAGAGGACGATGCAATGGCAGCAAAGAACATTTTGATGCTGGTGGGTGACTACGCCGAGGATTACGAAACCATGGTGCCGTTCCAGGCCCTGCAGATGGTTGGCCATCGCGTGCATGCGGTGTGCCCCGACAAGAAGGCCGGCGACACCGTGCGCACCGCGATCCATGATTTCGAGGGCGACCAGACCTACAGCGAGAAGCCGGGCCACAACTTTGCGCTGAACTTCGATTTCACCGCGGTGCGTGCCGAGGACTATGACGCGCTGGTGATTCCTGGCGGCCGCGCGCCGGAGTATCTGCGCCTGAACGAGCAGGTGCTGGCGCTGGTACGGGCCTTCGACGAAGCCGGCAAGCCGATCGCTGCCGTCTGTCACGGCGCACAGCTGCTGGCCGCCGCTGGCGTGCTGAAGGGCCGCGCCTGCAGCGCCTATCCAGCCTGCGCACCGGAGGTGAAGCTGGCCGGCGGCGACTATGTCGACATCCCGGTGGACCAGGCGCACACCGAAGGCAATCTGGTCAGCGCCCCGGCTTGGCCGGCGCATCCCGCCTGGCTGGCGGGCTTTCTCAAGCTGCTCGGCACCGAGATAAAGCTGTAGGATGCCCTGCGTGCCGTCTCGCATTTGCCGGGCGGCACGCATGACGACCCCGCGGCTCGCGCCGCTTCAGCAAGAGCGCCATCCGTGTCTGCCACTCCCAACGATCCCCTTCATGGCATCACCCTGGAAGCCATGCTCACCGAGCTGCATGCCCACTATGGCTGGGACGGCTTGGCCCAGCGCGTCGATATCCGTTGCTTCAAGAGCGAACCGAGCATCAAGTCGAGCCTGAAATTCCTGCGCAAGACGCCTTGGGCGCGGCAGAAAGTCGAAGCGCTGTTCGTCCAGTTGCGCCGCCGCGGCTGATCAGGCGGTGTGAAAGCGAAAAGCCCGGCACTAGGCCGGGCTTTTCGTTTCCACGCAGATGCTTACTGCACCTCGACCGCCAGGCTGTCGGCGATCTTCTTCTGCCAGATCGCCGGACCGGTGATGTGCACGGACTCGCCGTTGGTGTCGACCGCGACGGTGACCGGCATGTCCTTCACTTCGAACTCGTAGATCGCTTCCATACCCAGTTCGGCGAACGCCAGCACCTTGGACTTCTTGATCGCCTGGGCCACCAGATAGGCGGCTCCGCCGACGGCCATCAGGTACACGGCCTTGTTGTCCTTGATTGCCTCGATGGCGATCGGGCCACGCTCGGACTTGCCGATCATGCCCAACAGGCCTGTGCTTTCCAGGATCTGCCGGGTGAACTTGTCCATCCGGGTCGCCGTGGTCGGGCCAGCTGGGCCGACCACTTCGTCACCGACCGGATCGACCGGGCCGACGTAGTAGATGAAGCGACCCTTGAGGTCCACCGGCAGCTCTTCGCCCTTGTTCAGCATGTCGACCATGCGCTTGTGCGCGGCGTCGCGGCCGGTGAGCATCTTGCCGTTGAGCAGGATGGTCTCGCCCGGCTTCCAGCTCTGCACTTCTTCCGGCGTGATGCTGTCCAGATCGACGCGGCGAGCGCTCGGGCCGGCTTCCCAGACGATTTCCGGGTAGGCGTCCAGTGGTGGCGCTTCCAGGCTGGCCGGGCCGGAGCCATCGAGCACGAAGTGGGCGTGGCGGGTGGCGGCGCAGTTCGGGATCATGCACACCGGCAGCGAGGCGGCGTGGGTCGGGTAATCCATGATCTTCACGTCGAGTACGGTGGTCAGGCCACCCAGGCCCTGGGCACCGATGCCCAGCTGGTTGACCTTCTCGAACAGTTCCAGGCGCAGCTCCTCGATGCGGTTCTGCGGGCCGCGGGCCTTGAGCTCGTGGATGTCGATCGGCTCCATCAGCACTTCCTTGGCCATCACCGCGGCCTTTTCCGCGGTGCCGCCGATGCCGATGCCGAGCATGCCCGGCGGGCACCAGCCGGCGCCCATGGTCGGCACGGTCTTGAGCACCCAGTCGACGATGGAATCGGACGGGTTGAGCATGGCCATCTTCGACTTGTTTTCCGAACCACCGCCTTTGGCGGCCACATCCACCTCGACTTTGTCACCGGGGACGATGGAGTAATGGATGACAGCCGGGGTATTGTCCTTGGTGTTCTTGCGGGAACCTGCCGGGTCGGCCAGGATCGAAGCACGCAGCACGTTTTCGGGCAGGTTGTAGGCGCGGCGCACGCCCTCGTTGATCATGTCGTCCAGGCTCATGGTGGCGCCATCCCAGCGCACGTCCATGCCGACGCGGACGAAGACGGTGACGATGCCGGTGTCCTGGCAGATCGGGCGGTGACCAGTGGCGCACATGCGCGAGTTGATCAGAATCTGCGCCATGGAGTCGCGGGCGGCCGGGGATTCTTCACGCAGGTAGGCTTCGTGCATCGCCTGGATGAAATCCACGGGATGGTAGTAAGAAATGAACTGCAAAGCGTCGGCGACGCTTTGAATCAGGTCGTCTTGCTTGATCACGGTCATGCAGCGCGTCCTCATGGCGGGGCGGTAAGAGGCGCGTCGGGAGTGGCAGTCGACGCGCCGCGAAAAAATGCGCGGCAGTATAACGCGTCAGACTGCGCGGTACACGGACGGACCAGGAGCGATGGGAATGCCGGCTAGGTTTTTGTTTTCGGTAGGCGTAGAGTGCGGCAAATTGCCACAGTGGGATGGATCCCTATGAGTGCGATGCGTTACGAGACCGATGAGCGATCGCTGCAGCAGTTGGTCACTCGGCGATTCGCAATGGCGTCCGTCACCTATGGCTTGGCCCTGCTGCTGACATGGGTGGCCGTGGCGAGTGGTTTCTACGAGGCGCCGATCGCCAGCGCGGTGGTGCATTCGGCGCTGATCGTGGTGAGTCAGCTGATGTTCTTCTGGCTGTTCCACCGAGGCATCAATCTGCGCTTCAAGGATCCCAGCCTGACCGAGCCACAGGTGCTGGTGGGACTGATCTGGCTGACCTATTTCCTCTTCAACCTGGGGAGCGCACGGGGCTCACTGCTCGTGCTCTATCTGCTGGTGTTGATGTTCGCGGTCTTTCTGCCGCCCAAGATCTTCATCCGCTACGCCTCCCTGGCATTTCTCAGCTTCGTCGGCCTGGCCGCGCTGGACTACTACCTCGAGCGCCCGATGGACACCACGGCGCTCGCGCTACAGGCCAGCGTGCTGCTGGTGACGCTGATCTGGATGTGCCTGTTCGCCGGTCACGTATATCGCCTGCGCCAGCGCATGCGCCAACGTCGCTATGCGCTGCAGGCGCACCAGGACACCCTGCGCGGCATGATGCGGCAGCTGGAGGACCTGGCCTCCACCGATGAGCTGACTGGGCTGTACAACCGTCGACGTTTCCTGCGCATCGCCGAGGGCGACCTGAGTCGTCTACGCAAGGGGCATCAATCGGGCCTCGCACTGATCGACCTCGATCACTTCAAGCGGATCAACGATATCCACGGCCATGCCACTGGCGACCGCGTGCTGCAGACCTTCGCCAAGGTGGCGCGCTCCTGCCTGCGTGACGACGACGTCTTGGCCCGCTACGGCGGCGAGGAGTTCGTCCTGCTGCTGCCGGAAACCGACGCCGAGCAGTTCCGTGCCTGCTGTGAGCGTTTGCGCGAAGCCTTCGCCAGTGCCGAGCCGGAGGATGCCGAGATCGCGGCCGGCCATCTCAGCCTGTCCATCGGCCTGACCCTGTTGAACGCCGGGGATGAGCTGGATGCCGCCCTGCAGCGGGCGGACGAGGCGCTCTATCGAGCCAAGCGGGCCGGGCGCAATCGCTGCGAGGCGGCATGGGATACCTGCGATGCCTGAACTCCGCTGCGCCGGACGTCGTTGGACCGTACCAACCGAGAGCAATCTGCTCGACGCGCTGACGCTGGCTGGCGTGACGGTGCCCTCCAGCTGTCGCGCCGGAAGCTGCCATGCCTGCCTGGTGCGATGCGTGGCAGGGGAGCCGCGCGACCTGCAGCCGGAGCTGCTGCGACCCGAGCAGCGCGAGGCCGGCTGGCGGCTCGCCTGCCAGTGCCGGGTCGACGGCGATCTGAGCGTGGAGGTGTTCGATCCTCGTCGCGACGGGCTGGCCACGCGGGTGCAAAGCCTGGGGCGGTTGGGCGCCGATGTGCTGCGGCTGCGTCTGTTGCCGGAGCGGCCGCTGCGCTATCGGGCTGGTCAGCATCTCTTGCTCTGGACGGCGGCAGGGGTGGCCCGGCCATATTCTCTGGCCAGCCTTCCCAACGAGGATCCCTGGCTGGAGTTTCATATCGACAGCAGCCGATCCGGCGCCTTCTGCGACTTCGCGCGTGAATTGCGTCCCGGCGACCTGCTGCGGCTGGGCGAACTGCATGGAGGCGCGTTGCACTACGAGCCGGAATGGTGCGAGCGACCCTTGCTGTTGCTGGCGGCCGGAACCGGACTGGCACCCCTCTGGAGTCTGTTGCGCGAGAGCTTGCGCCAGGGCCATCGCGGGCCGATCCGGTTGTTGCATGTCTGCCGTCAGGGGCATTACCTGAAGGAGCCTCTGCAGGCCTTGGCGCGGGCGCATGACAACCTGCAGCTGGAATGGATCAGCCATGAAGAGCGGGATCGCATGCTGAGTACGCTGCGGCCCACATCGCGCCGTGATGTCGCGCTGGTCTGCGGCGGTCCATCGTTCGTCGACGCCTGTGCCCGGCGTCTGTATCTCGCTGGTCTGCCGCGCGGGCAGATATTCGGCGATGCCTTTATCGGCGCCAACCAAGCCGGCGTCTCCTGAAAGCACAAAGGCCGGCAAGATGCCGGCCTTTGTGCTGATGCGCTGGCGCGATTACTGATCGCCGACGCGCAGGATCTTCATGGTGTTGGTGCCGCCGGTGCTGTCGTGGTAGCTGTCACCCTTGGTCAGGATCACCCAGTCGCCCGGTTGCACGATGTTGCGCTTGAGCAACTCTTCCACCGCGATCTGGCTGACCTTGTCCGCCGGCAGAGCTGCCGGATCGAACGGAATGGTCTGCACGCCGCGGAACAGCGCAACCCGTGCCTGGGTTTCGCGGTGGGGCGAGAAGGCGAAGATCGGCACCGAGGAGCGGATGCGCGACATGATCAGCGGCGTGTAGCCACTTTCGGTCAGAGCAATGATCGCCTTGACACCGGGGAAGTGGTTGGCGGTGTACATCGCCGCCAGGGCCGCGCTTTCGTCACAGCGCTCGAATTGCTGGCCGAGGCGGTGACCGGACTTGGTGCTGGTCGGGTGCTTTTCCGCACCGCAGCAGACGCGCGCCATGGCCTTGATCGCTTCGATCGGGTATTCGCCAGCGGCGCTTTCCGCCGACAGCATCACCGCGTCGGTGCCGTCGAGCACCGCGTTGGCGACATCGGACACTTCGGCACGGGTCGGCATCGGGCTGTGAATCATCGACTCCATCATCTGGGTCGCGGTGATCACTACCTTGTTGTGGCGGCGGGCGTGCAGAATGATCTTCTTCTGGATGCCCACGAGTTCGGCATCGCCGATTTCCACGCCGAGGTCGCCGCGGGCGACCATCACGCCGTCGCTGGCGCGAATCAGGCCATCGAGCGCCTCGTCATCGGCGACCGCTTCGGCCCGCTCGATCTTGGCGATCAGCCAGGCGCTGGAGCCGGCTTCGTCGCGCAGGCGGCGGGCCAGGTCCATGTCAGCCGCATCGCGCGGGAAGGAAACGGCCAGGTAATCCAGCTGCAGGTCGGCGGCCAGTTTGATGTCGGCCTTGTCCTTGGCAGTCAGCGCCGGTGCGGTCAGACCGCCGCCGCGACGGTTGATGCCCTTGTTGTCGGACAGCGGGCCGCCGATCAGCACGGTGCAGTGCAGTTCATCGGCCGTGGCGTTGTCCACGCGCATTACCACGCGCCCATCGTCCAGCAGCAGCTCGTCGCCAACACCGCAATCCTTGACCAGATCCGGGTAATCGATACCGACCACTTCCTGGGTGCCGGCGTCGCGCGGGTGGGTGACGGAGAAGCGGAACTGGTCGCCTTCCTTCAGCTCGATGCGCTTGTCGGTGAACTTGGCGATGCGGATCTTCGGGCCCTGCAGGTCGCCTAGCAGTGCGACGAAGCGGCCATGGCGAGCGGCGATCTCACGGACCAGCTCGGCCCGGGCACGGTGCTCGTCGGGGCTGCCGTGGGAGAAGTTCAGGCGGGCGACATCCAGCCCGGCGATGATCATCTTCTCCAGCACATCCGGCGAACTGCTGGCCGGGCCCAGGGTGGCGACGATCTTGGTGCGACGCTGAATCATTCAAATGGCTCCTTCTTCTGGCTGGCTGCGAGGCTACTATGCTCGACCGTTGTAGTCATCGCCCGGCGGCCACTACTCTTTCGGCGCATCTGACGGGCTGTCTGCAGGTTTTTCCGGCGCGGTCGATACAGGAGCATTACGGAGGAACCCATGCGTACCCTGATCATCGTTTTTCTGACCCTGTTCACCGTGGGCTGTAGTGCCCGCCACGCGTCCGATCGCCATCTGGACGAGGCATACCGGCATTACGAGGCTGATAATTGCGAGCGGGTGATGCAGTCGCTGTCGCAGGCGGAGCGTCGCAGCAAACCGCGTAGCCAGGCGCAGCCGGAGATCTCGCTGCTGCGCGGCCAGTGCCTGGAGCGGCAGGGGCTGTTCGTCGACGCGGCGGAAACCTACCGCTTCATCATCGAGCGATTCCCTGCCAGCGAATACGCCTACCGCGCCCGCGCCCGACTGGAGACTCTGCGTCAGCTGGGGCACTATCACAGCGAGGCGCAGCCGGTGGCACAGCCGGCCAGGCGTTGAACACCACACCGTTCATGTGAGGGAACATGCGAGCGCTGCTTCTGACCCTGATACTGATGCCGGCGCTGGCATCCGCGCAGATCTACCGGTGGACCGATGCCGACGGGCGCGTCCATTTCGGCCAGCGTCCGCCCGCTGGCGCCGAGCAGATCGAGGTGCGCCCGCAGGTCGTCGAGCGCGACGACCAGACCCGCGAGCGCGAGGCGCGCAGCGAGCGTTTCTTCGATGCGCGCCGCCAGGAGCAGCAGGCGGCGCGCGAGCAGGCCAGCCAGACAAGGGCTGCTCGAGAGCAGGAATGCCAGAGCCTGCGCAGCCAGTTGTCGCAATTGCAGCTCGGCGGACGCTTCTTCCGTAACGATGCAGCCGGAGAGCGCGTCTACTACAGTGACAGTGAACTAGAGGCGGCTCGACAGCGCCTGGCGGCGCGCATCAGCCAGGTCTGCAACTGAGCCGAAGGGACTCGATCGCAGGGCTAAGGTAGAAGGCTTGGACGACATGAACATGGCGAACCAGCGTCGTATTCAGCGGCATCAGCTGCCGTACTACCTCAACGTATTCAACCGTTTCACGGAAAAGCCGCTGGGCTTCATCGGCAATCTGTCCGAGGGCGGACTGATGCTGATCAGCCCCTATCCGATGATGCTCGGGGTACGCTTCGAGATGCGCCTGAAAATCCCCGGCCAGACCGGCCAGCTGCGCCATGTGGACTTCAGCGCCTTCAGCCTGTGGTCAAGCGAAGACGTGACGCCGGGCAGCTACGACACCGGCTTCTCGCTGATCGATCCGCCAGGCGAGATCCGCGAGATGATCGCCGCGTTGCATCACTACTTCAGCTTCCAGCCGATGCTGCATGTGCCGCTGGCGCATCAGACCTGCCCGCCATCGGACCGCTTTACCGACAAGGACTGCTGTCACGGCGTCTAGACCTGTGATGGAGTGCCTTGGCCAGCCTTACAGCGACCCGGTTTTCTTCCAGGCCAGATAACGGCCGACCAGCGCCGGCCCGAGGTCGCTGGGCTGGACGTCGAGCACCGGCAGGCCGCTGGCGCTCAGACGACGGTGCAGTTGCTGGCGGGCGTTGAGGTATTCCTGTGCGCCGCAGTAGTCGAGCGCGTCATCCAGACTCTGCACCGGCCGCTGGCGCAGCTGATCCAGCACTTCCTCACGCAGACTCACCAGCAGGACGCGATGCCGACGGGCCAGGCGCTGCAGGGCCGAGTGCAGCTCGACGTCATCCTCGTCACGCAGATTGCTCAGCACGATGACCAGCGCTCGGCGTGACTGGCGTGCCAGCAGTTGCTCGACGGCCGCGCTGTAGTCGGCCGGCTGCTGGGTCGGTTGCAGGTCATAGAGGCTGTTGAGCAGCACGCGCAGTTGTTGCTGGCCCTTCGCTGGCGGCACATGGCGCTGCGCGTGGCTGGCGAAGGTGCAGGCACCGACCGCATCGCCTTGCCGCAACGCGGCATAGGCGAGCAGTAGGCTGGCGTTGAGCGCATGGTCGAAATGCGACAGGTCGCCATCCTGGCTGCGCATCCGGCGGCCGCAGTCGAGCATCAGCATGATCTGCTGGTCACGCTCGTCCTGGTACTCGCGGGCGATCGGTGTACGGGCGCGTGCGGTGGCCTTCCAGTCGATTTGGCGCAGGGTGTCGCCTTCGCGAAACTCGCGTAGCTGGTGAAACTCCAGACCGAGCCCGCGACGTGGTTGCTGGCGCACGCCAAGGCGGTTCAGCCACAGGTCGATGGCTTTGAGTCCGGCGCCATGCAGTTGAGCGAAGTCGGGGTAGACGCGCGTCTCGCTGAACAACGTCAGCGGTCGCCAACTGCGCCACAGGCCCAGCGGACTGAGCAGGCGGACATCGCAACGCTGGAACATTACCTGTCCGCGCTGGTTCGGCTGCACGCGGTAGTCGAGACGGCAATGTTCGCCGGATTGCAGACGCACCCGCTGTGGCAGCTGCTCGACGGTCATGCCGGGCGGGACGTGATCGAACAGCTCCAGCTCGAGCGGAGCGGGCTGTCGATTGCTCACCGTAAGCTGCACCGGGCTCCAGTGGCCCAGCGGCAGGCTGCCCGACAGGCTACGTTGCACCTCGGGTGTCGGCAGGCGCCGCAACCTGTAGACATCGAACAGTGCCGTGGCCAGCAATGCCAGCAGCAGCCCCCACCAGACCGGCTGCAGGCTGGTTGCGAGTTCCAGCTGCAGCGCGGCCATTACGCCGATGACCAGGGCCAGCAGCGCCAGGGCGGCCAGCGCAACGAGCAGGCGACGGGATGGACTCATGCGCGCGGCGCCGGGACCTGATCGAGTAGCTGGTGCAGGACCTGATCCACCGAAAGCCCCTCGATATCCAGTTCCGCCGAAAGCCGTACGCGATGGCGAAGCACGGCCCGCGCGCAATCCTTGATGTCATCCGGGGTGACGAACTCGCCGCCGCGCAGCAGCGCCCTGGCACGTCCGCCGCGTACCAGGGCGATCGAGGCACGGGGGCCAGCACCCAGCGCCAGGCCTGGCCAGCTGCGCGTGCTGCGCACCAGGCGCACGGCATAGTCCAGCACCTGCTCATCCAGCGGCAGCTCGCTGGCGATCTTCTGCAGCGCCTGCACGTCGCGTGCCTGCACCAGCTGGCGCAGTGCGCTGACGTCGAGCATGTCGGCGCGTGCCGAACGGCTGAGCTGACGGACCAGCTCCAGCTCTTCATCCGCTTGCGGGTAATCCATGCGCAACATGAGCATGAAGCGGTCCAGTTCGGCTTCTGGCAGCGGGTAGGTACCTTCCTGCTCGATGGGGTTCTGCGTCGCCATGACCATGAACGGTTGCGGCACTGCCAATGCCCGGCCTTCGAGGGTCACCTGCCGCTCCTGCATCACCTCGAGCAACGCCGCCTGAGTCTTGGCCGGTGCGCGGTTGATCTCGTCGGCCAGCAGCAGATTGGTGAATACCGGCCCCTTGCGCAGCTTGAACTGCTCGCTCTGCATGTCGTAGACCGCATGGCCGGTGACGTCGCTGGGCATCAGGTCCGGCGTGAACTGGATGCGCGAGAACTCGCCACCGAAGCAGCGCGCCAAGGCACGCACCAGAAGCGTCTTGCCCAGTCCGGGGACACCTTCGATCAGCACGTGGCCACCGGCGATCAGCGCGGTCAGAACGCCGTCGATGACCTCGTCCTGGCCGATCACCGCCTTGTGCAGTTCATCGCGCAGCGCCTGGGCCAGCTGGGCGGCACGTGCGCGCTGGCTGATGGGGCTGGCGGTCGGGGCGGGGCTGCTCGAATCGGGGATCTGTTCGCTCATAACGCATTCCTGAGGCTTTGCAGGTCGGCGACCTGGCGGGTGAATTCGATGGCCGACAGGCGCTGCGCCGGCACTGGGCGCATGGCCTGCTCGACACGGCCTGGTGGCAGATTGGTGAGGCGGGCGAGCAGGGGCAGTTGCACACCGGCCGAGAGCTGTTCGAAGCCTGGGTGATGGCGGCTGGCGCGGCAGCGGATGTCCAGCTGCAGCTGCTGCAGCAGCCGGGCCTGATTGCCGTGACGCATGAGGAACTCCGCCGAGCCGTGCAGGTGCTCTTGCAGCTGCCGGCGCGCCGGGCTGGCGGCAGGCAATATCGGCCCGAAACGCTGACCGGCGTGCCAGAGCCCGAGCACCAGAAGCAGTCCCAGGGCGACCAGCAGTTGCGGAAAATACCGGCGCAGCTGCGTGAACAGCCCGTCGTGCTCGCTGCGGTGCACAAGCGTCACTGCGCTGTCCTGGGTCAGATACCACAGCAGCCAGGCGTGGTCGTAATCGTCGATCTTGCGGTTCTGCCAGATCCAGCTATCGGTCAGGGCGGTGATCAGCCCGTCGCCGTGCTGCAGCTGCAGCATATGCGTGGCACCGGCGCTGTTGGCCCAGGCGTGGGCCCGATTATCGGCGTCGTATAGATGGAAGTCGGTGTCGAAGGCGATGAACGCTGGTGCGCGCTCGTTCTCCAGATAGAGCTTGGTCAGCTGCGGATGCTCTTCGGCGGTTGAGGACTGCGGCGTCTGGCTGCTTTCGTCCAGTTCCTCCGTTGCGTATTGCTGCAGATTGAGCCGGTCGAGCAGCAGGTCGCCACTTTTGCCTGCTTTCTCGTCCCACAGCCGCTCCGCCACCACCACCAGATGGCCGCCGGCGGCCGCCCAATCGAGCAGGCGTTCGGTCTGCCGTGGCGTCAGGTTGCGCCGGTCACCCAGCAGGAGCAGGGTCCGGCCCTCGCTTGGCAGCGTCTCGACGCCGCCGATGCCTTCGTGATGTTCCACCGTGAGGCCGAGGCCGCGCAGGAACAGCTCCGCGGCGAGATAAGGGTTGCTGCGTGCCTCCGGGGCCGGCCCGTGTTCGACCACATCCTCGTAGGGTTGCAGCTGGCTGGCCAGCCAGATGATCAACAGGCCGAGCAGCAGCACCGCCACGGCGGCCAGCGCACGCGTATGCAGGCGACTCATGCCTGCACCTGCAGGCCGAACAGTCCGCGCCAATCGGCACACAGCGCATCGCGGGCCTCCGTTTCGGCGGGCCGGTGTCCGTACGCCTGCGCCTGCCAATGTCGGGTGAGGCGCTCGGCGAAGCCGGCCAGGGACTCGTGCTGTAGCTGACGCACCTGCTGCAGCACTTCACCTTCGGTGTGTGCTGCGTTCAAGGGCAGCTGGAAGTCGTGCAGCAGGCGGCTGAGCAGGCCGCGATAAAGCAGTGCCAGTGCCGCACGTGGGTCAGTCTGCCAGAGCCGTTCGGCTTCCCCGGCAATGTCGGCTGGCAGCTTCTCGGGCGCGACATCGAGGCCGAACAGCTGGGTGGGCGCTGCGGCGGTACGCCGCTTGGGCATGCGCAGGCGCCCGGCGAAAACCTGCAGCCACTCGCGGTAGCGCCACAACACAATCGCCACCACCGAGGCCAGCAGCGTCCACAGCAGCACTTCCAGGACCTGCGCCAGGCGCTCCAGCCCTTGCCACAGCGAACCGCCCTGCAGCAGGCGTTCGAGCAGGCGTGCCAGGGTGCTCGGTCGCTCGGACGCTTGGCCATCGCCCAAGCGCCAGCGCGTGACGGTTTCGCGATGCTGGAACGGCGGCTGGTCTAGCAGCGCATCGATTCGTTTGCGCGCTGCGTCACTGGTCAGTGGCTGGTTGAGCAGTCGTTCGCTCTCCGGTCCCGGCTGGGTGGTGTCGGCTTGCGCAGCGGGTGCCGCCCAGGCGCTATTGTCCGCCGGCCAGAACAACAGGCCGACGGCGAGCAGAACCGCTGGCACGGTACTGAGCAGGCGCTGACGCAGGCGGCGGAAGGCGAGTTCGATGTCCCAGGCTTCAAGGTGGGTGCGTCGGTTGAGATAGAGGCTGAAGCCGCAGGCGACGTAGATCGGTTCCCAGACGACCAGCACCAGCGCGTAGAGCAGGTTCGACAGATGCTCGAGCCAGAGCCACTCGCCGCTCAGCCCGAGCAGGTCCTCCCAGTTCCAGCGCTGAACCAGCTGTGCCGGCAGGAAGAAATACAGCAGGCCCAGCAGGCCGAGCCAGAGCGCGCCTTCCAGATGTACGCCAACCACGGTCAGCCAGCTGGCCGCGCGACCGTTGCGCAGGCTCAGTGTCACCAGGCGCTGCTTGCGCGCCCGGCCGTCGAGGCCTTCGAGCTGCTGCACAGGCAGGTCGAAGCTGCGCGTCGTGCTCAGCCGGCGCCAGGTCAGGCTGGCCAGCCATTGCTGGCGCAACAGGCCAGGAAAGGCCTTGAGGCTTTCGCGCAGGGAGGGCGTCTCGCCAAACAGGGCTTTGGACAGGATGTGCAGCGGTAGCCGCTCGAACAACGGCTTGAGCCACCAGAACAGCAGCAGCGCGACGCTCGGGTGCTGCCACAGCAGCAGACTGAACAAGCCGAAAACCGGCAGCGTGACGGCTGCCCAGCTGAGCATCAGCAGTCTGGCGTGGCGCCGGGCCAGATGGATGCCGAGATCCAGCGCCTCCCATGAACTGCGCGGGCGTATCGAGACGCTGGCTTCAGTCAGCTGCATAACGACCCCGCCCGGCGAGCATGAAGTAGGCGCCCACCAGCAGCCACAGCGCCGCGCCGACGATGTATTTGATCGTCGGTGTCGTCAGCGTCATGGAAGACCAATAGGCTTCGACGAATGCGGCGATCAGCAGGAAGGCGGTTGCGCCGCAGACCAGCTGGATGCCGTGTTTGGCTGCCAGGCGCAGTGCTTGCGCGCGAGTTCGGCAGCCCGGCGCCAACAGTGCTGCACCGAGCTGCAGCCCGGCCGCGCCGGCGAAGGTGATGGCCGTCAGCTCGAACGCACCATGGCCGATGACGAACGACCAGAATGGCTGGTGGTAGCCGATGCCCGTCAGGTGGCCGGCTACTGCGCCGATGGTCAGCCCGTTGAAGAGCAAAAAGAACAAGGTACCCAGGCCGAACAGCAGCCCGCTGGCGAACGTCTGGAAGGCGATGCCGATGTTGTTCATCACGTAGTACCCGAACATCAGCCAGTCGTCACCGGCTCCGCGCTCGGCAAAACGGCCCAGGCGACTGGCATCGGGGTCGTACATCTGCTCCATCTGTGCGACCTGGTCGGCCGGCAGCACGCTGTAGACCAGGTCCGGAAAGGCGTATACCAGCGCAGCCATGCCGAGCAAGCTGCCGTAGAACAGCAGGCTGGCCGCCAGCACGTAGCGCCATTGGAGGCGCACGGCGCGGGCGAACCCGCCAGTGATGAAACCGAGCATGCGGCCGAGCAACGGGCTGCGGTGGCGATAGAACTGCTGATGGCCACGCAGGACCAGCCGTTGCAGCTGCTCGACCAACTGGCTGCTGTAGCCGCGTGATTCGGCAATGGCGAGCTGCTGGCAGAGCTGGCGGTAGGCGGCAGGGAAGTCGTCGGCCTGTTGCGCGCTGGCCTTGCCACGCTCGAGCGCGTCCAGCTGCGCTGCGAATTCGAGCCAGCGCGCCTGATGCAGGCGTTCGAATGCGGCCTGCTTCATGCTGCACCCATCAGCGAACGGGCGATGCCGTGAATGTTCGCCTCGGCCTCCTGGTCCGAGGTCGCCAGCGGTTCGGCCAGGATCGAAGCCAGCTCGAGGCGGCGCTCGGCGGAAAGGCTGGCCTGGCGTTCGGCAAAGGCGATCAGCGCGCGCTGCTCGTCGAGGGTCAGCTTGAACGGGGCCGTGACGGCTTCCGCATCCGGCAGTGCTGGGCGCACAGCGGGTTTTTCCTGATAGACCACCAACGTGCCTGCTGCCAGGTCGCCGAGTCGCTTGAAGGCCGGGTTTGCGAGGCAACTCAATGCGCCCAGGAAATAGCCGAACGGCAGCAGGTCGACGAAACGCAGCAGATTGCGCGTCAGCGAGGACGTCCAGCCCACCGGAGTGCCGTCGTCATGCACGACGCGCAGCCCCAGCCAGTATTTTCCCGGGGTGCGACCCTGATTCAGAACTTCGAAGAGCACCATGTACCACCACTGGACGAGAAACAGCAGCAGTGCGCCCAGCCCCATGCCGAACTTGCCAAGCAGTCCGAGCGTAAAGAAGAGGGTCAGTAGCAGGGCGCCGCGAATACCCAGGTCGATGGTGAAGGCGAGCGCGCGCGGAACGAGACCGGCCGGGCGCAACACCAGGTCGATGCCCTCTGGGGTTTCCACGCGATGGCTGGTGTCGAGCAGGGCTTGGCGGTCGATGTTCGATGGCAAGGGCAAGGTCGTCTAGGGTCAGGCAGAAGCTGATGCTATGCGGCAAGCACGGCTGCGGCAATGCGCGCGATGGTCAGATGACCCGCCGGGCGCCGAAAGTGGGACGGATTATGGCGAAATGCCTGCTTCCTTGCAGGATGCCGTTCGCAGAGCAGGGCACATTCCTGACTCACCGCGATGGCCATGTCGCAGCTGTTAGACTGCTGTGCTGATCGAGAAGGACTCTCCCGTGACTCCAAGCATCTTCTGGTACGACTTCGAAACCACAGGCATATTGCCCAGCCGCGACCGCCCCTTGCAGGTTGCCGGTATCCGCACCAACGAGGCGCTCGAGGAAATCGGCGAGCCGCTGAACATCTACTGTCGTCCCGGCGACGACATCCTTCCCCATCCCGCCGCGTGCCTGGTCACGGGAATCACGCCTGCAGTTCTGCAGCAGAAGGGGATGTGCGAGGCCCAGTTCGTTCATCATCTGCATCGGGAATTGTCGACTCCCGGAACCTGCGGCGCCGGCTACAACAGCCTGCGTTTCGACGACGAAGTGACCCGCTACAGCCTGTACCGCAATTTCTACGATCCCTATGCACGCGAATGGCAGGGCGGCAACAGCCGTTGGGACCTGATCGATCTGGTGCGTACCGCCTATGCGCTGCGCCCGGAAGGAATTGGCTGGCCGGAAGACGACGGGCGGGTGACGCTCAAGCTCGAGCGCTTGAGTGCCGCCAATGGCCTGGAACATCTGAATGCCCACGACGCGCTGTCCGATGTGCGCGCCACCATTGGCCTCGCCAGGCTCATTCGTGAGCGGCAGCCGCGTCTGTACGAATATCTCTTCAATCTGCGTCGCAAACATGCGGTGCTCGAGCAGGTCACCCTGCTGGAGCCGCTGGTGCACGTGTCCGGACGCTTCTCGGCTGCCCGGCATTTCCTCTCCGTGGTGCTGCCGCTGGCCTGGCATCCGCGCAACCGCAATGCGCTGATCGTTTGCGATCTGCAAGCCGAGGTGCGGCCGTTATGGCTGGAAAGCGCGGAAACGCTGCGACAGCGGCTCTACACGCGTCGCGACGAGCTGGCCGAGGGCGAGTTACCGGTCCCGCTGAAGCTCGTGCACATCAACAAGTGCCCGGTCCTGGCGCCGCTCAAGGTCTTGCGCGAGGCGGATATCCAGCGTCTGGAGCTGGACTTGCCTGCGTGCCACGAACGTGCTGACGCGCTACGCGAACAGCGCCACGTGTGGAGCCCAAAGCTGGACGAGGTGTACCGCGAAGAGGGGTTCATCGGTGTGGACGATCCGGAACAGCAACTCTATGACGGCTTTCTGGGCGAGCGCGATCGGCGGCTGTGCGATCGGATTCGCGAGATGGCGCCGGCAGAGCTCGCTCGGCAACAGTGCCACTTCGATGATGTACGGTTAGAGGAATTGCTGTTCCGTTATCGCGCGCGCAACTTTCCGGAAGCGTTATCGGCTGAAGAGCGGGTGAGGTGGCAACGGTTCTGCCAACAGCGCCTTAGCGGCGAGATATCCGGCGCGCCCAATACCCTTGCGCAGTTCGAGGCGGATATACAACAGTTCATGCTCACTGCCACCCCGGCGCAGCAGCAGCTATTGCAGCAGTGGCGTGAATACGGGCGCGCCTTGGGTGAGCGTTACGGGTGCAACTAGCGCGTCCGGCCCGGTTGGCTATCGAAAAAGCGCAGCGGCTGTTACGGGTGGGAAGCGCGCAATAAAAAACGCCGCTTGTCGACGTCGATCAATAACGTCGGGAAGCGGCGTTCTTTATAACCCTGGTATTGCTTAGCCCAGAAGAGTGGCCCAGCTTTCCACGGTGTCGGAGCCCCATTGGGCTTTCCATTCTTTCAGCGTCTTGTGGTTGCCACCTTTGGTTTCAATCACTTCACCGCTGTGCGGGTTCTTGTACTGCTTGACGCGACGTGCGCGCTTGCTGGCGGCCGGCGCTTTCGCCGCACGTGGAGTTTTGCTGTTGCGGGAGGCATCCGGATCGAGCAGGGCGATGATGTCGCGCAGCGACTTCTGGTATTCGCCCATGAGTTCGCGCAGCTTGCCTTCGAACTCCAGTTCCTTTTTCAGTTTGTCATCTTCGGAAAGGGACTTCAGTCGCTCCTGAAGTTCCTTGATGGCCTCTTCAGTGGCGCGATACTCGTTGATCAGTGACATGTGACTTCCTTGGATTAGGTTTGAACGCAAGTGTCAGCAATCATAGTCCTGCGTAATGGGCAAGTAAATATAGATGGATAAAAAAGCGGGGCACTTTTTGTAGGGATATTTCATGCGTACCGAAGGGCCAGCGCGGACAGCTTTCGACAAGCTTAAACAAACGTAATTTCTGTTTTATCGGGCAAGTTTTTTCGATTGTTTCCAAGGCGTGTCCAAATAACCGGACAGCTGAATCGTGCCGGCGGGGTTGCGTGGCTTCTCAATCCAACGCCGGCGTTAACGCGATGGCTGTGCTTTTGTCTGCTGGGATAGAATGCCGCGTTTCCTTCGTGTCGGAGTAACCGTTAATGCGCACTTTCAGGCTGGTGATTGCCTGCCCCGATGGCGTTGGCATTGTTGCCAAGGTCAGTAACTTTCTCGCCACCTACAATGGCTGGATCACGGAAGCCAACCACCATTCCGACCACCAGAGCGGCTGGTTCTTCATGCGCCATGAAATCCGCGCTGATTCGCTTCCGTTCGACCTCGACGGGTTCCGTCAGGCCTTTGCCCCGATTGCCCGCGAGTTTTCCATGGAGTGGCGTATCACCGACTCCGAGCGGCGCAAGCGCGTGGTTCTGATGGCGAGCCGTGAATCGCATTGCCTGGCCGACCTGCTGCATCGCTGGCACAGCGGCGAGCTGGATTGCGACATTCCTTGCGTGATTTCCAACCATGACGATCTGCGCAGCATGGTCGAGTGGCACGGGATTCCATACTTCCATGTCCCCGTCGATCCTGCCAACAAGCAGGAGGCCTTCGCTGAAGTGACGCGCCTGGTGCGCGAACAGCGTGCCGACGTGATAGTGCTGGCGCGCTACATGCAGATTCTGCCTGCCGAACTGTGCGACGAATTCGCCCAGCGGGTGATCAACATCCACCACAGCTTCCTGCCGTCTTTCGTCGGCGCCAAGCCGTATCACCAGGCCTCGCTGCGGGGTGTGAAGCTGATCGGGGCGACCTGTCACTATGTCACCGAGGAGCTCGATGCCGGGCCGATCATCGAGCAGGACGTGGTCCGCGTCAGTCATCGCGACAGCATCGAGGACATGGTTCGCCTCGGCAAGGACGTGGAGAAGATGGTGCTTTCCCGCGGCCTGCGCTATCACTTGGAAGATCGCGTGCTGGTACACAGCAACAAGACCCTCGTGTTCAACTGACAGTCCGGAGGCGCCGTGGCAGATCCTTTCGAGCGTGTCGTGGCCAAGGCGCCGCCGGTCATCGGCAGTGGTTGCACCCAGCGCTACGACCCGGAGGCGTTATCGCCCGAGCAGGGCACGGAATTCGCTGGGGCGGTGGAGTTATGGGCACAGCTGCGCCGTGAGCAGGTGCCGTGCGATTCAGGCAACACCGAAGATGGCGAAAGCGAACCTGAACAGTAGCTGGCGATTGGGAGCTGACGGATGCACGCATTGATCGATCATCTGCTGCTGGGGGCGGACGCCAACGGCGAACCCAGCGTGCAGTCCCTGCGTCTTGCCAATCGGCATGGCCTGATCGCCGGCGCCACCGGCACCGGAAAGACGGTGACCTTGCAACGGCTGGCCGAGCAGTTCAGCGATGCCGGGGTCGCGGTCTTCGCCGCGGACATCAAGGGTGACCTGTGCGGGCTGGGCGCCGCGGGCTCGCCTCAAGGCAAGATCGCCGAGCGGATCGCCAGCATGCCCTGGCTCGATCATCGTCCGCAGGCGTACCCGGTCACCCTGTGGGACGTACATGGTCGTAGCGGCCATCCCTTGCGTACTACGCTGAGCGAAATGGGGCCGCTGCTGCTCGGCAATCTGCTGCAACTGACCGATAGTCAGCAATCGGCGCTCTTTGCGGCCTTCAAGGTGGCGGATCGCGAAGGGCTGTTGCTGCTCGACCTGAAAGACCTCAAGGCGCTGCTCGCCCACCTCAAGGCTGAACCACAGATGCTGGGCGAGGACAGCGCGCTGTTCACCGCGGCCTCGTCGCAGGCCTTGTTGCGGCGCCTGGCGACGCTGGAGCAGCAGGGTGCTGAAGCCTTGTTCGGCGAACCTGCATTGCAGCTCGAAGATATCCTGCAGCCGGCGCCCGACGGACGCGGTGTCATCCATCTGCTCGATGCAAGCACGCTGGTTCACGAGGCGCCCAAGGTTTACGCGACCTTTCTGCTCTGGTTGCTGGCCGAGCTGTTCGAGCAGCTTCCGGAGCGGGGCGACGCCGATAGACCAGTGCTGGCGCTGTTCTTCGACGAGGCGCACCTGTTGTTCGGTGATACGCCAAAAGCATTGCAGGAGCGCCTGGTGCAGGTGGTACGGCTGATTCGCTCGAAGGGCGTGGGCGTCTACTTCGTTACGCAGTCTCCGGGCGATCTTCCGGATACGGTGCTGGCTCAGCTGGGCCTGCGCATCCAGCACGGGCTGCGGGCGTTCACGGTCAAGGAGCAGAAGGCGCTGCGCTCGGTGGCGGACGGCTTTCGCGCCAACCCGGCATTTTCGACGCTCGATGTGCTGACCCAGCTTGGAATCGGCGAGGCGCTGGTCGGTGGTCTCGAGGAAAAGGGAACCCCAGCGATGGTGCAGCGCGTCGCGATCGCTCCGCCGCAGTCGCGCATTGGTCCGCTGAGCGAACCCGAACGCGCGGCACTTATCGCGCGCTCCGGTCTTGGCCGTCGCTACGACAAGCCCTTCGATCGGGAGTCGGCCTACGAGATGCTGAGTGCCCGGGCAACGCAGAACGTCGAGCAGGAGCGTGAAACTGCAAACAAGCCTCGTCGCGAGACGAACAAGACTGGCAGTGAATTGAGTGATCTGGCTGGCCGTGTAGTGAAGAGTGCGCTGAGCCAGGCCGCGAACCAGTTGGGGCGGCAGTTGGCCAGAGGTTTGCTGGGCTCTTTATTGGGCGGCAAGCGCTGACGGTTTCGTTCCGGCCGCAATTCACGCACTGCGTATGTTCGTACGCTTGAGATGCTGCGGTTAGGCCGGCGGTGTAATTGCGCCGTCACAATCGGCACGCTTCGCCTGTTCCAGCTTTTGGACTTCCTGTTGAAAAACCTGATCGAGCACGGTGGGCTTCTTTCGCCACGGTTTGCGTTCGGGCTCGCGTTCAGCGGCGTAAGTCGTTATTTCACCACCGTAGATATTGGTAAAACGCTGAGCCTGGCGCTCGAGTTCTGCGCGCAGTTCGTCTTTGGTCACGTAATAAAACCTGTGTTGGATGATTTGAATTGAGACGTGGCAGTCAGCAAATGATTGCATGGCCAGTTTGTAACCACTGTTTGCCGGCTGCATGGCCAGCATATGCCTGCAAGAAATGAGGTCAATTTAAAAGATTTAAACAATTGCGGAGCAAGCGGCAAAAGCGAGGACTGGTTCGAAAAAAACGTCATGCCGATCAGTTGCGAAGTATGCCTCGCTATCCTTTACCGGGCCAGGAAAAAGAAAACCCGCCGAAGCGGGTTTTCCTCAATGCACCGAGAACAACTATCGCGCCACTTTGGCCTCGTTGCTCTGTTCGGCGCGTCCGTAAACATCGTCGAAGCGCTCGATATCGTCCTCACCCAGATAGCTGCCGGACTGGACTTCGATGATTTCCAGCGGAATCTTGCCCGGGTTGGCGAGGCGATGCACCGAAGTGATCGGAATATAGGTCGACTGATTCTCGGTGAGCAGGAACGTCTTGTCGTTGCAGGTTACCTGAGCGGTGCCGGATACCACGATCCAGTGCTCGGCACGGTGGTGGTGCATCTGCAGCGAGAGGCTGGCGCCCGGATTCACGCAGATGCGCTTGACCTGGAAGCGACCGCCCATGTCCACCGAGTCGTACCAGCCCCAGGGGCGGTACACGGCGCAGTGGTTCTTGGTCTCGCTGCGCTCCTGGGCGTCGAGCTTGCTGACCAGTTTCTTGACGTCCTGCACCTTGTCCTTGTGCGCAACCATCATGGCGTCTTTGGTTTCCACGACCACGATGTCTTCCAGGCCCAGCACCGTGACCAGCTTGCCATTGCCGTGGACCAGGCAATTGCGCGAGTCCTCGGCGATCACGTCGCCTTTGAGCACGTTGCCATTCTGATCCTTCTCGTGCACGTCCCAGATCGACGACCAGGAGCCGACATCGCTCCAGCCGGCGGACATCGGAACCACACAGGCCAACTGAGTCTTTTCCATCACGGCGTAGTCGATGGAGTTGTCCGGGCAGCAGGCGAAGGTGGCCGGATCGATCAGCACTTCGTCGCCGTTCTTCACGCTGCGCTCGAGCGCGACCCAGCAGGTGTCGTAGATGTCCGGGTCGTGCTTCTTCAGTTCATCCAGGAAGACACTGGCGCGGAACAGGAACATGCCGCTGTTCCAGTAATAGTCGCCCGACTCCAGATAGCTCTGGGCGCGCGCTTCGTCCGGCTTCTCAACGAACTGGGCGACGCGCTTGATGCCATCCGGCAGACCGGTATTGGCGTCCTGGCTGCCACGGATGTAGCCGTAGCCGGTTTCGGGACGGGTCGGCGGCACGCCGAAAAGCACCATCTCACCGTTCTCGGCGGCATTGGTGGCCAGCGCCAGGGAGCGCTGGAAGGCTTTCTGGTCTTCGATCACATGGTCAGCCGGCAGGACCAGCAGCAGCTCGTCGCGGCCTTCCTCGATCAGCTTCATCGCGGCGATGCCGATGGCGGGTGCCGTGTTGCGACCGAAAGGCTCGAGCAGCAGGCCCTGGACGCCCAGCTTGCGAGCCGCCAGCTGCTCCTTGACGATGAAGCGATGGTCCTTGTTGCACACCAGCAAAGGCTGCTGCATGCCGTCGAAGGCCAGGCGCTCGACAGTCTGCTGGAACAATGTCTGTTCGCCAGTCAGTGCAAGGAACTGCTTGGGGAACGACTTGCGGGAGAGGGGCCACAGTCGGGAGCCGCTACCACCTGAAAGAATAACCGGGATCATATTGCTTCTCCTGAATCGTTTCGAAGGTCGTTCTACTTGTTCGATGGGGCAGCCCATCTGGCTGCACCGCTCGTTTCGTGTTCATTCGCGAGGGAATCGCCGGAACGAAATCCGCTCTGTCCCGAAGCGCTGCTCCGGGATTGGAAATCTGTATTCATTGGTTCGCTGAGTTACCGGACCATCGCGCTCAGGCCGTGGCTATCTGTTGCGCGCTGCCAGTTGATGCGTGCCTGTGGCCGACCAATGACGAGTTGATTGACGCCATCGTCGGGAGTGGTGCGTGGCGTATGTTGCGCGTCCAATAGGGGCGGTGCGTTTGCATGGCCGTAACCCTCTGTTCGTGCCTTGCTCGGCGTTTGTCATGCGAGGTGCCGCGTTGGCACTGCTCGACGCCTCGGCCATTGGCCTGATGCCCAGCAGCATCGCTGCTCGAGGTTGCGCTACCGCCGGGGTCGCGGCGCGACCGGGAACGGAGCGGTTTGCAAGTCTGATTACCCTATGCACGTTCATGTGCGACGTCCCTTTCCACCTGGAATTGTCGGTACGCGCTTATGATTGCCAGCTGTGCTCGATAGTTCCCGCGCCGACTACCGTTGATCGGTGAGTTTTTCGACGGGTTCTCGGTGCGTGATCGACGGCGGGGCTGGACTTGACGAGCCTGCGAGAGGGGCTGGCTGGGATGCAGGAGGGCGGCGTGGGAGATGGATGGCGTGACGTCGCGCCATCCACCGAAGCCGGATTACTGGTCGCTGGCGTCGCGCAGGAAAACCAGGTGATCGGCAGAGGAGTCGTTCGCGCTGTAGCGGTAGCCTTCGTAGTCGAATGCCGACAGCTGATCGGGGGTGCTGATGCGCTCCTTGATGATCCAGCGAGCCATCAGGCCTCGTGCCTTCTTCGCATAGAAGGAGATGATCTTGTACTGGCCGTTCTTCATGTCCTTGAAATCGACATTGATGATGCGGGCATTCAACGCATTGCGTTTGACCGCGCTGAAGTATTCGTTGGACGCCAGGTTGAGCAGCACGTCGTCGCCCTGATCGGCGAGCGCTTCGTTCAGCCAGTCGCTGATACGTTCGCCCCAGAACGCGTATAGGTCCTTGCCGCGGGGATTGGTCAGCTTGGTGCCCATCTCCAGGCGATAGGGCTGCATGAGGTCCAGCGGCCGCAGCAGGCCATAGAGTCCAGAGAGCATGCGCAGGTGCTTCTGCGCGAACAGCAGGTCGTCTTCGGTGAAGTCATCGGCGTTGAGTCCGGTATAGACGTCACCCTTGAACGCGAGCAGCGCCTGCTTGGCGTTGCTCGGGGTGAACGCCGGTGTCCAACTGCCGTAGCGAGCAACGTTCAACGCTGCCAGCTTGTCGGAGAGGTGCATCAGTTCGCTGATCTGCGCCGGCGAGTAGCGACGAAGCAATTCGATCAACTGCTGTGAGTGGTCGAGGTACTGGGGCTGGGTGAAGCGTTCGGTTATCGGGGGCGTGTCGTAATCGAGTGTCTTGGCCGGGGAAATCACCATCAGCATGCAAGGTCTCCTTTCTGATGGCGCGATTGTAGGGGCACGGCCGGTGAGTCTCCAGCTATGGGCGTCATAGCCTCCGGTGTTGACCTTGCCCGTGGGGCAAGGCGCAAGCTAGTGCCAGTCGAGTTAGGAGTTCGTATGTCTGACTGCAATCACGCGCAATGGCAACCGCCACATGATTACCGCCCGCTCGAGCGCCGCTCGGAACGGCGAACATGGGCGGTGGTGATTCTCACCGGTCTGACGATGCTGCTGGAGATCGTCGCCGGTTACTGGTTCAACTCCATGGCATTGCTCGCCGATGGCTGGCACATGGCCTCGCACATGGTCGCCATAGGCCTCGCCGCGCTCGCGTATCTGTTGGCGCGGCGCTATGCGGCGGACCATCGTTTCACGTTCGGCACCTGGAAGATCGAGGTGCTGGCCGGTTTCGCCAGCGCGCTGCTGCTGGTGGTGGTGGCGCTGTTCATGATCGGTGAGTCGTTGCTGCGCTTCTGGGCGCCGGCGGCGATCGGCTTCGATGAGGCGCTGGTGGTTGCGGTCGTCGGCCTGCTGGTGAATCTGTTATCGGCCTGGTTGCTGCGGGACCAGCATGATCACGGCCACGGCCACGGCCACGGCCACGGCCACGGCCACGGCCACGGCGATGATGCCCATAGCCATGCTGAGCGGGGTCATGCGCACGCACACGGTGCGCCAGGCAAGGACCTCAACCGCCATGCAGCCTTCATCCATGTGTTGACCGATGCCCTGACCTCGGTGGCGGCCATCATCGCCTTGCTGGGCGGCAAGCTCTTCGGCTGGGGCTGGCTTGACCCGGCGATGGGCATCATCGGCGCCCTGGTGATTCTCGTCTGGGCCCGCGGTCTGTTGCGCGATACGGCCAAGGCGCTGCTGGACCGTGAGATGGATGACCCGCTGGTGGGCAAGGTGCGCGAGGCGCTTGAACGGGTGCCCGACACGGAGGTCACCGACCTGCATCTGTGGCGTGTGGGGCGATCGCAGTACAGCTGCATCCTGAGCGTGGTGACGCATCAGCCCCACACGGCCGACCGCTACAAGGCGGCGCTGCAACCCTTTGCGCAGCTGGTGCACATCACCGCCGAAGTGAATCGCTGCGGCGAAAGCGCGCACCTTGATTCTCGACAATAACGCGCAGGAAAGCCGCGAGCCAAGGCCCTGTGGTCGATTCGTGAAAAAAAGCCGTGTTCAACGGAAAAGTCTTTTGCCTGTCATAAGTTTTACGGTATTACCAAGTTCAGACCGCCGAACCCTGCGACACAGGTGGCGGCTCCTGGGCAGCCCCGAATCCACCGGCTTCCCTCGTCCGCTCACCCCCAATCGCACGGCGGTCACTCTGCGGCGGAGCGCTTATCCGCTTCGCTTCTGACCCTAGAAGAAGGTGATCGGTATGGATGACTACGGCAGATCTCGCGCCACCCAGCCCACGCTCTACGTCCTCGACACGAACGTCCTGATACACGATCCCAACGCCTTGCTGAATTTCCAGGAACACCAGGTCGCCATCCCCATGACCGTGCTGGAGGAGCTCGATCAGCTCAAGACCGGCAAGCACAGCGTGGCGGCCGAGTGCCGCCAGGCGATCCGCCTGATCGACAAGCTACTGGGCGATGCCACGCCGGAAGAAGTCGAGTTGGGTGTGCCGATCCAACGTGGCAAGAGCGGCCCATCCGGCAGCCTTTCGATCCTGATGAGCAAGGGCGGCGACTCCATCGCACTCCCGGAAGACCTGAACGACAACAAGATCATCAATCAGGTGGTCAGGCTCAGCAAACAGCGGCCCGAGGTCCCCGTGGTGCTGGTGACCAAGGACATCAACATGCGCTTGAAGGCGCGAGCCTGCGGGGTGGCGGCCGAGGATTACCATACCGATCAACTGGTCGACGACATCGGCCAGCTGTCGCGGGGCTATCACAGTGTCAGTGGCTCCTTCTGGGACCGGGTGAGCAAGGTGGAGACCCACCAGGGCCATGGGCGCACCTGGCATCGCGTCCAGCTGATCGACAACCTGCCGGCGGTGCACATCAACGAATTCATCATCGACGAGCAGGGCTTCGTGGGTTGGATCAAGGGCATCAAGGCCGATGAACTGCTGCTGCTCGACCTGCATCAGGAGCCATTGCTGCATCAGGAAGCCTGGGGGTTGCGCCCGCGTGATATCCATCAGGCGCTGGCATTGTTCGCCTTGCTCGATCCGGATATCCATCTGGTCAACCTGTCCGGCGCCGCCGGCTCGGGCAAGACCATTCTGGCGCTGGCGGCGGCCATCGAGCAGACCGTGGTCAGCAAGCGCTACCGGCGCATCATTGCCACCCGCAGCGTGCAGGGGCTGGACGAAGACATCGGCTTCTTGCCCGGCACCGAGGCCGAGAAGATGGAGCCCTGGCTGGGGGCGATCACCGACAATCTCGAAGCGCTGCACATGGACGACGAGAACACCCACGGCAGCATCGATTACATCCTGCAGAAGGTGCCGTTGCAGTTCAAATCGCTGAACTACATCCGCGGCCGTAGCTTCCAGCAGAGCCTGATTCTGATCGACGAGTGCCAGAACCTGACGCCGCACCAGATGAAGACCATCATCACCCGCGCGGGCAACGGCTCGAAGGTGGTCTGTCTCGGCAACCTGGCGCAGATCGATACGCCCTATCTGTCCGCGACCAGCTCAGGGTTGACCTACCTCACCGAACGCTTCAAGGACTTCTCCCACGGCGTGCATATCACCCTGCAGGGTGTGCCGCGCTCGGTACTGGCGGAATACGCCGAAGCGCACATGTAAGCAGCGGCCTGCAGTCAGCGATGCCCGGTCGTACCTCTTATGGGGGCGGGCTCATCGCTGACGGCTGGGGTAGACTCCTGATTTTCAGATCAGGAGCGCCGAATGCTCACCCATCTCGATTCCCAAGGCCGGGCCAGCATGGTCGACGTCACCGACAAGGCCGTGACGGCGCGCGAAGCCGTGGCCGAGGCGCGCGTCCGCATGCTGCCGCAGACGCTTCAGCTGATCCAGCAGGGCGGCCATCCCAAGGGCGACGTGTTCGCCGTCGCACGCATCGCCGGCATCCAGGCGGCGAAGAAAACCCATGAACTGATTCCGCTCTGTCACCCGCTGCTGCTGACCAGCATCAAGGTCGAGCTCCAGGCCGATGGCGAAGACAGCGTCCTGATCCGAGCGGTATGCAAGCTGGCGGGGCAGACGGGCGTGGAAATGGAAGCGCTGACCGCTGCCAGCGTCGCGGCGTTGACCATCTATGACATGTGCAAGGCCGTTGACCGCGGCATGGTGATCGAAGGGGTGCGCCTGCTGGAGAAGCTGGGCGGCAAGAGTGGGCATTGGCAGGTGCAGGCATGATTTCGATTCAGTTCTTTGCCCGTTATCGGGAAACCCTAGGCAGCGATGGCGAGCGCATCCAATGGGATGAATCGTTCGGCAGTGTGGATGATGTACGCCAGTACCTCCTGGCGCGCGGTGGCGTCTGGGAGGTACTCGGCGAGCAGAATCTGATGTGCGCGCGCAATCAGGAGCTGTGTGGCCTCGATGAAGCCGTTGTCGATGGCGACGAGGTGGCCTTCTTTCCTACCGTGACCGGAGGTTGAGCATGGCGGTTCGTGTTCAACCGGGCTCGTTCGATCCCGGCGCGGAGCTTAACGCGTTGCATGCCGCCAATCTGGGAATCGGCGCGGTCGCCGGCTTCGTCGGCTACGTGCGGGACTTCAATGACGGGCAGGATGTGGCCGGCATGTTTCTCGAGCATGCGCCCGGCATGACGGAAAAAGCGCTGGAAAAGATCGTGCAGGAGGCCGAACAGCGCTGGCCGTTGCTGCGCCTGGATGTACTGCACCGGGTCGGCCCGCTGGAGCCAGGCGAGCCGATCGTGTTCGTCGGGGCCGCGAGTGCACATCGCGACGCCGCCTTCGACGCCTGCCGCTTCGTCATGGACTACCTGAAAACCCGGGCGCCATTCTGGAAGAAGGAAAACACCTCGGCCGGCCCGCGCTGGGTGGAAGGCCGTACCAGTGATCAGTTGGCGGCCGAGCGTTGGAACGAGAAAAGCTGAGCCTTCAATAGAAGGTGATGTACATCTTGAAGGCCAGCGTGGAAAACATCGTGAGAATGCCGAGGCTCAGCAGTCCGACGCCCCATTGCTTGTCCCGGTAGTTGAAGCCCACGCAGAGCAGAACGAAACCGATGACGATGAGCGTCAGGAGCCAGTGCATGCTGTCCATCGGTGAACCTCCGAATACTGATACCTGGCTACAACTCTAGCCGCTTCGGCTGGGCCCCGGCCTGATTCAGGTCATCTGCGGGCGCGCGTGGTGCCGCAGCGCGGACGGACGCGGCAGCGGCACCGCGTCCATGAAGCACTCGTCAGCGGGAACGCGGCACCGGGGCGAGCAGTTCCGCCGGTGGCATTTCGCACTGAATCTTGCGGCCGATCAGCGCCTCGATGGGTGGCAGGGCGAAGGCATCGTCCTCACCGGCGAAGCTGATGGAGGTGCCGCTGGTGCCGGCGCGGCCGGTGCGACCGATGCGATGGACGTAATCGTCCGGGTCTTCAGGCAGGGTGAAGTTGATCACATGGCTGATGCCGTCGACGTGAATGCCGCGACCGGCGACGTCGGTGGCGACCAGCACGCGAATCTTGCCCTCGCGAAAGCCCTCCAGCGTGCGGATGCGCTTGTGCTGCGGGACGTCGCCGGACATTTGCGCTGCACTGATGCCATCCTTGGTCAGGCGCTCTTCGATGCGTCGTACTTCGTCCTTGCGATTGGCGAAGACCATTACCCGCGTCCAGTCGTTCTGGGTGATCAGGTTGTACAGCAGCTTGTACTTGTCGCTGCCGGCCACGGCATAGACGTGCTGCTCGACGGTATCGCTGGCCACGTTCTCCGGTTCGATCTCGACCACGGCGGGGTTGGTCGTCCACTGCTGCGCCAGGTTCATCACGTCGTCGGTGAAGGTGGCGGAAAAGAGCAGGGTCTGGCGTTCGCTCTTGGGTGGCGTCTGCCTGATGATCTGGCGGACCTGCGGGATGAAGCCCATGTCGAGCATGCGGTCGGCTTCGTCGAGAACCATCACCTCGACCATGTCCAGGTGGACTTCGCCGCGCTGGTTGAAGTCCAGCAACCGGCCGGGGGTGGCCACCAGGATGTCGCAGTAGCGCGACTCCAGCTGCTTGAGCTGCTTGTCGAAATCCATGCCGCCGACAAAGCTCATCACGTTGAGTCCGGTGTACTTGGTCAGGTCCAGCGCATCGTTTGCGATCTGCACCACCAGTTCGCGAGTCGGAGCGATGATCAGGGCACGCGGCTCGCCCATGTAGCGTTCCTTGGGCGGTGGTGTTTCCAGCAGCTGGGTGATGGTCGAGATCAGGAAGGCCGCCGTCTTGCCTGTGCCGGTCTGTGCACGGCCGATGGCATCGCGGCCCTTGAGCGTGTAGCCCAGCACCTGTGCCTGGATCGGTGTGCAATAGGGGAAGCCCAGGTCATGGATCGCGTGCATCAGCTCCGGTGCGAGCTTGAAGTCATGAAAGCGGGTCTTGCCTTCGGCCGGCTCGACCACGAAGTCTTCCAGCTTCCAGGCCGGCGCGGCGGGTTTCGGCGGTTTGCTGCTGCGCTGGCGACGCGGTTTGTCGGCGCTGTGCTGGGAGGGTTGCGGCTTGGACTGGGTTTCGTCCGTCGCGCCCGGCTGCGTCACGGGGTCGGGTTGCCGTTCGGTAGTGGCAGATGGGGCGCCGGTGGGTATGCCGGCCCGCTCGTCCGGGGCCTTGCCAAAGATTTTCTTGAGTGCTTTGAGCACGGTCTTCTCGTCGTCGAATTGGGAAAGAATCGCGCGTCAGTGTAATGCAAGACGCAAACCTGGCGAAGCCTCCCGCCCCGGCGGGGTCGGCCGGCGCGGTGGCACCGGTCGACGAAGGCAGGCGTGGCGCGGCGCGCCGCCTGCCACGATTGCCGCACGCCTGGCTTGCGCTCGATGCGCCGGGTCAGCCAAGGCGTTCGGCGAGCCAGGCGCCGATGTCACGGATTTCCTCCGGCAGTACCTCATGGCCCATCGGATAATCGCGCCAGGTCGCGGCGACGCCGGCGCTCTGCAGAGCCTGATAGGCCGCATGGCCCATCACCATGGGCACGACATCGTCGCGGCTGCCGTGCAGGCATAGCACCGGATACCGCAGCGCGGTCGGGGAAAACGCCGGCGGCTCGGTAAAGGTAGGCGCATAGGTCGAAAGCGCGATGACGCCACCCAGCGGCCCCTGCCAGCGCAGAAACGCGGTGTGCAGCACAACCGCGCCCCCTTGGGAGAAGCCGGCAAGGAAGATGCGTGCCGGATCGATTCCTGCGTCACGTTGCGCCTCGATCAGCGAGATGACCTGCTGTGCCGAAGCCTCCAGCTGCTCGCGATCGATCGCGCGGGCTGGGCTCATGGCGAGGATGTCGTACCAGCTCGGCATGCTCCATCCGCCGTTGATGGTCACCGGCCGTGTCGGCGCCTGGGGTAGCACGAAGCGTGTGCTGTGCAGGCGCTGTTGCAGGGCCTCGGCCACCGGCAGGAAGTCATAACGGTCGGCGCCCAGGCCATGCAGCCAGATGACGCAGGCGTCTGCGCTGGCGGTGGGTTCGAGGATCAGCGGTTCGCTCATGGATCGGCTCCAGTTCAGGGCAAGTCGCCTCGTCTTGGGGCAGGCGGGCGAGGAAATAGCGCGAGGGTACTCGCTCCTGCGACCGGATTGAACCCGCCCTAGAGCGTGGCGGGCGGCGTCGCATCGAGCTGGTATGCCGCTTGCTTTGGCTGCCTGGCTCTGAACGGAACGGCCCTGGCGAGCGGGGCCGAGGCAGTGGAATAAAGAACATTGCCGATCATAAACGGACGACTAGACTCAGGTCAGGCTGCGGCCGCTTCGCTGGTCAAGGCATCGAAGCGCCAGGCCCGAACCCGAGAATAAGAAAGCAAACTGGAGGTTTCGATGATTAGGGTGAAATCCACACTGGCTGCGCTGGGTGCTGCGTCACTGCTGGGCATCAGCGGGCTGGCGCAGGCAGGGGCGACCCTGGATGCGGTGCAGAAGAAAGGATTCGTGCAGTGCGGTATCAGCGATGGCCTTCCGGGCTTCTCGTTCGCCGATGCCAAGGGGCAATTCCAGGGGATCGACGTGGACGTGTGCCGCGCGGTCGCCGCGGCCGTGTTCGGCGATGCTACCAAGGTCAAGTACAGCCCGCTGACCGCCAAGGAGCGCTTCACCGCGCTGCAGTCGGGGGAAGTGGATGTGCTGTCGCGCAATACCACCTGGACCAGCTCGCGGGACGCCGCGATGGGGCTGAACTTCACCGGCGTGACCTACTACGACGGACAGGGCTTCCTTGTGAACAAGGAGCTTGGGGTGTCCTCGGCCAAGGAGCTGGACGGTGCCACGGTGTGCATCCAGGCCGGCACCACCACGGAGCTGAACCTGTCCGATTATTTCCGCGCCAATGGCCACAAGTACACCCCCATCACTTACGACACCTCGGACGAAAGCGCCAAATCGCTGGAATCCGGACGCTGCGACGTGCTGACCTCGGACCAGTCCCAGCTCTACGCACAGCGCATCAAGCTGGCCAAGCCTGACGACTACGTCGTATTGCCTGAAGTGATTTCCAAGGAGCCGCTCGGCCCGGCCGTTCGCCAGGGTGACGAGGAGTGGTTCGATATCGTGCGCTGGACGCTGTTCGCCATGCTCAACGCCGAAGAGCTCGGCGTGACCTCGGCCAACGTCGAGGAGATGGCTAAGAGCACCAAGAATCCTGACGTGGCGCGTCTGCTGGGTGCCGAAGGCGAATACGGCAAGGATCTCAGACTGCCGAAGGATTGGGCCGTCCAGATCGTCAAGCAGGTAGGCAACTATGGCGAGATCTTCGATCGCAACGTGGGTGCCGGCAGTGAGCTGAAGATCGAGCGTGGCCTCAATGCCCTGTGGAACAAAGGTGGTTTGCAGTACGCGCCGCCGGTGCGTTGAGCCTCCGTGGCCGGCCTCGTGCCGGCTCGTTTCATGGATGAGTACGGCCGATCCGCGAGGGTCGGCCGTGCGGTATGAGGATTTTCGATGCGTTCGATCGCCAGAGGCACCGCGCCCCGACGTTCGCTGCTGACCGATCCACGAGTACGCGCCTGGGTCTTCCAGGTGATTGCAGTGTTGGCAGTGGTGGCGTTCGGCTGGTACCTGTTTCATAACACCCAGAACAATCTTGCCCATCGCGGCATCACGTCCGGATTCGGCTTTCTCAACAACGCCGCCGGCTTCGGTATTTCCCAGCATCTGATCGACTACAGCGAAAGCGACAGCTACGGGCGCGTTTTCTGGGTCGGTCTGCTCAACACCCTGCTGGTCAGCGTAATTGGGATCGTCCTGGCCACCATCATGGGCTTCATCCTCGGCGTGGGGCGCCTCTCCAGCAACTGGCTGATCCGCCAGCTGGCGACGCTTTACATCGAGATCTTCCGCAATATCCCGCCGCTGCTGCTGATCTTCTTCGTCTATTTCGCCGTAATCAGCCCGCTGCCGGGGCCGCGCAACAGCCTGAGCCTGTGGGATGCGGTGTTCGTCAACAATCGTGGCGTGCAGATGCCGGCGCCCAGTGCCGCTGATGGCTTCTGGGCGTTCTGGCTGGCGCTGCTGGTCGCGCTGGTCGCCGTGGTAATGCTGCACCGCTGGGCGCGGGCGCGACGGCATGCAACAGGGCGCATGTTCCCGGTGTTCTGGACGAGCCTCGGGCTGTTCATCGCCATACCCTGGTTGGTGACGCTCGTTGCCGGGGCACCGTTCAGCTGGGAGGTGCCGGAGCTGCAACGCTTCAACATCCGCGGCGGCTGGGTGGTGATACCGGAGCTGGTGTCGATCGTGGTGGCGCTTTCGGTCTATACCGCCGCCTTCATCGGAGAGACCGTGCGTTCGGGCATCCAGTCGGTCAGCCACGGCCAGACCGAGGCGGCCGCATCGCTCGGCCTGCGTCCGGGGCAGGTCCTGCGGCTGGTCATCGTGCCGCAGGCTTTGCGAGTGATCGTGCCGCCGCTGACCAGCCAGTACCTGAACCTGGCGAAGAACTCGTCGCTCGCAGCGGCGATCGGCTATCCGGACATGGTTTCGCTGTTCGCCGGTACGGTGCTCAACCAGACCGGGCAGGCCATCGAAACCATGGCCATCACCATGAGTGTCTATCTGGCCATCAGCATCAGCATCTCGCTGCTGATGAACTGGTACAACAAGCGCATTGCGCTGATCGAGCGGTGAGCGCATGACCATTCATTCCTTCAAGCCCGACCTGCCGCCGCCGACGATCAGCATCGGTGCGCTCGGCTGGCTGCGGGCCAATCTCTTCTCCAGTTGGATCAATACGCTGCTGACCCTGGTCGGGCTCTATCTGCTCTGGCTGATCGTGCCTCCGGTACTGGAATGGGCGATCTTCAAGGCTGACTGGACCGGCGACACCCGCGCCGATTGCAGCCGCGAAGGCGCCTGCTGGGTGTTCGTGCAGGTTCGCTTCGGCCAGTTCATGTACGGCTTCTACCCCACCGAGCTGCGCTGGCGGGTCGATGCGGCGGCATGGTTGGCGATCATCGGCGCGGCGCCACTGTTTCTGCGGCAGATGCCGCACAAACTGCGCTACGGCATCGGTTACCTGCTGGTCTATCCGCTGCTGGCCTACTGGCTGCTGCATGGCGGATTCCTCGGGTTGCAGACGGTGCCGACCAGTCAGTGGGGCGGCTTGATGCTGACGGTGGTGATCGCCGCGGTGGGCATTGCCGGCGCCTTGCCCTTGGGCATCCTGCTGGCGCTCGGGCGACGCTCGGACATGCCGGCCATCCGGGTTCTCTGCGTGACCTTCATCGAGTTCTGGCGCGGCGTACCGCTGATCACCGTGCTGTTCATGTCGTCAGTGATGCTGCCGCTGTTCCTGCCCGAAGGCATGAACCTCGACAAGCTGTTGCGGGCGATGCTGATGGTGGTGTTCTTCGAGGCCGCCTACATCGCCGAAGTGGTACGCGGCGGCCTGCAGGCGATCCCCAAAGGGCAGTACGAGGCGGCGGCCGCCATGGGTCTGGGCTACTGGCGCAGCACGCTGCTGGTGATTCTCCCGCAGGCCCTGAAGTTGGTGATTCCGGGCATCGTCAATACCTTTATCGCCCTGTTCAAGGACACCAGCCTGGTGATCATCATCGGCCTGTTCGACTTCCTCAACAGCATCAAGCGCGCTACGGCGGACCCGGCCTGGCTGGGTATGTCCACCGAAGGCTATGTCTTCGCCGCGCTGGTGTACTGGATGTTCTGTTTCGGCATGTCCCGCTATTCCATGCGCCTGGAGCGCAAGCTGGACACCGGCCACAAGCGTTAGGAGTGAGATATGAATGATTCAATCGCGCAGGCCGGGCAGGCAAGCGAGCCGGTCATCCGCATGCAGGGCGTGCACAAGTGGTTCGGGCAGTTCCATGTGCTCAAGGACATCAACCTGTCCGTGCGGCAGGGCGAGCGCATCGTGTTGTGCGGGCCGTCCGGGTCGGGCAAGTCCACCACCATCCGCTGTCTGAACCGCCTGGAGGAGCATCAGCAGGGGCGCATCGTCATCAACGGCGTCGAGCTGACCAGCGACCTCAAGCAGATCGAGGCGATTCGCAGCGAAGTCGGCATGGTCTTTCAGCATTTCAACCTGTTCCCGCACCTGACAGTGCTGCAGAACTGCACGCTGGCGCCCATGTGGGTGCGCAAGCTGCCACGCCGGCAGGCCGAGGAGGTCGCCATGCATTATCTGGAGCGGGTACGCATTCCTGAGCAGGCCAACAAGTATCCCGGGCAGCTTTCCGGTGGCCAGCAGCAGCGCGTGGCGATCGCCCGCGCCCTGTGCATGAAGCCGAAGATCATGCTGTTCGACGAGCCGACCTCGGCCCTCGATCCGGAAATGGTCAAGGAAGTGCTGGACACCATGGTCAGCCTTGCCGAAAGCGGCATGACCATGCTCTGTGTGACCCACGAGATGGGCTTCGCCCGAACGGTGGCCGACCGGGTGATCTTCATGGACAAGGGTGAAATCGTCGAGCAGGCCGAGCCGGAGGTGTTCTTCACCAGCCCGGTGAACGACAGGACCAAGCTGTTCCTCAGTCAGATCCTGCATTGAGCGAGGCCGAAGGGGAGACCGTCGGGGCGGACGGCGTTCGGCTGTCTTCGGCTGGCCGTCATGGGCTAGAATACGCGCCCCGACTGCTCCCCCCCTCCGAGGCTGTTCCGACGATGTTGATCCTGCGCGGTGCTCCCGCTCTTTCCGCCTTCCGTCACGGCAAGCTCCTGGCACAACTGACCGAAAAGGTTCCCGCCGTCAGCGGGTTGTATGCCGAGTTCGCCCATTTCGCCGAGGTTTCCGGCACGCTTGGCGCGGATGAGCAGAACGTACTGACCCGTCTGCTGAAGTATGGCCCCAGCGTACCGGTGCAGGAGCCGGCCGGTCGGCTGTTCCTGGTGGTGCCGCGCTTCGGCACCATCTCGCCCTGGTCGAGCAAGGCCAGCGACATCGCGCATAACTGCGGCCTGGAGAAGATCCAGCGGCTGGAGCGGGGTATCGCCTACTACGTGCAGGGCGAGTTGTCCGACAGCGATGCTCAGCTTGTCGCTGCCGCGCTGCATGACCGCATGACGCAGCTGGTGCTGGGCCGGTTCGAGGAAGCCGCCAACCTTTTCAGTCATGCCGAACCGAAGCCGCTCACGGCGGTGGACGTACTCGGCGGCGGTCGCGCCGCGCTGGATAAGGCCAACGTCGAGCTGGGCCTGGCCCTGGCCGAGGACGAGATCGACTACCTGGTGCAGGCCTTCAGCGGGCTGGGACGCAACCCGCACGACATCGAACTGATGATGTTCGCCCAGGCCAACTCCGAACACTGCCGGCACAAGATCTTCAATGCCAGCTGGGATATCGATGGCGAGAGCCAGGAAAAATCCCTGTTCGGCATGATCAAGAACACCTACCAGCTGCACAGCGAAGGCGTGCTGTCGGCCTACAAGGACAATGCCGCGGTCATCGTCGGCAACGTCGCCGGTCGCTTCTATCCGAATCCCGAGACGCGCGAGTACGCCGCGAGCCAGGAGCCGGTGCACATTCTGATGAAGGTGGAAACCCACAACCACCCGACCGCCATCGCTCCGTTCCCTGGTGCTTCCACCGGCTCGGGCGGCGAGATCCGCGACGAAGGTGCGACCGGGCGCGGCGCCAAGCCGAAGGCTGGCCTGACCGGTTTCACTGTATCCAACCTGAACATTCCCGGCTTCGAGCAGCCCTGGGAGAAGCCGTACGGCAAGCCCGAGCGCATCGTCACGCCGCTGGACATCATGATCGAGGGCCCGCTGGGTGGCGCCGCGTTCAACAACGAATTCGGCCGTCCGGCGCTGACCGGCTACTTCCGTACCTTCGAACAGGCGATCAACACGCCGCGTGGCGAGGAAGTACGGGGCTATCACAAGCCGATCATGCTCGCCGGCGGCATGGGTAACATCCGCGAGGAGCATGTGCAGAAGGGCGAGATCTCGGTCGGCGCCAAGCTGATCGTGCTCGGCGGCCCGGCCATGCTGATCGGTCTGGGTGGTGGCGCGGCATCCTCGATGGCCACCGGCACCAGCTCGGCGGACTTGGACTTCGCCTCGGTACAGCGCGACAACCCGGAAATGGAACGTCGCTGTCAGGAGGTCATCGACCGCTGCTGGCAGCTGGGCGAGCACAACCCGATCAAGTTCATCCACGACGTCGGTGCCGGCGGCCTGTCCAACGCGTTTCCGGAGCTGGTTAACGATGGTGGCCGTGGCGGTCGTTTCGAACTGCGCAACATCCCCAACGACGAACCGGGCATGGCGCCGCTGGAGATCTGGTGCAACGAGTCCCAGGAGCGTTACGTGCTCTCCGTCGATGCGGCCGATTTCGAGCGCTTCAAGGCCATCTGCGAGCGTGAGCGCTGCCCGTTCGCGGTGGTCGGCGAGGCCACCGAGGAGCCGCATCTGACCGTTGCCGACAGCCATTTCGGCAACAAGCCGGTGGACATGCCGCTCAACGTGCTGCTCGGCAAGGCGCCGCGCATGCACCGCACTGCCAGCCGCGAAGCCGAGCTGGGTGACGACTTCAGCGCCGCTTCGGTCGATCTGGCCGAGGCCGTGACTCGCGTGCTGCGCCATCCCGCCGTGGCCAGCAAGAGCTTCCTGATCACCATTGGCGATCGCAGCATTACCGGTCAGGTGGCGCGCGATCAGATGGTCGGTCCGTGGCAGGTGCCGGTGGCCGACTGTGCCGTCACCGCGACCAGTTATGACGTCTATACCGGCGAAGCCATGGCGATGGGCGAGCGCACGCCGCTGGCACTGCTGGACGCCCCGGCATCGGGCCGCATGGCCATTGGTGAAACGCTGACCAACCTTGCCGCTGCGCGGATCGAGAAGATTTCCGACATCAAGCTGTCGGCCAATTGGATGGCCGCAGCCGGTCATCCGGGCGAGGATGCGCGGCTGTACGACACCGTTCGCGCCGTCGGCATGGAGCTTTGCCCGCAACTGGGCATCACCGTTCCGGTGGGCAAGGACTCGATGTCGATGAAGACGCGCTGGTCGGAGGAGGGGGGCGAGAAGAGCGTCACCTCGCCACTGTCGCTGATCGTCTCCGGTTTCGCTCCGGTCGCCGACATCCGCCAGACCCTGACTCCGCAGCTGCGTCTGGACAAGGGCGCCACCGACCTGATCCTGGTCGATCTGGGCCGTGGTCAGAACCGCATGGGTGCCTCGATCCTCGCTCAGGTGTACGGCCAGATCGGCCGTCAGGCGCCTGACGTCGATGACGCCGAGGATCTGCAGGCCTTCTTCGCCGTGGTCCAGGGCCTGAATGCCGACGGTCTGCTGCTGGCCTATCACGACCGCTCCGACGGTGGTCTGCTGACCACCGTGCTGGAGATGGCCTTCGCCGGTCATTGTGGCTTGAACCTGAATCTCGACGGCCTGCTGGACAGCGCCGACGACATCGCCGCCTTGCTCTTCAACGAGGAACTCGGTGCGGTGCTCCAGGTGCGCCAGGATGACACCGAGATCGTGCTGGCGCAGTTCAGCGCGGCCGGATTGGGCGATTGCGTCGCCGTGATCGGGCAGCCGGTGAACAATGGCCATGTGTCGATCAGGCACGGCGAGAACGAAGTGTTCGCTGGCGAGCGCCGTCTGCTGCAGCGCCAGTGGGCCGAGACCAGCTACCAGATCCAGCGTCTGCGCGACAACGCCGAGTGCGCCGATCAGGAGTTCGATGCACTGCTGGAAGAGGGCAATCCAGGCCTGAGCGCCAAGCTCAGCTTCGACGTCAATGAGGACATCGCCGCGCCCTTCATCAAGCGCGGCGTGCGTCCCCAGGTGGCGGTGCTGCGCGAGCAGGGCGTCAACGGCCAGGTGGAGATGGCCGCCGCGTTCGATCGCGCCGGCTTCGCAGCGGTCGACGTGCACATGAGCGACATCCTTTCCGGCCGCGTCAATCTGGACGAATTCCAGGGCATCGTCGCCTGCGGCGGCTTCTCCTACGGCGACGTGCTCGGCGCCGGCGAGGGCTGGGCCAAGTCGATTCTGTTCAATGCCCGCGCGCGGGACGGTTTCCAGGCGTTCTTCGAACGCAAGGACAGCTTCGCCCTCGGCGTGTGCAATGGCTGCCAGATGATGAGCAACCTGCACGAGCTGATCCCGGGTACGGAGAACTGGCCGCACTTCGTGCGTAACCGCTCCGAGCAGTTCGAGGCGCGCGTGGCGATGGTGCAGGTGCAGGACTCGCCGTCGGTCTTCCTGCAGGGCATGGCCGGATCGCGCCTGCCGATCGCCATCGCCCATGGCGAAGGTCATGCCGAGTTCGAGAGCGAGGAAGCCATGCTACAGGCCGATCTGTCCGGCACCGTGGCGCTGCGTTTCGTGGATAACCACGGCAAGGTCACCGAGCGTTACCCGGCCAACCCGAACGGCTCGCCGCGCGGCATCACCGGTCTGTGCAGTCGTGACGGTCGCGTGACCATCATGATGCCGCACCCGGAGCGGGTGTTCCGCGCCGTGACCAACTCCTGGCGCCCTGACGAGTGGCAGGAAGACGGCGGCTGGATGCGCATGTTCCGCAACGCCCGGGTCTGGGTCGACTGAGCGTCCTGCTGAGCGCTACCAGATAGCCCGCTCGACGCTTGCGTCAGCGGGCTTTTTCCTTTGTGAACCCGTTCCATGAACCGCGCGCCTCGGCTGTCGTCTCAGCTATGACGCACCGCACCGTTTGGTAGTTGCGTTGATGGCAAGCTGCCACCTCACTGCCTGGCGCCCGCCGGGTTCACCTGCATGGAGAGTTCGATGTACAAGCTGTGTTTCTATGCGGCTATATGAAAAGCGTTATAAAACAATAAGATAGGACAGTCTTAGCAACGCAGTTCTACCCATCATCTCTACCCAAAAAATCCTCTCCCGCTAATCGCCTAAGCCCTGCCTCAACCATATGTCTATCGCTATACTGTACGCCCATACAGTATTTGGTGAGGGGCTGTTATGTCGTGCCCTGACGACTTCGAATTTCTCCTTGGTGTGCCCACTCTGGCTGAGGTGTGGCAGCAGCACGCTCGCCTTCTAGAAGAGGAATGCCACGAGCTGCGGGTTGAGGTGAGGGCTTTAAAGGCTGAACGGCGAAAGCTGGTGCAGCTATACGCTCAAAGCCAGCAGGAGCTAAGCGAAGCGAACGAGAGGGCCAAGAAGGCGCAGCGAGAGGCGAACCGAAGCTACGTTGAGCTTGTGCAGCTTCAGAACAGTATTGCGTATCCGTTCCACTATGGGCACCACGATACGAAACCGAAAGACAAGCAAGGAGCGGATTGAACGGTTGTCAGGGGTGGCTGAGGTAGGATTGTCAGCAAGTACAGGGAGAAAACTAGCATCGGTGCTAGGTCTGACGCGGCTTGGTTGGTTGTCAGGGAGCGCTGTAGTAACATTGGGCCATCAGAACACTACATATATGTTTACCACGAGGTAAATTAGAGACAAAACACAACATATTGTGTTGACAGTTCTTGGGGTCTGACTATCCTAGCCGCGAGCACCCACCACCGGCTGGGTCAATTTGACAAGAGTCATATGCTCCCCACGGAAATTCGCTATCGTAGGTAGCACAAGGATGAAGCGGGGGGCAGGTAGGGAGAGAAATAAAGGTAGTAATCGAGAAAGGAGGAATCGCCATTGATGACGTGATAAAGCAACAGCCACATTTTTGTGGACAAGCAAAAGCCCCAACCCTTCTGGGAAAGGCTGGAGCTTAAGCAACACCTGAAGCGCGTAGGGATAAGTTTGGTCGCTGACCCTACGCAACACCCAACCCAGTTACGAATTGAGCGAGGGCCGAAAGTGTAAAGAAGCTACACAGCCGCCTCAACCCTTTTATCACCCTTCGAGGGGGTGCGGGTCAAGGGGACTGGTCACATTTTTCGGCCTTCGTTCTGGAGTGGCTGGGTCTTTTTAGCGAGGAATTGCTAATGATCGACCCGTTCTATCCTCACGACGACAAGTCGGTATTCGTTAACGCCTACACCCGGTTTCGCCTGGGCAAGTGGGAGGACGTATGTGCCCACTGGAGGAGCCCTCCAGGGCAACTGACTCTTTTCTAACCTTCTGAGGGGCGGGCAACCGCCCCTTTCTTTTGTGGTTGCAAAAAGCCACCTTGCGGTTACGCTCCATGCACGACACACCGAGCAAGGAAAGCCATCGTGAACGAGCAGATATTTGTTCTAGCGACTCAGAAGAAGACCACAAACCACATTCTGCATCTGATCCTTTCGATCCTCACTGCGGGGCTGTGGCTGATCGTTTGGGTAATCGTTGCCGCAAGCAACAGCCGACACAACAGCCGCATACAAGGAAAGATGAACCATGTCCTGACCTACAAGGTGCAGGGGTGCAGCGATGTGGAGGCATACCAGAAAGTTGAGGCCGATCTTCAGAAGGAGCGGGCGAACAAGCGAAATGCACTCATCGTCATAGCGCTTGTGATCGTTGTCTATTTGGTAGTCCAGGCTTGGCGGTGACTGTATCGACAGCAGCGCGGCTTGGCACTCCCCGACTCGCAGTGGCCTACCTGTGACCAATATCCAAAATATCGTCACGCTGTGTACACGAGAACGAAAGAAGCCCCCGAAGGGGCTTTCTTGAGTACCGATCCAATCAGGCTGGGGTCTTCTTCACCCGATACACAGTAGCCACACCCACACCACACAGCTTGGCTACCTGCTCCACCGTAAGCGTGGGGTTCTGTAGGTGTTTGCGAATCTCTGCCCACTTCTTCTCGTTCCGAGCCTTACCACCCACCTTCTCGCCTGCCGCACGCTTGTTCGCTAGACCTTGCTTGATACGCTCAACGCGCTTCTCTTGATCGAGGCGAGCCATCGTAGCCATCAGGTCAATCAGCATGGCGTTGATAACCTGCATGATCTGACCTGTGATTCCCTTATCATCAACCAGCATATGACTCGTTGGTAGGTCAGCCACTACGAGCTTCAATCCCTTGTCCTGTATCACCGTCTTCAGCTTGGCCCAATCCGTTTGAGAAAGGCGAGAGAGACGATCTACCGATTCCACGAGAAGCACATCCCCAGCTTTGGCACTATTCAGAAGCGTATTCAGCGCCGGGCGCTCAAGAGTGGTTCCGCTGACATTCTCGGCGTGTGTGGCGACGACATTAAGGTTGTGATCGCTGGCGAAGGCTTGGAGCAATGCCAATGCTCGCTCGGCATCCTGATCCTTGGTTGAAGCGCGGAGGTAGATGTGGGTGTTCATTATCGTTTGACCTCTGAATTGATAGGTCAATGATAATCTATCGTTTAGCTATTTAACAGAGGGATATTGATAGGGGCAGACAGGCGGTTATCGCTCTACCTTTTGAGTAGACTCAAATGATAGACGTGGAAGTCAGGATTCGGTGAGCTGGTGAACCTTCATCCCCTTGCGGTAGGTGGCGACGTACTCGTTCAAGCCTTCGATGGTGTTCGTGTAGGTGAGTTGGCTTGGGAAGAACATAGCTTCGTTAGCCCACCCAAGGCGCAGCCATTGGCCACGGATCGACTCTTGCCACGTGTAAAAGAACTGCCCCGGTTTTCTCGTGCTGAACAGGACGCTGTACGTGTCCGGCTCTGACATTTCTTGCACGTCGATTGAGACAGGCTCCCAAGCCCCCAATAGTAGCGCTGGCGTAAGGCCCGAAGCTGGTTTGAGCACCAACCACATATACGAAAGATCACTCATCGCATGGCCCTCTGACGGGCTTCGATGACGTTCAGGCGATTGCGTATCTCATTGCTCAGCGTGTCTATCCGTTCGCTCTGCTTGGACAGGCGTGCATCAATTTCTTGGCTCTGATGCTGCACCGTGACTACGGATTGGCTTACTTGGCGCTCCAGGGCGAATAGGTGAAACGTGATGGCTGTAAGCAAAACAGCCGTTATCAGGCGAATCATTGGATTCTTCTCCTTTGAATGTAAATATATTTGGGATTTGAGGACAAAACGGCTTAACTCAAACAACTGTTTGAATAGCGGATATGCGGGATGTAGCGGATAGGGAGGTGCCAGCGTCCTTGCCAGCTATGCCCCAACTTGTGTGATTGACAATGTGTTATAAGATAACAATTAGTATGTTGATTCAGGGAAGTTGGTGGCTGTTTCCCTGAACAAATCAGTCATAACGCGCTTCTGAAGCTCGATAAGTGGATACTCCACGCTGCGAACAAACGCTTCAGGATCAGAAATGGCTGTGTCGTTCAGAACAATACTACCCGGAGCGAACGTCACTTGAGAGTTGACGGACGTATTGGTGTTTCCTTTGAGGGCATCCAGAGCAGGTCCCGAATACTTCTGAGCTTCTGTTTCCCAATCTTTGGTGTGAGGAATTAGCGGGGATACGAACTGAGGGTATGAAGGCTGCTTGATGGCTCGTGCATCTGGTATTGAGAGCATTCCACGTCCTGTAGAGCTTGACCAAGGGTTTTCAGAGCGCTGCTCGTTACTGGCTTCACCATTTACAGCAGGGGCGCTCTCAGACTGCTTAACTCCCCAACTGATGAGACTTGCAGCAAGGCTTGTGGCTGAAGCGGCTACACTGTAAAAACTGTCGCGGAGGGGTTCCATTGCTCCGTGAAGCTCTGTCTGAGCTTCTGTCCATTGTTTAGCCGCCTCTGTCATAGGCCCGTCTACAGTTCGTTGTAGCTCCTCTGCGAGCTTTAAGTTTTGCAAACGAGCTTCAGCGCCTTGAATACTTCCTGACAGTTCACGAACACGATCAGAGGCTTCCTTGGCTGATTTCTCATAACCTTTGAGAACGTCCTGCACAGACACTTCCCGATTGGACAGGGCATCGAGGAACGCTTCTGTTCCTTTCTTGCCTGTGCGCTCCGCGAAAGCTTGCATAATAAATTTCTTGATTGCGGGGTTTGAATCGGCACAACATGTTCAGCAATGGTCGTTAATCATTGCCCGCTTTACGCAAGCTGCTCATGCTTTCACATAAGATCAGATCATATCTTCACCTTCGGCTAATGCCGGTGAGGTGGCTCCCGTTTCGGATCACTTGACCCTACGTCTTTCGACTGATCGTTGAACGTTCATCTAACACTTAGATGCTTCGCTGCTGATTGCCCTCGTCTTAACGTTAGGGGTTTCCAGCAATTAAAGAGCTTTATTTTTCTGTGCATTCCGGCACAGCCAGCCTACCAATTAAGCTGTTGATTCAATTCCTCGCCACGCAAATAGCCAACACCGAGCATTTGCTGTAGCGCGTATGCTTGGCGCTCAATGCTTTGCTGATCGCCCCCATTACCACGTGTAGCAGTGGCGACGTTCTTGAACAGATCAAAGCCTTCCTGGGCGGTCATACCTGATGATTGAGCTTGTTTCATAAATCTCGAATACGCGGTGATCTGGCTCTCAGCAGAGATGCCAAGATCATCGGATAAATCAAAGAATCCTTTAGTAAAGCTTTCTCTGCGCTCCCGACTACCACCAACCGCCGTTTCAAGTTGGAGACGTTGACCTTCGCGGGTTGCTGTCTCTTTTCTTGCGTCATTGATCTTACTAACACCATAAGCAGCGCCAGCAGCAACGCCAGCTACTGCACCACCAATAGGGCCAAGGCGAGGAAGAAAGCCAGCGGCCCCCGCGCCCCCAAATCCCCCGCTGAAAGCGTCAAAACCTCGTGGCACACCGAGATGAGAGGGATAGTGTGGGTTTGCACCACCGCTGCTTCCCTGAATACTACGGATATTAATTCGAGCTGCTGAAGCTGCACGCGTAATAACGCCTTGAAGCTGACGATTAATACGCGCTTGGTCCAACTGCACGTTGCCGATAGGAACCTGCAACAGCCGACCGATACGGTTCAAGTCAGTTTGAAGGGTGCGTTGAGCACCTAAGCTGTCCAGACTTAGTTTTTTAACTTTCAGCTCTGGAAGCGTTAGTGTTTTGGCAAAGCTCGCAGCCATATTCTTGCCAAATGCTTGAAACCGTTTCTCAAGCGCTTTCAACTGGAAGTCAACCTTCCTAATCTCTGACTTAGGGAAGCTAAATCCAACGGATACTGTGTATTTTGATACAATCATTGTTTCTTATCCTTGTAAAACAAAGGGAGCTTTCGCTCCCCTGTGTTGTTTAGATCAAACCGAGCCGTTGGCGGATAATGCGATCAGTTGTCGTCAGTTTAGGTTTCAGGCTTTCCAAATGGGCTTGCATAACAATATCAATCGCCCACTGCAATTCAGCGAAGGAATACTTTTTTTCCTGCTTAGGAGAGGGTGCTGGAATTGTAGGAGTAGGAGCTTTGTATTCTTTTGCTTTTTTCTCAAGCACTGCCATCAGGTGTTTACCATTCATCATTGTTTAGCCTCCAAGGTGGCAAAGTATTCAAGAGCATCTTTCATAGCTGCATCTTTGAGTTTTTGTTCACGCTCTTGTTCAGCTTTAATCTTTTTGGCTTTCTCTTGCTGGTACAGTTGTTCCGCCAGCAATTGGACGTTGCGGTCCTTCTCAGCGTCCAGCTCAGCCAGATATTTCTCCTTCTCTTGTTCCGCAACCTCTTCCAAAAGGTGTTCGATGTTCTCTTTTTCGAAGTAGCAGAAAACGATGGAACCGTGGAGCTGGGGCTTACGGTACTTCGAAAGCTTCTTACCACTTAGAGCAGCTTCGACAATGGCGTCGATAGCAACGGAAAATGGCAACTGGATTACGTCAAGCGCGTGAAGCGTGGTTTTAAAGTTCTCTACTGCTCGATTAGTGCGGCGATCAAGCTCTTGTTGATCGAAAGTGAAGGTGTTTAGTTTAACTACGTTGGTCTTCATAATATTGTTTCCTCAATTTTAAGTTGGTGCCATTTGGCATTGTTGTGGGCATAGAAGCCCGTTATCTGCACTTCGTGTGAAGAGCAAAAGCTTTAGTATTTAGTTTGTGTTCTTAGGGTCAGTAGGCTGAGAGCCAGTAAAGACGGGGCTTAGAGCACGATGTGTTGTTAACTGTAATGACTATATGCGTTGTTAAGTTTTAGTTTAGAACGGTACTAATTCTGGATCATACCAAGGCTCAACAGGCGGGCTTGGCACATAGTCATCCTCAACCTGAAAGTAATCGTCTGGGTAATCGAACTCTGATCGGCACTCGGTGAACTCTCGTTCTTCGTAGAAGCTGGCAATCTGTAGAGCTTCTTTGCGGCTCTCAAGCCACCAATACAAAAACTCACCGTCAATCAGGCCAACAGTGTTCAGAGCGTCTTTATTCTTCTCTGTCTGCTGGATAAATACTTCAATGTCTTCAACGACCCACGAGGCGTGAACCAGCCAGTCATCACCGTGATCGTTCCTCGAATCGTGATGATCCAAGCTGACCAGCTCCAGGTACTTACGAAGCGTGTTGCTGATGAGCTTTCGATCAGGCTTGGCACCTTGCAGGACACTGAATGCAGTGAAGGCCGCGAAGTCGCGCAGGTTGCTGCCATCTTGTCCCGGCTTCAGGCGTACAGGGTTGAACCAGCACCCGTATGCTTCACCACCAATAGCTCCGAAACCTTCTTCACCACGTTGATTCATCACCCATAGAGCCACGCACCGAACAGCAGCAGCCGTGAAGGCATAATCACTGCTCTTGGTAGGGTCTGAGCATTGCTCAGCGAAGCGCTCCAGCTCCTCCACATAGACGCAAAGGGTACGGCGAGGGGTGAGACTCAGCGTGTACAGCTCCTGCTCTTGTAGCGAGGCATACAGCCTGCGCAGGGCGGTCATACCCGTACGTTCCAGCTCAGCCAGAGGAACCTCACATTTGGGAAATTCCGTCTTGATCTTCTTTGCCAACCCAAAGCGCTGACTCTTACGAATAGGTTGGGTCTTGGCATACTCAACCAGCTTTTTACCCAGAAACGATTTAACCTTGCTCAGCACGGCTTTATCTGTAGCTTTATCATCTACGAGCCACTTGTTCTTCAAGCTGCTGCGCTTAATACAAAGACCTGCACCCTCTACCGCTGTAGCACCATGCACTTGATTGGCAAGACTGCCACCAATGAACAGATTCTGGTGGTGAAGAAGACCTACAGTGTCTTTACCTTGAGCGGGACTAATGTGGCAGAGGTGGAACTTTGATTTCTGTTTGTCTTCGTTCCAACCATAGCATTTGAAGCGACGACGATAGACCGAGAACAGTTCTACCAGATCAACATCCGTTAAAATCTCTACTGTGCCAGCGCGCTTGCATTCACGACTCACCCAAAGCCACTCATCGGAGCACGGAAGATTGGCAATTCGCTTGGATGCTGTCTTAGTGTTTCGGGACTGAGTACGGCACTTAACGGCGCAGTATTTAGCAGCGTACTGGCTGGTGCTGAATTCAGTGTTGCAGTGTTGGCATACTTTGTTTCGTTGAACCATTATTATAATCCTCTATTGGTGGGATGTTATTTATAGCTTGCATCGCTGCATACTCTTTACTGATGAGAGTGTTTAGAAAGTGCGTAAGGCTGACTTGCTCTCCAGCACTTTCGTGCAGTGCTACAAGCTCTCGCTCTGCTCTCTCTGATAGTTTCAGTTTCATTGTTCACCTCTTTAATGGCTGGAAGCTACGTGGCACTAAGGATGGAGGCTAATGTGTTGTAGTGTGTAGTTACTACAGGTTGTAGATAAACAAAAGAAGATCGTCTTCTGTAATCTCGCCCTGCCGTAGCTGCCTTACTCGGTCGGCCAAGTGAGCGACATTAGATTGCACAGAGATACCTTTGATTTGACTGCGATCAAACAGCCATCGCCACGTAACCGGCTTAAAGAAAATTTCGTTTGGCTTACTCATTGTTTTTATCCTTCAATTGCTTATTAAGTAGCTTGTTAATAGTTTCTGACACAGATGTACCTTCCCTTAGGCTCAGCCGTTGTAGCTTGTTCAGCAGCTCAAGCTCAATCAGCAGCAATTCTTTGGAGTAGGCAAGCGATCCTATATAGATTTCAGATCGCGGCATCTGGGGTCGCCTCCAGCATTCGCTCCAATTCCTGATTCAGCATCTCCAAGGCTTCTGGACTCTTTAGCTGTTTCAGAATCGCTGAAAACTTTTGTTTAGCTTTCAGACGCTCCTGATAGTGTCTGACGCAACAGAGATTGCTGCATTTTTGGTGATTGCTTCGTACTGGCTCGAACTCTTTGTTGCAGATAATGCAGTTCCTCATATGATTTATCCTTATATTTTGGCGATAGAAATACGCAAACAGACTAAAGCCTATAATCGGTGGGGTTTTTATTTGATTTAGCGATTTAAGGGGTGAAAACCCTTAGTAAAAGATGGTGTCGCGGTCGTTTAATTAGGCCGTTCCTCCTCTTGTCCGTATTCGATAACCTTTTCTAAGAGGCTGTTGTATTTAGATAATGCCTCTGAAGCACTTGCGTATACATCAGCCTCTAATTCTTTAAATGCTCGGTGTGCCGGTGCAAACAGCGGGTTAGGATGCCTGCCTTCCTGTGCCATATTACTCAACACCTCAAACGCTTCTTTAGATGTCAGCCAGTCAAGATTAGCTTTCCTGTATCGGCACCAAGCGACAGTACAGGTATTTCCACAGAGTTTGGCGTGTTGCCTGTTCGCGGTGAATTCCGCTGAACACCACACACAACGACGAGTCATTGCCATAGTCGAATCTCCTAAGTAATAGATTCATAAAAAACCAATAAAAAAGGCGTAGCTCTTTCGAGAACGCCTTCACAGGAATAAAAGAAACTAACACGATCAAACACCCAAGAGGGTGTGCACAAATTGATAGCGAGTTAGAAGCCCATCGGGGCTTTTTTGAAAGCCACCACAGCACAAGAAGAGGAGAAACAAAGCTGTGATGATTGGAGGAAAATCTATAAGCTCGCATTGCACAAGCTTGGGGTGTTTCGGGAGAGTGGAGAAGTCTTGCAGGTAATTTTTTCAGCCCGCCACTTAAAGCTCCACCTTCATTCTCATTCTCCCACGAAAGTTCATGTTTGTCAAGTATTAAGTTGTCATTCTAATTTGAGTTAGTTGCTAACTTACTTGCCAAGCCCGCATATACAGTGGGTTTCAGTTTAATTAGCTAACTTTGTCTAATACTCATTTCCGACGAACGGTAGCGCCACTTATACTTTCCAAATAGTAGACGCACGAAAGAGCAGCTATCTCCAAGAGAAGGCTACTCGTAAAATTCAAATGTGAAGGAAGGATAATACACTACTTTTTCTGTATTGCAATAGTAAGGCATAAATAAGTTTATATAGGGAAAAGTAGGGAGTTAAATCTTCGTTGTCTTCTGCCTGCATCGGCATAAGGCTAAAAACGAGAACGGCGATTTACACCCTCAAAACTACGGGAAACAATCGGATTACGGGGCAGTTTTAGGGGAAGTCGAAGGTGAGCAATTCAATGGCCTGTCGTTTCTGTTCCATTGATGCCCCTTGGCTGTAGATATCGAACGTGAGGCTTCCGCGTACATGTCCAAGAATTGAGGGGATTGTAAGTGCTGGTGCCCCTGCCTGCTCAAGTGCTGTGGCGGTGAGCTTACGGAAACTATGAAACACGTGCTGATCGCCGAACCCTTCCGCACGCTTTAGCTTTGTGAACCGCTGAGACAGGGCATTAAGTCGAATCCCGGATTTAGTCTTGTCGTTTCCTGCGAACAGGTAGCCGTTGTTTGAGGATGCAAGCTCCAGGCGCTTCATATATAGAGGCAGCAGCTTTTCCGCGATTGGAATCTCCCGAATACCTGCTGACGTTTTGGCATCGTCAACGCGAAAGGCCATCGGCTTGCCCTGCTGGTTGTATATCGTAGTACTGGAGCTGATACGGCCAAGCTCTTCGATTCGGCAACCCGTATAGCAAGCGAATGCGATCAGGTCTGCAAGGTCGGTATCCGCTTTCGCCTTTGCTGCACGATAAAGCTGTCCGGCCTCCTTACCTGTAAACGCTGCCCAACTTCCACCAGCGCTCTTTCCGACTCGGGGGTGTTCGTGACCTTCGAACGGGGAGGGGTAGGCTGCGAACTGCTCGCGATACTGCTGATCGTAACGGCATGCCCATTTATGAAGCTTTCGCAACGCCCACAAGTAGCCCTGACGGGTTTGCCGGTTAGACCCGAGGGTATCGAGAAAGGTGGCCACGCTGTCGAAGGTCAGAGGGTGAGCTTCTGTGGTCAGCCAGTCAGAGAAGGCGCTGATCTTGGCCATGGCGACAGAGCGCGTGCGTTCGTTATCGCTTTGTGTGGCGAATTGGCTGGCGAAGCGATCCTGTAGGCTTTGCGTGATAGGGCTTTTAGGTTTGTAGCTTTGGTGGTCAGCGAGAATCGCCTTCAGCTCTTTTGGGTCGGTGCGGTACTGTTGAGAGAGGCGTTGACGCTCAACCTCGGCGGCCCATTCCTGAAAGTCTTTTAGGTGGGCAATCTGTTCTGCCAAGCTCTTGCCGTCCAGACGAACACTAAAAGAATCGCCTCCCGAAACCCTCACTTCGTGTTCTGTCGGCTCTGATGCGCTGTGCTTTACCTCTGCGATTTGTTCGGCAGTGGGTGAGGGCAGAGGAGCGACCCCCGATAGCTCAAGCGTCCAATCTCTGACGAAGCCGGCAAGTGACTTTGAGGACTCGAAAGCTTCCTCCCGCCAATGCTCACCACGCCGAATTTTCTCTTCTCGTAATGCACGGAAAAGAGATTTCCACTGTCCTAGCTGTGTGGCTGCCAGCTCCTTTGCGAGCGTCCTATCTCCGGTGCGAAGACTTTTGCTCAGGATACGGCGATTGCCAAGCGCTGCCCTTAGGTCCTGCGGAATATCGAGCCGTACGTGATAAGTCGTACCACGTAACAGAATGTGGTTTTTGATTGATGGCATGCTGGCATCACTTCTAACCGATCTATCCAGCAATTCTACCCAAAGATTCTACCCAAAATCACCGCTGTGCCCTTATGGGCGCGTGTTTAGGGGCTTGGAGGTGATACTTTGTACAAGCTGTGTTTCTATGTTCCGGACAGCCATCTGGAAGCGGTCAAGAAAGCAGTGTTTGCGATTGGCGCTGGCCGGATCGGTGCCTACGACAGCTGCTGCTGGCAGGTGCTGGGGCAGGGGCAGTATCGTCCGCTGGAAGGCAGTCAGCCCTTTCTCGGGCAAACCGGGCAGGTGCAACACGTGCCGGAGTGGAAAGTGGAGATGGTGGTTGCCGACGAGCTGATTCACGACAGCGTCAAGGCGATGAAAAAGGCCCACCCCTACGAAACGCCGGCCTTCGACGTCTGGCGTCTATCGGACATGCAGTTCTGATTCGATGGCCTGCTGGCGTGGCCGGCAGGCGCTTCCCGGGTTAGGGGCGTATCTCGATCAGGGTTCCGTCCTTCACCAATCCCCAGATTTCCCGCATGTCGCTGTTGGTGAGCGCGATGCAGCCCTCCGTCCAGTCGAGGGTATGGAAGAACCATTCGGGATACTCTTCATCCACTGGCGTGCCGTGCAGCATGATCATGCTTCCCGGGGCCACGCCTTCCTGTTGCGCGCGCGCCAGGTCGCGCGCGTTGGGATAGGAGATGTGCATCGAAAGGTTGTACTTGTCGCTGGTCTTGCGCCAGTCGATCCAGTAGAAGCCTTCCGGCGTGCGCATGTCGCCCTCGCGCTGCTTGGCACCGTTCGGCTGTTTTCCGAGGGAGATGCGATAGCTCTTGAGCGTCTGCCCGGCGCTGACCAGATGGAGCTTGCGCTCGGATTTGATGACCAGCACCTTGTCGATGGGCGAACCGCCCAGGCTGGGTGTGGCATTGGCGTGGGAGAAGGCGGTAAAAGTGAGGCAGAGCAGAGCGAGCAGCCAACGCATGGGGCTTTCCTGTCGAACTTCATCAGACCTGTGACCCGTCGCCGCCTCAGTCTGCCCGAGCGTTCTGCGGCTGGCGGTTCCGATAGCTCGTCACGGCCTCGGTGCGCACCGGGAAGGTCTGCTGCACCCGGTCGGCGAAGAAGCATTCTAGGGTACGGCCGATGGTCGGAAAAGCCAGCTCGGACCAAGGGATGCTCTGTTGTTCGAAGAGCTTCACCTCCAGGCTCTCGTCACCGGCACAGAACTCCAGATCCACCAGCTGAGCGCGAAAGAACATGTACACCTGATTGATGTGTGGCAGATCGAACAAGGTGTAGAGCTGCAGGTCCGTGACACGGGCGCAGGCTTCTTCGAGCGTCTCGCGTTCCGCTGCCTGCTGCAGGGTTTCGCCGTTCTCCATGAAGCCTGCCGGCAAGGTCCAGTAACCACGACGTGGCTCGATGGCCCGTCGGCAGAGCAGCACCTGGTCGCCCCAGATTGGCACGCACCCGGCGACTATTCGCGGGTTTTCATAGTGCACAGTGTGGCAACTGCCGCAGACGAAGCGCGGGCGGTTGTCACCGTCCGGGACGCGGATCAGTACCGGGTTGCCACACTGGTTGCAGTACTTCATGGACGAATTCCTGTCGGTTCCGGCAAATCTTGGTCCGTTCGCGATGATTCGGCAAGGAAGCCGCGGACCTCAGTGAGACCGACCGCGCATGTCGGTGTTCGTCCGCTTCTCATGGCTTTTCCGAGGTCTTGGGCGACTGCGCCTTTCATGCCATGATGCCGGTCAAAGACGAAACGAGAAAATTCATGCTGGACACAATACTCCGACGGGTGCGCGGCCATTGCCCGCATCTCCTGGCGCCGGAGGACCGCCTGCCCGAGGCGGCCGTGTTGATGCCGATCACTCGCAGCGAGTCGCCGGAACTGGTACTCACACTCCGAGCGGCCGGCCTGTCCACCCATGGCGGGGAGGTCGCATTCCCTGGCGGTCGCCGCGATCCGGAAGACCGCGATCTGCTGCAGACTGCGCTGCGCGAGGCCGAGGAGGAGGTCGGGCTGGCGCCTGGCATGGTAGAGGTCGTCGGCCCGCTCAGCAGTCTGGTATCGGTGCATGGGATCCACGTCACGCCCTATGTTGGGCTGGTTCCCGACTACGTGGAGTACCGCGCCAATGACGCCGAGATCGCCTCGGTGTTTTCGGTGCCGCTGGAGTTCTTCTGCCAGGACCCGCGTGAGGTTACCCATCGCATCGACTACCAGGGCCAGAGCTGGTACATCCCGTCTTACCGGTATGGCGAATACCAGATATGGGGGCTGACGGCGATCATGATCGTCGAGCTGGTCAACGTGGTGTACGACGCCGGCATCGAAATGCGCCGTGCACCCGCTGCGTTCGTCGACTTGTCCGGGCGCGGCAAACCCTGAGCCACGCCGGTGACGCCGTCGGCGTCCCGGCGTCCATCATCCGACAACAAGAGGTGTCTGCGTGAAATACCGTCTGGGAGAGTCGCGAGTCGATGCACATCCGCAAAGCTGGGTGGCGCCCAATGCCACGCTGGTCGGCAAGATTCGTCTCGATGCTGGTGCCAGTGTGTGGTTCGGTGCGGTGCTGCGCGGCGACAACGAGCTGATTCATATCGGCGAGAACAGCAATGTGCAGGACGGTAGCGTAATGCACACCGACATGGGCCATCCGCTGACGCTGGGAACTGGCGTGACGGTGGGTCACAACGCCATGCTGCATGGCTGCACGGTGGGTGACTACAGCCTGATCGGCATCAATGCGGTGGTGCTCAACGGGGCGAAGATCGGCAAGCACTGCATCATCGGCGCCAATACGCTGATTGCCGAAGGCAAGGAAATTCCCGATGGCTCGCTGGTGGTGGGCTCGCCCGGCAAGGTGGTCCGCGAGTTGAGCGAGGAACAGAAGAAAATGCTCGAGGCCAGCGCCGCTCACTACGTGCACAACGCCCAGCGCTACGCGCGTGATCTGGAGCCAGACGAGTGAGTGTCGCGGAAAAACCTGTCGCTTCCCCCTGTGTCAGCCTCTGCGCGCTGGACGAAGACGACCTGTGCGTCGGCTGCCAGCGCAGTGCTGACGAGATTCGCCGCTGGGGCCAGATGAACAACGAGGAGCGTCGCCTGGTACTGCAGCGTTGCGGCGAAAGGGCCCGTCTCGGCGGCCAGCTGATGTAAGACGTAGCCTTACCCGGTTCGTGTTTTCAACCGTAACGAGGAATCCCATGCCAAGAATAGGCACTCCGCTGTCGCCCAGTGCGACCCGTATCCTGCTCTGCGGCTGCGGCGAGTTGGGCAAGGAACTGGTCATCGAGCTGCAGCGCTTCGGCGTCGAAGTGATCGCCGTGGACCGTTATGCCAATGCGCCAGCCATGCAGGTGGCGCACCGCAGCCATGTGCTCGACATGCTCGACGGCGCCGCGCTGCGTGCCGTCATCGAGCAGGAGCGTCCGCACTACATCGTGCCGGAGATCGAGGCGATCGCCACTGCGACCCTCGTCGAGCTGGAGCGTGAAGGCTATACGGTGGTCCCGACCGCCAGGGCTGCCCAACTGACCATGAATCGCGAAGGCATCCGCCGCCTGGCTGCTGAGGAGCTGGGGTTGCCGACCTCACCCTATCGCTTTGCCGACACGCTGGACGAGTGCCGCGCCGCCGCCATGGCGCTGGGCTTCCCGTGCCTGGTCAAGCCGGTAATGAGTTCCTCTGGCAAGGGGCAGTCGGTGCTGCGCAGCGACGCGGACATCGATGCGGCCTGGGAATATGCGCAGGCCGGTGGCCGCGCCGGTCGCGGGCGGGTCATCGTCGAAGGCTTCATCGATTTCGATTACGAGATCACTCTGTTGACGGTGCGTCATGCCGGCGGAACCAGCTTCTGCGAGCCGGTAGGGCATCGCCAGGAGAAAGGCGACTATCAGGAATCCTGGCAGCCGCAGCCCATGGCACCGGCGGCGCTGGCCGAGGCGAAGCGCATCGCGCTGGCGGTCACCGATGCGCTGGGCGGGCGTGGCATCTTCGGGGTCGAACTGTTCGTCAAGGGCGAGCAGGTCTGGTTCTGCGAGATATCGCCGCGGCCGCACGACACCGGTCTGGTCACGCTGGTCTCGCAGGATCTGTCGGAGTTCGCCTTGCATGCGCGGGCCATCCTTGGCCTGCCGATTCCGGTCATTCGCCAGCTGGGGCCTGCGGCGTCGGCCGTGGTGCTGGTGGAGGGGGAGTCGACTCAGGTGAGCTTTGGCAACCTCGAGGCAGTGCTGGCCGAGCCCGATACCGCGCTGCGCCTGTTCGGCAAGCCTGGCGTCAGCGGTCAGCGGCGCATGGGCGTGGCGCTGGCACGAGACACTTCCATCGATGCTGCGCGGCAGAAGGCGCTACGTGCCGCGGCAGCGGTGAAGATCGAGCTATGAGTGCAGCGGAGCCGGCTTCGGGCCGGCTCTAGCCCACTTGCTGCTCAGCCGACGGCGTCGCGTTCACGGTCCAGGCGCGCACGCTTTTTACCCGATTGTCCGCCGCCTGGAGGATCTCCAGGCGATAGTTGCCGATCTGCAGGCAGATGCCGCTATCGGGGATATGCTCCAGGGCCTCGGTGATCAGCCCGTTGAGCGTCTTGGGCCCGTCGCAGGGGAGGTGCCAGTCCAGCGCACGGTTCACCTCGCGGATATAGGCCGCGCCATCGATGACCAGCGTGCCGTCTTCCTGCGGGTGGATGTCGGGGCTGCGCAGGGTATCCTGATTGCTGAATTCGCCGACGATCTCTTCGAGAATGTCCTCGAGCGTGACGACGCCGCGAACGTCGCCATACTCGTCCACGACGATGCCGATTCTGCGCTTCTGTTTCTGGAAGTTCAGCAGCTGGGTGGAAAGCGGCGTGTTTTCCGGCACGAAGTACGGCTCGGTACAGGCGGCAAGCAGGCTTTCCTTGGTCAGCTGGTCGTGGCTGAGCAGGCGGGCGATCTGTCGCATGTGGACGATGCCCTCGATCTGGTTGATGTCGTTGCGGAACACCGGCAGACGCGTGTGCGGAGTTGTGCGCAACTGGCTGATGATCGCTTCCAGGTCGTCATCGAGGTCGATACCGGCGACCTCGTTGCGCGGAATCATGATGTCGTCGACCGTCACTCGTTCCAGGTCGAGAATGCCCAGCAGCATACTCTGGCGATTGAGGGGCAGGTCGCTGCCCGATTCGCGCACCACGCTGCGCAGTTCCTCGGTGGACAGGCTGTCATTACCCTTGTTGGACAGGTCGACGCCGAGCAACCCGAGCAGGCCGTTGCTCACCCAGCTGAGCATGGCGACCAGGGGGTAGAGCACCTTCTGCAGCATCTTCAGTGGCAGACTGACCGGGTAGGCGATGATCTCCGGGCGCAGCGCCGCCAGCGTCTTGGGTGTGATCTCACCGAATATCAGCAGGATGATCGTCAGGCCGATGGTTGCGATGGCGATGCCTGCTTCGCCCCACAGCTGCATTGCCAGCACCGTGGCAATGGATGAAGCAAGGATGTTGACGAAGTTGTTGCCGACCAGAATGGTGCCCAGCAGGCGGTCGGGGTGCGCCAGCAGTTCGCTGGCACGGCGGGCGCCACGATGGCCCTCCTTGGCCTGATGTCTGAGGCGGTAGCGATTGAGGCTGAGCATGCCGGTCTCGGAGCTGGAAAAGAACGCCGAGCACAGCAGCAGAAAGACCAGCAGGCCGACGAGAAAGCCGGGGTGTAGATTTTCCACGAGTTAGCCTGTTCGCTTCAGATATGCAGG